>Ga0209992_10000002_pt1 | contig 584005 bp, 514 predicted proteins | sample 2SBtaG_2_FD_182564 | JGI IMG/M metagenome (GOLD analysis project Ga0209992, IMG submission 182564) | Deep subsurface microbial communities from Kolumbo volcano to uncover new lineages of life (NeLLi) - 2SBTROV12_ACTIVE470 metaG (SPAdes)... | ecosystem: Environmental > Aquatic > Marine >... | reverse complement strand
AAAGGACAAGAATACTACGAAAACCAATACCAAGAACGCGTTTTAAATAATTTCAAAAATAAAGCTAAACAATTCGGATATCAACTACTTAACCCAAACACAGGCGAAGTTGTTTCTTAGGAGCTTGTCGAGGAATCTCGTTTTTTATACCGGTTATTTCCCAAGTCCATTAGGAGAAAAAAAGAAACATGAAAATAAGTTTGGCGGAATCCAAAGATATATCCCAACTCGCAAAATTATTTGATCAATATCGAGTATTTTACGAGCAATCTTCCAATATTAAAGAAGCGATGGCCTTTATTCAAAAGCGCTTAGAGAATCGAGATTCAGTTATTTTTGTAGCGGAAGACAACGAAAATTTGGCGGGCTTTACACAGCTTTATCCCAGTTTTTCCTCAGTATCAATGAAACCAATTTGGATACTAAACGATTTATTTGTTGTTGAAACGTTTCGGAGGAGAAGCGTGGCAAAAAAACTCTTGGAAGCTGCCAAGGACCACGCCATTAAAACCGGAGCCATTCGAATTTCTCTAGCAACTCAGTTTTCAAACAGTTCCGCGCAAAAACTTTATGAAGCAATGGGGTATCAAAAAGACGAAGTTTTTTATCATTTTAATTTGTCGGTATAGAGTGGATGACCTAGCGCTTAGCATTAATCGAAAAAAGACCTTTTAAAAACCCAGAGCCTTCGCCGATACTAACGCATCGCCTCTGGATGACGATTCGTGGGGCGTTTAAAAATAATGAACTCTTTTGTTTAATGCTTAAAAAAAATTCAAAAAACCATCAACCAGCAATAAGTTATTTTTGGCAAGTCTCCTCCCTCACGTCATCCTGAAGAGAACCTTTAGGTTCTGTGAAGGATCTCGCATCGACTTAATAGTCATTCCGACCGCAGTGGTTTGAAGGTAATAATCTTAGTTTCGTATTGATAGAAAAAAAATCTCTATAAACACAGTCCCTATCGCGCGTCATCTCGAGCTTGTCGAGAGATCTCGGTTTTTATACCGGTTATTTCTTCTAATTCCTTAGAAGGCTCTCGAACCGCAACTACCTCTCAATAATACCGAGTCCCAAACCCAATTGGGAAACATTTAAATCGCTTGATCCAAGAGTCCGTTTTTTCATGGTTTTTCTGGATGGGTTAACGAATGAGGCTTTATCCAAATCATTCCAATTAAAATTAATAAAGATAGTCCTGATATTATCGCGTTTCTATAGAAGTGCTTTGGTAAAAAGTTTAGGTCGACAATATGACTGCCCGCAGGAACGCCAACCGTTTTCATAATAAGATTGGCTGGAAATAATTCTGTTTCATTCCCATCAATCAAACATCGCCAGCCCGGATAAAAGTTTTCATTAATCGTCAAAAACGTAGGAAATTTTGTTTCTACTCGTAAGCGAACCTTATTGATACCTTCATGCAAAACATCAATTGTTCCATAACGTTCCTTAGGGGACTCAGAACTTAAATAGCTTTTCAACTCCTTATAATCATCTGGAGAAACAAACACCGTTTCTGGAGTTTCTCTGTAAAGTTTTTGGACTATGTCCTTATAGCGTTCTGAAAAACCACTGTCCGGCTCTTCTCCCAAATAAACCGGCTCAAGTTGACTACCCAGTGAATATTTAGATTGAGATTTTTCTAATTGATATAAATAAAAAGGATCTCCCAAATAATCTTCATGAGCCATTTGATTTAATGCAATTGGGGACTGAATAATTTCGGGCCCTAAAATAGATTGGACTCCAAAAAGCTTTAATCCTTCATTTGTTAACGGAGACGTTATGTAAGAACCTTTTCTCTTCAGCAGCTCGCCTTTAAAAAATCCGGAAAATCTTTTCATCTCTTTTAAGACAAAAGTTTGATACCCCGCATTGGTCGCAAAACCTTGCGCGTAACCTGAATTTGACACTTTCCAATCCGAAGTAAAAGCGCGGTGTCTTTCGTGTTCGCCTTGCGGAAGATTTACAAATGCTTCAGGTAAATTAAATGTTTTAAAATTGACGGAATGGAAATACGGTTTTGCAAAAAAAACAAAATCAATAAATGCCAACACGCAGATCATGGCCGCGCCTGAATTTGATAGCGAGCCTTTATGTTTTTGAGAAAAAATTATAGCCGCTAACGATAAACTTAAAAACAAACCTAGTAAAAGATTCATTCGAAAGTTTTTGAAAAATCCGAGCGTTTTTTCGCCGGTAAGATCTTTCCATCCTAGTTCGTTAAACTTTGCATGGAGTTGTTCTTTCCAAAACGGAAAAGAATCCAAAAAAAACTCAGACCAAAAAAATAGGACTATTAAGCCTGATGGAACGATTAAAAAGAGGTACTTAGTGGAATTTTTAAGGGTGAAAGACCTCAACTGATCGAGTTGCATTCCGGCTAAAATCGCTAAAGCCAAACAACTAAACGAGAGCGTTTTATTGTATCCACGAAATAATGAAAAGCCGGGGATATTATCAAAACACCATTTAAATAAAGGTGTCGCATTTCCCAGAGCCAAAATAAAGCTCGCCAAAAAAATTCCCACCCAAAATATTTGGTCAGATTGAGTTTTACGCCTAAAAAGAGTCAGCAAAAGAGTCAGACTCACTACGCCAAAGTAGCTGGTATTTTCCCAAACGAAGTTCTGCCCAAAGTAATACTGACCTTCCGAGTCGCCTTCGGCTAACTCGCCAAAAAACTTGGGAGCGACTAAAGTGACCATATTCTCCAGCGAAAGGGCATACGAGCTCGTAAAACTTAAATCGCCTCCTTCTCTGATTGAATTTTGGGTCAATTCCCAAGCGGGATACATTTGGACAATAAAAGCACCTAACCCTAAAAGTGTCGCAAAACTCAACTGAAATGATGATTTTAAAAAATAGCCTTTGAGACGTCCTTTTAGAATCGCCCATATTAAATAAACTAGAACAACACAACCCAAATAATAAGTAAATTGGACAAAGCCGCCATAAAGATTTATCGCCAAGCACAATCCAAACAATCCCGCCCCTCTCCAACTAGGTCTTTGTAAAAATCCTTCCATCGCCCACAAAACCCAAGGCGTCCACGCCATAGTCGAAACGATCACAAAATGTCCCGCATACAAATGTAAAACGTGCGGGCTGGAAAAAAGATAAATTAACGATCCAAGAGTGGCTCCTAAAACGGAAACCTGTAACCGTCGCGCAAAATAAAAAAGGCCCACACCGCCAATTAAAAAGTGAAGAAAATAAACCCAGGAGAATGCCAAATGCGACGGCAATAATAAAAACAAAAATGTGAATGGATTTAGAAGCTCGGTTTGCGGATCGGCAAAAAAGGGTCTACCCGACATAGAAAACGGTTCCCAGAAAGGGAAGATACCGTTCGACAATTGAGCCGCTGCAAACTCTCGCATTGGCTTGAACAAGAAGGGCAAGTCTCCAACCTTAGAACCAATAGATACCGCTTCGTTGACAAATAAAAACGGTCCGAAAAATACTAAGTTCGCCGCCAAAATAACCAATAAGCCAAAACTCTCACTATTCAAAATTGTAGACGAATTTATTTTTTCTCTGGGAATTTCTTGCGTCATAACTAGGAAGAAAAATCAGGTGGGTATAAAAAATTATTCGTGGAATCCGCTTATCGCTTTTGCTAAATAAACTCTTAAAAACATCACTAGCTTAACCCAGTTTATTATCAAAAACATTTAGAAGTTAGAGGAATAGTATTAATGGACTTGAGCGCTTCTTCACTAGAGTTTTCAAACGTTTGTCGCAATAATTCTTCATTACGCTTGAAGCCATAAGCATCGACGGTATAAAAAAAATTGACTCCCAATTCCAATGCTCCATGCTAGTCATCCGCCCCTAAAGAACTAAAATAAGGGGTCGCACTTTCCTTCGAGTGCATCAGGATAAGCTTATACCTCAATGTGACAATTTATTAGATCGAAGCGAGATCCTTCGGCTTCGCTCAGGATAACGTGCAGAAGGAAACTTTCCACCGATAGTTACAATTCCAATTAACACGCAAGGGCTATTTTCTTTTCCTTCTATTCACTTCCCAATACAGAAGTCGTTGAATATTTGATGGAGGAGGTCGTCTTGGAAGGTTTTGCCAATGATGGTCCCCAAACTATCGAGAGCGGAGTTAATATCCACCGCGACAAATTCTTCTGAAAGATTATTGATCAGCGTATCGCAAACGATTTGTAACGAATCGAAAGCGCGGCGTAATTGGTCTCGGTGCCTCTCCCGCACAACAATATTGGATTCTCCTGCTACCGCTTTATCGCTAACGACTTTTTTATAAATCTCTTCAAACAACTCCTCAATTCCCGATTGATCTTTAGCGGAGATTTTTAAGATAGGAGATTTTGAAAACTCTGTCGGTAACTGATTAACGTCCAACCTTAATTCCAAATCAGATTTGTTTATCAAAATAATATTGGGCAACGTTCCGATTTCTTTAATTACCAAATCGTCATTATCGTCTAACGGATTTGAGCCGTCAAAAACCGCCAACACCAAGTCAGCGCTTTCTAAAACGTCGCGAGCGCGATTGATCCCCTCCTGTTCGATGGAATCGGGATTGGATCTAAAACCGGCGGTGTCGGTGATACAAGCGTGAATATCTTTTATGCGAAAGCGTTCTTCCAGAGAATCGCGCGTGGTCCCGGCAATGGGAGTTACAATCGCCCGGTTTTCTTTTAACAAGGTATTCAATAAACTCGATTTTCCCGCATTAGGTTTGCCTGTTATAGCTATCTTCGCGCCCTCTCTAAATATTTTTCCCTGATCAAACGATTGAATTAAATCATTCAGCTTTGCGCTTACGCTTTGCACTTTATCGGCTAACCGTTTCCTTGCCTTAAACTCCAATCCCTCTTCGGGAAAGTCTATGGCGGTTTCCACTTGCGCTAGCACTTCGACTATTTCTTGATAAATATCGTTAACGTCTTGAGATAGATCGCCTTGTAATTGGCTCAATGCGATTTGCAAGGATTTTTCCGAACAAGCGTTGATGAGATCGGCAACCGCTTCAGCTTGCGATAAGTCTATACGACCGTTTAAAAAAGCGCGTTTCGTAAATTCGCCGGGTTCGGCCAAACGCGCTCCCTGCGCAACAGCTAATTGTAAAATTCGCGACGTTACATAAACGCCGCCGTGCGCGGAAATTTCAATGATGTCTTCGGCGGTAAAACTTTTTGGAGCTTTAAACCAGGTAACTAAAACTTCGTCTATATCGACTTTTTTATCTGGATCAAAGATCCGTCCAAAATAAGCGGTTCTTGGTTTCCAATCATCGGAAACAACAGACGAACGAAACAAACTGGCCGCAATACTTTTTGATTGCGGTCCGCTCAGACGAACTAAAGCGACGCCTCCCTCGCCTGGGGGAGTTGCAATAGCGGCTATGGTTTCGTTAGTTTCGTTCATGGGATTTTTACCGCAACACCTACAGGGCGCCGTCTCAAAGGATTAAATAAGGCAAAATCCTTAAATAAAGATAAAAGTATTCTAAAGAATTAAATTCCAAAGCGAGATCCTTCACCGAACTTAAAAGTTCGCTTCAGGAAGACACGCAGAGGGGAGTTGTCTTAAACTTAGGTTACTTTAGTTTGACGTTTCAATTACTAAAACTTTGATTGCGTTTCTTCGAATCAGTCTTTCGCAACTTTATAAATATAATACTGTTGGGTGATCGTTAAAAGGTTATTTATCGTCCAATAAATAACGAGTCCGGCAGGGAAAGTGACGAATAAAAACGTAAAAACGATTGGCAACATCAACATAATTTTTTGTTGAACGGGGTCGCCAACGGATGGAGTCATTTTTTGTTGTAGGAACATGGTAACGCCCATCAAAACCGGAGTGACATAATAGGGGTCCGCTACCGATAGATCGGTGATCCACAACATGAATGGAGCCCCTCTTAGTTCTATGGAGAAAAATAGAGCATGGTAGAGGGAAATGAACACGGGGATTTGTAAAAGCATCGGCAGACATCCGCCTAATGGATTGACCTGATGTTTTTTATACAACTCAATCATTTCCTCGTTCATTTTTTGACGATCGTCTTTATGGCGCTCTTGAATCACTTTGACGTAGGGCTGAATTTTTTGCAGACCCTTCATCGATTTAAAACTTTTATGCGTGAGCGGGAAAAAAATGATTTTGATCACTATGGTTAGAAAAATAATCGCCCAACCATAATTTCCAAAAACGTCATAAAAAAACTGGAGAACTCGCAACAGGGGTTTGACCAGAAACGCAAATTTATTTCCTAGCCAACCGTAATCCATCAACCGATTTAACTTATGCCCGGATTCCTCTAATATAAAAACTTCTTTGGTGCCTACGTATAACAAAATAGACGAAGAAACCGCCGATTTTACCGATTGTAAAGAAAGTCCCACATAGAGCTGGTCGTCGATTTTATAGGTCTCGGCATAATCGACCCCCTTTTCTGGAACTAACGCGGCGGCAAAGTATTTATTTTGAAAAGCTGTCCACTCTAGGGTTCCTTTGTGTTCTTTAACTTGGGAAACATCTTCTTTCTTAATCTCTAAGCGCTCATTATTTAAAAAGGTTGTCGCGCCAGCAAAAACGAAATAGTCCGTATGAGAGGCCAACTCGCCGCCTAATCCAGGTCCCCAAAGAATCGAATAACTCAAATTATCATTTTCTCTGGAAGGAGCCGATATATCCGCCTCTACTTGAACCAAAAAACTATTGTAATTAAAAGTTAGCTTTTTGGTAACTTCCAATCCCGTTTCATGTTTGAGCTTTAACGTGAACGTTGCCGATTGCTGCGATTCGCTCAACTCAATCGATTCTGCCGACGCTTCATAATAGGCGTTTTGCATAATTTCGTTAATTGAATCGTCGCTGGAAATCAAAGTGAGGGGTAATAACTTAGCGTCCTCGACCTGGTTGACAACATTGATGGGCTCGCCTTCGAAGTTATACTTCTTCATCAAAACTTGTTCTATTACGCCGCCACGATTTGAAAAAACATATTTAGTCAATCCGGTATCGACGGAAAATTTCTTTTCCTGCCCGTCAAAAACCATTGCAGGTTTAGTAGGTTCAGGGGTAGATTCTGGAGCTTTTTCCTCGGAAGCCGGTTTTTTTACGGCTTTTGCTGGAGAACTAGCTGTTGGGTCGGCTGGAGCCTTCTTTAATTTTTTTGCGCCAGATTGCTTTTTAGCGATTTCACCTTGTTTCTGTTTTTGTGTCGGAGGATCTTCGACTAAAGATAGGAAATATCCCCAAAAAACGAAAAAAGCAAACGAAAGAACAAAGGCAAGTAGAGCCCTATTTTCCAATTCTAGCCTCCAAAAAAATTACTTAACAGGATCATGTCCGCCTTCGCAAAAAGGATGACATCGTGACAATCTATAACATATCCGAATAAACGACCGGAAAAAACCATAGCGATCAATCGTTTGGATGGCATACTCGGAACAACTTGGATAAAACCGGCAGGATGGCATGAACAAAGGCGCAATATAAGACTGATAAACCTTTAAAATTCTAATCGCAATTCGATTTAGCATCGCTTTTGTTTAATGAGCCAACTTCGCTAATAGTCAATTCAACTCAAATAATCTGTTGAGGAATTAGGCTTGTAAGATACGCGAAATTTTATTTTCCAGAATGGAAAAAGGCAGATCGACGGCACCTTTGCCGGAAATGACGACAATATCTAGCGCGGGTTTAAATTTTGATTTGTTCAAACGAAAAACTTCTCTGATTTTCCTCTTAGCTTTATTCCGGTCCGGGGCATTTCCAATTTTTTTTGAAGCGATTATCCCCAACCGCCTCCAGCCAAACTCATTGCCAACCCAAAAAACGGTACAAATTGAATTGACACGTCTTTTTTCACCTTGGTTCAGAACATTTTGAAACTCGCTTCTCTTTAATATTCTTTCTTTTTTTCTGAACCGGAATTCGGACATTTCACTATAAGGCTAATCGTTTTCGACCTTTACGCCTTCTACGCGCTAAGACATTACGACCGCCAACTGTCGCTCTCCGTGCACGAAACCCGTGAACTCTTTTTCTTTTTAAATTTTTTGGTTGAAACGTTCTCTTCATTTACCTATGCCTCTTTATAAACAAAACTATTGAAAAAGCTTACCAAACAAGCGCTTTTTTATTTCGAAAAGAATCCTAGATTATTTCATTGAGCATTTTTAAAGTCAAGCGAGAAGTTCTCCACAACCTTTCGATTTAATTGTAATAACTATTATTCATTACATTTACAACCTTTAATAGGATTGATATCATGGTTCTAATTAAATAAGCGCTTTAATAGATAGAAAACTGACAGTTATGATCCAATTAGAAAAATGTATCAAAGTGGGAGTTCTATTTTCTCTGAGTTTCATCTTTTTTGGCTCCTCTGCTTGTGCAGAGCCCTTAAAAGATTCGCTAAAATCTCTCCCTAATTCGCAAATGTCAGAAAAAAAATATCCAATTCAAGAACCTGAGGTATCGGAAGAGGCTGAGAAATCGCAAGTACCGGAGGTCTCAAGTGAAATTAGCGAACAAAACGATAATAACGAATCCATACCAAAACCAACTCGGCAAAGATCGGGCTTTATTGTCAAAGATATAGCTAAATCGGGTTTTATCCTTAAAAGTTTCAAACCGGATATATTTATAGAAAATGGAGCCATAATTTACGTAAAAAAAGGCGAGCTAGACGAATTAAAAATTGGCCAAAGGTTCACAATATTTTCCGCAAAGAGAAAAATTTCGCCTCCCAAGGTAGTAAATGAAGAGTTTTTGGATCAGGAATATGATTCTTTCGATAGGACAACAGATTCCTATTATATGGCCGCAAACGACTATGAAACGAAACTGATCAAACCCATTAAAAAGATATTTAAAATTAAAGAAAAAACGGTGGGAGTTTTAGTAAAAAAACTTGGAACCATAGAAATCTTAGAAAAAGGTCAATTTGCCGATAAAGCCATTGTATTAGAGACCTTTTCCCCCATCAAATCTGGAGATCGATTTGTCCCCAAAACAGATCAAAAAATTGCGACAAAAAGAGCAAAAGATATTGATCGCCAAACCTTCGAAGGAATTATCATGGCCTTCGATAAAGTAGGAACCCTTGCTAGCAGAAACGATATTATTTTTATTGATAAAGGGAGAGATAACGGTTTACTTGTTGGAGACAGGTTAGATATTTTTGTTAAACCTCAAAAAAAGCAAAAGCGTGGATTTGAATTTTGGAAAAATAAAGATATTCCCATGCCCGATCAAATAATTGGGAAAATTCAAATTCTTTCTACAAAAAAAACAACGGCTACCGCTATTATTATATTGAATAATCGAGAAATTTTACTAGGTCAAAGAGTAAGATACCCAAAACTTGCATCTGTTGAAACTGTCTCACAATCTACGGAAGTAACTACAAATTTAACTAAACCATAACTTCATAAACTTTGTAAATTCGCCAGAACTCAATTTTATCCATAGAGAGGAAAAAAAATTGAACGATAATAATCTTGTCCAAATCATGGAGCAATTTCCCTTTTTCGAGATTTTCTCAATAGAAGAGAAAGAAGCTATTGCCGCTTGTTCAAGCAATATAGTTAAACTTCGAACAAAAGAATATATCATTCGCCAAGGGGAAGACGACCATTCTGTCTTTATAATACTTTCAGGTAACGCTACCGTCACTCAAGACCAAGCGCCAGATTCTATTATTAATACCTTACGATCGGGCGCTGTGGTTGGCGAAATGTCTTTTTTGGCCGAAAAGCCGCGAAGCTCTAATGTAATTGCTCAAGGAGAAGTTATTTGTTTTAAAATGGATGGCGAATTACTCAGGACGTTAGAACCTAGTATTGCCAGCAAGTTTAAAGACCGATTCATCCAAGTCTTGATTCGAAGAGTAGAAAAAAAAGACGCCTTCATTTTAAAACTTAAGAAAGAATTAGAACTCATTTACGAAAATGAAAAAAGAAAAGCTATTCTCTCTCAAAAAACTCCATCTAAAAAGACAGTCCAAGAGGATTTTGACAGTAATCAGTCGGAGATTCGATCTCTTATAGACGAGATAAATGGTATCTTAAAAGAAGATTAGATAAGCCTAGAGGAGCGCTGGTATGAACAATTTACTAAAAGGAAGAGTATTTGCCTGTGTTTTCTGCGTCTTGTATTCGGCAATTACGTTAGGCATCGCATTATTTGGTAGATAATTTAAGGGAATCTCGGATAATTCAAAATTTTTACTTGCGGCAACTCGCAAGCCCTTATTTCATAAAATCTGTTCGTGGCCGAAAACAATTTTTAGAGATCCTCTTAAGTTATTAGCTAAAATGAATTATACAGTTTAAGATATTTTTGCATTATCGTCTCCCATCCAAAATTAGCCGCAACCTTTTCTCTCATTTTATCTCCCATCTGCCTTCGAGTTTCCCCATTTATCAAATCGCAAACACGCGCGGCAATTTCTTTTGGATCGTTTGAAACGATAAATCCTGTTTCGGATTCCAATACAATTTCTCGAGCGACCCCCACATTCGTTGAGATTATTGGCAACCCAGCGGCGGCGGCTTCCAAAATAGGTTGTCCAAAGTTTTCATATAACGATGGATAAATAAATATATCGGAATTGGAATAGTAACTCCGCAGTTCATCCTTAGATTTTGAGCCAACAAATTCAACTTTATTTTCAATTTTTAAATCTTTCGCAAGTTTTTTTAACTCGCTTAAATATCCCTCTTTAGCGACACTTGCGGTTTCTTCTTCTCCCCCTACAATAGTCGCTAAAACTGGAAAATCCATAAAACTCAAGGCTTGCAGCAATAACTCTACACGTCTAACTCTTGCCAATCGCCCAACAAATAAGAGACGTAATACATTATCGTTTTTCATTTCGTTTTCTATAGAATCCTGCGGTAAATCGATCCCCATTGGAATAATGTGAATTTTGCTTAAATCAATTCCAAATTCAAGGGCGTCGTTTCGTTCAAACTCAGAAGAAACAACAATGGCGTCGGCGCGACAAGCAACTAATTTGAAAGTAAATTTATCGTATATTTCATAAGGAGCTTGCGCCATTCCTTGCGGCAGGTACTTCTTGTATCCCAACAGCGATCCATGCGTACTAAGAACAAAAGGCTTCTTACGTAATCGAGAAAAAAAACAACCTAAATCGCTTTGAAAATTTCGGTAATTATGAGAGTGCAATATGTCAAAATTTCTTAGATGCTTCGCCATTCCGAGACTAATACAATATCGCATCAATCTAGCTTGATTTTGGCACCGAATCACTCTTACATTGTCAATCGTCTCTTGGGAAGGCAACTCGGGTTCGACATCGCAATAAGTGGTCAAAACAGGGGAAGCGAAACCTAATAACTCTAACCTATTTGATATTTGAAAAGCTTGGTTGGTGGGACCGCAAACATAAGGCAAAAACGTTTCAATAGTTCTTAAAATTCGCAAGGGGAACTTTAAAAAAAAGCTTTAAAGGATAGGCAAAACGAAACTACAAAATCGGTTTTCAAAGTTTGCCTCGACGAGCGGTAGTTTCCTCAAAAGAAGTATCGCTTATTGCTTTACGTAAATTTTCTTTTTCGGTATCGAGGATTGCAACATGTTGAGTTAACCTTCTCACTTGGTTGGTCAATGCCGAAATTCGAATTGAAAAATGAAGGCATATGACCATTAAAAACATCAAACCGAAAAAGAATAAAGTTGACGTAAACAAAGTAGCGCCTACCAAATCCGAAATCCACTTCAACAAATCTTCAAAAATGGAAAGAATTAACATTGCAGCGCCTGTTACCAGCCACCCTAAAGAATACTCTTCCGTTAAATGCTTCCGGCGCACAAGCTCAAAAACATAAGAAAGCAAAAAAATGCAAATTAAAATTGCAATGATTTTAATCTTTGGAGGCATCATTGGGATTCAGGCTTTTTCCTTAATAACGTTACAACTATGGAAAGGCCCATTTTAAAAACGTAATACAACGTTTTGTGGCCGCGATGCATTGTTTTGTTTTGGGCATTCGGGCGCATGGCTACGGGAATTTCTTTCACTTTAAAACCATGCCTATGCAGCAAAATAATAAAATCTGCATCAGGATAATCTGGAGGGTAAAAATCGCTGGCGGCAAACTCAATCGCTTTACCTTTTGCCGCTTGAAAACCTGAAGTTGGGTCGGTGACTTTTCTTCCCACAATGAGAGACGCAATGGAACCAAAAAATAACATCCCAGCTCTCTTTAAAAGTCCGGCTTTATATTCGCACGACCCTAAAAATCTAGATCCAATAACAACGTCTGTATCTGGTTTTCTAACTTCTTCAAGAAGAGCCTTTAAATATTTGGCGTCATGTTGACCGTCCGAATCCATTTGGATAACAATTGGTATTTTCCTTTGGTGGGCGTATACAAACCCCGTTTGAAGAGCGACGCCATATCCAGAATTGTATGGCAAAGTTATAACTTTAGCCCCGTTTTCGGCGGCAATTTCCGCTGTCCTGTCACCCGATCCATCGTTTATTACTAAGATAGGTATCTCTGGGACTTCCTTGTGAATATCTTTCAATACGCTGCCTATATTTAACTCTTCATTAAAGGCGGGCATTATTATTAAGACATCGCGTACGGGAGGCATGGAGGATTTTTCCTCTCTCGAAGAACCCGGGTTATCGCCTGAAGTTATTGACTCTTCAGGCTCAAGCGTTTCGGTTTTCATTTATTTAATCTAAAACAAGTTTATTTTATTTGGGAGGAAATGCTTCCTTAACCAATATCAAAACTGAAGAGAACAATTAACCTTTTCTTAACTCTTTAGCTACGAAAATTATCCCTACTCCATTTTTAATAGAAAATAAGGTTTTTGCCCAACATTTTCGCCTCTTAAGATTTATCATTAAATTTAAATCTAAGGCTTATCTCTTTATATATCCTTGAGGCGTACTATATATTTGATTTAAGGTAAGAGCTATTATTTTATTTATCGCCAAATATTTTAATTTACTTCAGTATAATTTACTGGGCCTATTGTATCCTAAATGTAAGTCACAGTAAATAGGAGGATTATGGGATTTAATTTGAAAAAGTAATTTATGGGAAGCTTTGCAGCGTTAATTTGGTTTGAATTGAATTTACGCGTAATTTTTTAGTATTTGGGTTAATTATACCCTAACTCCTTATAGCGCTTTTATGTCTCATTAACCATTGATTTTAAAGGTTAGACTCTTACTAGCTTTGGGTTTTTAGAAGTTCCTTCATGAATCAGATTGAGAACCAGTATTTTTGTCTAGAAAAACTTTGAGAAATCGCAAAAAATAAATTTGCTAAAAATGGATTAAAAGAGTCTCAAATAATTCGAAACTTTAACTTGAGGCAACTAGTTCGCTCTTTGTATGCAAAGGCAGCGTGTGGCCAAGATCAATTTATGGAGGTTTTCTTAATTTTGTTTTTGTTGGGAGGTGAGATTCATCAAACATGGAATTAAAACTAGAGTGAATAAAGCGCTAAAAAATAAACCAGATAGTATTACAACTCCTATCCCGCGATACATTTCCGTACCCGCCCCTGGAATAACAACCAACGGCAACAAACCAAATATACTTGTAAAGGTACTCATAAAAATGGGTCGAATACGAGTACGAACGCTTTCCAAAATCGCCTCTTGAATAGGTAGTTTTTGATCTCGTAAATTAATTAGAGCTTGATAAATTATCAAAATGGCGTTGTTGACTACCACGCCAATTAAAATAATAAATCCTAACATCGTTAAAATATCCAAAGGTTGAAGTACAAACTGATTTAAAAACCATAATCCAAATATTCCGCCTACGCCGGCTAATGGGACGCTGAGCATTATGATTAATGGAAATCCCCAGTGCTGAAACAAGACGGCCAACAATAAATAAGTGATAATAATTGCCAGTATGAAATTGCCCGACATCGCTTGGCGCGTTTTTTCTAGTTTGTCTGCATTTCCAGTGAGCCTTATGGAGTATCCTCCAGACAATTCCCCTTTTTCTACCAGAGGTTGAATAATTTTTTCTTTTACAATACTGATTCCTTCCTCCAAAGGCATTTTAGCAGGAGGAACAACTTCTAAAGTAATTGAGCGCTCACGTTCATAATGTTGAATTTGTTCAGAGCTTACTATTTCTTCCATTCGAGCAATGCTATTTAAAGGAACCGCCTTTCCTAAACGTGTATGAACCATCATCTTGTCAATATCTTGAGTTTTTTCGACATCTTTATCTCGACTTTCCAAAATGAGATCGACACCTTCTCTAGGTAAATAAGGAGCGTTAACGCCCTCTGGATTGAGATACACTTCGTCGGCATATACGCCATCCACTAAGGCCGCAACCGAATAACCAAGCTCTGATAAGTCTAAACCCATCTCCGCAATTTCTTGCCATCTGGGATATATTTGTAATTGAGGTTGACCTAATTCCATCCCAGGTACCGGTCGAATCTGAGCTCCTGGCATTAACTTTTTCAATTTGAAAAAAGCGTCTTTTGTCATGGCAGTCAATTTTCTAAGATCGGGACCCATAATATTAATTTCTATCCCTCGGGTACCGCGTAAAGCGCTGGAGAGTAACGATAGTTGACGAGTTATAGAGATAACTCCAGGAACTTTTGACAATACACTTTTTAAGACTGGGATTAATTCTCTAGAACGCTCTGGGTCTTTGGCCTTAACAATGGTGAACAACCTGCCTCTACTTCCAATGAACAAAAAGTTACGCACTGCAGGTCCTTTTAATTTCGCTTCTTCAGCGCTATTGGGTTGCGCTTCCCAATAAGGTTTATAAACCTTCTCCAGTTCTCGACCTAAACGATGGGCTTCTTGGATGTTATAACCTTGCGGTGGTATCATTAATCCCAAAATAACGTTTTGGTCGCCTTCAGGCAGATATTCTGTTTTAGGAACCATATTCCATGCGGCGAATACGGGTAAAACGATTATCCCTAAAACAATCAACCATTGTACTTTGGAGGAACGAAACAACCTTTTAAGCGACGCCACAACAAAATCGTTAAATCGATTTGCCAATGGAACCAGACCAAATAAATTTTGGGACGCTCTCTTTAAAAAAGAAGTGGAATTAATTTCAGAGGATTTTTCATATTTTAAAAATTTTTTGCACAACGCAGGAATAACCAAAATGCTTACGATCATGGATAACGTAACCGATGCGCTAACGGCAACTGCAATGTCGCGAAAAAGTTGCCCCACCTCCTCTTCAATAAACAAGATGGGGATAAAAACAACAAGTGTCGTTAAGGTCGTGGCAAGAATCGCTCCCCAAACTTCACTGGCTCCATCTAATGCGGCTTGTGCAGACGATTTACCCATTTGCATATGCCTATGGATATTCTCTAAAACAATAATAGAAGCGTCCACTACCATCCCAACGGCAAAGGCCATACCGGCCAACATGATGACATTAATCGTTCGCCCCATAAAAGTAATGATCAAGAACGATCCAACTACGCTTATTGGAATAGCTATAGCCACGACAAAAGTGCCATAAAAGCTTCGGAGGAAAAGAAGCAAAATGACAATCGCAAAAACCCCTCCCAAAACTAAGTTAATTTGGACCATTCGGATGGACCGCGAAATATACTCTGTTTTATCTGCCGTTTGAACTAGTTGAACGCCTAAAGGACGGAGAAGATTTTCGTTAAGTTCGTCTCTTACTTTCTTTAACTCATCCATTACAGAAAGTATGTTCGATCCTAATTCTCTTCGCGCGTTTATTGCAATTCCTGGCAATCCATTATGGCGTACGTAATCTCTCAATTCGTCATATTCAACGCTTACTTCGGCAACATCTTTCACATACACGATTCGACCGTCTTCTTGCCTTAAAATCGCGTTTTTAATGTCTTCAACGCTTGTAAATTCTCCCTGAGTTCGAACAATATATCTGCGCTTGCCTTCGTCAAAATCGCCACCGCTTAAATTTTTATTTTGTTTCCGCAAAGCCTCGCGAAGATCAAAAATACTCAAGCCTCTTTCCGCCAATGCATTGGGGTTAAAAGTCACGTGGACTTCAAGGGGACTCCCGCCTCGCACAGCGCTATCAGAAACTCCTGGAATTCTCTCAAAACGAGTTTTGATTTTATCTATGGCAAAATCATGAAACTGATAAACATTGATCTTGTCTTCCCAACCTGGAATTGGCTGTAATATGAACCATCCGATAGGTCTATCGGAAACGTTTACCGTTTTAATTATGGGTTCGTCTACATCTTCAGGATAGGACGAAACTTGCTGGAGAGCATTAGAGGTGCGGACAAGAGTTTCTTGCAGGTTAGCTCCCGTTCGAAACGTTAAATAAACTTCCGCGCGACCTGTCTGCGATAAGCTTTTCATCTCGACTAATCCAACAATGGACTTGAGATGCTTTTCTTGTTCTTCCACTACATCGCGTTCGATTTCTTCTGGATTAGCGCCGGGCCAGGTAGTGGTGACCGTTAATTCAGGTTGACTTACATCTGGAACTAATTGCACAGGTATCCGAAAAAGCGACAATAAACCAAACATTAAGATGAGAATAACCCCCACCGCTACTGTCACGCCATATTTAAGAGATTTTTCGACTAATTTCATAACACGTTATGGAGTCGATTGAATGATAGACACCTTGCTTCCCGAACGAAGTCTTTCGTTACCGTGCACCACCACTCTATCTCCAGCTTTTAACGCGTTCGATTCGTCTGCGTGAACAGCAACCATGCTATTAATCTGATCGCCTGGTTTTACTTGAATTTTCTCAGCCGTAAAACCATCTCCTTCTTCATTTTGAATTACTAATATGAAGACTTCGGTAGGCGTTCTGACAAGCGCGTCTTTTGGAACATAAATTTTGTCGCGTTGCTCTTTGGTAGATTGCAACTCGACCCGCATCAACATCCCAACGGCCATTTCTGTATTTGGATTATCCACTTTAATCCGAACTGGGAAGGTACGCGAAGTTTGATTTCCTGAATAAATTTTCTCTATAACTTCGCCTTCGAACTTAAGGTCTTCTTGACTCGAGTCTCGCGATTCCAAAATAATCAAGGCGGGAGATTTATTTTGAATACGATCAAAATAATATTGAGGAAGGTTAACTTCGATCTTTACCGGATTGATCACCACTATGGTTAATCCTGGGTCTCCTTTTTCCAACCATTGACCCACCTCCGTATCTTTTTTGGACACAAAACCATCAAACGGAGCTCGTATCCCCGCTCTGTCAATTTGATCTTCAATTATTTGAATTCTCGCTACCGCTGCGGCAAGACTCGCTTTTTCTTGTTTTATTGTTTCAATGCGCGGTCCCGCTTTAAACTCTTCCCACTGCGATTTTTTTCCGTCAAATTGAGCCCTTGCCTCCTGAGCTAGCGCTTTGGCATTATCATAGTCGTTTACGCTTAAAACGCCTTCTTCATACAGTTTTTTAGTTCGCTTAAATTCGTTCCATGTTAATTGCAATCGCGCATGCGCTTGACGAACTGAAGCTTGAGAGGCCGCAAGAACTTCCACTCGCGTTCCAGCTAATAATTCTTCTAGTCGATTATAAATCCGCTTTTTTTCGGCCTTAGCTAACTCTAGCCCCAATTCCAATGGTTGAGTCCGAAGTTGAATTAGTAAATCATCCTTTTTTATAAATTCGCCTTCGTTAACATAAATTTTGTCGACACGACCGTCAATTTCTGCCGCTAGACTAGTAATGGCCCAAGGAATGACAGTCCCAGGAAGTTCAATTTTTTCAATATTTGATAAGCTCTTAATTTCAGCCACTTCAACAGGAAAAATCTTTTCCGCTTTCTTATCTTTAGTTTTGGATTGGTCGGCTTCGGAAAGATTAGCGTTTTGAACAAAAACGTTAATCACAAAAATAAAGACAAAATATGAAAGTTTTTGAAACTGAAGTTTAAACATTGGAGAAAAATGACAAAATAATAAAAAGAAAACCGTTAAAGGATATATAGGTATCTTTTTAAACGGCAAAAATTGCCGCATTCATTAGTATCAAACGGCAATAAACCACTAAATTTCAAATAAATATGAAGAAATTTGGCCTAAGCTTATTGAAGGTTTCTTAACTTTGGAGAATTTTAAAAATAAGGAAGGGATTCTTAAAAATAAAAGGCCTTTACCAAGTTTGGAAGGCCTTTTTTTTAGATAAAAGGTAAAAATAGGGTCAAACAGGCATGGAATTATCTAATTTCATTTTTTGAACTCTATTCTTACCATCATTTTTTTTAGTAATATCTAATACCATTTTTAAAGTATCGCGTAATCTTTTAGATAAAACCTTTAAAATTGGCATGATAGCGTTTGGATTGGTCCGCGCTAAAGTTTCGAATTGCGCCCGCGTGATTTCTTTAATACTTACGTCGCTTAATGCTGTGACCGTTGCAGACCTTGGATTGCCGTCAATTAAACCCATTTCGCCTACTATGTCATTATCTTCTAAAACTCCAATTACTGTTTTTTGTCCGCCACTATTATTGACAGAAATTTCAACCTTACCAGACTCAATAATAAACGCGGCATCGCTAAAACTTCCCTCTTTAAAAAGAACTTGACCTTTTTTAAGTGCGTATTTCGTTCCCATGGCTTTTCCTTTCTTGAAAATCTGATATCTTTTTGACTTTACTAATTTATTAAGCAAATAGCGTGCCAAAACTGATTTTTTATTATAACCTTGATTTTCGCGGGGCAAAGACGTGGTAAAAACTTATTTCAACTTATCTAAAGCAAATCGTGTCAAGTTTTTGTCACAAATAGCAGTTTTTCATAAATGTTCATGCATCCATAAACATCAAAAAAAACGAAAAACTCCTTAAAAATTAATCATTTTTAATAAACCTCATTATTAAAACCACTTGTAAATATTCCGCCTGCCAATTTAGCCATATAAATTGACGGTTTAGCACATTAAAAATAATTAATTAATCAAAAATGTGACCTACTTAACAAAGATTAAATTATTCATCCAACCTTCTATCCGTACCGGGCATTTTGTACCCTTCATTCAATTGTTTTAACGTTTCCCGGAGCCTAAAAGTTAAAACTTTCATTATTGGCATTAATGCATCAGGATTCTTTTTTGAAAGGGACTCAAAAGTTTCTTTATCTAAAACATGAACGATTGAATTTTCATGAGCAATCGCGGTAGCAGAACGGGGTAAATCATCAATTAATCCCATTTCGCCAAAAATATCGTTCTCTTTTAGAAAGCCTATAACCAGTTTATCGCCATTATTCCAATCAGATATCTCAATTGTTCCCGATTCTATAATATAGGCGCAACTGCTTGGGGTACCCTGCATAAAAATTACTTCACCTTTTTCGTAAAATTTCTTTACAGACATTCGACACCTCTATTTATACAAAAGTATACATTCATAAATATTGTACAAATTTTTAACACAATATGCAAAAAATGAACGCTAAAAACACGCTTTGTAAGTCGATTAAAGAAAGCCTAAGAACTCATAATTTTATATTTAAAGAAGCAACAGAAATAAGCTATTTAGATTCAAGCTGCATTGCAAATTTCACAAAAAATAAAAGTTCAGATTAATAAATTAAAACGTTATCAATCTATTTTCGGAAGATTGCCCATAAAACTATATAGAATAAAGTATTTATCTGATTTGTAAGGTTTGATAGAACTTGGAAATAAACCTCCATAAATTATCGATACTTCATTGACTGAAGAGGTTAGAAGAATTTTTGAGCTTTAGCAGAAACAAATATGCAATTACTAATAATAGAAATATTCCACAGGCTAGCAAAGCATATTCACCAATATAAGCCGTAACAGCCAAGTTAAAGATTAAAACTGAAAAATACAAGGCTGGGCCCCAAAAAACCTTAAAAGGGACCATAAGCCCTTTATATGGCTTTTTTAGAACTCGATCTAAAAAATAATCCAATCTAGAAAAAGAATAAAGAATTGTAGCGCCAACAATAAACCAGCCTGCAAAGTTTGTGAGAGGAATGTTGAAGTACTCTCCTTGTTCTTGGTAAGTATATATCTTTCCTAGAAACCATCTATCTCCTCGAAAAGCGACTGGATCTATAATCACATCCATTAGCATAAAAAAAATGGCGCCCGTAAAAATCACTCTCCACGATCTAAACACTTCTTTATCTTCCATTATTTGAAGGTCGCGACCTTTCTCAACAAAGTTCGACCAAAAAAATAAACTCATCGTTAAACTGACGTAAGATAAAAATGAATAAGACAACGAATCCATGAAAGGAACGTTTATAATCCATAATTCTTGATCGCGGGTTGTGTCAATGTAAGAATAGAAACCATAAGGAAAACCGTTTCGAGTCGAGGAATATTCGGATAAGAAAGCAATTCCATAGGCTAAAATGGTAAAACCTAAAGTCCTGAACCACCCCATGTTTATAACGCCAATTGCAAAATAAACAACCAGAAAAACAAACACATAGGGACGTAATAAGACTGTTCCCCAAAGAAGGTTTAACGTTTCTATCAATTTATTGGGCCTTAGCTGATCTAGGATTTTTTATCTAAATATCCATTTTCTTGAAACCATTCCACAGCCTCTTTTAAGGCTATTTCAGCCGAAGTTTGTGGAAGACCTAATTCATTGATCGCTTTGGAAGGATCAAAGAACATTTTATATTTTGCCATTTTAACAGCTCCAAGAGGGGCGGCTGGAGGACGGTGGGTAATTAAATCAGAAATGAGCTCGCTAACCCAACCAGAAGCATAAGCTATCCAATAAGGTATTTTAACGGTTGGAGCTTTTAAACCAGTTATTTTTTCTAACGTCATCAAAATTTCTTGAAACGACATATTCTGGTTCCCCAAAATATAACGCTCGCCAGGCTTTCCTTTTTTCTCCGCCAATATATGACCGCGGGCGCAGTCTTTAACATGAATCAAGTTTAAACCCGTTTCCAAGTAAGCCGGCATTTTTCTTCGCAAAAAATCAAGGACAATGCCTCCGGTTGGAGTGGGTTTGATATCCCTGGGCCCAATAGGAGCGGCTGGATTAACAATTACAACGGGAATTTTAGAATTAAATTCACACGCTAAACGTTCGGCTTGAAATTTCGATAGTTTATAGTCATTACAAAGAGTTCGCGGGTCCAACGGAGTTTCTTCATTTCCCGGTTTACCATCGGGTAAAATTCCAATACATCCTACCGTGCTGGTATAAACAACTTTATTTAGACCCTTTTTTAAAGCGGCGCTTAAGATCTTTTCCGTTCCCCCAACATTAATATCATAAATGGCGCGTTTGTCGCGGTCCCAAAAGCTATAATGGGCCGCTACATGATACAAGGTGTCGCATCCGTCTAAAGCCTTCTCTAGTGAACTCAGGTCTCTTAAATCTCCATTTGCCGGTTCAACTTCCAGTCCTTCAATATTCTTTAAATTTGCGTTACTCCTCGCTAAAACTTTGACATCGCGTCCATCTGATATCAATTCGCGGACGATAGCGGAACCTAAAAAACCGGTTGCTCCGGTAACTAGAGTTTTCATTTTTTAAGGAGTTTTATGATTTTCAAAAAAACTGCAGACTCATTCAAAAGTAGTGGAACTTTTAAATAATATCTTTTGTTCTTATTTATTGAAATATCTTTAAAGCAAGATTTTTATTTTAGCCGACTTTCGTAGATCAGACACATATTCTCTTTTCTTCTTTTCTACTTCAATTTTAAGCAGAGCATTGAGGATGTCGGTTTTTACTTCTTTAAAAGTGACTTGACGCGAAGGGATAATTTTATTTAACTTAAAAATATGATAACCGTAAGAAGTTTTAACTACGTCGCTAATATCTCCAGGTTTGAGATCGGCAATTGCCTTGGCAAGTTCAGGTAGCGTTTGATTTAAATCAATTTCTCCTAAATCTCCGCCTTTTTTTTGAGTCGCTTCGTCTTCGCTATTTTTCTTTGCTAATTCAGAAAAGTCAGCTCCTTTTTTTAATTTAATCAGAATTTCATCCATCAATTCTTTCGCTTGTAGGTCCAAAATTCTTGAAAGTCTTTCGGCCTTTTTTCGATCGTCAGAATTTTCAATTCGACTTAAGGAGGCCTCTGTAGAATTGACCATAATATGACTAACGCCATACATCACGGCGGTTTTATATCTTTCCTTATTTTTTTCGTAAACTTCTTCTACTTTTTTTGCGGAAACATCAACTTTTGGAGCTATTTCCATTCTAATAAGGTTTTCTTCAACGAGTTGCTTTTCAATTTTTTTTGTAAGCCTGTCGATGGTTAAATTCTGAAAAGCTAAGGCCGCTAAGAAAGTTTTTACATCGGGGAACTTGCTTTGGATATTTTCTATTTCTTTTTGAATTGTTGCATCTTTTATTTTTATACCTTCTTTTTTCCCTTTTTGGTAAAGCAATTCTTGATCAATAGCTTTATTCAAAGTTTTAAGCGCATACTCTTTTTCTTCTTTATCAGAAACCGAAAGCCCCTGGCGAGATCGCGTAATTTTCCAAATTTTAACCTGATTAACTAAGAAGTTAGAATCAATATTCTCGCCATTTATTACCGCAATTACTTCTGGAATTGGTTTCCCATTCAATAATGGCTCCTTATCGGCGCTTTCCCCTAAACCCACCGAAAAAAGAAAAAAATAAGAGACTAAAACATAAAAAGAAAACTGTAATTTCATCTTAGTTATTTTTTAGAAAAAATTGAAAGGTATAAAAACATGGAATTGTAATTTTACAATTTTAGGCAAAAACAAAAAAACTCCCGCGGAGATTTCTCTCCACGGGAGTTTTTAATAAAAGCTTACAAAATTTATTTTTGAGGTTTCCAAGGTCCAGGAACGCCTACTATTGCCCAAGAGTTATCTCCTGGAGGATAGCATTTTGTTTCCTTACACTTTGAAGAAAAAGTCGATGAAACTTTTGGAGCCCAACCTTTTGGAACACCTACAATTGCGGCAGAGTTATCCCCTGGAGGAAACTTAGGCCCGTTTGAGTTTGTACCAGATTTTGTTTTTGGCATCCAAGCTTTAGGAACGCCAACAATAGCCCTAGAATTATCCCATTCTGGGTAATGTTTAGCCATTGCTAACATTGGCGTTAATATAAAACTCAAAGCAACCAAAACGGATGCAAATAATTTCGTTTTTGAAGCCATTTGCCTTCTCCTATTTTAGGTTAATTTATTAAATTAAAATTTATCCAATTAAATATAAGCCTTTTCGCTTATTAAAACCATAGCCAAAAGTAATTTATTTACCTAGATAAAAAAAATCCCCGACCGACTTTAGTTGTCGGCCAGGGATTAAATCATAAACTTAGAACTGAACGTCTATCATAACATAGGCCCAGTCTGCATCGTCGCCAGGATTGTTTCCAGCGCCGGAGCCTTGAGCTGTAGTGAATTGCAGATTCAAATCTTGTACCAAATCGTCGGCAAAGAAATGTGAATAACCAAAAACTATGTTGGTGCTTGGGCTATAGTTATTAGTTAAAGTAATATCCAACTCTTCACCGATATGACTTTCGCCAACGTTACCAGCGGTATAAGTTCTATTTGCGCTATCAAAAGAATCTTCAGCAGTCCAGAAGAAATGGAGATGAGCTCCTAATTTCCAATCAGGACGTGGGGAAATTCCACCTTTAATCGCGAAATCCATCAAACCTAAACCATTAACGTTATCCGCTTGAAGTCTTGCTCCACCAGCGCCAGTACCTGCAGTTCTTGAAGTTGTACCCATGTTTAGGAACATATCTTGAAAACCGTAGAACTTATGACCCGTGTCAAACAAGGTGTCAAAAGACGCATTGTCACTGCTAGCTATATCGCCAGCATCGGTACCAGACACATAGTCAAACCACAAGGTTAAAGATGGTTTCATGCTACCGCCAAAACCTTTACCTGCACGAATACCAAACATATAAGCGTCTCGTTCCCAACCGGAGCCATTCGCTTCGGAATCACCCCATTGGTAGTAGAACTCACCACGATACTTAATACCACCTAAAACACCCGCTTGACGGAAACCAGCAGTATAAATATCATTATCAGTAAAGCCAGCGGTACCTTCTAAACTATCGTCATTAATATAAGAAAATTGCAAAGAAAGCGCTCCGCCCAAGATACCTTTAAATTGACCATAGAAAACATGGGTATCGGTATCAGTATCGTTATCGCTCGCATTATTTTCGTTACCATTTGCTTCAATGTTTCGACTCATGAAATACATTAAAGTATGGTTACCTGCAGAATGGCTCAATCGAAAACCATCATGAGTTTGCTCACCAGGTGTCCACAAAGTATCACCAAACAACCGATGACCGTCCAAGATAAATTCTTGACGACCAAACCTTAAATCAACAGGCAGGTTGTAAAGATCTTTAATTGTGAAAAAACCTTGATGAAGACCAACACTCGTGTCTTGATCATTTGGGACTTCAGATCCATTACCTAAAACTGGATCACCCCAGGTTCTGATAGCTTGCATTTGAATAAAAGCGCTAGTCTTCTCATCAATATCAGCTAAGGCATTTAACCGAACACGACCATCTACAACGGTATTACCATCGGTAGTGTCATTAAAATCTCGGTCTTGATACTCCCAACGCGGTCGAATTTGACCACTGAATTTGATATCCGCGGCTTGAGCGATAGTCGAAGCCACAAAAATAAATGCGGCCGCTACTCCAACTGCAGACAGTAGTTTTTTGTTCATGCTACCTCCTCCATTGTTGTCCTTAATAGGGCTTTTAAGTAAGAAATCCAACTAACTATAGTAAATAATATTAAATTGACGAATTAACCCTTATATTTTCTCGCGAAACAGATCGACAGCTGCTGCTCTAAATCTATCAATCACCTCCTATTCTCCAACCTGCCATTTAACCTTACAAATCGTTTAAAGAGTCCAATGATACGTAAAAATGGAACTAACTGTGTCTGATGTCAGCCCCCCCTTCTCAACGGTGGCGACATAAATATTCTTTCTTTTCTTCTCAGGAAAACTGGCAACCTGGAAAGCGGCTAGATAACCTTTTTGCTTTTTAGTTTCAGCTACCTTTTCAAATCCGTCTTTTTCAATCCCTAGAATCTCTAAGTTGCTATTATTCACCAAAACTAGGTTAGATAGCAACCCCCCTCCAAAGGTGTGATTCTTTGGAATCAAAATAAACCGCTTATCTCCATAACTCTCTAAAAGCACCCGACCTCGAAATCTTACAGGTTGGCCTTGCACCTCTAAATCAGAAACCTGCCGAACAACACCAATGTCGATCAAACGCGGGTCGTGCCCATAATATTCATCTGACTTTATAAGCAAATTGCCCGTCGGAGAATATACCCGTAAATGATAATCCTTGTCAAGCATTATTGTCTCAATATTTTTATCCAGATTAATATCGGCCCTTGTTAAGCCGTAAAGGATTACCTTTCTATTTCTTCCAAAATCTGTGCTTAAGGTCCTTATAGGCCTATATTGGCCATCTTTGTATTTGATAATGCTTATGCCATCTTCAAAAGGATTGCGATATCCCGTGTCTTGGGCTAATAATTCTGGTTTTTGCCCAAAAGGCTTAATAATTCGAAAATAATGCTCAACTTCTTTCCATTTTTTCTTTAATTTTTTATTCTCTAGCTCTAATACAAACGAACCAAGAGTATCTGAATATTTATTTGTAATAAATATCTCGTCCTTGCCATTACCATTGATATCGCCTACGTCGACTGATAAGAATTGATTCACCCTTTCCTTGGTGGCGACACTGGCAATACGCTTGAGGCCATCCCCTTCAATCCGGTAGATCATTACCCTATAAGAATCGACCATAACAACTTCTTTTGTCCCATCGCCATTGATATCGCCAATGTCAAAGTCTACGATCTCAAAAGGAAACGTTTGTTTGCCTATAAATTGAACATTACCGGTATCAGCGGCAAAGCTTGTTTGGACTTTTTGCTCTCGAATTTTTCGTTTAGATTTTGCCGTTCTAGTAACTGAACCCAACAAAACCCTAGCCTGCTTCACCTCGTCTCCACTATCAGTTGCCAATAGCCTATACTGAAGGGTGGATCGTCCTTTTACTTTTTGAACTCTAGGGAATAAAACAAAATCCACTCCAGCTTTATTCTTTAGTTGGCCTAAAACATTTGCCTTAACTAAATTTTCCCGATTAATTCCGCTTTCTAACAACCAAAGCTCTAAATCAAAAGCAGGAATGGCAAATCTGGGATTACTTTTAAAAGCTTGCTCTAAACGAGAAATTAAAATTTCCAATTCGCTACCCGGTTTAACTTTATTTCGCGTAGCGGTTAGCAAGGAAATACTTTTAAATCTCGCTCGAACACCATCGCCTTTAACGGCTTTAATGGCCGGGCTCAAGGGTAAAGCTCTAGAAAAGTTGGCCCCTACCTCAATCAATTCAATCTCCCCCAACCTACTTTCCATTCGTCCCATTTTTTTCCCTGAGGATGGGTGGGTCAGCTCATCCCCATAACGAAATAAACGCAGACGGTCGCCAACCTTAACTGGATGACCCTCTTTCAAGTCAAGAATAATTTCCCCATTTTTAACGGCTATCACTAAGCCTTCTACGAAGGGAAAACTTTCTTCAATTTGCCCAACAACTCGATCTAACGCTTTTTCAGTTTGTCCCGCAAAACTTAAAATCGGCGCAAAAAATAAAAGCCCTAGGATCAAGAAATATCGAAAAATAGTCATATCTATACGATCAAAAACCAAATTTCATTTATAACGATTATAAAGTTAAATCATATTTTAACAAATTTTATGGCAATTACATCATTTTTTTTGTTTTTAATTATATAAAACTTGAACTAAAGCTTGGTCTCCTTCCCTCATTTCCGAAGAATCTTTAGGAAAAATCATTAAACCGTTTGCAGTAACCAAAGATTTTAAAATACCAGAACCCTGTTCTTCGTTAGGAGTCACAGTAGTTTCACCATTTTCAAAATCTAAGCGGGAGCTTAAAAAGTGGAGGCGCCCAGGTTTTTTGGTCACAGTCTTAGTTAATCGAGCTTGGACCGTTTTTGGCGACAAACTTGAAAAACCTAAAATTTTCTTTATTGAAGGGCGAGCAAACTGCTCAAAAGATACAAAAGACGAAACTGGGTTACCTGGCAGTCCAAATATTGGTTTGCCTCCAATGAGCCCAAATGCCAACGGCTTTCCCGGCTTCATAGCCACTTTCCAAAAAGCCATCTCATGCCCCAACTTTTTTAAACTAGCCTTAACTAAATCGTAATCGCCCACAGATACGCCTCCAGAAGAAACTACTACGTCGCATTTGATAGCTGTTTCAAATTTTTCCAACAAATCTTTCTCAATATCTGGCGCAATTCCCAAATAAACAGGAATTGCGCCAGCTGAGCGAATTTGTGCGGCTAGCATATAACCGTTGCTATTATATATACAAGAACCGGTGGGTATTTCGTCTAGATCTTTAATCTCGTCTCCCGTTGAAATAATAGCAACCGTAGGACGTTGGCTCACATAAATTTGGGATCTTCCAACGACCCCCATTATTCCAATATGAGCGGGTTCAATTAAACATCCCTTTGAAATAACCGTTTCGCCAGAGGCAACATCTTCGCCTGCCAGTCGAATATTCTCGCCAACTTCGGCCATGTCTTTAACTAGAATCCGATCCCCATTTTTATCAGTATCCTCTTGCATCAAAACCGCATTGGCTCCAGCAGGGATTGGGGCGCCTGTCATGATACGAGAAGCATAACCTGGCTTTACTTCCACCGTTCCCATTGCTCCTGCCGCAATCTCATCGGAAATCGTTAATTCAACTGGATTTTCGGGAGTCGCATTTTTAATGTCCGAAGCTATTAAAGCGTACCCATCCATAGCGGAATTATCCAAAGGTGGATTCGGACGACGGGCAATTATATCTTCACAAAGAATACGTCCTAACGCTTGGTCGATGGGAACCTTTTCAATACCCTTAAAATGAATTTTGGAAAGAATAACTTCCAATGCTTCATGAACCTCTATCATTTCTTGCTCCCTCTTTTTATGCTTTATTTATTGATTAATCTGTGAAATTTTAGCGTCAAACAAAAGTTTAACTTTAAGAATGTTTTCCAATTTATTTTATCCCACGTTTCAAACAGGCAGCCTCATATTCTTCAGGATGATTTACATTTGAAAAACGAAATCTTTCACCTTCAGGTATAACTATATGTTGAAACGGTAACTCCCTAATAATCCTTGAAAGCGATAGCTCTCGACTAGACATTGCTTCGAATAAGGGATATATGAATTTGGGTTCATATATTGCGCACATAGGCTCAAAACCATGACGACCTTTTTTAATAAAGCAGGTGCCGTATTTCAAAGGATTCCGGTTTTTTATAAGATGCGAAAAACTTTCTTCGTCTAATAAAGGTAAATCACAAGCGGTAATTAAGAAAGCCTTATCCGGAAACCGGCTCATTAATGTAGCTAACCCCCCAACGGGTCCCAGGCCAGTATGATCGTCGTTGACTCGCTCGCATTGAATCATTTCGGGCAAATCTCCCATATCTAGGTCTGACCGCGCCGACAATACAACTTTTTCGCAAAAGTTTGATAAAATTTTGGTCATTCTTTGTGGTTCTGTTGTCCCATTATATTCTAAGGAAAACTTTGGGCGTCCCATACGACTGCTCTGTCCTCCGACAAAAACAGCTCCATAGACTTCGCTAGCGCAACTTTGAAAATGTTTTTTTACAAAATCGTAAATGGGATCGATATCTTCCCGATGAAAAGTCAAGAGCCTAGAATCGAAGGAATTCGAAATTTTTCCTTGATGTATGAAAGCTTTTATATTGGGCGTTTCTGGGGAAATGGGCATATCTCCATTTTTATCAAGAAAAACAATTTTATTAAAAGGAGATTGTTTATAACCCTCTATTAAAATGCAATCGCATTGTTCTAAGGCATGAGTTATTGTGATTTTTTTAAAATTATCGTCGCCTATAATAGCAAAGTGCCTAGGGTCGTTGATCACTACGATTTCAGCGCCAGCTTGAGCGCATATCTGAGTATCTTTTCCTTCCTTATCCATAACGAAACGATGAGAGTCATGCTTGTAATACCCCACCCGAACGCCATCGTCTTTAAACTTTTTAATTAGTTTTGACAATAAAGTAGTTTTTCCGACTCCAGAAAAGCCGCCAAAACATAGAAATGGAGTCTTGAATCTCTCCCAATAGTTGTCCATATAAAACCCAAAGTAGGATATTTGAAAAGGGGTATAGCTTTACGCTGAATGCGCTCTTTTTTTACTCATTACCTAAAACCAGATTTGGAAAATACGATTTCATTGAGGTATTCCCGATTATTTCCGAAACCATAGAATCTGTCAACTGCCTTAGCGCGAATCCCAAAAACATTATTTTTGATATTACTCTAAGGTTTTAATTTCTAAAAAAGTTTCAATTAAATTTTTTGAATTTTTACCCAAAGTTCTTTCTTTTCTTTATCTCTCAGGGTGACAGAAGAAAAACGAGTTTTCTCATAAGCGCGAATAACTTCTTCCGCTACATCAAATTTTTCTAGAGGAAGGCCTTTAAGGTTTTTTAAAAATTCGCGGTGGGTCCATTCAGGTTTTTTAGTAAAACCAGAACGTTCTAGTCGAGCTATTAGCTTTTTGTATAGCAATATAGGAAACTCACTCTTCCATTTACGGCTTAAATGCGAAAAAGAAAAAGTAAAGAAGAACTTATACATAACAAAAAACCAAATTAAAACTAAAATCAAATTGGCATGGTCTTTATATACTTGCTCAATATCATCCCAACTTGGCGGGCGAATACTTTTTAATTTTTCTTTCAAACTTTTGCCTTCTGATCCAATAAAAGAAGCAAGACGTACCTGATCTTTAAAAGAATAACGAATAACATAACGTTGCCAATTTAGTCGAAGCACATCCATATATGAGGAAAATAAATTAAGTTTTTTAGGCATAGCCATTGGGTCTGGAGGGGTTGGATCGTAAACTTTCCATCCATACCCAGGAAAATAGGCTTCAACCCAAGAATGAGCATGTTTTTGCCGAATAACCATATAATTGCCCAAATCATTCCATTCAGTTCCAACAAAACCATTCACCAGTTTGGTGGGTATACCTTGTAATCGGAGTAAAATTGCCATTGCAGAAGCAAAGTATTCGCAATGACCTTTTTTACGGACGAATAGAAATTCGTCTAATCCGGATAACTCAGTTTCCTTTACCATTTCAAGGGAATAACCAAACTCTGTCTTTAAATAATTTAAAATTTTATCGGCTTTTTCAAAACTTAATTCTCCAGAGCTAGCTAATGATTCCGCTAATCGTTTAATTTCAGGGCTCAAAGGAGGTAATTGCAAAAAACGTTTTAATGCTTGGTCGTCGTACCTATATGGTTCCGGATTAACATAACTCTTAAGTGGAGAATTCATTTCAGCAGTTATCACAAATTTTTTAGGTCCATACACTTGATTTATAGTTCTCAAAACAAAATTGCGATCTAACTCCAGCCCTCGAAAAGATCCATTAATATTAATAGGAATTCCATTTGTAAAAACAACATCGGAATCAAATGGTTCCATGAATATTTCCTGTTTAAACAACTTCACGGAAGATGAAGGCGCAAATAAATCTAAACCAGATTTAGGATGATTTTTTTTCATTTGCCAATCTACTCCCGCAGTGGATCCCCATGATTTTCCGTCATAAAAGTCTAGCGCAACTCCACGCCATAAAAATTTAGTGTCTGGGCGAATTTTTTTCCCATCTTGAGAAAATTCGACCCTCATCACCACATCAACATTTTCTTTAATGCTTCCCACCTCACCTAACGTTACTTTTTCCGAAAAACCTGTTAGTGGATGAGAATTTGAACCAATAGAAAATAATCCTAATTCTACTCTGGGAAAACTAACAAAAATTATTACCGTTAAAGCTAGACTCCCAAAAACTAAACCTCCCGCAAGGCTAAAAAGAGGCCATTCAATTTTTTCATCGAGACCCGCTAATCGGAGTTTACTAGGAGTAGCGCCGCTTCCAATTTTTCTGACTACTAAGTTGTAAAGAATTAATACCCAGCAAAGAATCAAATAAAAACTTAAAAACAGGAATCCGAAAGACAAACCTTTCGCATAAATAGCGCCTATTAGCAGATAAACAATGCCAATCAAATAACCATATAAGTAGTCGTTTAATTCAGTTTTAAATACCAACTTAAGAAACATAATTAAAGTTAAAAAAGAAACTAAAATAGGAAGGACTTGGAAGTTCCCGAGAAGATAAAAAATGACAAAAAACGCCACTCCAATTTTCCAAATTGATAATTGGACAGGAGGTTCTAAAGGGATTTGGCCTTTAGATTCGTAATAGAAACAAATCGATAAGGCAAAATACAAACCAAGATAGATACCGTTTGGGAACACTTCGCTGAAAAATAAACAAGCAATACCAAGAGCGGAAAGCAAATAGTTCAAAAAAATAAAACTTTGCTTTAAATTTATGAAAAACAAGGAAACTATTAAACTCCCTTTAATTAATGAAATATTCAAATATTTAACCGTTTGACAATCATTGTCCTATTCTTTAAAATTTTTATCTACCCCTGTTTGCCAATCTAAACTTCCTTATTTCCTGGCAACACATTATCTAAATCTACAAGGAGATTTTATGCGAAAATTGGGCCGCTATTTTTTGTTAGTAATTTTTTTAGTGTTAATGAGCACAACCCAATCATATGCCAACGACATCGCAGTTTTGGACACGACTTTAGGAACTATTAAGATAGAATTTTTTAGAGATAAAGCTCCAGGTCACGTCAAAAATTTCAAAAAGCTGGCGAATAAAGGTTTCTATGACGGAACCACTTTTCATAGAGTGATTCCAGGATTTATGATTCAAGGCGGCGATCCTAATAGCAAAGATGACGACCGAAGGAACGACGGCACAGGCGGTCCTGGATATTCCATAAAAGCCGAGTTCAACGATATTCCGCATAAACGCGGAATTCTTTCGATGGCTAGATCCCAAGATCCAAATAGCGCCGGATCGCAATTTTTTATTGTTGTAAAAGATTCACTTTTTTTAGACCATAATTACACTGTTTTCGGCAAAGTAATTCAAGGGATGGAAGTTGCCGATCGAATTGTTGCTGTAGATCGCGATAGAAGCGACAATCCACTTAAAAAAATCACCATCAAATCCATCAAAATTGCAAAAAAATAAACTTATTAAGAGGAAATCATGACCGAAGATTCAGGCCAAGAAATTGCTATACTTGAAACCACAAAGGGTACTATTGAAATCAAGTTTTTTGAAGATAAAGCTCCTAACCATGTCGCTAACTTTCAGGAACTAGCTCAAAAAGGGTTTTATGATGGAACCAAATTCCATCGAGTAATCCCGGGTTTTATGATCCAAGGAGGCGATCCTAATTCAAAAAGCGACGACCGTTCTTCACATGGAACGGGAGGACCCGGCTACGCTATCGACGCAGAATTTAACGATGTGAAACATCATCGAGGTATCTTGTCGATGGCTAGATCTCAAGATCCCAATAGCGCCGGATCGCAATTTTTTATTATGGTAAAAGATTCATTTTTTCTTGACGGTCAATATTCCGCTTTTGGAGAAGTAACTTCCGGAATGGATGTTGCGGACGAAATCGTCAATACTAAACGAGACGATAGAGATAACCCAATCGAACCTATGGTAATAAATTCTATCAAGATTGAAGTCCGTTAATTAAAAGTTATCTTTTAAAGTTCCAAGTTATAAAGTTTTGCTATCGCCGTTTCCTGTTTATAAGAATCGGCGATAACAAGCTTAAATTTTTATTGAAGCGCTGTAAATGTGGGCAAGGGAAAAATTATGGAAAAAGAACTTCGGTTTAGCGTTTACCAAATTGTAAAAACTCAAACCCCGGAAGGCAGGACTTCTGATGATGGGGAAACGGGAGCAGATAACGTTCGTGAAATGATTATTAGTAATTGGGACAAATACGAAAAAATAGTCATTTCTTTCGAAGGCATTGTCAAAATGTCTCGAGTGTTCGTTGACGAAGCATTCGCAAAAATTTTAGAAGAACGATCGTTAGAAGAAATTAACGGAAAAATTTACTTTCCAGACGCAAAAGAAGCCATTGTTAAGGATTTAAATTCCGCTTTGAAATTAAGAAGGAAAATTCTTGATTCTCAACGAGAACGGGAGGAAATCTAAGACAGGTCTAAAATAAGGCGACGGTTACTACAAAGCCCTTTATTTATTTTTGGAAATACTTTTTAGGGTTTTAGTCTAGTTTTTAGAACCGTTTCAATAAAGGTTTCGGCAAATTCTTCAATCGCCTCATTGCCCGAAGCAGTGATAATCGGGATATCATATTCTGTACTTAAACTTGCATTAGCGCTGACTACATTCTCATCGGAAATAATCACGGAATGCTTTTCCATTATTTCGTCCGCATATTTACTTTTTTCATAGGTGGCCATTACTCCTTCCAAGAGTCCGCTTAACGCCAGACAAGGCACGGCAGAACCAATCGCCCCAACCAAAAACCCATTTTTATGCCGATCGGCAACAAGTAACTTAAGAATTTTATCATCCCATAAATATTTTTTTGCCCCTTTTCCGCCTATTAAAACAATACCATGGAAAATTCCTTTAATTTGGCGAGTGCCATGACCCGCTTCAGTAACATAACTATCTCCAGTAATACCTTCCATGCAGTCAACAATCAAAAGATCGGGGTGAATTTTCCCATTTCTCATACCGATTGCTTCTTTTAATTTAGATGAAGCTATATTTAAGGTAGCGTCTTCTTTATTAAATATTTCTAAGAGCGGATCCAACTGACTTTCGTCAAAGTAATCTTTTGGAATAACAATTAAAACGTTTCTTCCCGTCAAGCGACCCATGTCGATCTCCTTAAAATTCGTGAACGCTTGCCGAAACCAAAAATAAATTTCGCAAACTGAAAAACGGATATTTTATCATAAGGCATAAAGGTAAAATTCATTTTTTTCAAAAATTAACCGACCACTGAGATTAAGATAATTTTTCAATAATTCTTGTTCTGTTGGGTTTAAAACCGAATCTTTTCCAAATACAAAATTATAGTCGAAAGCCAAATGAGTCAATTTTCTTTCTTGCCATCTTTTTAGTAATAATTTTGGGGTTGGACTATCCTGAAGAATTTTTTTTAACGTAAAACCTTCGAAAAAAGTATCGCTATAAAACTTTTTATCGCAAAAAAATCCATAATTTCTTAAATAAACTAATAATACTTGATCGTTTGTTGTCAAGCGATTATTGATAGCCTTGTAAATAGGGTAAACGGAAACATTTGATTCTAAATAATCGCTTCTCGACTGATTCCCAATTAAAAAAGGGATTGGATTACGACTAAACCATTCTTTTAGAATAATTGAACCGTTGAAAAACAATCCCAAAACAAATACGGCTGCCGCTAAAATGCGAAGTGGCCTAGAGGCGTTTAAATAAGCCATTTCTAGACTAAAAGCCAACAACATACTTAAAAAAATAAAAGAAATTGTTAGAATTCTAATGTATTGCGACATGTAAAACCACGAAACAAAAAAAACGCAAAACATTAACAAGCTGATGAAAAAACCAATGGGAATCGATTTCTTGTTTCTAAAAAGCTGAATTCCCAAAAAAGGTAGCGATACAAAATAGAGTAATCCTATTTGTCCATCGAACCGAAGGCTATTTTTTTCGCTAAAAAATGTTAGATTCCAAGGTAAAAGAAAAAAATCTTTCAACCCCCTACCCATACCGAATGACTGATAATATTCAAATTGCATTGAAGATCGTAAATTATCCCAGTTGATACCATCTCCTCCAAAAAACTGTATTAGATAAGGGGCAAAGGGATTACCTCCCGTAAATATATAGTTACGCCCCCACCAAGGAGCCAACATAAAAAAGACTATTAGGAGAAACAATGAAGAGAAAGCGAATGTTTTTTTTAAAGAATTTCCTTTTAATAAAACAATCCCAAGAATTGCCACCGAAATGATAGCTAAAGAAGTTAATTTGGTAGCTATCGCCATTCCCGAAAAGAAGCTCATCAAAATAAACCACCCATTTTTTTCTTCTTCACGCCATCTTGTCCAGGCATAAACCGCCATTAAAATAAATCCTGCCACTTGCAAATCCACATACGCTAAAAAGGAAATTTCCCAAAAAGTTGGCGTTGAAAAAAAAATCAGACAAGGAAGCCAAAGCAAAGTACTTGAAAAATAACGTTTATAAAATAGCGCCACTCCTCCAATAACAGTAATCGACATTCCAAATCCAATTAATTGCGCCAAAGATTCACCCTCAAGAGCTAACCCTAGCAAATAAAGCATTTCAAATTGTAAGGGGAAAAAAGAATAAATATTATTAGGGAGGGAGATCATTCCACCAGCCTGGAGATAAGCTTTGGGAATAGCTAGATGGTAAACTAAAGCATCAACACCTGTGGGTGGGGATAATGCCAAAGTGAAAGAGCAGAGGAGAAGTACCGAAAAAATAAACCAACAAAATAAATTCGAGGCATTTCTTACTACCTCACTTTCAATTTTTTGTAATTGTCGCGGAGGCCATAATGCCGATAAACACTTGAAAAGTTTATACCTATTGAGAAAAAACGGGATAGATACACAAACCCACCCCGAATAGGGATTGATTAATTGGAAACTTGCTAAAATCAAAATACCTATTGAAAAAATGCAAACTCCAAACCCAATACCCAAAAACCATTCTTCCGATGAATCTAATCGACCTAGATCCAAGCGAACTAATATCCAATGTCCAGCAAGAAAAAAAGAAAGAAATAAGCCTAAAAAGAAAATAATTACCATTCAGGCAGGAGGGGAAAAGTATTTTCAGAATCAGAATAATATTCTTATATTAATTAAAATAATATAACCAATTCAAAAAATCACTATGCAAAGGGAATTTTATTAACCTATCTCTAAAAAGTTTAGAGAAATAGCAAATCCTGTCAATAAATTTAATTTAATACTGAAAACTCTGAAACAGCTTCTTCGTAATCGTCAAACCAATAGGCTTCCGGGTTTCTTTTATAAGCAATCAACTTAGCGTTGTTTTCATTTTCAGAGGCTCTGTGATACTTAAAAAAGATTTGGTCTTCAGTTAATCCTAATATTTCAATTTTCCCTGTAGAATGTGACATAACCAATCGAGCTCGTTTTGCCAAACCGGAGCATTGCATCCTCGCTTTTTCAAAAATCTTATAACTTTCTTCTATTGAAGTAACATAAGACTTATTTCCCAATGTAGGTCTACATTGAAACACATAATATGGGGGAACTCCCATGAAGGATAGCTTTTTGAATAATTCTGTTAACACTTCCGAATCATCGTTAACCCCTTTAATCATTGGGGTTTGGTTAACAACTATAGCTCCTGCCTTTAATAAGAAATCAATGCCTTTTATAGCTTCTTTTGTCAATTCAACTGGGTGATTAAAGTGAGCCATAATATATATCCTTTTTTCTGGAAGGCTATATTTTTGAATCATTTTGAATAGCGACTCATCTTCATAAATCCTGAAAGGATTAAATGCGGGAATCTTCGTTCCAATTCGAATTATTTTGACATGATCTACTTCACGAATTTGCCTAATGATAGGTTCTAACTTACCTGTAGACATAATCAAAGGATCTCCACCCGTCAACAAAACATTCGTAATTTCTTTATGATTACGAATGTACTCAAGGCCTTGAGAGATATCCTTAGTTACCTCTTCATTATCATCCATGAAAAGTCGTTTTCTAAAACAAAACCGACAATAAGCGGCACAAACTTCATTAACCAATAGAAGCGCTGTTGAATCGTATTTATGCTCTAACCCCTTAACTTTGGTGTAAGTTTCTTCGCCAGAAGCGTCAAGTTGCCCAAATTCTTCCATTTCCTGGATATCAGGAACAATTAATCGACGAATAGGATCGTCTGGATCATCCCAGTTTATTAAGGACTGGTAATAATCATTAGACCGAAATATAAACTTATCCGTAACTTTCTTAAGATCGTCAATATCTTCGCTATGGATTTCAGAAACTTGTTCTATTTTTGTTAAATATTTAACCTTAGTTTTGGGCTTAGCGACGACTTGGGAGTCTATAATAAGATCCTCAGAATGGCCATTATTATGTCCATTTCCGTTCCCATTCCCATTTTGTCCGCTCTTAGCGCCATTATCTAAGTCTTTATTCCGACTTGTAAAGATTGAAAACGACATAAATAACTCCTTTATAAATACAAACCCTCGCTCCAACAGCCATCAACTTAACCGAAGATTTATAAGAGGAATTAATAAAAGGATATTTGAAATTCCCTTTTTAAATTTAAACTTCTTTATAAATTAAGAAACAAATTAAAAAGGAAATATATTCAAAAAATACTGAAGAATAATTTTGAGGGTTTTAGGATACTTTTTAACCGCCCTAAAATCAAGCTAAATCAAGGGAATATCACCTAACCCATTAACTTTCAATTAGATACTATCAGGTCATTTATTGACTAAAAAACCTAATCGGTTGAGAACAAAGTTAGTAGCAAATTTTTTCCATAAAAGTCCTCAAATTTTTTATTGACAGACCAAGCAGATAAACTATAATTCAACCTTTCAATTTTTAATGCAAGTTTTCCTATAGGTCTTAAAGGCGTTTCGCAAACTTGGGGAAATGCTTAATAAAAGGTTGTTTTTGTTATTAGATAATTATTTTAAAAGGAGAAAGGTTAAATGAAAAAGTCCTTCATTTGTTTGATCGCTGTTCTTTTCACCTTATCGGTGGCAAGTTCTGCTTTTGCATCTAAATGTCCTCAACCGAGGAAAACCAAATCGGCTCCAGCTAACGTGGCTAAAATGGATAAAACCAAAGGCGCCGATGCAGCTCACGGTAAAGCGCTTTACACTAAAAAAGCAAAGCCAATGGCTTGCAAAAATTGTCATGGAGACAAGGGTGATGGCGCTGGTAAATTAGGAAAAGCTTTAAAACCTGCTCCTAGAAATTTCACCTGTGCCGCTACCATGAAAAAAGTTTCCGCAGGTCAAATGTTCCATATCATTAAAAATGGTTCAAAAGGAACAGGTATGGTTGCACATAAAAAGACTTTAAAAGATAAGGACATTTGGGATGTAATCAAATATATCCGCTCTGATTTGATGAAGTAATTTTAGTTTCTATATCTTAATAAAAAAGGCAAGGCGTTAAACGCCTTGCCTTTTTTTATTTCTACCTTCCTACTCGTTGAACTTAAAACCAAATACTACATATAAAACAAATGATTAAAGGATATCTTAGATACTTTTAGTGATTATTGAGAGCGCTTGTTTACTTCACAAGAGGAACAAATAAGTTTTGGTAGGGGTGTTACAAAATAATCAAGAAAACTTATCCGGCAGCTTAATCGTCTTCTATTATTTTTAAAGTTGAGCGAAGACGCGAGGCGAGAATTCTTAAAAAAGGCATTAAAGCCCGAGGATTTCTTTTAGCTAACGAGTTAAACATTTCTAGAGTAAATTCACTTACAGTACAATTTTCTATGGCCGTAACCGTCGTTGAGCGAGGCATTCCATCAATTAACCCCATTTCGCCAATAAAAGCCTTTTCCTCTAAAATGGCCATAACTTTTTTTTCGCCGTTAATACAAGTTTTACTCACTTCCATTTTCCCAGATTCGAGAATATAAGCAGAACCTGAAGGCTGGCCCTCTTCAATGATATTATCGCCTTTTTTTATATTGATCCGCTTCACGAGTTAACCCAACTTCGCCTTTAAGCTTAAGTTTTCTGCTTTTAAAGCTTCAATCTCTTTCCTTAGGTTATCGTTGTCTCTATTCAAAGCTTCCACTGCTTCTTCTCTGTAGGACGATTCTAATAGATTTCTAACTCTAGATAAAACAACTGGAACGCTAATAGGTTTCTCAAGAAAATCGCGCGCTCCAGCATTATAAGAAAGAAAACACGTCTCAGGGTCTGTTCTAGCCGTCATAACAAGAATCGGAAGCGTTCCATCTCGAAATCCTTTTAAGTTATCCAGCTCTTTGAGTTGATCCATAACTTGAAACCCATCCATATGAGGCATCATAATATCTAACAAAATTAAGTCGGGAAGGAATGACTTATAAATATCGCAAACTTCCCTTGGATCTAAAGTGCTTTTAATTGCCGAAAATCCACCATGCTTTAAAGCCCTTTCCACAAGGACCAAATGGGTTCGCTCATCATCTACAATAAGGATCTTTGAATCCAATACCATTTTTTCGATGTCCATTAAACCTTAACCTTCCCTAAAAAATGGGGATATTTGGATAACTCTCCAAAACCGATAATAAAAACTGCTATAAAAATAACAATCCTATAACGATTTAAAAAACAACTAATAACTATTTTTTCTAGTTTTTATACCCAGCCATTTTAGCATTTACAATGCCCAGCCGCAAACACAAGGAGTCATATTTTGATCCCAAAAATTTGAACCACATCGCCAATCTCAAAAAAAGTCGTTAAAATAGCCGACAAGGCCATTTATAGGTAAAAATAGAAAATTTAATAAAAGAAAAATGGTGCGAAGGGCGGGAATCGAACCCGCACGGTGTTACCACCGCAGGATTTTAAGTCCTGTGCGTCTACCAGTTCCGCCACCCTCGCACGAATATAAGGCAGGATTTAAATCAAACCTCAAGAAGATTGCCTCGGCGACGACTTTGGTTTATTTTGGAGGAATGTTATCAAGTTTTTCATAAAAATCAACCTTGATTAGTGAATAAACATAGTTTTTGTAAATTAAATACATTTTTAATCTAAATTAAAAAACAAACACTACGAAATGAAATTTCCTTTACGACACTTAGAAAAATTAATAAACCCCAGTATAGGTTTAAAAGATTTCGAAACAGTCAACGAAGATCTTGAACTCCTTATAGAAACATTAAGAGAATTAGAAAAATGTAGAAAATGTAGAATTTATTTGAAAAACGAATTTAAAGTAGAATTGTTTCTATCTTCAAAGGCGTTTAACAATCTTTTACAAATTCGTGAAATCGATATGGTGGAAACTCCCACCAAATCAGGAGATGTTGAGCGCATTTCCCTTAAAAACTCTCGCCAAAACGACGATCCAGTTTCCGTATCAAACCTTAACGCTACCTTAAGAGAATTGAATAGAGATCTATTAAGAATTCAAGAAATTGCCCAAAAAGAATTTAAAAAATTTGATTTAATTGAGGACATATCAACCGAAACGCTCGAAGAGGCTTGGCAAATAATAATTTCACTTAAACAAATGGAGGGCAATTGGTTTGAAAATATATTAAATAAACGAAAAACAAAAAAAGCTACCCAAGAATTTGCTCGAATATTTCCTAATTCAAAAATGATCCTTAAAAAAAATCAATTAGACCAGCTCCAAAAAGAATTAGCTTTTTTTCGCCAATGCTCTGATTTAAGCCAAAAATGGATACCAATAGGATTAAATTTGGTTTCTTGCTTGAAGTTAGGAGCCCTGGATAGACTTATCCAAAATGTTCAGGAAATGGGAAGTACCGTATGGACAACGGTATATAAGGGACAAAGGTTGGACAAGTCGCTAGAAATCACAGGAATACATTTTGGAGATATCAGGACCATATTTGAAAACTCTAAACTGGCCCCGCTTAAAGAAATTTCAAATTAATAACCAAACCGCGTGCGACTTCCTTTTTCCTCTATATTATATCCTTCATCTTTATCTAGTAGGAGATGTTTCAATCCCATCACCTTTTGAACTTCTCTCATTGCATCTTTACCCTCTTCTTTAAGCCGGTTGTACCTCATATCTAACCTAACTAAATTAGTAAATAAAGGTAAAAACTTTGCCAACATGACGGCGCCTTCATCTCCAATCTCGTTATCGGATAAATTTAGATTCTTTAAGGAAAGAAGATTATCTGAGACTGCAATATGCTTACAACCTTCGTCTAAAATCCTATTATAAAAAAGATTAAGCGAAGTTAAATTAGTAAGATATTTTGATTTTGCAATATGCCGAGCGCCTTTTGCACCGCACAAATTGTTTCCAAATTCGAGGGAAGTAATTTCTGAGACTAACTCGCTATTAGATACATCCTTTGCCCCAATTTCCTCTAAATGCATCGCCGTTACATCTAAAGTTTTACCATCTTTGCTAAGTTGGGCTTGAAACAATTTTTCGGATTCGGACTTTGACATGAACCGCGGTTGTTCGGCGGAAAAATATGTCATAAATTAAATTCTCCCAAAAATTCTAAAAATAAAGAACGTTAAAAAACTACCAGAAAAATCTAACGCTTTTATGAAAAAAAATAAATCCAATAATTAATATTATCGAATTAAAGTTATTGTTTGATTTTTTTTTGAAATCTTTTTATGATGATATACTAAAATCGTTATAGAGTCACCATTTATATAAAAAGGAGTTCTGCATGGCTGGCGCTCGATCCGACCTAGAAATGAGCTTAGGGAATAATGTCATAGTTACTCAAATGACCCAAGCTATTAACTGGGCTAGAAAATATTCTTTCTTTATTTACCCGTTCATTACCGCGTGTTGCGGTATGGAGTTTATGTCAGTGGCAGGGCCTCGGTACGATCTTGATCGTTTTGGAGCCGCTTTTCCTAGGTTTTCTCCCCGACAAGCAGATTTGTTAATGGTGGTTGGAACAATTAGCCATAAACAAGCTCCCATTTTGACAAAAGTTTATAATCAAATGGCCGAGCCTAAATGGGTTGTAGCTTACGGAGTTTGCACAGTTTCCGGTGGATTTTATGACAATTATTCCACAGTTATGGGAATCGATACTCTGATTCCAGTGGATGTTTATATTCCCGGATGTCCTCCACGACCAGAAATGGTAATTGACGCCCTCATTAAATTACAAGACAAAGTACAAAATGAAACTTTGGCCGACCATGTAAAAGGCCCGGCAATGATTACTTCAGGCGAAAATATATAAGCTAGAAAACAAAAAAGTATTTAGAAAAACTATTGAACTCCAAGCGATTCTTCTTTCGCTTGGAGTTCTTTTTTTATTGAATCAATTATTTCCTTCCCGCCAGCGATTTCAATTTCAGTTATTCCATCAATTTCCAACATTTTTTCAATATTTTTTAATTTCCTATCCACGTAATTTTTGAAATCTTCTGTGTCTATAGGGGTTAAATCAAGAATACCTTCTTTAGAAAAAAATCGTTTTTTTAGAAAATGAAAATATAAAGAAAGTCGTTCGATGTCATTCTTAACTTTGTTCTGATATTTTAAAATGGTTAACGCTTCATTTTTCCGGTCAATGACATATCCTAAGTTCGTATTATCAGTTTTATCAAACTGTTGATTTAATAAATCAAAAGCTTTTCTAGTGGTTTCTTGAGAAGTTTTTAATTGTGGTAACTTTAAAGTTAGAACTGCCGCCAAATCAAGAATTAAAGATCTCACTCCCGTTTGTTCACTGAGATATGCGGATTCTAAAGGATACTGACGAATAATTGTGGAAGCTTTATCAAGAACTGGTTCCATTTGTTCAATAGACTTTGCGACAGCCTCCAAAGTTTCAGATTCAAAAGGTTCGCTAAACTGAAGAATTTGTTCCGGCACTCCTTTAAAACCTCTGAGATCCCGCCCATAGAATCTATTTAACATCCCGCCAAAATCAGCTTTAAAAAATCCTTTAAAAACATTTTCAAAGTAAGGGAAATTTAAAAACATAAAACGAGGATCAGAGCGAATATTTAGCCCATATGCCTCTAACTCGTTAGGATGGCCTACAAAAGGTTGAGTCAAATGAAGAATTTCATGATACTGAGTCTCATGGCCATATACCTCTGCATCAACAATGATGGTCCTTGGAAATAATCTAATCGTGTCAAAGGTTGCATGGGCAAATTGCTTAGCCTGCAGCAGGGGGTTTGAGTAGGTTTGGATAATATACTGGCGAAGTGGAATCTCTCCAACTTGAGGAAGGACTTTTTTCATACGGACTATTATTCTAATAATTCTTTGAGTCGCTTTTTCAATTAGCGCCTCAGGCTTATGGCATTTTCCGCAATTAAACGACTGGAAACCAGGAATAGAAAACAAAACAGGCTGAGAGTTAGAAAATAATAAAACCTTTTTCTCAAAACGATCAGACGGAGGTTGGGAAGATAATATTGGCCTATGAAACTTTAATAATCGAGCGACTTCTTCTAAACCTTTTACTTCATTTGCAAAAACGTTTCCCCCCTCATAGAGTCCAACAAAACAAAAAAGGCCCAGAAACAAGATTTTTAAAAAATCTTGTTTCTGGGCCTTAGAATTATTTAGGATAAAAAAACGATCCACTATTTAGCCAAGATATTCAAACGTTGCCAAACGCTAACCACCTTACGGCCATTTCTATCTTCTTTCAACCCATCCCAAACTGCAAACGCAACTAGGATAGGATCTTTTCTGGTTAAATTTATATCCCACTTACCTAAAGGAATCATATCCCGCAAAAATACCACCGTCCACTCGCCGTCTTTCCATCGACCAGATCCAATAACATGCTGGTTATCTGAAGGTTGAGGAGTGATCGTACCAAATCCTTCTGCGTTTAACTCTGTAATCGCAGTTTCTTGAGGTCTATTCAAAGCTGCGGCAGGACTTGAATATTGGCCTCCAAAAATCAGAGCGTCCATATCAACATCGCCGTGATATTCTTCATCTTCCGCTTTTTCTAAAGCTTTTTCTAAACCAGAGCGCCAATGCCAAATATTTACAGGCTTTCCACGATTACCCATTCCCCAAAATGGTTCGTTATGACCATGGGTGTGCAACGTTACAGAACCAAGAGCAAATTGCATCGCCGCTTGATCCAAATATTGATCGCCTAAGGTTTGATCTTCGTCCGGCGTTGGGTCCTTCCATCTTAAACGCACAGCAAGTTGCTCTCCATTATTTACCGCAGAAAAATTAATGGTTTCAACTGCGCCGCGTCTTGCAGAAAGCGGCCGCAAAACAATATCGGTGGATTCAACTCCTTCCCAAACAGGACTATAAACTTCTGTATCTAATTCAAAATTAACTTTTTTAGAATATACATCTGTTTCGAAAGCGGCATTTTTTATTTCTTTAGTAAAACGCGAACGAATAAAATTTGTTAAATCCCAGCGGTCTTTCTCAGGAAGATGGGCATATGATTCCATCGGAGTTCCATCCAAACCTGTAGAAAGAGTACGGAAGATAGATTTTGCATCATGGCCAGCTTTCAAATATGCTGGATTGGTAATATCATGAACAAATACAGCATGCTTCCAAGCATCCATCAAAGACTCTGCCAATTTGCCGTCGCCTCTCCCAGATTTTCCATGGCAATTCGCGCATTTATGCTTCAAGAATAAATCTTGACCTCTTGTAATGGACTCTGCGGAAGCTTTGGGAGGTTCAGAAATTGCGACCGCTTTTCCTGGAGGTTCAGACTTAAATCTAGGAGAAAAACTTTTTATCATATTTACCAAAGCCCAAGTGTCTTGAGGCGAAAGGGCCGCAGACCAATTAGGCATTGAAGTTCCAGAAATACCTCTAATGATAGTCCGATAAATATCTCTATCATGAGGCAAAGTTCCTGTTGGTGTCGAACGAAATTTAAAAATCCCCGATCTAAAATCACGAGGCCAGGGATATAAAAAGCTCATTGCAGGACCGCCTCCATTTCCATCCTTCCCGTGGCAAAACACGCACATATGCATATAAATAGCTTTGCCTCTAGCTAATAAGGCTTTACCGGGAGCAAGTTGGCTTTTACCCATATCATGGCCCATCAAATCGTGGGCGCCCATCGTTCGAAAAGGATCGTCTTTTTCTGATTTTTCTTTTAAGTATTCTTGGCCAGGCTTACTATCCTTATCAAACTGGATCATCCCGTCGGGTTTTGGAACCATATTATCTAAATCGTGTTTCTTCTCGCCTACACTATGGCTTAAAACCAATTTAGGTTGGATCAAATACAAAGAACAAAAAAATACTAACCAAATCCACGTCAACCCATTTTTGTTGAGAGACAGTAAGGATTTAAAAGGATTCATTGCGGCTACCTCGCAAATAAAACGGCCTTTGGCAAAACACCTTAAAGACCACTTGTTTATTTTTCTTTTCGAACTAATTTAACGCCCTGCCCCAAATCGCTCGAATCTTTTAAGTTAAAATAATCTTCAGCCTGACCTAAACCAAAATACCAGGCAAAATCTAAACCTCTTTCGTCGCTTGCCCACAAATAATAACTTCCCTTGCCTGCAAATTGTTTTGGCAAGCCAATATGCTCTTCGTCTTTACTTAAATTAGGCAAGTTAAAATCCCAAATGGCTTTTATTTCTGCCATGGTAGGGAGTCTCCAATCAATAAAACCCGCAAATTTTTGTCCGTTTTTCCGTTCTGCATAGTCTAATGCGTCATACCAATTCAGTCCCGATTTTCTATCGTGATAAGAATCTTTCTTTTGCCACATAAGACCCGTTTTTGAATCGGAAATCGTATCATTTTTATTATCAATAAAACGGTCCTGCAAAGAGCCCGCAACAGCGGACTGTCCAGAAAATAGAATGAAATAAAAAAATATTAAAACTGCCCTCGCCACCATATTTCCCCCAAAATTTTTCTCAAATAACGCGATCTAAGCGCATTCAACCTAATGGCAATAAAATTAATTTAACTTCAAGAAACCGCTCTCTTCAAATTTTCTTATAAATTAATAATTTGCTATTAATCTATTATACAGAAAGGCACATAGGGTAAGAAACGATTAATCTAAGAAATAATTCATAGTTATTACTTAACAAGAGTTCAGAAAAAGGATTTTAACTACGAAATGTTCTTTTTAACAGTTGTAATATTTTCATCTAACCTATAGATACAAAACAAATTTGCGTTATCAATTTCCCTCGGTTTACAATCCCCGCTACAGTCAACGCCAAATTTATAATTTTACCTAGATATAGGATTATGCAAACAGTTCACGCCCCAGCCCTAAACGCAAATAATTTACCTTGGTTCAATGTACACAAACCTCTTGATTTACCAGACCTAAAAGGAAAAGTTACCATCCTTGATTTTTGGACCTTTTGTTGTATAAATTGCATTCATATAATCCCCACATTAAAAAATTTGGAAAACCGATTCCCAAAATCTTTAGCGGTAATTGGGGTACACAGCCCAAAATTTCCAGGTGAAAAAAATGTCGATAATGTTCAAAAAGCTATCGAAAGATATGAAATTGCGCACCCCATTGTCCACGATACTGATTTTTCTATCTGGAAACAATATACAGTCAGAGCTTGGCCCACATTGATATTTATTTCTCCCGATGGTTATATCCTTGGGCAACTACCTGGGGAACCCGATCCTAAAATGCTTGAAATGACGATGGCCCAGTTACTGGAGGATTTCGAAAAAAAAGGAGCTTTGGAAGGAAATGCAGAGGATCTTTTAAAACAACAGGAAAAACAATCAAACGAAGGAGCTTTAAAGTTTCCTGGGAAAATCTCGTATAGCACAGAAGATAATGAGTTTGCTATTGCCGATTCTAATCATAATCAAATTGTAACCGCTAATCGAAAAGGAGAAATTACTCGGAGAATTGGAACTGGGAACATTGGAAAAAAGAATGGGAGTTTTGAAGAATCTGAATTTTTTCGACCTCAGGGATTGCATTACGAAAATGGCGCTATTTGGATTGCCGATACAGAAAACCACATGATTCGCCATATAAATTTAAATACTGGAATGGTATCAACAAGCGCTGGAACTGGAACCCAAGGCCCTCCATTACAAGGACAATCGATTGCAACTTCAGCAGCCCTTAGTTCACCCTGGGACGTTCAACTCGTTGGAGACCAGGTTTATTTTGCCAACGCTGGAACCCATCAAATTGGAGCCTTAGACATTAAACAAAAAATTGTCTCAAGGTTTGCAGGCACTGGACAAGAAGCTCTTTTGAATGGTCTCAGATCGGAGGGAGCTTTCGCGCAACCAAGTGGCTTAAGCTATGGAGAAGATAAGTTATTTTTGGCCGATAGCGAAACCAGCGCCATTCGAAGCGTTCGAATTGATAAAGCCGGTTTTATTGCAACTTATGTTGGGACTGGCTTGTTTGATTTTGGCGACAAAGACGGTCGCGGCAAAGAAGCCTTACTCCAACATCCTTTAGGAGTTTTTTACTCTAATGGGAAAATATACATTGCAGATTCTTATAACAATAAAATTAAAACGTTAGATTTAAAAACTCAAGAAGTTGTCGTTGTTCAAGCGTCGGTAAATATTGTGTGCGACGATACCAACTGCTCCAAACTATGGGAACCCGCAGGGGTCATCGAAGTTGGTAACTCGTTATTTGTTTCAGATACAAATAATCATCGTATTTTAAAAATTGATTTAATAACGGAAAAAACCGAAATATTTATTAAATAAATAATAAAATAGTTAAAATAATTTAAAACCCTATTAAGAAATATTAAATCCATGAATGAAATCAAAGACGCCATAATCAGCTTTGTAGAATCGCTACCCCCTTTGTTACAACTTATATTTGGTATGGCGCTCGCTATAGGGTTTGTAAAATTAATTATAGTAGTTGCAGATATTATTGAAGCTAGAAATGAAAAAAAAGATTCCTAACGATTTAAAATATTCTTCTATGATTAAGTAGAGAAACCAAAATGACCATGGGAAAAAATACAATTAGAAACCCTGCCGTTGCAGGTCGTTTTTATTCCGCCGATCCCATCAAGCTCGTTAATGACATCAAAACTTACACAAATATCTCCTTAGAGAAAGAATCTGTTTTAGGAGTTATTTCTCCTCATGCTGGTTTCATATACTCCGGCAAGGTTGCTGGATCGGTTTATTCATCCATTAAAATACCTAAGACCATAATTTTAATTGGTCCCAATCATACTGGAGAAGGTCCTGATGCATCCATTATGACCCAAGGCTTTTGGCAATCTCCTTTTGGCTCGGTTGAAATCGATAATAATCTTGCCGAAATTCTAGCGGATAACGAACCTTTTTTTAGAAAAGATAGCAAAGCCCATATCAAAGAACATTCTCTTGAAACACAATTGCCTTTTCTCCAATTTTTTCAAAAAAATATTAAAATTGTTCCCATATGTTTGAAGCGTATTGGATTTGATCAGTCAACAAAAATTGGCCAAGCTATTGCAGATTCCATAAAAAAATATGGCGAAGAAGTTCTAACAGTTGCCAGTTCGGATATGTCACACTTTGAGTCTCACGATAATACCGTCAAAAAAGACCGTAAGGCAATTGATTGTATTTTAAATTTAGATCCAAAAGGACTATACGAAACAGTGCGCGAAAAACAAATTACTATGTGTGGGGTCCATCCTGCAGTTTCTATGTTAACCGCTTGTTCTCGAATGGGATCCAAGAAAGCAGATTTGATAAACTACAAAACTTCCGGGGAAGTTAACGGCGATATGAATCGTGTCGTTGGCTATGCAGGAATTACAATAAAATAAAGAGGAGAGGAACCGATTAAAAGAAAAACCTTTAATTCAATCTTGCTTCCGAAGTAGAAGTTCTACGGGAACGTTTTGCAGGGGATTTATTTGCTTTTTTTCCACCGGCTTTTGGAGATTTAAAAGAATTAACGAATGATAGTTTTATTACTTCATCCATTGACCTTACCGGATAAAACTCTATATTCTTTTTAATTTTTGCGGGAACTTCTTGTAAGTCTTTTTCGTTATCTTGCGGAATTATAAGCCGCTTAAGTTTGGCTTGATTAGCCGCCAAAGTTTTTTCTTTAAGGCCGCCGATAGGCAAAACCCGACCCGTTAGAGTTACTTCACCTGTCATCCCTAAATCTTTACGGACTGGGTTTTTTGTAAGAGCGGAAATAAGCGCAACTGCCATAGTAATTCCAGCAGAAGGTCCGTCTTTTGGTATTGCTCCTTCGGGAACGTGAATATGGAAATCAAACTTTTGGTAAAAAGTCTGCGATAAACCTAATTCTTTAGCTCGGGACCGTACATAACTCATAGCCGCATGGGCCGACTCTTTCATCACATCGCCCAATTTGCCAGTAAGAGATAATTGGCCTTTTCCTGGGGTAACAATCACTTCAATTGACAATAATTCGCCCCCAAACTCGGTCCATGCTAATCCAGTAGCAACCCCAATATCTTGGGCAATCTCGTCCTGATTTCTTTTAAATTTTTCAACACCTAAATATTTAGAAATCGCCGAAGGAATAATAGAAATCTTTATTTTCTTTCCTGTCTCAACGACTTTTTTAGCCAATTTCCGACATACTCCAGCAATTTCTCTTTCCAGGTTTCTAACTCCAGCTTCGCGAGTATAATCCTGAATTATCTTTTCGATTGAGCTTTTTGAAAAAGTAATGTTCTTTTTGGGCAATCCATGCTCATCTATCTTTTTAGGAATCAAAAACTTTTCAGCAATAGAAACTTTTTCGTCTCCCGTATAACCCGGTAAATGAATTACTTCCATGCGATCTTTTAAAGGCTGTGGAATTGCATGTAAAACATTTGCCGTACAAATGAAAAAAACTTCGGACAGATCGTAATCAACTTCAAGGTAATGATCGTTAAAATTAGCATTCTGCTCTGGATCTAAAACCTCCAACATCGCGGAAGATGGATCTCCTCGAAAATCGGAATTCATTTTATCAATCTCATCTAACATAAAAACTGGATTTGTAGACCCAGCTTTTTTCATTCCTTGAACAATTTTTCCAGGCAACGCCCCAATATAAGTTCGCCTATGACCTCGAATTTCAGCTTCATCGCGAATCCCACCTAAAGAAACTCGAACAAATTTTCTTTTCATAGCTCTAGCGATAGATTTTCCAAGCGAGGTTTTACCCACACCAGGAGGACCTACTAAGCAAATAATTGGTCCGCGGATTTTTTTCACTAACTTGAGTACCGCGAGGTGTTCAATGATTCTTTCTTTTACTTTTTCTAAACCATAATGGTCTTCGTCTAATATTTTCCTAGATCCTTTAATATCAATATTTAGGGCTCCCGGTTTTTTCCAGGGCAGATCTATTAACCATTCCAAGTAATTACGAACTACCGTCGCCTCGGCTGACATTGGCTGCATTAATTCAAGACGTTTTAGCTCTTTGTCGGCCTTTTCATTAATGGATTTAGGCATTTTCGCTTTTTTAATTTTTTGGCGAAGTTCGTCTAAATCGGTTTTAAACTCATCTCGTTTTCCAAGCTCTTTTTGAATGGCCTTGATTTGTTCATTAAGGTAAAACTCTTTTTGGCTCCTCTCCATCTGTTTTTTAACGCGGCCATGAACTCTTTTTTCAATCTTCAATACTTCCATCTCGGACTTCATCGCGCCCAAAATCTTATTCAATCTTTCGCTAGGGTCGAGAATTTCTAATATTTCTTGCTTCTCATCTGTTTGGAAAACCATATAAGAAGCGATAGTATCTACGTACCGGTTTGGCTCGGTAATATTATTCGTTGAAGAAATTGCTTCCAACGGAATCTTTTGATTTAGTTTTACATATTCCTCAAACATTCCGCCCATGGTACGCATTAACGCCTTAATATCAGGCGTTACTTTGGTTTCTTCATGGATTTTTTCGACTTCTACTTCGAAAAAATTTGGATTTTTTTGATAACTTAAAACCCGACCTCTTTGAACGCCTTCAACTAAAACCTTCATGGTTCCATCGGTCAATTTCAATATCTGGAGGATATTGGCAATACAACCTACCTCATAAATTTCGCTAGGAGAGGGGGAATTTGCGTTAGGGTTTTTTTGGGTAGCAAGAAAGATATGTTTTTGCTCGGCCATAGAGAATTCTAGGGCACGAATGGATTTTCCACGACCAACAAAAAGAGGAATAACCATAAAAGGGAAAACAACTATATCCCTCAAAGGTAATAGAGGTAGCGAGATCTTTTCCGAACTCATTAGCTTGCTTGCTTTTTCTTTGAATAGACCATTAGAGGATGCTCGCCTTTTGAAAAAACTTCTTCGTTAAAAATAACTTCTTCAATATCCTCTCTCGATGGAAGATCGAACATGATATCTAGCATAGACTCTTCCAAAATGGACCTTAATCCTCTAGCTCCTGTCTTCCTCTTATAAGTTTGTTCTGCAACAGCTCGAACAGCTCCTTCTGTAAACTTAAGCTTTACGCGCTCAAATTCAAACATTTTTTGATACTGCTTAACTAAAGCATTCTTAGGCTCGGTCAAAACTTGCATCAATGCGGAAACATCCAATTCATCTAAGGTCGCCGTAATAGAAAACCGACCTACAAACTCAGGAATTAAACCATACTTCAATAAGTCCTCGGGCTGCACCTGAGATAACACCTCGCTGGCTGTCCCATCCTCTTTTGATCGTAATTCTTGACCAAAACCAAGAGTCTTTTTACCAATGCGATTGCGTATAACACGATCTAAATCGACAAAAGCTCCACCACAAATAAATAATATATTAGTGGTATTTACCTGCAAAAACTCTTGGTGGGGATGCTTACGACCTCCTTGTGGAGGAACACTAGCATTGGTACCTTCAATTATTTTCAGTAACGCCTGTTGAACGCCTTCGCCAGAAACATCACGTGTGATAGAAGGGTTTTCCGATTTGCGGCTTATTTTATCGATTTCATCAATATAAATAATACCTCGTTCGGCTTTTTCAACGTCGTAATCCGCGCTTTGTAATAATTTAAGGATTATATTTTCAACATCCTCGCCAACATACCCTGCTTCGGTTAGTGTTGTGGCGTCAACAATCGTGAAAGGAACATCCAAAATTTTTGCTAAAGTCTGGGCCATTAACGTTTTTCCAGAACCGGTGGGTCCTAGCAAAAGAACGTTACTTTTTTGAAGCTCCAAGCCATCTAAATCAACATTGGAATCGATCCTTTTATAATGATTATGAACCGCAACGGATAAAATCCGTTTGGAACGTTCTTGACCAATAATAAATTGGTTGAGATGATCGTAGATATCCTTTGGTTTGGGCAAATGTTTAAAATCTTCTTTTTTCTCCTGTGCCCATTCCTCAACCATTATTTCGTTACAAAGCTCAATGCATTCGTCGCAAATATAGACGGTTGGTCCAGCTATAAGCTTTTTAACTTCTTCTTGGCTTTTCCCACAAAAGGAACACCTAAAATTCCCACTATTGGCGCTTTTTTTTGCCATAGATTTTCCTCAAACGATGGAAGGTTTAAGCGATTATATAAATTTACGAGTCGCCTTTTGAATCTCCAGATCCATTAGTCTTACTTTTTTCTTCATCTCGCTTTTCAATTACATGATCAATCAAACCATAGGTTTTTGCTTCTTCTCCTGTCATGTAATTATCGCGTTCTGTGTCCTTATGAATTTGCTTTGAGTCCTGACCGGTATGCTTGGCTAATATCCCATCCAAAACCTTTCTAATTTTTGAGATCTCTTGTGCCTGGATTTCAATGTCTGAATGTTGCCCCTGAAAACCACCGGAGGGTTGATGAATCATTACTCTTGAATTGGGTAAACTAAATCTTTTCCCTGCTGTTCCAGTCGCCAAAAGAAGAGCCCCCATACTAGCCGCTTGCCCACAACAAATAGTCTGCACATCCGGCTTAATATATTGCATCGTATCATATATTGCCAACCCGGAGCTTACGTGTCCACCAGGGCTATTAATATACAAATAAATATCTTGATCAGGTTCGTCAGATTCCAGAAACAGCAATTGAGCGATGATCAAATTTGAAATATGATCGTCAATAGCGGTACCTAAAAAAATTATCCGATCTTTTAATAACCGGGAATAAATATCATAAGACCGTTCGCCGCGGCTTGTTTGCTCGACAACGATTGGGATTAGCTGATTGGAAATCGGGTTCATGATTCTCTCTTTCGACGTTATGAATGATTTTGCTAAAGGGATAAGGAGCTAAAACTGGCGAGTAAACTTATAACCAATTGAAACAAAAAGGATAACTTACAATCTTTAATTATCTGCAATTCCTTTATCCCTGTCAACAATTTCTTCGTTGACTTTAACCTTTTCTAAAAGCAGATCTAAGGTTTTTTCTCGAACCATTTTCACTTGAAGTCTAGCTAAAGTTCCATTTTGACTCCATTCTTTTTTCATTTTCTTAACGTCCTGTCCACCCACCATACTCATAATATTATTAACTTCCTGATCCAACTGCTCGGAATCTACTTTAATTTCAAGATCCTCAGCTAATTTTCCAACAATTAATTCCTCTTGTAAAATCTTAATTGCGTTTTTCCGATATTTTTCATCTTCTTCAGAAGGAATAGGATCGCCTTCATGAACTGATTCTCCGCCGGAAGATGAATTTGCCTTATTAACCATAAATCTAATTTGTTCCGTTATTAAAGCTTCTGGCAAATTGATTGGGTTTAAATCGACTAATTTATCACCCAGTTCCTTCTTGGTAGCGCGGCTAGCAGTTTTACGAGATTCGCTTTCTAACCTATTCCTAATTTGATTTTTCATTTCTTCTATAGTATCGAATTTATTTTCCGGATCGGCATTCTTTGCAAAATCGTCATTAAGCTCTGGCAGTTCTTTTTCCTGGATCCCCTTAACAAAGATTTCAAATTCTGTATCTTTTCCCGCTAATTCTTTACTCTGATAGTCGTCTGGAAATTTCATTTTAATGGTTTTGTTCTCTCCAGCTTCCAATCCTATAAGCTGTTCTTCAAAACCCGCAATAAATCGATTGGCTCCCACTTCGAGAACATGGTCTTTAGCTTCTCCACCTTCGAATGGTTTTCCATCCAAATAACCTTTAAAATCAATTTTCACGAAATCTCCCGTTTGAATTGCCCGACCATCAACTTGAATACTTTTTGCATTTCTGGAACGAAAGGCCTCCACAACCGAATCCACATCTTCGTCAGTAACACGAGGAATTTCCATACTCACTTCAATTCCAGAATAGTCAGTTACCTCAAACTCAGGAAAAATCTCAACATCTGCCGACACCTCAACGTCAGTTCCTTCTTCAGCCTCAACATTTAAAAGCTTAGGAGCTCCTACGGCCTTTAATCCTTTTTCCTCCAAGGCAGCAAAAAGCTTTTCGGAAATTAATTGGGTAAGAACTTCCCTTTTAGCTTCGGGACCAACCGTTTTCTCCAACATTGCTTGGGGAATTTTCCCTTTTCGAAATCCTGGTATTTTAGCGTCGCGACCAACTCTATCAATATAGGCTTTGACCTTATTTTTATAAATAGCGTTTGGAATGGTAATTTTGATTTTTTTGTTACAGGAATCAATATCCTGAATTTCTATATCCATTTTTAAATAATTAAGTCCTAAAGGTTCATGCGAAGGGGGGGATTCGAACCCCCACGGTTGCCCACTGGATCCTAAATCCAGCGCGTCTGCCAGTTCCGCCACCCTCGCTATCGGAAATCAATGACTGTTTGACTTTTTTACCGTCTTAAATCCCGCAATAACAAAAGGTTTTCAACAGAAAAATCGCCATTTCAATTTTTGGGAAAAATCAATCAATAAATACTAGGGATTTTTCAGTAATTAATCTTAACATATTAGAGGTTTGTTAGAAAAAGCATTTTAGTTAGATGCAGCTAACTGATTTTGCCATTCAACGCGTTTGCATTTTTTTTCAGCGCTAATCCTAAGAATAAGTACAGGAACACCGACAGACAGCTTTCATCAAAAAACTATAAAAAGGTTTTTTAATTCAATTATTAAAGGGGCTTATTTTAAGAATAAAAATAACAGGAAATTCGAAGAGGATTAGATCTTTGCGTCAAAAGCTAATAATGGCCTAAAACTGTTAAAAAATTTATTTTTGAGAAGTCTCGTATTCTCCATACCTTAAATCAACTGTTAAAGAATAAACTTTGTTTCGTTGAAAGTTTTTTCGAAATTGCTTATATAATTCGTTAACCTGTCGATAATATTCTGAGTCCATTAATCGAGTCTGACCATTCTTCGCAACTTCATTCCATACCTCATCAACTAATCCTAATCTTTTGACAGGTTCTGGCGATAGGGCGATTGGTAAAAAGTTTTTAACCTGGGCTTTAAACTCAGACCAAGTTTTAATTCCAATAATATTTCTTTTGAGAAATGAAAAGAAATCAAACCAATCTTCATCCTTAAGAGGCAACTGACATAGTTGAATATTTTTAAATTGAAATTGGGAAACTTCCGTATTTAGGAAAGAAGCCCTACCAAGGAAAACATTTTCAAATCGAATATTCTGCGGCGTTTCCGCCTTGATAGAAGTAAAATCGGCCACACTATCCTTACTAAAAAAAGTGTCTACAAAGTCTACCTTACCGCCCTCTATAAATGTAACTTTACTAAAATTAGGTCCTGAAGAACTTGTAAATTGAGCGTCTGAAAAATCAGCTCCTTTTTTAAAACAGGCTCCTGAAAAGTTTGTTGCTCCAGAGAAAATAACTCCCGAAAAATTAGCATTATCCTTAAACTCCATATTGGAAAAATCAACATCGCTAACCGTGAGGCCAGATAAGGAATCGTTCGCTTGGATTTTTTCCAAGAGTTTTTCAGTTTCAGTCGCAATAGTATTTTGCGATTTAGTTTCAGTTACAACGGGAACCGATTCGCTTTCTTTAACAAACTCAGTTTCAATTTTGGTTTTTGGAATTGTATCAGCCTGAATTGCCTCCACTTTCTCAGCTTTAGGAGTTGTTTCTGATTTCGAATCTTTTAAACTTTCAACTATTTTGACGGGTTCAACATGAGCTTTAGGCTCTTCTTTTTTAGCGATAACAGGTTCTTTTAGGTTAGATTCCGTTTTTGTTTTCGCTTTGGCTTTTGGTTTTAAAGTTTTTTCTTCTTTCTTTACGGTCGTTTTAGGCTCTTTAACCTTTTCAGCTTTCTTTGGAGCGGCTTTTTTTGGGGTAGCTTTTTTTTCAGCGACAACACTTTTTACTTTTTGGTCTTTAGACTTCGAAGCTTTAGGAGTCGCCTTGATTTTTTCAGGTTCTTCTGTGGTTTCTTTAGATCCTTTAGTCGCTTTCTTTTTCGACACAACATCTTTTTCAACAGGAGGCAATCCCTTCAAACCTCTTTCTATTGTTGGAATAACTCCTCTAGGATCTTGAATTAATTCTATCTCCTTAAAATACAATACAATGTAATCTCTGCTTTTTAGCCATTGATCTTTTTTCTTCTCTTCGGTAGATTCCCGATCTTTATCGTCTGTTTCAATTTCTATAACTACACGCCTTTCCAAACAAGCAAAATCAACAATAAAGCTACGAAAAACATGTTTACGCCGGAACTTATGACCGTCTATTTGACCACGACGTAATTGTTCCCATAATTTTGATTCAGCATCGCTGGGATTATCCCTTTGCTCTTTCGCAGTAGCTTTTAATTTCGAGGACATGTTTTTCTCACTATGATTTGGAAATGGTTTAACATTAAAAATGAAAAAAGAAATCTACTAAAGGTTGGAAAAAATTAATCGGAGAGATTGACTAGGAAAATAGTTTTATATTCTCCCTACATGGATTCAATATTTTGGCGGACACATCATACCGTTTTCTCAAAAAAAAATAAAGTCACTCGAAAAGATATTCCAAAATAATTGAAAACATGTTCAATATAAGAGTTAGAAACGTTTTTTTAAATTGTTTTTTATAGTATTATTGGAAAAAAATCTTAACTTTGGATCAACGCTTAAATATGAATGATTACGACGTCATTGTGATTGGCGCAGGCCATGCTGGCTGCGAGTCGGCTCTTGCAGCCGCAAGAATGGGCTGCTCCACCTTGGTTTTAACGCTCGATTTGGAAAAAATTGCTCTTATGCCATGCAACCCCGCAATTGGAGGGGTTGGGAAAGGGCATATGGTAAGGGAAATCGATGCCCTTGGCGGCGAAATGGCCAAATGTATAGATAAAACAGGAATTCAATATAGGATGTTGAATTCTTCTAAGGGGCCCGCTGTACAAGGCCCTAGAGCCCAAGCGGATAAAAAACTCTATCGCCAAGAAATGCGCCGAGTTCTAGAAAATCAACCTGGTTTACGCATTGCTCAAGAGCAAGCTGAAGAACTTTTGATCGAAAATGGAATTTTGAAAGGTTTACGGACTTCGGAAGGTTCAGAATATCGTTGCAAAGCTTTAGTCATCACAACAGGAACCTTTTTGAATGGTTTGATGCATATTGGAAATAAAAAAATCGGCGGCGGTCGATTTGGCGAAAAACCATCTTCAAAACTTTCAGAATCTTTTTTAGCCTGTGGATTTAATCTAGCCCGATTAAAAACTGGCACCCCACCAAGAATTTTGGCTAGCTCTATAGATTTCGATAAATGCGAAATACAAAATGGGGATACGGTTCCAAAACCATTTTCATTTTCTACACCTTTTATTAATCGACAACAGGTTCCATGCTATATAACGCATACCAACTCGCAAACTGCGGAAGTCATAAAAAATAACATACATTTATCGCCTCTTTATAGCGGCGAGATTCAAGGAGTAGGTCCTCGTTACTGCCCCTCTATAGAAGATAAAATAGTCAAATTTCCAGAAAAAAAATCGCATCAAATATTTCTGGAACCTGAGGGTCTTGATACGGATTGGGTTTATCCAAATGGTATATCTACTAGTCTTCCCGAAGAAATTCAACGCCAATACGTCCATACTATACCAGGATTAGAAAACGCAGAAATCGTTCGACCTGGTTATGCTGTTGAATACGATTTTGTTCCACCAACTCAATTGAAAGCAACTCTTGAAACTAAAAAAGTAAAAGGATTATTCCTTGCCGGACAAATAAACGGCACTTCGGGGTATGAAGAAGCCGCAGGACAAGGACTGATCGCGGGTATAAACGCAGGTTGTTATGTGAAAAGAATGCCCGAATTCATTTTGTCTCGAATGGACGCCTATGTGGGGGTTTTGATCGATGACTTGATTACAAAAGGAACGCGCGAACCTTACCGGATGTTCACTTCTAGAGCAGAATACCGATTGCTTTTAAGACAAGATAACGCCGATTTAAGACTTACAGAAAAAGGATATCACTTGGGTTTGATCGATCAAAGCAATTATGAAAAGCTTATAGAAAAAAAATCTTCCGTTGAAAAGGAAATTAAAAGATTAACTTCTATAACCATTGTCCCAAATAAAGAAACTTTAAACAGGTTATCCCAATTGGGGATTAACGAATTACGTTCCCCCACAACTTTAGGTGGACTACTAAAGCGTCCAGATATTACTTATGAAAACCTAATTAAAACTTTTAATGGCTCTTCATTAGATTCGGTAGCTGGCGAGCAAGTCGAAATCCAAATAAAATATCAAGGTTTTATTAGTCGTCAAAATCAAATGGTAGTTAAACAAAAGCAACTGGAAAATTATTCTATTCCCCAGGATTTTGACTTTGATTTGGTAAGCAGTCTTTCTATTGAAGAAGCGCAAAAATTAAAAGAAATTCGTCCTCTCACTTTAGGTCAAGCTTTGAGAATTTCTGGCGTAACCCCTTCGGCCATTAATATTTTAATGATAGAGTTACAAAGGCAAAATAAAGTAAGAACACCGCAAAACAAAAAACTAGATCTTCCCGCTTTGTCCGTAAAAACTTAAATTATTTCGAATGCACTGCGATTCTTTAAACTACCAATACGAAGTTGATAAAAAAGATATAGCGTACATAGTTTCTGTGGTAGAAGCTTACGATCATTTAGCTGTGGTAAGAACTCTTGACCAGGGCCGAGGCCTAATTGAGCTGCTAATTTCTCCGGATTATATTGATGACGTCAACGAACTGATAGAAAATCTAAAAAAAGAGATCCCAATTCGAAGAATTAATTGATCAAATCCATTGTCTTATAACGCCACTCCTTACTACATATTCAATATAAAGGCAGAATGTCTAGCCTAAAAAATATTCCGATTTTTATTACAGGCGCAGGTGGAGTCATTGGCTCTCAACTCACTAAAAAGTTAATTGAACTCAAGGCTGACGTTTCAATTGGATTAAGAAATCCAGAAAAAAATAACTATTTAAATCCAGAAGTTTTAAAGCAGGTAAAAGTCTTTCCTTTAGACATCTTAAACACCAAACAAATTAAGGAAACCTTCGATAAAGTAAAGCCTCGTAAAGTTTTTCATTTAGCCGGTATTATTTCAAGAACTCGCGACCTTTCAGCCTTAAAATCAACTTACGAAACTAATGTAACGGGAACTTTAAATCTTATCGAATCGTTAAAAGATGGAAACTGCGATTGTTTCATGCAATTTGGCACTGCTGGGGAATATGGAAATGGAAACGTACCCTACTCAGAAGAATCTACTTTAAAGCCTAACACCCCTTACGCTTATTCCAAAGCTTGCGCTTCCATGCAAGGTTCCTTGTTGTCAGATACGTACAATTTTCCAATTGTCTCCACGAAATTATTTTCCGTTTATGGAGCCCAATGTTCGTTAAGTTTTGTTGCAGACTTAATTAATGCGGCTAAACAATGTAAAACGTTCCAAATGACTCATGGCGGACAAACTCGCGATTTTATTTACATTGACGATGTAATTGAAGCCATTGTAAAGTTATCAACTAAGAAAGCCGCTGTAGGAGAAATATTTAATATTTGTACCGGCACGGAAACTTCCTTAAGAAATTTTGCCTTAGAGTTTGTTAATCAATTAAAAAATCCCATTGAAATTGAGTTTTCCGGAAAAGAAGTTCCGAAAAATGAAATTTTGAGAAATTTAGGCGATCCAACAAAAATCAAACGCCTTCTAAATTGGTCCCCTTCCTTTAATCTTAAACAAGGAATTAAAGACATGATCCAAAATTTGGATTTATGACTTGTTTTAATTTCTTATTTATGAAAAAAATTTTTGAAGATAAGTATTTCTTAAGCGCTCTCACTTTTATCGGAGCCTTCCTATACTTTTTTAATTTAGATAATTATTATCTTGGATTAGACCAAGGCGATTATTTAATTCACGCTATCCATATCTTAGAATATGGGGTCCCTTATATATTAGGAGATACGCCTCCTTTTTTTGATAACCGGTTTGCCGTTGACGGGGTTTGGGGTTACCATCCATGGCTAGGTATGTATCTAATTGCTGGCTCCATTGCAGTGTTTGGTCAAACGACTTTTGGCGGCGTTTTTCCTTCTGCCATGTGTGGCCTATTGAGTATATTTGCCATATACCACCTCTCCTATCTCATACATAAAAATATTCAAATATCTCGACTATCTGCAATATTTTTTACATTTTCGGTTCCATATATCCTATACATGAGAACCTCTCGATACTTTGGACCTTCAATTTTACTCGGAATTTTAACGATTATTTTTTTTATCCAACTTTGGAAAAACAATGAAGAGCACATATATCTTTTCTGTATAAGTTCAGTTCTCCTTTTTTATTCCATGTATTCCCAGTTTTTTGGATTGTTTGCAGGACTCACTTTGTTTAGCGTCATTACAATTCGAAATAAAAATTTTTATAAAAAGCTCATTTTATCCTACTGTATTATTGCAGGCCTAACGCTACCTTGGTTCATAAAATACTTTCTTCCGGTTCGAAAAAAAGTTAAAGAGTTTTATTCCAATTATTTCAATAAGGATTATGAAAAGAATACTGGGACAATTATTGAATTTACCGTTGGATACCTAGGCCAAATTAATTCCTATATTTTCCCTTTTATTTTGATAATAACTGCATGGTTATTAAAAAAATATAACTCTCGTTTCGAATTGAATTGGGATAAATTTAAAACTTTATTTTGCTTATGCATCGGTTGTTCTATATTAGTGGCAACTCTACACACTATTCCCTTGTTCAACTATATTTTAGGAACAGTTGCAATTTGGGCGATTCTATTAGCGGAAATAGTCTACCAACTGTCAAAAATAAATTACTTTTTAGCGGGTTCTACGACGGCGATATTATTATTTACAAATTGGCTTCATATTGCGCCATGGTTTCTTTATGATCAGATCATTTTCCGAAAAAGTGTCGCTGAAAAATTAAATTTAAAAATCTTATCTTCAGGATTATTAAATCGGTGGGATAGAAGTATCCGAGGTACCAATAAGGCCTATTATCTATTGTCGAACTACGCTAAAGAGTTAAGCGGAGATTATAATGGGGCCTTAAAAGAAATCGCTATCTATTTAAAAAAACATGGCGACCCAAAAGATACGTTTGTGATTGCACATGAAGGAGATTCTTTAAGCTATTATACTGGCATGGAATGGGGAAATGTTTTTCCGTTTAAGTCTCCTCCAAAATGGATCATTCCGAGGCGTGATAGACTATTCTCTATTAGAGGGAGACAAAGTACAAAAGAGGAAAGAATACAAATGACCGATTATGTTAACAACTATTTAAAAACACACACTTATAAAAAAATTACTTTAACCAGTTGCAATTCAGGTTTTGAAAATTCCTATAACATTCAAAATCATTACTTCATAAGTTGCCAACCTCCTAGTCCAAAAACTGTTATTTATGAGTATTTAGAAAAAAATAAAAGTAATTCTCCAAAAATGTAAAAGAGTCATGGACTAATAATGGAAAAACTATCTAAAGTAGCTATACTTTGCGGAGGTAAAGGGGTCCGACTACGCCCTCTTACGGAACAAATTCCTAAACCTCTAATTGAACTTTCTGGAAAACCCATTATCGAAAGACTTTTGGAATTGTACGTCCAAAAAGGATTCAACGATTTTTATCTATGCATTGGACATTTAGGACAAAAAATAGTCGACTATTTCAAAACTAAAAAACAATTCAATATCCATTATGTGGATTCAGGCGCAGATGCAACCCCCCTTCAAAGAATCTACGATTTAAAAAATCTATTTGATGACCGCATTTTACTATCCTATGGCGATACTATTGCAGATATTAATTTCGAAGAATTTTTTAAAACACACGAACAATATAGTACAGCAGCTACTATCTTGACGGCTCCATTCGTATCTCCCTTTGGTCTCGTGGATTGGTCTGGAAACGGGAACCTTTTGGCTTCATTTGAAGAAAAGCCTGTCCTTGATTATTATGTGGGTTATGCTATTCTCGAAAAAGAAATATTTAGTAAAATCACCCCTGAAATGCTTCAAGACCCTGTCGGGCTGGTGTCCTTATTTAAACTCCTAATCGAAGAAAAAAACCTTTCGGGGTATAAACACGACGGTCCTAAAATTACCTTCAACACAGACCACGAGTTAGAACGCGCCGAAAAATTAATTCTAGATTTTTATACAGTTAAAGAATAATGAAAAAAGAAAAAATACTTATTACGGGAGCAAGCGGTTTTATTGGTTCCCATTTGACTAGAAAATGTGTCGAGTTGGACGCTGAAGTTTTTGTATTAACAAAGTATTTGAGCCAAGTCGAAAACGTCCGGCTTTTAGATATCTGGGATAAAATTAATTTTATCGAAGGCGATATACGAAATTTAGACTCTTTAGGAGCTATCCGGGAAAATCGTTTTGATAAAATTTTTCACTTAGCCGCATACAACCATGTTGGGGATAGCTTCAGACACATCAACGAAAACTTGGATACAAATGGTAAAGGAACAGCTAATTTATTAGAAAGCTGTAAAGATTATAAACGATTTGTTTATACTTCATCTTCGGAAGTCTATGGAAAGCAAGATTCAGTTCCATTTCGAGAGGAGTTTTTACCTCAACCCATTTCTCCTTATGCTGTTGGAAAATATACAGGCGAACTATATTGCAAAATGAAATACGAAGTCACTGGATTGCCTATAACGGTGTTAAGGCCATTTAATACTTTTGGTCCCTACCAAAGCGAAAAAGCGGTTATTCCTGAGCTTATTATGAATTGCTTATTGGGCAAAGACATTGTTACAACCGAAGGTAAGCAAACTCGCGAGTTCAACTTTGTTTCAAACATTATTGAGGGTTTGGTCATGGCTGCGGAATCCAAAGAAACTATAGGGAAAATGACTAACTTAGGAAGTAAGGAAGAAATAAGCATTAAAGACTTGACCCTGGCTATCCACGAATTATCAGAATCTAATTCAACCCTGAAAATTGGAGAATTGCCTTACAGACCGATTGAGATCTGGAGAATGAGCGCAGAAAACCAACTAGCCTGGGAACGCCTCAAATGGAAACCTAAAATTCTTTTTAGGGAAGGTCTAAAAATCACTGTCGAATGGTACCGTCGTTATGTAGAAACATTTCGAAACCAAAAATCTAGCTTATTGGGGCTGGGAAAAATGAAAGTTTCTTAAAAGTTGGCGTTACTTGAATAATATATAACGTATAAAATTAAATAAAAATTCAAAGGCTGTCTTAATCTGAACATTCGACTTTCCTTCTAACCTTTCCTTAAATTGGATTGGATAATCTATATAACGCACATTGAGACGCGTCGCTTTTATCATTATTTCTGCGTCAATAAACCAATCTTTTGATTCTAAGTTTAGCTTTTCAAACAATTCCCTTTTAAAAATTTTTGGTTTGCAATTAATGCCTAATGTTTCTATGCGGAATAAGCTAGTAATAAACGCGTTGTAAAACTTAGAAATATATCGGCGTATAAAACTTCCGGGAATTCCTCTTGGAAAACCTTTAGCCAAATCAAAATGATCGCTTATTTGTAATTCTTTATAACATCCAAGAACGGCCTCAGGGTCAATTTGCCCATCGCCATCCATATATCCTATAAATCTACCTTTCGACGCTCTCAATCCCGCTAGAATCCCATTCCCATAGCCTTGATTCACCTCAACACGTAAAGGCTTGATCCGAGAATTATTCCTTGCCATCTCTGCAATTATTTTACCCGTCTGGTCTGAAGATCCATTATCTATGGCTATAATTTCAAAATCCACGTTATTGGCAGTCAAGATTTGAATACTATCTTCCAAAACTCGTCTAACATTCGGTTCTTCGTTATAAAAAGGAATTGATATACTCAAGTCTTGCATATTTTTCGCTTATCCATATAAATCTTCTAAATATTTCATCAAGTATTCGATCTAGCCATTAAATTTTTATTTTCTAAAATTTTCGCCAAACAAGGGGAAACCAGTTTGGCTACCCTCCCAGAGCCTTCGAGTGTAAAATGACAATCGTCATAAAAAACCTCCGGTGAAGCTTCCAAGTTTTTAGCTATATCGCAAATCGGAATTTCATTTCGGCTTGTAAACTCCTTGATATAATTATTATACAAACTTGATAAATGAATCATGGATTCAAAATCAAGAGTATAATTTGAAAAAGGCGGCGTCATCCAAAATAAGCGCTTATAGTCAGCGCTAGCAGTTTCTTGATAACCGCTTGGCTGAGTCAAAAATACGCAAAAAAGTTTCTTCTCAAAACAAGTTTCCTGAATTTTTTCCAAATATTTTTTAAACTCTTCGGAAACTTCTTTAGGTTTCCACGAGAACTTATTCGGCCTATTCAACGAATCCTTTTTTTTCTCTTCCCCTATTTTCTTTGATTGGCTCTCTAAATTGGTCTCTTTAACTTCTTCATTTTGGTTACCAAACAGTTTTTCTTTTAAAGGTCCGCCAATAAAAACATCCGCAGCCTTAAGCGCTTTTGCCAATAATGTTTTCTTTAAAAAATAGGGCTCCATTTTATGAACCCTTACGGAATCGGTTATTTGCTTATTCCAATCATTGATTCCTACCAAAAAAATTACCATGTCTGGACTGTACTGGATAATTTTTTTTAGCTTGGCAAAATGATTCCTAGCACGCGTTCCCGAAACGCCTGTATTTATAATTTCAAATTTTCTTCCAAATTGATTAGACAACTTTAATTGAACTAAATGCGGCCAAGTTTTTTGATCGTCGATGAGGATTTGTTCAGTAGTTGACCCTCCTAAAGCAAATATCCTAAATCCTTTTTTATCGCTATAATCAACTTTTGGATAAACTCGAAACCCCATTTCATCAGTTGAAATTTTTTGAATTTCCCCTTCGGTTTCGGTTTCTGTATTTATATTTGCCTGCAAAGTCCTATATTCAATATGATAATGAACATAAGGAGTTAACAATGTTTGCAAAGCCATAAAAACCCCTAACCACAAAGCTCCATATCGAATAACTGGATTCTTAAAGATCTGGCAACCCAGCGGTAAAGCATAAAACAGAATAGTTGCGATACTCCACTCTAAAGAATCTAGATCTATCGTAACGATTCCAAACATTAAAAAAAGAATCGCTAAGGTCCAATTCCATGGGATTTGCAGAACTTTATTCAAAATGGAAAATAAATCGTCGAGTTTTGTCATTAAGACAATGCAGATTTAAAAATAGAAGATTATTGGGGAGAAAAAACCTAGCTTAAATCTAATTGGAATATTTTACTTTCCTCTCTATTTATGTCAAATCCTTTGTCTGCAATATGATAATATAAAGGCCATATCAAACTCCGGTGTTTCCAACTCCGGATCAACAAAAAATATTTCCATCCAAGAATCTCGGTTCTATTTCGCGTGAAACTCATAATACAAATCCCTTGCTTAAACGAGGAAAAAACGCTTCCGGAAACTTTAAAAGATCTCCCGGAAAAAATTGAAGGAGTAACCTCAATTGAAATTCTGATCATTGACGACGGAAGTACCGATAAAACCGTCGAAGTGGCGAAATCTAATAACGTAGATCATGTCATTAGCCTTACAAGCAATAAGGGGTTGGCAAAAGCGTTTAAATATGGAATCGACGAATGCCTTCGGCTAGGAGCGGATATTATTGTAAACACCGATGCAGATAATCAATATAATGGAGCAGATATTCCAAATCTTATTAAACCTATACTAGAAAAGCGGGCTGATATCGTAATAGGCGATAGACAAGTAGAAACTATAAAACATTTTTCACCTCAAAAAATATTCCTTCAAAAATTTGGTAGTAAGGTCGTACGTTGGATATCCGGCACCCAAGTTCCTGACGCAACCAGCGGATTTCGCGCATATTCTAGAGAAGCCGCGATGCAGATTAATGTCGTTTCTGACTTTACCTACACATTAGAAACCATTATCAGCGCAGGTAGAAAAAACTTAGCAATCACGCATGCGCCAGTAAAAACAAATCCAAAACTGCGAGAATCTCGTTTATTTCCCAACATTAGAACCTATTTAATGAGATCTGCAGTCACTATGTTAAAAATTTATTCTATGTATAAGCCTTTAAGGGTTTTTACTATTGCAGGCGGTATTGCTTGTGCCAGTGGGTTTCTAATAGGGTGTAGATATTTATTTTATTTTTTTATGGGGCAAACCGCCGGACACATACAATCTCTAATACTTTCTGCAATTTTATTGATTGTCGGCTTTCAAGTATTCATGATGGGAATAGCTGCGGAATTGATATCCATTAATCGCCAATTATTAGAAGATATTCAGCTCAGAATAAAAAAAATCGAACTAGAGAAAAAAGATTGATTCAAATCTCACTTTTTTCCACCTATTTTCCTCCCACAACATCAAAAATTGAATGCCAGATAGCGATCAAAATAAAGAAACTCTTTTGATATTCACTTCAACCTTTCCTAGATGGCTTGGAGACAAAACTCCTGCCGACTTCGTATATTGCCTAGCGCAGGAAATGAGCAAGTTTTATTCAACTCATGTCTTGGCGCCTCATGACCCAGATGCGGCAACTCATGAAACGATGGAATCTATATCTGTTTTTCGGTTTCCTTTTTTTTGGCCAAAATCTAAGCAAATATTAGCAAACGGAAAAGGAATGCTAGCCAATATCCGTCAAAGCCTATTAGCCAAAATTCAGGTTCCATTTTTAATGTTCTGGGGAACGATCGCTTTTTTGCGTACCCTCAGAAAGACTAAAGCAACGACAGTCAACTCTCATTGGTTAGTTCCTCAAGGCCTTATTTCAGCCTTTTTTAAAAAGAGGTACGGCTATTTTCACGCCGTCACCATTCACGCAGCCGACGTCTTTTTATTAGCCCGAATTCCTTTTGGAAAACTCTTAACTCGCTTTATCGTCGATAACACAGATATTTTTTTGCCGGTAAGCCAAAAAAATCAAGAGGTCTTGGAATCTTTAGCTCCTGATAGGAGAATTCGATCTAAAATTTTACCTATGGGAGTTCCGGTTCAATTTTTTGATTCTTCTGAAAAGATTTCCCCAGAAGACCTAAATATTGATACCACTAAAAAAAATGTGCTCTTTGTGGGAAAAATCACCGAAAAGAAAGGTTTGCCATATTTAATTCGCGCATTCGCGGATTGGTCTAATATTGAAACCGACGCCCGATTGATAATCGTAGGAGACGGGTTCATGAAACCTGAATGCGAAGAGGAAGCTAATCGACTTAAATTAACGAGTAAAATAAGCTTTGTTGGAATGAAATCAAAAACCGAAGTTCGAAATTATTTAAAAAACTCCGATCTGCTTATACTTCCTTCTATCGTCGACAGTCTTGGAGAAACCGAAGGGGCTCCGGTAGTCGTTATGGAAGCCATGGCTGCAGGAAAACCTATTATCGCAAGCGATGTCGGAGGTATTTCCGATATGGTTAAACACGATATAAATGGAATCATTGTCCAACCTAAAGATGTAGCCGCTTTAACTAAAGCATTGATGTCTGTTTATTCTAAAGATTGTTTGCAAACAATGGGTAAAAAATCATTTGAAATTATTCAAGATTACGATTGGAAATCCATTGGCGCAAAATATAACGACGCTTTTTCCAACCCAAGTAAAACCTCCAAGCCACAATAAAACGCTCTTTATTTTCCTAAACGCATTCTTGCGCTTTTTATGAAATGTCGATTCCGTCCCGATTTTTTCCTTTAATTATTATCGTATTATCTCTCGCCGTTCGAATCGCCTATTATTTCCAATTTCAGAACAATCCCTTCTTTGACTTTGTGCCACAAGCCTGGGATCAAGATATCTTTGATAAAGGAGGAAAAGAGTTTGCCAATGGAAATTTTCTAGCCAAAGACCCTGACCAATCAGACGTTTTTTCTCCGCTTTACAAGTATTTTCTTGGAGTAATTTATTTGCTCTTTGGCGAAACGTATAAGGCAGTATGGCTCACCCAATTTTTATTAGGAACCGTGTCGGCGCTTTTAATATATAAAATATCAAATTATTTTTTTAAACCTATCGTTGGACTCCTTGCCGCTCTATTGTTTACTTTTTATGGACCTAATTGGCTTTATGAAGGATCGCTATATCGCGCTTCTTTGACAACCTTTTTAACGGTCTTCTCCTGCTATGGAATCCTTTGGGCCTCTTATAAACCAACTGTGGCCCGAATCGCTTTAAGCGCCACTCTATTATCTTTAGTCATGCAATGCAGATCGAACAATTTGCTATTAATTCCCGTTGGCTTTTTTTTCATTTGGAGGGCTCTCCAAAATCAAGTTGAAAATAGAAAAACTTTAATTGGATTATTCACAATCGTTTTCATCTTATTTTCCACACCTCTACTTTATAGGGGGTATCTAGTACATAATCACTTGGTATTTTACGATCAAGGGGGACCCGAAACTTTGCTCATGTCGAATACACCCGATTATCCAGGGCGCGGTTATCGTCATTCCCCAATATTTAATAATTTTATCAAAGACAATCCCTTAACTACCACTTCAACCATAAATTTTTTAATTCAAAACGCGTGGGAAAATCCAAAAAGTTTTCTTGAATTGTATTTAAGAAAAATATTTTTTCTATTCAACAACTATGAAGCCCCCACAACTTTAAACTTTTACCTTTTCCAGGAGATTTCTCCCATTCTCCAATGGAGTTCAATTCCCTTTGCTTTTTTTGGATCGTTTGGAATCGTAGGAATTATTTTAACAAAAAAGAAAAAAAGACAATGGACATTATTACATGCTTACTTTTTTACGCACTTATTAATGTTTCTGCCATTTTACGCAACTTCAAGATTTCGATTACCTGTAATTCCATTTCTAGCAATATTTTCTGCCTATGCTATTTATTGGATTTCAAAAAAACTTAAACATAAAAAGTGGTCCCAAGGCATTCCCGTATTAATATGCGTTTTAATATTGAGCCTAGTTATGAAAACATATCCCACTCCGGAAGGGAAAATCCGAATCTCCGATTATTTCCAAATGGGCATTGCTTATTTTAAAAACGCCAGGACTTTTAATCTCAACAAAATAGAAATCATTGCTTCAAAGCTTTGGAATGATGAAATAAATATCGACACACAGCATAACAAAGGGTCCGTTCTATTATCGACAGTTTACGATGTTTACTCGGCAGCCCTTTTAAAAAACGATCAACTGATAGAAGCCGCAAAAATTGCAAATCTCGCATTTGAGATAAACCCATTCCACCCTCTTCCATTTAAAATCCTATCAATGATTTATCAAAAAACTGGAGACCAATCTAAGGAGTTTCGCACTTTAGTTATAGGCTCGCTTATGGAAATGGAAGATCCAAAAATATTTACTTTACTGGCGAAACTTTTCGATCAAACCAACAGGAATCAAGCAATAAAAATATGCATAATTCAACGCTGGCTTAAATTAGAATCGGACAAGATCAAAGTAGCGGCTTTAAAAATTGAGTTAGATCGATTAATGACTTTAATTAAAGAAAAACAAAATCAATTTAATTCAGAAAAAAATAATGCAAGAAGTCATTTTTTAAATCACCGTTGGGAAAAAGTAATTAATAGCTATTCAAAATTAAATCTATGGAACACAACAGACGCATCATTATATTTAGAACTCGGTGTAGCATTGGGTAAATTAAATCAACCTCAAAAAGCCATTGATACTCTTTATTCAGGGTTATTGATTGCTCCTAACAACCCTTATATTCATAGAATGTTATCTGATTATTATTTAAAAGTAGAAAACTCGCCTTTTATGTTCGCAATCCACCTAAAACATTATTTAAAAAACGCAGATAAAAAAACAGACGAATATAAGGAAAAGTTGGCCACTTTCAATCAATTCCAGCTCCAATATGGGTCCTTGGAAAGAAAACCACTTTTACCCACTCTTTCGATAAAGCAAAACAAACAAGCATTAGAAGAATATAATCGAAGCACCTTCAATTCTAAAAGCTAGCAAAGAGACAGAAATTTCTATACCTATTCAATAATATATTGAATCCTCTCGTTATTTTCCGTTTTATATAAATTCTAAAATTTTGCTTTAGAATTTTGGTCAATTAGCAATAGAATATAAGGTTTATAAATTCTTAAAACTGGATTATGCAAAACTTAATTTATTTTAGAAAACTAGCCGTAATAATTGGGCTTCTTGCGCTTGGGGTTCCTTTCAAAGCTTTTTCGGCGGACTCATTTCCCTACAAAAAAATAGGCGATGGGCAAAAAGCCACTTCTGTAATTTTTACTTTGGTTGACGGTATTGCTATCGGCCCAAAAGGAAATATTTATATTTCCCATCGTTCTCAAAATAGAATTCGAAAAATTGATCAAAACGGAATAGTAACCACTATTTCGGGTAATGGGCGCGCAGGATTTTCGGGAGATGAAGGACCAGCAATCAATGCATCGCTAAACTTTCCAGCTGGCTTAGCTTTTGATTCAACAGGAAATCTCTACATAGCCGATCGTAATAACCATCGTGTACGAAAGATTGATCCAGATGGAATTATTACAACAATTGCCGGTAATGGAATTCCAGATTATTCGGGAGATAACATGAAGGCAACTGAAACCAGCCTTCATTTCCCATCTGATGTAGCCATCGATAAGTCTGGACAAATTTATATTTCAGATCGGTCCAATAACCGTATCCGAAAGGTAGATACTAATGGAATAATTACTACCTATGCAGGAATGGGAGTTCCTAGTTATGGAGGAGATTTCGGTCCTGCCGACGAAGCTTTTTTTAAATTCCCCTTTGGGCTTACATTCGACAACCAAGGTAATTTATTTGTTGCAGATCGTGGGAATAACCGCATCCGAAAAATTGATCCGGATGGAACCGTCTATACTGTTGCCGGAACAGGTCTTTTTGCCATTCGAGGAGATTATGGACCCGCAAATCAAGGAGATTTAGCTTTCCCTACCGATGTTGCCGCAGATAATAAAGGCAATATTTATATTGCCGATCGCAATAATAATCGCGTTCGAAAAGTAGACCCTGATGGAATTATAACTACATTTATGGGAACAGGATTAACTCATTATAACGGCGATCAAGGCGTCGCTTCTCAATCCAATTTACATTTACCATTTTCTTTGGCTATTGGATCAGATCAAAAAAGCCTACTCGTGGTGGATAGATCCCATTTCCGAATTCGAAAAGTCGATTTTCTTTCTGGTCGTGTCAAAACCATTGCCGGGAATGGAAAATCTTTATTGAAAGGAGATGGAGGACCCGCGCTCGGAGCAACACTTGAAGGTCCTTCAGGGATAACCTTCAACGAAAAAAATGAAATTATATTCGCAGACCAAATGCAAAACAGGTTGCGAAAAATTGACGCCGACGGGAATATTCATGCCTTTGCAGGAACTGGCAAGGCTAGCTCAAGCGGGACCTCAGGACTAGCGCTTGAAACTTCTTTATTAAGGCCAAATTTTGTCGCTAGAGGAAACAATGGAGACATATATGCCGTTGAAAGAAATGGTAACGGCTGGCGCATCATAAATATTGATTCGAAGGGGCAAATAAAGCCTTTTGCTGGAAATGCCTTGGCTGGAACCGGCGGGGACGAAGGCCAAGCTTTAGACGCTTCATTTGTAACTATAAGAGCGATTGCGGTGGGTACTGAGGATGAACTATATATAGCGGACAGATCTAATCGATTTATCCGAAAAATAGCCACCAATGGAATCATATCAAAAGTAGCAGAAAAAGCTTGGGATGCCTTGCCCGGCGATATTCATCCTAATGGAATAGCAATTGATTCCGCAAATAACATATATGTATCAGATTCCGGCGTTGGGAAAATATACAAAATCAACTCTAATAATAAAGTTGAAATCATTGCAGGTAACGGGGATTTTAGAGATCATGGCGACTATGGTCCCGCTATTTCGGCAGGCATTCGGTCTCCGGGAGCCTTAGCGATATCCCCTGACAACGAACTATACATTTGCGAACAACAAACGCATCGCATCAGGAAAATTGATAAAAAAGGTCAAATTATTCCAGTCGCGGGTACTGGCGACGGCGGTTTTTCAGGCGACGGCGGTCTTGCCGTTAAAGCCAATTTTCAAAATCCTCGCGATATGGCATTTGACTCAATGGGCAATCTCTATGTCACTGATCGAGGAAATAATCGAATTAGAAAAATAGACCCTCAAGGTATTGTAACCACAATTGCCGGTATCGCTAACTTTGGTTATTTGCAAGATGGTTTGGAAGTAAACCTTATAGTCCACAATTTCCCTTAATCCTCAAAGATCAAAATAATATGAGAAAAATTAAAGAAGTTAAAGCAGCGTGCTTCTTTTTTACATGTTTTACCGTATTTCCTCTCTTAACCCATGCATTTGACGTTAATCAATTTATATTTAACGATTTAACCAAAAACAATACTCATTTGGATATGGGAGGAAGTGGAATTCTAAAAGATTCAGGGATAAAAGCTTTAGCTCAATCAAAAATGATACGCCATGTGAAAACTCTCCGTCTACAAACCCACGAGATAACCGATCAAGGCGCACAAAATTTAGCGGATTCTCCTTATCTCACTAACCTTAAATCGCTAGACTTATTCCATAATAATATTGGATCAGATGGCGCAATTGCTTTGGCTTTTTCTAATAATGTAAAAATATTAACTTATTTAAATCTCTGGGGTAATAAAATTGGAGATAAAGGAATCGTCGATGGAATCGCTAAGTCGCAAAACCTGACGCGATTAGAATTTCTGGATCTTTCTGGAAACCAAATTGGTTCCGATGGAGCAAAAGCAATTGCAAAAGCAAAATTTAATTCTCTAAAGGTATTATTATTAGGGGACAACCACATTGGAAACGAAGGAATTGCCGCGATTGCAGAATCTTCTAATTTGCCTAATTTAAGAATACTAGACGTTTCGAAAAATAATATAGGCCCTAAAGGAATAAAACATTGGAAAACATCCGCTAAGATTAACGGCTTAATTGAACTAAATTTGAGGCAAAACAAACTAGGCAACGAAGGAATTCGACATTTAGCAAACACAAAAGCTTTTTCCAAACTAAAAAAATTGAATCTACAATGGAATGGATTTGTCCTTCAAGGAGCAAAGGATTTATCCAAATCTGCTCATCTCAAATCCTTGTCGATTTTGGAAATCTGGGGAAATGAAGTAGGCGACAAAGGTATTCAACTAATAAAAGAATCGCCCTATTTAAAAAACTTGACTAATACTATTTTCCCCTTTGATCCAGGAGAAGTTTTGTCGGGTCGAGAATTGGAAGGACGTCAAGAAAATTAAATGATTATACAAAAAGGTAAAAAAACCACTTTGCAAGTAAAATCCTGGGCTTGGATTTTAATATGTTGCTTATTTTCTTTCGGAGCATCGGCGCCAGTAACTATTGAAAAATTAGAAAAATACGTTAAGAAAAAGATTAGAAGAAATAAACATACGTTAAGAATTAAATCAAAACTAATAGGAATAGAAGGCGCAAAATTTTTATCTCAGTCGTCTTTACTTAAAGACCTCGACACTTTGATTTTATACGACACAGGAATTGGCGACGAAGGTCTCAAGGAATTAGCTACATCAAATAAGTTAACAGGGCTACAAACCCTTGAGCTAGGCAACAATAACATTACTGACATCGGAGTTAGCGCGATTGCCCAATCGCCAATTTTTTCGAAGTTAAAATCGCTAAGTTTATACCGGAATAATATTAGCGATAAAGGCGCTACGCTTTTGGCCAATTCGAATAACATGTCTGCGCTAAAAGAACTAAACCTAAGTTATAACAACATTGGCGCCGACGGAACTCTTAAAGTAACTTCCTCAAACAAACTAAATAATTTGATAAAATTATATCTTTCATACAATCCTATTGAATCGAGTGGAAAGAAGGCGCTCTTAAAGTTTGAGCACAAAGTTAAATTCTCCGACATGCAAAAAAAAGGAACTTTAAGTAATTTGGAAAATCAGTACATTGGCGATATAGGAATTGAGGCCCTATTAGAAACTCCTTTCGCTTCCCAATTAGTTAAATTGAATTTAGCCTATAACGACCTAACCGATGCAGCTATTACTCAAATCGCAAATTCTCCAGCTTTTTCTCAATTAAAGTCTTTAAAATTATCCAACAATAAAATTGGAGATATAGGAGCGATAGTAATATCCAAATCACAAAATTTAAAAAAACTAGAAAATCTTGATTTAAACTACAACTTTATTGGAGACGAAGGCGCAAGCGCTATTGCCAAATCTCCAAATTCAGCACAACTGAAAACGCTCACTTTAGAAGAAAATAAAATCAGCGCGATTGGGGCCGAAGCTTTAGAAAATACTCCTTATCTGCAAAACCTTACCGAACCCATATTTGGATTTCATTAATTTTTATAAACCTCTTGGGGTTTTAAATAAATTCAAGATATCATGTAGAAAAACTTTTTATCTTAGACCAATGAAATTGCCGCTCCAAATTTCCGCCGCTTTCTTAATCTGTTCTTTAGGATGCGCTGGGCCTAATTTGGAACAAATCCCATCCAGCTTATCAAAATCTCAAAACTTAAGTAAGCAGAGCGATCCTTTAGATCGAGGAATTATCCCCATCCCAATTATTGATGGAGAAGGAGCGACTATTGGCTTATACAACGAAAGTCACGCGCTGTTAATTGGGGTAAGCGACTACAAAGGCTTATGGCCTGCCTTACCTGGAGTCATTTCAGACATCGCATCGGTAAAAGAAGTTCTTGAAATATTAGGATTTTCAGTTGAAACTGTTATAGATCCGACACGCGAAAAGCTAAATCAAGCCTTTGATAGCTTTGTAGACCGATATGGTCTTGCCGAGGGAAATAGACTACTATTTTATTTTGCAGGTCATGGATACACATTAGTTCCTCAATATGGAGGAACAGAAATGGGCTTTATTGTTCCAAGAGACACTCCGAATCCAAATACGGATAAAAGAGGCTTTTTACGCAAAGCCATGAGCATGCAAAATATAGAGGTATACGCAAGAGCAATTCAATCTAAGCACGCATTGTTTATATTCGACAGTTGTTTTGCCGGGTCTATATTCGCCACTAGCCGTGGAATCCCGCAGATTATAAAAGAAAAAACTGGAAAACCAGTTCGACAATTTATTGCCGCCGGTCGAGCCAATCAATCAGTTCCAGACGAAAGCATTTTTCGGAGACAATTCGTTCGCGCTTTTAATGGCGATGGCGACTTAAATCGAGATGGTTATATTACTGGGTCTGAGTTGGGACAATTTTTAGAAAATGCAGTTACCAATTATTCTAAAGGTAGTCAAGTTCCACAATATGGGAAATTACGAGACGCCGTCCTAGATCAAGGAGATTTTGTTTTTCCAATTTCTATTTCCGATCGTGTGGTTGACTTAACGAAAAATTTAAAGAAAAAAAAACATAATCTTGAAGTAAGTCAAAAGGAAGAACTAAAAAAACAAGAAAAACTACTTCAAGAATTAGCTTTATTAAAACTTGAACTTCAAGAAAAAATTGCATCCGTAAAGCAAGGCCGCGAAAAAACAGAACGCATAAATCAATTGACTCGGCTTGAAATTCGAAAAAAATTACAAAATCCTATAAAATATAATTTGAAACTTCCTGCGAATAAAGCCGTACAGGTATTAAAGGTTGAAGAAACAGAATGCGGTACCCATAAATGTTTAAACGTGCGATTATTATGTAAAACTGAATCTGGATCGGGATGGTTTATAAAAGGAAGGCCTGGTATTCGGCTTACTTTTTATGATAAAGATGGAATTCCCAAAGATTCTTATTTGGAGTCAAAGCCATGTTTCCGAAAAGGGGACATTTTAAAGCTTTCTATGGATTTATTATCGGCAACCCCAGATTACACTTGGAAATTATTTATTGAAGATTGAACGCGCTTTATCACGATAAAAGAGGCATAGATGGAGTCGAATCAAAATCCAAAAGAAAAAACCTCAAAAATTGTTAAACGGATCAAGAAAATCCGTGAGAAAAAAGGAATCGCGGGATTAATTAAAGAACCGCTAATAATTTTAGTGATATTTGAAATCCGAGGAGCTTATTTTGCTTTAAAGGGTTTAGACGTTTCTGAAATTATTCCTATTAAGAAGATCAACCCTGTTCCAACTGCGCCTAAACACATATTGGGATTAGTAAATATCCGAGGAGAAATTGAATCGGTTATAGAGATTGGAGACTTTTTAGGATTACCTTCTGAGGAAAGAAACGCAAATAATCGAATAATGATATTAGAAAACGAGGATATCCGTGCCGGAATACTTGCCAGTTCGGTATTAGACGTCATCGATATTAAAAAAAGTCAAATAAGAGACGCGGGGTCGACTCTATTCCAAGATTTTAAAGATTGGGTTTCGGGAGAATTAGATTATGAAAACCATACTGTAACTCTTCTAAACTCTTTAAATGTCTTGCGTAAAACATTAATTAAATAAAAAATACTCTGTCGTTTAAGCATGAAGCTTATTCAAAACGGCTAACCCACAGTTTTCCCACTCCCTTTTTCGAATCCACGCTAAAAATATCCAAATAACCGTCGCCATCAACATCTCCAAAGGTCATTTCATCAAGTCTCCTATCCTTGGGGAATCTTCTCAAGGTTTCATCGGAAAACTTCCAACCTCCATGGCCAACCAAAAGGTGAGCTCCTTTTTTACTTATAATAATAATATCTGGAATATCATTACCATCCGCGTCTAACAAATAAACGCGCGTTGATGGGTATTTAGGTAAAAGCTTTAATGAACGCTTGGTAAAATGACCCTTCCCATCGTTCTCTAAGAAAAAGCTATATTCGCCTTCAAACCTCGAAAACCGTTTGGTTAAATTTGTAGTGGTAACTAATAAATCGTTATCCCCATCTTGATCAAAATCTGCCCAATCGGCAAAGGCGTAATGTGCTGGAATATTTGGAAGAGAATAAGATGAGGCGTCCTTAAACTTACCAGAGCCATTATTTATCCAAAGCGTATTTTTTCCATTAGAATTCAATAAAAATATATCAAAAACTTGATCTCCATCATAATCCGCTATAGAAAGTCCAGAAATAGGATGATTTATTTTGGGAAATAGCAGGGACGTCCTATCAATAAAACCTCCTTTTCCATTATTTACAAAAAATTGTACTGAGTTAGAGTTTTTTACTCTTCCCTTACCCCTTCGAGTAAAAAACATATCTAAATCTCCGTCATAATCCAGGTCAACAAGCAAACCTCGATCCATGGAAGGATCAATTTTCGGAGTTATCTCTTTTGGAGGGCGATAAAAGTACCCTTTTTTATTATTAAAAAAAACTAGAGCACGATTACCTTTTCCAGTATTGCCTAGCAAAAGCAAATCCTCCGCTCTATCTCTAGTCAAATCCCCTGGAGAAATATCAAGCTGCTTAACTTTTAACGGATTATTAAAACCGGTTCGATTAATTCGCGTAAACGGTTTATTTTTATTATTTAAAAAAAAATGAAGGCTAGGGTTAGGGTATTTTTCTCTTGGCCTGGTCAAAGCCATCCAATCGATTTTTTTATCAGAATTGACAAAGAAAAAAAGCGCTTTGCGAATACCAGTGGGCAAATCGGGAAAATATTTCTTTGTAAGGTCTACATAACGATGGGATTGGGGATCTGGGCCAAGTATCTTTTTAGTAGAGGAACAACTATCTAAAAAAAAGACTAAAAAAAGAAAAAAGGAAAGTTTAACTAAACAAAGAATCAGGGATGGGTTTGCCCACTTCAATTTCCAATCCTTCATAAGCGGCGATGGAATTTGGAAAAACCTCCTTGGCATTTCGTTCAAGTCTACAAATAAATTCATCGTTATGGGTTGGATCATGATGGAAAAGGACAAAGTTTTTAACGCCAGCTTCTTTAACTAACTTTAAACCTTCTTCAGCTGTACTATGTCCCCAAGTTTTTCGAGACATCTGACCGTTTAATCCATGATATTCGTCATAAGTGTACTGGCTATCATAAATTAAATAGTCGGCACCTTGGCACAGCTTAAGCAGGTTTTCGTCCATTTTATCTTCATAATGTTCTGTATCGGTAGCAAATACTATCGATTGATCCTCACAATCTATCCTAAAAGCAAAAGAATTATTGGGGTGGTTCTGACTAGCAAATGAAACTTGGTAACTCTCCCCATTAACAATATCTCCAGGAGCAACGTCAAAAAACTCAATTTTTGCTCCCATTATATCCATTGGCACTGGAAAACAAGGGGCTGTCATTTGTTTTTTTAGAGTCTCTTCAATCGTAACAGGCATACTAGAGCCGCCATAAATTTGAAACTCATTACCGGGAACGTAAAGTGGAGTAAAAAAAGGTAACCCTTGAATGTGATCCCAATGAACATGGGAATAAAAAATCTTGCCTTTTATAGGCAAGCTCTTCATCAGTTCATTACCCAAATATCGTATTCCGGTGCCGCTATCAAAAATCAGCAATTCTTCATTGCAACGAACTTCTAGGCAAGTAGTATTACCGCCAAATTTTGCGGTATCAGGGCTCCCAGAAGGAACGCTACCTCTTACTCCCCAAAATCTAAACTTTATCATTCTTCCACAACATAAAAATGAGAAAATGGAACCCTTTTATAGGGTTTTTTAGAAAAACAGACAATTCCAAAGACGGTAATTGTATCATAACGTTATATAAAAAAAAACTTCCGAAGAAATGGCATAAATTCACAGCCTACAATCTTTTAACCATTGTCCTCTATATTCCATTTCTTCATGAGTCAACATTCCTGATTTTAATTCACTTCTTAAAAAATTGGAAAAACCATCTTTAAAGACATTAAAAACGCGTTCAAATAAGATTGGAGAACCAAAATACTCATCAATAGCAATGGAAGACTCTATCAATTTCGTTAAATTATCTTGAGCTAACTGAGAATTTTCAAAAAATAGTAGCGAATTTAAAAAGGGCCTATTAAACTCTAAAATAAGAGAACCATGTTGTAAAAACGCCCGCTTCATTCGCCTCTGGGCGCTCCCAATTATTTTTTTTCCGCAGCAAGTCAATTCATAATGGTTTGCTAAAGAAAAACAAGCTGGTCCGAGTTGGCTTCTGGACCGGGTAGGAAGGGCAAACTTGATATCGGTTCTAGAACAACCTAATTTCACAAGACACTCTGTTAATAACTCTGAAATAACGCACATAGAATTCTTTATATCTCCTCCAAAAAGAGGATGCTCATTTGGAGCAATCAAACTATATGTTAGCTCTTGATTATGCAAAAGCACCCTCCCTCCTGTCGGCCTGCGAATAATGGGAATATCCAATTGTCGAGCTTTTCCTATATTTATTAATTTATTAGGCTTTTGGGAATAACCAACCGTTAGGGTAGGATTTTTCCAACCATAAAGTTTAATCGTTGGAGGAGAATTCCCATGTTCGCATGACTGCAGACAGGCCATATCTTCAGCCATATTATCGGCGCCTTCCGCCAAACCGCCACCCATAAAACGCCAGTCAGATTGATCCATTTGAAAAAATTTTTGCTTTGACTCGCTTAATCCCATTTTATATCATTCATATTTAATGAATTATCCCACTATTTAAAATCAACGCTCCTTTTAAATGTTAAATCAAATACGCTTAACTTTTTATATTTTTTTTATTTTTCAGGCCTTCTTTATATTTAATATAGTTTCTTCTGTTTTCGGTTTTGAAAAATTTTCTCATTTTAAAAGTTCTAACCAAACTTGCCAAACGAGTTGTCACCTGCCAGAAAACCTGACTAATATTAAAAAAAATAAACTTGAGTTGGACTCCTGCAAACAGTGTCACTCAAATAGAAAAAGCGCTATTCCAGTATCGCCATTTAGATCAAGCTTAAAAAATAAAACTCCAAAAAGACTTAAAATTGCTTCTAATAACCTTCAAATAACCCCAGATATAACTCACCAACCAGATTTTAAGCTTACAAAAAAGGTGAAATCAAAAGCTAATAAACTCACTCCTGAAAACATGGCCTTTATTCCAAAGGGGGAGTTCATCATGGGTTCTAATGACCGGTGGGATGATGAATCTCCTGAGTTTATAACGGAAACGAAAGCGTTTTATATAGATCTGTTCGAAATAACCAATCAAGATTATAAAAAATATGTTGATGCAACAAACTCAGAGCCCCCTTACCACTGGGCAAAAGGACAAATACCCAAAGGAAAGGAAAAACACCCCGTAATTTATGTAAATTGGTTTGATGCAACTAATTACTGCAATTGGTCGGGAAAACGATTGCCTACTGAGGAAGAGTGGGAAAAAGCAGCTCGAGGGGAAAACGGATTAATCTATCCCTGGGGAAACAAATGGAGCCTAGATAGGTCAAACAATCCTTATATTGGTTCCACAGGAACTAAACCAATAGGCTCTTACCCTCAAGGGAAAAGCCCATATGGATTGCACGATATGTCCGGGAATGTCTGGGAATGGGTAGATAGCTTCTATCTACCGCATGAAGGCAACACCATCCCCCGTCCAGAATATGGAAAAAGGAATAGAGTATTGAAGGGAGGATCTTGGTTCGATTGTTTATCTTATGGGTGTGGATTAAGCGCTCCTACATTTAACCGCAGTTTTTTTACTCCCGAAGTAAAAAATAATAGTTTTGGCTTTCGTTGCGCGAAAGATATTAAAGAAAATATCTCTTCAAGTTTTAAACCTTAAATAAAATAACTTTTTCATTTCTCCAACAACAAAAAAATGGAAGAAAAATCATATAAAAAACCTGAAATTAGTAAAACCCGTAAAATTTTTATTTGGGCCTTCATGATTGGCTTTTGGGTTTTTTTCTATTGGTATCAAAACCCGGAAAGAACATCAAAAACTAATAAAACAATCGATCAAGGAATATCAAATACAAATTCTTTGACTGAAAAAGTTGAGAATTAATAAAAATTCTTAGGGAGTTTTACTAAAACGGTCTTTTATAATACTCGGATTTTCCCTTAATAAGTCCAAAGAGCTGCTTGTAGGTCTTAGCTGAATCAACCCTTCAGGGCTCTTTTTTAAATGAACTAAAGTTTCAGGAATTTTTTTTGTTTCTTGAAAATTATTTCTAACACTTTTCTTCTTTTTCTGATTTTCCTCATTGTTTAAGGATATTTCGATTTCTGTTTCCGTTAAAGCAGAAAAAGCCCCATGAAAAATTAGGCTTTTTTCCTCTGGTCGCAATTTTTGGTTCATGTTTGTAATGCCTTTGGCGCCAAGATTTGCTGATTTTTCCCTTGGAGGATTGATATAAGTTGAAAAGTCTCCGCTTAACTTTCCATCATTTAATTCCTCAAAATCCCGAGTATCAAACCCCTTTCCTCCAAAAATAAGTTTTTTATCAGCCACACGCAACCTTTCGGCAATACCTATATTTGGCCTTGCGTCCAACTCAGCTTTATTTTTATACGCTAAAGAATCTTCAAAACGATCAAGATTTAAATAATTGAGATTAATTTCAGATTCTGGAAGGATTTTTACGTCTTCCGTGCGTTGTAGCAAAAAATCTTTATCGTTAGAACCTTTGTCTTTTTTCGAAGAATCAATTTTTAAATTAGGCTCAAAACTAATTTCTAAAACCATTTGATCGTAGGGTAAGCCTGCGGTCGTATCTAATCTTAAAGCGGAAGCAACTACGATAATTTCTTCTTCGCTTTGACCACAACCTAATAATGATGCCCAAAGCACCAAAATTCCTGCCGCCAAGAACAAATGTTTCTTAGTATTTTTTAAAAATAGGCTAATTATTGCTTCCTCCACCCAAAATCAGAATATATTGCACGCTTTTTGCGGTTTTAAAACTAGCAAGCAAAATTAATAAAACAAAAAATGGCATTAGCTTTGCACCTTATAATATTTATCGGAATTTTGACGCAAAACGTTATTTGGAAGGAAGTTTTATGGGCAAATCAGTAACATTAAACACTAGATTAAACCCAAAAGGAGTTCAGGGCCTAAAAAAGAAACTGATTGCGGGAGAAATAACTGCAGAAACCTTTAAAACAGTAATAAAACGTCAAATTTTAAAACAAAACAATATTACTCCGGTTAAAAGAAAATCAAAAACCTTGAGTAACTCAATTTATGCGATACGAAAAAATATTCAGTTATTTCTAGATCGCTTTACTTCGACAATGTTAGACCAAAGTTTAATTGGTAAAAAGTTCAAGATATCCCTAAAAAACTATAATTTAATCTAGTTTAAACCTACTAACTAGTTCGTTCAGTCTTTCTGACATTTCAGATAATTTATGCGTCACATTCGAGGTTTGCTTAATCGCAGACGACGATTGCCGCGTTCCATTAACAATTTCTTTTAATGCCGACAATACTTGTTCAGTGCCCGTTTTTTGTTGTTTTGTCGAAAGAGAAATTTGAGACGCCGCATCAGCAGCGCTTTTAGCTCTATCGACCAATCTTTCTAATTCTTCAATTGTTTGTCCAGCCAACATATTTCCTTCTTTAATTCGATTGGATCCTTGCTCTGAATTTATAACTAACCTATTAATAGCCTGTTGAATTTCATCAATTTTGCTTTGGATTTCGCCCGTCGAATCCATAACATTATCTGCTAATTGGCGAATTTCAACCGCTACAACTCCAAAACGTTTTCCCGCTTCACCTGCGCTAGAGGCTTCTATAGCGGCATTAAACGCAATTAACTTGGTTTGATCCGCAATATTGTTAATTATTTCCATAACTTTACCAATTTCATTAGATTTTCTACCTAATTCGACAATTTCTTTCATTCCTCCCTGATTATCCTCAGAAATCTCATCCATCTTAAGCTTTAAAGACCCAATAGCTTTCATACCCCGTTCAGAGTCATGCAACGAATCGGCTGAAATACGGGCTACAGAATCTGCATTCTCCGCGACTTGATTTGACGAAGCCGAAAGTTCTTCTACGGTGGAAGAAATTTCAGTTACAGACGCCGATTGCTCGGCGGAAACCGATGCCTGATCTTGGACAGAACTTGAAATCTCTTTTGCGGAAAATGCCAAATCGTTTGCCATGTTAGCTATCCCCTTCATGTTAGTCGACAAATTATCAAAAAACATTTCCAGACCTTCTCCCATTTGGCCGATGGCAGATTCTCCCTTCACATCTATATGTTTGCTCAAGTCTCCTTTTGCCGCAGCGCTAACGCATTCCAAAATGGCGTCGACCTTATTCTTTAAATCTTCCGCCTGCGATTCTCTCTCTGTCGCCATTTCTTTAAATTCGATATCAGCGTTTTGCTTGTCTCTAAGCTCATTGGTCATCTTCCCAAAAGCAACAGAAAGTTCTCCTTTCAACTCATAAGTTTTCGATAAATCGCCATCGGCTATATCTTTAGCCTGATTAACAATTTGCCGCATGGTGCCTAACATCGTATTATAAGTATCGGACAATACTCCAATTTCGTCTTCAGAAACCACTGGCAAGTTTTCCTGCATAAAATTTCCCTTGGCTACTTCGCCCATAACTCCAGAAATTTTACGGACCGGTTTTACAACAGAAGTAGAAAAGAAATAAGCTATGCTAATCAAAGCCGCTAAAATCAAAATAACAAAAACTATGACTATACTTTTTATACGCTTTTGATTTTCATTGGCTAGTCGATTATACAAATCCACAATCTTATTGCTCTTATCTCGCAATTCATTTGATAAACTTACAATTTCTTGTTGCGCGTCTCTATATCTTGGAGAATTTACTTCCGAAGTAAGAAGGTTATCCACTGCCGCCAAAAACTTGTTAAAAACTCTATCCACTTCTTCAAGATTATCTTGAATTGTTTCGTTATTTATGGCGTTTACGGATACCGACTTTTTAAATCCCATATCTGCAGGATATTCCCCTCCCTTTCTCATAGCCTTTAAAGTATCTTTAAAAATTTGTTTAGCGTGGTCAAACTCCGTTAAGCTTGCGTTTAATTCGTTTCGCCCTCTAGAAATATCGGCTGAAAACAACAAATTGTACTTTCTGATACCTAAAATATCTCCAATTGCAAAACGTTTTCCGCCCTTCAAAGCCATATGACAATCAGCGCAAACTTGAACGGTAGCCTTATCGGCGGTATATAATCTGATATATAATTTATCGTCCAATTCAAAAGTTCTTGTAAAAACACTTTTCGATTTTTTTGTTAAAAACTCATAAGCTTCTTTATCAAAATCCGTGATTAACCCTTTATCAGGGTTTACAGGATCTGGAGAAATAATATCGATAGTAAAATCTCTGCCAGCTCCAAACTTAGCGTTCACCATTCGCGTCAAAGTAGCGGGAAAAGGAATTGCCGGATGCCCTTCGGATTCGGGGTCCATGCTAATTGCAAGACCATTTTCTTTAGCTGGCCCAATTACCTGCTTTGTATAAGTTCCTCGCATTTGAGTAATATAATGATCCAGAGACTTTACGCGTTGAACTATATTCTGCTTGCGGCTTTTAGCCATAGCGTTACCCAAAGCGGCTTTACCCATAGCCTGACTCAGCATTCTTTGTCTTCCCAAAGCGTTGGTGATATCCGCGTCTTTTTGAGCTGAACTCAAGGAGTCAAAAATGACGTAGGCGCAAAATCCCATAACTACGATCATCAAACTAAATACAAATATAGCTTTTTTGTTTAAAGACCAGTTTTTCATTTAACGTCCTCCCGGACCAATTCGTTATTAATCAAACGACTGCTTGCTGCCTGTGAAATATTATTAAAACGGATATGGTCAAAGCTTTTAACCGTAATACTACAGGCTATAAAAAGTTTGCGCGTTGTCGTCAAAATTCCCTCTTAATTTTTATACAATTTAAATTTACTTAGACTCAATTTCAAGATCTTTAGTTTTTTCCAACGACTCCAAATTTTCTACCTCGGGTAGGCAATCTTGAAGACGATAAAAATCCACTAGTAAAATTAAATCTTCTCCCAAAAATAAAGCCGCCCATATTGCATCTACAGTATCCTGATTTTCTAAAAGAGGAGGTAGTAATCTTATCGATTGAAAATTAATATTCACTATATTTTCAGGCTGATCAATAACAATACCAACATCTTGATCGCTATCTTTTATCAATACTACTTTTGGCTTTTTGTATTCAACCTCAATATCTCTAAAAGAAATTGCTTCTGTAAAATGTCTAATATCCCAGTCCTCTTGTTGGGCCTGGGAAAAGTCAACCATCTCCTCAATTTGTTCCATGTCTGCGCCAAAACAAACGCCCATAATTTTAAAAATCAATAAGCGAATTTCGTCTTCGGCAACTAAATCATTTTCTTTAATTGCTTTGATTGCAGTTTCGTTCATTTGCTTGGAGTTTCAACTGATGATTCAATCTTACCTTCAGATATTTTTTCAAAAACCTTTCCAATATCCAATAACACTACGTTATGTTCTTTGTAGGTTGTCTCTCCGACAACAAAATATCGAATATCTTCGTTCAAGGTTGAAATTGCCTGTTTAATAGACTCTTCTGGCACATCAACAACATCAACAACAGAATCTACTAGAACTCCAGATCGCACATCATTTTTCTCGGCAATTACAATTCTTCCTTTTGCCTCAACCAACTCATTTTCTGGGATATTTAAAAATGTCCTAATATTTAATACCGATTGAATATCTCCGCGAACATTAACGATTCCCAAAATGTATTTTGGAGTGCCTGGAACAAAATAAATGGTTAATACTGAAAGGATTTCTTTAACGTCTTGTCCATAAAACGCATAAAAGGCGTCGTTTAATGTAAACACGACAAGTTCAACCTTTTTCTCTTCGACTTGGATAGTTTGTTTTTCATCCAAACGTTTTTTTATCGCTTCAAGTATTCGATCGCTTTTTCTTTTTTCAATTTCTTCGCCCACAGCAATCCTCCATACTTTTCAAACTAATATGAATAATCGAAATTATCTTTTGTCGCAAAATTATTATTTAGTGGTCATCACGAAAGAACCGTCCCAATCATCCGCAGGCGGATTCTCTTTATAAAGGCGCAATCGTTCAACATATAAAGATGCCGGCTTATCATTTGGATTGAGCGTCAATACTTCTTCAAAGAACATAACGCCTTCGTCCCAATTTCGCTTAAGATAAGATTGATATCCTTCGTTAAATATTTCTAAACATTCCTTCATTTTAGGAAAAGTTGATTCGTTATGAAAATCTAAAACTTCAAAAACACTAACGGGTTTAGTTTTTCCTTTAACAACTAATTTGTCAACTTCGCGGTATATATGGTCTTGGGTTAACTTATTTTTTGTGGATTCGCTAATCAAAATCTTTGCCCCATAAGACTTTGTAGCCCCTTCTAATCTGGCAGCTAAGTTAACTCCATCGCCAATTACGGTATAATCCATCCTTTTTTCAGATCCAATATTTCCAGCCAAGACAGTATCCGTATTAACCCCAATACCAATATCAATAGGATCTTTATTCTCTAGAATTCTTTTCGCATTAAATTCCGTCAGAGATTTCACCATTCCAATGGCAGCATTTACGGCATTTTCGGGATCTTGCTCATTTGTAAAAGGAACTCCAAAAACAGCTAAAATTGCGTCTCCTATATATTTATCAAGTATTCCCTTATACTTAAAAATATAATCAACCATCTCCGTAAAATATTCATTTAACATTGCCACCGTTCCCGCTGGACCTAATTTCTCGGTAAGCGTAGTAAAACTTCGGATATCGGAAAACAAAACCGAAGCTTCCTGGCTTTGACCGCCGAGCATATCTTCTCCGCCTTCCATCAATTGTTCAGCGACATCTTTATCCATGTACCTGGCGAGGGTTCCTTTCATGCGCTTTTCAGAAGTAATATCTTCTAAAACTAACATGGATCCAATTAATTCCGACTTCGCGTTTTTCAAAGGAACTGCAGTAAGATTTAGAGGAACCACTCGATCATTATCAAAAATTAACTCGGTATCCATCACTATGGCGGGGGATCCCATTTGAATAACTCGCTTTAAATTATCCAACACCCACCGGTTATTTTGCGCAAAAAATTTCTGGGCCGATTGATTAACAATTTGATCTTCTTGAGTTTCTAAAATTCTTAATACTGCAGCATTACATTTAATTATTTGGTTATTCGCATCTAAAGTTATAACGCCATTAGTGAGACTTTCAAGAATGCTTTCATTGTAATTTTTTATATTTAAGATCTCTTCAAAAAGTTTTTCCGCTTTCGCTTCTAACAACAAATTATTTACGGCTACAGCAGCCTGAGACCCTAAAGCCTTTATGTATTCTTCAGAACTTTCCGAAAATGTAACAACTTCACCTGTGTCAGGATCTTTAGAATTAAGCAATTGAAGCACCCCAACAACGTCATTCATCCGATTTACCATGGGAACAACTAACATCGATTTCGATCTATAGTTAGAAGTTTGATCAAATTTTTTAGGGCCGGTAAAATCGAACAATTCTGAAGAATAGACGTCTGGAATATTTACAACTTCTTTTTTTAAAGCAGAATAGCCTGAAACATTAGATTCCTTTATTTCAACTGGAGGAAACTTAATTTCTTCGCTGGATTTTCCTCCTAGATGGATTTTTAGAGTATCGTTTTGAACTATTTTAAATGATAGTTTCTCATCTTCAATTAAATATAAAGTACCTGCATCCGCATGAGTTAATTCGCGAGCGTTGGAAATAATAATCTCCATTAAGTTTTGAAAATTTTTCTCTGCAGAAAGAGCGGTTCCCAAATCATTCATTCGCTGAATTATGCCGCCCATTTCTTCATTCTTTTGGGTTATGTTGTGAACTAAAGCTCGATTTTCATCTACAATTCGTTTGTTTTCCAAAGCCTTGTTTAAGGCCAAAACGATAGTCTCTTGCAAGTTCTCGTCCTTCAAAATATATTCGCTGGCCCCACTATTAATTGCGTCAATAGCAATGGCAACTTCGTTATTTCCAGACAAAACAACAACTGGAACTTCAGATTTGACATCGTTACGAAGCGCTTTAATCAAATCAACTCCACCCATAATGGGCATATTAATATCGGAAACAATGACATCTATTTTGGAAGCATTTTCCTTATATTTATTGAGCGCATCTAAACCATTTTCCGCCGTATCAGTTTTAAAATCTTCGGACTCCAATATATCAACCAATATTTCGCGAACAAAACTGTCGTCGTCTACAATTAATATGGTGGTAGAACCCATTACTTTTTCGCCTTCCAACTTATTTTACAAATTTTGAAAAAAGCCAAAGCTTTTGCTATCAATCTTGGCTCAGGTATATCTAAAAATTAATGTATCAAGTTTTGTACCATTTTTAATAATCTAGTCTGATCAAATCCACCTTTCACAATAAATGCATCCGCCCCAGCCTGCATTCCTTTTCTTTTATATAATTCCTCATTTCGAGAACTGACGACAATGACCGGCGTATGTCGATATGAATCTTCCATTTTTAGTTTTTTGATAAAATCAAATCCATTCATTCTCGGCATTTCAATATCGGATATCACCAAATCAAATTGCTCTTCTTGCGCTACCCTATAACCATCCATGCCATCTACCGCAATCGCAACATTATAACCAGAAGACTCTAAAATACTCTTTTGTACTTCTCTTGCGCTTTCGGAGTCGTCAACAACTAATATATTACGTTTTGGCTCTTCAATAATTTCGCGATTGGAATCAGGGGCTAATTTTTCGGGATTTTCATCTTTAGCTATAAAAAATAATTTGGGCACGTGCAAAGCCAAAACAACCTCGTTTTTACCAGATAAGGTAACTCCCGATACGATTTCATTACTTTTCATATGATTGGGTAATGACTTAATTTCCATATCCTCTTCGCTTAAAATTGTATCGACTACTAATCCCAGGCATTCATTACCCATCTCTACAAGGACGATATTAAGCTCTTCCGAATTTTCTTTACTCTTTTCAGGTAAATCTAGCGCAAAATCTAAATTTACAATGGGAATGATTTCTTCTCTTAAAGAAATCGCTCTTTTATCCACAACTTTAATTATCTGGTCTTTATTTGCTTTGACTATTTCTTTTACAAAATCTAGAGGAAGAGCAAATTTATATTTTGAAACGGAAATCAACAGAACGCGCATCACTGCTAGAGTTAATGGCAACCGGATAAAAAAACAAGTTCCTTTTCCCTCCACAGTTTCAACTTGAATCGATCCCTTTAAGTTCATAACAATATTTTCCCGAACGACATCCATTCCTACACCTCGTCCAGAAACATCCGTAACCGAAGCGCTAGTGCTGAATCCAGGCCTAAAAATCAAATTAACGATCTCATTTTCGGTCATATTGTTCAGCATTTCTTCCCCGAACAACTTTTTTGCGATGGCCTTTTCTTTGATCTTTTTTAAGGGAATTCCGGAACCATCATCGCGGAGCTCAATCAAAACATTACCGCCTTCATAAGAAGCTTTTAATCTAATAGTTCCAGCTTCAGGTTTGCCATCCCTGATTCGATCGCCAGGAGCTTCAATACCATGATCTACACTGTTTCGGATCATATGCAGTAGAGGGTCGCCAATTTTTTCGATAATTTTTTTATCTAATTCCGTTTCGCCGCCTTCGACTAAAAAATTAACTTCTTTACCGCATGTAGAGGATATGTCTCGAACCATCCTTGGAAAAGCGTCTAAAACGGTAGACAATGGCAACATTCTCATTTTTAAGACTTTTTCGCGCAACTGATCCGTCAAAAGAGTCTGAAAGTTTAGAACATCTTTAGTCCAAACCGAAAGTTGTCTTAATTTCCCATAAATACCTTGGAATTGTTCAAATAAGTCCCGACTATCTTCAGGACTCAGTTTTCCATCTTCATAAGTAAATCCTGAAAAATTTTCCAAATATTTCTTAGAAATTTTTCCTATTTCATTTATATCGACCCAATTTTGCTTTAAGCGGATATGATTTGAAACAATTTCACCCATCAAATTAACAGTTTCATCTAACTTTTCTGTTTTAACTCGAACTGTTTCAGAAACGCGAGGTTTCTTTAACGGCTTTTGAGCTTGCGGCTTAGGGGATGGAGAAGCGACCGAAATATCTTTTGGTGAGGCTAAATCCGGAGAAGGCTGTTCTTTTTTTATAGAAACTTGCTCTTCTTCTTTTTTTACAACTGGAGTTTTTTCTTCATGAATCGGTTCTTTTACTTTTACCTCATGGGGAGGGTCCTCTTTTTTATCAGCTACTTTTTCTAAAGATGGAGAAGGCGCGGGTTCACTTTCCATTTCGCCTGAAGCGGCTTTCTCTAAACGTTCGCAAATTTCAGTCGTATCGTCTTCTACTTCTTCTCCTTCGGAAACTCTTTGAACAAATTCTGAAATTAAATCGGCCGCTTTAAAAAACAAATTAAATAAAGCTTTGCTTTGAGAAATCTTTCCATCTCTTAAAGCTGAAAGAGCATCTTCCAGTTTATGCGCAACCACACTGATGGATATTAATCCTAAAATTCTAGAAGAACCTTTAATCGTATGCGCCGATCGAAAAATTTCGCTTACGGTCTCTTGATCTCCTGGGTTAGATTCCAAACTCACTAAACCGTCGTTCAACTTATCTATATGATCGTTAGCTTCATCGACAAATTTGTGAATAAATTTTTTCTTATCAAAAGCCATAGTCGCAATAAAGTTTTAGTTCTTTTCCAATTCTCTTAATTTACGCTGACAATGATCCACTAACTGCTCCTGATTAAAGGACAGTGGGAATAACATCAAACCGCACTCAGAGCTACCCAACTCTAACAACAATTTTTTCGATATAGAATATTCTCTTTTAGCGTCCTTATAGTTTTCCGTTTCTACAAATATTTCGGCAAGATAAAAATGCGACAACCAACAAGACGATTCAATATAAATCGCTCCCTTAAAACGCTTAACTGCCTCGGAGAGATTTTTTTGCAAACGACAAATAATTCCTAAAAGCAGATAGGCTTGACGATTCCATTCTTCAATCTCTAAAACATTTAAACAATCCTGAAAAGCTTCGTCTAACCTCTCTAAATTAACTAAAATATTAGCCCGTAATAAATAATCGTTAACATTAGGAACCTCTTTAGAAAATAAAATCTCAATGTTATCCAAAGCTTTTTGCCTTTGTCCGTTTTTCGCAAACCCTAAGGTTTTTTGAAAAAGTTCCTCGTAAGAATCTTGTTTAGCGGTTTTTTTAGTCGATTTTTCTATTTTAATCTTCGTTTCTTGGGCGCTAGATAAAGATGTTAAGGTCTTTTTTTTGGGAGACAGTTTTCTTTTTGCTTTTTTAGGACTCTCAGGTCGTATTTTATTTTCTTTATAAACCGGACTTACATTATTGAATAAATAATTATCGTCAATCTCTTCAAGCGCTAAAACACCAAAATTATGATGGCTCGTTTCAACAACTCCAGCAAATAAATATCCTGGTTCTTTCAATGCATTTGCTAATTTTTTAAATATTATTTTTCTGATTTCAGGAACAAAATAGATCGAAACATTGCGATAAAAAATCACGTTCCACTTTCCATCAAAAGAAGGATTAGAATCCGCTAAATTTACTTTATTAAAATAAGCTGAATTTATAAAGTTGTCGGCAATTCTGTATCCACTTTCATGCTCAGAAAAAAAAGCGTCCATAAAGTACGAGTCAACATTCCTGAATGAATTTTGATTATAAATCCCTTTTTTAGCCCTTTCTAAGACTTCCGAATCAATATCAATTCCCTCCGCATGAATCATCTTTAGTATTTCTTTACCAAATTTTAACGTTAAGGAAATTAAAGCCGAATATAATTCTTCTCCGGACGAACATCCTGCGCTTAGTATTCTAAATTTTTCGTCATTTTTTCTATTTTGGATAAACTCTGGAAATAAACGGTTAGTCAAAATATTAAAATGTCCCCGCTCCCGCATAAAATAAGTTTCATTGACGGTCAATAAATTTACCAACTTTGTAATTTCAGCTTCGTCATTTTTTAAAAGAAAAAAATATTCAGCTAACCTATCAATCTGGGTCAATTCCATTCGTTGAATTATTGCTGAAGGCAATTGGTTAAACGTATCTTCTTTATAACCTCTAGAAACTTTTTCAATTAAAAGTTGCCTAAAAGGCAAAATATCCATCGCTTGATTTGATACGTCAATAGCCATTAATTAACTCTGCGCTAATTGATTAAGATGTATTGCAATTTTATTTAATGGTAAAATTTTTTCAATAACTCCGGCATTTATGGCCCGGGAATTCATGCCAAACACAACGCTACTTTCTTCGTCCTGGGCGATAGTGGTTCCCCCATTAATCTTAATTTTCTCTATTCCAGCGACTCCATCATCTGCCATTCCAGACAATATCAATCCCACACTTTTTTCTCGAAATGAATAGGCTAAAGACGCTAACAAAATATCGCAGGATGGCCTGAAAGAAGACGTTCCAGTGGCTCCAAGAAAATTAATTTTACCGTCTGGCGATATTTGCATATTAGATTCAGGCGGACAGATATAAATCTTTCCGGGCATTAAATAGTCCCCCTCTTTAGCCTCGCTAACAGGATTTGTAGAAATGTCGTTCAACCAAGACGCAAACCCAGCTCCAAAACCATTTTCCATATGTTGCGCAATCGCTATTGGAAAAGGATAATGAGAATTTAATTCAGATAAAATTACCGAAAGAGCCTTTGGACCTCCCGTTGAACAAGCTATTGCCACTACTTTTTCAAATTTCGATACAGTTACTTCGGATCCATTGAAATCCGAAATAGCAATTCGGCTTTTTTTCTTCTTGAACCGACGAATAACTTTTATTTTGGATAACAATTTAACTTTATGTATTAAAACATCCGCTGTAGCAGTATCTAATTTACTTTTAGGAAATACTTCTAGCGCTCCTCTTGAACAAGCATCAAATGCCGTTTTAGCGTCTTCTGAGCTGGAAATTACTAAAATAGGAACTGGTTGACTACCCATTATTTCTTCAATAGCATCCAACCCATTCATTATTGGCATATTAATATCAAGTGTAATAATGTCTGGCTTATATTTTTCAGCTTGATGAACTCCTTCTTGGCCATTTCCAGCGACCCCAACCACTTCAATATCTGGGTCAGATGAAAATAATTCCTTTAAAACCTCTTGAACTATTAAACTGTCTTCTACTATTAAAACTTTTAAACTAGACATCAATCACCTAATTAATTGACATTAAATGCTTATAAAACAAAAATTAACCCATACTATATAAAAATGGCTTCGATTCTTCGCATTCATATTTCCTTATTTTATGAAAATAGCAGATAACACCTTGAAATACCATTTATTTTGAACTCTTATGTTAATGTTTAAAATCCAATTTTTTCTAATTCCCTTAAGGTGCGAAATTGAACCATAATTCCCTTGCCATTTAGCATTTCGAAGGCTATAACTTGAATGAGACTTCTTAAAAGATCTCAAATTTAAACTCTATTCTTTAAGAAAAATTAGAACGATAGAAATCAGCTCCAAAAACGGTAGTTTTTCAAATTTTCCTTAATTTTAAGGAAGTCGACGCTCCTTTTCAGTTTTCTAATTGGAAACCTTTCGGGTTTTTTCTCTGTTAACTCCAATCAAAAATTTTTAAAGAGTTAAGAGAAGAATAAAGGATCAATTCAAAAGGCTTAACTTAAACGCCTCTTGGGTTAAACCAGAAAATACTCATTTAACTTTGAAGTTTTTTATAGAATCGGTCTCGAATTTTTGGATCGGTTTTGGCGATATTGAAGTATCGGAAATTATACTTTTTAAAATTGCATTTATCCCGAAAGATACTGGATACAAGAAACTATTTGGTTGTTATCATAAAAATAAACTTAATTTCGGATTATAGATTGTAAATAGGAGGTTAAAGGTGGCCGCGGACGAAAATAAAAATAAAGCTTTGGAAATGGCTTTTATGCAAATTGAAAAGCAATTCGGTAAAGGCTCCATAATGAAATTAGGCCAAGCCGAAGCTCAAAAAGGGATCCAAGTTATTTCCACAGGGTCTATTTCTTTAGACTCAGCTCTAGGTGTTGGCGGAGTTCCACGAGGAAGAATCACTGAGATTTTCGGCCCAGAATCTTCCGGGAAAACCAGTCTTACGCTGCATGTAATAGCCGAAGCCCAAAAAGCTGGCGGCGTAGCGGCCTTTATCGACGCCGAACATGCATTAGATCCACACTATGCGCAAAATTTAGGGGTTAATTTAGACGACTTGCTGCTATCTCAACCAGATACAGGAGAGCAAACACTTGAAATAGCCGAAGTCTTAGTGAGAAGCGGAGCTGTAGATGTAGTCGTTGTAGATTCTGTTGCCGCCTTAGTTCCAAAAGCTGAATTAGACGGCGATATGGGAGACTCCCATATGGGCCTACAAGCTAGATTAATGTCTCAAGCAATGAGAAAATTAACCGGAGTTGTTAGTAAATCGCGCTGCTCACTTATTTTTATTAACCAAATAAGAATGAAAATTGGCGTCATGTTTGGCAACCCTGAAACCACAACTGGCGGAAACGCTCTAAAGTTTTATTGTTCTGTTCGGTTAGACATTCGCCGTATTGCAGCCTTAAAAGATGGGGATAGTGTTATAGGGAACCGTACGCGAGTTAAGGTTGTCAAAAATAAAGTTGCCCCACCTTTCAGGGATTGCGAATTTGATATCCTTTATGGAAAAGGCATTTCAAAAGAAGGGGATATTTTAGACCTTGGAGTGGCTCACGATTTGATCAAAAAAAGCGGCACTTGGTACTCATACAAAGAAACTCGAATTGGCCAAGGTAGGGAAAACGCCAAAAACTTCCTTAAAGAAAACAAAGATATTTTAAACGAGGTAGAAATCGTTATTCGTCAAAAATTAGCAATTCCATCCCATGATGGCACTATAGAACCTACCGTATCCGGAGTGGAACATTCGGAACCATCAGAAACTTCTGAAAAAAAGAAAAAAAGTAAAAAGGAAAATTAAACTTTTCAATACTTTATTTAGACTTTCGGTTTTAAAAATCTATTTAAACATCTGGTATCAATGAAAAATGATTCAGATTTTAATAAAAGCAAAAAACTAGCTTTAAAATATCTTGCAAGGAAACCTCGATCTGTAAAAGAAATAGAAATTTATCTGACACAAAAATTTTTCGATAAAACAGCGATAGAAAGCACGTTAGAATATTTAGAAAACTTAGATTACTTAAATGACAAAAAACTAGCCTTAAGCTACGCCGAGTATCGCAAAAGTTTTAAAAAAGAAGGCAACCTAAGAATTGAAAAAGAATTAATCCGAAGAGGAATATCTACTGAGAATGTTTCTCAAGCTCTAAATGTTTTATTCCAAGAAGGCGAAGAGTTAATTTTAGCTAAATCAATTGCTGAAAAATTATCGATACAGATGGGTTCGCAAGAACACGAAAAATTTAAAAAAAAATTAGTTCATAAGCTGAAACGAAAAGGATATTGCGATAGCGTTATATTAACCATCATTAATAACTTATCCGACGATGCAACATTCTAAATGTTAAACTCTAGAGATTTAGCCCATCAATTTCGCCCTCAGGTTAACTTTTTTCAAATGTTTAGTTTTTGATATTTTTTATGAGCCCTTTCAATAGTCGAACCAAAGCTACCAAACCCAATAAAACTTTCGCAACGTAAAATGGAATTTCTCAATTCTCTTCCCACGTGGCTTTTAACGACTTACTTTTTTATTTTTGGACTGGCAATAGGCAGTTTCTGCAACGTTTGCATTTATCGTTTACCGCGTGAAGAGTCTATCGTTTTTCCTTCGTCTCATTGTGTTGCTTGCAAAAATAAAATTTCCTGGAGAGACAATGTTCCTCTATTAGGATATTTAGCTCTTCTAGGAAAATGTCGAAAATGTGGATCTAAAATTTCCGTTATTTATCCAATTGTAGAATTAATTAATGGGATACTTGTAGCGGGAGTTTACTTAAAATTTGGACTAAGCTGGGAAACAATGATTTTTTTAATTGTTGTTCCCACTCTTGTGGTAATAACAATTATTGATTGGCAACATCAAATAATTCCGGACGTCATTACACTTCCAGGGATTTTATTTGGCTTTGTCGCCGGTACATATATGAATGGATTACTACCTTCTCTAATTGGTTTTTTGGTGGGGGGAGGCCTTTTCTACCTAATAGCAGTTTTAAGTGGGGGAAAAGGAATGGGAGGCGGAGATATTAAATATATGGCGGCTGCGGGAGCTCTATTAGCTTGGAAAAAAACCTTATTAATAATTTTTTCTGGTTCTTTGCTAGGTACAATATATGGTTTACCTCTAGTTCTTTTAGGGAAAAAAGGACGAAAAAGTAAAGTTCCATTCGGCCCTTTTTTAGCTGGCGCAACTCTTATCGCAATTTTTTCTGGCGACCAATTAATATGGCTTTATTTAAATTCAATGACATAATTAAACTAGAAACCTCAATTTCCTTTGTTTTGTAAACCAACACAAATAAAATTAAACTATACGTAACCTTTTTACTTTTTTAAAGAATATGAAAAACGACTTTTCAGAAATTCAAGAATCTATCTTAAAACTGGACCAAGAGATTCAAGAAAGGAAAAAGGAGTACGTATCGCTAAAAATTCTTTTATATGCCGGAGTTTTGCTTTTGCTTGTGGGCGGAATATATTCAAACTCCACATTGCAAAAAGTACAATTACAAAGTTTAGAAAACAGTTTTTCAAGTTTTCAAAATAAACTGAACCAAGATTTCGGGAATATTGAAGTCGCTTTATACAATTCTCTTCAACAACAAGGGAAAGAATTGGAAAAATTGATTACCGAACAGCAAAAGCGCCATGAGTTGATAAATGCAAAAGCCCAATTCGAAAGCTTAAAAAAATCCTTTCTTAAAGCTGAAAAAAACCTCGATAAATTGAAGAATTTAGATCCTCAAACTATAGAAGCAATTTCAAATTATCGAAAACAGACAGCGTCAATTTTAAAATTTTACGCTAAATCTCTTCAGCCTCCGGTAAAACCTAAACCAGCTCCCTCTTCACTAAAAAAATAGCTCATTGAAACAAACTACTCGCGTGAATTTAGAAAATCTTCCCTAGCGCTTTTCTTCTTTTCTTTAAACTCAGCTCTTGCATTTTTTCTCTTTTCCTTTGCTACCGCGCGAGCGCTTTGCTTCTTTTCCTTAAACGCAGCCCTAGCATTTTGTCTTTTTTCTTTTGCTACCGCGCGAGCGCTTTGCTTCTTTTCCTTAAACGCAGCCCTAGCATTTTGTCTTTTTTCTTTTGCTAATGCACGAGCGTTTTGCCTCTTTTCAACCAAATCGCTTTGCGCAAAAACTGGAATCCCATTGACAGAAATAAAAAATAACATTCCTACAAAGATGGCGAAAAATTTTGATTGCATATTAATGCTCCTTTTTATGAAAACCATTATTTCTAAAAAAAATAAATGATTTAAAAGTCTCTGGTCATACCTTTTCTCTTAATAAAAGACTCCTAATTTAACTTTTTAACTAAACCAGCAATTTCTATTCCTTTAAAAAAAATAAATCGCACTACAACAAAAAAACCTTAACCCCCTATTTTTCATAAAGTTATACATCTAAACCCATTATTTTAAAAACCTGCTCTATGGAAAATTCTCTATTTGGGAAAAGTTTTCCCAATAATTTCACAATTAAAAGAACTTTAAAAAAAATAGATGAATTCAAAAAATATAAAGTTTAAAGACATTTTTAAAAACGCTTGAAATCAATACCTATTCGCGAGAGAATAAATGTTTTTAATCTATACAATTAAATTATGCTCGCTTTTGCCAAAGATATAACTAAGTCGGACCATATCCATCCTGAAGAATCCAAAGATCCTAAGCTAAAAGAATACATGGATTATCAAAGAGGAATTAACCATGAAATGTTGGTTTACCATTCTTTGGATCACGCTAAAATTTATTTTCAGAGAACTTTAAGCGATGAGAAAGATGAAGAAAAACTCAAGGCTTACTTGAGTTCCGCTTTCCCTTTATCTCAAATTTATGCTGATTCAGATAAAATTTTATTGATGCTTCGTAAGCTAATTAATGGACACAACTCAACAAATAATTGGTACAGGATGAATTCCTATTATCAAGCGGTTGTATACGATTGCATTGAACGATTTTGTAAGATATACAATCAATTATTAAAAGACGCTCCGGATAAAGCTGAAAACTATAATATTACAAGAAGCGGCGAGGTTGATTTTGACGATTGGGTTCAACTTCATTTTTTCAACCTTGATTTTATGGTGGGTCGTCCTTCTCAATACACACATTTCTTGTACGGTCAACGGAACCGGGCGATCGAAAGCGCTCTTGCAGTCGAGCTGGAAAAGGGTTCTTCCAAACAAGACGCTTTAAATGCTATTAAAGATAACTTTTCCCTCGAAGAAGACGCCCTTAAAACAATTTTAAGCCAGCCCATTGCCGATAAAGACTTAGAATTATTTTATACTTCAGTTGAAAACCCAATTTATGAATACTTATACGATATTGACCAAGCAGGTATGAGCGAAGAAGAAACATTGATCGACCACTCCTATTTTATGGGCTGTCAATTTAAAGGTTTAAGTTACGAGGAAGCCGAAAAAACAATGGAGTCCATTCTTAGTTCACAAAAAAATATCAATTAGATCAAAATAAAATTACAACTTATAAGAGACGAATTAATTTAATATTCGTTTTTTAATCGTCTAACCCTGAAATTCAAAAATTGGTTTTCTATTAAAAGCATTTATTATTGAAGGGTGATTTTTTCTCAATAAAAGTATGCGCTTAATAGAAAAGTTTGACAATATTTTATCGGTTTGTTAGCGTACCAGCCTCACTATACTTAAGGATAATGCACTATGCCATGGGATGATTTACATGATCCAAAGGGGCCCAGGGAGGGTTCTGGCGGTGGTCCGAAAAAAAACCCTTCGGGTGGACCACAGATGGAAATTCCACAGATTAAAATTCCAAATCTAAAACCATCGTCTTTTCTTGGAATGGGAATTCTTTTACTACTTATTTGGCTTGTGCCGGGAGTATTTTATACCGTTCAACCAGACGAAGAAGGCGTTGTAACCCGTTTTGGCAAATATGTACGTTCAACTGGCCCAGGTTTACATTTTAAATTACCGTCGCCTTTTGAGCATGTAAATACCCCTAAAGTCAAAAAAGTACGAAGGATTGAAGTAGGGTTTCGAATCCTAAATTCAGGTCCACCTCAAAAAGTCCGAGACGTCCCAGTAGAATCGCTAATGTTAACTGGCGACCAAAACATAGTCGACATTGATTTAGTCGTACAATACCAAATTCGAAATGCGGCCGATTATCTTTTTAATATTGAAACCCGCCAAAAGTTGATTCGTAATGTGGCCGAAACGGCTATTCGTGGAATAGTGGGCAGTAAAAATATTGATGAAGCTTTAACCACAGGAAAAAGCGAGATTCAAATATTCGCAAAAGAACAAATACAAAGTTTGTTGGATAAATATAAAGCCGGCATTCAAATTGTTACCACGCAATTACAAGATGTGCATCCTCCAACTCAAGTTGCTGCGTCTTTTAAAGATGTTGTTAGCGCGCGTGAAGACAAGGAACGTATGATAAATCAGGCTCAAGGTTATCGAAAAGCAGTCATCCCTGAAACGCGCGGTAAATCAGCACAGATTATTCGACAGGCAGAAGGTTACAGAGAAGAAAAAATTCAAAGAGCTCAAGGTGACGCACAAGGTTTCCTAGCTTTATATGAAGAATATAAAAAAGCTCCAGAAATTACGCGCAAAAGGATTTATTTAGAAACCATGGAGGAAATCCTTCCTAATATGAAAAAAGTTGTGGTTGGGCAAAAAACGGGAAATGTCCTTCCAATTTTACCATTAGGACAAACACCTTCTCCATTACTACAAGGAAAATAAATCGGTTTTTGAATAACCGTTTAAATTTATCTGGATAAAAACTATGGCACAAAAAGTAATATTGACCATCTTAGGGGCATTGATTCTAATAATATATTATTCGGTTTTTACCGTTCATATGACGAAAACTGCCATATTGCTTCAGATGGGACGCCCTGTTAAGGTCGTTACAACTCCAGGCTTACATTTTAAAATCCCATTTATTCAACAGGTAAAATATTTTCCAAGTATCTTACTATCCAACGACTCTGCGCCAGCAGAATTAATAACTAAAGATAAAAAGAACTTACTGATAGATAGTTATTCGATGTGGCGAGTGAACGACCCTTTAAAATTTCTCCAAACTGTACGCGATCAAAGAGGCGCTCGGTCCCGTTTAGACGACATTATATATTCCGAACTACGAGTAGAAATGGGTACACATAATTTAATCGATATTATCTTAAAAACCCGCGAAGCTATTATGGATGTTGTCGCCAAAAAATCTAACGAAAAAGCCAGCGAATATGGCATAGAAGTTGTGGACGTAAGAATTAAGAGAGCCGATTTACCTCCTGAAATAGCAAACTCAATTTTTGACCGAATGCGCACCGAAAGAGAAAGAATCGCCAAAGAATATCGATCTGAGGGAACAGAGGAAGCCACAAAAATTCGGGCGCAAACTGACAAAGAAAAGGTTATCTTGTTTGCTGAAGCATATAAACAGGAAAAGACTCTTAAAGGTGAAGGAAACGGTCTTGCAGCCAAAATTTATGCGGACGCATTTCAAAGAGATCCAAAGTTTTACGAATTCATTAGATCCATGGAAGCTTATAAAAATTCTCTTAAAACCGAAACCACGATTATGCTTTCTGAACAATCGGAGTTTTTAGAGTTTTTGAACCCAAATCAATAAAATTTCCAAACTTCAATATTAAGCGGTCATTTTTTAAATATTCTATTGAAAATAGCAACACGTAAGATTTTCGAAAACTCAATTTAATAATAATGGCCTCCAAGCCACATTCAATTTATCCATTTCAACTTTTTGACTCATATTTTCATTTCAGGCAAATGTCATGAATATTGTCATAGTTGGAGCTGGAGTAGTCGGTTTTAATCTTGCTGAGGAGTTGTCTCAGGAAGGTCACGACATTTCTATAGTTGACGCCGACCAAAAAAAAATAAAGCAAATTGGCGAAAAGCTTGACGTTCTAAGTGTACAAGGAAACGCTTGTTTTCCTACCGTTCTTTTGCGTGCTGGAATTAAACAAGCGGAAATGGTTATTGCCGTCACAAATAAAGACGAAATTAATCTTTTCGTCTGTATGTTAGCCGACAAATTTTCAGTTAAAAAACGGTTTGCCCGCTTTCAAACAATGGAGTTTACTTCAGAAAACTCCGTCTTCCCTTCTGAACAATTATTTATTGACCAAGCCATAACTCCCGGCCAAATTATTGTCGATTTTATTCAAAAAATATTGGCTACTCCTGGAGCTGTCAATGTCGCTGAATTCGCGGATGGGGAAATTTTATTAAGAGGGTTCGAAATCCACGAAGATGCTCCCTTGGCTAATAAAAAAATTGAAGCCTTAAAGGCGGTTAACGAATTTAATTCATTCTTGATCGTCGCTATCGTCCGAGATAGCAACCTTATCATTCCCAAAGAAACAGATGAGATTCATGTTGGCGATAAGATTTATATGCTTGTTCAGAAAGAATTCTTGCCCCTAATTCTTCCTATGTTGAATAAAAAAATAGAGGAAACACATAAAATTGTAATTGTTGGGGCAAATTCGGTATCTATCAATCTTGCCCAAAAACTGGAAAAAAACTTTAACGATATTTCAATAATCGAACCTTCGATTGAAAAAGCCGACTTAGCGGTAGATGAACTCTCTAAAACAGTCGTTCTACATGGTAGTGGAACCGACCCAGATTTATTCAATGAAATAAATGTTCAAGACGCCGATTTTTTTATGGCTCTTACCGATGACGACGAACATAACATACTTTCCGCGTTATTAGCCAAAAAGCAGGGAGCAAAACGAGTATTGGTGATAACTAATGATCCCGATTACGTTCCTATTTTAGATTCAATTGGAATGGACATCGCAATAAATCCTCGATTGATAACGGTTGGAGCTATCCTAAAGCATCTTAGGAGAGGACAAGTTCGTTCGGTTTACAAACTTATTGAAAATGAGGCAGAAGTTTTAGAAATTGTAGCAAACCCTAAATCTTCCATAATTGATAAAAAAATCGAGAAGATCAAATTTCCTGAAGATGCAATTATTGGAGCCATTCTACGAAATGGAGAAATGATTGTTCCCGATCAAGAATGCTCGATTCAATCAGGTGACTCGGTTATCGTAGTAGCCCTTCCTCATTCAATCGATAAAATAGAAAAACTCTTTGGAAAAAGAAGGTTTTTTTAGGACTGATGAACCTAAAAGCCGTATTTAACGTTGTAGGTATTTTACTTATCTTACTGTCGGGGATTTTTCTAATCCCCTTAGCAGTTTCCATAAGCTTTAGCGAAACCGCAATTGATGGAAATATGTCCTCAGTACAAGCTTTTTTGTGGACATTTATTCTGACTTTTTCGCTTGGAATCTCCATGTGGAAATTGCTCCCGTCAGGATTAGACAATTTAAGAGATCGAGAAGGCTTTGCCATTGTCTCGTTTTCCTGGGTATGTATTTCCTTAATTGGAGCAATCCCTTACTATTTGACCGGTGTTTGCCCAGAATTCATCGACGCATTTTTTGAAAGCATGAGTGGCTTTACCACTACAGGGGCCACAATAATAAGAGAAATAGATCCTCTACCTAAAGGAGTTTTGTTTTGGCGTAATCTTACTCAATGGTTAGGAGGTATGGGAATCATTATGCTTTCCCTTGCCGTTTTTCCAGCTCTTGGGATAGGTAGTTTTCACCTATTCAAAGCAGAGGTCCCTGGAGGGGCGGCTGTTGAAAGAGTGCAACCACGATTAGCCGAAACTGCTAAAATTCTTTGGAAGGTTTACTTAGCTTTAACTGCGATCGAAATTCTATTTTTGAGATTTGGAGGAGTGGGATGGTTTGACGCAATTTGTCATACTTTTTCTACAGTTGCGACGGGAGGGTTTTCTCCTCACACTGCCAGTGTCTCCGCATTTAACAGTTTGTATGTTGAATGCGTAATCATGCTTTTTATGTTTTTAGGCGGTATTAACTTTGCGATTCAATACGATGTAATGCATGGGAGCTTCAAATCCGCTCTTAAAAATCCAGAGCTGCGGTTTTATGTAGGATTAATCATTTTTGGAGTCCTCTTTGTCACCTTTGGACTTTGGGAAACAAATCCACACGATGGTTTTGGCTCTGCATTAAGAAGAGCGTCATTTCAAACCGTTTCCATAAATACTACCACTGGATTTGCGACCGACGATTTTAACGCCTGGCCGAATTTCTTAAGAATATTTTTATTGGGCTTGATGATGATTGGGGGGTGTGTTGGCTCCACCAGTGGTTCGTTAAAATCAATAAGAATCTTAGTAATTTTCAAGGTCATCATTAGAGAGCTACAAAAGATTGTCCAACCAAGGGGAGTTTTTCACGTCAAAGTTGGCTCCAAAACTGTGGATAATAATCAATTATTAAATGTAGTTGGTTTAGCCGGACTTTATATGGGAATCTTTTTTATGGTTTCAATTTTCCTATCTATGTTGGGTTGCGACCCAACAACATCTATCTCTGCAACCGTGGCGTCCTTGTTTAATATAGGGCCGGGATTGGGTCAGGTTGGGGCTATGGGAAACTATGCGGATATTCCAAATCTAGGCAAATGGGCCATTATATTTTGTATGTTTATTGGAAGACTAGAAATTTATGGAGTTTTAGCTTTATTTATGCCTTTTACATGGCGCAAATAATATTTGATTTTCATTTTTTTATACTCTAATATCCACTAATCCCTGCCTAATCTATGCATTAAACGGTGCTTTAAGTTTTAGGTTGGCTAAAAAATATTTACTAAAGTTAATTTCGTTTTATAAAATATCTAACGATTTTATTAAAGGATTTAAGCGATGGAAAAAGAGGCTAAGCCGCTTAAAATTACAGATACTATTCTTCGAGACGCTCATCAATCTTTGTTAGCGACTCGCATGCGTACAGAAGACATGCTCCCGATAGCGGCAAAGCTCGATCAAGTGGGTTATTTTTCCCTTGAAAATTGGGGCGGAGCCACTTTTGATAGTTGCGTCCGTTTTTTAAATGAAAGTCCATGGGATCGCGCTAGAGAGCTTAAAAAACGCATGCCCAAAACACCCTTCCAAATGTTATTGCGAGGGCAAAACCTATTAGGCTACCGTCATTATGCGGACGATGTAGTGGAGCGGTTCGTAAAAAAATCAGTTGATGTGGGTATCAACGTTTTTAGAATTTTTGACGCTCTAAATGATTTCCGTAACATTAGAAAAGCCATGGAAACCGTTAAAAAGTGCGGCGAAACTGTTGAGGGAACCATTAGCTATACAGTCAGCCCAGTTCATAGCGTTGACCTTTACGTTAAAATGGCTAAGCAACTAGAGGACATGGGTTCTGATATTATTTGTATCAAAGATATGGCAGGACTTTTAACTCCTCAAATTACTCGTTCTTTAATTAGAGAAATTAAAAATACGGTTAAACTTCCAATTCACTTGCATACCCATGCGACAACTGGATTGGTAGGAATGAATTTACAGTGCGCTATCGACGAGGGTGTTGACATGGTTGATACTGCCATTTCCGCATTAGCAATGGGCACTTCACAATTTGCTACGGAATGTGTTGTCGCATCTCTTAAAGGAACCCCGCGAGATACAGGTTTAGATATAAACCTTCTTCATGAGATTTCTGATTATTTTAAAGATGTCAGAAAACACTATGCACAATTTGAAAGTGATTTTAAAGGCGTCGATATTAAAATCTTAGATTCGCAAATTCCTGGCGGAATGATTTCTAATATGGAAAACCAACTAAAAGAACAAAACGCCACGGATAAAATTGAAGAAGTTTTGAAAGAGGTCCCAAGAGTCAGGAAAGACCTAGGATATCCTCCCCTGGTGACTCCCACAAGCCAGATTGTTGGGTCCCAAGCGACACTCAATATCCTGACAGGTGAGCGATATAAAATTGTTACTAAGGAAACCCGGGAATGCCTATTAGGTAAATACGGGAAACTTCCGGGCGAATTAAACCAAGAACTTTTTGATAAAGTATCTGCAAATGAAAAAATCATTGATTGCCGACCTGCAGACTTACTTGAGCCAGAATGGGATTCAGTTGTAAAAGAATGCGGAGGAAAGGTAACGGAGGAAGAAGATCTATTAACTTACGCTATGTTTCCTAAAGTAGCCTTAAAGTTTTTTGAAACGCGCAACGACCCAACAGTAACAGAAAAAGCTAGAGCCGCTGCGGCAAAACCTAAAACAAATGGAACTGGAACAGTTTCAGCCGCTCCTGTCGCTCCCGTGGCTACAGGTCCAGCAAATTACACGGTCAACGTGAATGGTAAAGCTTATTCCGTTGAAGTGGTTCCCGCTGGCTCAGCGCCGGCGCCAATTGCGACTTCACAACCCGCTCCAGCAGCTCAACCAGCAGCAGCTCAACCAGCAGCGGCTTCAGCGCAAGGTGGATCTGGAAATATCATAGACGCTAAGTTACCTGGAACAATACTTTCGATTAAAGTTCAAGTTGGCGCTTCCGTTTCAGAAGGAGATACCGTTCTAATTATCGAAGCCATGAAGATGGAAACGGAAATAAAATCAAATTTCACTGGAACTGTTCAAACTATTCACGTTCAAGAAGGCAACAATGTGAGCGCTGGAGATGCACTGGTAACTATTGGGTAATGGAAAGTTCCTTAGCACAATCTTTTTCAAAAATCGTCGGCATGACGGGTTTTGTAGCAATGACAACTGGTCATTTTATAATGATCGGGGTTTCATGCGTATTGCTATATTTAGCTATCTGGAAAAAGTTTGAACCCTTATTGCTCCTCCCAATTGGATTTGGTTGTCTTTTAGCTAACCTTCCATTAAGCAATATGGCTTCCGATGCTGAAGGCGGTCTCTTAAATATATTTTATTTTGGCGTCAAACATGAAGTTTTACCGCCTTTGATCTTCTTAGGAGTTGGAGCGCTTACTGACTTTGGTCCTTTATTAGCTAATCCTAGTACTTTGCTTTTAGGGGCTGCCGCGCAAATTGGTATCTACTCCACTTTAATTGGAGCGGTGTTTCTTGGGTTTAACTTACAGGAAGCAAGCGCTATTGGCATCATAGGCGGAGCTGACGGCCCGACTTCTATTTTCCTCGCCAGTAAACTAGCTCCACACCTATTAGGTCCCATAGCTGTAGCCGCTTATTCTTATATGTCGTTGGTTCCATTGATTCAACCTCCAATTATGAGGTTTTTCACGACGCCCGAAGAAAGAAAGATTCGGATGGAGCAACTCAAACCCATTTCACAAAATGTAAAAATCGTATTCCCTATTGCTACTACGATTTTATGCACGTTGATATTACCTGGAGTAGCTCCCTTATTGGGAATGCTCATGTTGGGAAATTTATTTAGGGAATCTGGAGTAACAGGAAGACTTCATGAGACTTCTGAAACACACTTGATAAATATAGTTACTATTTTGCTTGCTCTTTCCGTTGGCGGTTCTATGACAGCCGAATCTTTTCTTAAACTTGAAACTATAAAAATTATTATTCTAGGTTTGTTGGCATTTGTTGTAGCTACTTCGGGAGGCGTTTTGTTTGGGAAACTTATGTGTAAAATTAGCGGTGGAAAAGTAAATCCATTAATTGGGTCCGCAGGAGTTTCTGCAGTCCCCATGGCCGCAAGAGTTTCTCAAAAAGTTGGTTCTGAAGAAGACCATAACAACTTTTTGCTAATGCACGCAATGGGTCCAAATGTAGCTGGAGTTATTGGTAGCGCTGTCGCTGCCGGAGTATTTGTTTCATTATTTGGAACCCCTGATCCAGTGTCGCATGCAGCTTTGCAAACTGCTTCTCAATTAATCAACCCTATATTGCCTTAATAAAAAAATGTCGCCGATAACATCCTCGATATTCGTATCTCTAATTTCACTGTCAGTAATTTTTATTATCCTTACGAGCTTAATCTTTGTAATTAAAACTTTAGTAAAGTGGATGCCCTACGTTCCTCCTCCGGCAAAACCAGTGTCTTCTTCCGGCAACGAAGAAACATCAGAACATATAGCCGTTATTCATTCGGCTCTTGCCCATTATTTGAAAAAAGCCCCTAACGAAATACAAATTACAAATATTCGATCCCTATAGCTTTTTAAATTCCCTTAGATTGGCCTTATCTTAAATCTGGCCGTAGGAGATAGAGCTCCCATCCTTAACCCTCCCATTCTTAAGCCTGTTAATACATCGATCGAAGGCACAAAAGCGTAAGAACCAAATTCCAAAAATAAGAAAAATTTTGACTCAATTCGGCTTATCTCTTCTAATACATCCTCCAACTGCTGAGGTGTTTTACTTAAAATCATTAATAAGAAATCATTCTTATTTTGAAAAAGTAATGAACGCGCTAAAAACTGCTCCACTATTCCTTTAAAATGTTTAGATTCAATAAAATTTCTAAAATCTTTCGCTAAAAGGTTTTCGGATTCATCTTTTTCATCCCAAGAAAACTTTAACCTCAAAGTAAAACATCCTCCTAAAAACTCAGGATCTTCTGAGCCTATTAAAACTTTTTTATTATCTTTTAAATCAGTTGAAAAAACGGGCCATCCATTAAATTGATCGGCGGTTTCTGTCAACTCCCTAAGATTAATCTCGATTTCGGAAAGTAATCTTTCATTCCAATCTGAATTTTGAGCGTTGAAAAAGATAAAAAAGTCTCCTCCCACTTCTACTGGATCAACTTGCTTCAAATTCAAAGGACGAAAACGTTCAAATGCTTTAGGTAAGTTCAAATGAAAAACTAAACTCCAAAACCTAGCCCCAAAACCAATCATATAATTATTTTTGGAATCAAAATCACACTTCTCTTTTTCTTCAGCTAATCCAGCAATCATGGCGGCAATTTTGGAAACGCTCATAGCGTTTACGCCAAGGTCTTCGACATGATAAACCAATGAAATGAGATTGTTTTGCGGAGGAACAATTAAACCAGATTGAGGACGGCCCATCGAAATACTATGAACTTAAAAAATAAAAAAAACAAGCAAGGTAGGAAATTATATCTGAGTTGGAAAAAACCAAATAGAGTAGAAAAATTGGTAGGCACGCCCGGATGATATTCAATACCTGGTTTACTGAAATCATCCGGGGTAAGGAGGTGTGCCTGTCCGAATCTTCACTTATTGTTAAAGCAATAAACATGCCACAAATTAAAAATAAGAAAAATTTTAAAACTCATTTAAATACAATGCCTTACGAAATAACATCCAAAAAACTATGAGACTAATTACAGAAAAAATGACCGCTTTTGAAAAAATTACCATCTAGCCAAACTCTTAAAAGATATATATAATATTATTTTTTCCAACCTTAATTTCATAATATTTTGCATGAAAAATAAAAACTCCCTATTACGTATATTTATAATCTCTTGCTGTTTTACCTTAACTCTAAATTTCATAGCCATTCAAAAGGTTTGGGCAACTCCCAAAACCTTAAAAGAATGGGGAATTCCGGATTGGAAGGGAAAACGAAGTATTTTTTCCAGCTTGGAGGATCATTCATCAAAAATGCCTGGAAAGGAGACCCGCTTTAATATCTACGAAGTTGGAAAAATTTCAGTGGGAGTTTATACAATTAGCGGAAAGACATATTCTGTAACTGCCGATTTTGACAACCAAGAGCCCCTTGATCTTGCTCTTATCGATTTTTCTGGCAAAGGTATATTTGAAGAAATTTCCCCAGGAAGCTCTTTTCAGGCCCCAATTTGGGTATTAAGTTTAGGGGAAGCAATTGCGGATAAAGATTTAAAATTTGGAAAACTAGCTAAAGAGGCTAAAAAACTTAATCCTTATAAAAACCCAGATTCGGTAATAGTTCTTTTAGAAAGATATAAAGATAAGCCTTTAATAGATAGTTCAGAGTTTTTTAACCAACTAGGTCTTGCTTATCAAAATAAAAAGAGAACTCTTGAAGCAATCGACATGTATGAAAGAGGCTTAGCCCTAAAACCCGATCATCCAAATTTAATTTTTAATTTAGGAGTATCTTTAACATTTAATTCCGATTATGGGGCGGCAATAAAACAATTTAAACTCTATAAAAAATTAAAACCCAATAGCGCTCGTACCCAAAAATGGGTCGATTACATCCATAGCCAAGTTAATTAGATAACCTTTTAAAAACTTCCTCCTCCTCTTGTCTCAAAGTGCCCCGAAAGTTTCATTTTGAGACATCCCGTCTTATCAATTCCAAAAACTTCACTACTTTTTCTGGTCCCTCAAGAACAAAAACCAAAATCCATTGAATTAATAGGACTTAAAAAACAAAAAAACCGTTGAAAGTTTTGGAACAGAAAATGCTTACCAATAGATAGTTTACAAAAACTAATGATTACCCAAGAACTTAAACTAAGTAACTTACCTGTGAAATTTCATATTTTTTTAATTTTTTGCATGAAGGGTTGGCAACCCCCCTCGTCGACCCTAACGTTCAATCGGACCTAAATTGGTCCGATTGAACGATTGTAAAAATTTTTGATTTTAGAGAAAAAATGGATCTTGATCAAAATGAAGTCGATAAGCTTTTAAATTCACAAAGGATAGATGAAGCGGTGCCCGAGAAATCTTCCATTGCTTCAAACCTTGATCCATTGAGAACTTTTAGAAGCTTTATAAAACAAAAAAGGAAGACCTTAGGAAATAACCTACATCTATTAAAAGAAAAAGAGATTCAACTAATTAAACTCCACCAGCAAACTGTTCAAAAAATAAAAAAAACAAAAAAGATTTGTTTGGATTCAATTCAGTTTTTTAGGGAAAGAATGAAAGATTATGAGGCAATGGTCGCCTTTGCCCTAAAAACTATAAAAAATGGACGTATTTTAAACCTTCCGCCCTTCGGTTCCCCAACCTTACGAAGACTCGACTTAATTTCTTCTTAATTTTTTCTAAAATCTAAAGATTTTAATTCTAGAAAATACGCACAGGAGTTTGTTCCGTATTTTTAGGTTCAATGCTATTTTTTGAATTATGAAAAATAAAAAAGGTAAGAAACTTGGTGGGCAATTGAAAGGGGGAAGAAACGATGAAAAGTATTAAAAAAACAAAAGAAAATAACGATTAATTTGAAATTAACTATTCGCCAGAATCTTCCTGTTTTTTCTCAATTTTAACTCCATAAACCTTGGCAATTATTTCATTAATAATATCTTTACCAAGAATATTATAAACAACATTCGCAGATTTAAAGTGCTGGCTTGTAAAAAGACTGAGAACTTTTTTACTAGAATAACCTAGCATCATAAACTCATGAGCGTAATTTTCAGCTACCAAGCGTAAAGTCTTTTCATCGGCATCTTCGTCGCCAGTTGGAGGTCCTGCATCAGGATCTGCATCTTCTTTAACTTCATAAACATAAATCAAATGCCAACCAAATTCAGTTTTAACCGGATCGGTAACCGAGCCTTCTTCTGCGGAAAACGCAGCCACTTCAAAAGGCCGTACCATAGCTCCCTTTCCAAACCAACCTAAATCGCCTCCTCGCTTTTTTGAAGGGCATTCGCTATTTTGTTGAGCTAACTCGGCAAAGTCTTCGCCATCTTCGTATTTTTTCTTAAGATCAAGAGCCAATTCCTTACTGGAAACTAAAATGTGTCTCGCCTGAACTTTTTTAACTTTTCTAGTCTTTGATGACATAACATTTCTCGTAAAGATTAAATTGTCTAAATCGATTTTTCATAAAAGAAATAACCAATTAAGTTTATGAAAAAATATTACTAAAATTTTTAAAACTATTTTTTAAGCGCTTTTTCGCAATAATTCTTCGCCAAGACTTTTTGCTTCCCGGTAACGATCTTTCAACATATTTCGTAAGTTTGGAATAGAGGCATTCAACGCAACAACTAAAGCGCTGTGATCATCCGGAATTTTTTTATCTTCCGCCACTCTTAGGTCTTCATTAAAATAATAAGCATAATTAAAGATAGGCGGTTTGTTTTCTTCTTCTAAATCCAGCTTAAAAAACGCCAGCTTAACAGTTCGATTTTTATTATTAGGATCAATATCATAAGAGTCTTCAATTAAGTATTGAGCGCTATCTAACGAAAACTCAATCGGTTTATTGGCTTTTGGAAAAAGTTCAACAAAAGTGAAAAATCGTCCAGATTCAAATTCTAAATAGGACATAGGGTTTTTCTCACCGTAAGCTTTTGCCTCAAAATAACGTTGTTTAAATAAAACCATTAGTTCTTCTGGAATCTCTTTTACAAAACGTTTTACAATTTCTGTTTGAACATTGGTCAATGTAGGCTGATTCGGAGGAAGCGTATATGTCTTTTTGAATCCAAGTAAAAAAGAAATTCGATTATCTGGTTTTTCACTATCCCTAAATGAAATTAATGCGTTTTGATAATCGCAAAATGGATTAGTGTGATAATAGTCTTCCAAAACATAGAGATTTTCAAAATCCTCTTCTTCAAACCTATAAGTGAGAACCGAATTCTGACTCTCCTGCGGATTTATTAAGCGATAAGATTCGATGGTTTATTTCCTTTTTTAAAAATTGATAGATCTTTTAAAAAATCACCATTATTCAACTAAACGAACGGCGCGAACGCTACATTTATTATAAGCGCCAAATTTCTGAGCAAGGTCCTCATATCCATATCTATAATAGAAAACGACTGCGTTTTCAAAAGGCCTTTCATCGCTAGTCCATAGCGTATATGAACCTCCTGGAGAAAAACTAGAATCGATATAAATTTCGAACCTATCCATATCGCGAATTCGCCTATCAGGATCGTAAAGACTTTGAGCTTCTTCTAAAGTTGGGAGCCTCCAATCGTTAAAGTCCGCAAAGTTATCAATATTTAAATTTCTCAAATATTTCTGCGAATCATACCAATTCATAAACTCCCCATCGTCCTGAAAACCGTCAGTTTGCTTCCACATCAACTTCATTTCGTGATCCGTAACTGTACCATCTCCGTTATCTGTGAACCTTTTTTCCATAATTCTAAAAAATTTATCCTTTTATAAGACGAACAGGTCTTACCCCGTGACTTCGGAGCCCTCGTTTGTACCATTTAAAATCGCCATTATAGTAAAATACCCGCATAGCCAAATGTTCATCGTTTTTATTTAACGTTCTTGTCCAAGTAGTGACGCCACAACCTGCGGGGAACAGCTTCGGTAAATAAACTGTATCTCCATAAACATCGGTGTTTGCATGACCAGGACAATATATACTCAAGGCCTCTTTTTTGGTTGGCATCCGCCAATCAGTAAATTTAGCAAATTTATTTCTGCATAATTCTTTAACATAAACTTTTGCTTCATCCCAGCTAACCCATTTATCTAGCTCTAAAAGCGAGTCAAGCTTTACCCACATAAGGTTAGTTTGCAGATCGCTAATGGTGCCGTCTCGATTATCCACAAAACGACTAATTTCTTCGACACCCCCTTGACCATCGTCAACGGAAATTAACATCGAGTTTTCAGCGCCAGCGCTTCGTACTAATCGCACATTACTTGATGAAGAATCGTGATCTTTATCCAACCAATATTCATAGTCATCGCGAAAATCAAAGCCCATTGCTTGTTTCGCCGCGCGCGTTTCGCTAGTCCAAGTAGTGTATCCACAGCCTGAAGAAAACGATTTATCGATATGAACTTCACACCCATCTTTGTCCGTATTTATCGACTCATAAACATAAAGGGTTTTAGCTTCTTTAGCGTTAGGAACACGCCAGTCTGAATAGCCAGACAATTTCTCATCATTCTTTTTTTGAACATATTCTTGAGCTTCTGCCCAAGTGATGTATCTTTCCAGGTCTAACCAGGAATCCCCTTTAGTCCATATCAAAGACGATTCAATATCTGTTACCGTACCGTCTCCATTATCGACAAATCTATTTTTCTGTTTTATTTCCAAACTATCCTCTTTTTCATTCGTCTTTTTGTAAATTCCTCACTAAACGAGTAGAGCCTCGAGACGTTCTATAAACATCGTCGTACATAGTTCCGCCTTTTCTATAGCTAAACCTAACCGCTTGAATCTTATTTCTAACATCGCTTGTCCAACACAAAAAACCAAAACCAGGAGCGAATGCATTATTCAACCAGGCAATCTGCCCCATATGATCCTTATTTGATTGGCTTTTTTCGTAAATACTCTTTGCTTCCTGAGTTGTGGGAATCCTCCAGTTAGAAAAACCTGAAACCTTATTTTTGTTTTGCTCTTCGGAGAACTCTCGACATTGTACCCAACTCAACCACTTGCCGCTTAGCTGCCAAGTATCTTTTTTAAACCACATTAATCGGGTCTTAACATCAAAAATAGTATTTTCGTCGCAATCAATAAATCGTTGCGAATTAGAATCGTTGGAACTTGTCATTGAATGCAATCTTTAATTTTTTACTATCCACGCTTTAAGGAACGGCGCGCTTTACCAACAGCATCTTTCCGACATAATCGAACGCTTCCAAAACTATATTCTTCGGCTGTTAATAGCTTCCCATCGGAATAATCAAAGCGAGGTCTTTTAGTCGAAGTATCGCCAGCAACCCAACAAGTCTTAAATGCCCCTTCAGGGAAAGCGGGATCTAAGTGGAGACTCACTCCTCCTTTGCCAACAATTTCTTTGTCTTTAACAAATAAAGTTTGCGCTTCATCGGCTAAAGGCAATCTCCAATCCTCAAATTTACCAATCTTTCGAATACATTTTGTATCCGCGTAATCTCTAGATTCATGCCAATTAAAAAACTTTCCTTTATCTTGCCAGGAATCTTTTTTGAGCCATGAAATCCCCGTTTCTGTATCGTAAATCACGAACGGTCCTTTTGGGACAAATCGTTTAGGACCCTCGTCTTCAACCTTTTCAATTTGTTCGTCGGTTTTTTTTACTTCTGGCAAATCGCTCATCCAAACTCACCCTCCACTTTAAAGTCTAAAAAAACCTCAGATATAATGTCAAAAAGTTTTTTCATAATCTTCTACTATTCGCAAAAAATATAATTCAAATCGGAATCAATCCCCTGTGTAGCCAATCTCCACGTTTCCTTCGTCAACATTCACAATCACTGGCACAATATATTTCCCATTAGAATATTCCAATAATTGTTCTAAACCCCGTGGGTTATTATCGACATCTATAAACATAAAAGATTTTAACTCTTTTTTATAATCAGCCAGCGCCTTCTGAGTATGCGGGCAATCTCTTTTCCCAAAAATCATGTAATTACTCATACTCTATATTCCGAAAAAATCTTTTTTAATTTGAAAAATTAATAAAGCTTATCGCTTAATAATTTCAATTAACATGAAACTATCCGCCATATTTCTTAGAATCTTTTCTCCATTCAGGTTCCCAATCCTCTTTTTGCTCGTCCCGAACAGCTCTGACGTGGGAATATTCATTATCTTTATTTTCCCACATTTCATTTCCAGTAATATAACTAAACTTCATAGCATACTGGTGGTAATCCGGTTTTTCGTCGTATGTCCAAGTATTATGACCGCCATTTGACTCAAAAATTGGATCAATATGAATCTCAGCATCGTCTTTATCGTAGTTTGATTTTTCAAAAGAAAACAAGGTAACAGCCTCGTCAAACCCTGGTAATCTCCAATCGTCAAAACCCGCAAATTTTTTCTCGTTTAAAGCTTCACAGTAATCATGAGCTTCATACCAATTGATACCGTAATTAAATTCTTTAAATGAATCTGCTTTTGCCCACATAATAAAATGACGAGAATCGCTTATAGTTCCATTTTCATTGTCAACATAAATTGGGGCGTCAGTTTCTATTGGAGACTCTTCATCCTCACTCTCTTCGCCCCAATCTTCGTCTCCTTCCCACTCGTCAACTACATAATCTTCGCTTTCCGCGGAATCATCCAGAGTTTGGTCGACTTTATGAAGCTCATCTTCGCCTTGATCTGTTAAATTTTCATCAACCATAAGGTCACCTATTGATTATAAAAATAGCGCTATTATTAAACTTCTTAAAAAATATCAAGTTTATATTAAAGATCTCGAACTAAGCGAACTGAAGTGCCTGTTGTCGCAACGCTTTGATCGACACATACTTCTTTACCAGAAGGAAAGTATGATTTCCATGCATATGAACCATATCTTGTCTCGGAACTCCAAAGACTTTGTTCTCCCCCCGATTTATAATCGGACACTTTACGTTCAGCTTTAGGGGGTTCATTTAGAAAAATTTGACGATAATCTTTCTTATTTTTTAGCAGAGAGCGTAATTCACTTTTAGTCGGCATACGCCAATCCACAAAACCCAAGTATTTTTGCTCGTTACATACGCGCATATACTCTATAGCTTCATCCCAATTGAGCCACTTTTCAAGCTCTGCCCTTGAATCTTTTTTACACCAACAAAGATCTTCTTCAAGGTCGGTAACAGTACCATCTTTATTATCTTTAAAGCTTGAATCTTGAGTCATAATTAAAACCAAACAATTAGCTTAAAATAAAAAAAAACACCCCTATCGACGGTTTTCCCGGAAAAAAGAACATTTCGACTCTCAGTCAAAAGAGCCAAACTTCCCAAGACAAACTAATGCCAATATCAGAGTGTTCCCCTAGAAAGATTCAATCAAAATTAAAATCGAATATAGATAAAGTAACATTAGCAAAAGCAATTTTCAAGGCAAAAACCTTTCAAAAACCTACTGTTTCGATGCAAACAATGCTCGCTAATAATTTATATAACTAAACCTCTCGTATTTAATATAATGTTATTTTTCTCTGAAAACAAAATCAAATACAAATTCAAAATTGGTCAATCTTAAAAAAAATTAGCCTTTTATAAAATAAATTTCAAAAACCAATATTAAAAAAACTCTCTTTAATATCCATTAAATAGCGGTAAAAGCTAAAAAAATCACAAAAAACTATAAAACGATTATTAGATTAAATTTTTAAACATAGAGGATCCTCTATTCTTCTACAACTTCCAAAGCTTAAAAGTTTCATGTTCCTTTTCTTTTGACATACCATCTTCCTAACCTGAAACGATCTAGTTTTTTTTATTTCCACTGATAGCACAACTAAAACAGTTTAGAGAAAGCCTTACTGTAAATTTCAGGACTTTCCATTTTTTAAGCCAAAAAAAAAGCCGGAGGGGGAAAACCCCTCCGGCTTTAATAGAACTAAATTCGGCTTATCTTTGATACTCAGGCTTTTGGTTTTGGTTAGAGAAAATTCCTCTTTCCGTACCCTCAGGCAACCCTAAACCAGGCTCAATATATGTACCAGGTTGAACATGGTCCATATGATAATCACTTTGGTAGGTTTTACCAGAACCAGCATCAATTTTCCAGTCATGGCGGTCAAAACGCTGACGTTGGCAGTTAACTTGAACTACTCCTGGGCCATTATTCTTAAAATCTGTTTTAACGGCAATAGCGTTGGTTTGATACCCACCAGGTGGCAAGTCTCTTTTATACCATTTACCCCAACCGTAAGCATGAGGACCAATATCAAACTGGACATTAGTTGAATCGGTTTCACTTACATTGTAGATAATCCAAGAAGCGTCTTCACACACACTCGATTGGCCAGCCTTTAAAGTTGAAACATTAGCGGCAGCAATTGAGGTAAGCGCAAAAAACGCCAAGGCCGTGATAACCACGGTAGTCGTCCTTCTCATCATGGTCTCCCCCTTTCAAAAAATTGAAAAGTTAAACTAACTCCAAAATAATCCCTAACAAATATTCAAATTGGCTAAGAACCCTAATATTCGTTTTTTTATGCCCGGGTCTTTGGGCTTTGATTGTGGACCGAAAGTATCAAAACGGGCAAAATAAGTCAAGCGCTATTTTTCTATTTTCAGCGCACCCCACAAGCTTAATAAAAACAATTACTTATAAACCATTAATTCTAATAATTTTTTTTAAAAAAAAATACTCAAACTCGGAATTTTAAGGAAGTCAAACTTGTTAAGCTTTTAGAGTTAATCAGCAGTTTTTCGCCCTTTTCCGAAATATCATTGACTACCAATTGCAAACTTTTTAAACTTTTCAAAGTTGTAGAGTTTGCCAGGTATTCCGCGCCAATATCAGTGATTCCATTTGATTTTAAATTCAGAGTTCTAACTTTAGATAAATGAGGCGATTCCGCAATGGCTTTGGCTCCATCGTCGCCAATAGCGTTTTGAGTTAAATCTAACGCCCTTAAATTTGAAAGCTCTTCGCATTCCGCTAACTTCCTCGCGCCTACTTCTCGAATAAACTGGGCCTTGAGATTCAAGACTTGACCGTCTTTACTCAATCGTTCGCCGATTAGCTCTAAAATGTCAGCCATAAAAAAATTCCTTTTTAACTCTTTTATACTTTTAAACGATTAACCTATGCCTTGAATATTTTTAGCTTCAAAACCGTACTCATCATAGATCATCCATCCTTCCGCTAACATTTTTTTTCCCAATTTTTCTAATAGGGCGGCAGGAGAATTATTAGGGTCAATTTCTAAAACTTTTTTTAAGTGCTTCAAAGCTCTTTTAATATCGTTTATTTCATCGCCATAGTTAGTAAGCTGTCTCGACTTATCAACTAAATCAGATGCCCATTTATAATAAATATTTGCTATCGATAACGGGGCATTTTCTGAAATGTATTCCGCTAAATCATCGTCTGCTTTCAGCATCGGCAAATATTTTAATGCCTGCTCAAATTCATTAATTGGGTTTTGATAATCTTCAGCCAGAACATCCGTAATTGAATCTTTTTCTTTATGCTCATTTAACAATCCAATAGAACTTTTGATAACGTCTGAAGAAGCTCCACCTAAAAGTTTATTGTAATATAAATTACCTAATCCAAAATGAATCACTCCTCCAAAGGAATTATCTTCGTCATACTTCAAAGCCAGCTGAAATTCCTCTAAGGCTTCGTCATAATGCCTTAGCTCCTCTAGAGCTTCGCCCAAATTATAGTGGTGGATGCAGTTTTCAGGTTCTTCTTCAATCTGGCTTCTAAATAACTCAATCTGAGCTTCCAGGTCAAACTCCACTTCATCGTCGTCAAGTTCTTCCTGTAAATCCGGCTCTTCCTCTTCTAGGGCTTCACTATCTTCAAGCTCAAGGCTCTCGTCCTCCGTCGCTTGGTCTTCTAAATTATTTTGATCGCTCATTTTGAGTCCAGTTTAGCCGTTATAGTTCTAACTGGCCGTATCACCGTTAAGGATTGCATTATACCGCCTTTAAGACTTAAGTATGACTGCCCTCTAATAAAATTAAACCCATATGCGTATTTCTCTTTATATTCCTCGCTAGTCCAAAAGCAACAACTAGTATCTCCAAAAATTGGATCTATATGCACAACATTTTCCGTCCAATAATATTTCCAAGGAATTTCCTTCTCTTCTTCATAAAGGGATTTAAGCTCTTTCTTTATGGGTAATCGCCAATCATCATGCCCAGCAAACTTTTTTTCATTCATCTCTTTTATGAATATTTGCGCGTCGTGCCAATTCAACCATTTTTTTCTTTCTTGGTAAGAATCACGAGCTTTCCACATAAGATTTTCTTTCTGATCGGTAATTGTTCCATCGCCATTATCGGCAAATCTTTCAGGCAATGGAAGGCCGTCGGGTCCCAACTTTGGCTTGAGCGGTTCAACCTCAACTTTATGGCCATAATAATACCCTTCATCCCCAAAAACGGTGGAACTCAGAAAAACCATAATTAGGATTAAAAAAAATCCACATTTTGCCGGGGATTGAAGCTCAAAATTTTGCCAAACTTTTTTCAAAAAATATTTTTCCTTATTCTAAATATTAGTTACAAATAGTTTTGGTTAAACTATTCGTCTTTTGGAGCCCAATCGGGTTCCCATGTAAGGCAAATTCCAGCAGGATCCTTTAACTGGCCCAATTCTTTTCCAATGGAACCCCATTTCCCAACAAAGTTAAACTCTTTATCAAATTTCTGGATTCGATTATTAAGCGTATCTACTACAAAGATATAACCATATGGATCCTGGGCCAAACACATTGGACAATTAAATTGCCCTTCGCGTTTGCCTAATTCGCCAAAACTTGAAATAAAATTTCCTTCGTTATCAAAAACTTGGCAACGGTTTTGGCTTTTTTCAGAAACAACTATCGTTCCATCTTTCCGCACCACAATACCATTAGGGAAATTAACAAATCCTTCCTCAAAACCATATTGACCAAACTTTGAAACGTATTGACCGTCTTCATTAAAAATTTGAATTCGCTGGTTATCTCTATCTGCCACATAAATGTTACCTTCGCGGTCTAGAGCTACTCCGGTTGGGTATTTTAAAAAACCGTCAAAATCACCCGAGAAACCAAAGCCCAATAGAAACTCTCCATCATCGTCAAAACGCTTAAAGCAATGGTTTGCCGTATCGGCAACAAGTATAGTTCCCGACGCCTCCACCGCTATACCTTCTGGCATATAGAACTTATCGGGTCCCCAACCTTCCGTGCCAAACTCCAAAAGAAAGCCGCCCTCTTCGTCGAATTTCTGTATTCGATGACACCCTGTATCGGCCACCCAAATGTTCCCATAGGAATCGACAGCAACTCCCATTGGAGTTTTGAATTCGCCTGGGTTATAGGGAGCCCGCGTGCCGGCAGGCCGACCAAACTGCATCAAGAACTTCCCATTCCCATCAAACTTTTGTATACGATTATTACCGGCATCGGCAATCCAAACATATAATTTAGAATGATCGACAACCGGTTTTTCTTCAGGTAAAGTTTCCTCTACCACCGTCAGTTCCTGCCCCACTTCTAACTCTTCATTTTCGTTTTTTTCTTCTTCCATTTTTCTTAGGCAAAAATTCTTAAATAAGGTTAATGGGAAATTTTTTTAACGTAAGGGAGCGAGGATGATTTAAAAACTCCGCCCAGGAGGGAGAAACTCTTGGAGGTAATTAGAAAATAATCGAATTTATAAAAACGACTATACCCACGGCAAACTTATTTTCGCAAAATAATCAAATCGACTTCTCACGAAACAACCATCCCCCAAGCAGTTTCGAATTAAATAAACAAATATAAAGTTATTTTATCTGAAAACCTTTTACGTCTAAAATCTGGTATTCAAAATCACAAACTTTTTGAAATTCGAGCAATCTATCGTTCCAGTTTTCTTTAAATGTATCTAGGTTTTCCATTTTAGGCTTCTTCTTCATAAGCTTTACTTCTTTGAAAAGCGGCTTCACCATATTTTTATTAACTTGCTGGAGAACGTTTCTCAATTTGATAACACATTCTTTAGTAACCTGCTCGCGCGTTACTCCATCAACTTTTTCCAATAGCCTTAGAAAACTTTGAATAGTAACCAACTGCGTCGTATAACTTTCAACTAAACGATGATCGTATTTTAAGCCGCAGTCAATGTAAGAAGGCATCAAGAACATTCCTAAATGATGATCAAACTTAATTGTCAAATTAATTAGCTTTTGAAGATAATCCGCCTCTCTAGCGTCTTCGCCTTCCTCTTCCTCGCCCACTTCAAGTTCTTGCGCAGCTTTTACTTTTTCAAGTTCTAGTTCTTTTTTTATCTTTTCCAACTCGCTAAGGTCGGCCAGTCCGCCTTCTTTAGACGAATCTCCCCTGAGGGATTCTTCATCGTCTTCCGCTTGGGTGCCTTGCTCTGCCGGATTATTTTCTTTTTCGCTCAATGGATTAGCTCCTCCAAATACCCAGGTTAACGCTAGGTAATAAATTGAAAAATTCTTTCAGGTCTAAGGATGTGAATTTTGAAGTATATTATTTTAGCTCAATAGTGTCAAGGTTTTGTGGGATTAGTTAACCTTAACAATTTAAATTTGAAGAAAAATTTTTAAACTTTTTTTATAAGAAAAAAATCAGATGCAAAACTGCCCCAGAGGGGGGGGAGGGGAGATATTAAAGTAATCTACTTAAAAAAATGAATCTTTAGGAACAACCGGACGTTGCGCCACATGACAGGCATTTTAAACAGGTACCATTGCGTATAAGGGTCATCTGCCCGCATTCATTGCAAGGGTCGCCTTCATATCCTTTCATTCTAGCTATTTCAAAAGCGGAAACTTTAGGTTGAGCCAATCCAACCGTAACCTCCGCATGTTTTTCCGCTACCGCTCCATTTCCGTTCCCATTTCCATTTGTTTTAGTTGCGGCTTTTGGAACCTCGGAAACCACCTCTGTTTTTTCCAAAACAACGTTTGATTCTTGAGGAGGTTTAATGCTGGAAGTAACATCGGAGCTAAATTCAGAATCTTTCTGAATGGCATCTGCGCGTAAATCTTCGGGGGTAACTTGAGACAAATCATTTCGATCTAAATATGAAATCGCTAGGTCTCTAAAAATATAATCAATAATAGATGTCGACATACTTATATTCTTACTACCAGAAACAATCCCATTAGGCTCAAAACGGGTGAAAACAAAGGCGTCAACAAACTCTTCCAAGGGAACTCCATGTTGAAGACCCAAAGAAATAGAAATAGCAAAGCAATTCATTAAGCTCCGGAAAGCGGCGCCTTCCTTATGCATATCAATAAAAATCTCACCCAAGCTTCCGTCCTCATAATCGCCCGTACGGAGGTAAACCTTATGTCCTCCAATCATAGCTTTTTGAGTATAACCCTTGCGTCTATATGGAAGCTTTTTGCGGTATCCCATTTGATGAACAATTCTTTCCGCAGCGGCAAGAGCTGGAGATTTCGCTTCCTTCCGATCTTCACTTTCAGTTTCAATCATTCTAAAGTCTAAATCGGCTACACTATTAAGAGGTTGGCTTAATTTGGACCCATCTCGGTAAATAGCAGTCCCTTTAAGCATAAGCTTCCAAGATAGAATATGCGCTTTCTTAACATCGTAAATGGAGGATTCAGACGGCATATTTATGGTCTTAGAAATCGCTCCAGAAATAAAAGGCTGGGCGGCTGCCATCATCCGAATATGCGCTTCATGAGGTATAAAACGCTTTCCATATTTACCGCATTTATTGGCGCAATCAAATACAGGGTAATGCTCTTCCTTAAGGTGAGGCGAACCCTCAATCGTCATAGTTCCACAAATTGCGTCGTTAGCTTTAGAAATCTCATCGGACGAAAAACCGATAAATTCTAAAAAATTAAACATTGGAGATTCTAATTGCGCCTCGGTAATACCAAAAGTAGATTTACAAAACTCTTCGCCCAACGTGAATTTGTTAAACGCAAACCCAATATCGAATACTTTTGGCAGCTCTGCCTCAATTTTTTCTAAAACCTTATCGCTAAACCCTTTTTCCTTTAACGATTCCCTGTTAATAAATGGAGAGTCTTTTAAACTTCCCGACCCGACACAATATTTTACAATTTCTTCGGCTTCTTCTTCACTATAACCGAGGCGTCCTAGGGCTGCGGGTACAGACTGATTAATAATTTTAAAATATCCTCCACCAGCTAGCTTTTTGAATTTTACTAAAGCGTAATCTGGCTCAATACCCGTGGTATCGCAATCCATTAACAAACCAATCGTTCCCGTTGGAGCAATACAAGTCACTTGGGCGTTCCGAAAACCAAACTTTACGCCTTTTTCCAAAACATCATCCCATTCTTTTTTCGCCGCCCTCAAAAGATTATCTTGGCAAAACTCGGACCGAATTCCTCTTGGGAAAACGGTAAGACCTTCATATTCTTGCTCTGGAGCATTTTGCGCAGCCCTTCGATGATTCCGCATAACTCTTAACATATGAGTTTTATTCGATTCATATTGAGAAAAAGCCCCTAATTCTTTAGCCATGTCGGCTGACATAGAATAAGAAGCGCCTGTCAATAAAGCGGTTATAGACCCAGCAATAGACTTAGCTTCTTCCGAGTCATAGGGGATACCAGAAACCATCAACAAAGCTCCAAGGTTGGCGTACCCCAAACCCAAAGTTCTGTAGTCAAAGCTTTTTTCAGCAATCGCTTTATTTGGAAATTGAGCCATCGCAACTGAAATTTCCAAAGTCAAAGTCCAAAGCCTACAAGCATGTCTAAAATTGTGAATAGCAAACCTGCCGCTCTTCGCATCGAAAAACTTAATCAAATTTATCGAGGCTAAATTACAGGCCGTATTATCAAGAAACATATACTCAGAACATGGATTGGAAGCGCGAATTCTACCGCCTTCTGGACAGGTGTGCCATTCGTTAATTGTGGTATCAAACTGCAATCCGGGATCGGCGCTTGACCAAGCCGATTCATTTATTTTCTCCCACAAACTATCCGCAGAAACGGTCTTGTTAATTTTTCCATCAACCCGATTTAACAAGTTCCAATCGCCACCACACTCCTCAGCTCTTAAAAACTCATTTGTGAGCCGAATTGAATTGTTGGAATTTTGACCTGAAACAGTAGCATAAGCCTCTGAATTCCAATTAACATCGTATTCCTCAAATTCAATATCTTGTACTCCCTGCTTAGCTAACTGGATCACTCTATAAATATAGTTTTCAGGAATGCAGTCTTCTAAACCTTGTTTAACAGCCTTGCGTAATTCCCGGTTCTTCGCCAAATCAAAACGTAAAGATTCGTCTTTTTCTGCCCAACAAGCCTTAATAACCTGTTTCAGTCTTTTTCTAGTTATTTTACTACCAGAAACAAGCGCCGCTACCTTTCGTTCTTCTTTTACTTTCCACTCAATAAACTCTTCAATATCGGGATGATCAATATCTAAGGTCACCATTTTTGCCGCTCTTCGCGTAGTTCCACCGGACTTTATAGCTCCAGCCGCTCGATCGCCAATTTTCAAAAAACTCATCAATCCAGAAGATTTTCCACCACCCGAAAGAGGCTCTCCTTCTCCGCGAAGACTAGAAAAATTTGTACCGCTACCCGAACCGTATTTAAATAATCGGGCTTCTTGGCGCCATAAATCCATTATCCCGCCCTCATTAACCAAGTTGTCTTCAATTGACAAAATAAAACAAGCATGAGGCTGAGGTCTTTCATATGCGGACTGAGATTGCACGACTTTTGATTCATCTGAGTCATAATAATAGTGACCTTGAGCCGGACCTTCTATCCCATAAGCCCAATTTAAACCTGTATTAAACCATTGAGGTGAATTTGGAGCCGCCAATTGTCCAGCTAATTGAAAACACATTTCATCAAAATAAATCTGAGCGGATTCTTCGTCTTCAAAATAGTTATTTTTCCATCCCCAATAAGTCCAACAACCCGCCAACCGCCTAAAAACCTGCCGAGCGTCGGTTTCTCCACCATATTGACTAACTTTCGGCAATTGATTTAGCGCCGCAAAATCAGGGACTGATGGGCAAAGCCACTCGGGAGCTCCTTCTTCAACTTTTCTTTTTAAACAAGAAGGAATTCCAGCTTTTCGAAAATATTTTTGGGCCATGATATCCACTGCGACTTGAGACCAAAAATCTGGGGCAATGACCTCCTTCATTTCGGAAACGGTGGAACCATCCGTATTTGTAATTTTTGAAGTTCGCTCCACAAAATTAAAGGCTTCAAAAGGATCTTTAAGATTTTTTGTAAATATTCGGATGATTTTCATGGCTTTTTGGAGGAAAAAATATAAGTTTAAATTTTAGATAATTTAAATAAATTAACGTTTTTTTTTGAAAGTTCCAACAAATCAAAGCAACAACATTTTGTGCCCACTATCCAAAATAAACACAATATGTGGGGTTGTCAATGACTTTTTACTCAAAAAAAGTCTTGACTTTTTAGGGAGCCAAATCTTTAGGAGGTTTACACGTAAAAGATTTTTTTTCTTCGATTATTTTTTTCTTAGAAAGGAGTAATAAATCCAAAAACCAAAGTTAGAAACCGACAAGAATATCGGTAACTCATTGAAAAAAAATTATTTATATAAATAAAAAATTTATAAGCTTTAGTTTTCTAAAATCTCAATTTGGAGCTTACCCATAAACTCTAAGAGTTTTAATGGGCCAGATTCGCCTCCTTTTGCCAATTTTATATGGGTTGCATCAGCAACAGCCTGCCCCAGTGTGGGGTCTAACGCTCGCCATTGACCAACATATACTTCTGGCCAAGCATGGTAAGCAAAACCTTTGAATTCTCTAGAGTAAACCAATCCATTAACTATGCGAGCTGGTAACCCAGACGCTCTTGCTAGAGCAACAAATAAATTAGTATGAGATTGGCACTCTCCTTTTCTTTTTTGGAGAGTGTCTAAAGCAGATATGGAATCTTCCAAGACTTTATCCAAATTCTTATAAACCCATTCATTTATTCCAAGCGCCGTTCTCCAAGGACTCCAGTCTTTTTGGACGATTTCACGCGCTAAGGCTTTGATCATTGGATGGTTATATTGAATTTCGGCAGTTTCCTCTAATGTTTTGGGATCTAGAGCTTCTTCTTTTAAAATTTTTTTGGTTTCCACATTTTCGGTTTCAGATTTTATCATTACAACAGATGCAAACGTTTGATCTGGAAGTGTTTCAGAACTTATAATCTTTTGCCTGTGATCTTGAGGAATGGAAGTCGGTTCTAAAAGGTTGCTTAACCTAACTTTTAGAACCTTTTTAGAAAATGGGTAATGGATTACTTTTTTAGGCTTGATCACGCTTAAAGTGATAAGGCTTGAAGCGGAAAAGGCGTAACCACCCATATCTTGAGCTTTTTCCTTGGATTCTAAAATAGATTCAAAACCGTCGGCAGATATTTCTTTTAAAACTCTACCTTCTGCAGTTACCCAGGTTTTAACCTCCATTCCGCCAATCTTTTGTTCCAAAATGAATGCTTCTTCAGCAAAACCTCTAATATTTAAAGTTTCTTTTCCGATCGTTTTAAACTGTGCTTTAGAATAAGCTCGAAAAGCTTCCATAAAAACAGGTAATTTTCCACTTTTACCAACCTCTAACCCCTCGCTAAGGATTTTGAGTAAGAACGATGACGAAAGAGCGCTCTTTTTTTTATAAGACAAAGATTTATTTTTTTTAAAACCTTTAGTTGAAACTGTCAAAACCAAACGATTTTCTTCTAACTTGCCATGTGTTTGATGGCGAGTACCCATTACCTCTTGTAAAAGATAAAAACTCTTAGGCTCTAAGTTTTCTTTTAGAATAGTCTCCTGGACAAAAGAAGTGGTTTGATCGCCCCCCGCAACTTTAATTCGAAAAAAAACTTTAGATTTAATTTGAATGACGCCTGACAAGTTTTTGAGGGAATAACTGGAAAAACCTAATTTATTACCTTTAAAATAAATTCCAGACCAACCCTCCTGATCGGGAAATAGAGGAACGGCAAAAACATTCGAACCACAAATAAAAACAAAGATACTCACCAATACACAAAAAGCTAATCGCTTCATATTTTTTTACCAATAAATATAAATTCAAGGGAATTTAATTTGTCTTTAAACTCTTTTGTTAGCAATAGCTTATCAAAATAGCCTTAAAATATTGTCACAAAAGCTAAATTTTATGAAATAAACATAGGTATGTTAAAACCACTTACTTTAAAACTCCGTTGAACCTCATTGAATCATTAGCTCTTTTCATTTTCGCGAAAATTTTATGAAACGGAATTCTTTAGGTCATGATAATATACAAACGCTTAAAAAAATTATTCGTTTATTCATCTCGCTCCACCTTTGCCTGCTATGTTAGCCCAGGAAATTCCCACTTACCTTACCTTTGACGACGTACTTTTACTGCCGGGTTATTCTAAAGTTTTGCCTAAAGATGTAGATACTTCTACACAACTAACCCCAAATATAAAGTTAAATTGCCCCTTAATCAGTTCTCCAATGGATACTGTAACTGAAGCGGCTATGGCAATAGCCCTTGCTCAAGAAGGAGGAATTGGAATTATTCACCGCAATATGCCCTTTAACCAACAAAAAAAACAAATTGAAAAAGTCAAAAGAGCTGTCAGCGTCATAATTCCCGATCCTATTACTTTGAATCCAGAGCAAACAATTAATGAAGCTAAAAAGGTGATGGAGAAATTCCAAATTACGGGAATTCCAATAACCAAAGGCGAAAAGCTAGTTGGTATTTTAACCAATCGGGACTTGCGAGTGGAAACCAATCATGACCGACCTATTTTGGATTTAATGACCAAAGAAAATTTAGTTACAGCGATTGAAGGCGCTCCGATCGAGGAATCTAGAAAAAAACTGCACGAAAATAGAATTGAGAAATTACCTATCGTCGACCAACAAGGCAACTTAAAAGGTTTAATCACAATTAAAGATATTGAACAGATGGGGAAATTCCCAAAAGCCGCAAAGGACTCAGATGGACACCTTTTGGTTGGGGCGGCAATAGGAGTCGCTAAAGAGTATTTGGAAGCCGTACAAAGCTTTGTAAACGTGGGACTGGATGTATTAGTGGTCGACAGCGCACATGGCCACTCGGAAAAAATATTATCTTCTATTAGAGAAATAAAAAGCCATTTTCCCGATTTGCCCGTTATAGGAGGAAACGTTGCAACCGCAGAAGGAACCCAGGCTTTGATTGACGCGGGAGCAGACGCCGTCAAAGTGGGTATCGGCCCTGGGTCTATATGTACAACCAGGGTGATTAGTGGGGTTGGAGTTCCTCAAATTACAGCCGTGGCTGAATGCACCAAAGTCGCTTCCAAAAAAGGAATTCCCGTAATTTCCGATGGTGGGATAAAACAATCTGGAGACATCGTAAAAGCTATTGCGGCTGGCGCTCATTCAGTAATGCTTGGTTCGCTTTTTGCCGGAACGGACGAAAGTCCAGGCGAAAAGATTTTTTATCAAGGCAGAAGTTACAAAGAATATAGAGGAATGGGTTCAATTGCGGCTATGTCAGAAGGAAGTGGAGATAGATATTTCCAAGAAAAGGAACTTTCAAAAAGTAAACTAGTTCCTGAAGGAGTCGAAGCTAGGGTGCCTTATAGAGGTCCTTTAGCGTTTTCTGTGCATCAATTCTCAGGTGGACTAAGAGCCGGGATGGGTTACTGCGGGTGCGCTACAATTAAAGAATTAAGAGAAAAGAGTTCCTTCATTAGAATTTCTTCTTCAGGGTTAAAGGAAAGCCACGTCCATAATGTTATGGTAACTAAGGAAGCTCCAAATTATAATTTGGAGTAAAACAAGTCTTCTCAAAGTCTATCCTTACCTAAAATTGTTTTGTCTTAAGGAAACCTATAAAAAATTAATTCCCGGAATTCTATATTTAGAACTCAAGGTATAGACAATAACAATCAGACAAAAATATCCATTATTAGATAATTTCTTAATTTTCTTTTTTCAATAAATTATAACGTTTTAAAATTCTATGCTTCCCGAATCCCTTTGTGACGAAAAAATTCTCATTCTCGACTTTGGTTCTCAATATACTCAAAACATTGCCCGACGAATCAGGGAATGTCAGGTTTATTGCGAAATACACCCTTATACAATAAGCATCGACGAAATCATCCGCTTTCAACCCAAAGGCATTGTACTTTCTGGCGGACCCAGTAGCGTTCTAGAAGAAGGCGCCCCTAAGGTTGATCGAAAACTCTTCGATTTAAATATACCCATTTTAGGGCTCTGCTATGGAATGCAGTTAATTGTCCATACTCTTGGCGGCACAGTGGACCCTGCTCCAAAGAGGGAATTTGGCAAAGCAGAACTGATGGTTCGGGAATTTTCACATCTTTTTCAAAATATCCATAACAAAACCATCGTCTGGATGAGCCATGGAGACAGAATCAGTAAAATCCCTAATGGTTTTAAATCGCCTGGATTTACTTTAAATTCACCCGTTGCAGCTGTTGAACACTCAATTAATAAGATTTATGGGCTACAATTTCACCCCGAAGTAGCTCACACCGTGGAAGGAAAAAAAATTCTAGAGAATTTTCTTTTTAATATTTGCGTCGTTCAACCATCTTGGAAAATTGAATCTTTCGCAGGTTTTGCTATCGATAAAATTCGATCGACAGTAGGAGATAAAAAAGTTTTATGCGCTCTTAGTGGAGGAGTGGATTCCTCAGTCGTCGCTTTACTTTTACATAAAGCGATAGGAAATAACCTCGTCTGTATTTTTATAGATAACGGTCTCTTACGCCTTGGAGAAAGAGAGAAGGTTGCGACCACCTTTAAAAATAGTTTCCAATTAAATTTAGAAGTTGTGCAGGCAGGAGACAGATTTCTTAAAAACCTAAAAGACATCTCCGACCCTGAAGAAAAAAGAAAAATAATTGGAAGAACCTTTATTGAAATTTTTGAAGAAAAAGCCAAAAAGCTTGGAAACTTTACTTTTCTAGCTCAAGGAACTCTATATCCCGACGTTATTGAATCCGTATCGGTCAAAGGACCATCTGCCGCCATAAAAACCCATCATAATGTGGGTGGGTTACCCGAAAAAATGAACTTAAAACTGATCGAACCTCTCAGAGAATTATTTAAAGACGAAGTTAGAGTTCTTGGGAGAGAAATTGGATTACCTGAAGAAATTGTAAACCGTCAACCTTTTCCAGGTCCAGGTTTAGCAATTAGAATACTAGGAATTATTACTGAAGAAAGATTAGAAATTTTACGCCAGGCTGACAGAATTATCTTGGAAGAAATTAAAGAAGCTGGTTTATATTACGAAATTTGGCAATCTTTTGCGGTCCTTCTCCCCATCAAGACAGTTGGGGTTATGGGGGATGCCCGAACTTATGAAAACGTGATTGCGTTTCGGGCGGTAAATAGCGCCGACGGTATGACGGCCGATTGGGTTCAACTGCCATACGATTTACTGGGAACTATTTCAAACCGAATCATAAACGAAGTACGCGGAGTCAATCGCGTCACCTACGATATCAGCTCAAAACCGCCAGCTACTATTGAGTGGGAATAATTAATCAATAGCAACTCTCTGTTTTTTTTTACTTCCAACCGATTTCCTTAAAATCTACTCACCAAAGTTTTTGCTTGTTTGTTTCATAACCTTACATAATAAGCCACGCAAAACTTTGACTACTAAAAACTAAAGTAAACTAAGACGCTGATTTACCCTTAAAAAATAGAGTATTGTGTGAAATATTTAAATCACCTATTTAGCGTCTAATAAAATATTCATAATATGGGTATAAAAGTTTTGAAATCGACCTCTTTCGATTTATCTTTACTTGGAAACATTAGCTTACCCGAAATTTCAAAAAGCATTTCAGCTTTCATAACTTTAAGGCCATTTTTTATTTCGAAATTTCGATACCAACTGGGTTTAACTGTGTTTATCCCATATCCATTAGCAACCCAAGAGTTTTCTGAAATAATTGGCAAATCAATTTTTAATTTTCCGTCATTATAAATATTTAATTTTAACTCTGTAAAAATAAATTTATCCGATTTCGAAACGCCCCAGAAATAAGAATTGATTTGAGTTTTTACATCATAACCAGTTGGTTTTTTTCTAATTTCAACTTGAAATATAACCGGATTGGTAATCTCCCCCTCTAAAAGAATGTATTTAATCTCTAAATTATCGAGAACCCCAGCAGAGTCAAATTCAAATTTATTTTTTAAAAGCTTATTATTAGATTTTTGAAAATTAAATAGATCGTCATAAAACGAATTATCTTCGAGAGTCACTGGAAAAGGATTAATTTGGTTACTATAGCAATTCTGTTTATTTTTAGGACGATATTCATAGACATGGTACTTTCTATTAACGCGCGATATACGATGGAATCCAGGGAGATCGTCGCCCTTAAAAGAAACCATATAACTAGGGGAAATTTTTAACGTGGGATCTTTTAAAAAAATATCTAGTTTCTCTCTCTCCTTTTTCAATTTGCTATCGCTAACTTCCGAGATAATAAAACTTGCGTATTTTTCAGCAACCGGGAAAAAACGATCGTCAATGATGAAAAAACAATTTTCTTTAATTAATGTTTCCTTATTTAATTTTTTATTATTGTTTAATAGTTTTGGATTTTCCGTCGACAACAAAAACATTTTTTGATCAAAAACATTACTGAAAAACGTATTTAAAGATATGCCAAGAGCTTCTGCGAGCTTATTACTCAAAAGTTTAAACCCATTATAGTTTTGATAATCTCCAATATAAGCCATATCGCCGATCGTTTTTTTTGAATCACGGATGTAGCTTATATTATAAAAAGTCCAATAACCTAGAAGACTTAAACTTATTATTTTCGCTATTAAGTTTATTGAAATGGTTTTTTTTAGAACCTCTAAAACTGTTGTAATAAATTTGCTAACTAATAACGCTGTTGGAAAAATAAAAATGTAGTTGTACCAAAAATGAATATCCCAAGGCCTAATTAAGTCATAAATTAGGGCCGGGCAATAAAAGAACAAAAAAACTAGTATTTCCTTTTGGTAGCTTTCAATTCCTTCTTTTTTAATTTTAAAAATACCAAAAATCACTATCCCCAATAAACTTATATTCAATAAAGTAAACTGAGTTAATGTAAATAATTTAGAAACTTCGCTAAAGTTCGTTAAGTTACCTTGACCAATATTAAAATCAGTTAACCTGTTTACCGTATTTTGGACCGTTAAGATTTTTATTGGTTCAAAAAAATTAGAAAAAGGGTCAAATTTAGTTACGTGACTTATAGGTAAATCAGGTTTATATGAGTTAAAGAAATAATATATAAAAGGTAAAAAAGTAGCCAGACTTACAAGCGCCGTTCTTAAAATTTCTCTAGTAGAAATCTTTATGCGAAAGATAATACTCCAAACAAGCGGGACTAGTAAAAACGTTGCAATTGACAAATGAATTTGTATTCCTAATGAAATAATCAAACCAACAAACTTAAGGGCTTTTTCATTTCTATTTAGAGAAAACTCTAGGATTGCCCACAATAAAAAAGGTATGAGTGGCAATAAAAACGTTGGATTTATGGGAAACGCAATTGCTTCAATATATAAAAGATGGGTCGATTGAAGAACGGTAACTAAAAAAGCGGTATTAAAGTTAAAATATTTCCTTACTACATAAAAGGATACGAAAAGCGATGCAGAATTAATTACGAAATAGAAATTAAATAGCGACTCGTACGAGGTTTCAAAGAAAAAAGGAATTGCCATTAAAATATATAAAAATGGCCCTGGTAATCTTAGCCCATTAGTTGTTTCTGGCCCTGCAAGCGGGAAGTAAGTACCGCTAAATAGATTTAACGCTCTATCAATATCACGGGAAAGCCATTCGTTAAGCCTAACTATATCTAAAGCTTCCCAACGCAACTTTATTCCAATTAAAAAAAAACCAATTAATAAAACCCATAAAAATAAAGCTCTACTCTCGTTTAAAATTATTTTTATTTTTTTGAAATGAATCATCGATAATTCAATATTTTATTGCGGTTTCAATTGCTTAAATTTTTAATTTAAAAATTTGAAAATAATTATAATCGGAGCGACATAAAAAAGTAATAAATTAAATTTATTAAAAACGATTTAATTAATCTAAAATAGATAGATCGATAAAAAATAACTCGACAAACTCATTGGTAACTTTCGAATTCAAATACCACAATAATCTGTTATGCGACCAGTTTTTTTTGACTGCGCTTAAATCGCTTATATCTACTCAATTTAAACTAACAAACCAAAAAAAATTTGGAACCGTAGAAGAAACCCAATCGCTATAATTGACGAGCCATTTCGTTAAGTCAATGATATTGACTACAAGCAAAGTGGGTACATAATGAAGGCGGGACGGAGGGTATAGTTAAAAATACTAAGAGGTGTGAGGCGTTGGTGGAATAAAAATAATCAAATATTCAAAATCGACAAACATTAGCGGCTTTTTGAGGAAGCGCTGAAACATACATATAATTTCGAACGTCTCCTCGCATTTTAAAAGACTTACAATTCGCATATCCACACTCGGGAACTTGTGTTTTGAGGTGGTTCGCTTTCTTTAATTGTTTTTTGAGAGACTTATGCATCCAATATTCCATTTCTTGAGGTAAAAATAAACTCACATAACCGGCGGGCACGCTTCCATCTTTCGAAGTTAACGTTAACAATTGAAGCTCTCCCGTTTGATTTTCAGGAGTTTTACAATATTGGACGGCAACATCTCCTCCCCGCGTCATTATTTTGCCTCGCTTAGTCAACCCGTATGCCCATAGACTCCCAGTTTTAGAAGTCAAGTTTACTTGGGGAGAAGTAACTTCCGCATGAATATCTCCCGAAGTAGAAGTCGCTCCAATTAATGCCTTCATCCCGACAATTTGCGCTTCAGCCTTGTTATACACATTTCTAATTAATTGTGTAAACGCCGGAGCTCGAATAATCATTTGCATTTCGCAATTGTCAATTTTGGAACGACTTTTTCGCTTTATAACAATTTTTAATTGATCGGATTGCTTTTTTGGATTATCGATAATAAAACCGCATTGATCGCCCCCGCTTATTTTTTTCATAGAAACATGAAAATCGGTATTACAATCTATTCGATTATTTTCGACATCTTTATCTTTACCCTTGTCAGAGTTGTCACACTCCCTTTCTTCCCAAGCTTTGATCAAAATATTAGAGGATGATCTGTCTGTAGCGATAGAGTTTTTACCGTATAGAACATACAGTTTATCAACGGAAGGTAAAGAAACTAATTTAGAACAAGCCTTTATATTACTTTGCAACTTAGAGGTTACTTGACATCTTTCCTCCCCTTCCGAAGCAAATGCCGTTGCGTATATCTGACAGGCCGCTAAAACTCCAATAAAAATCCTCAAACCATTTTTTTTTATTGAAGTTGGTTTCATAATTCGATCTTAGAAAAACTTAGTATGGACAATCGTTAGTGGTTCCAGCAGGAACATTTTTCTCAATAACGAACACATGACCCAAACTGATTGGTTTATATTTAAACCTACAAGTTGGACAATTACCCATATCATTTCGATATTTGGTTAAGTCTACATCCAATATTTCTTTGAACCCAGTTGTCGGAAGAAATTGGACGTCTATATTTCCGTGACTGTCTTCATCTTCCTCATCCTCGTCTTCATCTTTGTCTTTATCCTTGTCCTTGTCTTTGTCCTTGTCCTTGTCTTTGTCTTTGTCTTTATCCTTGTCTTTGTCTTTATCCTTGTCTTTGTCTTTATCTTTGTCTTTATCTTTGTCTTTATCCTTGTCTTTGTCAGAGTCATCCACCACACAAGCAAGCTTTTTTCCGGACCTCTTTGTTTCTGTTGTCAACGTTGTATTTGTGGTAGGTATTACACAATAAAACGCTCTAATATCTGAACAAGTCCTTAAGGTAGCTACTTTTTTTAGTCCAGAAGCCCATAGATTACCGGTTTCGGATAATAAAACTACCTTGTCAGACGTAACGTCAGCGCGAAGATCGCCTATCGTGGATTTTGCTATTACTTGGCCTGTCATTCCTTCAACGGATGCCCAAGCTTTATTGGCAGTAATATTATTTATATTCATGGTTCTGGGAGCCGTAATATTAGCCCTAATTTCGCAATTGGTCTCCCCATTTCGACGCCTGGTATTTAAATTCAGTCTTTCGCCACTTTTATCTGTATAAATTTTATAAGCACAGTCGTCTCCGCCCGATACTTTGGTCAAATTAAAATCAAACGTACACTCGCTTGGAGTATCTTTTCCTAAAACATAAATATTAGGCGCAGGAAAATTAGTAGAAGTAAATGTTGCATTATAAACAACTCTTAACCTATTTACTGAATCGCAATCAACCGATAGGGTACAACTACTCCAATCATAATCCCATGATCCTTCATCACAATCGGCGGCTTGCGCTTGGCCGATTAATGGCAAAGGCGATGGCGCAAAGAAAAATAATATTGCCAAGACACAAAATGAAAAAATTCGAAAAAGGGTTTTAATATACTTTGAAATTTCATTCATCACCTAGTACCCAAATTATTTTAAAATTTAAGATTAATTCAAACGCTCTATGGCAATACATTTACTATTTCTTTAAAACTAAAAAAACAGAAAGCCATCCTCCCACTAATTCCTATTTTATTTGGAAAAAAGTTTGACCCGCATCGATTAAATAGAAATCAGAGTTCACTATAATTTACGCCTCAACACATTCAAAAACAACCTTTTACAAAATATTTACCTTAACTTGGGGATTTTCAATCTTTTTCACAGGAGGTTTACTGGAAAAAACCGCGTGGCTTAATCAACTTTTTAAAAAAAGGGAAGGGGAAAGCAAAATCGAACTTTTACTTACTATCTACTTGGTCATTTAAAGGAATGAATTAATGAGCGCAAATGTTCGTTGTTCCGGAAGGAACATTTTTATTAATTATATAAACATGCCCCAAACTATCTGCGTCTATTTTATAACTACATCCTGGGCAATTTCCAATATCGTTGCGATATTTGGTTAAATCAACAGCCAACTCTTCTTTGAAGGTAGTCGTAGGAATATATTGAACGTCAATATTTCCATAAGGATCTTCATCTTCGTCTTCATCCTTATCTTTATCTTTGTCCTTGTCTTTATCTTTGTCACTGTCTTTATCTTTGTCACTGTCTTTATCTTTGTCACTGTCTTTATCTTTGTCACTGTCTTTATCTTTGTCCTTGTCTTTATCTTTGTCCTTGTCTTTATCTTTATCTGAATCGTCTACAGAACATGTGGTACCACTATTCCGAAGCCCATTACCCGCTCGCTTCGTATCAACTCTTAAATAATTAGATCCGCTTGGAATTGAACAATACTCAGCTCTAATATCAGAGCAAGTTCTTAGTTCAGCCTTCTGGGTCAAGCCTATTGCCCATAAATTCCCAGTTACGGATGTCATAAAAACATTACCCGATGTTACGTCTGCTCGTAAATCTCCTGTCGTTGAATGAGCGCTTACAAAACCTTTCATGCCTTCAACAGAAGCCCAAGCCTTATTCGCCCAAATACCAAAGCCGGTCCAACGAGTTTCCGAGCTAATGCCCAAATTAGTGGTCCTCGGCGCCGCAACAGTAATTCTTAATTCACAATTCGTCGCCCCATTAATGGCATTGGTATTTACTTTTAATTGTGTACCGCCGCTTGCTGTATATAACGCGTACCCACAATTATCACCGCCTGATACCTTGGTAAAATTAACGTCAAAGGTACAACTATCACCCGCATCTTTCCCTGTTACCGTTATATTCGGCGATGGGAAATTGGTAGCGGTAAAATTTGGATGGTAATACATCTTCAAAGTATGAATCGAGTCGCAATCTATAGACCGAGAACAATTATCCCAATCATAATTCCAATCAGTACCTAAATCGCATTCATCAACAGATGGCGATGGAGAAGGCGACGGTGATGGAGAAGGCGACGGTGATGGCGACGGTGATGGTGAAGGCGACGGTGATGGCGATGGAGAAGGCGATGGAGAAGGACTCCCCCCACCCGCATACGCATTGTCGACAATATTACTATTTATCGGATTAGGCGACAATAAAGCCAAAACAAAAAATAAGGTAATACCCAAAGCCTTTAAAGATGGGAAATCCTTAAAAATAAATTTTACCTTTTTATTTTTTACGGGCTTATTTTTCATTGGCCTTTTCACTGTTTAAATATTAGATTTTTTTTCCTAACTACTAATTTATCCCTAAGTGTTTTGAAAAACAACCTTTTATCAAACTTTATGGGTCGTTTTGGATTAATATGCCGTTTTTCAAAGAATTTCATCCTACCGATTGACGGTCTTACAATAAAAAAAATATAAAAAAGTTTATTTCAGGAATCGAATGGCTGGTTTCCATAATAAATCAACGCTAAATAGAATCAAAATCAACCAAAAGAATACATTACCTACGTTGTAATAAATAGATCTGTCTTTGGGAATAAATAATGAAAAAGAAGTTGCCACTGGCTTAAATAAGGAGGTCTGGGATGAAGGTACTATCTCTCCTGTCGCTTGAACAAATGCTCCAACTCCAGAGTTTGTAACTCGAACCATTGGCACGCGGTATTCTACTGATCGAAATACCGCTAAAGAAAAATGAATTAAAGAAAGACCGCTTTTTCCAAACCAAGCGTCGTCGGACATATTGACAATGGCGTTTCCCCCTCGGTCAATAAATTTACGAATTAGATCGGTAAAAACAGATTCATAACAAATGACAGGTAGGATTCTTTTTCCTTCGCCTAAATCAAACACAATATGTTCTTTGCCGGGAATATAGTATCGAGCTTTTTTAAATAAGCTTCGTAAAAAAGGAAAATTGTTCTCAAAGGGAATGTATTCTCCAAAAGGAAATAAAATCATTTTATTATATTCCTTGCCAAATTCCCCCGAAGGCAGTGTCATCCTCATAGTATTTGTATATCTATAAGGCTTTTTCGACACCCAAGTACAAGGAGCTAAAATCCTTCGGTTTATTTTTATTGCCAAAGCGCTTAACTTTTCTTGATAATCCTTATCCTCACAAGTAGGGGTTAGAGGAATCTCGGGCCAAACCACAAATTCTCCTTTAGGATGTCTTTCCGCGCTTTTTTCCGTTAACTCAAAAGCGCTGTCCAATAGGTCAACGCCGATTTTTTTTGATTTTAAGGGTAAATTGGGTTGAATCGATTCAACTTGCAAAAATTGATTAGCCTTTGCAGATTTCTCCGCGACATGAAATTGATCTAACCTAAACGTGCCATAACCCACTATGAATAGATATAAAGATACCAAGCAAATTAAAACAACGACTGGCTTTTCTTTATTCTTTAGCTTTAAGATTAAATCCAGTATCAACCAATTCGACAAGATTATGGAAAATAACAAAAGAGGAATTCCGCCCAAATCAAGAATTTGGATAACGCGGGGAGAATTATAAAGAGCATGAGTTATGTTGCCAGGAAGCAACGCCGGAAGAATAGTAAGAAGTAAGCAATGACAAGCGGCTGCGCGTAAAGGACCAAAAGGGTTGCCTAACCATCCAAATTTGCTTTGGCACCAACCAAACAATGCATAAGGCAAAGCTTGAAAAACACAAACTACGCTATACCAGAATAATGTTAGAGAAAATGAAAGCTCAAGCCAACTTTGCATCCCATTGATAAATCCCGAACAAATTGCAAAAAAAGCAAAAAAAGCAAAAGCAAAACCACAAACAGCTCCTTCAATAGGGCGTGTATTCACCATAGCCAAACCCCACGGAACCATTGCGAACCAGACTAAAAACGAAAGTCCTTCTCCTTCCAAACCGGGGTATAAAAGCCAAGCCAATACAGAAGAAATGCTAGTCAGTAAAACTCTGTTGGAAATGGGAAGCGATACTTTGTTGCCAATCAAGAAAAACCCGGCCTTTCTATAAAAAAGTCACTAATTGGAAAGATAATTTTGGCGCTAGGTGTATAGTAACCATGAAATAGAAGTTAAAGTTTGTAAAACTGTATATAATATTTTAATGTCAAAACTGTTGAATATTAAGCCCTTTTATAAGTTCTTCTAAAATATTGAAAGTTAGGGTAAAGAAAATAAAAAAAAAATTTATTTTTTTTCGTAGGCTAACTTAGCGTTTTTCAACCCATTTCAGAAACTAGGGTAAATTTAATGATATCAACTATTTGACAGCCTATGACAATGAGCTTATAATTTTTTACTTAGAGACAAAATTTGAATTGGGTTTTCAATGAGAATTCAGGAAAATAAAAAAATTAAATCATCCTCTGGCTTTACAATGATGGAAATCATCATTGTAATTTTATTGATTGGCATTATTGCCGCAGTTGCCGTACCCAATCTAAAAGTAGATTCTATTAACCCAACGCTTTCTGCGCAGGCCTTAGAATCCGATATTCGCCTAGTCCAAGAAGTAGGAATGACAAGAAATTTGGGGACTGGAGATAACAAGGCAGGGCTCATTTTTAGCCAAGTTGGATCAAAATGGACCTACAACTTAGTCGACACTAATGGAATCTTAGCCGAACAAAGAGAGTTTGCTCCAGAGGTTACCGTAAATTCCATAACAACCAACTCGCTTTATTTCAACAAACACGGAGAGCCAGAAATCGGCGCAACTCCTTGGGCTCTTAATTTAGGCATGGGAACCGTGACATACACAATTACGGTCAAGCCCTATACTGGAATTGTTGAGATAACCGAGCCATAGACAAAATTATGAATATGCTAGCGAAGTTTTTTCCTAAATGGATTTTTCTTGAAAATAAGGGTTTCACTTTGGTGGAAGTTATCATGTCTATTGTCCTCATAGGCATTTCGGTACCGGCCATCATGGTTCCATTCACCAGTCTAAAGTTTACGCAATCCCCTGAAATTGTAGTCAAAGCTTCATTTCTAGCTCAAAAACATATGGAAACTTTAGTTGATAAAACGGTTTCTTCCATAAACACAGATTGCTCTAGTTTAAATGGTGCCGACTCTCAGATACCCGCATACACCTTAAGCTGCTCCGTAATTGACGTAGCCGCAGGAGATTTAGATACTGCGCTAGGCGCTGCCGGATTTGGAAAAAAATTAACGTTGACCATTGACCATGCTGAAATGGAACCGCTAAGTTTCGTCAATCTTTTTACGCAATAATTTCAAATTATGAAATTAATAAAAAACAAAAAAGGCTTTACGCTTATCGAAATAATCATAAGCATCGTCTTAGCATCTGTGGTGGGGACAATATCGATGAAGTATATATTGGATATTGTTAACCTCAACCAAATGCACGCTCAAAAGAAAGATATGGTAGACGAAGCTAAATTAGGCATGGAGTATCTTGTTCGGGAAATCCGATTTGCCAAAGGCACCCCTGCTATTGCTTGCGGAGCATTATTAGGAGCTTGCACTATTGGCGCAACTTATAACTCTATCTATTTTGATCGTGGCGCTTTATTGCAAGACACAACCAATCCCAGATCTGTTTCCTACACGGTTAGCTCTACAAACCTAGTTAGAACGGGAGCCGCTGCCGAAAACATAGCTACCAACGTTTCCGGTTTTACCGTAGAGGTTGTAGAAGCTAACTTATTTCGCTTTACGCTTTCTCTTTCCAAATCCACTGGAGAAAGTTATTCGATTCAAGCCGCTGTGAGGCCTAGAGGATATTTATGATATCGAGCTTCTTTGAAAAATATTTTTTTCGCCATATAAAAGGGCAATCTGGTATCGCAGCTTTAATGGCAGCGGTGATTACCATTGTTGTATTAGGAACGGTCGCTTTAAATTTTTGGGTCGAATCAAAACATAAACATGCCGGCAGCGCCTTAACCATGACTTCAACAAACGCTTTTTTTATTGCCGAATCCGGTATCAGATATGTAGAAGGTTGTTTAATTAAAGACCCTTCCAATGCCGCTTGTTGGTGTAATCAAGGCGGATCTAGTTGCTCCACATGGGCAACCACTCCAGACCTATCAACTCCAGTTCCTATATCCGGTGGGGCATTTACGGTTACATTTTCAGCTAAAAGCGCCGGGTCTGTTAGAGCTACTTCTATAGGAACATATAATATGGGCGAAAGAATCATTTCTAAGACGATTTCCACTGCTGGCGGATGTGCCTTTTCAACCAACTCCGTTTCTGCTTGCACAAGTATTAATATACTTAACAATGCCGAGACCGACGCTAGTTCCGGGATAGTATCTTGTACTCTTCCTTTAGTATCTACAGTGGTTGTTGATGGCGCTGGATGCCCGAATGCCACTTATCCAGATTTTGATACGGCAACTCATGTAACTTCAGGGGAATTGAACCACTTTCAATTCTGTAACTTTACGATTGATGGATCAGATACATTTACCATTTCTAGCGACAGAACTATTGAAATTGAAAATGATTTAAACGTTAAACAACAAAGTTCTATTAAGATTAGAAATAACGCCAAAGTTGTCTTTAAAGTTGAGGGTAAAATTACCATTGAAGGAAATGCCGATTTTGACCTTAATGACAGCACAAACAAAGCTGGAACATTGACTTTACATAATAACGACGATTTTAAGCTACAAAACACCGCCAAAATCAACCAAGTTAATGGTTTAAATCAAACTCCTTTAATTGGAGTCGAAGACGTATTGGTATTAGCCGGTAAAGATGCCACCATTGAAAACTCCACAGTTTACGTGGGTGGTATCATTGCAAATAATGATATTTCTATCGAAAATAATAACGATTCCTACGGCGCAATATTAGGAGACAACGTCACCCTACAAAATAATTCCAACCTTACTTACGGCAGTTTAGCCGGTTCAGAAGCCACAGGGTTTGACGAATGCCAGGGCGGAGCTGGAGGAGTTTTGCTGCCGCCAGACTATTCAGGTTAGTCCACTTTTTTTCATCCAAATCATTTAATTCCCTCCAATTTTTAAAGTTTTTTTGCCCTCATCGCAAAAAAACTAGACCCCAACGGGGAAGTTGTGCCATAATTCAAAATAAGATACTGCCTTTTTTTTGAATGAGTTATGAGCAAACTAAAACTTCCACCCATAAAACTTCCTTTTAAACTTCCGTTCAAAACGCCATCTATTAAGATTCCGGGACTTGGTAAAGGTTCCATTGGAAAGAGCGTTGGATTAGATATAGGGTTCCACTCAATAAAAATAGTCGAAGTAGTTTCTCATGCCTCAGGGTTTGACATTACTAATTTCGCGATAAAAGAGATTCCTCCTTCCGTTTTATCTCTTCCCGACCGCGCGCAAGCTCTTGGTCAGATGATCAAGCAAATGTTTGAGGAAAAAAAGTTTGATACAGATCAAGTGTATCTGACTGTTAGCGGACACAACGTTGTTATCCGTCATTTGGAACTACCTAAAATACCCAAAGAGGAAATTTTAGACGCTACCCGTTGGAACGCCAAAGAAGAAGTTCTTTTTTCTGTCGAAGACGCCTTTGCCGATTATCATATTACCGGCGAAGTCACAAAGGATGATGGCATATCCTACTATCAATTATTAAGCGTTATCGTAAGAGCGGATATTGTTCCATTCTTAGTTTCTGTCGCCGAAAAAGCGGGTTTAAAACCATTGGGAGTCACAATTATTCCTCTGGCGTTATGGCATTACGATAGTTCCTTTAATCAGTTGGAACCTGGCACGGTAACTAGCTATATCGATATGGGAGCCGAGAGGACTAGGGTTTATTTTGTTATAGACGGCGAATTAAGATTTTCACGCGAAATACCAAATGGAGGAAAGAACGTTACAGCCGCTATTGCAGGCGACTACACCTTGGAAGACGCAACTAAGGTTACTGTGGACGCAGTACGAGCGGAAACGATCAAAAAAACTTATGGATTGCCTGCGGAAGATTCATTAGAAATCACACAAGAAGGTATCCCTCTTCTTGATATCCGCGAACGCATTCTTCCTATAGTAGAAAAACAGCTGGAAGAATTTATGCGGTCTATCGATTACTTCAAAAATCAATATAAACAAAACGCCGTTCATCGCGTCATACTTTCTGGCGGTTCTGGCAGTCTAAAGGGCTTTTATCAGTTTCTTTCTGGAAATTTAGAAGCCCCGATTGAAAGATGTAACCCTTTATTCCAATCAACTCAGCCTTTAGCTAGCGTATCGCAAGAAAATACTAAACTTTTAGGTCCCAGCTTAACCACAGCAGCCGGTTTAGCCCTAGGTAAATCTGGTCGAATTAACGTACTGCCTGAAGAACTGCGCTATTCCGTTAAAAAAGACATTGTTAAATGGGCTCCCTATTCTTTAATTCCTATATTTATAATTGCATTGATGTTAGTTAGCTCTAGCATAAGAGGAAAAGTAACCGCCGCAGAAAAAAGATTGGATAGAGTGCAGCAACAGTTAGCAACTTTGCAAGCCGCTGCCGAAGCGGCACAAAACCCCGTGGCGACTTTAGGAAAAATTACCGCTAAAAGAGAATCTTTAGAAAAAGAACTTAGAAAACTTCCAGGGGTTTATAGAGTTGTCGATATTAAAGAAATTTTAAATGAATTGGCAAAAATACTTCCCCCTGAAACGTCTCTACTAAAATTAGTTTACAAAGCCAAAAGGGATAAAAGGGACAACAAAAGGGGAGATATTTATCTTAAAGGTATTTTATTTGGAAACGAAAGAACCTCATTACAAGCTCTCACAAATTTTCTAAATAGTCTTAAAGAATCTCCTTTATTTACTATTTTTAAATTAGAAGACACAAAAGCTGAAGGAACCGAAATTTACACTAGCCCAGGTCTTAAGTTTAAAATCTCCGCTTTCCCTAAAGAATCGGAGAATTTATCGCTTAGAAAACCAACAAAAAAACCTACACCTAAATCCACCTCATGAATAAACTTGATTTAAAAAAACTTACCCCAAGGGAAAAAGTCATATTGGTTGTAATGACATTGGTTATAGTCGGTCTAGGTTTTTTTAAACTGGAATATGAAGTCCGAGAGAAAAAACTTAAAAAGATTACCGGTCAAATAAATAAAACTAATATTGCGCTAAATTCCCTGGCGAAAACAATTCCTGCGGGCGCTAAGGTAAAAAACATTGAAAAAAAGATCGCCAAATTAAATGAAAAAAACGCTCAACTTAAAAAAGATATAAAATTTGCCAAAAGTAGAATGAGAGGAAGTTATCTCGAAATATTAAATGCCATGAACGCAGAAGCCGAAAAAAGTAAAGCGATACTAAAATCGACTAAAACCACCGACGAAGAAATAAAAAAAGGAAAATTGAGGTATAAAGAAGTGACTGTGACAATGGTGATTCACAGCGACTATAAAGCTATTGCTAGTTTTATTGAAGGTTTAGAGAAAATTCCCGCAATTATTTTTTTAGACACAATAGAAGTCAAAAGAAAAGATGAGTTTTTACCAAATATTCAAACAAAGCTAACCCTAAAATTATACGCACTTGTATGATCTCATCACGCTCAATTTTATTTTTGGTTTTTTTATTTATCTCTTTTTTGGTTTTCTCCTCTCCATCGTTTTCTCAACAAACAAATAACCAACCACCTTTATCCAAAACAGGCAAACTCCCACCTCCTGCAGAGAATCCACTTTCCATACAAACCAAGCCTCAAGATAATTTTTCAATGTCGCCACAACCCCCTATTCAAGTTGAAGAGGAAGAAGTACGAAATCCTTTTTTATTACCTGAGGGCGTTTATTTAAAATCTGAACTAGTAAATGAAGCAAAACCCGAAGAACCTGAAGGGGAACCCAGTTTACAGGCCGTTACAATTACCAAAAAAAATCGAATCGCCACTATTAACAACTTTAATTTTGAGGTTGGAGATATTGCCTTTGGCAAAAAAGTGGTCGCAATTTCAAATGATCGAGTAATACTTGAAAACGACGCGGAACGTATTACGTTAACTTTAAAAAATAATTTTTTTAGAATTAAGGTTAATAGAGAACAAAATTGAAAATATCCTAACCCTTGAAATAAACTCCGCCAGGCTTCTCTAATCCCCTGATACATCAAAAAATATTCAATAAATTCAAAAAAATTAATTACTTGTTTCATCTTTATAAATATTTCTATTATTCAATAACCACCCTTTCCGTAATTTTCACCTAAAACAGCTCTTTTTCATCAAATCTCCAAATCCACTCAAAAACTTAATAACTTCAATAAAATCAATTTTTTTTAGACTATTTGACAAAATTAATGTATTATTATTTGGTATAATTTTATGTAATTACATGTAAATTTAATTAACCTAAAATAAAACCGATAAATGCCCTCCTGCCTTGTTCGTAAAATTAATGGGTTATTAAAATATCCAACTCACAAAATAAACTCATTACTTTTCTTAGTAATTTTTTTCCTTTCAGCCTGTATATCAAACAAAATTGCCTACAAGGAGAACGAAAAACAGCCAAACTCGCAAGAGGCCGCTCTTTCCGTAAAAGCTGATAAAACAGAAGAATCAGAATCTAACGAAGACTGGGATGAAGATTTTGAAAATACCAAAGTATCTAAAACGTATAAAAAAAGCAGCGGCAAAAAGAAAAAACGGAGATCTCCTCTTAGAAGTTTAGTCGAAACCCAGCAATCGTTTTTATACCCTGAAGCTAGTTTAGACGACGAATTAGAACCCATGACTGGCAAAGGCTTTAGGGGAGATAAATCAAATAAAAAATCGCAATCTGAAGAAGATCCCCTAGAAATTCTTTTAACCCAAAGCGATACCGAAACGAGAAAACTCAGAGAAAGAGGACCAAAGTTTAGTATCTCTGCAAAAGATGTCGATATAAAGACAATCCTTTTTTCGATCTCAAAGGAAATTGATCAAAATATTTTAATTGATCCAACCATTAATCAAAAAGCTTCTATGGATTTAAAAGATGTCCCGCTTACTGAGGTATTAGAAGCTTTATTAACTCCATTAAAACTAAAGTACACAATTGAAAAAGACTATATTCGGGTAACTGCCGATAAAATGGAAACTCGAATATTCCATTTGAATTATATTATTTCGCGTCGGCAAGGTAGCAGTAACCTTCAATCTTCCAGTGGCTCTCAAATTTCTGGAGCTGGAATTTCAGGAAGTTCAAGCGGTTCAGGAAACGCTCGAACAACGAGTAGTTTACTTTCTTCGGAAGAAACCGATTTATGGAACGAAATCACAACCGGTTTGAGACAATTTCTTAGCCCAGGAGCTAGTATTGACGGAGTTGGAGAAACTGGCGCCGATGCATCTGCCGCAGTTCCAGCTGCAGGAGCCTCCCCAGACGCTGGCGGAAGTCCTCTCAGCGCAGCTCTAGGGGCATTAGGTGGCGGAGCCGCAACCCCTGCCGCAGCTCCGGGCGACGCCGAAGCTGAGGAAGATGCTGGTGGGGCCGATGGATCAACGGAAAATGGTTTTGTTTCTATCAATAAACAAGCGGGATTAATAATAGTAAAGGACTTCCCCGAACAATTACTTAAAGTCGCAGAATATTTAGAAGCCGTCGAAGGTTCGACCCAACGTCAAGTTTATATTCAGGCGCAAATTTTGGAAGTCAATCTTAACGATGAATACCGGTTAGGTATTGATTGGAGTACTGTAACTCCCATAAGTATCATCCATGATGGATTAGCTTCTAATCCAGCTACATCGTTAATACAAGGGACTTCTAACTTAACTTACGGAATTAGCAATGCTAAATTGAATTTAGTTGTGGAAGCATTACAGAATCAAGGCTCTGTATCCGTGCTTTCAAGCCCCAAGATTGCAACGCTAAATAATCAACGCGCCGTAATTAAAGTTGGCACTGAAGATGTTTTCTTCGTTCCAGAAGTAACTCCAGCGACAACTACAACCGCATCTTCAACAACTTTTCAACCTGCCACCGTAACGGTGGGTATCATTTTAGACGTGTTGCCACAAATAAATATCAATGGACAAGTCATGATGAGTATTAACACCAGTATTTCAGAACGTACTGGAACGGCTGTTTCTCCAGATGGAATTAACCGCGTTCCTATTCTAAATGTTCGAGAAGCTAACAACGTCGTATTATCCCAAAATGGCCAAACAATCATTATCGGTGGCTTGATGCAAGATCGGAAAACTACGGGAACAAATGGGGTGCCTCTTTTGGAAGATCTACCAATTTTTGGACGCTTATTTCAACGAGAATTAGAAACCACCGAAAAAACCGAATTAGTAATTTTGTTAACTCCTGAAGTTTTAGCCGGGAAAAAAATCGACGAACGAGTCCTTGCCGAATCCCTGAATGCAAAAAAAATGGGAGTCAAGTTTAATTGAATCTATAAAAGGCCCAAAACGCCTTTTTGACCTTTAATATTTTTTTTACACTTTTTTTGGTTACCTATGTACGAAAGCTTTTATGGTTTAAAAGAAAAACCCTTTAGTTTAACGCCAGACCCAAAGTTTCTATATCTAAGTAAACAACATCAAGGAGCTTTGGATCATATGTCATATGGCATAAAACAAAAAGAAGGTTTCATGACCATTGTGGGCGATGTAGGAACCGGTAAAACGACTTTGTGCCGTTGCTTACTTGACCGTCTAGATAATACCGTTCAAGTCGCTCTCATTTTAAATCCAATGCTTTCGGATATCGATTTACTTCGCACCTGTCTATACGACCTAAGAATAGATCCTAGCTTGTATTTAGCGCACACTCCTGTCGACGTTATCCCTGGAGACCCTGGGCAAATGGCGCCCAACGCAGTGGGTGGGAATAACTTAAAATCTCTTGAAGAAAAATCTTTAATAGATTGTCTTTCTAAAAAAGAATTAATAGACGTTCTAAACGCTTTTTTATTGAGACAACATGAAGAAAATAAATCGACCGTTTTGATAATCGACGAGGCTCAAAACCTTTCTTTGGACGTGATGGAACAAGTCCGGATTTTATCCAACCTTGAAACTGAAAAAGAAAAATTACTACAAATCATTTTCGTCGGACAACTGGAATTAACGGAAAAATTGAATCGTCCCGAATTAAAACAATTGAACCAAAGAATTTCTATCCGCTATCAAATTCCTCCATTGACTCGAGAAGAAACCTATAATTATGTAAATCATCGAGTGATGATTGCTGGGACCATTTCCCGCATTCGTTTTAATTCTTCGGCCTTAAAAACAATCTATAACTATTCAAAAGGTTATCCTAGGCTCATCAATCTGGTAAGCGATCGAGCTCTTCTTTCGGCTTTTAATGCGCAAACTGATTCCATTGAAACCAGTCATGTAAAACAAGGAATAAAAAGCCTTTCTGGCGGCGATTCAATCGAGCGTTCTTGGAAGGATATATTTAAAGAAAATATAAGTTTAGCGTTTTCTATTCTATTTTTTGTCGCGGGATTAATTTTCTTTTTTTCAAACCAATCAAACGATGGCAATGCAAGTTCGAGAAAAGATTTATCACAAAACGTTCCCTCTCAAGTAAACGCTCAAAACCTCGAAAAATCTCAAAATATTGATGAAATCAAAAAAGATTTCATTCAAACTAATGATAATTTAAAACCCGTGGTTCCTTCAAACAATTCGCCTCTCGATTCCATGGAACCAAGAGGTAAAGGGGATTATAGAATACAGGTTTACGCTTTTAGCAATCAAAAAACCGCCGAAGACAATGCAAGGATATTGAAAGCTGAGGGATTTAAAACCTATTGGAAAAAAATCAACTCGTCAGGGCAAATCTGGCATGTAGTCTATGTAGGTCCATTTGAGGCAATAACTGAAGCAAAATCCAGCCTAAAGCGTTTAAAAACTTCTGGTCGGGAACCTTTATTGCTTTCGCTTTCTAAATCCGGTTAGGAGACCGCCATGAGTTTAATAGCCGATAGTCTTAAAAAAGCGTTAAAAGCTAAAGAATCTCTAGGGCCAAAAGTACCACAATTCAATTTAATAGGCTCAAAAAGCAAGATTTCTGGAAAAATTCCCGACAAAAAAGTTCTGGGACAAGCGGTAGCTATCGGAGTTTTAGGCATTATATTTTCATATTTGGTTTTCTCAGGAGCTTTTGATAAAAACACCAAAGTTACCGAATTACCAATATTGGAAGACCTGGGCTTAAAAAAGAAAAAGTCACCTCCCATCCAAACAGCGAAAATTCCGGCACAGCCACAAGAACCAAAATTAACCCCACAACCTACAACGGCGCCGGCGAATTCCAAAGCAACTGAAACTTTAGAACCTTTCGTTCCCCCACAACCTGCGAATGATCAAGCAAACAAACCTGTTTCAAATTCGCAAAACGTTGAAAGCAAAACCGAAAACTTAGAACCTTCAACACAAACGATGGCTCAGGAACCACAGATTCCTATTGAAGAAATTGAAACCGAAATACCTGAGGATGAAATACCCCAGCCACAAAATGAAGGATCAAAAGTTGTTCCGGTAAACGAGTCTCCTCCGTTAGAAATTAGGATAAGAAGAGGTCCTAAGAAAACGGCAAAAAAAAATCGGAGAAATCGAACAGTCTCCAGCTCAAGGTCAAACTCGGTTAGAGATCAAATTTCAAGCGGAAAAGTTAAACATGTTGTTATCTTAAGTCCAAAGGAATTTTTAGAGCAAATTTCGGGAGATGATGGCGAAAAGTTAGAAATGGCAAATTTTTCTCCCGATGAAATGATGCCCATCAAGAGCTTAGAATCCCCTCCACTCCCTAAAACTGCAACTCCTGAAATATTTAAGGATTCAAATTACTATTTCAACATGGGAACTTTCCACCAAGAAGCGGGCGATCATCAAGAAGCTTTAATCAACTATCAAAAAGCCGCCGAATTAGACCCTAGGAACCCAGAAATCTACAACAATATCGGGTTAATTTATAAAAAGTTAAGGATGTATGACGCTTCGCTTGAGCAATTTATGCGCGCCCTATACATAGATCCCAATTTCTCTAAAGCATATAACAATATTGGGGTCGTGTATTATAAAAAAGGAAATATCAAGGGAGCCATTTCCAATTACAAAAAAGCAATTCAGGCAGAACCCGATAACCTCGAAACCTACAATAATTTAGGTATAATCTATAAAAAACAAAACTGGTTAGAAAAAGCACAATCTGTATACAATAAAGCGTTTAAAATCGATCCAGACCATCCAGGTACAAATTACAACTTAGGTTTGCTTTACGAAGAAATGGGTAATATGACTTCGGCTATTTATTTCTACCGAAGATTTATTAAGCTTGGGGGCGACCGTCATCCTCAATTGGTAACACGAGTAAAAAATCATCTAGAATCTTTAGTAGGCTAGTCCCTTCTATTTTTTGGCTATGGTTCTTATTATTTTTTGAGTTTTCTCCTTCCCTTGTTTAAGTAATTTAAAAAGCTTAGAATGAAGTCAAAATAATTTTTATCTCCTAGGGCGTTTCCATGCCTCAGACTTCTATTAAAACCAAAATCAAAAAAAATATCATTGCAGGGCTTCTTGTAGTAATTCCAACCGGCCTGACTTACTTTCTGTTTTCATTCGTGAATTCTAGCTTAGACGAATCGTTGGTCCCATTTATAAACAATCTATTACACAAGACAGGCATCCATATATCGGATAACATATATATCCCTGGAACTGGTTTTTTCATTCTGTTTATTTTAATAATTTTAGCGGGTCTTTTTGCGACTAATTGGTACGGCAAAAAAGTTGTCGGCTTTGGCGATATTATTGTTCAAAGAATTCCGTTTGTACGCTCAATTTATGCGACCATAAAAAAGTTAATGACAACTGTTTCGGAAACAGGAACTCCAAAATTCCAAAAAGCTGTCGTCCTGGATTATCCAAGAGAGGGATTGCAAAGCCTTGGAATAATATGTTGCGACGCATTTGGAGAAGTGGAAGATAAATTAGGAAAAGGCTTCGTAAATATTTTTGTTCCAACCACTCCAAACCCTACCACCGGCTTTACGGTAATCTTGCCTAAAGAAAAGGTTATTCCTTTAGACTTTCCTGTTGACCAAGGGTTAAAAATGATTGTTTCGGTGGGAATGTATAATCCGGAAGTTTCTGAAAAAAAAATACAGAAACATTTCCCCGCTTCGGAAAATAATTAATGCAAGTCTATCTTTCTTTATACTTCGCGGGATTTACTAGTTTTTCACTAATCACTTTTACGGCTTTAGGATCCATTTGACTTAAAATCTGAGCCGCTATTTTACTCTTCATACGAGAAATTATTGGAATTCCAATACGCTCATCCAAAGCTCCAATTAAAGGAGCGGCATCTTCGGGACGCATGGAAGAATAAATATTTACCAAAAGATCCAAGTTTTCTTGATTTAAATCGTCTGAAATTCCTAACAGAACTTGGCCTTGATTTATTGCGTCCTCAATTTTCTTTAAATCTTTTTTTACCTTTTTCTCAAGGTCTTTAAGCTGTTGTTCCTTTAACTTCACAGCTTCTTCTCGTTTCTTTAATTCTTTAGTTTTTGTTTCGATTCGCTCGATAAGGCGAAGAGTTTCCACATTAACGTTTTGCGGTTTGCGCGATAAACCTGGATCTTTTGCGTCGTTTTTGAGCTCTTTTTTATCGGCCATTTGCGCAAAAGCAATTTTTTGACCTATATTCCAATTCATCCATTTGCAATCATAAGAACTAAACGGCGTAAAATAAAAAAAGAAAAAAGAGAATAAAAAAAGAAAATTTCGAAACATTATTTCGACCTTCTATTCCACTGGATTGCGGCAACTTCATCCAACATGGCCGTTTCTATTTTAAGCCGCATGTCTTTTTCTTCTTTTAATTGTTTCTCTTTTAAAATTTCCAAAGTTTTCCTACTTTGCATTGCTTTTGCTAAAACTGTCCTTTTAGCCCTAGCTTTTTCATCTATCTCCGAAATAATATTTTGCTGCAATTTTTTTTGGCTTTCAATACCGTCAAAGAATTGATTGTATACTTCCAACATATTAGGATCGATTTGCCCGCTAATAGCTTGATTCCAATTAACTTTAGTTTTATTGCCAACGTTTTCCATAAATTGAAGCCGTTTTTGCTGAGAAATTAAATGATTCTGAATTTCCGAAAACTCTTTTTTTATAGAATTTTCATTATTAATTCTCATTTTTAGGAGCGTTTCTAACTTAAATGCCATAATATTTTTTCTTAAAAAAACGATTTGTTTGCTTTAATTAATTATTTGTTTTAACCCACCAATACTTTCTTCAAGGCTAGACGTTTCCATAATTCCCTGACGAAGGAAATTATTCATAGCGTCAATTTTCTCCATGGCATTATCAATTTTGGGGTTACTCCCTTTCGCGTAGGCGCCAATATTAATTAAGTCTTCAGCTTCTTTATAAGTCGCTAATATATCCTTAAACCTCATTGTATCTTGATGGTGATCTTTTGACGCAACATCTATCATCAATCTACTAACGCTGCTTAAAACATCGATTGCTGGATAGTGATTATGAGACGCTAATTCTCTAGATAACACAATATGCCCATCTAAGATTGCTCGAATAGAATCGGCCACAGGTTCGTTTAAATCGTCGCCTTCCACTAAAACAGTATAAAGCCCCGTGATACTTCCAGATGCCTGGGTAGTTCCCGCTCTTTCTAACAATCTTGGCAGTAAAGAAAATACCGAGGGGGTATAACCGCGAGTCGTTGGCGGTTCGCCAGCAGATAATCCAATTTCTCTTTGCGCCATCGCAAACCTAGTTACAGAATCCATCATCAAAACTACATTTTTACCCTGGTCTCTAAAATATTCGGCAATAGTGGTGGCAATATAAGCTCCCCGCAAACGAACTGGCGGCGGTTGATCAGACGTTGCGACAACAACAATAGATTTTTTTAATCCCTCTGGTCCTAAGTTTTCGTCTATAAATTCCCGAACTTCACGTCCTCTTTCTCCAATTAAAGCGATTACGTTCAAGTCTGCCGATGTATTACGCGCAATCATTCCCATTAAAACAGATTTACCCACTCCTGTTCCCGCCATAATACCAATGCGTTGACCTTTGGCACAGGTCAACAATCCATTAATTGCGCGGACCCCCATGTTTAAAGGTTCGTTGATACGATTTCTTTCCAAGGGATTAATAGGCGTACCCATTAAGGGATATTGAACGCCCAATGGAATATGGCCTTTGCCATCTATGGGAGCTCCTGTCCCGTCGATAACTCGGCCAATTAAATTTGGAGTAACTGAAAAGGTTGGAGAATCTTCTTCCGCTTCAATTTTGCTTCCAGGTTCTATTCCATAAATATCGCCTAATGGCATTAGAAGCGTCTTATTATCCTGAAAACCGACAACCTGAGCTCTCACAGGATCTTTCCCGCTTAAAGGAAAAATAGTGCATGTAGCCCCCACTGCGCATGGAGGTCCATCGCCCTCTAGTATCATTCCAACGATTCTTTTAACTTTACCGCTCTTTTTTACTAGTCGTGTATTTGCTATGAAAGATCGATATTTTGATATATCTATACTAGTTTCCATCGGATTCCGTATCCTCTAACTCTTCTTCCAAGTCCCCTTCTTCTTCAAACGGCCTTGGCGTTAGATTAAGAATTTTATCAATTTCTTCATCTAAGTGTTTAATCTGCGCATCCACAGTTCCAAAATTCGTTTCTATTACGCATCCTCCTCGTTCCATTGCTGGAGAAGCTTCGAAAGTAATATTTCTAATCTCGTCAAACAACAAGTGCAATTCGGGTCTAAAGCTTTCCGCATAACCTTTGTCGGCAGGGTTCACTTTGATAATCATAGTCTCTTTATCTAATACCGAATCCACTGCCAATCGGATCATTTCTTTTATGCTATCTTCTCGGATGCTCATTTCATGATGGACAATTTTCTTGGTTAATCCAACCACCATCTCCATCATTTCCCTTTCCACCTTGCCGTACATCTTTTTTCTAAAAACCGTTAGCTCTCGGACACATTGATCAAATGTTTTAAAAAAAGGCTCAAATTCTTGCGAGGCATCATTTTCGCCTTTTTGAAAGCCTTCTTTATTTCCCTCGTCATATCCTAATTTTCGAGATTCGTCTCTTATTTGAGTCGCTTTAGATTTTGCCTTATCGATAGCGTCGGCAAGAATCTCTTTAACTCCTTCGCGAGCGCGCTTAACGTTTGTTTGGTCAAAATTACGAGCTTCATCCGAGTCGTAAATAAATCGTTTCTCGCCAACTTCTTCGGGATTGACTAAATCCGTAAGCTCATATTCCCATTGTTCTTTAGTTTGAACGCTTTCAGCCGTTTCGCTTTTAAGGAAATCTCTTTGGAAAGATCCCGAAATTTCATCAGACATATTGATCCTCTGCTCCGCCACCAATTACAATTTTTCCTTCTTCCTCTAACCTTTTACACACATTAATTACTTTACTTTGGCTATTTTCTACTTCGCTAATTTTTTTTGGCCCCATGGCTTCTAGATCTTCTTTGAGCATCATGGAAGCCCGCTCTGACATGTTGTTAAAGATTTTATCTTTTAACTTATCGGTAGCGGTTTTGAGAGCTATCAGCAAATCTTCCTGATTCACTTCTTTTAATACCATTTGCAAACCATGGTCGTCGATTTTGACAACGTCTTCAAAGGTGAACCTTAGATTCCGAATTTCATTAGCTAAATCAGGATCTACCTCGTCTAATTCGGTTAAAATTGAAGTCTCAGTGGTTCGATCCAAAGTTCCCATGATCTTAGCCGCATTATCGACTCCTCCCATTTTACTACCAGATACTGCGGTAGAAGCGCGTAACTCGTTTTGGAGGGCTTCGTCTAATTCTCTAATAACCATAGGAGCAACCCGCTCTAAGGTAGCGAGGCGATGTACAACCTCCGTTCGCATATCTTCAGGTAATTCCTTCAATACTGCGCTGGCGACAATAGGTTCTAGATGAGCCATAATTATGGCTGCGGTTTGAGGATGTTCATTCACTAAAAAGTTGGATATGGTTCTAGGATCCAACATTCGAACCGTTTCCAAACCGCCTTCTAGTTCATCCGTAGGAGAAGTAATGTTATTTAAAATTTCCGCCGCTTTAACAGGATCCAACGCTTTCATAAGAGTTGATTTTAAAAACTCCACACCGCCTAATCCAATACCGCCGGTTCCAGATTCTACGGCTTCATGAAATTCTTTTCGAACTTTATCCATAGTTTGGATATCCACATCGGCTAGAGCCGACATGTAGTTACCTATGGATTGAATTTCCCGTTCGTCCAGATTTGCTAAAACTTTAGCGGCAGGCTCTTCGCCTAAAGACATCAAAAAAATTGAAGCTTTTTCAGGTCCCGTATATTCTCTAGCCATCGTTATCTCCTATTTTACTCGTCTACCCCTTTACGTTCCCTCAACCACTTACGGACAATACTGGCTGAAAACGCAGGATCTGTATCTACAAATTCGTTAACGGCATTTCTAATTTCTTGAGCGGCAGGTCCTAATTCTGCCAATCTTTGTCTTTCTTCTTCCAGTTCTTCATCAGTCGCGATGATCTCAGGAACTGCAGGTCCTTCTTCAACGACTTCAACGCTTGTGGTCATCCAAGTAACTAGCGGTCTAACTAATCGAGTATAGAACAAGAAGACAAAGATGAAACCTAATAATATTTTACCAATTTCTAACCCAAGTTCCAATTGTTCAGCCTGCTTTAAACGCTCGGCTTCTTGCAACTGAAGAGTTTTATCAAACTGGACGTTCTCAACTTTAATTTTGTCTCCACGTTGAGCGTTATAACCAACCGCTCTTTTAACTAAATCTAAATAAGTCGCCATCTCTTCTGGCGTTCTCGGTTTATAATTGGCCTCTGGGTCGAGCGTACCATCCACCATAACGCTTACGGAAAGATTCGTAAGTCCACCCGTCGGTTTGGTAATTCGACGTATTACCTTGTTAATTTCATAATTCAGAGTTTGCTTTTCGTTATTCCTCTTGGCCGCATTCCCAGCTTTTCCTCCTGGAGTTTGTCCCGTAGGCAATAAAGCCTGGACTCCTGGCACTCCCCCTGGCGGTACAGCACCTACAACAGCCTCGGTTGCTCTTTGTTCGCTCCGGATTACTTGCGATTCAGGGTCGTAGATCTCTTCAGTTCTTTCTACCTTATCAAAATTAAGCCTTGCGGTTACCCGAGCAATGACTTTTCCTTTTCCTAAAGCGCTTTCGAGCATATTTGTAATGCTATTTTCGAACTCCATCTCAAGATTTCGTTTATGCTTGTAATTGCTGCCCGTCATCATGGCTTCGCGAGAAGATTTTTGATCTCCAGAAAGAATATTTCCCTTCATATCAACAACAGCCACATTTTCTGGAGCAATGCCCTTTACGCTACCCGACACCAAATGGACAATCCCCTGAACTTGGCTTTCCGACAAAGTTCTTCCTGGTTTAATTTTTAAAGTAATAGAGGCTTTACCTTTAGGCTTTTCCCTTAGAAAAATATTTTCCTCTGGAATGACTAAATGAACTCGAGCTTGACTGATTGAATCCAACGATTTAATAGTTCTCATTAATTCGCCTTCTAACGCTCTTTGATAATTTAATTTTTGAACAAATTCTGTCATTCCAAGAGATGAATCTTCGAATAATTCCATTCCCACTTCTCCGCCTTCTGGTAAACCTTTAGCCGCGAGTTGCAAACGCAATTCGTGTACTTTATTAGAAGGCACCCTTACAATAGTTCCATTAGCTCCTAACTCATAAGGTATCTTTTGAGTTTTCAAATCATCCACTATCGCTGCGGCATCTTCTGCAGCCAAATTAGAATAAAGAAGTTGAAAGTCAGGTTCTTGAACCCAAAAAGACATCGCAACCAAAGAAGAAACTCCAATAGCGACTAAAGCCCAAACGGCTCCTTTTTGACCTGATGTAAACTCTTGGTACCTACTTTTAATATTTTCGATAAAAGCTAAGATTTGTTCCATGGGATTTATGGGTTTAGTTAATGTTTAATAGTTCGATTATCTTCCGAGATCAATAGCCCTTAAAGCCATATTCTTCGAAGCGTTAATAGCCGTTACGTTTGCTTCATAGGAACGGGAGGCAGTCATTAGATCCACCATTTCGCTCATCAAATTAATATTAGGCTTGGCAACATAACCCAATTCATTTGCATCTGGATGATTGGGTTGAAACTCTAATCTGGGTTCGTCTTGATCTTCAACAATATCGGTTACTACAACTCGATTTACGTTTGATTGCATTTCTCTGCTAAGTTTTTGACCGAACTCATCTTCTAAAGGCAAGGCTGTAACGACTAAATCTTTTCTCCTATAGGGTCCGCCTTCTGGAGTTCGAGTCGTTTCAATATTGGCAAGATTACTAGAAATAGTCTCCATTCGCTTCCGTTGTACTGATAATCCGGAAGAACTAACTCTCATTGAAGATAAAAAATCCATATCCGTGGCCTTTCATAGACAATTTTTTGACAATGTTTATTCCTAAACTGTTAAGAGCAAATAACATGCCAAAGAATTTTGCCAATATTTTGACAAAACGGATTTCGAGGGATAAGAAGGAAGGCTAAAGGGGGGAGAATAACTTGTAGCTAACTAATCTCTATCAAAAAAAATACAAATCTTTACTTTGATTTTGCTTCATATTCGGTCAATTTATTTCTTAAAGTTCTAATACTTATACCCAAAATTTCAGCGCATTTCGTCTTGTTGTTATCGACTTCTTCAAGCGTTTGAAGAATCATTTCCTTTTCCATTTGATGAAGAGTTTTTCCTACAAACGACCCAACTTCAGGAGAAGGCGAGGTCGAAGAAATCTCTTCTTCATCTAGAAAAAGATCTGAGGGCTGAATAGTGTCTCCACGACATAATAGAACAGCGCGTTCGATCGTATTTTCAAGTTCTCTAACGTTGCCGGGCCAGCTATATTTTTTCAATAGATCTAAAGTCGTCGGCGCAATTTTAGATATTTTCTTACCTACTTCCTTGCCATGTTTTTCAATGAAAAATTCGGCTAACACAGCTAAGTCTTCTTTTCTTTCTCTTAACGAAGGTAAAACTATGGGTATGACATTTAAACGATAAAATAAATCTTCGCGGAATTCATTTTCTCTTATTCTTTGCTTAATATCACGGTTAGTAGTGGCAATCACTCTAACGTCAACCGGTATAGATTCCCTACCTCCAACACGATCAATCTCATGCTCTTGCAAAGCGCGTAATAATTTTGCCTGAAGTTGAACGCCCATTTCAGTAATTTCGTCTAAAAGAAGGGTGCCTTTATTAGCAATTTCAAATTTGCCTTCTTTTCGAGTTGCCGCGCCAGTAAAAGCCCCCTTTTCATGTCCGAATAGTTCGCTTTCAAGCAACCCTTCGGGTAATGCAGCGCAATTTACGGCCACAAATGCCTTATCTTTTCTAGGGCTGCAATGATGGACATAGCGAGCAAACATCTCTTTACCAGTTCCACTTTCACCAGAAATTAAAATAGTCGATTTGCTGTAAGCTACATTTTCGACAAACTCTAATTTTTCTTTCATTTTAGCGTTTGCAGTAACTATTCTCCGCTCTGGAAGGCTTTTTTCTCGCGGAGTTTCAGTTTCTTCGGTTTTCGGCTCGAAAGAAGACCCCGTTCCTTTCAAAAAAGCTCTTTTTATAGTCGAAGCGACTATTTCAGCTGAAAATGGCTTTAGTAAATAATCGAAGGCTCCCACCTTCATACTTTCCACAGCGCTGTCAATAGTTCCATAAGCCGTCATCATCACTACTTGAACATCTGGATAACGTTTCTTTAAAGATCGCAATAAATCCATTCCACCCATTTCAGGCATTCTCATGTCTGTTAAAACCAAATCGAAAGACTCTTTTTCTAAACGATCCAGCCCCACTTGTCCATTTTCGGCAGTAACAGTCTCATAACCTTCACGTTTAAGAGTGGCTTCTAAAGCAATCCTCATTTCTATTTCGTCGTCAACTATTAAAATTCTCTTTGTATTTTGCTCGCTCATTTTTTTGAATCCCATACTGGAATCTTTATGGTAAATGTCGTTCCAACATTTTGATGGCTTTCGACTTCTATCGTGCCTTGATGAGCTTTAATTATGTTATAGGCAATCGCCATACCTAACCCTGTCCCACGCGCTTTAGTGGTAAAAAATGGGTTAAAAATCTTTTTAATATTTTCTGGGGAAATACCCACCCCCGTATCCGATATTGAAATAGCAATACAAGCTCCTTCTTTTTTTCCCTTTTTATTTATACCAATTTCTCTACTCTTTAACACTAATTCTCCATCTTCCTGCATTGCTTGAATTGCATTTCGGATAAAGTTTAAAAATACTTGTTTCAATAAATCAGTGTCGCCTCGACAAAATAACTTTTTATTGCCCAGCTTACGAACAATTTTAATGTTTTCTGGATAAATAATGTTAGAAGAAAACTCTAATAATTCCTCCAACATGGCATTGATATCGCATCTTTGGCAAGAAGGTTCCGGAGATTTCGCAAATAATAGAATACTGGAGATGATTCTATCCATATTTTTGACGCCAGAGCAAATATGATCCGCAAGAAGCTGTTTGTCCACATCTTCTTCTAAATCTTTACGCAAAAGCGACGCAAAAAGTTCAATGCTTCCTAGTGGGTTTCGAATTTCATGCGCAATACCAGCCGCCATTTCTCCCATTGCTGTGAGCCGTTGGTTTCTCTGAACTTCCTCCTCTAACCTTTTTAAATGAGTCACATCTTGGACTATCAAAACGGTTCCAACTTCTTTGTTTTTCTGATCTTTCATTGGAGAAGCGGATACTCGGATATCGATTTTCTCATGATCTTCAGGATAATACACCCGGTCCAAACTCTCGTTTTTTTCTTTAGTCTGGATAAGGGGAGCAAAAGTCGATTCAATAAAATCGGGAGAAAACACATCTTTTAATTTTTTCCCTAAACATTTTCCTGGAGATTTATTCATTATTGCCCCAGCCGCTTGGTTGAAAGCGGTGATTTTTTCATCCGAATCAATTACAACAACGCCATTGTGAAGGTTTTCTAAAATATTATTGAGGTTATTCTTTACTTTATCTTTTTCTTTTAAGTTTCGTTCTAGTTCTAAATTCTTATCGGCCAGTTGCGAGTCCAACTCATTAATTCTTTCTTGAAGCTTATCATAAGAACCTTGCAGCTGCTGTGACGCTTCATTAAATGACTCGAAAGCTTTATGAAGAACTTGAATTTCTTGTTCTCTCTTTTTTTCTACCAAGTTTTCAACCATTTTGAGAAAAGAATTATAATAAGAAAATCTATAAACAATTACATTATAGGAAATTAACCAAAGTCTTTGAACTTTTTTTCCCAATCAATGATTTTTAGTTTATTTTCTGCAGCTCTTTTGAGTAGGGGATCGTATTTTTCAACTTGAATAAATTTTTTCATACGATCAATTGATTTTCCCGCTTCTTTTAATTTGGAAAAAGAATCCGCTATTAAAAATTCCGCCCAATCATTTAAAGAATGATTCGGGTATAGTTGACGGGCTTTATCTAAAGCTTTTACGGCTTCTTCATAATTTTCATTGTTATACAAAGCAATTCCATACTTATAATAAGCGTTAGGAACATGTTCGGGAGGCGGTTTGACAGCTCGATTAAAAGTTTGAATTGACTGGTTAAAAGACTCAATGGCTTCCTTTGGTTTATCCATTTTCAATTGAACTTGAGCGATCCGATAATGAATATCCGAACGATTTCCTAATCCCTTTTCAAGAATTTCCCTATAAACGCCAATCGACGCATCAAATTCCTTTTTTCCTGTCAAAGCCTCTGCCTTTAATAAGAGGGTTTGAGGCATTAAATCACTCTCGGGAAATTTATTCACAAAAGCTCGGGAAACCCTTTCAGCTTCTTTAAATTGTTTCTCGCTTAAATGAATCCTTCCAAGGTTTAGAAAAATCCTATCGCTATATGTTTTATGAGTATCTAGACGTTTTACTCTTTCGTAATGCTTAATTGCCTCTTGCTCCATACCAATTTTCTGGTAAGCCTCTCCAATAAGTAGAACTGTTTTAACGTTATTTATATCTCCCAAAGAAAGACCCAGATAATCGCTATAAGCATATAAAACAGGTAAATAACCCTTTTGTTTAGAAAGCTTTTCTACTAAAAATATCAAAGATTGCTTTAAATACTTTTCAGCAGCTCGAACATAGTTTTTTTGAGGTTTGGCCGCTAATAAGCTTTTAAAATGGGCTACGGCATCTAAATACCTTTGGCTACGGAGATAGGCGATTCCAAGACTCAGAAGAACTTCTGATTTAATGTTTGGATCGGCGGCAGATTCAAATATCTCATCGTAAGTTTTAAAGGGATGAAAATATGGATCTAAATCGAAAACAATATTATTTATTTTTAGATTTGGATTTCTAATTCCAATATCTGCGAGCCTTATTTTTCCATATTGAGCTTCGCGACCTCCTGTTTTTCTCTTAGCAGATTCGTCAAATATAGCCAGTCCAGCGCGATCGTTTCCTTCGATAAAAAAAGAATCGCCAATTCGATTTAGAGCTTTAAAGGATAAAGGGGTGTCTGGCAAAAGGTTAATATAATCAAAATAATGTCGCCGCGCTTTATTAAAATCTTCATTTTTAAAATAAATTTCCGCCATATAGTATTTTACTTCGGCTTTTTCATTTAGAAATCTTGGCCATCTTTTTTCGCCGTCTTCATAAATTTCAAGCGCTTTGTCGTATTCTTCTTGATCAAAATACCATTTCGCAATCCGGAAAATACCATCTCTTGCATTTTCATCCCTAGGAGATCTTTTCAAAATGTTATTTAAGGCTAAATAGGCTTCTTCATATTGATTTTCCCTCAACTGCAAAAGAGCTAACTGCGTATTAAAATAATTGGAGAATAATCCTTTGGGGTCTTTCCGCAATCCTTCCTTGTAAAGAGCTTTCGCCTCCAAAGACAATCCCATTTCATCGTAAACAGAAGCCAATTGAGCCAGAGCCTGATCGTAAAACTTAGATTCTGGGTATTCTCGTAAAGCAAAATTCAAAGCTTCAATTGTCTTTTCAAATATTGGGATTTCTTGACGAAAAGTCAGAGCATATTCTGCTTGAGCGGTCAAATACGCGATATCTCCAAGATGCCTACTACCAGGGTATTTTTCTCGAAATTGTTTAAATAAACGAATGGCTTCGGGGTATCTCTTTTGTTGGAAACGTAATAGGGCTTCTTTGAAATCGTCTCGCCCATTTCTAACGCGATCTTCTCTATCTTTTACCAGCGCTTCCTGGATGTCTGCTTGAGTGAAACCAGGTATTTTCAAACCACGGTTTCGAGTTTTATTTTCTTTATCGCTTATCTTTTTCCCATCCCCATTCTTACCACCCTTGGGAGTGGCCTGTGAAGCCATCTTCGTGGTTTCAGATTTTTTCGTCTGTGGACTGATATTCTTAATTCTAGCCTTAATAAAAGGTTTACCTTTTCCAAGAACATCCACAACAATTTGTTGAGGTAAGGTTCTTTGAAAATGAAAAAACCTGCTATTTTGATTTTGCAAATGTAAAGCAATTTGAACAGTACCAAGACTTGGCTCCAAAAGTTCTACCATTTGCAAATTTAAATCTTTAAATATTCTAGCTCGAGCTTTAGGCCCTAATTTTGCATTTTTTATTACTATGACAATCCGCTTTTTTAGAAAATCTGCGTCAACAGTGTACTGAACGGCCTTATTAAGTTTAATGAGTAACCTAGAATAATCTGGGTGTGGACCAATTAAAACTTCTTCAATAATAGCGCTATTCAAACCACTGGCAGGAGATTGGACTTCTTGCGAGAAACTAGATAACGGAACAAAATATTCCGCGCTTAGAAAAAGCAGCAGAATAGTTATAATTTTATTTTTTAAAGTTTTTTCTAACTGCATAAGAATTATTGGTTATTTTTAGTACTGAAATAAACTTAGCAAAAACCATACCGAAAAACGCTCATCAGTTTACTTTATAATACTTTAGGGTAGAATAAGCAGTTCGAATTGCGATTTCATTGAAAATATATTATAAATCTAGCTATTCTAAATCATACATCACCATAAATACTTTACTGGATCATCTCTTTTTCGTCATTTTTTTGACTTAACTGAATGTAAATCTAAAAAAATATTCTTAATTTAAGCTAATATTTCATAATGGCTAATAAGCGCCCAGACGAAAAAGATACAGAATTGTCTATAATTCGAGATTTGCTTAAAAAGCAAAATGGAATGCTAGGACAATCCTTATTATTTTCCAACCACTTACTTTACTTACAAAAAAGCATTAGTCTTCTTGACCTTGAAGAAATTAAACGCGTTCTAGTAGAAAAACTACCTCACATTTTATCTATTAGATATTTTACTTTGTTCTTATTTGACAAGAAGAATAATAGGCTAGATTTAGCTTGTCATAATCGACCTGACTTGCAAAAAAATATGTCAATTGCCGTCGACGATTCCCCCGTTATGAAAGATGCTCTTAGCAATGGTAAATATATTGTCGAAGCGAATTATCAAAATTCAAAATTTTTCCAAGGAAAGCGTAATAGCCTTTTTCAAAATAATTTTTTAGTCTGCGCTCCCTTGATGATTGAAAATGAAATCGTAGGAATTCTAAATCTAAATGACAATATTAAAGGTTTTTTTTCAGTAGGCGAATTAGACTTTGTTATCAATATTACTGAATTTTTATCGTTAACAATTAGCAATGCCCTTCTTTTTGAAAAAGTAGAGGATTTATCCGTAACAGACGGATTAACCGGAATTAAGAATAGGCAATATCTTGAAAATGTATTTACTTCAGAATTTTCTAGAAGTCTACGTTATAAAAGCCCCTTGTCTGCAGTCATCATAGATGTAGACCATTTTAAATCAGTCAATGATACTTACGGTCACCAAAAAGGCGACCAAGTCCTTATCGAAATTGGAAATGTCTTAAACGTAATTTGTAGAGCCCACGATACCATTGCTCGTTATGGCGGAGAAGAGTTTGTGGTCGTTTTGCCAGAAACTAATGCTAAAGGAGCATTCCCAATTGCTGAAAGAATTCGAAATCAAGTTGAAAGTTTATCCTTTGAAAGCGACACAAAACCTTGGCACGTAACAATTAGTTGTGGCGTTGCTGAAATAGATTTCAAAAAAATGAAAAACAAAGACGATCTTCTAAAAGTCGCCGATCAAGCTCTATATAAAGCTAAAGAAAACGGAAGAAATCAAACGATCCTTGGATAAACTAATGAAACCAATAGATATAGATGTTTTTGGGGAAATTGAAATGCTTCATTCTCCTCCCTTCCAAATTGTAAAAGTATTGGATCAAGTAAACACTATGTCTTTTAAAGATTTTAGAGCTGAAACAATGATTCAAAATGACCCGGCAATGGCTTGCCAAATCCTCAAAATAGCAAACGCTCCATTTTATGGTTGGCCCTCTCAAATTGTATCGTTGCAACAGGCCTCCAATCTCTTAGGGCCTGGACCCATAAAAAACATCATACTGACTACCCCTATATTAGAAAACGATCTTGAAGCTTTTAGCGACTATAATTTCTCAGTTAAGTCTCTATGGCGACACATGATAATTACTGCAACATTAGCTTTAGAAGTTGCGGAACTATCCGGCAGCCACGCTCCAGACGAATGTTTTACCGCAGGTTTAATACACGATATTGGGAAAATAGCGCTCTTGGTCCATCAACCTAAAATTTTTTCAATAATCGCTAAGAAAGCAAAAATAGAAAAAATTTCTTTATCTCAAGCAGGAAATAAGATATTAGGTTGGCCAATTTCTGAGATTTCTGCTTATTTAGCTTCCATTTGGGGCTTTCCCGAAAACCTAATTGAGGCTTTAAAATTAGGTCACAATTTAAATTCAAAAAATGGAGGCTTAAATAAGCTATCTGCTGTGGTTTGTTTGTCTAATAGATTAGCAAATAGTCTCGATTACCATGATGGGTGGCTTGCTTCAGAAACATCCATAGAACCATGGGTTTTCAAGGCTCTGAAATTAGATCAGTCGACTTTAAATGGGTGGAGCCCAAAATTAAAAGAAACCGCAGAATTGGCGGCGACTGCTTTTGAAAATTAAGATGAATTGGTAGGACGATGAGAAAAACGAGCCAATTACATATCAGGACCCATCAATCTAATAAATGCATTTAAAAGTTTGGGATCAAAATGATCGTTCATTTTTTGCTTCATGAGAGTTAAGGCTTCAAAAGAATTCATTGCTTTTTTATAAGAACGTCTAGTGGAAAGCGCATCATAGACATCCATTATTTTACAAATTCTAGCGTTAACGGCAATCTGATCTCCAACAAGGTTTTTTGGGTAACCTCCGCCTGTCCACTTTTCATGATGCTGACCTGCCATACAAGTAACTTTATTGCTGTAACAATTTAAATTGGAAAGATATTCCTCCCCTTTAGGCGAATGATTCTGAATAATTTTAAATTCTTCGTCTGTTAACGCTCCATTTTTATTGATCAGTTCATGAGGTATTTCCGCTTTTCCTACATCGTGCAACATACCTCCTAAACCCAGTTCACGCACGTCATCCCTGCCCATTTTAAGCTTTACGCCAAATGTCATACAATACAGTCCGACATTTACGCTATGCGTATACGTATAATAATCTTTGTTCGTAATCGAAGAAATTGCCTTAAACCCTACGTTATTATCGGAAATACAATCTTCCATAATTTCCATCACTTTTTCCGACGAACCTAATACTTTATCTGTAGCGGAAAACTCAAAAAAATCCTGCATAATTTCTTTTGAAACTGAATAAACTTTTTTAGTCTTTTCTTTTAGCGGTACTACATCGCTGGACATCATTTTCTTTAAGGATATGGTGGCTTGATCGTAATATTTAAATAAATCTTTTTCTTCAATATATAACTGGATATTAAAATCTGGATTGCCTAGAAACTCCTTAACCTTTTCTTGATGCCTTGGGTTATCGGCGCTTGCGAATTTTACGTAACTCCCTCCATCAGCCTTCGTTTCGTAATAAACGTCAAATGTCAAATTTGAGCCCTTACTAATATTTTCCAAATTAATCGGGCGATATAGACCTTTTTCTTCACTCATTTTTTTAAAAAATACCTAAAATAATCAATTTTTACAAAATGATTATACCAAACTACAGACAGTAACAGAAAATAAACTAACTATTTCCATTTCTAACTTTTTGGAAATATTTCTAAAGATTTGCATGAAAAATAAATCATGGATCGAACGCATCCAAGCCAATCTTTAACCGACATACTTTCTCCCGGCTCGTGCATTTTGGAGTTAGGATCATAAGCGCCTAGGCATAAAGGCGGAATTGGACCTAAAGCGTCGGTCAATTTAGGAACAAAAGGAATTGTTCCTCCACAACCATATAAACAAGGTTTTTCCCCATAACCTGCTTCTAAAGCTTCTAAAATTAGCGAAAATGCAGGGTGCTCTATTCCAGTTATCCAGGGTGAAGCTCCTTTATCAATTACAATATCAATTTCAAATCCTTCAGAAATCTGCGCTAATAAATATTTACGCAACGCTTCTGTGGCTAGCGCCTCGTCATTCCCAGCCCCCAAACGAATCTCGACAATAGATTTTGCTACTTTTGAATCAAATAACTTATAACTCCCATCATTATCCGCCCACAGAGATTGAACTTCAATAATAGGAATCGAGTAATTTTCCCGAGTTTCTATACCTCCCAGTACTAAAAACCCGTTGTCTCCTATTAGTTTATCTATAATTTTTGCTAATTGTAATTCAGCAACTGGAAATGGTCCTCCATTTACCCCTGAATGGGGATTTTTTGTAGAGGATTGTATATAAAAATCAACAATTAAATTTTCCCCTTGGCAAAAACTTTTGATCCAAGTTTTAAGACGAAATCGATTTAAATCATTAATTTTTTTTTGGAGCAAAGATAATAGAAGCTCCTCTTCCAAATTATCAGAAAGTTTAATTATCAATCTAGCCGCTGCCGAACCAAAAATAACGCTTCCAGAAACTCGGTTGCCCGGGCGAACATTTGCGTAGGATTTCCTCAGTTGAGCTTCAATAACACTTTCACGTTCAGAATCTACAGTCAAAACTGTGTCTGGAAGTAATCCACCTGTTTGTTTTAAAAAATCTACTGAAGTTGGAATTCGTGCAAATCCTTCGCGTTCTCTTTCGGTTAGCGGTAAATCTGCTAAGGCGATTTCCTCAATTGCCAGCGAATGGTCATCCTTGATCAGGGTAGATAGTAATTTATATAAAGCGGTTTGCTCGTCAATCTTAATTGAGGAACCTTTTTTCTTCTTCAGAGTTATATTCATCTGAACAAGACCGCGTAAACAAGTGGTTAAACCTGGTATCCCTTGATCCGGATTAATCACATCTGTAATTAAAATACAATCGGACGATTCAAAAAATTCTCGGTTTTCTTTAATTTGATCAACCAAAGTTTTAGAGCCCGATTCTTCCTCAGTTTCGTAAATCACCTTCATGTTGCAGGGTAAATTATCTATTTTTTCTCTATTTGACGCTTCGGCGTCGAAACCTACCGCCTTGAGTAATGCATCCACTGTCATCCCAATTGCGGTCACCCCTGCCAAGTCGTCAGCGGCGCCGCGGCCATAAGCTCTTGTTTTATTTTCGTTCCACCTTAACTTAGTCGGAGAAACCCCTCCCCATTTTTCAAATTTTTCATCGTCCATGTAAGGCTGCTTATCCAAATGGGCATAAAACAACAATGTTGGCTTTCCTTTTCCTGAAAATAATTCCGCCATTAAAATTGGATTAGGCAGTTGATCTCCATTTGAACTTTTATTTATTTTTACAAAATCAAAGCCTATTTTTCTTAAATATTCCTCGGCAAGAGATAAAATCTCTGTCATATCGCTAGGTGTTTTTCTATCGCCTATAAACTCATTGACGCCAAAACTTCTACTATCAATCGCAACCATTTTTCTTAAATATTCGAAGTGCCATGCAACGAGAGAAGAATCAGGTTTAATCAATTCTCTAGCGTTCAGATCTAACTCTTCAGTTTTCACAAATTATTTCCTCAGCAAAAATTTTATTAAACTTATTCAAAATCGCCTTAGAATCATACTTGGATAGAAAAATAACTCTATTTTCAAAAAAATGTAAACTCAGATTAAAAGGAACACTGGAAAAAGTCTTCAAAAAAAGGAATACTACAATTGTAATTGGCGAAAAAAACCAAGATTTTTTATTTTAAAAATCGTTGTAATTGAGACTTAAAACTTAAAAGAATATTCTTATGATAAATAGACTTCTTAATTTATTTAAGTTAATTCAAATCCTAAAAGTTAGAGGCAATTGGCTTTTAATAAGACGTTCTAAAAAACAGCTATTAGAATTTATTTTGTGTAAAAATGGTTTAAACAAAAAACCTTTAATCCAAGTTATTCCATATTGGTTTTACATGCTTAAAGGTTTAGATGCTTTGGTTTGGCGTTTAGAAACATTTGGTTTTTTGTTCGCTACAAATTTGAACGAACCGCAAAAGAAAGATCTCACTAAAGATCTGCCCGCTTAAAATCCAATCATTCAGCATTTAGTCTTTTGTATTTATTTTTCGTATTTTAATAATACGACTGTTTCCGTCAAGTCTTCCATCCGATCTTTTATCGCTTTTTCAAATAAACTAGCCAAAGCTATCCAAAAACTTCCTTCCCATTTCCACTTAACATCCCTTTGAATCAAAACAAAATTAATATCCGCAAATTTTTGTTTCCAGTCGTTTTCTTTCATTGCGATTAACGCTATTTTTTTTAGATTCAAGTTAATTAAAAGTTTTTGGGGATCCTCAAATCCATATACGGGTTTTCCAGTTAATATGCTCAATTTTGCTCGATCGTTTCCCAAACCAAAAACCGCCAACGTAGCGTCTTTTTTTAAAGGCATCGTGGAAATCTCTTTAAATTTATTCATAGGATACCGGCTGTAAAATGGAAGCGCATCTCCAAAAATAAAGGTCAAGGTAATTATTTGCATCAACGCCAAAGTTACAACTATCCCAAAAATCTTTTTATAAAAAAATAAAAAAGTAAGCAATGAAATACCAAATGCCAAAGTAAAAGGAACTATACCCAATCGGAATGGAATCGGTTCCATTTTTTTATACAACACCATTAATACGACCATCCCAACAGCAATTAAAATATAAAAAATAATGGATAACAAAAAAGGTATCTTAAAAAAATACCAGTTGCGCCAATTGCCATAAGTTTCAATTTGAACAAAAAAAACTCCCAAAATTGCGCACACAAAAGGAAAGACAGGCAATAAATATCGACTATGTTGGATCCCAAGGCTAAAAAATAAGAAAAGAGGAATACCAACACCCAGAAAACAAAATAAAAGAGATTGGGATTCTGGATCAAATAATTTTAAAAATTGAGTTTTAATATTTTTCAAGAAAGTTTTTTCTGTCTTTTTATCGCCTTGCCAAGCAACCAAGCCAAAGTAAACCAAAACTGCAGTAAAAAAGAAAAAAGACCATGGAAGTAAATAACGAAATAAAGACCAAAAATAATAAAAACCAATTGGAGTCGGATCTGATAAACGGTTATTAATTTCTATATTTATTAAATGATCTAGAAACTCTTGGCCATGGACAAGCCACATTCCTCCAAACCATGGCAAATTAATCGCCAACAAAATAGCAATTCCGGAAAAGAACTTTAAACGGAACAATTTTTCCCGTTGCCCGCTTAAAACCAAAAAAGACGAAATGACTAAAAAAGGGATCAAAAAAGCAGGGGGACCTTTGGTCAAAAACCCTAAAGATAACGATGTATAGGCTAGCAAATAATTTTTAGAAGAAACAGAATCTTCCTGATAACCCCGAATAAAAAAATAAAAAGTCGCCAAAATAAAAAAATTGAGAATCATATCCGTGGTTGCCCATCTCGCAACCATAAAATGAATAAAAATCCCGGGTAATATCAAAGAGCTTATGAAAGCGGGCTTAGTTCCAAAAAGCCTCTGGGCTAATAAAAATGTTAGAATAGAGCACCCAGCTCCCAAAAAAGCCGACCAAAATCTTGCCGAAGCCAATCCTGGCCCAAACAATTTATAAGAAATTGCCATTAACCAATAAGTAAAAATCGGTTTTGAAAATCGCTTCTTACCATGATAATAGGGAGTTAAATAATCTCCCGATTCAACCATATGGGTCACGGATTCGACATAGTAGTTTTCATCTGTATGGTATGGTGGAACTTCATTTATTCCAAAAGAATAGGCTCCCCAACAAACCATTGCCCAAATGAAAACCACGCCTAATACAGCGTTTTTCATTTTTAAAAACCTAAAAAATAATTCTGACCAAAGCGCTTAAAGTTATCAAAGCGTTAAGTTATAAAGAAGAGTGAGATTTGAATCTACAAAATTGAAAAGTTTAATAAAAACGAGATAATTTGGCAATGGGGGCACAAAATTTATAGGAAAGATACTAACTAAAAAAAATTAGTTAAATTTTGTAGAACTGTAGGAATCCAAAAAGAAAACTAAGTTTTAAAACTTATTTTTCATGGCTGCCGTCGCAGAAGGGCTTATTTTTAGTTCGAAAGCATCCGCATAGATAATATGTTTTATTAGGATCTAGCTCAATTAATTTTGGACCTAAATCTCCTCCACCCGATAAAGTATGATGAGAGGCATCGCAAAAAGGCCAGTGGTTTGATTGCATACACATACAAACAGCGATTTCATCTTCGCCTGTAATTTTTATAGGTCCATCAGAACTCATGTTTTGACCTTTATCGAAAATTTTACCAATTCACAAAAAGGAACGCCTAAAAATAAGATTTCAAGTTTAGACCTTCTCAAAATCAAGTTATCGGAAAAACATTGCCTTAATTATATTGGATAATGGTAAATATAGCAAAAAACCTATCCAGGGGATCAAAATGCTCATTAGATTAAAGGAAATTTATCGAACTAAACTAAAACTTCTTTAGGAGTTAGAGCGTTTGGTATGTATATTTCAAAACAAGCCCCATGAGGGGTTCTACTTTTACATCCAATATACCCGTCATATTGATTAACAATTTTATAAACAACAGCTAAACCCAATCCGACTCCTTTTTCTTTAGTTGAAAAAAAAGGGTCAAAGATTTTATTCTCTAAACCGGGTTCTATGCCATACCCATCGTCTTCGACAGCTAAATAAATACCAGCTCGTTTTGAATGATAATCTTCTCGATAAAAATCTAACGTCTCTTTTAATGAAATTTTTAATTCTCCACCATCGGACATTGCCTGTAAAGCATTGACACATAAGTTCCATATCAATTGGCGAATCAGTTGGGAATCTCCCTTTAAATAACTCTTTTCCAGAGGACAATTTAGAACAACGTTAACCGATTGATTATAGGCTTGATCGTTTTTCAATAAGGTAACTACATCTTCCAAAACTTGAGTTAAATTAACAAAAGTAATTTTAGGCGGCCTCGGATTTGCGTAATTTAAAAAATCAGACACAATAGAGTTAAGCCTATCTGTTTCACGAATAACAATATCCATCAAGCGTTTATCGGTTTGTTCTAAACTAAGCCCGTTTCGTAAAACTTGAATAGAACCGCTCAATGAGGCTAATGGGTTTCTAATTTCATGCGCTAATCCAGCCGATATTTTACCTACTTCAATTAATCTTTGCGATTGGGCAATTTTATTTTCCATAGCGCGTAGCGCTGTAAGGTCTTCAAATACGCAAATAAATCCCGCTAATTCTCCATTCTCATCTTTTAATCCGCTAATCTTCATTCGAATACGAATATTTAGTTTATCTTTTCTTGAACACTCGCCTTCTAACTGGAAAGGAAGCGGTTCGTCTTTAGTTTTAAAGAAATTATTCAAATCGCTTAATTTAAGAATTTCAAAACAATACTTATTTAGTATTTCAATACTTGGAAAACCAATTATTTGTTCAGCGGCAGGGTTGACAGAAGTTATCCTTCCTTCCATATCTGTTGTACAAATCCCATTCCCCATATTTTGTAAAATATTTTGGTGAAACGCTTGTAATTTTTGTAAATTTGCGCTCTTATCTTCTAATTCTTCTTTAATTATTTTAAGACGTTGCGCCAAAATAGAACTTAGAAAAGCCACGCTATAGTAAGAAATAATATTGATAAATATTATATAAAAAACGTATCCACGCTCATAAGAGCCAATAGAGTTTGGAGACAAATATATTGGATTTAAAATACCGTAAAATTGAAAATCCAAAAGTAAACCGTAAATTATACCAGCCGCTGAAGCTGCCAAATAACAGGCTGTTCTCGGAAGAATTATCCCCGTAGCAATGATAGTTAATATATTTAAAAAGGAAAATGGACTTTCTATTCCGCCTGTAGAATACAAAATACCCGCTACAATAGCTAAATCGCCTGATACTAAAACTGTCGCAGTCCAAACAAATTTAGAGCAAAACTTTAAAAGTAATATGTAAATTAGAAATAAAAAGTAAGCGAATCCTATAACAACGCTTATAGGCTGAATTGGTACTGGACCATTAGCCTGCATTTGGAAGATAAAAAGAAGAACCACCAATCCCGTCAGCAAAGCGGCTCTAAGAATCAAGATAGTCTTGAACCTTAAGGATAAATCTTTATCCAATTTTGCTGGGTTTTGATCCATTGGGATATTTTCCCTAGTCTCATTAAATCTTAAGACCATTTAAAAACAGTTTAAAACCCTGTAAAGTTCCGTCAGTTTTATCAAAACGGCTTTGGGTATTTTAGCAACTTATTATTAAGTTGCTTCTCCCATCTTGAATATGGGTAAATACATTGCTACAACAATAAATCCAATAATAATTCCAAGAAAAACCATGAGCATGGGTTCTAACAAAGATGTCATGGCATCAACAGCATTATCTACTTCTTCGTCATAAAAATCGGCAATTTTTTCCAGCATAGCGTCTAAAGCTCCGGACGCCTCTCCAACATCAATCATCTGAACTACCATTGGTGGAAACACTGCCTGACGCTCTAAAGGAGCCGCAATGGTTTCTCCTTCTTTAATAGCTTCTATTGTTTGAAAAATAGCAATTTCAATGATTTTATTTCCGGCAATTCTAGCGCAAATATTTAGTCCTTCAATAATGGGTACTCCGCCGGAAATCAAAGTCGCTAATGTTCGAGTAAATTTAGCTACAGCAACTTTCCTCAATAACGGACCAAAAACTGGAGCTTTTAGAGAAAACCGATCTATCTCTAACCGTCCCTTATCGGTCGCATAAATCTTCTTGAAAATAAAAATAAAAGCTACAAAACCGCCAATCATATAATACCAGCCATAGCGGAAAAAATTACTAACGTCCATAACCACAGCAGTAGGCCAAGGTAGCTCAGCGCCGCCTTTTTCAAACATGGTGGCGAACGAGGGAATTACAAAAACCATTAAAAATGCGACTACAACGAAAGCCACACCTACAATAACGCCGGGATATACCATTGCCGATTTAACTTTCGCCTTAAGGGCTAGCGCCTTTTCAATATATCCGGCTAATCTCTGAAGAATAACGTCTAATGTCCCTCCTGACTCACCAGCCTCAACCATGTTGCAATAAAGGCTATCAAACGCATCAGGATGTTTTCTTAATGCATCTGACAAATTGGATCCCACTTCAATATTTGTTTTTACATCTCGAATAACGTCGCCAAAAGTTTTATTTTCTGACTGCTTCGCAAATATATCTAAACATTGAACCATAGGTAATCCAGCGTCAATCATGGTGGAGAATTGACGAGTAAACAAAACGACATCTTTTTCGGTAATTTTCTGTTTGGATTCGAAGAGTTCTACATCTGTCCAACTTTTCTTCAATTGGACAGTTTGAACTCTTATGTTTTTCTTGGCGAGTAGGTTTATTGCGGCGCGTTCATTTTCCGCCTCAATTTCGCCCGTTTGTTTTTTCCCGCGAATGCGAGTTTCATATTGGAATTTGGGCATATACGGTTTTAATTAACCGTCTTTTAAAGAAATAGAATGGATGATGTTTCTAGTACTTTCTAATTCGACGCCGATACGACTGAGTTTTTCGGTGGTAATTCTCAACCTTTCCACTAAAGCGGCAAACACCAAACGTAAATCTTCAGGAACTTCTTCTAAAAGAGCGTCGAAACGTTCTTTATCAATAATTCCAATTGTAACTTCTCCAACAGCGGATACATTAGCGCTCCTTAAGGAATTTGAAATTAATCCCATTTCGCCAAAAACATCGCCCTTTTTAAGGGTACTTATGACAACCGTTTTCTTTTCAAATTTTTTTGTGATTTTTACTTTACCAGATAACAAAACACAAGCATTGTTGCTTATCACACCTTCTGAAATAATCGTGTCGCCATCAGAATATCTTTGGATATATGGGGTATCTTCAAGAGTCATATTTTTCCTAAAGCAGTTAAGGTTTCTTTATATACTTTGTAAAAGGTATCGTTTTCAGAAATCGATTGTTTTAATAATCCAGGAAGTTTAGCCATGTCTTTTTCATTAACAACCAAATTGACGCTACATGCAAAAGCCTGCATATTATGACCTGATTTAAAGTTATCTCCCATCATAACAACAAACATTTTTCTCCGGGTAGACATTGGCATTTCTATAATAAAATTATATCCTTCATTTTCTTCTAAACTCTTCCTTTGAAATCTTTCTGTTAAAACCACAAAATGAAATTGAGTAAATTTCATTTTGTGCGCAGCTTGTTCAGGAGATTTAGCAATTTGGATTTTAAAATCCATTTTTTCTAATGTTTTTACCCATGAGTCTTGGTCTTTATCCACCAAGACTAAGGCGATCTTATCGTTTTCGCCATAAAATGGGATATCCTCTTCTTCAAATTCAGAATCTACAACTACCCCTGTATCAATTTCGCTTTCGCTGTTATCAACATTTTGTGGAGTTTCAGTCGCTATAGATTCTTGTTCGGGCTCAGGATCTTTTTTTATATGACCATCTACACGAACCTTATTTTTACATTTTGGGCAAGAAACATTGAACGCTTTACCCTCAGGCACCTTATTATCCGGAATTTTTATTTCATATTCGCATGAAGAGCAATTAACAAGCATCAAAACTCCCTTTCAATTCGACGACAAACATTATTAAGAGGGTCCTCCATATTCGTCATCCATACTCAAACCCTCGATATCTGTCGTTTTCTCCCCTCTTTCAGCTTTGTGGGTATCCAAACCACGACCAACGACCGCTTTACGAGAAGCGTAAGCCATTGCAGTTTCTTCAGTAATCAGATCTTCTTTAAAGAGTCTTAGGATATGTTGATCAAATGTCCACATCCCATAAGCATCGCCATCAGAAATAATTTCGTAAAAAGACTTACCCTCTGACTCTCCGTTTATGATGGTGTCTTTTACTCTTAAATTGGAAGTCATTATCTCTAATAATGCGACTCTTCCTCCGCCTTTTTTTGGCAATAGCCTTTGGCAAATAATATACCTAACAGTATCGGCAAGTCTAAGTCTAATTTGTTGTTCTTCTTCTTGTTCAAACATACCCACAATACGGTTTATCGTTTGTCCCGCATCAACAGTATGTAAAGTGCTTAAAACAAGATGCCCCGTTTCGGCGGCGCTCATACCAATTTCAACGGTTTCTCGATCTCTCATTTCACCTACTAAAATCACTTTGGGGGCTTGTCGTAAGGCAGCTCTTAATCCCGAAGAAAAAGCGTCGTAGTCGCTTCCTAATTCCCGTTGGTTAAAGGTTGCTTTTTTGTGAGGATGAACAAACTCAACAGGATCTTCCAAAGTCACAATATGAATCGATTTTTCGCAATTCATTTTGTTTAAAAGAGCGGCAAGAGTGGTAGATTTTCCACTACCAGTCGCCCCTGTCACTAAAATTAATCCATTTTTTTCCTCTGCGGCTTTTGCAAATTGAGCAGGTAATTTTAGATCTTCAATAGAAGGGATTCTGGTCTCTAATTTACGCAAAACAATCGTGTAATTACCTCGCTGTGAAAAAATATTAACGCGAAATCGCGCTTTACCTACTAAAAAATAAGAGCAGTCACATGACCCTTCCCGTAGAAATATCTCAGTCAACCTACGATCTGAATTGATCAAATTTAAAGCAAAGATTTCGGCTTGAAACGGAGTAAGTTTTTCAATTGGCGGAACTAATGGCACCCCTGTTAACTCGCCGGAAGATTCAACCTGAAAAGGTTTTCCCACGGTTATATTTAAGTCGGAAATATTGCCAAACGCCTCGAGCATTGTAGTTAGAATGTAATCGATTTCCGCTTTACGCATGGCGTCTAATAAAACTCAGGAGGTGTTTTCAAAAAAGGAATAAAACGATCTTTTACTATTGCCTTATCGAAGGCATCTTCAGCGCTAATTTTTTTCTCTTCTAAAGCTTTTAAAATGGCATCGTCGAGAGATTGCATTCCATATTTTTTCCCAGTTTGAATAACAGATGGAATCTGGAAAGTTTTTCCTTCCCGAATTAAATTAGATACAGCTGAAGTAACGACCAAAATTTCCAACACAGCCATCCGTCCTTTTTTGTCAATTCGCTTAAAAAGATTTTGGGCAATTACACCTTTTAAAGCCTCAGATAAAGTGGTTCGAATTTGGGCTTGCTGATTTGCGGGAAAAACATCTATTACACGATCAATTGTCTTACCAGCGCTTTGAGTATGTAAAGTTCCAAAAACTAAATGACCTGTCGATGCCGCTTCTAAAGCAAGGGAAATCGTTTCTAAGTCCCGCATTTCGCCGACTAAAATAACGTCAGGATCTTCCCGAAGGGCCCCTCTCAACGCCGAAGAAAAACTTTGAGTATGAATCCCCACTTCTCGATGATTAATTATACAACCTTGGCTCTTATGGACAAATTCAACAGGATCTTCAATCGTCAGGATGTGATCTTTTCTATTTCTATTAGCGTAATCCATCATTGCAGCCAATGTAGTGGATTTTCCACTGCCAGTAGGCCCAGTCACTAAGACTAATCCCTTATGAATCATGGACAATTTGGTAACAATTGATGGAAGCCCCAATTGTTCTGACGTCAAAATTGTACTGGGAATTTCTCGAAAAACGGCGCCAATACCCCATTTTTGTTGGAAAAAATTAGCGCGGTATCTTGCTAAATTGGGAATTTCATAAGCAAAGTCAATATCTCCAGTTTCTTCAAAAATTTTAATTTTATTCTCTGGAGCAATTTCATAAAGCATTGCCTTCAGGTCGTCATTGTCAAATGGTTTAAATTTAACTCTTTCCATTTCACCATGAACGCGAAGGATAGGTTGCGAGCCCGAAACAAGGTGTAAGTCTGAAGCCCCTTGCTCATTCATTAATTTAAAAAAAGCGTCAATTTTGGCCATAAGAGAATTACCCCGAGGTTTCTGGTTTGATTAAAAAATCCCTTAACACATTATCTTCGCTTTCAGGTAAGTTCAAAATTTTCCCATTCAAAGCTAGCTGAACGCCTTCGCGGTTTCCAACGGTTATTTTGAATTTAAAATTTCCACGAAATGTTTTACCGGTATTTTCAGGTAAAATAAAATCTTGCTCGTCTTGTTCATCAATAACTAAATGAAACCATGATTCTTTTTTTGCCCTAATAGTTAATTCTAGAGGTTTCAAATTATCGGATTCAATTCTGCTTTCCAAAGCCTTGATTATATCATTTTTATTAACGGCTTCCAGGCTTTTTTGTTCTTCCGTTTCGGCAGTAACTCCCCTATTTTTAAGGGAATGCGAAGATGATTTAGAAACTTCTTCAGCTATCGCGGTGGAAAGATTTGACGCCAAAGGAGATTGATTGACTTCAATCGGTATTGAATTAGAAGATTTCATCTTTTGGTTATTTTGGGCCAAATTGACTGGAGTATTTATGCTGTCATTAACCGCAGATTCTGACGAAAAAACTTGAGGTTTTTTAAAAACATCAAACAACTTTGAAACGCCAAAAGCAACAAATCCAAATATCAATACTATAACAACTACACTTAAAAACCGATAAATTTTCCGGTTTCTTAAGTAAGCTTGACTATTACCAAGGTCTCCTTTTTGAATTTCATCTTTCCTTTTGTGTCCTACAGTTTCGTCAAACTTTTCTAATATTTCATTAATATCTGCGCCAATTGCTTTTGCATAGGAATGAACAAAACCACGAACAAAAACTTCCCCTGGAATAGCTTCGTAATAATTCGTTTCCAAAGCTTCAAGAAAACGCTTTTGGATTTTTGTACTTTCAGCTATTTCTTCAAGAGGAATTCCGCGCATTTCGCGCTCGCTCTTTAAATATTTTCCAAAATCCTCAATCATGAATTCTAAGCTTATGGAATTAATTGCAAATATTCCTGCGCTTCAAGCGCAAATTTGCCTTCCTTATCAAGTTTTGAAACTTTATTAAATTGAACTCTTGCTTCGTCAAATTTTTTTTTCTTTAGAAGCAATAATGCTAACTCATGGCGAGCGCGAACCAATGTTGGTTTCAAACTTATCGCTTTTTTTAGAGATTGGACAGCTAAATCATCATTTTCCAACTCCTTTAAAGCCAGAGCCAAATTAAGCCTTATGAGCGCATTCTCTTGAATTTTCAACGCATTTCGCCATTCAATCAAAGCAGAATTTATATCTTTTTTAGAATAATAACAAAGGGCCAAATAATTATGAACTTCTTGTGGAAACGAAACGCCCGGTTTGGACAAACTTTGTTTTAACTCAAAAATAGCTTTATCCCATTTTTCTAGAACTATGTACAACCTTCCTAAATTCCGATGAGCTTCAAGATAATTAGAATCTATTTTAAGCGTTTCGTAAAATTCTTTTTCCGCATTTTTTAGATCCCCATCTTCTAAATAAGCGGTTCCTAGGGCTAAATGAAAGTTAGGCTCGTTAGGATCCATTTGAATCGCCTTATTCAAATGGGAATACATTTCCGACTTAGCATTAATGGATTTGGCTTCAACAGCCTGCCTGTACTCACTTTTGGCTTGAATTGGGTTTACTGTATTCCCAGACACACAGGACCATAGTGCCGATATTGCTAAAAAACAAAAGAAAAAATTTAACCTAATAGAGGTCATAGTCAAAATAAAACTCCACATTTTGACAGCAAGCTAGCGGGAAAAAATAATAGAGAGTATATCAAATGGGGTAAACGTTCTCAATAAATTGGATTTGTTGAATTTTTAGAATTACTACCGTCTATAACGCATTTGGGGATATACCAGTTGTTCTTGCCTTTAAACGAAAATTATAATTCTCTTTTATATATAACAAAAGCTCGTCATAGCTTCTAAAGTGTTCAGTAAATCCATAATCCTCCCCAGTATATTCACAGTCTTTTGTACTATGCTCTCTGCAGATATAAGGTCTTTGTTCATAAATGCCGCATTGATTTTGTGAAGTCAAAAACCTACAACGATTATGAATCATAATATGCCAATTTTTTCTATTAATATAAAATGTGACCTTTTCATGAGCTATTTGCCATAACAAGGCCTCAAAATCCTTTCTAGTAACTGGTTCGTCAATTTCAAATGCAAAATAAGTGCAACATTTAGAAGGAAGACACTTTGCGCATTGATCGTCATCTTCAAAAGAAGAACAGTCTGTACTCGACATAATAACTCGCCAAAAATCGTTAATAAAAACTTCAGTGTTAAAAACTGGCTTAATTTATTCTTTAAACATATTTTCGAGATTTAAAAAGCTTTGTCGGACAATAATTATAAGTCTCAATTCCCAGAATTATCGTTTATTGAAATCTGATTATTTGGATTTTTCTCGTCAATTCGATAAAGACCAGCTTCCTTGGCAAACTGAACCGCCGTGCCGTACTCTTCTTTAGAAATATGACGATTTATTTCGCTATATTTATCTTTTCCAACTTTTCCTGATGGACGATATTGATTCATTATATTTACATAAGTATGAGGGGATATTTCTCCGGCCAAAAATTCCATCGCTTTTTTTGTCTCGCCTAAAAAACCAGGCATGACTAAATGACGTACTAAAACCCCTCTCTTAGCCAATCCATCTTCGTCAAATCGAAGGTTTCCGACCTGAGAAAACATTTCCTTTATTCCTTCTTTTGCAGCTTGAGGATAATCTTCCGCTTTTAAATATTTTTTTGCGAGTTGGGAATCTAAAAATTTTAAGTCTGGCATATAAATATCGACTACCCCCTCCATCATCTTTAAACTTTCAAGCGAATCATAAGCTCCGGTATTATAAATTAAGGGAACTTTTAGCCCCATTTCAACAGCATGCGGCAAAGCTTCAACAATTTGAGGAACGACGTGTTCGGGGGTTACAAAATTTATATTATGGCAACCTCTATTTTGTAGATCTAGCATTATTTTTGCCAAAATTAGCGGACGAGTTTCGGTTCCATTTGGTACAAAACTGATTTCATGATTTTGACAAAATACGCAACGTAAGTTACACATAGAAAAGAAAATCGTTCCGCTTCCATTCCACCCTCGCAAGCAATCTTCCTCCCCAAAGTGAGGAAAATTACTTGAGACAATTGCAAAACGCCCCGATTTACAAACCGCTTTTTCATCTCTAAGCCGATCAACCTCACAATCGCGTGGACAAACCAAGCAAGATTCTAAAGCGCGAGTCGCATCAAGCGATCGTCTCCATAGTTCGCCGCTACGGTGTAATTCCAAATAAGCCGGTTCGAATGTACTTGAATCAATTCGAAATTGTTCCGTTTGATTTAGCATTTTTATCGTAACCTATGACTTATTAAATTAATCTATCCAAACAAACAAAAATTATTTCCCAGTAAGAATTACATTAAGAAATAGCGAGATTATATTTCGCGAGCTAAATTAGACATTTTTATACAAATTAGAACGCAAAAATTTTAGCACAAATAAATTAAACCATTAAGGCATTAAAAAAATATCTAAAAACTAAGTTACTATCATTACTAAATATATTTGCCAGCAAATTCAAACAATAAGAATTCGGCCATTTTTAGTTTCTTATTAATATCCTCGAACGTTTCCTCTTTTGAGGCAATTTTTATTGAAAACTCAAATAGAAACAAAGCCTGAGTCAGAACAAGTATTCGTCCTATTTGCTGGGTTGGGCATTTCTATATACTTTAGCTCCTTAGGGAATGGTTTTGTATTCGACGACAATCTTTACATCATCCAAAACCCTATGATAAAAAATTTGGATTTTCTGGCGTTGAAGGACATTTTTCTTTCTTTTTACAAATGGGACTACCTCCCTCTCACCCATTTATCTTTAAGCATAGATTATCTCATGTTCGGATTAAACCCAATGGGATATCGAATTACAAATATATCGCTACATATCCTAAATGCATGTTTAATTTATCGCCTATTTTTTGTAATTTTAGCAAACAAAAAACTAGCTCTATGGACAGGTATCTTATTCCTTATTCATCCAGTCAACATCGAAAGTGTCGCCTGGGTTTCTGAAAGAAAAAACGTTCTCTCTCTATTCTTCTTATTATTTGCGTTTATTAAGTATCTTCAGAACAAACGGATATATTCCATATTTTGGTTTTCGTTGGCGTGTTTATCTAAATCTACCGCGATCGTTTTACCTCTCTTACTCATCCTTTACGATTTTTGCTTTAAACCAAAGGAATTTATTAAAATTATTTTTGATAAATGGGCTTACGCTCTTATTTCTATTTGTATAGCTGGCGTCACAATCCTATCTCACTCTCAGGGCAAAACATTAAGGGCTCATCCAGAAAACAATCCATTGTTTTCTTTATATAGTATGGTCCCCGTTTTTAAAGAATATTGGTTAAAACTAGCGTTTCCAATAAATTTAAATATTTGGTATCAAAATCTGATTTACAAATCCATTACAGAAATTAGTGGATCGGTAATTTTTACGATTGGATTTTTATTTATTCTATTTATACTTCGAAAATCAAATTTGGCGATTTTCTTTGGCCTATCTTGGTTTTGTATTTCTCTTCTCCCAGTCTCACATCTCGTTCCTCTTCCCCAAATGCAAGCGGACCGTTTCCTATATATACCAAGCATTGGAGCGCTACTCGTATTCTCATATTTTATAGATTACCTATCGAAATATTTCGGCGAAAAAAAATATTTAAGCCTTAATCTTAGCCTTTTAATCTCCCTTTACATAATTTTTCTATCTTGCCTTTGCATTTATCGATTACCTATTTTTAAAAGCGATTTCGACCTATGGAAAAATAGCGTGCGGAAAAATCCTAATCATTCTATTTCAGTCATGTATCTTGGATTAACTTATTGGGGGAGAAGGGAATTCGAGCAAGCTTTAACTTACTTAGAGCGCGCTAAGAATTTAAATCCCAAAAATATTGCGGCAAAAGAATACCGTGGACTTATCTTTGAAGAATTAGGAAAATTTTCCAAAGCTGAATCCGTATATTTAGAAATTCTTAAGGAGCGCCCAAAGAGAGCGGAAACGTATAATCATCTTGGAGTTTTATATGGAGCTATTGGAAAAACAAATGAAGCGCTAAAACACATTGCAATAGCAATTCAAGAAAAACCCGATTTTGCATTAGCTCATTACAATACCGCTGTATTTCTATTTAAACTTGGAGATCTGGACAAATCTTTTCAAGAATATAAGCTAGCGGCAAAACTAGCTCCTAATAATACAAAGTTTCATTATCAACTAGGATTATTTTATCTAAAAGTTCGAAAAGAAATGGAACCGGCTATTTTCCATCTTAAAAAAAGTATCCGGCTAAATCCAAATAGAGCGATTGGATTAGAAGTTAAGGATCTATTGAAAAAAAACCTATAGAGCCCAAATGGATCAAACGATCCTTTCATTCATGGGGAGCGGGTTTTTCAATTTCAGTGCGATGTCGAATGATATTTCCTTCAACGATATAGACAACATCTTCGGCAATATTGGTCGCTAAGTCGGCAATCCGTTCTAAATATCGAGAAGCGCTCAATACAAAAAGCATCTTTTGAATGTCGTCTGGATTTTTACGAACTTCCTCTTGAACAATTTGATACATTTGCTTAAGAGCATCGTCGACATCTTCGTCGGTAGCGCAAATTTCTCTGGCTAGTTTTGAATCTTGTCCTACAAAAGTATCTAAACTTGCCTTAAGCATCCAGAGAGATTTTTTAGCCATATCTTTAAAAACAGGAGGCAACTCAAACTTACCGTGCTTTTGCAGGTCGATTGATCTTTCGGATAAATTCACCGCCATATCGGCAATTCTCTCCAAGTCGTTATTCATTTTTAAGATAGCGACAATCAAACGGAGGTCGGTAGCGACCGGCTGATATAGAGCAAGGGTTTTTAAGCATTCTTCTTCCAGCTCTACTTCGGCTTGATCAATACGTTCATCGGACTTAATCACTTCCATAGCTAAATCAAAATCTCTTTCATTAAGAGATTTTAAAGATCTATCTACGCTCTGCTCGACCAAAGCGCCAATAGAAAGAAGCATCTTCCTTAAAGTTTCTAACTGGTTTTCAAAATGATGGGAATGCCTTGACATAATTTACTCGCAAGAAAAAATGAATTAACCAAATTTGCCGGTAATATAATCCTCGGTTTGTTTTTGATCTGGATTTGTAAAAATATGATCTGTTGGGCCACACTCAATTAACTCGCCCATAAGCATAAATCCAGTATCGTCGGCAACACGCGCCGCCTGTTGCATATTATGAGTAACAATTATTATTGTATACCGTTCCTTTAATGATACGACTAATTCTTCTATTCGGGTAGTGGCAATCGGATCTAAGGCAGAACAAGGTTCGTCCATTAAAATAACTTCAGGGTCAACCGCCATCGCCCTCGCAATACACAACCTTTGCTGTTGTCCGCCAGAAAGTCTCAACGCGCTGGAATCAAGTCGATCTTTGACCTCGTCCCAAAGAGCCACATGCTTTAACTTTTCTTCCACTAAATTATCTAATTCCGTTTTATTTTTCATACCATGGATTTGGGGACCATAAGCAACATTTTCCCAAATGCTCTTGGGAAAGGGATTAGACTTTTGAAATACCATTCCTATTGTCTTTCGCAATTCATTAACCGCCCAATTCGGGTCGTTAATATCTCGGCCTTCAACTTCAATTGCCCCTTCCATTCGGCAGCCATCTATCAAATCATTCATTCTATTTATGCATCGCAACAAAGTAGATTTACCACAACCAGAAGGCCCAATCAAAGCGGTTGCTTTATGCCTAGCTATGGCCATATCGATACCTTTGAGCGCCAGGTTATCTCCATAATAAAACATAACATTTCTTATATTAACTGCAATGTTATTGCCGCTACTTGGCTCGGCATTATTGGAAGGTTCCTGGTTACTCGATTTAGTTTTAATAGAAATATTAATAGCCTTATCCTTAGTTTCCGCCTTATCTTTATTCATGACTTCCAACCCCATGGCTCAATTCCTTAAAATCCTCCCGCAGATAATTTCTTGCGGAGACGGTTGCGCATAACTATTGCGGCAATATTTAATAAAATAACAATACCTATTAACAATAGCGTTGTGGTAAAAACCATTGGTCTGGCAGCATCTACATTAGGGGATTGAAAACCTACATCATAAATATGAAACCCTAAATGCATAAACTTTCTTTCCAAATGAACTAAAGGCCATACTCCATCTACCGGAAGCGAAGGCGCTATTTTCACAACTCCCGTAATCATTAGTGGGGCGACCTCGCCGGCTGCTCTGGCCATGGCCAAAATCAAACCTGTTAATATCGACGGCATTACCGCAGGAAAAACTGTTCTCCATATAGTTTCTGCTTTTGTGGACCCAAGCGCAAGCGAAGCTTCTCGAATTCCTGGAGGAACGGCCGCTAAACCTTCTTCCGTAGAAACAATAACAACCGGCACCGTTAACAAAGCCAATGTCAAAGAAGCCCACAATATACCGCCTGTTCCAAAAGTTGGAGTAGGTAATTTCTCTGGGAAAAATAATTGATCGATAGAACCGCCCAGTGTATAAATAAAAAAACCAACTCCGAAAACTCCAAACACAATGGAGGGTACGCCTGCTAAATTATTAACAGCTATGCGCACAATACTTACAAAAGGACCAGGTTTGGCGTATTCTCTTAAATAAAATGCGGCCAAAACTCCTAATGGCGCGGCAAACAAACTCATCACCACAACCATCATCACTGTTCCAAAAATTGCGGGAAAAACTCCCCCCTCCGTATTAGACTCCCGAGGATCGTCAAAAATAAATTCTCTTGCTTTCGAAAAGAAAAAAAATGCTTTATCAAATACGCCAAACGTATTCGGTCTATATATTCTAACAAGCTGGGACAATGGAATTTTTTGAGTAACTTGGTCGGATACCTTGACTAAAATATAACCTTTAAGCTGTTCTCTCAGGTTAAACAATTGCTTTTCAAATTGATCGTTTTTTATCTGTAATTCCGCTAAACGCTTGTCGGCTTCGTCGGTATCTTCTGGGGTCAAATTTCCATCAAGTGTCAATTTTTTTAAATGAAGGCGAATGCTTTCCATTTTATGGCTGATTCGTCCAATATCTGATTTTTCAATCTCATGAATTTCTTCCCGTTTTTCTAGAATGATGGGCATTAACTCGTTTAAATAACGCCATGATTCTTTTTCGCCAACCACCAAGGGTTTATCGCCAAAACTAACTTTTTGAATCACCCCGTGAAAGTTTCCCCACTCTAAGCGCTCTATTACCAAGGCGGTAGGAACATTTATTTTGGATTGAATCGAGTCCTTATCAATCCACATATAATCTATTCCGTCTACATCTCTATTTCCTTTTTTAACCTTAATTCGAAATCGTTCTTCTCCAGAATATCCTTCGGCGGCTGGAACGCCTTCAGTTTCTTTTTCTTGAACAAAAAAAGACCGACCATCTTTCAAGTTATATTGATAGAGTTTTTCTGGCCAAAAATATCCCAAACCATTCTTTAAAACGATTCCGAGCAATCCCGTAACCATTATCAAAGAAAGCGCCAACGCAGCCCCTGTGAGCCAAATAAAAAAATCTCCGCGATCCCAAATTGTTTTCACAGAACTTTATACCTTTCTCTCAGTCGAAGACGTACCCATTCAGCCAAGGTATTAGCGACAAAAGTAAAAATAAAAAGAAGCAAAGCGGCTAGAAAAAGCAAACGAAATAAGGTCCCGCCTTCAGGAGCTTCGGGTAATTCCACGGCAATATTTGCCGAAATGGCTCGAAAACCAGAGAAAATATTCCAATCCATAATCGGCGTATTCCCTGTCGCCATTAGCACTATCATGGTTTCGCCAACCGCGCGGCCAAACCCAATCATAATTGCCGAAAAAATCCCGGGACTTGCAGTAGGTAAAACAACTTTTATGCCCGTCTGCCAAGGCGTTGCTCCAACCGCCAAAGAACCGGCTTTTAAATGACCTGGAACATTAGCAAGAGAGTCTTCTGCAATCGTATAAATAATTGGAGTAACCGCAAAGCCCATGGCCAAACCAACAACTAAAGAATTTCTTTGATCGAAATCCAACCCCAAAGATTCGGTCAACCACAATCTATAATCGCCGCCCAATACTAGGCCTTCAACCAGATCGGACAACCCAAGACCTATTATTGATCCTAAAATCACTAAAATCGTTACGGGCCATAATTCAGAACCAGCTTTTCTGCCAAAAGTCAAAATATCTGGGTATTTTTCTTTTGCGACTAAATAAACAAAAATCAAAACCATGACAATTAGAGGCGACAAGACTAAACCAGGGAGTAATTTTTCAATATTAGGAGCCAACCAAAGAGCCGCAAAAAAACCTAAAACGACGCTTGGTAGAGCCGCCATAATTTCAATAATAGGCTTAATCAAAGTTTTGTATTTTGGATGCATAAACTCTGAGGTATAGAACGCCCCAAACAAGGCAATAGGAACGGCAAATAATATCGCGTAAAAAGTTCCTTTTAGAGCTCCCTGAATTAATGGCGTCAAACTAAATTTAGGCTCAAATTCATCGGAACCGCCCGTCGACTGCCAAACGAAGTCCGCTTCCTTGTATCCCTCATAAACAACCTGACCAAAGAGAGCCTTCCAACCAACTTCTGGATGCGGATGATGCATTTTCCAATTAAAAAGACTTCCATCGGAATCCAGTAAAATCAACCCATCATTTTTTGGGGCAACATAAGCGGCTGAAATTCCTTTTCTATCATTTACAGGAACGCTAAAATGAGTGCTTCCAGAGGTCCCGTAATGGTAACGTATCGTCCCAGTGGAATCCCCTGTTATAAAACCTTTATTTCTCGACGAAACTTGAATGACGGAAACTTCTTTTTCATGCGACTCGAATGCGTACATTGGCATCAGTCGCCTCGCTCCACCCTTTTCTCTTATTAGTTGATAGGAATTTACTCCGCCTTCTTCATCCCCGACAATCAAAGTTTGACCGCCTAACAGGAAAGCAAGCTTGGAAATACCTATACCATCTCTCGCCGTAGCTCCTAACGTTTCCACCACAACTTCGTCGTTTTTCGGATTTCCCAGGAACACTCTAATTAATTGTCCCGATCCAGTCCCGACGAGCAAAGTTTCTCCATCCGCGCCAGATATCAACGCGGTGATTTCTCCTTTTGCAGGAACCGAAATTTCATTGGTATATTTCTTTTTCTTTACTGTTCCCATCATGGTTCGACGTTCATTTACCGATTTCCAAACAACCTTAGAACCAGTGGGAACAGCGACCCAATACCCCTTTTCGCCTTTAAAAAAAGCCATACGTTTTATCGGAGAACCCTCCGATAAAACTTGAATGGAGGAATTGGTTTTTACATTAGGAACGATGCTTCGAATATCATTACTGAATGAAATATCAAAATTTAAACGCGCCAAAATAACCCGACCATCGGATAAACCTAACGCAAAATCTGATTTTCTAAATTGGAATGCAGAAACAATTGAAGCGCCATTTAAACCAGAAATTTTATTTCCAGCCAAAGGTTTCTTATCAACTAAAGAGTAGAATGAAAAACCTTGCGTATGAACTGTGTAGGCTATTTCCCTGTAGTCGTCAACGCCAACCAGAAAAACGTTATCGCTTTTTTCTAAGGGTCGAATAACGTTAGTTAAGTCAAGCTCAGGACTTTTAAATAAAGGGTAGGCAACTGCAAGTATTACAAAAAGGATGGCTAAAATGGAAAAGATAATAGATATCCCACCAAAAGAGACCAGAGTTTTTGCCCAACGATCAACCCCAAGTCGGCGGGCAACGTCCGCCGACATGGATTTGGATTTACTAGAACTTGAAGGAATATCTCCTAAGTTCGTAGATTCACTAGCTCCCATTAATTGGTCATCGATCCGCCCAAAGAAGCTAAGTCTTGTTGGGCAATGGCGTTAGCAATCGGGAAATATCCATCTTTTACAACCACTTGCTGCCCTTGTCTGGAAAGGACCATTTTCAAGAACTCATGCGTTAAAGGATCTAACGCTTTTCCTGGAGCTTTATTAACATAAACATACAAGAAACGGGCTAACGGATATTCGCCAGCTAAGGCGTTTTTAGCGCTTGGCTCAATATAATCTGCGCCACTTTCAGCAATAGGGATAGCTCGAACGCTTGCAGTCTTATAACCAATTCCACTATAACCCACAGAATATTTATCAACACTAACGCTTTGAACAACAGAAGCAGAGCCCGGTTGTTCTTTTACGGTATCTTTATAATCGCCTTTTTTCATAGCAATTTTTTTGAAGTAACCATAAGTTCCAGAAGCTGAATTTCGACCATAAAGACTAATTAGCCGATTTGACCAACTTCCAGTCAAACCTGCTTGGCCCCAAGTTTTTACATCATTGTCCAAACCTCTTTTCCGATTTTTTGAGAAAATAGCGTCAATTTGCTTCAAAGAAAGTCCTTTAACAGGATTATCTTTATTGACAAAAACCGCTAAAGCGTCAACCGCAACTCTCACAGGAGTCGGTTTATAACCATACTTCGCTTCAAATGCGTCTAACTCTTTGTTCTTCATGCCGCGAGACATTGGCCCCAATTGAGCGGTGGCGGAAATCAATGCAGGAGGAGCGGTAGAAGACCCCTTACCTTCGATTTGAATATTTATATTTGGGTAAATTTCTTTAAATTTTTCGCTCCATAACGCCATCAAATTATTAAGCGTATCTGAACCGATGCTAGAAAGGTTTCCGCTAACTCCGGAGCTTTTTTGATAAGCTTGCAAAGCAGGATCTACTTCAATTGGACCTGCTAAAACGATAGATTGAGATAAAATAGCAAACGTAATTGCGACCAACGAAAAGGCCAAAAACTTCTTTATTTTCATTAAATCCTCCTTAGATGGTTTATTGTTCGCAACTATATTAAAAAATTAACTTTGGGAATCTATGAGGAGAAAGTTAGATTAATATTTGGAGTTTTCTAAATGAGTAGGAGCTACCAATAGAACTTAAAACCAAACTAGCCCTCCAATGTTAGATTTCTGTTAGATTAGAATTTGATTCCTAATAGAACTCTAACGAAAAGACCCACACTAAAACACACGCCCCATAAACATCTATAAATAAAGCGCTTACTCAACAACTCCTAAAGAATGAAAACTTTGTAGTAGCTTGAAAAGACCTGAGGGCAAAGCCTACTAATTTGGAAGGAAAATATAAAATAAGCTTCCTTTATTAGGAGAGCTCTCTACAGCCACACGCCCTCCATGAGCCTGTGCGATATGTTTAACAATAGCCAAACCAAGTCCCGTTCCTCCTGAATCTCGGTTTCGCGACTTTTCAACTCTATAAAAACGTTCAAATATTCTGGAAAGATGCTCTTGAGGAATACCCGGTCCCCAATCTTGCACGCAAATAAATATTTCTTTATCTTTAATCCCGCTTCTGACTTCAATGCCTTTCTCAGTTTTTCCGTACTTCAACGCATTTTGTAATAAATTAACCACGGCTTGCTCTAATAAATGTGAATTCACTTTTATTTCCAAGCCTGGATCGCAAACTAAATTAATTGGCGCCCTCTGAGTTCCTGTTTCTATAAGACATTGATCAGCTGAGTTCTTCAATAAATCATAAATATGCGTATTCTCTAAAGAGATCTGCGCTTGACTTGAATATTGTTCGATCCGCGAAAGCGCTAATAAATCTTCTACAATTGCATTCAAATGATCAGTTTGCTTAGCGATAATATCCAAAAACCGATGAGCATTTTTAGAGTCATCTATTGCCCCTTCTCTTAAAGTTTCGACAAAACCTTTTATAGAAGTTATAGGAGTTTTTAATTCGTGAGAAACGTTAGCTACAAAATCTTTACGAGTGTTTTCCAAACGCCGTAACCGAGTCACGTCGTTTAACACCACAAGAGCTCCGATAGGGTTTTCCTTCGCATCGCGAAGTATAGTCCCCAAAGCCCGCACATGCAGTTCGGTTCCATAGTTAAGGGTAAAATCACCATCAATAGCAGTTGAGCTTTTCAAAGCTTTAGCGGTAAACTCCTGGAAAGAAGCATTGCGAATAGACTCGTGCAAAAGCTTTCCACGACAGTCTTCTATGCCAACGCCAAAAATTCGAGTTGCTTCTTTGTTCATTCCAATGATTTGCTCTCGAGTGTTCACAGCAATCACGCCTTCTGACATACTGGAGAGAATCGCTTCTTTTTCATTTTTCTCTGCGGTAATTACATTTATTTGATCGTTCAATTGACGGGCCATTTTATTTAATGTTCCGGCAACCTGATCAATTTCAATAGAATCGGTTCTCTCAAATTTATTTTTTAATAATTCATTAGCAAAATGAGCAGCCGCATTTTGTATATTCATCAAAGGGCGATTAATACGCTTAGAAACTAAAAAAGCGATCACTCCCGAAACAACAAAAACTAAAAAACCAGAATAAAGAAACCCTTTTACTGACTCTTCTTGAGCGAGTTCAACATATCCACCGGGAATGGCTAAGCGAACCATTCCTACAAGGTCGTCATTTTTAAAAATTGGGGAAGCAATGAAAAAATGGACTTCCTCATAAAGATTATCTTTACGATGAGAAAACCCAACCTTACCCAAAAGAGCTTGTTGAATTTCAGGTTTATTGGAATAATTACCTAATCTTGCGGGATCTTCTTCCGAATCACAAATCACCTTTCCAGAAGGTTCAATCAAAGTGATTTTTGCAGACTCGTTTTTGTTAAGGGTCAGGCAGGGATCTTTTGATAAATTATTTTTATTTTTTAAAAATAAAGGCTTTGCGGATCTAGCGACAAACTCTGCCCTATTCTCCAAATCCGCTACCACTCCGGAAACGAAGTTTTCCTTAAGCCTATTGGCTCCAAACCAAGCGCTAACCGCCATGGCAGTAAAAGCAGCGAACAAACAAGCAAAATAAATTTGCCAAAAAAGTCTTTTAGCAAACATAAAAAATTATGAAATAAAAAAGCGACCCATAAAGGACCTATTCAGGAAGATTAGAAAACTGGTTATCAAAAAATTTATTAACGCACCAATTTCATTTAAAAATTAACGTGCAACTTAAACTTATTCATTAAATTTATAACCTACGCCTCGAACTGTTTGGATATAACTAGAACAAGAACCTAGCTTTTTTCTCAACCCTACAATTTGAAAATCAACCGATCTATCTGTAACGGCATAATTATCGCCTCGAATAGCGTCCACTATTTGGGTTCTGGTAAAAACCCACCCTGGCCTTTCAGCCAAAAACTTTAAAATACCAAACTCAGTAAAAGTTAAGTCGGCAGCTTGTCCATTAACAAATACTTCTCGTCTAGCTGGAAAAATTTGCAAGTCCTCAAAGTCTAATACAGAAATATCTGGAGAAGGAGCGGTTTTTTTCCTTCTCAATACGGTTTTAATTCTTGAAACTAAAACTTTTGGACTAAATGGTTTGGTAATATAATCATCAGCCCCCAATTCTAATCCAGTAACAATGTCTGATTCGTCATCCTTAGCGGTAAGCATAATAATTGGAATATCTTCCGATTCTTTTTTTACCGCTCGGCAAACTTCTAGTCCATCAACCCCTGGTAACATCAAATCCAAAAGCATTAAATCAGGCGGGTCTGATTTAGAGAGTTGAATGGCTTCTTCGCCAGTTCCTACCGATGAAAAACGAAAACCCTCTCTCTCTAAGTTGTATTGAATCAATTCCCGAATAGCTTCTTCATCTTCGACGATCAAAATACGTTCGTTTGGCACGCTAAAAACCTCTAAATAATAGTGTTATGGGTAAAAGCTAAAATTCTTTTCTCAAAATCTAACAAATTTTTCATTAAAACCCTTTGAAACTATTTTATAAGTTTGCCACGAATTAGAGTATTAGATTTCCAATAGTTTTCAACCTTCATTCCTAATGCTTTCCTAAAAATTTTTATTAGCGCCTTAAGTTTAACTCTTTTTATCCGATACGAAACCAGGAATTTATTACCCAAAAACAGCCCTGTTTTCTGTCTCATTTTTTAGGCAACTGGATTAAAGCTTAAATATATGGAAATTCACAATTCCGGATTTAAAATAGTCGCCACAACTCCGCTACCAGCCGGCGAATGCGAAGATTGCGAAAAAAATGAACTTGAAAAACTTCGCGCAGAAAAAGGAATTCAGCAAGCTCGAACCGAAGAAACTATTAAAATTAGCGAAGAAGGAAGGGCTGCTCTAGATGAATCGGAAAAAGAAGAAGATACAACCAAGCCAGGAGCGGTCAAAAATAATTTTAATAAAGAACTAAACGAAGAAGAAAAAAAAGTAGTACAAGAGTTAAGGGCTCGCGATCAAGAAGTCCGAGCTCATGAAAATGCTCATAAAGCCGCAGCAGGCGGTTATGCCACTGGCGGACCAACGTATACCTATCAAACGGGTCCAGACGGTAAACGATACGCTATTGGCGGCGAAGTTCAAATCGACACTTCAGAAGTTCCCAATGATCCTGAAGCGACTATCCGAAAAGCCCAGGTTATTCGTCGAGCGGCGTTAGCCCCAGCCGAACCGTCTGGTCAAGACCAACGAGTAGCCGCTCAAGCTAGAGTAATCGAAAATCGCGCTCGCCAAGAAATCGCCAAAGAACGACGCGAGGAAACTCAAGAAAAAACTGAAGAAACTTCCGAAAGCTCTTCATCTCCGGTTTCCGGCGAAAATGCTGGAGAAACAAGCGGAAGCTCTAATGAAAATGAAAGTGGTTCTGGACAAGAAAATAAAGGCAATTCGCGTCTAATCAAACGTTTTGAACCTGAAAGCGCATCCGCTAGCGGTCAAATTATAGATCAATTCTTTTAAGTTCTTCCTCTCCAATCAATCAAATTAATCTCCCATATTTTTCTAGCTTAAATTATAATTTTTAGTCTTTTTGATAAAATCAGATCAGGAATAAAAAATAGCGAAAAAAAAAAGACCCCGTTAAACCGAAACTCGGCCTAACAGGATCTTTGGAGGAGGTCGCCCTATACGACCTTATAAAACTTTTATTTTTTCTTATATTTTTTTAGAAGGAAACATCCCATTGCAGCCTGACTCTAAAATCGTCTAAATCCGCTCCAGTGGAACCATCCTTTAACTCTAAAATAGAGGAATCTAGCGTAACTTTATTGTTATGACCCGCAATAAAGTAGTTCAAAGCCACAGTGTATTCGTCTCTTTCGCTTGTCAACGAAAGGTCATTACTATCTGGCTCGTCAACATACGCATAACGAAAAGCCAATTCAAGTCCTTCAGGAATAGCTGGAACTAAATCGTGGAAAAAATATCCGGCTTGAGCGTACATAGCCTCAATTTCACGATCAATCCCACTATTGTTAACTTCTATGTCTTTCTCATGATATTCTTGTTGGAAAGAAAAACCCCTATACTTGAAAGCAGCTCCCTGTGCCCACTGTTCAACTTTATGCTGATCGGAAGTAGAGAATCCAGATAACGAACCACAACCGGAAGAACTCCATCTAGTACATACGCCTTCATGCTGCGCCACAGAAAAGGACAAACTACCAGTTGGTTTTTTGTGGTATTTAACGTCTGATTGTCTCCATTTTAAATCCCGACCAAACATGTTCCATTGAACTCGCCCCATCCACATCATTTTTTCATCAGCGTTATCAACGGAACGGCCTTCGCCATTGTAAATACCAGCATAATATCGTACATCCGCTACAGTGCCTTTATTAAACCGACCTCTAAACGTTACGCCCACTTGACGATCAATGGTAATAATTCGGTTAATAATGGACCGTTCTACAAATTGTTGACGACCAGAAGAGTCTACCCGTTCTCTGCTATATTGAATTTTTCTTTGACCTACTTCAAAGCCGAATTCGTCCCAAGGTTGAACGGCAATTCTCCAATCGATAAGTCTTGATGAAGAATTGGTAGATGAAGAAGTTACGGACCTGGATGGTTGTAGATCCACTTCGAAATAATATTTAATGTATCTCTTATAACCATGACCGCCAATTTTCATCCGAACCCGTCTGAGTTCGAAATTATTTGTTTCATCAGAACTAAAGTTTGACTCTGATCTAGGATCGCCATCGCCAGGATTAGCAAATCTCATTTGAGCGCGCCATTGAAGGTTTGTAGAAAACAAACCATCAGAGGTTTTAAACCCGAATCCCTTTTTTCCATAACCAACCTTAATATTGCCTTGCTTTTTAACGCCGTGACTATTGAAAGCTTCTTTTGGCCCGCTACCGCCATGTTTGGCTGACATAGCTTCCAATCTTTCTTCCATAGCCCGCAAACGTAATTCAGTTTCAGACATAGCCCAAACCGACGTTCCCCCTATGAGCCCGACTACAACAAAAACCGCTATCGCTTGGCTCAGTCCCTTAATTAACGTGTTCATAATTCTCCTCGAAAAGTAATTGAGCTAAAAAAACAAATGTAAAAAGTCCGGTAAATATTAATTGGCATAATTTAGAGGGATACTATTGTACTTAGATTAGAGAAGTATTAGGTTTGTGTTAGAATAAAACTCTTTTAATTTCAGGGTTTTGCTCAGAAAAACGATAGGAAATTTCCTGCTTATTTGTATAAGCCTAACTGGAAAACAAATAACCTATTCTTTTTAATAGAAGATTTTTTCTATTAAATGTATTGAATATTGACCTTTATTCATCCAAACCCTAAGATTAATACTCGCTTATACTCTTTTCCGAAGCTTTCAATTTTTGGTTAAAAAATGAAAAAAAAGTTTTTTATCACATCAGTTTTTCTTACTGTTCTAGGAATAGGTTTTAATCTAATTCCCAAAAATCAATCTACTGGCAAAGACATAGCTCGCCTCCAATCTTTTTTTTCTCCGCCTTATAAAATCGATAAAAAGTTTAAATCGATGATGGGTCCTTATAAAACCCAGAAAATATATTTAGAAGATCCGGAAAAACAAGAATTATTATGGATCACGGGCTACCAAGCGGAAATTGTGGACGCCGAGAAGAAAACTTCAATGCCTCCTGATTTTATGTGCCACAGCAATCTGGATTACGACGTAAAAAAACACAAACTTCTGTTTGGCTGGAAACAATACCCAAGTCCAAGACTATTTACTCTTTCTCAAGGTAGACTCGATGTTAAGTTTCCCGAAGGGTATGGTATCCCCATCGTTTCTGGAAGAGCGTTGACATTGAATACCCAAGCCTTGAACCACAATATAGAAAATCCAAACATTAAAGTGAGAGTCAAAAGCTCGGTTCAATATATTCGCGACCGCGATTTGAAAGAACCCATTCATCCTTTAACCATGAGCGCCGCGACCGGTTTGGTTCTGGTCGATGGGAAAGACGGAGTTTTTGATATTGGTTCCCCAGACCCTAAAATACATGGACAAGGGTCTCATAAAGGTGAAGCGGTTAACTTTTCCGAACATTATGTAAAAGATCATTTCGGCAGGAAGTTCTCGGCTCATTGGGTCGTTCCGCCAGGAAAACACGAATATCGATCTTTAGTAACACGGTTTATGCGGCTTCCTTATGACACAACCCTTCATTATGCCGCAGCCCACTTGCATCCATTTGCAGAATCCGTAGAACTTTGGGATCGCACCGAAAACAAATCTGTTTTAAAAATTACCGCTAAAAATAGAAACGACGGTATTGGCTTAACTCAAGTTAACTCCTACTCTAATAATAAAGGAGTTCCCCTATATCAATACCATCAATATGACCTGATCACGATATACAACAACCTTTCTCAAAAAAACCAAACAGTCATGTCTGTTATGTTTTTATATATAGAGGACAAAGAATTCAAAAAACCAAAACTTTCGTCTGGATTTTTCTAAACGTTTATGAAAAATAACGTTTTGATGAGGAACGTTCCCAAGGGAACTTTTGCCTATGGGGATTCTCCCATAACCGTAGAATTAAATCACGATTTTGAAATTGACGCTTTCTTAGTAACCAATGAACGTTTTGAGAAATTCATTGAATCTGACGGGTATTCAAACCAAGAGTTTTGGGCAGAAGAGGGTTGGGAATGGAAAGAAAAATTTGGCGTTATCCAACCGGACTTTTGGGAGGACTCTAAATGGAATTGTCCAGAACTTCCTGTTGTCGGGATTAACTGGTTTGAGGCGCAAGCTTTTGCAAAGTGGGAAGGCAAAAGACTACCCAATGAAAAAGAATGGGAAAAAGCAGCTCGAGGAACGGATTGGCAAATGTACCCTTGGGGCAACGAATTTGAAGAAAATAAATGCAATTCTGCCGAATCTGGAATCGCGAAAACCACTCCAGTTTCAAAATATTCTAACGGTCAAAGTCCTTATGGATGTTACGATATGATGGGCAACGTTTGGGAGTGGACTTCAAGTTTCTTTGAAGAAGGAGAAACATCCCGAGTCTTGCGTGGCGGTTCTACATTCATTTCGGCGATTGATTTAGGAGTTGAAGGTCGGTCTGCTAGCGAACCACAAATTCGTATGGTAGATGTCGGGTTTCGTTGCGCTCTCTAAAAACTTTTTTCACCACTTCGCTTCTATTCAAAGAAACTCAAAAAATCGCTCAAATTTTTAATAATTACAACTATCAGGACTCGTTATGAAAATAAAACAAATCGCCCAAATGGTTGGCGGTCAAGTCGCTGGCGATGAGGCTCTAGAAATCACAGGTTTAGGAATGCCAGAAAACGCTAAGACTGGCGATATCATTTTTTTAGATAAAAAAAAATATGTGGAAGTCGCAAAAAGTTCTTCAGCCTCGGCCATATTGACAACTCAAAAAATTGAAAGCGATAAAACTCAAATTATAACGGCCAATCCAAAATTAGCTTTCGCGAAAGTCTTAGCGGTTTTATGTCCAGAACCATCTCTCGCTTCAGGAATTGATCCTCAGGCTTCCATTGGAAAGAATGTACAAATTGATGAAAGCGTTTATGTTGGTCCATTTGCCGTTATTGGCGATGGAGCGACCATTGGTAAAGGAACTGCGATCCATTCTGGAGTTGTTATCGGATCCGGTTGTAAAATTGGCGAATCTTGCATTATTTTTCCAAACGTAACATTGTACCCCCAGGCCAAATTAGGAAACGAAGTAATTATCCATGCGGGAGCTGTCATTGGCGCAGATGGCTTTGGTTATATTCTTGACGAACAAGGAAAGCATTTTAAAATCAACCAAGTCGGAAAAGTTATTATCGAAAATCGCGTAGAGGTAGGAGCTAATGCTTGCATTGATCGGGCCAGTATGGGTACCACCCTTATTAAAGAGGGAACCAAAATCGATAATTTAGCCCAAATTGCCCATAATGTTACTATTGGAGAGCATTCCATAATCGTTGCTCAAGTCGGTATTGGGGGGAGTTGCAAAATCGGAAAGTACACCGTTTTAGCCGGGCAAGTTGGTGTAGCCGATCACGTAACCATAGGCGATAAAGTAACGCTTGCCGCCCAATCTGGAGCTTTTCGAGATATTGAGTCTGGAGCAATTCATGCAGGTACCCCCTCCAGTCCTGCCGGTAAATGGAGACGTTACGTAACTCATTTACCTAATTTAGCAGATTATGTAAAGAGAATTAAAGAACTTGAAAAACGTCTCGCCAAGATTGAAAAAAAAGATAGTGACGATTAAAATAGAAGTCTAATAATATATAAATTGCCTTAAAGTTCTTCCATGCGAATTCTTAGTTGGTTGGTTCTAGTAACATTGGTTTTTTGTTTTATTTCTTCCCCTGTGTATTCCAAACCTATGATGAGTTTGGAAAAACTAGAAAAATATGTAAAGAAAAAGCTTGGGAGAAATCCTAAAGCATTGAGACTGAACGAAAAGTTAATTGGCAATAAAGGAGCCAAATTTTTATCGGATTTTCCACTTATAACTTCTGTCCAAACTTTAATTATCTATAACGGTCAAGTTGGCGACGAAGGAGTTCAGGCTCTTGCAAATTCCATTTACTTAAAAAACTTAAAAAACTTGAGTCTGGAAAGAAATCAAATTACCGATCAAGGCGTTGGTTATTTAGCTAATTCTCAATACTTGAGAAATTTAGAATCTTTGAACTTATACAGGAACGAAATCACCGACGAAGGAGCAAAAAAAATAGCTGAGGAGGCGACGTTTATAGATTTGCAAGAATTAAATTTGAATTTTAACCGAATCCAAGATAAGGGCATCGCTTGGCTCGAAAATTCTAATAAATTAAGACAATTGAAAAACTTAAACCTAGCCTTTAATCCCTTAAATGAGCTAGGGCAAAACTCGCTTTTTGAGTTCAATTTGAAAAGAAAATTAGATGCCATTTATCAATCTGGTAAAATAAGCCAATTAAACAATCAATATATTGGCGATGCAGGAGTTATCGCTTTATTAAATTCTCCCTATGTAGAAAATTTAAAAGAATTAAACCTTGAACGAAATAACCTAACGGATGAAGCAGTGATCGCCATTGCCAAATCTATTAAGCTCAAAAAACTTGAAATGTTAACATTGGCGCACAATCAAATAACAGATGTTGGAGCTTTAGCGTTAGCAAATTCTAAAACACTAATTAGTTTGAAAGAATTGGATTTAAATTTTAACCAAATCGAAAATCAGGGGGCTATTGCCCTTTCAAAAGCCAAAATCTTTACGAACCTTGAAGTTTTAAGGTTGGGGCAAAATAAAATAGGTACCGCTGGAGCAAAAGAATTGAAAGAGTCTAAAGTTTTGGCAAACCTCATTTATCCCATTTTTGGATTTTATTAATTTTGTAAAATAAAGACTTGCCGTGCAAATATTAGATTTTGAAAAAGAAATTTTTAAGGTCGAAAAGCAAATCAAAGATTTGACCTTACAAACACATATGATAGATAGCGTGGGCGACGTTTCTCACGAAATCGTAAAACTCAAGAAAAAGCTCCGCCATATGAAGCGGGACATTTTTGCGGGACTAAACGGTTGGCAAAGGACTCAGGTGGCGCGACACCCAGATCGCCCTTATACTTTAGATTATATTCAATTCATATTTACCGATTTTTTTGAACTGCATGGCGACCGTCGAGGCGGCTATGGACCTTCTATTGTTGGTGGATTGGCAAAACTGGAAGGACGTTCTGTTATGGTAATCGGCCATCAAAAAGGCCGTGAAATGGAAGAAAAAATACGAAGAAATTTTGGCATGTCCCAACCAGGTGGGTATCGAAAAGCCTTGCGACACATGAAACTTGCCGAAAAATTTGGAATCCCCATTATTACCCTAATCGACACGCCAGGCGCCTATCCGGGAATAGACGCCGAAGAAAAAGGGCAGTCGGAGGCTATTGCTTATAATTTATTTTGCATGGCCGATCTACGCGTTCCCATCATTTCAGTTATCGTTGGAGAAGGCGGAAGCGGCGGCGCGTTGGCCATTGGAATGGGAGATCGGGTTTTAATGCTAGAGAATTCGGTTTATTCAGTGATTTCACCGGAAGGATGCGCTTCCATTTTATGGGGAGACAAAAGCAAAGTGGAACACGCTGCAAAGGCATTATGTATGACATCCGAAGAACTCATAAAACTAAAAGTCATAGATATGATTGTGCGAGAACCCTTTGGTGGAGCCCATCGCCATCCAAAGCAAGCGGCTATTCAATTAAAAAAAGTTTTGAAAATGTCGCTTGATGAACTAAATCAATTATCAACTGAAGAGTTAATTCAAAAACGACAAGAAAAATTCCGAAATATGGGAGAGTTTTTTCAAGAAGGTTAAGGTTTTCTAAAATTCAAACCGGCCCAATTGCTGATTTTTTAAAGCCTAACTTGACTTTGGAATAACCGAGAATAAATTGTATTACGTTCCATCAATTCGTCGTGAGTACCTGTTTCTACCAATCGGCCTTCCTGCAATACCAAGAGACTATCTGCATTTTCTAAAGTAGACAACCTATGCGCAATTATCAAAGTCGTTCGATTATCCGCCAATCGTTCTAACGCAGTTTGAATTTTAGCTTCCGTTTCCGTATCCACGCTTGCGGTAGCTTCGTCCAATATTAATATAGGAGGATCTTTTAAAATAGCTCGGGCAATGGCTAATCTGTGCCTTTCACCGCCGGATAATTTCACGCCTCTTTCTCCAACAATCGTTTCATATCCGCTCGGTAAATTAACCACAAAATCGTCGGCAAACGCCGCTTTTGCCGCTTCCACCGCTGTTTCTCGATCCGCCTCTAATTTTCCATAAAGAATATTATCTAAAACGGTTCCATTAAACAGGAATGGTTCCTGAGAAACCAAACCAATTTGATCTCTTAAATACGAAACTTTTAAATCTTTAATCGGATAGTCATCAATTAAAATCTCTCCAGAGTTTGCGTCGTAAAATCTCATTAACAGTTTAACTGCCGTAGATTTCCCGCTTCCTGTATGGCCTACTAAAGCGACTGTTTTACCCGATCCTATTTCAAAAGAAACACCTTTTAAAACGGGTTGTTCTTCAAGGTAAGAAAAATTAACGTTTTCAAAAATAATAGCCCCATTCGAAGACGCGGAAGGAACCAAAGCATTTGGCGATTCAACGACATTCGGTTTAGAATCGATAATTTCAAACAAACGCTTGCTGGAAGCTAAAGCCTGTTGCAGCATATTATTCAATGAATGCAGTTGATTAATTGGAGTGTAAAACAAAGCTAAATAGGTTAAAAAGGCCACTAAAGAGCCGACAGTTAACTCCCCAGCTTGAACGGCAGAAATACCATAGAACAAAATAAAGACTGTGCCAAGCGAACCTAAAAACATCATCGCCGGGGAATAGATGGCCCATAGTCTCATAACTGTCAAGGTGCCATCACAGTAGGCTTGGCTTTTTTGATTAAACCGGAGAGTTTCGCGCTTTTGCCTATTGTACGCCAAGGTTTCTTTAATTCCTGAGACAATATCTTGTAATATAGCATTGAGCCCAGCGGCTCTTTCGCGCTGTTGGTAGTATAAATCGCGGGCCTGGTGCGTATATTTCCAAGCTCCATAAGCTAATAACGGTATCGGTATCAGGGCGGCCAAAGCTAATTCCCAATGCATGTAAAACAAAATACCCGTAATACCAACCAAAGTTAGTATGGCCGTTGAGGCTTGTTCGATCCCGTCGATGAATATCCGCTCCACATGAGTGACATCGTCGTTAACGCGAGACATAATCTCGCCGGTTGAACGATTTTCGAAGTAGTTGAGGGACATCTTCTGTAGAGACTGAAATACGTGAGAACGAATATCGTAAACCACTTTTTGCTCTACTTTATTATTGAGCATGATTCGTTTATAGTTGAATAAATTTCGGGTTAAATAAACCACGCCTAAACTACCGGCTACCCAATATACGGTGGAATCGACAGTCCCTTCGACCAGCATATCAATAACGATTTTGATGAGCCACGGCGGGATTAAATCCATCAAGGTGGTCATTATTGCAAAAGATAAACTGAGTCCAACTAGATATTTGTAAGGTTTTAAGTAACTAAATACGCGGGGCAATGAATTCATAAGATCACTAGAAGGGCCATAGGTTCGCTCGAAATAGATAAAATATGTTATTCCTAAGATACAGTCAAAGTCAACTATCGTAACATCTTAAAGAAAGTTTTATTTCGAATTAAACAGGGAAATAATAATGGAATATAGACAACTAGGCCAAAGCGATTTAAAAGTATCCGCGATCGGTTATGGGGCGTGGGGGATTGGCGGTTTTCCTTTTTGGGAAACAGAAGGAGAACGAGCATCCACAAAGTCAGTTAAAAAAGCTTATGAATTAGGAATCAATTTTTTTGATACCGCTCCTGTTTACGGCTTTGGGGTATCAGAAGAGCTTATTGGCAAAGCCCTAAAATCCGTTCGCGAAAAGGTTTTAATCGCTACAAAATGCGGTTTGAAGTGGGACAAAAAGGCTCTTGGATCGATTAAGAAAAATGCAAAGAAAGATTCCATAATTCAAGAAGCAAACGATAGTCTTCGACGATTACAAACCGATTGGATCGATTTATATCAAGTCCATTGGCCAGACGTCGAAACCTCGCAAGAAGAAACTATGGAAGCTCTCTTAAAATTACAAGAGCAGGGGAAAATACGATACATCGGAGTGAGCAATTACTCTGTCGATCAAATGCAAGATTGTTTAAAAAAAGGAACTATTGTTTCTTTGCAGCCAGAATACAGTTTAGTTCAAAGATCCATTGAAAAAGAGACAGTGCCTTTTTGCATGGAAAATAGAATTGGAATTATCGCCTACAGTCCATTGGCCTCTGGTGTATTAACTGGGAAATACGATAAAAACACCAAATTTCCCGATTGGAGAAGCAAAGGAATTATTGGACAATTTACCGGTCAAGGATTTATCGACAACATCGCTAAAGTGGATAAACTTCATATTATCGCAAAAGAACTAGGAAAAACTTGCGGCGAATTGGCGATCAATTGGGCAATTCATCAACCAGGAATTACCACAGCACTAGTAGGAGTGAAAAACGAAAAACAAATTGAAGAAAATTTGAAATCCGCAGAATGGAAACTCGATCCAGATAAACTTTCTGCAATCGACGAAATATTTTCCCTAAATTAGGAAACAATAAACCCTGTTTAAAGCAACGTTAGGCGATAGATCTTCCATCATAAATTTAATGAACTTTTTAATTACAACTTTTCGATTTATCGCATTATTGATTATTTTATTAACCCAACTGGCAGTAAAACCTAGCGAAGAAAAAACTTCCTCTTATACCTCAAAACTGGGGATTGAGTTTGTGGCTCTTCCCGGAGGCTGTTTTCAAATGGGATCGGAGCTATTAAAAGATTTCGAACAACCCATCCATGAGGCTTGCGTAGACAGTTTTTACATTGGTAAATATGAAATTACCCAAAAACAATGGAATCGATTGATGGATTCAAATCCTTCCAAGTTTTTAGGAGAAAACCATCCGGTTGATAGGGTATCTTGGTTAGATTCAAAAGCCTTTATTGATCGACTTAATAAATTTGAAAATACCGATCGATACCGATTTGCCACAGAAGCTGAATGGGAATATGCAGCGCGCGCTGGCTCCCAAACGGAATACTATTGGGGACCGACTATCGACAACGATTATGCCTGGTACTATGGAACCGCTAACTATCGCACACATCCAGTGGGTTTAAAAAAACCAAACGCTTTTGGCCTTTACGATATGTCGGGCAATCTTTGGGAATGGGTAAACGACTGGTTCCATAAAGATTACTACAAAAAAAAAGAGAAAAATAACCCAAAAGGCCCTAACTCTGGAAAATATAGAGTTCGCCGAGGAGGATCTTGGGCCAATTTCACCAAATACATACGATCTGCCACGCGTTATCGTGGACGCCCAGATCACAAACATCATATAATGGGATTTCGAATAGCTTTTACCGACCTAGAATAAAAATTCCTTTTAAACAGACCTGAGGTTGAACCATCTATTTTTTTATGAGAATTTATTCAATTAAATTAGCTATACGATAAGTTTAAAACAAATTAAAATTTTTATATAAGTTTTTTTATTTACAATTAATAGTAATTCCTGAAATTTGGAGATTGGTAAATATGGCAAAAAGTTGTTCATTTGACGTTATGTCAGTCGTCGATTTAGCTGAAATAAAAAACGCTGTTAATCAATCGATGATGGAAATAAAACAGCGCTTCGATTTTAAAAATAGTAAAAGCGAAATTTCCCTTGAGGAAAAAACGAGCAAATTAACTTTAATTTCTGACGACGACGTGAAATTGAAATCGGTAATCGACATATTGCAAAGCAAACTTATTAAAAGGCATGTTTCAATAAAAGCTCTTGATTACGGCAAAGTTGAGGACGCCGCAAGCAATACTGTCCGGCAAGTTATTTCTATTCAACAGGGGATCCCTCAAGAAAAATCCAAAGAGATAGTGAAATTCATTAAAGGACTAAAAATAAAAGTTCAAGGCCAGGTTATAGACGATCAAGTTCGGGTAACCGGAAAGAGTAAAGACGATCTACAATCGGTTATGGATGAACTAAAGGGGAAAGATTTTGGAATTGCTATGGATTTTGGCAACTACCGATAAAAACAAAATACTTTCATTTCTATGGAAGAAATAGAACATTTTTTTACTTGCCCCTACTGTAACGAAGAAATTTCTATGCTTTTAGACGGTTCTCAAGGAGGACAATCCTATATCGAAGACTGCGAAGTTTGCTGTAGTCCTATCGAGATAGTTTTTCAAATTGAGGCTGGGGAAATAGAAAATTTCGCCGCAAATCGAGCGCAATGAGAATCAGGGCAAAAAAAATGGGCAGCCCAAGCTGCCCATCTGAGAGTGCGAATCACTTAACCCAGCATTGAGGGTTCGTGGGAAAAGTCATTCGTCAGCGCGTATTTTCTTTACGGATATAACCAAAAAAACTTGAGCTTTTTAAGAACTTTCTAAAGGAAATTCCTAAAGATTAACTACCCAATAGAGCTAACTCGTTAAAATCAAATGCTTGGCGGTAAATATCAATTATTAGCTCTTCCCTTAAACCGATTCATAAACAGGTTTTAACCCCAGGCCCTCTATCATTTCAATATCCCGAGTAGGGTCTTGGCCTTTAGTTGTAAGGTAATTTCCACCTAAAATCCCATTAGCTCCTGCCGCAAATAGTTTTTCCTGGTTACCTTCCAAAACTTCTTCTCTACCGCCGCAAACAAACAAATCCATCTTTGGCAAAACTAACCTTAAAAGCGCTATTGTCCGAAGGGCTTCATAAGTATCCATGTAGTCCAAATCTTCCAATTGCGTCCCTTCAACGGGTTTTAAAAAATTTATTGGAAAAGATTGAGTTTTCAAATCGCGAATATCAAACGCCATTTCGACTCTTTGATCATATGTTTCTCCCATTCCAAAAATACCGCCAACACAAACCTGCAATCCTACTTCCTGGGCATTTCGGACTGCCGTGACTTCTTGTTCGTAAGTATGGGTCGAAACAATTTTGTCAAAATGGCTCTGCGCTGTTTCCAAATTATGGTGTAACCGATCAAGACCTGCAGCTTTAAGCTCCTTCAAATGCTCTACACTCATTAAACCTAAGGAACAACACGTTTCTAAATTAGTTTCAGCTTTAATAAGCTTGATAGCCTCAATTAAAGTATCCAATTCCTGGCGATTTTCTATAGCTGTTCCTGAAGCCACAATAGAAAATTCATTGGAACCAAAAGCTTCAGCTTCTTTCGCGGCTGTCAGGATCTGCTGAGGGTCCATCAAACCATATTCTGGCGAATCGGTTTGAAATTTTGAAGATTGACCGCAAAAACCACAATCCTCAGGACATTTACCAGACTTCGCATTAACGATTGAGCAAATTTTTACGTCTTTATCTTTGAACGCTTCTCGAATTTTATTGGTCCCTTCAAAGAGATATTCCAACTCTTCTCTATCCAAGGTTCCTACTAATAGCGCTTGTTCCCTATCTATACTCTCTCCCGATAGAGCGGTCTCTATCATAGAATCAATTATCTCAGTCCTCATAAATGGCCCAAAAAATAGGATTTAAATATCGTTTTAATAAATCTTGGATTTGTAAAAATATCCAATGTAAGGATTTGTAAATTTTAGCATAACCCGTTAAAAAAATAGGACAAGAAAAGTAAGGTCATTAATCCTTGCCTGATACCATTGAAAATCTATATTAATGAAATTCACGAACCAACTTAAACGTTTCCGCTAAAAGCCGGTCTTGTTCCTTATCTTCCACCGTCAAGGTCAATTTTTTACGTCGTTTAAATTGCGATAGCCACTTATTTTTATTTAATTTTAATAAAAGGTAGCTTTTTATCCACCAGAGGCCCATTTCTCCATAATGCTTTTTATAAAAGTATAATTGGCTGCGTCGATGTTCTAAAAAAACTCGAAAACGGTTTTTTGAAACACTAATTCCGCCATGATGAACAATTTCGGCTCCAGGCTCGAAATATACCTTCCATCCTATTTTTTTTAATCGGATACAGAGATCCGCTTCTTCAAAATACATAAAAAAACGATCGTCTAAAAAACCGACATCAAAAATAGCCTCGCGGCGCAACATCATACAAGCGCCCTTTACCCAATCCACCATCCTCGGTTGGCAATGCAATTTTTCCATTATCAAACCAACAATCCGATTTTTGTGAATCTCGTAGAAATTCCAAAGCAGCTTACTTTGCACAAACTCGCTAATATAAGGTATTAATTTACCAAACGATTGTTGAACGGTGCCGTCCGTATTTATCAACTTTCCCCCCATAAGCCCCACTCCGGGGTGTCGTTCCATACTATCCATCAAACAGCTTAACGCTCCTGGTTTGACAGTAGCGTCATTATTCAACAATAAAATATTTTTCCCCTTAGAAATCTTGATTCCTTGATTATTAGCGCCCGAAAACCCTAAATTATCTCGATTAACGATTAACCTTATGTCTGGAAATTCAGAACGAATGTCTCTGTCGCTTCCATCCTGGGAATCGTTATCAACAACTATGATTTCATAAGAAATACCTTCTGCGGTTTCTTTAATAGACCGGATACAAGAACCCAGAAAATCAACGGATTTGTAGTTGACGATTACGACCGATAAGTCGAGAGAAGAGGAAGGAATTGAAACCATTCTAAATGGATAACCTATGGTTCTATATTAGCGTTAAAAATCCCTATTATAGACTATCCATCAAATATGCTCTATTTCGAAAATTAATTATTTTGGATAACTTTTAAGCCGTTACACCTGCAGGAAGAGTTACAAATATAACATCACTAGAAACACCCTCAGCTGTCGCAATAAAATTAAGGGCTATTTCTTGAGTACTTGCGTCATTTGTTAAACCACAAGAAGCTAAGCCCGATACGGTAGATTCCTCAAACTCGATTATCACTGCACCAGTTGAAGGTCTTGTATATCTACAATTTACCAAAGTATCATCTTTAATTAGGCTCCCGGCCTTACTCAATACCGTAATTGAAAAACTAACCGTGGCCGAAGTTGTAAAAGACGCTTGAGTCAGCACTTGCCCTACAATTAAATCGTCATCGTTATCTTCGGAGGAAATTTCATCTACAATACCACTAAAAGTATCGGAAATAGCTTCGATTGGATTACACCCTTGAATACTAAAAAAAAAGATAGCTAATATAAACCAAGATACAAAATTAAATTTATTTACGAATTGTTGTCCTAACATGAAAACTCAAACATAAAGTTAAGTCGTCGAAGTTCCATCTAAAAATAGTGATGTAGTATTATTAGAATTAACTCCTCCCGCTGTTGCAAAACCAGAAAAATTAATTCCATTTACATCGCCATTAAAAATTGAACAAGTTGCTTGGCCATTTGTTGTGATGCTTGTACTTTGGGTAACTAATGCCTGAGTATTTACATTTGTAAAAGTACAAATAACTTGAACTGGCCTTGTTATACGATCACCATTGGAATTTAATACTGTTGCCAAAAACTCTGCGGTGGTTGTTGTACCGCCATTCAATGTAAAATTTACACTAGAAATAGTTTCTTCAATATTTTCATCTTCTGGAATCACTTCATCAATAATATTCGCATAAGTATCTGTTATTGCTTCAATGGGATTGCAACCAATAATTCCAACTGCAAAAGTCAAAAAAAGAAGGTAATAAACTTGACAGAATAATATCTTATGGTTCATGTCTCTAATATTGCTAAAACCAAATTTAACTTCGAGAAACTAATTAAGTTACGCCGAGGAAAAAAACTTGGGCTTGGGAAGATACTCCTTCGGAAACAGCAACTTGGCTAACCGTTAAGCCTAGAGAAGTTCCATTTATGGCATTACATTGTCCGATTCCATCAGTCGTAACTCCTGAAGTTTGGGATATGACGGTATTATCCGAAACATTGGTAAAAGTACAACCTATCCCCACTATTCTAGGTATTACGTTCCCTAATTGATTTAAGACTGTTACCGTACTGGTGACCGTATTAGTCGAAAGGGTTATAGCACTAATAATCACCTCTCCAACGTTTTCCTCTTTATTTTCGTCGTCAGGAACAACCTCGTCAATTATATCTGCGTATGTATCTGTAATAGCTTCAATCGGATTGCAGCTTATAGTGTTCAACACAAACAGTAGAGCAATAGCGAAAAATAACGAATAATGTAAATTTCTATTTTTTTTCATCGGCCTTTAGCCAAGTTTCAAAAAACTAACTCTAAATACTTATAAAAATAGCGCAAACGCTTTTTGCTAAAAAGCTTATCCAATAATAATTTTATACTAATTTATATTAATTTCAATTAATTTTATACCTAAAAACAAAGATTTACGCCATTTTCTAACCAAAATCTCTATTGTTGGAAAATTCTCAACTTGAAGGCACTAATTCTAATTTTTTTATAGATTGTTTTTCTTTAGTCCAGGCGGGTTTGCGCATTATTTCAATTTCAGCGCGTGTGGTTTCTTTGGGGGCTAAAAATAAAAAAGAAGTTGGCTGACCATAAACGAGAGCCGTTTCTTGTTGAGGGGCGAGAATTTCCTTTGCACGATCTAATTCAATGCCTTTGGCGTCAAATAAAGTCACATATAAATAAAACCTGGGGTCCCCATTATCCGCTGTCGGTAGATTGTGCAACGCAAATTTATTTGTTAATTTTACGGTTATTGCAGTCCCTTTCCATTCATAATCCACCGCTATATCTTCCTCTTCTACAATTCCAGCGGGAAATGAATGGTTCGCCACCTGCTTTGACGAATGGAAAAAAGAAAGCGGGAACTTTTGGGTCAAACGCCCTGGGTTACGACGCATATGACAATCTTGGCAAATGGCGTCTTTACCTATCGCTTTCCATTCTTTAAACGTTTTGGGATGGCAAGATGAACAAAACTTTGATTCTCTATAGTCTCCGTTCTTTTTTGTCGGATGAGGTGGAGAAAATAACTCAAATGGACCTTCCATGGCTCCATTTCGAACATGACAAGAAATGCAAAACACGCCGTCGTCGCGGTGGTCTAACCTAAGAGAAGGTTTTTCACCTGGTTTTACAGTTCCTGGAGAGTGGCAGGATAGACACTTTTCTTTGGAGCGATTTTCGGAATCTTCAATGAAAACAGGACTCGTCCAAGCTTGAAAGTGGCGGCTTTTTTTCCAAGCTTCAAATATTTCTTCATGACATTCGGCGCAATCCTTAGCTTTGGCGTTTTTAACCAACTCTGGTTGGCGAACTAGCTCAATGACAACTTCTGGAATGAAAGGGTAAGCGAAATTTATCACCGCATATGGACCCATGATCATGCCAATTAAAAAAATTGACGCCCCGATCCAAATATATTTTTTCCATTTTGTAATCACGAATTAAATACTCGAAAAAAAATTAGACGACCAATGTACCACGACTTCTTTATCACATTAACCAAACATTCATAAAACAAAATATTACAACGCCAATATCTCCAATTCCAATGCCTTGGCGATATTCCTTTATCTTTTAGCTAAATTTTTGTATTTTAAAACTATACAAGCCAATCTGGCCTTTTTGAGAAATTTAAAAATGTAAAAAATTTATGAATCAACCCGTATCGACCATATCTGAAACGCCTAACTCTAAAATTTCCTCTCCAAACGATAAATCAAAAATGGATGCATTAAAGAATGCCATTGAGCGTTCTAAACAATACCTTCTTTCGCAACAAGACCCAGAAGGATATTGGGTAGACGAATTGGAGTCTAACGCTACCATAACCGCTGAATTAATTTTCTTAAGGCATTTTGTAGGAAAAATTAACGAAGAGACTCAAAAAAAATGTGTCCAATATCTACTAAATGAACAAAGGGAAGACGGGAGTTGGGCAATTTATTATGGAGCCCCAGGTTGTATCAGTACCACCATAGAGTCTTATATGGCTATGAAGATGGCCGATATTTCTCCCGATCATCCTCAAATGAAAAAAGCTAAAGAATTTGTCTTAAAAAACGGGGGTATCAAAAAATCTCGCGTTTTCACAAAAATTTTCTTAGCTATGTTCGGTCAGATTTCATGGAAACACATTCCGGCAATGCCAATAGAATTGGTCCTAATGCCAAATTGGTTTCCTTTAAACATCTATGAAATGTCAAGTTGGTCGCGAGGCGTCATCGTTCCCTTATTAATTGTTTACGCACACCGACCGATTCATAAAATGCCAAACGAAAAAGGCATCTCAGAACTCATAACAAATCCCAATGAAGACTTTTCGGTTTCTTGGTCTAATGGCGGATTAAACCTCCATAATGCTTTTATATTTTTAGATAAAACCATCAAATTGTTAGGAAAATTTCCATTTAAACCTTTTCGCAAAAAGGCCATGGATACCGCTATAAAGTGGGTTCTCGACCATCAAGAAGACGAAGGAGATTGGGCAGGTATTCAACCGGCAATGTTCAATTCAGTTTTGGCTCTCAAACTTTTGAATTATCCAGATAACGATCCTATTGTTACTAAAGCCTGGGAATCCATAGATAGGTTTTGCATCGATAAAGGAGATAGTATTGTAATGCAATCGTGTATCTCGCCTTTATGGGATACCGGAATTGCCTGCAACGCACTGATGGATTCGGGATTACCTAAAGACCATCCTGCCTTGATCAAAGCGGCAGAATTTTTCTTCAAAAAACAAGTGGTCAAACGCGGCGATTGGCAAGTTAAAAACCCAAATGCCGAACCGGGAGGCTGGGCTTTTGAGTTTTATAACGAGATGTATCCAGATAACGACGATACGGCCGAAATCCTAATGGCAATTCATTCGATTGATTTCCCCGACGTTCGACAAAAACTTAAAGAAAGCCAACGAGCTCTTAGTTGGCTTTTGAGTATGCAAAGTAAAAATGGCGGTTGGGGAGCTTTCGATCAAGATAACGATCAAGAACTTTTCAACGCCATCCCCTTTGCGGATCATAAAGCAATGTTGGACCCCCCTACCGCCGACGTTACTTCGCGTATTCTTTGGTTATTGGGAATTCTTGGATACAGTCGAGAGCATCCTCAAGTAATAGAAGCTATCGCTTATATTAAAAATGAACAAGAGCGTGACGGAAGTTGGTTTGGCCGGTGGGGAGTAAATTATATTTATGGAACATTTCTGGCATTAAACGGTCTTCACTCTATTGGAGAAGACATGCAGAAAGGAAATATAATAAAAGCAGCGCAATGGTTAAAGAGCAAACAAAATCCAGACGGCGGTTGGGGAGAAACTTGCGCTAGTTATGGAGATCAAAAGCTTGCCGGTATAGGAGAAAGTACCGCTTCACAAACAGCTTGGGCTTTACTTGGACTTACGGTAGCTGGGGAAGCAAAATGCGAACAAACCGCTAAAGGGGTTCAATTTTTAATTTCAAATCAAAACGAATCGGGGACTTGGTACGAACCTCAATTTACCGGAACTGGGTTTCCAGAACATTTTTATATTAAATACCATATGTACCAACATTACTTCCCGCTAATGGCTTTAGCGCGCTATCGTCACGCAATCCAAAATGACGATTTAGAACCAAGAATAGAAAAACGATCCTAAACTATTTCGAAGCAAAGTAACTCTCCAGAGCTAAAACCAAGGACTCAACAGTATATTTTTCAGGAATCACAGTAGGGGTTAAACCATAATTTTCCGCTGTTTTAGCGGTGATGGGTCCAATACAAGCGATCACAACGTTTTTAAGAGCGGATAAAGAATTTCTCCCAATTAAATTAACAAAGTTATCGACCGTCGAGGAAGCCGTAAAAGTAATCACATCAATTTCTCCAGCTTTTATCTTTGCTAATATCTCAGAGTCAACCTCTTTAGGAGGTAGCGTTTGATACGCTGGAGCCACATCAATCTCCGCTCCATTTTTTCTCAATTCTTCAGGCAATGTTTCCCGCGCTACCGTAGCGCGTGGCAGTAAAAATCGTTTTCCATTTAATGGTTCTTTCCCAATACTTTCTAACAAAGATTCGGCCACATAGTTTTCGGGAACAACATCAACCTTTATTCCGAGGTCTCTCACGGCTTTTGCCGTCTTAGGCCCTATCGCGTATAAACGAACTCCCTTTAGCTCGCGAATATCTTTGTCCAAAAAGTGCAGACGCTCCATAAAATAACGAACGCCATTAACGCTTGTAAAAATCAACCCATGGTAACTATCCAATCGATCTATAGCCGAATCTAAAGCGCTCCAACTCTCGGGAGGATATGTCTTAATAACTGGAAAGAGGATGGGATTCGCTCCATCTTCCAACAATAATTCGCGGAAACCTTCCGATTGTTCTGCAGGACGAGTAATAAGAATATTTTTTCCGAACAAAGGAAGAGTCTCATACCAATCCAAAGTATCTTTTAATGCAACGACATCTCCTACTATCGTTAAAGCGGGCGGTTTGATAATTTGTTTTTCTACCGTCTGAACGATATCGCCTAAAATGCTGGTCCAGGTTTTTTGTTTTGGAAGAGTGCCCCATTGAATAACCGCTATAGGCGTTTCAGGTTTCTTTCCATATCGAATTAAGTTTTCCGCAATGCTTTTCAATTTTCTAGCGCCCATCAAAAAAACCAAAGTACCGGGCCATTTAGCCAATTCCTCCCAATCAATGGGAATACTATCGGGAGCGTTGCCAACAGAACCTGTCACAATGGAAATAGTGGAAGCGCTATCTCTATGCGTCAAAGGAATACCTGCGTACGCAGAAACGCCAACGGGCGAAGTTATACCTGGAACTATCGTAAAGGGAATCTTTGCGGTACTCAGTACCTGGACCTCTTCCCCTCCCCGACCGAATATGAATGGATCTCCACCTTTTAGACGAACGACAATTTTTCCCTCTTGAGCTTTTTCTACCAAAAGCTCATTTATTTTATCCTGGGATAATATAAATGAACCTGATTTTTTCCCAACATAAATCAACTCTGCTTCGGGTCTTGCAAAGCGAGTCATTTGCGGGTTTGCCAAATGATCGTAAATTACCACATCGGCCCTTTCCAACCAGCGTTTACCTTTAATAGTCAATAATCCTTCGTCGCCTGGCCCCGCGCCAACTAATATTACCCTACCAATACTCACTATGCCTCCTCAACTTGGTGAAAATAATTTGAAATAACGGCAAAATCGTTTAACGAAAGCGTTTCTCCTCGTCTATTTAGATCTATACCTTCAACATGGGTTATTTCCTTTTCATTTTTGAAAAGAGGTTTCCATTCTTTCAAATTATTTTTGAGCATTTTTCTTTTGTGTAAAAAAGCTGCATGAACGACTTTAAAAAATGTTTTTTCACTCGAAACCTGAACTTTAGGAAAATCTAAAGGCTTCAGACAAACAACTGAAGAGTCAATCTTTGGAGTTGGAGAAAATGAGAATTTTGGAACTTCTAATATTCGCTCTGCGTCGCAATGGTATTGGACAAAAACGCTTAAGGAAGAATACTCTTTATTACTAGGTTCCGCGACTAACCGATCGACAACTTCCTTTTGCAACATAACCGTCATAGAACCAATTCGCGATCCATAACGAATGAGGCGTTTTAAAATATGAGTTGCGGCGTAATAAGGTAAATTAGAAACCACTTTAAAATGCGAACCAACTTGACTGAAATCAAATTTTAAAGCGTCTCCCTGAATAAGCTGAAAATTCGAGTTCTCGCCAAACCTTTTCTGAAGAGGTCTACAAAGATCGGGGTCAATTTCCAGAGCTATAACTTTTTTAGCTCTTGCGATCAACAATTGCGTGAGTATCCCAGCGCCAGGCCCAATTTCTAGCACAATATCGTCTTCTCCAATATCTGCAGAGTCAACGATCTCGACGGCTATAGATTCGTCGGTCAAAAAATTTTGTCCCCACTTTTGCTTCTTTTTCATTAAGAAACCGGTAAAGAATTAGATAGTTTCGCCGCAGATTGAACAGCGTTTATTAAAGAATCTGGAGAAGCAATACCTTTACCGGCAATATCATAAGCTGTGCCATGATCAACGGACGTTCGAATGATTGGTAGTCCCAATGTTAGGTTTACCGCACAACCATCCGATTCCATTTTTACGGGAATCAGTCCTTGATCGTGATACATAGCAACTACCGCATCATATTTAGAATGTCTCTTTGGAACAAAAAGGGAATCCGCCGGGAAAGGTCCCTCAACATCTATTCCATTTTTACGGGCAAATTCAATAGCGGGTTCAATAACTAGTTTTTCTTCTTTTCCAAATATTTCCGAATCGCCACAATGAGGATTTAAACCGGTAACGGCAATTTTTGGTTTAGATTTGATATGCCGAACTAACCAATCATTGGTCAACCGGATTGTTTTTTCAATTAAAGATTTATTTAGAAATTCGGGAACATCTTTAAGAGAAATATGCAAGGTTACTAATGCAACACGAAGCTTTTCGCCAACCATCATCAGGGCGAAGTCATTCGAATGAGTTAATTCTGCCAAGAACTCAGTATGCCCAGGATAGGAATAACCCGCCAAACGAATTCCTTTTTTATTAATGGGTCCTGTAGTAATTGCGTCAACTTTATCTTCTAGAGCTAGTTTGACGGCAAGGCGAATGTAATCCAGACTTGCCGTTCCGCTTTCCCGACTGGCTTTTCCTATCGGTAAATTTTCTGGGACATTTTTTAAATCTAAAACGTCAAGCGCTCCAGGTTCAAATTTAGCTTCGTCTACTTGTTGAATGGAATTTAAGGAGGGAGAAAGATCAATTTTTGAGGCGACAGAAACCAAAAGCCGGGTATCTCCAATAACCAATATTCGGCATCCTTCTAATTTACCTTCTGGAAACGCTTTAATGATCGTTTCAGGTCCAACTCCAGCAGGATCGCCCATGGTTACCGCTATAAGCGGTCTATTCTCGGAGGTTATGCTATTTATTTCCAAAATTTTGTATAAAAGAGAACTAAAGGAAAAACTTTCTCTTTGAATTATCTACGAATTACGTCTCAATTTCTTTATTTTTCCGGAAGACGATTTACCCGAAGTTGAAGATAACATCTTAGGACCCGAATTTTTTAACTCTTTACTCACTAGGGCTTCATATTCTTTAAAATTTTCGATAAATAAACCGGCCAATTCACGGGCTTTTTGATCATAATCTTCAGGACGTTTCCAGGTATTCCTTGGGTTCAAAACTTCATCGGGAACTCCTGGACAAGAAATTGGAATATTTAATCCAAAAATAGGATCAGCAAACGTTTCGACTTCATTCAAACTTCCGTCTAATATTGCATTAACCATTATTCGAGTATGCGCAATCTCCATTCTTTTTCCAACTCCATAAGGTCCTCCTGTCCAACCGGTGTTTACCAACCAACAATCTACATTATGCTCGGCGATTTTTTCGCCTAAAAGGTTCGCGTAAACAGTTGGATGTAAAACCATGAAAGGGGCGCCAAAACAAGTACTAAAGGTTGCCGAGGGTTCACGACTTAGTCCTTTTTCCGTACCAGCCACTTTTGCCGTATATCCGGAAAGAAAATGATACATCGCTTGATCTGGAGTCAGCTTAGATACTGGCGGCATAATTCCAAAAGCGTCGCAAGTCAACATAAGAACTTGTTTAGGATGATTCCCTTTCCCTGATAATTCGGCGTTAGGAATATGAGATATAGGATAACCAGCTCTCGTATTCTCCGTTAAACTCGCGTCGTTTAAATCTAATCGACGCGAATCACTCATCACCACATTTTCTAAAACAGTTCCAAACCGTCGGGTACACTGAAAAATATCAGGTTCGGCTTCGGAGGATAATCGAATAGCCTTTGCATAACAACCGCCTTCAAAATTAAAAACGCCATTATCGCTCCACCCATGTTCATCATCGCCAATCAGTTTTCGGTTTGGATCTGTCGATAGAGTGGTTTTACCTGTACCAGATAAACCGAAAAATATAGCTGTATTTGCATCATCGTCCATATTGGCAGAGCAATGCATGGATAATACTTTATCGAGATGGGGTAGAAGGTAGTTCAAAATCGTAAAAACAGATTTTTTAATTTCACCGGCATAACTGGTACCCCCAATTAGAACCAATTGCTTGCCAAAATCAACAATTACAAAAACTTCAGAATTGGTTCCATCAATAGCGGGAACGGCCTGAAACCCTGGAACATTGATTATGGTAAATCCCGGATTATGCGATTGTAGTTTTGCTTCGTCTTTAATTTGAATGAAAAGGTTTCTAGAAAATAAACTGTGCCATGCCGTTTCTGTAATCACTCTGATATGGAGTTGGTGGCTTTTATCGGCTCCAGCATAGCAATCTTGAACGTATAAACTCTTTCCTTGTATATAAGCTAAAACCCTAGAATACAAAGCGTCAAATTTTTCAGGAGTAAATCCTTTGTTCACTTTACCCCAAGCTATATTTTCTTGACTAGAAGGTTCTTGCACAAAAAACTTATCATTTGCAGCTCTACCGGTATGCTCCCCTGTAGTTACCACAATGGGACCTAAATGGGATAAGTGTCCTTCTTCATTTTTTATAATATGTTCATAAAGTTCTGGGGTGGTCAAATTCCAAAAAATTTTCTTAACATTTTTGATGCCATGGTGCCCCAGTCCAACTTTGTGTTTCTTTTCTTTACCTTTCATCTACTTTCCTCCCGACGAGCGGCTAAAAATCTATAACTATTTGGTTTATTTGATTTTATATCTAGCAAATTCAAATTTATCGAAAAAACAGAGAGTCCGTCTTATCATTTGCTAGTGAATTTGAAAAAAATTCAAAATTGAATACGCGAAGAATCAAAAAATCTTTGTTCATCAATTTAACACATTATCTAATCGTTTAAAATGAGTTTTGAAAAATTCGAAAAAGCCCTTCAAAATTTTTCTCAATGGTCATTTTTATTCTTTTCCCCGTTATAAAATTAGGTTTTAATACCTCTAATATGATTTTGGTCAATATTTCGAATGAGCTCAAAAAAAAAGATTATTTACACCCATAAAACCCCTTTCAATTATATTGTTGTAATCGAATACGACGATATCCGCGAGTTATGGTTCAAAAGTCCAACAGACTATTTTTTGCAAAGCAGAATTTCTATAAAAGATCTTATTGCTCCTCGCATGACCTATTCTCAACTATTACTGGCAGGACTGTTTTTTACTCCTTCCCCTAAGCAGATTTTAGTCATTGGAGTTGGCGGTGGACTGGTGCCTCATTACTTTTCGCATTATTTCCCCAACGCTTCAATTGATGCGGTTGACGTCGATGAAGGAGTCATTCAGGTCTCAAAAAAGTTTTTTTTCCTAAAGGAAACCAAACAAATAAAAATTCACGAAGCCGATGGTCGACTTTTTATTCAAAATCAAATGGGAAAGGTAAAATACGACCTCATTGTTTTGGACGCTTTTAAAAGCGGTTCGGTACCCTACCATCTTAAAACGCTTCAATTTTATGAAGAAATACGTTCTGTTCTAGCGCCAGGAGGGGTTGTCGCTTCTAATTTATATGGCCAAAGCAACGCTTTAAAACCAAACGACCTGAAAACATTTTCGGAAATTTTCCAACAAATTTATCTTTTTGAAGACCCTGATAAAATATCTACTCTTTTATTTGCAACACAGTCGGAAAAAAGAGTTTTGGAAAACGAGTTTAAAGATAGAGCCATAAAGCTTATGGAAATGCATTCTTTTTCAACTTCTTTAGAGGCTGTAGCTCAGATGTTTGTTTCAAACGAAGTTTTAGGCAAGATTGCTCTGACATTTAAAGATAACTTTCAAAAAAACCAGCTTAAGGAAGCGGCAAAAAAAAACAATCTCGATAATCAAGAACCTCGCCCTTATTCCATAGTAAACTACAACCCAGATTGATTATAGTTATAATCTTCCGGTACGTTATACTTACTAGCGTTCCATTGAACTGTTATCTTTCCAATCTTCTCGCTGATATCAAATCGGCAAATTTTCCTTCTTAGCTCCCATGGTTCCCATCTCAAAAAAATTTCAAACTCCTTTTTTCTCTTTAGTAGTTTGGATGACCTATTTTTGTCTCTATTTACTTACCGTCCCAGCGGCGTTGCCAGAAGGCGACGAAGCTATTTTATTAGGAGTCGGACATCGAATTGCCAATCATGGCTTTTCCGAACTACCTCAAAATAGCGACGAACTAAATGATTTTAGCAGTTACGGTTTTTACAAATCTGGTTTCAGCAAATATGGAATAGGACAATCCTTACTCAACATACCCATAACCAAATTCTTCCTTGACGCAAAAAAAGCAAAAAGTTCGGAAGAATTTAGGTCAGCTATGCTGAGACTATATTCTCTTCCCGCTTCAATAGGGGCTACAACAAACACGCTTTTTTTTCTAATTTGTCTGAAATTGGGAAGACGTCTTGACTCAGCGTTTATTTTAGTCCTAATCCTGGGAACGACAACTATGGTGTGGCCATATACCCAAACCTTATTTTCAGATCCCACTTTAGCGGTCTTCTGGCTTTTAGCTTTTTACTCGCTCTTATCCTTTCGAGATACCAATGGAAACGTCTGGTTAGGAATCGCAGGAGGAGCGATTGGTTTTGCCGTATTAGATAAAGTTGTTGCCGGTTATGCTATCCCTCTGTTTGGCTTTTATTTTTTTTACCTTCTTTGGAAAAATCGTTTAAAAAACAATTATAAAGATTCTTACTTTTCAAAAAGTATTGTCTTCTCAATATTTTCTTTCCTAACGCCGCTTGCTGTAACGATGGGTTTGTTCCTTTATTACAATTACGTACGATTTGGCGATGGGTTTTCTTTCGGATATGCAAACTTTAAAAGCTTTGATCCAAGAGATACCGTTTTTGGGTTTAACGTCCCTTTTTTAGCAGGTTTGCATGGACAACTTATAAGTTCCGGAAAAGGATTCTTTTTCTATAATCCTTCCTGCATACTAATATTTCTAGGTTGGAACAATAGTTTCCGTAATAATAAGGCAGAAACTATTTTAATGGCTTCTCTGATTGGCGGTTCTCTTGTAATCTATAGCACATGGTTTGCTTGGCATGGCGATTGGTGCTGGGGATTACGTTTTTTATCCTGTATGCCGCCATTTTTTTTACTCATTGCAGGTTCTTTTCTAGATAATCTAATAATTAAAATCAAAGCGAAAAGCCTTAACATATTACTCCCAACAATTTTAGCTTCCATCTTAGCTATATGTTCTTTAGGGATTCAAATACTTGGTATTTCCATAAAAAGTAACGACTACATTTATGCAGCTTCAAACACAAATATTTTTAAAGGAAAATTTTTCGACTCAGACTGGCCTATTCGAGACGATTCACTTCAACTCCACTACATTCCAGAGTTTTCTCCCATTGCGGGGCATTTTTGGATGCTCAAGACAATATATTATCGCAATACTGCAAAGCATCAAAAAGCTTTCGAAAACCCGCCCTGGATCAGTCTCAATTCTTTCTGGAAACCTAAAAACTTCCAAAATGAAAACTTTAAAATTAATATTTGGTGGCTTAATTCATGGGAATCGTCATCAATCAAAACGTCGTTTCCAAAAATAAAAGTAGGATTTCTTTTTGTATTATTTTTTTCCCTACTTACCTTAGGAATAATAAGAGCCTTTCACCAACAAAATCAAATTGATTACAGTAAATAAAAAACAAATCCTAAAATGAGCGTACTATCCAATTCATCGATATCAGTATTATCTCCCTCCAAAATAAATAAAAACTTTGTTTTGGCTGGAATAATCTGGTCGGCATTTTTTTGTCTTTATTTACTTACGGCTCCATCCGAATTGCCTGAAGGCGACGAGACAATAATTCTGGGTGTAGCAGATCGAGTATCTCGCTACGGTTTTTCTTGGCTTCCTCCAAACGCCAATCACAACCATCGTTATAGTTCTTATGGTTTTTTTGCTTCTGGGTTTAGTAAATATGGTTTGGGACAATCCTTATTAGCAATACCCTTTACGGAAGCATATTTAGAGGCAAAGGAAACTAAAAGCTGGGACGTTTTTGCGAATGCTATGCTTCGTTTATTTTCACTATCAGCGGCAATAGGAGCTTCGACTAACACTCTCTTTTTTCTTGTTTGCTTAAAGTTAGGTAGAAGAACGGACACAGCATTTTTACTCACATTTATATTGGGAGTGGGCACAATGATGTGGCCCTATTCCCAAACCCTTTTTTCCGACCCTACTATGGCAACCTGCTGGCTGCTTACATTTTTTTCTTTTTTATCTTATCGAGATAGTAAACAAGGATTTTGGTTGGGAATTGCGGGAGCGGCAATTGGATTTGCCATTTTGGACAAAATCGTCGCCGCTTATACCGCTCCTATTTTCGGAGCGTATTTTTTATATTTATTAAAACATTCTTCCAATACATCGGATTATCAAAACCCCATATTCTCCAAAGCCTCAATTAGTCCTTTTATTTGGTTTACCGTGCCTTTGGCAGCGGCTCTTTACGCCATTCTTTATTATAACTACATTCGATATGGGAACTGGCTTACTTTAGGATATACAGATAGTCGTACATACGATCTTAGAGATACATATTTTGGATTTAACGTCCCATTTCTATCCGGACTATACGCACAATTACTTAGTTCTGGAAAAGGATTTTTCTTTTATAACCCATCTTGCCTTTTAGCCTTTCTTGGGCTAAAAAACAGTTTTAAAAGCAACAAACCGGAAACCTTAATGATTGTTGCAATGATTCTAGGTATGCTAGCTATATATAGCACTTGGTATGGCTGGCACGGAGATTGGTGTTGGGGTTTGAGATATTGGTCATGCATGCCTCCGTTTTTTTTGCTACTAGCGGGTCCATTTATCGATCAATTAGTTTTAGATTGCCGAAATCGAATTTTAAATTGTTGGAAATCTGTAGTTTTAGTTTGCTCGATTCTAATTATCTCTTTGTTCGTTCAAATATTGGGAGTCGGGATAAAAAGTAATAATTATATTTTAACGGCAGCTAAAGTTGACGTATTCCAAGGTAAATTCTTTAATCTGAAATGGCCAATTCGCGACGATTCGCTTCAACTTCACTTTTTTCCAGAATTTTCTCCAATTGCGGGACACCTTTGGATGTTAAAAATGATTTTTTATAGAGACAGTCCAGAATATCCTAAAATATACTCTAATCCTCCTTGGATTAGCCTAAATGAGCTCTGGAAATTAGAAAAAATAGAACCAAAATTTTTTCGTTACAACGTCTGGTGGATGCATATATGGGTTAACAATCCTGGCAATGCTCACGCTACGTTGATGAAGGCGGGATTTCTTTTTTTAATATTTTTATCGCTCTCGGGGTTAGGAATCCGCCAAGCTTTTCACATTCAAAATTCTCAAACTAAAACTCTAAATAACTAGGCTTCAGTCGCTTGAGTTTGAAAGTTTTCCAAACGGTTGTTTCGAACCGCTCGCCAACCTTCCATCCCAACAAAAATCGCTAATCCAATAAGAATTAAAGATGTAATACCAAGAAAATAATTTGGCTGAGGCGAGGAAAGAAATTTAAAACCCTGCCAAGCTAAAGCCGCAATGGTTGTCAAAATCATAAATACGGCGGGATATAAAGTATATTTTGAAGGCTTTTTAATACCAATTAAGTACGAGGAAATAACGAATAAGGCCACTGCGGCAATCAATTGATTTGTCGCTCCAAAAATTGGCCATATTTTTTGCCACCCATCTGTTGCTCCAATTAAATAAGCCAAGAGAACAACTATACCCGTAGCTAAATACTTATCGTTAAAAAATGGTAATCTTTTACCAAAAGCTTCCTGCGTAATAAAACGGGTAATTCGAACTGCAGAATCTAAAGTCGTTAACACAAACGTATTTAAAGCTAGTACTGCAATCATTGAAGAAACAGAAAACCCTAATATTGGCAACATTTGGCTTACTACATTACCGTAACCGTTTCCAAAAGCCAGAATCCAGCCTCCACTTTTTAAAGTTTCGCGAAATCCTAAGGTTTGCATATCGATATTTCCGCCAACAGGCGCAACCCAATACAAACCCCCTCCAATCAATAAAACGGTAACGACTGCAACAACACCTTCTGTCAACATACCGCCATAACTTACAAAGCGTCCCTCGCTCTCTTTAGACAGTTGTTTAGAGGTCGTTCCACCTGCAACTAACGAATGAAATCCCGATACCGCCCCACAAGCAACTAAAACAAATAACATGGGCCAAACAGGTCCCTGGCCTTCAGAATACCCTCCTAAAAAAGCCGGAGTATGCAATTCAGGTCGAACCCATAACAATCCCACGATCCCTAAAGACATTGAACCAAACAAAACATATGTTGAAAGATAGTCTCTAGGTTGGAGTAACACTTGAACGGGAGTCACCGAAGCAATCGCCGCATACGCTAATAAAACAACAAACCAAATTTTGAGCGCAGTAAATCCAAATATTTCATTGGATAGTTCTATCGGGAATTTAAACCCAATATAGATACTTACTAATAAGCCTACCACTCCAGCAATCGAAGCAAGAGTTAAGTTTGCCGATTTCTTATAAATCGCCCATCCCAAAATAATTGAAATAGGGATAATAGAAAAAGTAGGGAAAACTGTTTGTGGTTGAGCCACCAAAGTTTTTGCAGCCACAACTCCAAAAACCGCAATCACTAAAAGCATTGCTAGCAATAAAAATACTGAAAATACAGTTTTAGCATGCGGCCCCATTGAACCTTCCGCAATATCGGCTATAGAGCTGCCGCGATTACGAACAGATACCATTAATGTCACATAGTCATGAACAGCGCCGATGAATACATTACCTAATAAAATCCAACAAATAGTAACTGCCCATCCAAAATGATGCATAGCCACTATTGGACCGATAACAGGACCAGCTCCAGCTATCGAGGCAAAATTATGTCCAAATAAAACCATAGGTTTACTTGGCACATAATCGACGCCATCATTTTGCTCCATCGACGGAGGAGCTTTGGAATCATTAGGTTGGATAACCTCTTTATCTAGAAGTCCACCGTAAAACTTATAACCTATGCAATAAAAATAGAGGCAGGAAAATGTCAGGATTCCAAAAACTAACACTAGGGAAATCTCATTAAATTACAAAATCAATTAATTTTAAATTATTAAAAGACCCAAACTTAATAAAACTAATACAGAATTTCCTAAACTAGACTTAAAATAAATTCTCAATCTGAATAGTTTGATGACGTTCAGGACCCGTTGAAATTGTCATAAAATCAACGCCAACAATTTTTTGTAGCTCGTCAACATAACGTTTAGCATTATCTGGTAAATCGCCAATAGCAGTAACGCCTGAAGTATTTGATTTCCATCCAGGAAATTCTCTATACACAGGTTCGCAGTTTTCTAAAAATGTTGCGCTTGCGGGAAATTCAGGTACATCCTTACCGTTATGTCGGTAGCCAACACAGACTTGAATTGTATCGAATGAATCCAAAACGTCAATTTTCGTTAGAACCAATTTATCAATTCCATTCAAGGCAACAGCGTATTTAGCCACAACCGCGTCAAACCAACCACAGCGACGAGGTCTTCCAGTAGTCGCTCCAAACTCATGACCTTTTTCTCCTAAATTTTTTCCATTTTCGTCTTTTAATTCAGTAGGAAATGGACCTTCGCCAACTCTTGTTGTGTACGCTTTAACAATTCCTACAACACGATCAATTTTAGTGGGGGCAATCCCTAATCCTGTACAGGCCCCACCAGCGGTCGCATTCGAAGAAGTAACAAATGGATATGTTCCATGGTCTACGTCCAACATTGTCCCTTGCGCGCCTTCGCAGAGAACTTTCTTATTCTCGGAAATTTTTTGTTGAATCATGGACCGTGTATCGGTCGCAAAATGCATTAAAGTATCGCGATATTGAATTACTTGATCGTATAAATGGTCAAAATCTAAGAACTCTTTTTTATAAACATTTTGAAAAATTGATTGTTTGTCATCAAAATTAGCTTTCAATTTCTCTTTTAAAATATCTTTATCAAAAAAATCTCCAACTCGGATTCCAAAGCGAGCAATTTTATCCGCATATGAAGGTCCAATTCCTCTACCGGTGGTTCCAATTTTTTGGCGATTTTCTGAGCTTTCACTCGCTTGATCAGACAATTGATGATATGGGAGAATAATATTAGCTCGCAGACTAATTGCCAATCGATTTTCTAATTCCACTCCAGCAACCTTTAATTGATCCACTTCCTCTTGCAAGGCGGCGGGATCCACAACAACTCCATTTCCAATAATACATAACTTATCTTTTCGGAAAATCCCAGATGGGATCAAATGTAAAACGAATTGTTTTCCATCTACGTAAATGGTGTGCCCTGCATTATGCCCTCCTTGATACCGGGCAATTACATCTGTTTCTTCAGAAAGTAAATCAATAGCCTTTCCTTTCCCCTCGTCACCCCACTGAACTCCCACTACAACAACAACTGGCATAAAAAACCCTTAATAAAATCCAATTAGTTGAAAGTTTAAAAAACTATAAAACATTTTTTAAACTCGCTAAAGTTTATATACTTTTTTTACCGCGCTAAAATCCGTATTGTATTGTTAATTTTTTATCTTATAAAGTCAACCCATCGGTTTTTTTCACGCACAATAATTAAATATTAGTCTCTTGATAAAGCTATTATTATTGAAATAAACACTCTTTTTAAAAACGCTCCAATAAAGGCTAGATTAACTAGGCTCAATTAAAAAAATTGGCTCCAGATCGATATCCGATCGGTTCAATCCAAGTTCCTTATTCAAACTCATGTTTTTTTGGAATAGAGCGTGAACAATTTCCTTCATTTAATTTTTAAAACTCGACCTAAGGTTAAAGTTTTTATTCTTTTAGCTGTAGGACTTTTTTTAATATATGGTCAAACGCTTCGCCATGATTTTGTACATTTCGACGACGATGTGTATGTTTCGCAAAATAAGCACATCCAACAAAGCTTTTCCATAAACAGTATATTTTGGGCATTCCAATTCTACGCTTCAAACTGGCATCCCTTGACTTGGCTATCCCATATGCTTGACTACCAATTATTTGGTTTAAATCCGGCCGGTCATCACCTAACTAATTTAATACTACATTTGATGAACAGCATGCTTCTGTTCTTAGTATTTGAAAAATTAACCGGGGCCTTTTGGAAAAGCGTCTTAATCGCTTCTTTATTTTCCTTTCATCCAATTAATGTTGAGTCGGTGGCTTGGATTGCGGAAAGAAAAAACGTATTAAGTACATTTTGGGGACTTTGGGCCATATGGGCATATAGCGATTTTGTAAAAAAACAAAAATCTTTTTCCTGGGTAGTATTATTTTTTTCATTAAGTTTAATGGCAAAATCCATGTTAGTGACTCTACCATTTTTGCTTTTGCTTTTAGATTTTTGGCCTTTAAGAAGATTGTCGTTTAGCTTAAACAGTTCAAAAAAAACTAATACCTTATTGGAACTTATTCGAGAAAAATGGATTCTCTTTTTTTTGACTTTTTGCGCTTGTATTCTGACTTTCAAAGCTCAACAAACAGGCGGCTCTATTACAAACTTTCCTTTAATTTTAACTCTTAAAAACTCAACAATTGGTTATGTTAGCTATTTCGGAAAAGCTCTTTGGCCGACAAAGCTATCAGTCTTTTACCCATTGAACAACCTTCCCCTATGGCAGGTTATATTCCCTGCCATTTGGTTAATTTGTATAACAAGTTTATCCATTCTGTTTGCAAAGAAGATTCCCTATTTGATTGTTGGCTGGTTTTGGTATTTAGGAACTTTGATTCCTGTGATTGGCCTCGTTCAATTGGGTGGACAAGCAATGGCGGACAGATACGCCTACGTACCGTTTATTGGATTATTTATAATTTTTTCTTGGGGAATTAGCGAATTAGTTGAAAAAAAACAAATTAATAAAAACTGGATCGCTTTTGGCGTCATAGGCGTTTTTTTATTTCTTCAAACCCTTTGTTGGGCTCAGGTTAAGCATTGGCGCAATACAATAACGCTTTTTGAACAAGCTCAAAAAGCGGTAAATGACAACGATGTGGCTCATCTAAAATTAGGGTTTGAATATAACAAAGAAGGAAAACTTAACAAAGCCACATATCACCTCTCCGAAGCTATTAGAATAAATCCTAATTTTCAAACCGCTCGTTTAGGTCTCGCTGGTCTGCTTATAAGGCAAGGAATGATTGAAGAAGGCTTAATCCACTTTTCAGCAATAACCCCATTTATTCTTCAAAATGAAAAAGTTAATTTAAATTTTTCGTCAAATATATCATTTAAAGAGAAAAAAAAATTAAATGAAGGGTTAGAAAATTTTTACTCATTTCTAGAAAGTTTTCCAAAAACAAAATTTCCCGATTATCACCATGGGATTGACATGCTAAAAAAGAAAAAGACAGAAGAGGCTATGGCATATTTTCAAAAAGCTATCGAAAAAAAACCGAATTTTCAAAATTCAAACCATCAAATAAGGCCGGCTTTAAAAGCTCTTAAGAAACTGGAAATTAGAGCAAATTTATTAATGCAGCTGTTGATGGATGGGGGAAAAGATGGATCAATCTATTATCAATTGACCGATATAATAATAATTAAAGAAAAATTAACCGAGAATCTTATTGATTTTCTCCGTAGCACAGCCTCCTAATCAAAAACTAATTAAACTAAACAAGAACGTACCCCAGCTTCTAGTCTATCTCTGTTTAAATTTCGACCAATAAAGATCATTCTGTTTTCTCTCGGATCGTTTCCCCATGGACGATCTTCACGATTCTCAAATACCATATAAACTCCATGAAAAATTAACCGATTTTTATTATCTGGCAATGAAAGTATACCTTTCGAACGAAACACATCCATTCCTTCCATTATTCCTAACATACGAAGCCACATTAAAAATTTGTCTACATCTATGTTGCCTTCTAAAGTAATTCCAACCGATGAAATCGCTCCAGAATGCTCGTGAACTTCGAAGTTTTTTCGGTCCAATAACTCCTTTAATTCTTCCGTGTTTTTTAACTCGAAACCTTTTAGATTAAATATTTTATCCAAATCAATTTGAGAATTTTGCGTTTGGTAAATACTAGCGGATGGATTTATTTCTTTTATTCGGCTTTCAATAGCGTTTAATTCATCACTAGAAACCAGGTCCATTTTATTTACCAATATTACGTTCGAAACCGCAATTTGCTCCCAAGCAACATCAATGTCTTCCAAATGTTTCCAAAAGTGTTTAGCGTCAACAATATTTGCTGAAGCGTCTAACCTCAATCCACTCTCTATTTCATCTTCCATTATAAACGCTTGAGCCAAGGGACCGGGAGACGCTAATCCCGTGCATTCAATTAAAATAGAATCAAAACATTCTCTCCTTTCAATCAACTTATTTAAAGTCTTAACCAAATCTCCCTTCATTGAACAACAGACACATCCATTACTCATCTCAAATATATCTTTATCTGCCCCAATAATTAAATCATGATCTACACTAATTTCTCCGAATTCGTTTTCTATTACCGCGATGCGCTTTCCATGCGCTTGTGTCAAAATATAATTTAATAAGGTTGTTTTTCCAGAACCAAAACAACCTGTTAATAACGTTACCGGAATTCTATTTTTCATTTCCTGTTCCATACCTTCTCCTAGACAATTAAAAAACGAACTCTAGCAATCTCAAGCGCCATTTTGGATCACTTTAAGAAAAAATAGTGTAATATCATAGTTAAAATTTTTAACAATATCTTCGAAGATTCAATAAAACCAAACTGTTATGCTTTTAATAAATAGTTTGAACTCATTTTGACAGTTATGAATAGTATTTTTTGGAAACCCACTTAAATTACTAAATAATGGACGAAAAAAAATTAGCTTTCATTTTAATTAGTCTGCTAGGGATTGGATGCATAGGAGTATTATTTATTGTCGTTCCTTGGCTAATGGGCAGAGGATTTGTTAATTGGAAACAAAACATGGTGGACGATGCCTTAATTTTTGGAGTAATCGGCACTATTGTTTACGGACTTTATGTTGGCACTAAATCCCATAAATAATTTCCCTTCTCTATCTTCTCCCTCTTAAGCTCAATGAAAATTTCCTTCCTTTGTTTTGATATATCAGATAACTCATTTGCGAGAGCCGCGTTACTGGCAGATGCCATTTCTTCCGAGCATGAAGTTGAGCTCATAGGACCGGCAAAACAAAATAAAATCTGGGAACCTCTAAAAAATTTTCCACATCCTGTTAAATTATTTCCCTGGAAGAGATATCCAGGTTTTCTAAGCGTAATACCAAAAATTATAAAAGCGGCAGACGGGAACCTAATATTCGCCTGTAAATTAAGACCTACTAGTTTTGGCATCTCCTTATTGGCAAATCGCAAGATTCCAATTTTGCTAGACATAGACGATTGGGAACTAGGATTTTTTAGTCAAGCCAATTTTTGGGGGAAACTAGGTCGTTTCTTAAATTTTTCAAATCCTAACGGCATGCCTTATACCTGGGCAATGGAATACTTAACTGGTTTTGCCGATGGAATCACAGTAAGCAATCGTTTTTTACAAAATCGTTTTGGAGGAACATTAGCGCCTCATTGTCGCGATGCCACTAAATTGGATCCAGAAAATTTCGACGCTTTACAAAATAAAAAAAAATTGGGCCTTGAAGGGAAAAGAACATTAATGTTTTTGGGAACTCCAAGGGCCCATAAGGGAATAGAGGACTTATTTTTTCTTTTGGATAAAATCCAAACGCCGAATGTCCAATTAGCGGTAATTGGAAATAAAAATTCTTTTATTGGCAGAAAAACCGATAAACTCAATGCTTTAGAAGGAAAGATAACTTTTCTTCCTAAAGTTTCATTTTCGGAGTTGGGAGTTTACCTATCTGCGGCGGATGTAATAATCATCCCTCAACGTCATTCAATGGCAACTGTAGGCCAAATGCCCGCCAAAATATACGACGCCATGGCGATGGCAAAGCCGATTGTTTCTACTAGCGTTTCTGACATTCCCGAAACGCTCGGAGATTGTGGTTACCTTGTAGAACCAGGAAATCTTGAGCAACTAGCTCAAGCGGTAGATTCCTTTTTTTCAAATCCCGAAAAAGCTAGCGAAATGGGACAAAAAGCTAGAATGCGATGTAAAAAGCTTTACGATATTAAAATACTTGAAAAAATCTTACTCAATCTCATTGACGAAACAATTGTTAAAAAAGAAAGAAATTAAAGAATACTTTAGTTATATCCCTTAGATTTTTTTTCCGCATAATCAAACGCTAGCTTAACTTTTTCCCAAACAATTTCTTCCGTAATTGCTAAAAACGGATTTAGTCTTTCATTGGGATTAGATTTTAAATGCCCATCGTACTCTTGCGAAAGAATCAAAAAACAATTTTCGTCTTTTGGGTTTGGAGGTCCACTATAGTCTGGGTGAGTGGCTCCAAATAAGGCTATCGTAGGAACGCATTGAGCGAAAGCTAAATGCATCGGGCCCGTATCGGATGTGATAGTCAGGCGCGATTGGCCAATTATAAAAGCGTCTATTGCGAGCGATAGGTTTCTTGTTGAAATAACTCGTTTTGTATTAAATTTTTTAACCAAAAAATCTACCCAATCTCCTTCTGTGGGGCCCGCCCCTACAATAGTATTAAAAGGAGTTTTGTCTAATAAACGTTCAATTATTCTCATAAACCGGTCGTCAGGCCATCTCCTACTAGTTGAAGAAGCTCCAACATTGACATAAACATATTGATTTGGGGTAAATCCTGTTTCTTCTAGAAAATGGAGACCGTTTTTTTTTGCTTCTTCTCCTAAAATAAGATCCATATTGGGACCATCCGGTATTCCTCCAACTTTTTCTATTAGTCTTAACCTTTTTTGAATTGCGTGAACTGGACCGTCAATAGGAACTTGACGCTCTCTAGGAACCCAAGGAAAATCTTGAAGACTCCAAACTTGGCTACAGTCAATAAACTTTTGTACTCTGGAAAAATCTTTATTTGCATGAAAAACCAATACGCAATCAAACTTGTAACTTCTTAGTTTGAATATAGTTTTCCACTGTAGGTACCATTTTGACTGATAACAAAAAACACGATTTAAATTTGGGTTATTTTCAAGTAAGGAAACCCAAGGCTTATTCGTTAAAAAGTTGATCTCAACTTCAGGAAACGTTTTTTTTAGAGCCCGAATAGCCGGAGTCGCCCAGAGTGAATCTCCCATACCAGTAACGCTGACTATTAACAAGGATTTCATAATAATTCAGGAATAATAGAACCTCTCAAAACATTCAAATGATTTAATCTTCTAATTTATTTTCCAAAGAGTGAGATCTTGGTATTAAATTTAGGAAATTCTCTTAAAAAATTTCACTTTAATCAACACGCGCCAATCCTAAGGTATTTACAATTCCCTCAATCACTTCATTAGCAGAAATCAAGCGCTTACATTCAGAGTTTCCCTGAAAACATTCTTCTTTTCGCGAAGAAATATTACAGGGCGAACATTCGAGCTTCTTATAAAATACCAGGTTGGGATTAACTTGAGGTATCCAGCGATCGGGAGCAACAGGTCCAAATAATGCAAAAACTGGGGTCTCAACTGCGGCCCCTATATGCATTGGCCCACTATTGTGCGTCAATAAAAATTTTGCTTGTTTAGTCATTGCCGCAAATTCTCGCAATGTAGTTTGAATAGCCCTTGCAGGCGTTTTCATTAGGGTCAAAACTTCTCTAACCTGAGGCGCTTCACTTGGAGCAAAGTCAAATAACGCCTGGATTTTAAATTTTGACTGTATTTCATCTGCAACCTGTGCAAACTTTTCTGGTTGCCACTGATTGTGTATGGATTCAACACCTGGATGAATAATGGCAAAGGGTTCTTCAGGCTTTACGCCAACCAATTTAATTTTTTCCTTAATTTCCAGTAACTCTCTTTCTAATAAATGGATTTTCGGTTTTTGACGACGTACTTGGAGCCCAAGTAATTCGAGCATTTTTGATTGAAATTCAACTGCGGGAACAGAATGATTAAATACTGGATCTACTTGCACATTATAAAACCGTGCTCTTCGGCTTCGCGCTAACCCAACTTTATATTTAGCTCCAGAAATAGAGGCAATCAAAGCGCTTCTAGGTCCTCCATGCATATCAATTACTATATCGTAACGGGTTTTGCGAATGCGTTTGACCAAATTAATCCATTCTACAGTACCCTTCCAGCCGGAAAGCTTGGAAAACTTTAAGATTTGATTGATATTTGGGTCGTGCGTAACAATCTGATCGCATGGAACCATAACTAAGTAATCGAGTAAACATCCAGGAAAGTTTTCTTTAAGCAAAGGAAAAACAGCTGTATTTAAAGTGACATCGCCGATAGATTTTATCCTAATCAGTAATATCTTAACTTTTTCAGGAAGATTTTCTGTTTTGAATTCCATTGGCGAAGTCATAAAAAATAAAAGAGTGAATATTATTCATTAAAGTATCCAATATACCAAATAAGAGATGCAATCGACACAGCGTGAAGGATATGCTAGATTATTTTCCCATCCCGTTCAACTAACCGATTAGGAAGAAATATTTTGGACTCATTTCATCTGCTCCATTCCGAAGCCGCAACCGGTTGGGGTGGCCAAGAAATTCGGATTTTCCAAGAAAGCCAAGCCTTGATCGAAAGAGGATACCAAGTTTCTGTGATTACACAACCAGGTAGTCCTCTTGCTAAAAAATGCAACGAATTTCACCATCCAAATTTTTCAGTTTATTCTATACAAATGACAGCATCGTGGAATCTATTTGATTTTGCCTCCATTTATCGAATAGTCAAAAGAATTCAACCAGATATCATTCATACTCACAGTTCAATAGACAGCTGGCTTTTTTCAATGTGCGGTAAAACGTTAAAAATTCCAATTGTAAGAAGTAGACATGTTTCTATTCCAATAAAAAATTATTTTCCAAAAAATGCTGTGTATTCTTATTTTCCAGATAAAATCATCGCCAGTGGAGAAACCATTCGATTAATGATGTCCAATATTTCGGGGGTTAAGAGCTCAAATACCTATTCAATACCGGCTGGAGTCGATATGAAACGTTTCGATTTCCAGATTTCCCCTAAAAAATTTCAAAAGGAAATCCAGATTGACCCAAATCAACCATTAATTGGCAAAATAGGAGTTATTAGAGGTTGGAAAGGTCACGATTATTTTTTAGATGCGGCAACGATTATTTTAAAAAAGGTCCCCAACGCAAAGTTTGTTATAGCAGGTTCAGGTCCTGGGTTTGATGAAATTTGCAGGAAAGTAATTTCAAAAGGTCTGGAAAAAGCAGTTTTTATGCTGGGCCACAGAGAAGATATTCCAGAAATTATAGCAGCGTTAGATATTTTAGTTTTAGCGTCAATTGGCGGCGAAGCGACATCCCAGGTTATCCCTCAAGCATTTGCAATGAAAACTCCTGTTGTAGGAACACACGCGGGGGGAATACCTGAAGTTCTTGGCGACGGTGAACGAGGGTTAATCGCGGAACCAAAAAATGGCTCTGATTTAGCGGATAAAATTCTTTCTCTTCTAAATGATCCAAAATTAGGGAAACACTTATCAAATAAGGCGTACGAATTTTGCGTTAATAAACTTACCTTTGAAACTCAAATGGACAAAACATTGTCCGTATATCACGACATTCTAAAAGGACGCGCATCGGCGTGAAAGTCACATTCATCCTACCTCATTTGAGAATAAGCGGCGGCGTTAAAGCTTTGCTGGAATATGCGAATCGACTGACTGAATTTGGAGTCGAAACACTAATTGTAATACCTGAAAAAAGTCTTAAGTGGTATCGAGTATTTGAGTCCATCTCCAGAATTAAAAAGGGATCAATTTCCATTGACCCAAAATCAATAGATTGGTTCTCTAATAAAGTCCCAATTATAAAGGTTCCAACAATTGGGAACTCAACAATTCCCGATTCGGATATATTGGTGACGTCTTCTTGGGAAACGGCTTATGAGGCAGAAAATCTATCGCATAAAAAAGGACGAAAATTTTATTTCGTCCAACATTACGAAACTCTTTGGACCCGGAAAAAAAAAGAAGCGGAAAAAACTTACCAAATGAATTTCGAAAAGATAGTTATTTCCGACTGGCTCCAATCCATATTAATTGAAAAATTTTCACAACCATCAAATGTTTTAGTTACTCCAGTCGATGAAAAACAATTTACTAAAAAAGAAAAAATTTGGAACGACCCTCCCAAAGTTTGCCTCATGCATCACGATTACGATTGGAAGGGATATAATGACGCTATCCACTCTGTCCGCCAATCTCTTTGTCAAAACCCCAATTTTAAAATATCGATTTTTGGAGAAAAATTAAAAGATCCAAGTTCTTTACGCCAAAACGCCGGGTTTGATTTTGAGTACGTTTATCGTCCAACGGGTAACGCCATTAGAGACCTCTTTATAAATTGCGATATTTATCTTTGCCCTAGCTGGTATGAGGGACTTGGTATGCCAGCCATGGAAGCAATGGCATCTCGTTGCGCATTAGTCACAACCGACACAGGCGGCTCACGAAATTATGCTTTTCACGGTCAAACGGCATTAGTTTCCAAGCCCAAGGACACAATAGCTTTAACAAAAAACTTAAACGAAATAATAGAAAACTTCGAACTCAGAAAAAAACTTTCGGAAAATGGATATAATAAAATTAAAGAGTTCGATTGGGATAAAAACTGTCGAAAATTAATGAAAATTTTTGAAAGCTCTTCCGAAAAGAAATGAAAATTGCAATTATCCGACAAAAATACGCTTCTTATGGAGGCGCTGAAAAATTTTCCGCGCAATATATTGATCGATTGGCGGCGTTAGGCTATGAAATCCATATTTTCGCTAGAGAATGGAAAACTTCAGGTCATTCAAATGTCCATTTGCACCAAATATCCGTTAAGTCTAAATCATCAACTTTAAGGCTTCTGGAATTTAACCAAGAAGTCGAGCGAGAACTATCAAAACATTCCTTTGACTTAATTCAAAGTCACGAAAGAACTACGGTTCAAGATATCTATCGAGCGGGTGATGGTTGTCATAAAGAGTGGTTAGCTCAAAGAAAAAAATATTATCCAATCAAAGGTTGGCTTTCTTTTTTAAACCCTTTTCATTGGGCAGTCCTTAAAATTGAGCGGGAAATATTTACTCCAGATAACTACAAAAAAATTGTCGCCATCTCTCAAATGGTAAAAAAAGATATCCAATATCATTACAAATTACCTGATAAAGATATTTCTGTAATACATAATGGCGTTTCTTTAAAACGCTTTCATCCCAGTAACCGCTCTGATTATTATCGCTACATTCGACAAAAATTAGATATACCGCCAAATGCAATTTCCATTTTGACAGTAGGGTCAGGATTTGAAAGGAAAGGACTTAAATTTTTAATTAAATCTACGAAATATTTAGAATCTAAAGATTGGCGGCTCATTGTTATAGGAAAAGGAAACTGGAAAAAATATCGGAGATACGCTTCATGGAAAAACCGAAATAAATTAATTCACATACCCCCCCCTGTGGAAACTATAGAACAATATTATGCGGCTGCCGATATTTTTGTATTGCCATCACTTTATGAGCCATTTGGCAACGCGAACTTAGAGGCTTTAGCTTCAGGATTGCCAGTTGTTACAAGCAAAAATAGTGGCGCCGCCGAGCTTATAACCCATAAACTCAATGGAATGGTGGTCCAAAACCCAGGCGATCGTCGTGAAATTGCCGCGCATTTGAATTACTTAAACGATAAACCAATTAGGGACTCTATGGGACGCCAAGCAAGAAGACTAGCCGAAGAATATTCGCATGATAAAAATATCGAAAAAATGGTAAGACTATATAAAAACTTAGAATTGGCTCCATCAAATTAAGAATTTTAAAGCTTTGGCTACAAAATCAACCAACGTTGGCTCGGTAAAAACACATAAACTAGCTAATGAAGCTAATATTATAAAAAAGCTATTTTCAATTTCCAAAAAAGTTTCAAACCTAAAAAACTAATAAAAAAGTGACAAAAATTGTCACTCCCTACAAAAATTATAAAAAAAACAGCTAAAATCTTATTTTAAAAACGAAAAAAGCCTTATAATTCAGTAAAAAAAAAATTAAAAAAAGGTACTATTTTTGCATTTAATCATTAAATTTAAAAAAAGGGAGGATATGATGGTTTCCAGAGTAATATCAGCAAAAAATGAAAAAGGATTTACCCTAATTGAATTGTTAATCGTAATTGCTATTATCGGAATTTTAGCGGCTATCGCTATACCCCAATTTACTCAATATAAAGAAAGAGCTTATAACTCAAACGCCAAGGCAGACTTACATAATATCTATTTAGCGTGTAAAGCTTATTGGTCAGATAACTCTTCCAGCGATACTTGTGCGACTGCCGAAATAACAAATGCAACGTATGGTTATACGCAAGGTACAAATGTTTCAGTGGTCATTGGCACTGCGACTGAAGCTGCTTTTGCGGCAACTTCCCAGCATTCAAGCAGTAGTACTTCCTATACAATTGATAGCGCTGGAAATATTGGATAATACTCCCCAAAATAAGCTCAGGATTATTTTTTAAGTTAAATATAAAAAGCCACTCCCTTAAGGGAGTGGCTTTTTAATTTAAAATAAACCTAAGGGTTTGTATTTCTAAAAAGATTAACCCCCAGGCGGTAAAGTATAAGATTCTGCAATCATTACAATTTGTTTTTTGTTTAACGCCAAAAACTCAGATTGAAATAGTAATTTTTCGGTCGTTATTGAATAAATTTTTGCGTTACCTAAAGCAATGTATAACTCATCTTGACGGTTTAATGCGTCTAATAAACGGGTTCCGGGTAGGATTTGAATCTCGCCCTCAATTTTTTCACTGTTAGTCCTAACAATAATCTCTAACCGTTCTTTTTTTAGATGAGTCTTATAAACCATAAAAATCTCTCCTAGGCGAAATCTATAGGTTTTCAAATTGACCTTTATAAAATTACCCAGCCTCTCTATTTTTTAATAACCGCTCTTAATACCTATTATCAATAATTTTAGCTAACCTTAAAAGTCGAGAACTAATTTTTAACCCAGCTTTTTTGACTTTTTCCAAATTAATTTCCATACTGAGTTTCCCCTCAGATTCAACCAAGGAAATCATACCTCCCATTTGAGAAAAACCCAAAACATCCCCTATCAACAAAACAGATGTATCTTCAAATTGTTTTAGTACATCCGGTAGCATTTGTTTTTTAGAATTTGAAATAAAAAGAATATGACATTTTTTTTTGTCTTCATCATTAATTCTGTATTTTTTTAAGGCCAAATTTCGTCCTTTTACTTTTATGTCTCCCAAGCTCTCAAAATCATTAAACAATCCCCCATCTCCAAGTACCGATATTATAAACGCCTTACTGTCTATATCTGGCCATTCAACAAAATCGACAATTTTAAATACAAAAGCAGCTTTGACCTGAGATACAAAGGTATCAGAATAAACAGTAGCAACAGCAAAAAACCATTGAAACAAAAAAGTAATCCCTAAAAATATACCTAAAAAACTATTTTTAATTCTTATTGAATACAACTATGCACACTCATAAGATTCAAAATTAAGAAAAATGGAAAAAACAAAAGCTAACTAAAAAAACTCCAATTTAGACTAGAATCGATAGTTAAACTTACCAAGGACGCTACGGGGGACTTGAGTGGAAAAGTTTCCTCTGTCAGGACCAAATTCAGGGTGGTCTGGGTCTAAAATATTATAAACTCCCAAACTAACTTCTATATTTTTTAAAGGACTCCAACCCAACCGCAGATCTAATCGAGTGTAGCTGGGAATAGCGCTTCCATTTAATTTGTCTACAAAATAAAGAGCCGAATCTAATTCAAAGTTTTTGGGTAAATCAAGATAAGATCTAACGTGAAATTGAAATTCTGGACTTGTCTCTTCAAAAGGCTCTAAAAAAGTATCCTGACTAGATTCTTCTAAGTGCAGTTTAAGTTTTAACCAAGTAAATGAGGCATTTAATCTCCACCAATCCGTCACATCCAATTTTCCGCTCAATTCCATTCCATAGGTTTCTCCAAACCCTTTATTTTCAAAAACATTAGGAATTACTAATTTCGTTGGCTGAGGAGAGGTTTCAAAAAAAGCATCTATTGACTCGGCAGTTGTTAAGTTTTCGTACTCATTATAAAAACCCGTTACATCAATAAGAAAACTTGAACTCTCCCGCAATCGGTAACCAAGTTCAAAAGAAATTAAATCTTCAGAATCAAAATTATGGTTTCCTAAGTTTGATATGGAGCTTAATCCAGTTGTGGTAGGAAAAGCGGAGGCATTAATCCTTATTCCATCTTCGGCTCTACTAGGAGTTCGGACCGCTCTTGAGATAGATCCCCAAATCGTATGATTAATTTTAGGCGTTAATAAAAATCTAAAATTAGGTTGGAATTCAATTCCAGAATAATTATTCCAAGAAAATTTGGTGCCGACAATAAGACGTAATCGATCCTCAATCAAATCTATCTCATCTTGGATAAAACTACTTGATATTAAACTTAACCTATCATTATTAGGAAATGCAGTTGATGTTCCTCCATTTAATTTATCAAAAATAAATCGCTGACCAAGTCCCCAAACGACACGATGGTTTTGAAAAAGTTTTTTAGAATGCTGGAAATCTAAATCCGCCGTTTGAATGGTTTGCCGGAGTATTCTTTCTTTCCGTTTTGCCACATCATAATAAAATTGAAATCGAATATTGGAATCAGGAGAAGAGTTTCTTTCTAAACGAGCTAATAAATTTCCTCCACTAACTTGAACATCTTCATCGGCAGTTTGGCTAAAAGGAGCGGTAAATGACTCCAATAATGTGCTTCTAGTTCCTGAATCGCCTTGGTAGTAGTCACCTTGAATGGTATATGATTTTTTAGGAGAAATCTCGGAATCCATTCGAAATCCTCCTCGAGCCGAATCCCAACCATCTGCCCCTTCAATTTCATCAAGGTCGTCAAAATTGTCTCGATTAAAATATTTTAAATATCCTCTAAAATTTCCTCCAGATTCTAATTCGCCGCCATATCTTAAGGCTCCAAAACCCTTTTCAATAGAACCTACTCCTCCCTCTACGTAAGTTCCCTGCGTTTCGGATGCATTTTTTGTAATTATATTTATGACTCCATTAGACGCATTCGCGCCCCAAAGCGTTCCTCCAGGCCCTCTAATAACTTCAATTCTATCAATATCCTCTAACAACGTATCTTGTACATCCCAATATACCCCAGAAAACAGGGGCGTATAGACAGATCTACCATCAATCAAAACCAATAACTTATTGGAAAATCTTTCTTGAAAACCACGGGAAGTAATAGCCCATTTATTAGCATCAATAGAGGCTACTTCAAGACCTGGTACCATTCGCAATGCCTCGGGTATGTTTTGAGCTCCCGAGCGGCGAATATCTTCTCTGGAAATAACATAAATAGCCGCCGCTGCTTCAAACGAACTTTCTTCTCGCTTGGAAACTGAAAAAATTGGTATGTCCATCAAACTTTCTAGACTAAGTTTCCGTAATTCCTTAGGATTTTCCTTTAGTTGCTCAATATCGTAACAAATTCCTATAGAAGGAAAGAAAAACAAAAAAATAATTAAAAAAATCAAGTAATTACGTATAAACATTGAGCTATCAAAATCAAAAAAAGGTTGATATTATGAAAAAGTGGATTAAAAATCCAACAGTTTACCGATGCTTTATCTAATTTTTCAGAGTTTTCCTTAAGGTTATAATATTTATATACACATTTTCGTGTAGCACAATAAAATCTCTTTAATTGTGTTAAAATTCAAACCATAATTGAGAATGTAGCAGAATATTCATCTTTTAGTTTTCAAAAAATAACAAACAAAAATGAAAAAAAACTCCAATTTGAACAAAAACTCTAAATATAGATTACAAGGAACGGATGGGATCCGTAGCGATGCTCGATTAGCCACTCCAGATGAAAAGAAATTACCAATAAAAACCTTTTTAGAGCAAAAAGTTATTACCCCAGAGTTTATGGAGTTGTATGCCTATGCTTGGGTAAAGTCAATAATAAATAAAAAACCTAAAGTAAACAACTCAGCCATTATCCTAGGCTGGGATCCGAGAGATAAAGACACGAAATTTGCCGATGCCGTCATAAAAGGAATAAGAAAAGCAGGAGCAAATGCAATTTCTTTGGGAATAGTTCCGACTCCTTTGGTACCTATGTATCTTTTACATTGCCAAGCCCAAGGTGGAATAATGATTACGGCTTCGCACAATCCAAAAGATCAAAATGGCATCAAATTGTTTTCAAGCTACAGGGGAATGAAACCTCTTCCAAAGAATGACATTAGTCTTTCGCAATTAGTTTCATCTACAGGCTATCATGAAATATCTAAATTAAAACTTCAAGGTCAAAAAATTGACCAAAGAACCCAAGCTCTAAAGCTTTTTTCTAAATTTTGCCTTGATCCAAGAAACTCTTGGGCCGAGAGAATTTCATTCCGCGATATTATTTTGGTAGTTGATTGTGCAAATGGGTCGCTTTCTGGAATTGCCGCAGAAATATTCAAAGAAGCAGGCTTTGGAGAAGTTTTCGAAGTTAACGCAAAACTAGATGGGAACGTAAATCAAAATAGCGGAGTTGCTGATTTAGAAGGTTATTCGCTTATCACTCCCGCTATGATTCGCGATGAAATTGGAATTTTTAGTAAACATTCTGCCATCCTCACAATGTTTGAATTAGGTAGAAAAAACACCAAACACCTAATGGATGGAAAAGTTAAAATTTCTGGCGCCGTTTTCGACGCTGATGGGGATCGTTTTTTCAGATTAGAATACCAGCCTCTTAAAGATTCGTTAATAGTCCAAAGTGGCGACGATACTACATGGTTACAGGCTCATTTTTTAATGAAGCGAAAACCAAATCGCTTTAAAGGGTCCAGTATCATTAATACCGTGGAAAGCGATTTACATGCGGTAAACGAACTTCAAGAACAAGGGTTTAAAACAAGTGTAGCGCCCGTAGGCGATAAATGGATATTGTCTCGAAGCGCTATGGCAGACCTGAGAAGCAGATTGGATCACCTAAACGAAAATTGGAAGACCACATCTCAAAAGAATTTAAAGAAATTCGAACAGGCTAAAATTCAACTTGAAGAATTTGAAAATTTAGGAATTTCCGATATAGAGCAATTAGAAAAATTAGAAAAAAGCGTTGGCGAATTATTAAACTCTCAAAAAATTGACCTCGGTGAAATTCATCGCCCCGATTCAACAGAAATTTTTGGTATTGGCGGAGAAGTTACAGGACATGTCATTACTAAAGGTTTCATATCAACAAAAAATGAAGAGTCCATTCCTATTTATTGTGGCAACGGCCTTAAAAATGCTCTCAATACTTTTGTCGCCTCCAAGCATATTGGACTAACACTAAGAGCTTGGTATAACCGGATGGAAAATCCTTTTAAACCTGGTTATAAACAAACCAATTACGCTTATTACATCGACAAAACGCTTTTTTTCAAAAACTCTGGGATTTGGCAACAAATTAAAACTTTAATCGAATCGACAGTAAAAGAATTGGGATGGGAGTGCAAACAGACTGAATTTCCTGAAGATCCTGATATGCTTTATTTAAACCTATCGGTTATTTCACCAACTGGGAAATTAGATCAAGCGTCTATTTTTATCCGAAATTCAGGCACCGAAAACAAAATTGGAGTAAATATCAGAGGAGCCAAAAGACTTAAAAAACACCTTGGTTTTTTAGGAGAAACGGCTACCCGTCAACTAATTTCAGAAATGAAAGATAGCCAAAATGAGTTCTGTAAAATGGAATGGGATACTGTAAATAATCTTTACGGACAAAAAATTCCTGAGGAAGAGATTCTGGTTTCCCCAGATAAACGTTCTCGGTTACTCGTTGAAATGAAAAAACAACAATTTATTGAACTAACCGGAAGAGGCTATGGATTAACCCAAAGAGGTAAATGGTACGTAGAAAAACACGCTAAATAAAAAAACCATATCAAATTCCAAAAAAAATAATATTTTATCCTTCCTTTAGGTCTATTAATAAATCAAAATAGACTGCCCTATTTCGCTTGAATCCTCAATTTAATTTTAAAAAGATAAATCTCCTCGTTAATTAATGTCAAAAATATTTCAAGACTACTTCGATCATTTAAACGATTTCGGCCATAAAGATTTATTTCAAAACTCAAATGTTTTGTGGGAGCCGCTAAATCGATTAGAAACTTATTTACCTAAACTTTTAATACAACTTCAATCGAGCAACTCATGGGAAGAACTTAAAACAGGATTTAAAAAAAGTCTTTTTCAAGCCAGAGAAGGAAAGTTTAAAGAGTCTTGCTTAATAATTGAAGATTGGTTCGAAGCAAAAACCTCACTATTTTCTCCAGCGCTCGGAGTCTGGATTGGAAAAGGAACTATTTTAGAGCCAACAGCCATTATCAAAGGTCCCGCAGTAATCGGAGAAGTTTGCGATGTAAGGCAAGGGGCCTATATAAGAGGAAATGTTCTTACCGGGAACAATTGTGTAATTGGCCACGCCACAGAGGTAAAAAATAGCCTACTAATGAACCATTCGGAATGCGGACATTTTAATTATATTGGCGACAGTATAGTCGGCAGCTATGTCAACATGGGAGCTGGATCTAAACTCGCTAACTTACAATTTCGCAGTTTAGAAGAAAAAAAAGAAGAAAACCCCATTCGCGCCATAATGATTAAACATAAAGGAGAGATCATTGACTCACAAAGGCCAAAACTAGGGGCCATTATAGGCGACAATGTAGAATTGGGTTGTAATGCCGTTACCTTTCCAGGGAGTTTTGTGGGTAAAGGTAGCATAATATATCCAAACTCTAGCTTACCTAAAGGCTTTTACCCACCTGGAACTACTTTTGGGAAAATATCTAAACCTTGAAAAAAATTTCTGCAATCGTCGTCAATTGGAATGGGAAAGAAGTTTTACTGGATTGTTTAGAATCATTAAACAATCAAGATTATCCAAACTTAGAAATTATAGTTTCCGATAATGGTTCTAAAGATGGATCAATTGAAGCGGTTCAGGTTAAATATCCAAACGTTCGGCTTTTAGAAAATGGGAAAAACTTAGGTTTTGGACCAGCCGTAAATAAAGGTTTAGAAATTGCCTCAGGCGATTATTTTATTTTCCTTAACAATGATTTATACCTTAGACCAAATAGCCTTAAAGAGCTTGCCAACATTTTGGATGCAGAGCCAAATACTGGAGCGGCAATCCCAAAAATTCTTTATTATGAAAAACGGAATGTAATTAATTCTTATGGCGTTCTAGTTCACTATACTTCCATTTGTTGCCCAAATCTTGTTGATAAAACAGATCCAAACAATTTAGAACCTATGGAAACGGCATGTGGCGGCATTTTTATGTTCAGGCGAGAAATTTATGAATCCGTAGGATCGTTTGACCCCGATCTATTTCTTTATCACGAAGATCACGATCTCTCTTGGAGAATACGTTTATTTGGATGGAAAATTCGGGTAACTCCTAATGCTGAAATTTATCATCACTACCATTTCAACAAGGGAGTTTTTAAATATTATTCTTCAGAAAAAAATCGACTTTTTCTTTTAATAAAGAACCTTGAGTTAAAAACTTTATTTTTGATTTTGCCTGCGCTTATTTTAATAGAATTGGCGCAAATTGCTCATTCAATAACTAATGGATGGTTTTTTTTAAAAATTAAAAGTTATCCAGAAATTGTAGATATCCTTCCTAGGATTTTAGTCAAACGAAGAAAACTACAACGCGAAAGAAATACTTCCGATCAAGAAATATGTCGACTATACGAAGGAAAATTAAAAATTGCTGGAATCCAAAGTAATTTACTAGATATATTACTCAACCCAATTCTAAATATCTATTGGAAGATAATTTCTCGCTGGATTTAGTTCTTCAAAACTTCGGCAGTTGACGCAGATTTCTTGTTTTTATATTTATTATAAATAGTGGGTATAAGAGCAAATACTCCCAATAAAACAAAGGCTCCAATAACGCCTGGAGAAGCAATATCGCTCAGCGATTCAATAGAGGCTAAATTGCTTCCTGCGTTTGTATAAACAAACGTTCCTGGCAAAGTTCCAAACATAGTTCCAAAAAAATAAATTCTGATCGGTACTTGAGTCAATCCGGAAACCAAATTAACTAGGAAAAAGGGAAATAAGGGTACCAACCTTAAGAAAAGAATATAATTAACTGCATTATTGGAAAAACCTTCATTAAATGGTTTAAGTCTGTCTCCGAACTTTTGTTCGACCCAATCCCGCAATAAAAAGCGAGCGGCTAAAAAAGCTAGCGTAGCGCCTACCGTTGCTCCAACATTGACAGCTAAAGTTCCCATCCAAGGCCCAAAAATTGCTCCACCCGCTAATGTTAAAATAGTCGCCCCGGGTAATGAAAATGCAGTTGAGATTATATAAATTCCGATAAACCCTAAAATCATAGTAGTGGAGTTTGCCTGATAAAATTCGTTTAGTTTTTCTTTATTCTCTTTTAAGCTCTCAAGAGATAAATATTGCCCCAGGTCAAAATAAAAAAACGAAGTAACGCCCAAAATAGCAACAATCACAAGTAAAATTTTCTTATTCATCAAAGCTTTCCTTTATAAACTTCCGTATTTGGATGAAATGCATACCAAGCAAACCAAAAACCCACTACAGATGGATATAGTTCGTCTTCTAAATTCTGAATGCTTGCAGTTCTAGAGTTAGAATCGTAATAAATTTTTAAAACAACCCCTCCCACGACATCCTTAATAGGAGTGGAAACTTTAGATAATTCAGAAAATGGATAAACTTTGGCCGAATCCCCCACAACTACCCCTATAACCTGTTCTTTTGGATGGTACCAATTTTTCTTTTGATTAACTTTAAACATTAAATTCGAACTTGAATAATAGTCTTTATATGGATCTTTCTCATAGTTTCGTTTATATCCTGTCTTAGTTGATAAAACTAAAGATTCGGGATGTTTTTTCTTCCATGCTTTCCATGTTGTCTGAGTAGATGGCAATAATTTCAAACGAACTCCAGTTAAATCCCCGGCAACAGCAGAAGATTTTATTTGCGACCACAAACTTTCAGTTTCACGGTCATAAAGCAACATATCACTCTGATAAAGCAAACCTGAAACTCCAAAACTAGAAGGTTTGCCATTAACATTAGAATCAAAAACCATTCCAGTTCCGCATAATGGACAAAACGTCACAACAATAGACTTACCCCTTATGCGATCATTTACGATTTCATGCCAATTCAAAATTCGGATTGGGTACGCTTTGGCTTTACCATTTAAAAAAACACCGACGATCCTATCTTTATCATTTAGAAAACTTTCTTCTGCTTTTGAGCCAGAAATAAAGCGAGGATTATCAATCGAAGGGATACCGTCTTTTGGAGGACCGCCACTATATATTTCATTTGGCGGAATGGAGTGTTTTGAAAGGTCAAATCCAACAAGAAAAGAACACGAAATCAAAACTAAATAGAAATAAAAAGTACTTTTCATCGACTCCGCCAACTAAGTTTAAAAATTCTTTTTGCTATTAGTCGGGCAAAAACCTAAGACCTTACTATTTAGGAATGATTTTAAGAAAAAACCTATAGGTTCAACAGCTTAAGTTGTCGGAGAGATTCACTAACCGTTTATAAAAAACCGAATCAATATCGTTTCGAACAGCTTCTGAATCGTATTGTAAAACCGTGCCGCCATTATCCATATAATCGATTTGATTTTGAATGTTTTGGCAAGCTTCATGAGAACCTTTCTTTAAATTCTTAACCTTAAGACCCGCTTCCATAGTTTCGGTAAATCTAATACCAGCTTGAATAGACTCTGCTTGTTGTGGGTTTACTGGAAAATTCATTTTATTTTTAAGTGTTTCAATTATTTCGAGAACTTTCAAAAAATTTTCTTTTCCCTTTTCGTATTTTTCATCTAATAAATCTTGAATTGCTTTCATCATCGCTAACTCTTTATTCCCAGGAAAACTGGATTCTGAAGACCGAGATAAAAATTTACGTTCCAATAAGTCCATAAGCTCTCTGGATCTAACTTTACCTACCTTCGCTGAAAGAGGATGATTGTCAGCCAAACCCGCATTAGCTGGGTTAATTTGTTCCGAGATATAAAACCAAATTAGCGTTTTAATAGCCAATGGCGTTGAAATATCGTCCAAACGCACTGATCGTTCCAAATGCTCAATTCCTACTTGCCGAAGATCGCGCCCTCCTTGCATAATAAAGTTTCCAATACCTCCTACCCGACTATTCCCATATCTATAAATCCCTAGCCCTAAATACGCTTCTTTTCTTCCTGGGTCTAATTGCAACGCTTCTTCCAAATGACCGTCTGCTTGAAACCCATTGATTAATGCTTGAAATAGATTTCCTGCGCCATATTCAAAAATCCCCAAATAACCTTCTGCAGCGCCAAGATATAAGTAACTTTCGGCTTTTTGCCGATCTGTCAAATTTTCAGAGTCCAACAGTTTTTGAGCGGTTTCCTTGGAAAGTTTAATAAAGCGATAACAATCCTCCGCTAAAGAATCAATTTTATATTGGCTTGTAAACGCTAAAGCGTGCGACCATTCAACGTTAATCCCAGCCATAAAAAAATAATACTTCATTAACTCTATTCGATTTTGAATGGTGTCTGGCTGCAATTCTAATTTTGCGATACGATCTTTAAAAAGACCTGCCCATTCCTGAAATCGATAAAATAAAGTCGCCGCTAGCGCTTCGCGAGCTGCATCTTCAGCTTTTACAATAGATAAAGACGGGCTATTTTTTTCGACTCCAGTCGCTAAAGCCCCAAAGAAAGATGGAAATAGAATAAAAGTGGTAATTCCTAATAAAATGGCTACGGAAGATTTAGCTTTATATAGAGCATTTTGCATATTAATAATTCAATTACTCCATGTGTTTTAATTTAACTAACTGACAGTTAGCTCCTATTCGCGGTATTATATATTAAGAGAATTTCCAACGAATATCATAATAAAAAAGAATTTCTATAACGACTTCTAAAATAAATGTCGGTTAGAGTAGGTTTTTTCAAAATCCTTTTTTGAATCAAAATTTACTCCGGAGCTAAATCTCTTTCAATGACAAGCTCAAAAAAAATTAAAAAAATAAAACCTATATTATTTTGCCAGGTTATAGTCCTAATTGCAGTTTCATTCTATTTTTTTTATGGTACACATTTGGCTAGACATGCTTTGGCTTCAGACAATTCTCAACCATTAAAACTAAATCGCCTAAAAAAAGAGAAAAGTCCATATCTTTTACAACATGCAGACAACCCGGTTCATTGGTATCCTTGGGGAGAAGAAGCATTTGAAGCGGCAAAAAGTCAAAACAAACCCATTTTTCTTAGTATTGGCTACTCTACTTGCCACTGGTGCCATGTTATGGAAAGGGAATCTTTTGAAAATGAAGAGGTGGCCGCCTTATTAAACGCTAACTTTATTTGCATTAAAGTAGACCGCGAGGAGTTGCCAGATGTCGATCAAATGTATATGGATGTTATCCAAGCAATGACGGGAAGTGGCGGTTGGCCAATGACAGCCATATTAGACCCTCAAAAAATTCCTTTTTTTGGCGGTACTTATTTTCCTAAGGACGAACTCTTAGAAGTTTTACAAAGCCTAAGCGACGCATGGAAACTACAACCGGAAAGAATTAAGTTGATTGGTCAAAAAGTAAAAAACTTTTTGGAATCGCGCAACCAACTATCGGTCGATTCTATTGTTCTAAACGAATCAATTTTAAAAAACGCTCATAAAAAACTTTTAAGTTTGTATGACCAACTCCATTCAGGATTTGGAACGGCTCCAAAGTTTCCCCCAACTATGAAGCTCGCCTTATTAGCGCGTATTGCTCGCAGATCCGGAGATACAACATCCAAAAAAATTATAGAAAAAACACTTGAGGCAATGGCGCGGGGCGGTATTTATGATCATTTAGGCGGTGGGTTTCACCGTTATTCGACGGATAGGCAATGGATGATCCCACATTTTGAAAAGATGCTTTACGACCAAGCCGCCTTATCAAAATCCTATTTAGAAGGCTTTCAAATTACTAATAATCCGTTTTTTGAACAAGTTGCGCGAGGAATTCTGGATTACGTTTTAAAAAACATGACTGGACCTAATGGGGAATTTTATTCTGCCGAGGATGCCGATACTGAAGGAGAAGAGGGTACATTTTACCTTTGGTTAAAAGATGAGGTCAAACTAGTTTTAAATAAAAATGAATTCAAAAAATTTAAAACCTATTATTCATTCTCGTCAGGGAGTAATTATGAATTCAAAGAAAAAAAACTTAACGTTATTCATTTAACAAATACTCCAAATTCAAGACCTTACGCAATACCTATTTTAGAAAAATTATTCCGACATAGAGCTAAAAGAGAAAAACCTTTTAAGGACGATAAAACCATAACAGCCTGGAATGGTCTTATGCTTGGATCTTTCGCAAAAGCCTTCCAAGTATTAGGCGACGATAAATATCTTAAGGCGGCAAAAAAGTCTGCTCTTTTTTTAAAAGAAAATCTAGATAAGAATAATAGCCTTCTAAGACGCTTTCGCGCTGGCTCTGCCGAACATTCGGGAACTTTAGACGATTATGCCTACTTAATTTCTGGCGTAATTGATTTGTATGAAAGCGATTTCGACTCAAATTGGATCCAATGGGCAATTGAATTGCAAAAAAGACAGGACAACCTTTTGTGGGACAAAGAATCAGGCGGGTATTACTTTGCCGAAGAAGGAGCTCACGCCCTACCTGTTCGAAAAAAAGAATTCATGGACAATGCGCGCCCAAATAGTAATGGTATATCTGCTCTAAATTTACTTCGCCTTTACAATGCAACGCTGGATGTCGAATACAAAAATAAAGCAAAAAAAATATTTGAGGCCATAGGAGAAAAACTCATTAATTTCCCTCAAGCATATGCCCAATTGCTTATCGCATTTGATTTTTTTAGCGATAGCTCTAAACAAATTGCAATTGTAGGGCCGCTAAAAACAGCCGACCCAATATTAAAAGCTTTAAAATCCAAATTCTTGCCTAATAAAATTATAGCTTATCGGAAGCCTAATGAGCCGACCTCGCTACCAATTTTGAAGGACAAAATTACAACTGAAGGTAAAACAACGGTTTATGTGTGCGAAGAAAACCGATGCAAATTTCCAACTGGAGATCTCAAAAAAATTCTTGAACTCGTAAATGAAAAAAAAGCCTACAAACTTTAGACCCCCGCTCCAATATTTTTTGAAAAACTCTTACTCTAAAAATTAACATTACAAACTAACGATCTCGTTTAGTTTGCATTATTGATATTGAATAGAAAATTCATAAACCTTGTAAGGGTTTTCTTTGGAAATCGACTAATGAAAAATCAAGAGGATTTCCAACAATTAATTAATAACTATGAATAAACTATGAAAATATCAAAAGTTATTGTGAAAAACAGAAGATACTTGGGAATATTAATTCTAGTTGGAATTTTTTGTTGGCAAGGATTGGTTTCAGCTCATTCGAGTAATTCCAACGCGAAGTGGTTACCCGTTAAATTTAAAGCTCCAGATTTCGAAGGACTTACAAATTGGTTAAATTCTTCAGGCTATAAGTCCATGCAAGATTTGCGAGGCAATGTTGTATTGATCGATTTCTGGACTTACTCTTGTTATAACTGTGTCAATACATTTCCATATGTTCAAGGCTGGCATGAAAAATACGCCGAAAAAGGATTAACGGTCATTGGGGTTCACGCTCCAGAGTTTGGTTTCGAAAAAAAACTTGGAAATTTGAAAAAAGCGGTAAAAAAACGCGGACTCACTTTTCCCATCGTTCAAGACAACGGTTTCAAATTGTGGAGGCGATATGCAAACCGATATTGGCCGGCTTTTTATCTGATCGACAAACGCGGTCAAGTCCGTTATTCCCATTTTGGAGAAGGACGCTATAAGCAAACAGAATCAGCCATCATCGCCTTACTTAATGAAACTGTTTAAAACTGTTAATAAGCCAAAAAAGAAAACTAATAATCTAACCCTAAATTATTTTTTAAAGTTATTTCTCTCCCCCCTACCCAAATATAATTTAAATATCTTTTTAATTTATATAACTCCGAGTTTCCTCAACCTCAAAAACCTAGCAGTTGATTTATCTCTTTTTCCAAAACACAACACATTGGAAACATAAAATTAATTAAGTCGGTTTAGACTATAGTTAAGAAGAATAAGATTCTTTTTATACATTCTTAGATTCAAATCCTAAATGGCTATTGTTTATCCTTAGAGTTTCGAAAAAAAACTAGATAATTTTTTCCAAACCTGTAACAATTTTGTTTCGAGCATCATTGAATGACATTTCTAAAATCATTCAAACCTCTTGATCAAATTAATTTCTGGCCAAATATCATGCCGTTTTTCAGCCAAATGTTCATTCATTTTCCACGTCATTTATCTTTAAAACACATATTAAGTATTTGTTTTTTTTCCTCGATTCTTATTTTCTCCTCAGTAGAAAAATCAGGCGCTATTTCAATTGAAGACCTACAGGTATATGGCTATCTGGATGAGGTTTACTCTAAGTCTAATAATGCACAAGGAAATAAAAATGGTTCGTTTGATCTAGCCCACTTTAATCTACTTTTAGACTTCCCACTCAACGAAAGATGGATTATAAAAAGCCACATCGAATTTCAACACGGAGTCGATACGGAAAGAGACTTTGGAACCGTGAAAATTGAATGGAATTATTTCCAACACAGTTTTATGGATGAATTTAAAACTAGAGGCGGCCAAACAGTCACTCCATTCGGAATATTTAATGAAGTGAGAGATACAGCTCCCGCTTTTTTAACCGTAGAAGCCCCACAAAACTTAATATTACCAACAACCCGTGGAGGGTTTTCCTTTTATCCTGAACACAACAAAGGATTTACGATTTTAGGTAATTTTTTAGGCTCGAAATACGATCATCCAAATTTAGATTGGGACTATACTTTATATATTGGAAACGGCGAAAATAGAGACAGCGTAAATGCAGCACAATTTGACGACAATATAAATAAAGCCATTGGGGGACGATTCCAATTTATGTATAAAGAGACCATCCAATGGGGAGTTTCATTCTACTCAGGCGATCGAGCAATAACAGCGGACCTTGATAGCGTTCACCACTCTTTAGGCAGTCATTTTGTAATCGACAATGGAATATTTAATATATCTGTAGAAGGAGCCTATTCAAAGTTTGACCAAACTGAAGAATGGGGAGGTTTTGCTCAAGGTTCCTTTACCGTTTTTGATCATTTTTTCCCTTATTATCGGTTCGAATTTCTGAATCCAGACGCATCAATGGTAAATGATAATTGGGAAACCCATATTATAGGAATAAATTGGAACCGCTTTTCAGGGGTTTTCATGAAGTTGGAATGGAATTTCCATAATAGGGGCATTAATAACAAACTAGTAACTATGGGACAAACTTCTTTCAATGAGGTTCAATCCTCCATTTCCATTGCTTTCTAAAATTAAGCGTCTAAGCGCTATCATTTGCATAACGATAGCTAGCTTATTTTCTTTATTTATTGAAATAGGTTTGAGTCATGAATTAAAAATTGTCGTAAACCCCGAAAATCCTATTTCAATTATTAGCAAAAAAGAACTGACGCAAATATACCTTAGGAAAAAAGGCTTTTCCAATGATGGTATGGCCTTAGTCCCTATGGATTTCCGCGCAAACAAGATGGATTTTTACGAAGGCGTATTGAATAAACCATTTCCTCTAATTAAACGTTATTGGACTAGGGCAATTTTTTCAGGCAAAGGCACTCCCCCCAAAGAATTTCGAGATTTAGACCGCATGTTGAGATCTTTAAAAGAAATGCCCGGTGGCCTAGCCTATGTTCCTGCCAATTCAGAGCTGAAAAATTTAAAAGTCTTAAAAATAGTTCCATGACTGAATCTTCTTCAAGGCGCAATTCCTTCCAAAAAAAAATTTGGATTGGAGCCTCTATTATTATATTCGTTTTATTGGTCGAATCAGGAACATCCATCTATATAACCCTACAAGCTCAAAAATATCTTAACCCTATAAGGGTCCAACAGGTTTCCTTAAATAATGAGCTGAAATCTAAAACACAAAAGTTAAGAAGCTATTTGGAAGATTACACCATTACCGGAGAAGCTCCGACCCTTGAAGAAATAAAAAAGTTAAAAAAACAATGCGAACAAATAATTTCGCAAATTCTGGCTAACTTATCCAAAGAGGATACTCCTTACAAAAATCTAGGCGTCTTATTAGGAAATTATGTAGAAAATGGAATTAAACTTGCCGAGATGGTTCTAAATTCTCAACCTTTAGATCCTCAATTGAATGCAAAAATTGGCAAAAATTTTAGCACTTTGATAAACCTCATCAACAACCGCATTTTCCTAGAACAAGATAAATTAATACTAGCGTTTCAAGACGCTAATAACGGTTTAGAGAAAAATATTCAGCTATTTATTTTTGAAACATTGTTAATTTGTTTATTGAGTTTTTCCCTAATACCATTATTAATCAAAAATATTACCAAACCCATTGCTAGTTTAGATGAAGCAACACGCTCTTTAAGCGAAGGAAACCTTGATATACAAGTCTCCATCAATACCAACGACGAGTTCCAGGATTTAGGCGAATCATTTGATTTTATGGTTAAAAATCTAAGAGAAAAAACCTATAGACTTGAAGAAACGCGAAGTGAATTAGAAAATGCTAAAGATGAAGCCGATAAGGCAAATAGAGCTAAAAGTAGTTTTCTGGCCAGCATGAGCCATGAGATAAGAACTCCTATGAACGCCATCTTAGGATACGCTCAAATACTAGATCGTGAAAAAACTCTAACCGATAAACAGAGGAAAGGCGTCGAAGCCATATACAGGGGCGGCAATCACCTCTTAAGCCTTATAAATGATATTCTTGATATTTCAAAAATAGAAGCTGGTAAAATGGAGTTTAAAGTTTCCGATTTTGATTTAACGAGTTTATTGAACGATCTTGACGCAATGTTTAAAGTCCGTTGCCAACAAGCTAACTTAGAATGGAATATCGAAGGAATAAACCTGGAAACGCCTATTTTAGTTCAGGGAGACGAAGGAAAACTACGGCAAGTTCTTATAAATTTATTGGGAAACGCTGTAAAATTTACTGAATCGGGCAAAATTGTATTGAAAGTGACTGGATTAGAAACGGATCGATTCTTATTTGAAACCATTGATTCTGGCATGGGAATTCCGAAGGAAGCTCAAACTTCTATTTTCCAAGCTTTCAACCAAGAGCAAGCGGGCTTCAAAAAGGGCGGAACCGGATTGGGACTGGCAATTTCGAACAAACAAGTTGAATTAATGGGTGGTAAATTAGAATTAAAGTCAGAATTGACCAAAGGTTCTTGTTTCTATTTTTCGCTAAACCTCCCTACATCCAAAGCCCAAATTTCCCAAGAAGATAACCGGTGGACAAAAGTTTCTAAACTTAAGAAAGAACAAGTCGTTAACGCCCTTGTTGTGGACGACAATCCATATAATCGCGATGTTTTAAACGAGTTGCTGACTTCTGTTGGCGTTACCGTTCAACAAGCAATTAGCGGCCCAGAAGCTTTGGAAAAAATTCAAAAAAGTCATCCAGATATAATATTTATGGATTTTCAGATGCCTGAAATGAATGGCTTAGAGGTTGTTTACAAAATACAAAAAGAGTACGGAAAAGATAAAATTAAGATAGTTATGATTTCCGCTTCCGCATATCACCATGAAACTGAAAAATACTTAAAAGGAGGCGCTCATCATTTTATCCCCAAGCCATTTAAAGCAGGTCAAATTTACGAGGCTATAAATATACTTTTGAAAGCAGAATTTGAATTCGAAGAGTTAGAAATTACCGCCAACTCAGATGGGGAAAATCAAAATTTAGATTATGCCGCTTTAGAATTACCTGCCGATTTACTATCTTCTCTCAATGAAGCCGCGACAAATGGAGATATTGGGGAGATAGAAAATTTAATTCTAGATCTTAATGAATTAGGCTCAGAAGCGGCTAAATTGGCGGCCCAATTAAAAAGTCATGCTGAAAATTTTGATACAGATGGCGTTTTGACCATATTGAAAGGGATTTCCAATGAATCAGTCTAAATTAGATTTGGCTGGGTTAAAAGTATTGGTTGTCGACGATACTCCAACCAACCTTGCGATTTTGCGACAAACATTAGAACCCGAGGGATACAAACTTTTTTTCGCTAATAGCGGCGAAAAAGGACTTGAGATTGCCACGAAAAATTTACCTGATTTGATTTTGTTGGACGTTATGATGCCCGGTATTGACGGTTTTGAAACATGCAATCGACTAAAGAACCAATCGGAAACCAAAGATATCCCCATCATTTTTGTAACCGCAAAAACAGAAATGGAAGACATCATAGAAGGTTTTGAAAAAGGAGGGGTCGACTATATTCTTAAACCTTTTCAACAAAAGGAAGTCTGCGTAAGAATTCGTACTCATTTAGAATTGTCCGAATTTAGAAAAAACCTCGAGAAAAAAGTTCAAGAACGCACCCAACAGTTAAACGACAGTAGATTAGAAATAGTTAGGCGCCTAGGAAAAGCTGCCGAATTTAAAGACAATGAAACTGGATTGCATGTTATCCGTATGAGTCACTATAGCGCTTTATTAGGAAAAGCATACGGTATGAGCGAAGAAGAATGCGAAATGTTATTAAATGCAAGTCCGATGCACGATGTGGGAAAAATTGGCATTCCAGATCGTGTTCTTTTAAAACCCGGAAAACTAAATGATGAAGAGTGGGAAATAATGAAAACCCACGCTGAAATGGGTGGAGAAATATTGTCTGAAGGAACTTCCGAAATTCTAAAAATGTCCAAAACTGTCGCTATTACTCACCATGAAAAATGGGACGGTTCTGGTTATCCAAAAGGTTTAAAAGGTGAAGAAATTCCTCTAGCCGGTAGAATTGTCACTATAGCGGATGTTTTTGACGCTTTAACATCCGAACGCCCCTATAAAAAAGCTTGGAGCGTCGAAGACGCTATAGGCGTACTAGAAGCAGAAAGCGGAAAACATTTTGATCCGAATCTTGTGCCACTTTTCAAAGAAATCCTACCTCAAGTACTAGAAATCAAAAAACGCTTTAGCGAACCCGAACACTCGGAAATCTAAATCAAATTTGATCAGATTCTACATTCTAGTTTCTACTTGGTCCATCCACCTTGAAAAGCCCATGGCGAATCGAGCGCATCTAAACAAGTAATTGCGTTAGTTCAAAAAACTAATTTCGAAATAATTTCTTCAAATTAGATAACTGAAAAACTGGAGAAAAAAATGGGGCACCTTTATTTAGTAATTGCCGTAATTGCAGAAGTAATTGCAACTAGCGCACTTAAAGCTTCCGAAGAATTTTCAAAACCTATCCCAACAATTATCGTCGTGTTAGGTTACGGAATCGCTTTTTATCTATTAACGCTCGTTTTAAGGACAATTCCCATAGGCATTGCATATGCCTTATGGTCTGGATTGGGAATCATTTTAGTCGCGATTGTCGGAGCGTTATATTATAAACAGACCCTCGACCTACCAGCTATACTTGGAATTGGATTTATCCTAGTGGGAGTTTTAATAGTCAATATCTTTTCTAAATCCGTTGCCCACTGACCTTCCATTGCTAAAACCTAATTTTTAGGGAAAAAAGTTCCAAGTCTCCTAATTATCCCTAGAAAAATTTTCCTTAAAAAGAAAAAATTGGGTCAACCTCTCAAGAAATCATAAAATAAACCCTTATTTATCAACTATCTAAAAAAATAAGCCGAAAATCAGTTTTTTGGTACAGAACTTGCGATTAAATTCCGATAAAGAAATAAACGTCAATTTTTTAACGGAGTTATAAAGATGAACACGCAAGAAGCTAGCAAAACAATAGAAAATACGAACAGCATTTCCAACAATTCAAAATTCAAAACAAATTGGGAAAAAGAACTACATCAAGAAAATGTCAAAGTTTTTAAAAAAATTTTTGGCGTAAAAGATGCAGAAAATAAACTCGGTTTATTAAACTAAATTGACACAATCCTTTTGAAAGGGATGGAAATCAATCCCCAAACCTTTTTCCAGGAATTAAAAAATTTTTTACGTAATCGCTAATACCTTCTTCTAAAGAATAAACTGGTTTATCATAACCAACTTCGTTGATTCTTTTCATTTTAGCGCAAGTGTAATATTGATATTGACTGCGAATGCTTTCTGGCATTTCAATGTATTCAATATTTGTTTCAAGTTCTAATGCGTCAAATATCCCCTTCGCCAAATCATTCCAACAACGCGCAATTCCAGTCCCAATATTAAATATTCCGCCAATCTCTCGGCGATCTAAAAAAAACAAAGTCATATCCACTGCGTCTTTAATATAGATAAAATCACGTACTTGGCCTCCATCAGAGTATTCGTCTCGATAAGACTTGAATAATTGCAATTTTTTAGTTTCGCTGATTTGCAAAAATCCCTTGCGCACCATGCTTTGCATATTCTCTTTATGATACTCGTTTGGTCCATAAACGTTAAAATATTTAAGACCAACAATTCGATCAAGGATATTTTCTTTTTTTGCCCAGAGATCAAATTGCTGTTTACTATCGCCATAAGGATTAAGTGGGGCTAATGTCTCCAACAGTTTTTCATCGTCATCGTATCCTTTATCTCCATCTCCATAAGTTGCAGCGCTTGAAGCGTATATAAAGCGAATATCGTTTTCTAAGGAAAATTTTGACAGATGTTGGGTATATTCAAAATTATTTTTCCTTAGATAAGTCAAATCAGTTTCGGTAGTTGAAGAACAAGCGCCCATATGTAAAATAGCTTCTACACCAGAAATTTTTCGACCCAAAACATCGTTCAAAAACTGTTCTTTGGACTGCATCTTAGAAAATTTTATTCCCTTTATATTTTTCTCTTTTTCAGGATCGTTTGCTTCGTCTACGATTAAAATATTGTCGTGCCCGCGATTATTTAATTCATGAACAATAGCGCTACCGATAAATCCAGCGGCTCCAGTTACAACAATCATAATTCTTCTCCATTTGACTTATTTAATGGCAAGCTGAAACCCTAAAATATTTTTCAATTTTCCAATTCCATAGTCATTGTCTAAATTTCCCGCTAAGACCAAAACTTTTCCACCTTGCGATAAAAATATATTCGGAAACCAAAGCCTTGGAAAAAAATTATTCCCATACGGGTGCTCCATGACCCAATCGTTAGCAAACCATGTCGGGGCAAATTTGACTTGGCTTGATTTTTCTTCCCCCCCAGAAAAAATAGGGTGAACGCCAGGCAAATAATTCGTCATTAAAAAGTTAATATTCAAACTAGCGTCATTATGTTCCAATTTTCTCGGATAATTTTCGGAAATAAAAAAAGAATCCTTATATTCTAAAACTATTGAGGGATCGTCTTCATCATTGGTTAATCTTATTTTATCTTTGAATTGCGAAAAAATTGTCCATTGTTCTTTGTCGCTTAATTTTTTTAAAGACATTGTTTTTTTAAAATATTTCGAAGGAATCTTGTAAACTTTAAAAGCTCCAAAATCTTTCTCTAATTTCCAAATCAAATTTGAAAATTGAATATAACGATTTCCAACTTCAGCTAAAGGATGAAATGAAAAATCCGACATGTCAATTTCAACATGATTTTTAACGGTTTGAACTTTCAAATCAGACTGATCTTGACCAAAACCAAAGTTTTCTACGAAATATACGTCTCCTAACTCGCCAGTTTCTAAAATCCGCAAAACCCTTTTTCGCATTTCTTTTGCGCCGTATAGATAAAACCAAACATGAGCCTGTTTAGAAACTAAAATTAAATCATTCGGTCCTAATTGTCGAAAAAATTTTAAACCTTTGTCATAGGGTACTCTATCGTTTCTTTGCGTTATTTGCTTATTTTGGAAATCTTTAAACGTAAACAACAACATCGCAATCAGAAAAAAAGAAAAAATGCAAAAGGTCGTTGCCTTAAGATTCTTGTATTTCTCAAAATAAGGTCTTAGTTGGGATATCAACACCCAAGCGCCATTACTTACGCATATAAAAAAGAACGGTTGTAGATAAAATAAAACTCTTGGGTGAGGTATTTTTTGCGCAACGCCAAGCCAATATGACACAAAAATAATGGTTAAAGGAATACCAAACATAACTCCAAACCAAATGGCAAGCGGCCTTCGAGTTTGAACTAATCCAATAAAACCTATAACAGCGAAAATTAAAAATCCATAGTTCACATAAGCTTGAGATCCTGTAAAAACAACTAGCAAATCGGTTAAAAACCTAGTCAATTCCACATCGGCGCCATTAGCAATAGCCCGCATTAGCATAGCTTCTGGGATCAAGACAAAATACTGATAATATAAAGCGGCTATTGCTAATAATAAAATTAACAATAGTACGCTATATACCCGTATTTGATCGCGCACCTTTTCACGATAAAATAAAAATAAAAAAACAATTCCCGCCGCTAAAGATCCTTCATATAAGCCAAAAGTTGGGATTGTCCAGGAACCCAAAGCACAAAAAATAAAAATTAAAAAATAATGCGACCAACTATATTCAAAATTATTATTTATTTTCTTGTCATCTAATTTACTAATCAAAGGAAGGATTAAAAGAAAAATAGTTAATGCAAATGCTTGAGTGAGGGTATAACCTCTGGCATTAGTGGAATAATAAATTTGTTGAATATTAATTGCCATCAAGAAAGCGGCTCCAAGCGCCACTAATGAGTTGCCTGTAACTTTTTTTGCGCAAATGACAATCAAATAAACGGTAGACAACCCTCCAACTAATGCAGGAATCCGAAAGGCAAAATCATTTATGCCAAAGAGTTTTAATATTATTCCAATTAAAATACTGTGAAAAATATGATTATTTGGAAACTGGTAATTTTTAGCAATCTGAACTAAAGGCATCTGACCCCATATAGATGCCGAAACTAACTCATCGCTGGCGAGAGGAGCGGTAATTCCCACTAATCGCAAAACCAAGGCTAAGAAAAAGATAACCCAAAAACCTTTTAAAAAACTGAATTCATCATTTAAGTTTTTATTAGAAAAAGCGTTCATACGCTAAAAATTTAAGGGAATCAAAACGACCAATAAAAGGAAGGTAAAATAAATTGGGTCGGTAGGTTTAAAGGAAGATCTCTTCTAAAAAGAAACTCTTTTTTTATTTTGGTTTCTGAATGAAATGAACATATTCAAGGCGATCATTTTTATCATAATAGGTCTCAAAAACAATTATTGGCATAGTTCTGGTCACTGGATCAGCTACAATTTCGGATAGCCCTATAGTTGAAACGGCAAGAAAAGCCGCTAGACCGCCTTTCCAAAATTTTGTAAGCGATTTTTCTCCCTGTTCTAATCTATATAGATCTACTTTTCTACCTTTTTTTATTTTTGATTCAACAGGCCGCCCAAACCGAGCTAAAACATCTACCCTGGGCATACCCTTTTTGAAGGAATTTTTTTCAATATACTCGCCTCGGTTTGCAATATTCGATGTGGAACAACTCACCGTAATAAGAAGTAAAATCAATGCAAATATCTTTTGAATGGTTTTCATTCAATTTTCCTTTTTTTTCTCTAGTTCAAAACAAGATCTGGTTTTATCATCACTAATCCATATGACGTAAATCTATTTTTTGATAAATAAATTATATAGCATTTAAATTAAAAAATGGATAATTATCATTTTGGTTTTATACGTTTGGCTTATCTTCTTAATTAAGAATAAACAATTAGGTTCCAACTATTTTTATTGAATTTCAAAAGTTATATCGGGTCGGACAAACTGCAATTGTTCCTTAAGAATGTTGAATTTAATATTTTGAAAAACCTGTAAAATCACTTGCAGACACTAGCGCGCCCCTTAAATAAAAGACTCTAGAATTACAAATACGTTCGACATTGTATAATTGGAAATGACGTTAAACTCATAGAAACTCGACAACAGAAGCCTTTTATAGTATTTATTTTTTTCGCTACTGTTAGGGTAAAGATTTTTATCGGCGAGCTTATTTAGCTTTAAAATTTTTGGAAAAATTATTAGAAGTATTTAGTACTTGTTCAATTCAAATTTAGAGACTTGTTTTACAAGAGGTAAATCCCATTCCCGTTTTAGATCGGGTTTTTTTTTCGGGTCGCCATATCCTTCAACAATAATCGTTCGAGCAGCGTCGTTCGCTTTTACAATTAATTGCCTTCCGCCGTTAGGATCCGTTTTGCCAGCAAAAAATTGAACGCTTCTTGGAACAATCGGCGCGCCTTGTTTAAAAGCTTTATTGCGTACATCGGGATTAGAATCGTCGTTATCTAAAGAATCCGGCCATTCGGCTTTCCCCTTCTCCGAAAACACCCACTTCACAAACTCCGATGGAAGACAGTTTGGATATAACGCAGGGAATGATGTCTTTTCCAATTTGTACTCTTCTGACATAAAACGTATTACTTTTGCGGCTCTATCAAGATCGGCCGGAACCGCTCCTTCACACCCATAAAAACTAAACAGAGGGGCAAGGCAAAATATTAAAATAAAAAATCGAAACATAAAAAATCTCATCACCGATAAAGTATAAATCTCTGCTCTGAGTATTAAAAAAATTTCCAAATCACCTACTTCATATTTAAGAAATATGTTTACCTTATAACTCCAACATCAGTAAAAAGGTTTTTTTCTTACGATTGATTGTAACAAGGAATCGTTGTTTTTGATAAAGAAAGGTCTCTTAAATTAAAAACACAATTAAGTCAGAGCAAAATCATGTTACTTAGAATGAAGGCGGGGTGAAAAGAAAAAAAGGACCAAATTAAATTTAAAAAATCGGATTTTATAAAAAAACTATTTAATATCGTAGGCAATCTGCTGTTGAGCCCAACCCTTGAAACCGTCTTTTTCGGGTATTCCGGAAAATGGATCGGATTCTTTTACCCAAGTCTCTGGTTTGTCCCAATTATCATTGTAATGATAAAGATACATCTTTTTTCGTATCTCGGGACTTAGAGTCATTAGTTCGTGGTAAGAGGCATGCACCCCACCTACAAACATTTGGCAATCATGAAACATAACTTCGGCTTGTTTGGCAAATCTTGTAGGATATTCATAATCGAACATTGTGTCGCCAGAAATCCAAACTTTCCGGTTGATAAAAACGCCACAACACCATTGAGATTCATCAACATTAACCGCGCTATCTGGAAAATGCCTGGTTCTCATAATGATAATTTCAATAGGACCATGATTATAAACCCACACCTTTCGTCCTTCTACCTGATCTGTGTTTGGGCGTAAGATTTCGAAAAAATCCGTAATTTGTAAACTTCTACCTTGGTTAGCTTCGCAAAACTCCGCTCCCCCGGCCAAGGTTTTACTCCATAATAAATCTTGGTAATCACGCAGAATTATCATTTGCGGCTTACCTTCAGCGTGGGGAGTGTATCGATTACTTAGCGCAATTTCTTCAAAACCACCAACATGATCGGCGTGGCTGTGAGTAGGCAAATAACATCTTACAGATAATACGTTTAAACCCAAATCATTCAACGCCAGAGGCCCCTGGGTACCACAATCAATTAAGACATGATGATTGTCTTTTATTATCAAAATGTTTGATTGGCGTTTTCGTTTGGCAAAAGCGGAACCAACGCCAATAAAAACAACTCTAAGTGAACCGTCTGTTGTCAAGGTCAAAGGTTCGCCATTTTGGCAAATCTCATTAATTTCCAGCATAAGATTGAATTTCCTTTTCTAATTTCGGAAATAAGGAACGTATTAGCCTTTAGCCCCCCCATTTTCCCCTCGGAAAAATGCCAAAAACCTAAGTAATCTAAAAATCTCACTTGTCTCTTGAATTATTCCACAAAAGCGATAAAAAGTCTATAATATTTAATTTCAATGGGTTACAAAGCACAAAAAAATATATAATTTTGATAATCGGATAGTTATTAAGTATTTTATAAGTTAGCAATTTAAATACGGTTTTTAAAAAAATTTGAATGTTTTTAAGTTTCAACCCTTCATTATTAATTTTTAATCGGTACAAAAAATGAAAAAAACATCCATTGAATAGCCCTATAGCTAGGTAAAATCGGTCAAAACCGTTATAATGTAAAATTTTATCAAATATTCTTAAGTCGAATGAAATATCTTATCATTATTGCCAATGGGTTGACGGACGACCCTATCGCTGAAAAAAATAATTTAACTCCATTACAAATCGCAGAAACCCCTAATTTGGACCGCCTAGCTACGGAAGGTCGTTGTGGATCGACTATAACTATTCCCGAAGGATTAATTCCCGGCAACGATATCTCATTTCTTTCGCTCTTAGGGTACGATCCGGTCAAATATAAAGCCGGAGCTGCTGCTTTTGACGCTTTAAGCGCAAATGTTTCTCTTGAACCGGGAGAAATTCCGTTATGCTGCGACTTTGTCTCCTTACAGTCCGGCCATAACGATATGGTAATGAAAGATTATACGGGGGGACAACTTTCTAAAGAAGATTCCGAAAGTTTGGTTGAAGCTTTGCAAGATCAGGTATTTGACGCTAAAGTACGTTTTCACTCTTTAGGCAGTTACCATAACTTAGCAACTATTCAAGGACTGTCTCTTTCCGAGCGATTAAACCCTCCCGACGAATTGATCGGAGAAGGAATTCGAGATTATATGCCAGGTGGAAAAGAGGCTAAGGGTTTGATTTTTGTTTTAAATCAAGCTCAAATCATTTTACATAATCATCCGTTGAGTAAAAAACTTAAAGAGAATAATAAAGACCCTGTTAATAGTGTTTGGTTTTGGGGAAATGGCCCAACTCCCCAACTACCGCCTTTTGAAGAAAAGTATACTTTTAAAGGTTCTGTAGTTTCATCTTCCTCATTATTTCAAGGAATGGCTAAAGCCGCAGGAATGGATTTTATTTCCCAAGGCACGGGCTTTATGGACACCGATTATCAAGCTAAAACTGAAGCCACTTTTGAAGAATTAAAAACCAAAGATGTAGTTTACTTACAAATTTCGGCTCCCGAGCGGGCTTCGATGCAAGGCTCTATAGACGATAAAATACTAGCAATTGAAGATTTTGATAAAAAAGCTTTAGGACCAATCCTGGAAAAACTTGACGAAAATAAAGAACTGACCGCTTTATTAACTGTCAATCATTTCTGTTCGGCTAACAAAATGAAGTTTGGAAGAGATCCTGTCCCATTTGCCGTCTACCCTAGCCGGTCTGGCTCCGATACTGTAGAAGCTTTTGACGAACAAATCCTTTCATCGAAAACTTTGCAATTTGAAAGCGGCCCCAATTTAATTGCGGCTCTATTCAAGGGCGAACTATAAATTGATCGTTTAATAAATACTTTTCAAAATCACTAATATTCTATTTAAGACTCATAAATTAATCTTTAAATTTAGAATTTTTCATTGACTCAATATCCGTCAAGGAAATTCTCTAAATTTTAACGTTTCTAAATAAATTCAAGACTAAAAATGTCCAAATTAATTGTTCAAAAATTCGGCGGAACTTCCGTCGGTAGCATAGAACGGATAAAAGCCGTTGCGGAAAAAACGTTGCGCGCCCGAAAAGCAGGCGCCGATTTGGTTGTGGTGGTTTCGGCTATGGCAGGCGAAACGGATCGACTTCTCGAAATGGCTGGAGAAATAACAGATCAAACGGATCGACGAGAAGTCGATATGTTGTTATCATCAGGCGAACGAATTTCGGCGGCATTATTGACTATAGCCTTACACGCTATCGACTGTCCCGCTATTTCGCTTACCGGAAGGCAATTAGGAATGATAACCGACGGTTCTCATACCCGAGCCCGAATAAAAGAAATTGACGCTGAAAGAACAAAAAAACTAATAAGCGAAAACCACGTAATAGTTGCCGCTGGCTTTCAAGGTATTAACGAAATCGGCGACGTAACCACTTTAGGACGAGGAGGATCGGACACTTCCGCTGTGGCCTTAGCCGTCGCTTTAGGCGCAGACCAATGCGAGATTTATACCGACGTTGCCGGCATATATACAGCAGATCCTCGAATTGTTCCTAAAGCCAAAAAGTTAAACTCGGTTTCCTTCGATGAAATGTTGGAAATGGCAAGCCTTGGGGCTGGCGTCCTCCAAATCAGGTGCGTAGAATTCGCAAAAAATTTTAATATGCCAATCGTGGTTAGATCCTCCTTTCGGGAAAACGACGAAGGCACGATCGTTTGCAAGGAGAACATGAACATGGAACAACCCGTCGTCTCGGGAGTTATGTGCGATAAAAAGCAATCCAAAATTACGGTTAAAGGCGCCCCAGATCATCCTGGGATTGCCGCAAAAGTTTTTAGCGCCTTGAACGAAGCAAAAATCTCTATCGACATGATCATTCAAAATATGAGCGATGACGGCTTAACAGACATTTCGTTTACTTTACCAACGGCCGATAGTCTTGAAGCTACTCAATTGATGGAAAAAGTGCGCGAAGAAATTCAAGCAAAAAGTGTTTCATGTGATTCGGATATCAGCAAAATTTCAATCGTTGGAGCTGGAATGCGAAGTCATTCAGGCGTCGCCGCAAAAATGTTCGAAATACTAGCAAAAGAACATATAAACCTATTGATGATAAGCACGTCAGAAATTCGGATATCCTGTGTCATTGAAAAAAAATATGGCGAATTAGCGGTTAGAGCGCTCCACGATGGGTTTAATCTTGGAGCGGAAAGCAATGCTTAAAATAACGAACCAAATCCTTTGGCTTTAAAATGAATTCTATACAAATTTACGACACCACTTTGAGAGACGGTTCGCAATCCGAGGACGTTTCCTTTACTGTCGAGGATAAGATTCGGATAGCTCAAAAACTAGACGAACTTGGAATTCATTATATAGAAGGTGGATGGCCTGGTTCCAATCCAAGAGACATCGAGTTCTTCGAAAAAGTGCGCGACGTAAAATTTAAACAAGCCAAGGTGGTAGCGTTTGGAAGCACTCGTCACCCACAATATCGCGTTGAAGAAGACGCCTCAGTTCAAGCTCTTTTAAAAGCAAAAACCGAAGCGACGACTATTTTCGGAAAAACTTGGGATCTTCACGTTCGAGAAGCCATTTCGACAACGTTAGAAATAAATTTAGCGATGATTTTTGAAACTGTCAATTATCTGAAAAAGTATTTTGTAGAAGTATTCTATGACGCCGAACATTTTTTCGACGGCTACAAAGCCAATCCGGAATACGCGTTGAAGACTCTGCAAAAAGCCGAATCGGCTGGCGCAGACTGTTTAGTCCTATGCGACACCAATGGCGGTTCTTTGCCCACAGAAATTCAAAACATTGTCGAGACGGTTAAGAAAAATATTAATACACCTTTAGGGATTCATACTCATAACGATTCCGAATTAGCCGTTGCCAATGCCATTGCGGCGGTAAGCGCAGGAGCTATGCAAGTTCAGGGAACCATCAATGGTATTGGAGAACGGTGTGGAAACGCTAACTTAGTTTCTATAATTCCAAACTTAAAATTAAAAATGGGAAGAGATTGTATATCAAACGAGCAAATGGCAAACTTAAAGGAAGTTTCATCTTTTGTCGACGAAATTGTCAATCGAGCTCATTGGAATCATCAACCTTTTGTAGGAAAAAGCGCATTTGCCCATAAGGGAGGCGTACACGTCAACGCAATAAAAAAAAATCGAGCAACGTACGAGCATATCGACCCAGCGTTTGTCGGCAATCAAACTCGAATATTAGTTTCCGACCTTTCAGGAAAAAGCAATATCTTATTCAAAGCCAAAGAATATGGGATTAATGTAGACGACGATAACCCAAAAATTAAAAAAATCTTAACAGAACTTAAAGAAGCCGAAAACCTAGGATACCAATTTGAAGGCGCGGAAGGTTCCTTTGAATTGTTAATGCGCAACGCCTTGGATGAAAAAGTGAAGTTTTTTGATTTTGTAGGTTTCCGCGTTATTGTCGAAAAACGAAGTGAAGATGAAACGCCTATTTCCGAAGCTACCGTAAAAATTCGAGTTAACGGCGAACACGATGTAACCGCCGCCGAAGGACATGGCCCTGTAGACGCCTTAGACAAAGCCATAAGAAAAGCTCTTATAAAATTTTACCCTGAGTTGCAAGAAGTAAATCTTTTTGACTATAAAGTTCGAATTTTAGAAGAAAAGAAAGGAACAACAGCTAAAATTAGAGTTTTAATGGAGTCTGGCGATGCTCATGAAAAGTGGGGTACCGTTGGGGTTTCAGAAAATATTATTGAAGCGAGTTGGCAGGCTTTGTTAGATAGCATTCATTACAAATTGATGCAAAGCAGTTCCTCATAAATTCTAAAGCTTTTTGTAGATAATTTTTCTACCAATTTTTACTACTTAACGTATGAAGATAAAAGGAAAATTTTGATTTGTTGTTCAACAGCCTCTACCCAACTTTTCAAACAAAATCCATATTTGCACCCTAAAAGCAGTTCTCATATAATATGAGAAGAATGAATAATGGAACTAATCATATTACCTCTGAAAACCAAATAGAAAGAAACGCCATTCTTGTCGGCGTTCAATTTCCTGGAACGGAACAGGCTCCAATTGGAATGTGTCTTGACGAGCTTGAAGGGTTAGCCGAAACGGCATTTTATAATCCCATAGTTTCGATTACCCAAAATATGTCTACTCCCAACCCAAAGACCTTTTTGGGGAGCGGTAAAGTCGACGAGATACAAAAAGCCGTCAACTTCCATAATGTAAAAACTGTAATTTTTGACGACCGCCTATCTCCAGCACAAAACCGCAATTTAGAAACGGCTCTAAAATGTAGAGTGATTGATCGCCCCTGGTTAATTCTCGAAATTTTCAGCGACCACGCCAAAACGCGAGAAGCTAAAACTCAAGTTGAATTGGCCAGACTTAAATACGCATTACCGAGATTAACCAAGATGTGGGGGCATCTCTCGCGACAACGCGGCGGCATTGGAATGAAAGATGTAGGCGAAACCCAAATTCAACTAGATCGTAGATTAATACGAGACCGGATTTCCAAACTTGAGAAAAAACTCAGTCAAATTGATAGAGAAAAACAGATTCAGAGAAAAAGCCGAAAATCTTCTTTCAAAGTCGCTTTAGTCGGATACACGAACGCCGGAAAATCGACTCTCATGAATCAATTAACCGACGCTGGTTCTCTTACGGAAGATAAACTTTTTGCTACCCTGGACTCAACGATCCGAAAAATTAAGAAAAATTTTCCTTATCCGACCTTGGTTTCCGATACTGTTGGATTGATCGACAAATTGCCTCACGACTTGATAGCCTCTTTCAAAAGCACCTTGGACGAAGCCCGAGACGCAGACGTTTTATTAAAAGTTGTCGACATAGGAAATCCAAATTTTCGTAATCACATCAGAACCACCGATAATTTATTAGAAGAGATGGAATTGGGAGAATCGCCAGCTATTCAAGTTTTTAATAAAATCGACCGAATCGAAGACCCCGAATTTCTCCGCGATTTACGAAGAAGCTACCCAGAAGCCGTTTTTTTATCTGGAAAAAACGGCTTAGGACTGGAAGAACTTCGGCAATCTATTACGAAGCGTTTTGAAAAACGTCTCACTACATTGCGTGCCGACCTGAATTACAACGATATCAGTACAATTAGTAAAATCCGTAAGCTAGCTTTAATTATTGAAGAAAAATATACAGAGGAAGGTCTTTCCTTAACTATAAAAGCCCCCATTGAAACTAAATCTCGATTATTAGATATTTTAGGTTCTCAATTTCTACCTCCAATCATTACCCTCCAAAATAATTCCAGAACTGAAGTTTAAAGTTTCGTTCTGTTTTAGGTTTTATCAATAAACTTATTAAACCATAAAAAATTTATGGCTAGAGCATACATATGACCAATAGCTCATTTATGGAAACTAATTAATTTCTCCTACTTTTTTAAACCTAATCCCAACTGTGCAATTACATTATAAGTTGAGCAATTAACTTATTAAATTTATAATGTATACCAATTCGAACAGTCCCGTGATTATTCAAACAAAATTAACTAACCGCAAATTTTAAACTCTCAAAAACTTCAACTTTAAAATACTCTAAATGAAGATTTTATTAATAAAGCCCAATAATTTAAGCGACCACATTCAACCATCATTAGGGTTAGCTTATTTGGCTCAGGGCATTCGCAAAAACCATGACGTAAAGATAATTGATTGCATAAAAGAAGATATTCCACCCGAAGAGTTTGGTTCCAGGATTCTTGAAAAACATAAACCTGATTTGGTCGGTATTCAGTGCTACACCTTTGATATTAGGAATGTCAGACTAATCTTAGAATCAATTAAAAAAACAAATCCTAAGGTTATTACGGTAGTTGGAGGCGCTCACATATCGAGCGATCCCGAAAAAGCATTTGAAAATCTCGAAGAATATCTGGACTTTGGATTCGCAGGCGAGGCTGAAATTGGATTTCCAATCTTTTGCGACTTATTGGATTCTGGCAAAAACGATTTTGAAACAGTTCCTGGACTTATCTGGAAAAAAGAAGCCGAGCTCATTTTAAATCCTCAAGAAATGGAGCAAGATATAGATAAATTAGGCGATCCTGCCTGGGATTTAATTCATCCAGAGTTGTACCCAGAATCCCAACATGGAGCTTTCTTTAAAAAGTTTCCCATCGCACCAATCATAACGACAAGAGGTTGCCCATATGCCTGCACGTTCTGCTCAGCCCCCATTCTATCTGGTAAAAAATTACGTCATCACTCTCTCGATTACGTTTTAAGAAACATTGAATTGCTCTACCATCAATATGGAATACGAGAGTTTCACATTGTAGACGATAATTTTACCCAGGAAATCGAATATGCAAAAGAAATTGTTAGAGGAATTATTGGATTAAAATTAGATATTAGCTTGGCCATGCCTAATGGGATTCGTATGGATTATTTAGACGACGAGCTATTAAACTTACTGAAAGAAGCGGGGCTTTATATAGTGAGCGTAGCTATAGAATCGGGAAATGACACTATCCTTAAACAGATGAAAAAAGGAACAACAGTCGCCAAAGTTCATCGTGATATAGAACGGATCCATAAACACAAACTGGATATAGCCGCTTTTTTCATTTTAGGTTTTCCAGGAGAAACCCTGAAGACCATGCAAGACACAATCGATCTTTCACTGAAGTTACCTCTTTTGAGAGCAAACTACTTCACCTATTTACCATTGCCAGGAACAGAAAGTTATCGGCAATTAGAAGAAACTGGCGAAATAGATAAGGTCGATTGGGATAACTTCTATTTTATGAGCGCAGCCTATACGCCAAAAGGAATTCCTCGAGAAACTCTTTTAAAATTAAAGAAAAAAGCTTTTCTGAAGTTTCATTTAAGACCTGTCATATTATTAAAAAATGTTTTAGCCATTCAAAATTTCAACCATTTTAAATTTCTTTTAAAACGTTTCTATCACTGGGTCTTAATGAAGGATTTTATTCCCTCCGAATTTATTGTGGCAAAATCTAAGAATTGATATTATCTATGTCCCTGAGATATAGAAATACTTTTCAATCACTCATTGAGCTAAAAAAAATTCCATTTCGTTTACCTACCTCTACGCGCCTCCTTATAATCTTTTTCTTTTCTAAGATCTTCCCGATTGACTAAACAAAATCTCTAAGCGAAAATTAGTAATTTCAAAAAAGGTAGGAAAGTAAACTGAATATTTCCGTATACTTTCTCTCAAACCATTTTTGATGATCATAATTTGATGATCATAAATGGAGGATAATAAGTTTTGCAAATTTACATGATCTAACGGAAATCAGTCAAAAATAATGAATTTATGGTTTTGACATTTTAAGCATTTTCGGTCACCATATTTTAGAAGCGTCGTGCAAAGGGATGCCGGGGAGTCTTTTGTACGTTTAGGGTACCCCGGAAAGAAAGGAGGTGATCCTTTGTCTAGTCATAGTATAAAGGGAGCTTCCGGAGCAATTTGTTGACGCCGAATTGGCGGAAGCTCCTGGAAAATTGAAACCCCGTCTCAATTGAGGCGGGGTTTTTTTATGGAAGTTTTCTCTTGGAATTTAAGGCTTTTTTTTCTATCCTAATTACTAAGACTGCAAAAGAGCGCTGTCGATTTACCCAATTAAAGTTAGAAAAGATAACCAAATCATGGCCATAAAATTAACAGGCTCACAAAAAGCGGCTATTTTCATGATGTCTTTGAATCCGAAAACCGCCAAACAACTCATGGGAAAACTAGGTATACAAGAAAAGGATATTATTCGGAAGGCAATGTCGCAAATTAATAAAGCAGGCATGCCTATTTATTTGAAAATGTGGGAAACATTCAAACACGATGTAGATGAATCTCCTACCTGCGAAACCCCTTGGCCTGATAAAAATAATCCTCAAAAACAAGCTCCAACTCAAGAACAAGCTCCAAAGCTTACAGAATAATTTTTTATCTAATTAAATCGCAGATCGCACAACATACCTCTAATTTTTCATTCCTTTATTCAAAGTATTAGATTTTTATTGTAGGAATTCGTCTAATTTTTTATACTCTGAGAGTATTGCTTTTGAGCGACCTAGGGTTTTTGGTTTAAAGCATTAAAAACTAAAACATTTTAAAAACCTTTCGTCCCATAGAATCAAGTAAATGCTTGGTATTAAATTCGAGATCCTTAGGCAAACTCAGCGTGAGCCGTAAAAGGAGCTTTTTTAATCCTAGTTATTTTGCTAATCAATCCGGAATAAAATATTCTCTTTTGTTCTGAAACTATTCATCTTCCTTATAAATCTCCTCCTTATGGCTACCGTAAATATTGCTTGCGAAAAAGCTTTAGAATTATTAGACGAACGGCTTCAAGAACTTTCTAGCATCGTTAAACGCGCTTCTTTTGATTACGATTACGAAGCTGGCGAAGAACGCTTGAAACGATGGAAATCCCGAACCGTCAAACTGATATCGGAACATGTTAATCCACAGGAAGGCGAGAAACTATTAAAAAAATACCTTAACTCCACTACAACTAGACGTTCGCAAGAAAACTTAGAAGATGGCGCAAAACTATACCGGGGATTTCTACTCTCGTTAAGAGGAGAATTGCAAGGCCATCCTGAAGATATTCTGGCTCCTCAAGTTATTGAAGCTCAAACCAAAACTGAATCCCAAGCTAATTCCTCCTTAGATCAATCAAAAGAAAATACCGAGACAACCGAAACTGTTTCAGATAATTCCCAACAAATCCATCAACAAAAGGCTTTCATAGTTTTTGGAAAAGACGAGTTAAATTCCTTACGGTTAGAAAAAGTATTACGCGGACTTGGCAATATAAACCTCGAACTTTTAAATTCAAATATTTCTAAAGACGAACATTTAGTTGAAAAGCTAGAACGAGAAGCTCGCTGGGACTCATGCGCCTTTTTTCTATTCACACCCGAAGATTTTACAAAAAAAACGGGAAGCAAAGCTCCCTTAGCAAAACCAGAATTCATATTTAGCTTAGGTTGGTTTTGCGGAAAATTTGGATTTGAAAGAGTCTGTATTCTTGTAAAAAAAGGAGCAAAGCTACCATCAGGCCTTGCTAATTTAACCTGTATTGAATTCGAATATTCTGTCTCTGATGCTGAAACCGATATAGCGCAAAAGCTTAAAGAGCTTGGAATGCTCTAATCTCCTACCTTTATCTTTCAAAAATCGTTGCCCATAGTTCTTTTTTTCGGTTAGTATATATTTTTACCTCGTTCCCATTAAAGAACGCTCGTTTATTAAATCCCGTTCCGCAAAAGTCCAATTGGTCAACGCCTAAATTACCAAAAAAATCAATAAGCATATCGTTTTTAACAAAATAGAAATTTATGGAATCGTACGATTTTAAAAAAATTGAATCTAAGTGGCAAACCCACTGGGAAAAAGAAAAAACCTTTCGCGTTGAGGAGAACTCTGAAAAAGAAAAATTTTATTTGCTAGAAATGTTCCCTTACCCCTCAGGTAGAATTCACATGGGACATGTCCGTAATTACACAATCGGCGACGCAATGGCTCGATTCAAACGTATGCAAGGATATAATGTACTGCATCCAATCGGCTGGGACTCTTTTGGCCTTCCTGCAGAAAATGCAGCCATTAAAAATAATACACATCCTGCCAAGTGGACTTTTGAAAATATTAAATCGATGCGAGCCCAGATAAAAAAACTAGGCTTTAGCTATGATTGGGACCGAGAAATAGCAACATGCCACCCTGAATATTACCGCTGGAACCAATGGATCTTTTTACAACTTATGGAACGAGGTTTAGTTTACCGCAAAAAAACTTCGGTAAATTGGTGCGAAGATTGCCAAACTGTTTTAGCTAATGAACAAGTAATCGATGGTCTTTGCTGGCGATGCGACCAACCTGTAATCGATAAAAAACAGGAAGGTTGGTTTTTCAAAATAACGGAATATGCAGACAAACTTTTAGAAGCTTGTAAAGAACTCGAAGGCAGTTGGCCCGATCAAGTTTTGACCATGCAAAAAAACTGGATCGGTAAAAGCTATGGCGCCGAAACAGTATTTTCTGTTAAAAATAGCGACCAAACTATTAAAATTTTTACTACCCGTCCAGATACTCTTTATGGAGCCACTTATTTGGCTTTGGCTCCGGAACATCCACTAACTTTAGAATTATCGGAAGGAACCTCTGAAGAAAAAACTGTTCGAGACTTTATCGACAAAGTTCGCGGGGAAGATAAAATATCCAGAACCAGCGAAACGGGAGATAAAGAAGGTGTCTTTACCGGTGCGCACGCTATTAATCCAATAAACGGAGAAGAAATCCCTATATGGTCCGCTAACTTTGTTTTAATGGATTACGGAACAGGCGCTATCATGTCGGTACCAGCGCATGATCATCGAGATTTCGAATTCGCCAAGAAATATGATTTACCCATTAAAATCGTTATTGAATCAAACTCCGATAATTTAGACTCAAATTCCTTGGAAAAAGCCTGGACAGAAGACGGTCCAATGGTCAACTCTAATGATTTCGACGGCTTTAAAGGAAACGAAGCTAGGAAAAAAGTATGTGATTTTTTAGAAAAAAATAACCTTGGAAACGCTGCGATAAATTATAGGCTAAGGGATTGGGGAGTGTCGCGGCAACGTTATTGGGGAACTCCTATTCCCGTTATTTTTTGCGACAATTGCGGAATCGTTCCAACTCCTTACGACCAATTGCCTGTAGAACTACCGATGGAAACCAAACTAAAGGAACAAGGTAAATCCCCACTTAAAGAAATTAAAGAATTTTATGAAACACCTTGCCCAAAATGCGGAGAACCCGGACATAGAGAAACCGACACTCTGGATACTTTTGTATGTTCTTCTTGGTATTTCTTGCGATACTGCTCGCCTCGGACGACTGAAAGTCCTTTCGATAAAAAACAAGTCGGATATTGGATGCAGGTCGACCAATATGTTGGAGGCATAGAACATGCAGTGCTACATTTGCTTTATTCTCGTTTTTTTAATCGCGCATTGCATGATTTGGGGTTAGTCCCAACCGGGGAACCGTTTAAGAAATTGCTAACTCAGGGGATGGTCATAAAAGACGGAGCCAAGATGTCCAAATCAAAAGGTAATGTAGTCGACCCCGACGATATCATTGAAAAATATGGTGCCGATACAGCTCGGCTTTTCACCTTATTCGCAGCGCCTCCTGTAAAGGACTTGGATTGGAGCGACCAAGGGGTTGAAGGTGGATCGCGTTTCTTAAAAAGAGCGTGGCGATTATTTCAGGAACTAGGTTCCGCTACTCAAGGGATTGAAGGCTCACCAGATAAAATAAAAAATCCCACACTTAAAGAATTGAGAAGGAAGACTCATATTACTATTAAACGAGTGACAGAAGATATCCAAAACCGTATTCAATTCAATACGGCTATTGCAGCGATTATGGAATTCGTCAATCACCTTTACCAATTTAAAGAATGGTACGAAAATCAAGAAAACCCAGGAAGAGAATATAAACAATGTTTGCGCGAAGCTCTGGAATCTCTAGTTTTGGTTCTCGCCCCTTTTGCCCCGCATATAGCGGCAGAACTGGGTTCCGTCTTAAACCCTGAGATCGATATCGAAAAAGTTTCCTGGCCTGAATTTGATCCTGAACTTATACGCGCCGAAGAAGTAGTTATTGTCGTACAAGTGAATGGAAAAGTGAGGCAAAAGTTCTCAGTTCCAGAAAATATCGACGAAGAAACCTTAAAAACTCGCATATTAGAGGATGAAAAAATTAAGGAATGGACAAAAGATAAAATTCCTAAAAAAATAATTGTGGTGCCTAAAAAGTTAGTGAACGTAGTTGTTTAACTTTAACCTAACCTAAGACTATGAAAAAAAACCTTTCATTTTCATTCCAAATCTTAATTTTTCAAAGCGGGAGATTTGCGCTTATTTCCTGGCTCATTATCGGGATTTTTTTGCTCCCTGCTTGCGGTTATCGCTTGACGGGAACAGGAAACCAGTTGCCGCCTCATATTAAGACACTAGCTATTCCCGTTCTCAAAAACGAAACGAATCAACCGGAACTACACCGAAATCTTACGGATGCGATTAGACAAGCTTTTCTAAACGATGGAAGGGTCAAAATCGTTCAAAAAAAATCTTCCGATTTATTGGTTCAAGGTACATTGAACTACTACGACATTCGCGCCGTTGCTTTTGATAGTAACGATGTGGCAACTCAATATTGGGTAAAAATTGGGGTGAATATTAAAGCCTATGACCGCGTAAAAGATCGACCTTATTTAAAAGACAACTTAAAAACAAGATGGGATTATACAGTAGACGCCAACGTTGCAAGTTCCGAGGATGCGCGCTTACGCGCCCTTGATAATGCCTATCGTGATATTTCCCTTAGGCTGGTAAGCTTATTTCTAGATCCTTTTTAAAGTAAAGTTTGTTGTGACTCCGGAAGAAGCGATAACTAAAATTGAGCAAGGAAAAATTGCGCCAGTATTTTTTTTATATGGTGAAGAACGGTTTTTCCAAATCGAGATATTAAACGCTCTACAAAAAGCTTTAATTACTCCAGAAAATGAAGAGTTCAACCGAGAAACTTTCGATGGAGCTTCTAGTTCCCTTTCCGATTGGCTTCAAGCCGTTCAAACAATGTCATTTTTTGAAGGTAAAAAACTTGTTGCCGTACGCGATTTTCATGAAGCTTCTCTAGATAAACCTGCCGTAGAAAAACTACTTTCTTACATAAACGACCCGTCTCCAAACGGAACACTGGTTATATTCGCAGATAAGATTGATAGAAAAAAAAAGGTATTCAAATCTCTTTCTTCAATGGATTTTGCTATTCTTTGTTCCTCTCCAAACGAGGGGGCTCTCGTTAGATGGATAACAAAGCGGGCTCAAAATGAAGGATACACTATTAAAACCGACGCAAGTCGATTATTGGTCGATAGAATTGGAACTAAGCCTGGACTTCTTGTTTCAGAGTTAGAAAAATTGGCCGTCTCGGCAGGTAAATCTAAGACGATTGACGAATCTTTAGTTTCCGAACTGGTGGGAGCTCTTAAACAGGAAAATGTGTTCGAGCTAACAGATGCCTTAAAAACAAAAAACGCATCGGTCGCAATACAAATTTTGAGGAATCAACTGCGGCACGGAGAAGAGCCTTTAAAAATTTTGGGAACAATAATATGGCAATATCGCCTGATCTGGGAGGTCAAATATTATAAAGACAATAAAACTCCCATTCAAACCGCAGCTGGGCTCATGGGAGCTAAACCGTTTATGATTGAAAAAGCGGCTAGCTATTGCGGAAAATTTTCGGTAGAAGATTTAAGAAAAGCTTTTAAAAGTTTATTCCGGGCTGATCGAGAACTTAAAACCAGTAGCGGCTCCCCAGAACTTATTATGGAAGCTTTAATTTTAAGGCTTTGTTAGCTAACTGAGGCTAGTTGGGCAGTTCGTTTGGCTAGTTGGGAAATTTTTCTTGAAGCGGCGCGTTTGTGAATAACGCCTTTTCCGGCAATTTTTGATATCATTTTACTAGCCGATTTTAACGCTCCTTTTGCAACCTCTACATCTTTTTCATCAATAGCAGCCAATACTTTTTTCGTATTTGTTTTTAATTGAGTGCGGTAAGCGTTATTTCTAGCGTTTCTGGTTACGTTTTGGCGATTTCTTTTCCACGCCGACTTATGATTTGCCAAGAAAAATCTCCTCTAAAATAAAAAGTGAAAGTACAGATATACTGAAAAATTGCCTTGTTGTCAAGAATTTTGGAGCACTTACCATAGTAAAGGCATAAAAAACAAAAAGATATTAATCTGTCGAGTCAAAAACTTCTAAGTCTGCCGTCAATCTTCGAAATTCCTGTTCAAAACTCAAAAAGTATTTTCTTGCTCCAGCTAAGTCGCCTTCCCGAGCCGCCAATTCGATATCCGATGAAGCGTCTTTTAACGGCCCTGCACAAATATTAGCGGAAGCGCCCTTTAAGGTGTGAGCAAACTTCTCTACTAGTTCGGGATCCGATCCCTTAAGGGCTTCTTGCAATTTTTCTCGATAATCAACAACATCGTCCCGAAACATTTCTACAATTTCCAAAAAAAGTTCCTCATCGTTATCAACCAATCTCATTGCGGCTTTTTTGTTAAAACTAGGTTTTTCCTCTGGTTCGAAATCGTCTCCAGTAGTTTTGGGAAGGCTCTTTTCAACGGATTCCCAAAGTTCTATTCCACTGGGTGGAAATTCCAAAAAAACGTCAAAACCTGCATTTAAAGCGCGTTCTTTTTCTTCCATTTTTCCGATTGCCACTGATCGGATATATCCTCCTCGCTCTTCCTCTCTTTTTCTAAGAGCCCCTATTAATTTATAACCCGCTACATCTGGGTCCGATAAATTAACCACAATGGCATCGAATTCTATCTTAAGCCATAAAGCCAGCGCCAATGTTACATTAGAGGCCGGGGCTACTTTATGTTCTCTTTTTTCTAATAATGCTTGGTTTGAAGCGGAGTTGATTTCGGCAAGTAAAATTTTCATTTTAGGCTTTATCGCCAAGAAGTTCCTCAATTTTTCCCATTAATCGCTTAAATTCAACGGGTTTGGTATCATAGTCGTTACAGCCAGCTTGCATTGCTTTTTCTCTATCGCCTGCCATGGCATGAGCAGAAAGGCCAAGGATAGGAATACTTTTAGTGTCTTCTGCAGATTTGAGTCGACGGGTGGCCTCCCAGCCATCTAATTCCGGAAGACTCATATCCATCAATATTATATCGGGTAATTCTGAATGAGCTTTTTCAACTCCTTCTAAACCGTCTACCGCAATAGATACTTCAAATCCTTTACGGACCAACCTACGGCTTAACATATCCCGATTCATTTCATTATCTTCAACTAACAGAATTTTCACAATTACCTAGAACAATAGGACCAAAAAAATAATTCGAAATGAATTTACTTTCAATAAAAAAAAATCTTCCCGTAAATCAGGACTATTCAAAAACTCCTAAAAATTTAATTTTAATTAGGTATATTAACCATCCCGAGGCCGGTTTTCAAGCGTAACCTTTTAAAAACAACGGGTTTTCCTTTAAGGAAATTAAAATTCTTTAAATACTATGTTAAAAGATTTTTATAACACAATAACCTTCTCTTTAATAGCCGTCGTTGGCAAGCTGGAATGGATAGTAAAGCCTTAAAGTTTAATCCTAAACAGTCCAAAAAAGCTAATGCAAAAATTAAACGGAATATAATCCCTAATTTTAGTTACTATTCTGACTTCCTTTAGCATTAAAATCTTTAAATACTCATGATCTTGAAATCAGTAAAAGTGTTCATATGATAAAACAAATCTCAAATCCAAAAACTGCGCCTTATGTATTTTTACTCCTCGCGGCTTGCTTACTTTATCCAAACTTAGGGCAACGCCCTTATTGGACAGATGAATTAGAGGATTTCAATTATATATATAAGATTTTTGAATATGGATATCCGAATATGGAAGGGACGCCTTTCCAAGATACATTCCTAACCAATTCTAATAATACTTACATCCGCAACACTTGGGGATATTTATATCTTCAAGCTTTTATGGTGAAAACTTTTGGTTGGAATAATGAGTTCACCTTTCGATTACCGACAACAATTTTTGCTCTTTTATCTGTAATAGGAGTTTGGAAGTTAGCTAGATTCTGGGAATTAAAAGGATATTGGACTACTTTACTTTATGTTGCATCGCCATTTTTCTTAGTTCCTGCAAAGTTGAGTCGTTATTATGGCCCCATTTTCTTTTTTACTCCTTTTTTAATTTTATCGTATTTTGAAATGCGAGAAGGAAAACCACGGTCAGGAATTAAGTTAGGTTTTTTATGCGTATTAATGTTTCATTTTAACTTAATGATCACGCTTTCATTAGCTTTAGGATTAGTCCTTCATTGGCTCTTTACAGGAGCTCCTCATAAAAAACAGACGTTATACTCCGTTTTAATCGCTTTTATCCCAGTATTCGGATGGCTTTATTTTATGGATTTGTGGAAAAACCCTCCAACCAATTTCTTGGCAATTCCCAAGCAATCCATTAAAGCTATTTGGTTATTGTTAGCCTCATACTTACCGTTTCTTTTAATAATTTGGTTATGGATAAAAAAAACAAAATTAAAAAACTTTTTACAGTTTAACTTTTTTTTATTCGTTCCTTTGATTCTAGTTGCATCTTCTTCCAATGCAAGCGGTCCAAACCTACGCTATTTGCTACCTACCTTATGTATGGCCTGTTGCGCTTTAGGTTTTTTTCTCGAATCTTACCGTTTCAAAACCTCATCAATTCTAGGAGTTTCGTTTTTATTCACTAATTTTTTCCAACTCTTTCCTTTATTTTTTTTTGTTCTTCTTCCTCAAGATAGTCTCGCCATCGGTAAAACAAACCCAAAATCAATAAAACGTTTTGTTGAAACTACTGCAAAACCTCGTTTTTTATTAGTCAACTATTTAGGGGAGATTTTTTCGGACTATCAAGCTCCCAGTCGAGAAATAGCAACCTTATTAAAAATTTCGGGCTATATACCAGGAGAAAAAGTCGCCTACATTGGGCATCCGAATGAACCTAAAATATATTCTTCAACACAAAATGTTTATTTTTTGGGAAACTCGATGTTTTATCTTAATGGAGGAATGCCCCCGGAAGTTGTAAAAGATTTAATAACATTCGAATTAGGAGAAAAGTGGGCGCTTTGTTCTGAAGGATGTTCTAAAGAAAGGATTTCTAGCAATTATCAATTCGTGGGGGTTTTCAAAAACGAATTGGGGTTTTTTATAGACGCTGAAAACCCTTTTAACCGACGTTATAAAACAAAAAAAACGCACTCTTTCAAATTATATAAATTGAAAGGTAGTAAAGAATAAAACTTGGCCCAAAAAATTTAGAAGACTTTACCTTTCCAACGACGCACGTCTTTCATATATTTTTCTCGGTCCATCTCGGCGTTAGAAGGAAAAATATCCATTAAAGGTTCTAAAACGTGGTCAATTTCTTCAGAGGGATAGTATTCAAATCGTCCATCTAAAATTCTATAAACATTATTAAACGTTCGATAGTTTCCACATAGAGATACAAAATCCCAAGAAGTTCTCTTTTCTATTAAGGCGACTAATTCCGAAACGCTAATCCCCTCATACAAATTGATTTTTCCAATATCGCCTTTTTGAATCTTAGGTTCTTCCACCCCAAAGTCAACACACCATATTTCCGATCCACTTTGCCCAAAAACTTCTAATTGATACACAATTTTCCAATGTCGCCAACCAGGCATCATTTCGCTTTTTAGCATCATTTCCATAAACCGATTATTAATAAAATCTTTGACGATTTCCATCTCTCGGTTATGCTGGTTTGTGTCCGTTGTTCGAGTTTGTATCTTCGGAACTTCCATCATAGGCTTGAAAATTACTCTATGACTATCCTCATCAAGCACTCTAACAAACTCTGAAGATTGTTTTTCTATCCTAATGTTCTTAGGCTCAATATGAGCGACATCTCCTGGAAAATATAAGCTATTCTCCACATTTGGACAAAACGCCGAAAGATCGGCTAGAAACTGATCTTGAGTTGTAGGAAACGTATAGCGATTCAAAAAACTAAACTCATCCCGATATCGAAATGCCGCCGAACCAGGAACTACATATTTAGGGTCAAGGCTCTTAATTACATTTAAACAAGCTCCATAAAGCTCAAATGGTAAGTTTAAAGATTTATGAAAAGAAAACCTTCCTTCCATCAATGGAAGAAAACGAGAATGAACAAAATCTAATTGACCAAATTGTTTGCAAATTTGATCAATAATTTCTGGATTTACTACCGTATCGACTTGGTTCCATATGGTTACTTCTCCATCGTTAACGATGAGCCCGTGTTCAACAAAACCATCCTCGTCTTTTAGAAGAGAAGGGGTTGGCGTAATGGTTACGTCTTTCAATTTTATGGAACAAAAATCTGAAACTATTTGAACGTTTTTAAATTCTAATTCTTCGAGAACTTTTAGAAGAAGGGGGTCGTTTGGGGCCAGTATGGTTGCGCCAGGTTTAAGTATTCTGTCGTTGTTTACTAAATAGGCTAATGTGCGAACGTCAAAATGATCTTGATGTCTGTGAGATAGATTAAGTACATCGACCGGTGGAATTTTATCTTTTTCTAAAATAATACTTGGGCAAAGAACATTGATTTCTTCCCAAATATAATCAAACCAAACGGGATCGGTGAGAATTGTTGTCTCTTTAGTCTGTATTAATAGGCAGGCATGTCCTATCAAAGTCGTTTTGATCATCTATCCTATAACCTTTAAATTTCACTTTTAGATTTTTAGAAAATCGCGCTTTATGGGGAACGATTGAACTAAATACCAGGACATATGCTACAAAAATCAAATAAGTTATACTATAAGGAAGTAGAGTTGAAGATTATAAACTAGTTTCTTTTAAAATCAAAATGCGCGGCGATTTATAATTCAAAGAAAAATCCAGTTAAAATGAGGTATGGGAAAAATACTCCAATCTATCCGCTAACTATAGAAACCATGTTTTCACTATTACACTTTTGACATGAATAATTCTAACTAAATTTTAAAATATTTTCGCTTGTCTCTACAATTTGCAATATCCCTGGCCATCAAAATACTTTAAAATCGCTTCGTGCGCATAAAAATTACTGCAGTAGGCTGCAAAAAAATATAATCAAAATGAAATATTTTAATTCAAACGATTTAAGAGGAATGAAGGTTTTGATAGCAGACGACGTTCCCGCTAACGTCGACGTTTTGTACAAAACCTTAACCGCTCAAGGTTATGAAATATCTATCGCCTTAAACGGAGAAAATACTTTAGCCTTTGCTCCAATTTTTTTGCCAGATTTAATTTTATTAGACATTATGATGCCGGGAATGGATGGATTTGAAACTTGCCAAAAATTAAAATCAAATAAAGCGACACAAAATATACCTGTAATCTTTTTGACCGCCAAAACTGGAGAAGAAGACATTATAAGGGGATTCGAGTTAGGAGCGATAGATTACATCACAAAACCTTTTAAACCAGAAGAAGTTTTGGTAAGAGTTCAAAATCAATTAATGCTACGCCGTTATATTAAAGAATTGGAGCGTAGCAACCATGACTTAGAATCTTTCGCTTCTGTAGTATCTCATGACCTTAGAGCTCCTTTGCGCAAAATTGAAACATTGGGAAATTTTTTAAAAGAAGACTATGAAAACCAATTAGACGAACAAGGAATAGGTTTTATAAATAACATGGCTACTATTACTAGTCATTTATCCAAATTAATTAATAGTCTTTTGCAATATTCTCAAGTTTCAATGGAATCTAAAACTTTTGAAGTCGTCGACCTTAACTCCATAGCGGAAAAAGCAATTAATAATTTAGACGCGCAAATAAATGAAACTAAGGCCAAAATTTTGATTGAAAATTTACCCACTATTGAAGGCGAGCCCTCTTTGCTTTATCAATTATTTCAAAACCTCATTGCCAACGCATTGAAGTTTCATTTAGATGATATTCCTCCAATAATAAAGATTTCTTCCAAAGCAAAAGGAAAAGAAAACTGGGAAATTATTATTCAAGATAATGGAATTGGATTTGATCAAAAATATGCGAAGAAAATATTTCGACCTTTTGAGCGATTAGTCAATAGGAGTAAGTTTGAAGGTTGCGGAATTGGCCTCGCCCATTGTAAAAAAATAATTGATCGGCATAATGGAGATGTTTCTGTAGAAAGCGTCCCAAACCAAGGCAGCGCTTTCAAAATAACTTTACCTGAAAAACAACCTCAATAGAGAGCGGCTCTTTAAAATAATTTATCTCTTATTTGGGATAATACGTTTTCCATCCCAAAGACCGCCTGATCCTGGAGCGCTATCGCAATAAGCCCAATTCCCATAAAATTCTCCGCGAGTAAAATTATTAAAACGAAAAGTCCCCCAATGGTAAGTATTGTCTAAAGAATACCCACAGAGACGGCGAGAAGTTTTTTGAAACCAATAACCGACAAGAGCGCCATCATCTTCAATTGAACCTTTGAGGGTTCCATCATAATCGGGATAAAGTCCAAATACAGTCCTTCCAGTAAAACCTGTCGAAATATTGCCCCATGTAGTCTTCCAATTTAAAATGTGGTTAAAGTTTTTAGAAAAGTTATCTTCAGACTTTCCACTGTCAAGTGAGGCTTGGTCGTCATTTAAATAGGTTTTGTAAGTTTCTTTTTCGACAGAACATTGGGACAAGTCTTTTGGATTATCCGCTAAACATTTTTGGTATTCCTCTTTAGACTGGTCGAGTAAATTGATTGAAGTTTCTTCTTCTGGAGGTGAGGAGGGAACTGAAACGCAAGCCTGAAATAACAACGAAAATAAAACCAAACCCCAAAGCATTAACGAGACTCTAATAAAGCTTTGCTTTTAGCAGGCTCGGTTAATATAGTCTTTATTGTTGATTCACGGAAAACTTCTTCCATACTCTCAATAGAATCATTAATCCTTCTATGAAGAGCGCATAAGTTAGTCCCATGAGTTTCCAATTTCAAAGGACAACTTTCTAGCTTTTTAATAGGGTCAACAGCGTTAATTACGTCTAAAAGGGATAAATCTTCAGGCTCGTAAGCTAAGACATACCCCCCATGGAGCCCTCTCCGTGAAACCACTAATTCATTTTTTGCCAAAACTAACATAACTTTGGAAAGATAATATTCAGGTACTTTTGTTATTTTGGCTATATCTGCCGTGGTTTTAGGCGTTTCTGGAGAAAGCGCCAAGCAAACAATGGCCCGGAGTGCATATTCGGAAGTTTGAGAAATCATTTTATGGTCCTCTAAAATTGCCTATTTTGTTTGGCAATTTCGATTCTATCAATAAAACCTATTATTGCACATGTTAAAGGTCTTAGATCGAGGCAATTTGGAAATTCAGACCAAAATCAATAAAAAAGATAAAAAGACCTTGACATCCTTAATTATAAATACTACACTGCACCTAATTAAAGATAAAAACATCTTTTTATATATTTAATTCTTCTGAATCTTTTAAGGAAAAATCATGAAAGCGCTAACGCAACATTTGAACAGTGAACATAGGACTCTGATAAGAAAGCTAAATAGAGTTAAGATGCTTGGAAGAGTTTCTCCCGAAGCAAAAGAATTGTTATTTAGTTGCAAACAAATTCTTTTATCGCATTTAGAAAAAGAAGATGAACATCTTTACCCTATCCTAGAAAAAGCTGGCCAAAACAATGAAAACATAAAAAAAATATCTCAAACATTTTCATCTGAAATGGAAACCATTTCTAAAGGCGCAGTTGATTTCTTTAATAAATACGAAAAAGAAAACCATGGAATTGAGTTTTCCGCCGATTTGGGAAACCTTTTGGCCACCCTTAGACACAGAATTTATAAAGAAGAAAACGCACTTTATGAAATGTTCAACGAAATTAAATATGGAGCTTCTTAGCCTTTAATTTAAAAACATCTCTAATTAAAGATAAAAAGGTCTTTTTATCGATATAACATTTATTCGACGAGGTTTATACCATGAATTTTCAAAACTTAACAATTCAAAGCGAAGTCCGAAATTTTGCAACGCTAAACCCTCAGATTGCTATTAAAACTTTTAAAAAACTTAATATCGATTTTTGTTGCAGAGGAACGAAACCTTTAAACGTCGTTTGTTCCGAAAAGGGATTGGATCCAAACGAGGTTCTAAACCAATTGAATCGATCATCTTCTAACGAAACCTTTTCTAATCAGAAAAACTGGAACTCATTAAGCTCGCAAGAATTAATTGAAAATATCTTAGTCAACCATCACCAAAAAATGAAAGATCTTTTGCCTGAACTAACTCAAATGATGACTAAGGTCTTAAAAGCTCACGGCCAAAAACATCCTGAACTCCATGACTTAAGCAAAGAGTTAAAAGCGCTTCGTGACGAACTTGAGCCTCACCTTATGAAAGAAGAAGCCATATTATTTCCAATGATTCAAAACTTGGAAAACGATGGCTTCGCGGCGAAGAAAGCATTAAAGAATATGCATATTCCCATTAAGGTTATGACAGAACAACACGAAGACCTGGGAAACCTATTAAGAGGCATTAGAAAACTTACCGGTAATTTTTCTATCCCGGATGATGCCTGCAACACTCTTACCTATTTGTATAAAAAACTAGAGGCGTTGGAAAACGACCTTCTCATTCACACACATAAGGAAAACAATATCCTTTTTTCAAAAGTTTTAATCCGACAAAAAATTGCAACACAAATATCTTGATAACAAATTGTTATTTTAATTTTTTACTAACCTCTTCTGCCCTGGTAAAGCTCTTTGAGGTTATTTTAAACTTTTAAATGTATAAGGAGAAGTCCGATGAGTCCATATAAAAAATCTCAGTTTTTTAAATTTTTTATCGTTTTTTTATTAATTAGCTTATATGGAGCGGCTGGCGTTTTTGCTAAAGAAACGGCAACATTAGCTACCGCTCCAAATGTTCCTCCTCCGATAAAACGAAATAGCGCAACTACTGTTGTGGTTAACTTAGAAGCAAAGGAATACGTTTCTGAAGTTTCGCATGAAATCAAATATGGGTATTGGAGTTTTAACGGGACTGTCCCAGGTCCTATGGCAAGAATTCGAGTGGGAGATAACGTAGAATTCCATTTATCAAATGCAAAAACTAATACTCAACCTCATAATATTGATATTCATGCGGTAAATGGAGCCCATGGGGGGGCGGCTTTAAGTACGGTCGCACCTGGCGAAACTAAAACTTTTACATTCAACGCTATGGCTCCTGGCCTTTTTATTTATCATTGTGCAGCAGGGTCCATCGTCGATCATATTTCAAATGGAATGTACGGTCTCATATTAATAGAGCCAGAAGGAGGTTTACCCAAAGTTGATCGAGAGTATTATGTAATGCAAAGCGAGTTTTACACTTCTGAACCCGTAAATGGCGAAGCAAGCTTTGATATGGACCGCGGATTAGCGGAAAATCCTACTTATGTTGTATTTAATGGTAGAGAAGGAGCTTTGTTAGATAAAAATGCTTTGAAAGCAAACGTTGGGGAAACTGTCCGAATTTATTTTGGAAATATTGGACCGAATAAAGCCTCTTCCCTTCATTTAATTGGCGAAATCTTTGACAAAGTCTATCTTGAAGGTGGTATTGGCGGAATAGTAAACAAAAATATTCAGACTACACTTGTTCCAGCAGCAGGTTCCACTATTGTAGAATTCAAAGTAAATTGGCCAGGATCTTATGTCTTAGTAGACCATAGTATATTTCGAGTAGCTAAAGGCGCAATAGGTCATCTGGTTGTTGAAGGAAATAAAGATTCTAAAACCATCACTCAAGGTAAACTTTTCAACTAAAGGTTTATCGGCAGAGAGAATATTTCTCTGCCGATAACCCAATTCAATCTTTCAAAATTAATACTATTCATTTAATAACCCCAAAAATAATTGTTAGTTTTTAGACTATTTTCAAACTTAACAAGCCCATCCAACCAGCAAATTGTCTTATCGTCGAGAAACCTCAAAAATATATAAGCTCTAGATTTAAAATTTTGTCCTAAAAACTTAAATTTTTCGCAAAGCGTTTTAACTGTTACTCTAATACCATGAAAATAAAAATTTTAATCTTTATAAAAACATTATTATTAAGCGTTATTTTTGCGCATCATATTTCCTTGGCTGCAGATACCCATAATAAACATGGGCATCATCATTCTCATTTAAAGGGAGTCGGACCATCAGAAGCTCCACATCTCCATACATTCGATAAAAATTTAATAACCAAAGTTTCTGATATTTCAAAAAAACCAGACGATATTCCAGGTCCAATTTCAAAAAATTCTAGCTCTACAATCTCTTTTAAATTAGAAGCGAAAGAGGTAATTGGGAATTTAGCTGACGGAACAGAATATTTATTTTGGACTTATAATGAAACTGTCCCAGGTCCTTTTCTTAGAGCTCGTTTGGGAGATACTATCCAATTAACTCTATTAAATCATCAATCAAGCACGCACACACATTCTATAGATCTCCACGCCGTAACGGGTCCGGGAGGTGGGGCTAATTTAACGCAAGTTAAACCCGGGGAGAGTAAAACAATTTCATTCAAAGCTCTTCACCCTGGTATTTTTCTATATCATTGCGCTTCAGGTAATGTTCCAACCCATATTGCCAATGGACTTTATGGTATGATTTTAATCGAGCCAGAAAACGGCCTGACGCCTGTTGACCGTGAATTCTATATAATTCAGGGAGAATTTTTTACTCAAGGATTGGTTGGCGAAAAAGGATTTCAATATTTTTCTCCTAATAAAATGATGAGAGAAACACCCGAATATATAGTTTTCAACGGCCAAGTAAAAGCCTTAACAGGTCATAACGCTTTAAAAGCTAAAAAAGGAGAAACCATACGAATATTTTTTGGAAACGCGGGGGTATCAAAAATTTCAAGTTTACATATAATTGGAGAAATATTTGACAAAGTATATCCCGAAGGATCTTTAAAATCTGAGACAACTTCTATTCAAACTACTTTGGTACCGGCTGGAGGAGCAACAGCTGTCGAGCTAAAATTAGAAAACGCCGGGAACTTTGTGATATTAGACCATGCTATTTCTCGTATTGATAGAGGAGCATATGGCATATTAAAAGTTTCAGGGGACCCAAGCCCAGATTTACTAAAACAAATTATAAAAGATTGAACGCCTTTTTCAACTATATCTCGGAAAGTTCCATTTCCAAATTTTTGTTCTAGCCTAACCCAAAGAGAAAAGAGCTCAAAGCCATCCATTTTAAAAAAAACGTTCAGGGTATAAACCTTAGGATAACTTCGTTAACTTATAAAAATTTATTTTTATATTTATCAATGTGTCTTAAATAAATCGCGTTTCCTTTTTTGAAACATCGATATTAATTGCCAAGCTCCTCCAGCTAATAAAATATGTTCAATACTTTGCCCGCTTAATATTTTTAATACATCAAAGGTTTGCCAATCATATGCCCCGAAAAACCCTGAGCTTGCATAAAAAACTAAAACCCTCCAATAATCTCTTTGATGGGTATAGCGTCCTGGGAAAAAAATTAATATCATTAACATCGTAAATGAAGGAAAAATTTGCACAAAAAGATAAGGTTCTAAATCGCTCATCCCATCCCCATTAGTTTTTACCCAAACCCACCATCCAACGCTTACTGCCGTTAAAAATAATATAGGTCCGCATAACTCATTGATCGTATTGGAACGAATCCGATCTCCAATTAAAACTCCAAAAATTCCTATAAACACAAAGGTCATTGGCAGTTGATCCCAAGTAATTCTCGTAACATTAGGCTCTACATGAAACCACATTGCCCCAAGCCCCTTAACTAAAATACCAAAGAAGAAAACTGTCGGAGAAATTCTTTCCCAAGCAAATTCGAAAGCATAACTTTTGACCTGAGACTTCCAAACAAACCTAAGTCCAGAAATGGCGATACATACAATAAATATATTTGATACAACATCTCCAAAGTTTGGGATGCCAAGAAAACTTCGATGGTCGGCAAATTGCAACCATTCAGGGTTTTGAGGAATTTTAACAATTAAAAAAATCCCACTAAATGCGATAACAAAAAATAAAAAGAGTCCAAATTTTCGTAGATTTTGAAAAAAAATTAATTTTTCTAACAAAATGGCTTTACTAAGAGTAAAATCGCCCACTTTTGTAAACACCAAAAATAAACATCTAATTAATTTACATAAAACAAGGTTTTGATCAGCATATTGTGGGCGTATTAATTTATATATAGGCTCTTTCACTACTGACGCTCCATAAAGCTAAAAACATAAATCTGCTTTTGTGATCTAGATCACATTCTTTTAAAAAGCAATTAAGGCGCCAAAAATGAGCTCATTGAAAACCATTGAATTATCGCATTTGTTTCGTATAGCGAATAATCCTTCAAAAAAACATAAAATAATGTGCAATTTAAGACTACATAACTTACTATTTTTGTACTAAAAACCTTAAAAATGAAATAAATGAAAAAAAAACGCTTCCTCGATTCAGAAGATAAAGAATTCTTTTCCCTAACTTCCAAAGCGATTTTCACTAATCCATTTAGCGAAGAATGGGAAAAAATAAAAATAAATTTTAAATTTGGAAAAAATCAGGAAGAAACCGAACAAGAACATTACATTAGCGCAGTTTTCGAGCCGCTGAATGAACGCCTCCGAAAACTTGAAGAAAAAGGTGGGATTGCATTAGACATGTATTCCGACGAAGACCGTACTTTATTAAAAAACGCCTTTTTATTTAGAGCCTACCATCTCTTTGTTTCCCAATTGGACGAATTAATTTAGTTACAACTACAAGCAAAAACTGGCCCAATAACCGTCCCATTTGCCGAAGAGCTAATTCGCGAACTCACTAACCCAGGTTTATTTCATCAGGAAGCGGTACGTTACTTGGGAGTTTTTTACCAATTGAGGCGAGCTTTTTATTTTATATCGGAAGCATTAATTGGCGAAAGCCCCTCAATGAAATCTCTCCGCTTTGCTTTGTGGAATAACGTCTTCACTTTTGACGTAAGAATATACGATAAATATTTATGGAACCGGATGGAAGATTTTTCCACAATGATCCTGGGAGAAACAGGAACAGGAAAAGGGGCAGCGGCTTCGGCTATTGGAAGATCTGGATTTATTCCCTTCGACCCAATAAAGAAAAATTTCACTCATAACTTTAACGAAACGTTTATTCCGATAAACCTGTCTCAATTCCCGGAAACTTTAATAGAATCGGAACTATTTGGTCATCGTAAAGGCTCATTTACAGGCGCCGTAGAAAGCCATAAGGGATTATTTGAAAGATGTAGTTCTCATGGATCATTATTTTTAGACGAAATTGGAGACATAGGAATTCCAATACAAATTAAACTATTAAAAGTCCTACAAGACAGAATATTCTCTCCTGTTGGAAGTCATTCTGAAAATAAATTTTCTGGACGAGTAATCGCGGCAACCAACAGACCTCTTGCAAAATTAAGAGATGAAGGATATTTTAGGGACGATTTTTTTTACCGACTTTGTTCAGATTTCATTACGGCCCCACCTCTACGTCAACGTATTCAGGAAGACCCTTCTGAATTAGAACGGTTGGTACAACTTCTTATTACACGAATGACGGGAGAAAAAAGCAAAAAATTAACGAAGATGGCCCTACATTCATTTGAAAAAGATCTCCCTTCCCAATATTCCTGGCCTGGAAATGTTCGAGAGCTCGAACAAGCTGTGCGGAGAATACTTCTAACCCGCCATTACAAAGGAAACATCACAAAAAAGGAAAACCTGGAAACCAATCTACTAAATGAAATAGAAAATGGAAACCTAAAGGCTGTTGAACTATTGAGCCACTATTGCGAACTACTGCATAAACGATTTGGCACTTACGAAGAGGTGGCAAGAAAAACTGGGTTGGATAGAAGAACCGTTAAAAAGTATTTAAGCCTTCCTAGCGATAAAGACGATTGATTTACCAACTCGATTTTTTAAACTGTCAATGTTTTCCAAGTTGGTCGCGAACTTCTCAGGGAACTCTAGATTTTTCTTCTTCCCTCAAAGCTTGTATTTGGTTACTCAATTTTCTTAGCTGTTCTTGAGAATTTAATAGATTTTTTTCCTCTATATCCGCCAAAAATATTCCGGCTTATTGCTCTACTTTAAGTTCTTCAAATTGTGTAATGGTCTATAAAGCCTTTTCTAAAATCTATTTTATCTCTGCTAAAATTGAAGAGCTTCCGTAACTTCCTGGAAAACTTTGTACTTCTGAGCTAGAAATGATTTATTTTCTATTTCGTTTTGCATCCTAAAACTTCCGCTGTAATCTAACTTGGAACATCAAATAAAAAAAGCCTAATTCCATCGAATATTGAGGTTTGGCCTTCTAACGCTACAATTTGCAACTTCAAATCATACCAACCTGGCAAAATAACTCCAATAAAAGAAGCGGTCATCCACTTAATGGTTCCGGCTGTGGTATTTTGTTCAATATAGCTTTCTATCCCATTATTTACTTTACCCATTCGCAAAGCAAAATTCTCTTTAGTTTTAGTATTTTCCAAAATTAAGGTTGGCGCCGCTAAATTATATCCTCCATTCTTTTTGTTTAAATCCAACCCTCCCCATAACATAACTAAAAACTTGGGTTTTCCAGTTTGAATAATTCTATTCATATTTCCTCTTGCGTAAAAAACCTCATCATTTTTAAAATTTATTATTTTAATGGAACTATTACCTGCTAATATCGCGCTCTTTTCTATTTCCACAGTACCTTCGCCTTTGATAGTCTGCCAATGGACTTTAGATTCAAAATCTTTTTCAAATAAAGCAATGTTTTCCCGTTCTCCTAAGGAAAAAACAGATAAACCTCTTCGTGTATTTCTAGGGACAATATTTGAGTCAAATCTTAAAATTTGAAAAACAGGATAATTAAAAAAACCATCTTTTATTTGAAATTTAATTAAGCTCTTTTTATCCTTCGCAATAACTTTTACACCTGACATTCTATTTAAAAATATGGCGCGATTAAGATTTCTTTTATATATATTATGAGAATACCAATAATACATGGGGTCTGCGATAATCACTAAATCTAATGGGTCTGTAAGCCTTTTCATATCTTCCTTAAAAAAGCTCAAATTGAAACCTTTAATTGAAGAAGGAAAATAAAACCAAAAAGTCTGAGAAATAGCCACTATAAAAAATATTACAACTAACCCGTGCTTTAAAATCCAATTATGTTTCCTTATTTTTTTTTCAACCCAATATCCAAAGGCAACTAAACCTTCTCCCAAGAAGGGAATCGCAATTGGGAGAATAAAAAGATAATTTCTAGCATAGCCGCCAACACCCGTCGCTAATGGAATCAAAAAAGGAATTCCTAAAACACATAACGGTAATATTCTAAAAAAGCGCTTTGAAACATTTCCCCAAAAAATACCTAAAAAAATAAAAGGAATAAAAAATTTCAAATTCCCTTGAAAAGTTATCTTAAATAATTTTTCAACAATTTTAAGAGTAGTCAAAAAAACATTAGACTCTACTGTTTTAGGTAAATGATAACTCTTTGCTTCTTGCGCCATATTGCCCAAAACGGGCCAATACGCTGAAAGAGTCATTAATCCCGCAGAAATAAAAATCGCCAAAAACATTAAAACAACTTTTTTGTGATCATTCGCAGAGAAACTCGTTTCTTTAAATAAACTGGGCACAAAAACAACCAACGCAATCCAACAACCCAACCCAAAAACAAAATAAACATTGGTTGCAATGGTGTAGGTTGACAAAAATGCCGAAATCGATAATACCCACCCCCAAATTCCAAATCTTCCCGATTCAAATATCCTTAAAGCTGAAAGAATCATCAAAGCGGAAAAAAATATAATAAAGCTGTATCCTCTAGCAATATTTGAATAATAAATTTGAATGGGACAAAGAACAATTATAGCTAACGATACCAAAGGGGTTATTTTAGTTTTAAAAATATTTTGGCTTATTTTATAAACTAATAAAAGTGTCGCTAAGCCACAAATAAAAGCTGGAAATCTTATAGCGATAGCATTTTCGTCTCCAAATACTATGATCATTAAACGCATGATCAAAGTATGAAAAATATGATGACCGCCATAAAAAAAAGTAGTGGCTATATATTGGAGCGACGTATTTCCATAATCTATAAGGTATTGGTTTTCATCGCCTGCTCCCAACGTTCGATCAAGATTGTAAATTCTTAATCCAACTCCGGCTAAAAATAAAAACCAAAATCCAATAAAAATGAGATTATTTTTTTTCATGAAAAATCCATCACGAGGAAAAATACTTTGGAACTATTTTAAATTTGATCGTCTGCATATAGTAACTGAATGATACAATTTTGATTTAAAATTATTTTTTTAACAAATCTACAGAACTATACCGTTGTGCAAACTCGTTTCAAAAGCATTATTAGATCTGCTTTAATTTTATAAAGTAAATAAAAAATAAATCCTATTCGTTTTCAAACAATTAATGAAATCAATCCAACCCATTATATTAACGAAACCATTACAAAACGACTGTCGCAATTTTTGTGAAAAGTTTGGAATATCTATCCCGGATTTATTGATGGGAACATTACAAATCCTACTTCACCGTTACTCGAATCAACAGACCATCTGTATAGGAACTGTTCAAAGTCAAAATCCTCCAAAAGAAATGGACCAAAACTTGGACTCTATCCAATGGATACAAGGCAATTCATTCTCTTCTATCTCTTATGAACATTCTATTAGCCAAAATACTTCAGGGGCTTTAAGTACATCTAAGGAATTAAACTCTCCATTTGAAATTTTATTGGAAGTTTTACAACCAAAATCAAATGTCGCTAAATCGCCTTATTACAAAGTATTTTTCAACTTTTCTAAAAATAAACAAACTGAAAACTTAATACAAAATTCATTAGAATTAATTTCCAGTTCTTATTTGATTTTTGATTTTTCCGAATCGGGTGGAGCCATTCAAGGTTGGGTAAAATCCAACGTCGATTTGTGGGACCCTGAAGCCTTTGAACGAATGACGCTACATTTTATTGAACTTTTAAAAGCTGGGATTAAAACTCCACAAAAAATAATATCAAAATTACGATTTTTAACTCCTGTAGAATTCGATCAACTCACCAAAGGTTGGAACCAAAATCGATATGACAACTCAAATGACCTGAATACCCATCAAATTTTCGAATCAATCGCCGAAAAAAAACCGGAAGCGATAGCTGCAATTTTTGAAGATCAGAAACTAACTTACAAAGATCTAAACATTCAGGCAAACCAATTAGCTCATTATCTACAAGAGAAGGGAATCGGTCCCAATAAATTAGTTGGCATATGCGTTGAAAAATCTTTCGACATGATAGTAGGGGTTTTAGCTATCTTAAAGTCTGGCGGCGCTTTTGTTCCCATGGACCCAAGTTATCCCAACGATCGTCTAGAATATATTTTTAAAGAATTGAAATCTCCAATTCTTTTGACCCAAAAAAGGCTTAAAGAAAAACTTCCCTTTCAAGCGGATTCAATAATTTGCTTAGACGAACTTAATAAAATTCATATCAATTTTCCCAAGTCAAACCCTACTACCTCTGAAGACCCTGAAAGTTTAGCGTACGTTATATTTACTTCAGGCTCGACTGGTCAACCTAAAGGAATATTATTACGTCACAATGGTCTTTGCAATTTAATCAGCGCATCTAATGAACTTTTCAAAGTTAATGGTGAAAGTAGAGTTTTACAATTTTCATCTTTTGGTTTCGACGTCGCAGTTTGGGAGATTTTTACCGCTCTATTATCCGGAGGGACTTTAGTGTTCAGTGGCAAAAAAAGTTTATTTTCTATTTTAGAATTGCCTAAAGTAATTAACGAAAAGAAAATAACCCTGGCTATGCTACCTCCTTCATTACTATCGATTCTCCCAAACTCAGGGTTTCCTTCTTTAAAAACTATCGTTGGGGTGGGAGAGCGATGCACAAATGAAAATGTGGAACGTTGGTCAAAAGGCCAAAAACTTTTTAATGGATATGGACCTGCCGAAGGCCATGTCACCGTATCCGCTTGCTTAACCAATGAGTCCAAGTTGTTTCGCGCGTTAGGCCCTACAATTGGTCGCCCTTTAAATAATGTGCGAATTTATATTCTTGATAAAGAACTTCAACCTGTTCCAATCGGGGTTTCTGGAGAAATGCATCTAGGAGGAGTTTGTGTTGCTAACGGTTATCTCAATCGCCCTGAACTAACTCAAGAAAAATTTATCGCGGACCCATTCGACGATAACACCACTGCCCGGCTGTATAAAACTGGCGATTTAGCCCGATATCTTCCTAATGGAGAAATTGAATTTTTGGGTCGCGCTGATAATCAAATCAAAATTCGAGGATTTCGTGTCGAATTGGGAGAAATCGAATCTGCAATGGATACTCTGCCAACCATAACCCGAGCCATAGCAATTTTACGAAGCGACTCAAAACAAAATAAAATTTTGACCGCTTACTTCATTCCAGCTTCAAACAAACCTCCACTTTCAGAAGAACAAATACGACAGGCTCTTGAAAAAAAACTTCCAGAATTTATGATCCCACAAACGTTTGTTAAGTTAGACGCTTTTCCAATATCGCCGAATGGTAAAATTGATCGCGATGCGCTTCCTGAACCAACTAAAGTTAAAGCTCCGAAAAACGTTGAAAAACGGGCTCCAACATGGTTTAAAAACTTTTTAAATCGGTAAAACAAAAAAAAACTGTTACACTAATTTCATTGGATAAAATCGCAATTAAACGCTTTATTACAATCAATATTTTTTTAGATAAAACAAGAATTTAATGGACTGGAAAAACGATTATCGCCTTGCCAATTTAGAAGAAAAACTTGATGACGGCTCTGTCCGATGTCATTTATCGCCTCGAAAATGCCGAATTAAAGAGGGAGAGGTGGGTTTTTGCGGCGTTCGAGGTAATCGCAACGGTCGACTAATTACCTATACCTTTGGTAAAGGCGTTCATATCACCGAAGAAGCAATTGAAACTGAAGCCATATTTCACTATGCTCCCGGTTCTCGTATTCTTTCTTTAGGCAATATTGGTTGTAATTTAAATTGTCATTATTGTCAGAACTGGAAAACGTCGCAATACAAATTTGTCGATGATAAAGACGTACACGAAATGACTCCTCAAGGGATTGTCGACACCGCTATCCGACATAACATTGGAACGCTTTCGTGGACCTATAACGATCCCGTTGTATGGCATGAATTTGTTATTGAAACCGCAAAATTAGCCCGCAAAGCAGGGTTAACTAACCTTTATAAATCGGCTTGTTTCATTACCAAAGAAGCTTTAGACGAGTTACTGCCACACATAGATATATTCTCATTATCCTTAAAGTCAATGGATGAAAACTATTACCGTAAATTGACAACAGGATGGCTTCAACCCGTTTTAGAAGCGGCGAAAAAAATTTATAAGGCTGGGAAGCATCTTGAAATCAGCAACCTCATGATCACCGATATTAGCGATAATGAAGAATCGGCGCGTCGTATCGCTAAATGGATTCTAAAAGATTTGGGACCGGAAGTTCCTCTACACCTTGTAAGATTCCACCCCGAATATAGAATGCAAAATACAACTCGAACTCCAATTGATCGGTTACAAAAAGCGCGGACCGTAGCCCTAGAGGAAGGCCTTAAACACATTTACTTAGGAAACGTCCCTAACGAAAATGAATCTAGCTCTTTTTGTCGAAATTGCCAAGAACTCTTAGTTAAACGATTTGGCCTTGATGCAGAAATCAAAGCTTTAAATTCAGAAGGGTGTTGTTCCTCTTGCGGTGAAAATTCTCATTTTAATTTGGGCAATAAACTACCTTTTAAGCCAAACACTATTAATAGTTTGCCAAATGCAGACTTGAAAGTCTCTTTTTACAATTGGCGCGGCGATATAATTTCAGTCCATATTCAAGCAAAAAACACAGGCCATACTCCCGCTTCAATTTATTATCGTCCTCAAAACAACGACCAAACTAACTGGAAAACAGTTACCTTAGAAGCGCAAGAAAGCTATCGGTTTATTTTGACTAAATCTCAAACCACAGAGATAGGCTTAGAGATCGCTTGGGATTCTTCGATTCAATCAAACCTATTTGAAGTATTTGATCGAGCGCATTTTCCAACCGTACCCATTGACGAAGGAGTCGCAGAGGACGACCAAGTGGCGCTCCCAAAGTTTGAGGGAAAACAATTTCCAGATCGGATAAAAAGCGAATTAGCCAAAAGCCTTTCTTAAAAAATGGAAAACCCCACAAATCCAGTTACAAAAGCTCTTCATGCTAGAGTAGACGATAAAAACGCAAATCCCGCAGTAACCCCTCTTTATCAATGCAGCGCTTTTGAAGCTGATTCTCCTTTTTTTTATACGAGAAAAGATAACCCCAACGTAGCGGAACTTGAAGAAACGGTTCGCATTCTTGAAGATGCAAATTTCGCCGTAGCTTCCGCTTGCGGTATGGCTGCCATAAGCATGACTCTAGAACTTCTCAAACCAGGCGAAACTCTTGTAGTCGATCCCTATATTTACGGCTGTTCATATAGACTTTTTCAAAGAATAAGCGAACGTCTAGGCATCCAATTAAAAACTGCCGACTTTTCATCTGAAAAAGATCTTGAACAAATTACCGCCGAAACTCGCATGATTTTTTTCGAAACGCCAACGAACCCTTTTTTAAAAACCGTCGACATTAAAAAAGTATCTGAGCGTTTAAAATCGTTAAATCCAGATGGTCTAGTCGTAGTTGATAACACTTGGGCAACTCCTCTATTTCAACATCCACTCAAACATGGCGCCGATGTTTCGCTACATAGCGGAACCAAATATTTTTCCGGTCATAGCGATGTAATGAGTGGCATGACATTAACCAACCGGGAAGATTTAGCTCAAGATTTTCGCGATACTCGATTTTATGGAGGGGCAATCCTTGCTCCTCACAGCGCTTGGCTAACGCGCCGCAGTTTACAAACCTTGAACCTCCGCTTAGAAAAACAACAACAGGTCACAAAAGAAATGCGAGATTTTTTAAGGGAACAGCCTCAAGTAACAAAGGTTTATTATCCAAACGTAGATGGCAAACAATTGACTGGATACGGAGGTATATTATTTTTTGAGTTTTCAAATAACTTGGATAAATATTATCAAAAATTTATTCAATCTCTTAAATTGTTTAATACCGGAACGGGTATGGCTTGCGTAACCTCTATGGTTGCCCAACCCTTTTCAGGTAGCCACGCATCCATGACTTGCGAAGAAAAAGAACAAATTGGTTTGGGAGAAAACCTGGTTCGTTTATGCTTTGGATTGGAAAATCCAGAAGATCTCAAAAACGATTTAACGAAAGCCCTAAGGACCTTAGAATCCTAGCTTCTGAGAAATACTTCATGGAAAAACCCCAAATTGAGATGGAACTAAAAAAATATTTTGAAACTGAATTCCCAAACCCTGGATTAGAACTTGAATCTTCTACCGATTTGCTTGCAAATTTTATCACCGATTCCTTACGCGTTGTCGCGACTGTAGCCTTTATGGAAAGTCATTTTGGGATAGATATTTCAGAAGCCGATATCGGGGTCGAAACGTTTCAAGATATAAATAACTTATCCGAATTTGTCTTTTCAAAGTTGTAAATTGTCAAAACCGTATATCCATGCGGTTGCCAAATTTTTTTCCAGCCAAGCCTCTTCATATACTCAAGTATTAATGTAAAATTACCACATGATTGGTCTCGGATTTCAAAAACCCATTTCCGACAAAGAACGAGAGAAAAATAACCAAAATCGCCACGGGTTTGTGTTGGCGACTTTGGCCGTTCTTGGAATTTTCATTTACTTATTCACCGAAATTTATCATCCTCTCGGCATTATAAGTCCTAAGGATTTCGCAAATAACTTTGGCTTTACCCTGAAACATGTTTTTGATAGCGACGAGAACGTTGACTGTGAAATCTATATTTCCAATACCAGCTTATTTAGTAACGACCAAGAACGATTAATTTTGTTCCTTGGGTCGGCGATAGCTTTCCTTTTAGCTTATTATTTACCTTTCAAGTTGAAACGAGCGGCTTTAACTTTCTCTTTTTTAACTATTGTTATTATTCTCTATGGAATTCGGCCCATTGCCGGCCTTCTGGGTTCACACATAATAGTTTATTTAATTTTACACCCCCTCAATCTAAACAGAAAATTTCTAGCCTGGTTACCTGGTAGTTTTATTTACCTAACTTTTTCAGAACCTAGCTCTTTAATACCTGCCGTAATTTTTAATACGGTTTTTTTTGGGTATTTATCTTTCTTTTGCTATTGGTTCATTCTTCGTAATTTATTGGACAAAGACAAATTCCATCGAGTAACTGGAACCATAGCAGTTCAGTCTGCAGGAATTATTACTCTTTTGGGGTCTAGTATTGAAGGTTTAGGGGGAAGCGAATGGAAATTACCTTTAGGAATTTTACTATTTTTTTTCCACTGGCGACGATTGTTTATTTACCATATGGATTTTAAAAGCGGAAGGATTCCCAAAGATCTTACTCTGCTTTCCTATCTTTCGATATTCTTCAGCCCAGGCCAAATTGCAAACTGGTCATGGGGATCGTCAATAGGACAAGGATATTCCTATACGAATGATCGATTTTATAATAAAGATAAAAACCAATTGGTTTTAGACGGGTTGAAACTGCTTGGATGGTCTATTTTTTATTTGGCAATAGGAGATTGGATTAAATACAATTTAATCTATTATGCCCGTCACGAAATGGGCATTCCTGTTTTTTGGAGGTTACGCGAGCTCAGTTGCCACTTTATCGATGGAGGTCAAGCTCCGGTACTCACCATTTGGTTTAGTTGCCTATTTGATCAAATAAAATGGTTTCTGTTAATGACCGGGGTTCTTCATTTCAAAGTGGGTATCTGGAAAATCTGCGGTTACGATATCGAACCCAATATGAATCGGCCATGGTTAGCGACAAACCTGGCAAACTTATGGGGTCGAATTACTTTACATTACCGTGATTTCTTAATTAGGTGCTTCTATTACCCCGTTTTCTTCAGATTTTTTAAGAAGAACCTCTATCTAAGGCTTTTTGCGGCGATAATGGCTTCTGCTGGTTTTGGCAATCTATTTTGGGGTAACATCATTCGCCGATGGATTGGAAGAGGTTTAGAATGGAGATATGCCATTGGTTTATTAAAAACCTGGCCACATTTTGTTACTCTTGGATTTGGAATTTGGGTTAGCGCCGTTTGGCAACTCATAAAAAAAGATAAAACTAGAAAGCCCTGGACATTGGACCGAAAGTTACCGCTCGATCTAATTTCCATGTACATAACTTTACAATATTACTCCTTAACTCATGTCTTTTTTTATACCTGCTCGCGCGGAACTGTTTGGGATTTTTGGCGATTATTTTTTGCGGGATTTGGAATCAATTTAGATCCCTAAAAATTATTTTGATTTGGAGAGAATTTAGCTAATTCGATGTCCTACGCAAATAGTGCCGAGGAAGTTTTTTTCAATTTCATCTTGGTAAACAAATTCATCGGGAACATCCCACATGCCAAACGAGTCAAAAACCAATTTTGTTGTTTGGAACTCTTCCCATAAAACGGAATTAGGATTTGTTTTGAGAATCACATTTAAGCCAAGACTAGCAAAGGGTCCAACTCCTTTTGTGGCAAGCTCTTCTAAATCGAAATCAGAATCTTCAGTATTTATTAATTCAACAATGGGTTTGCCAATGACTTCTTCTGGTTCATAACCCAAATATTTAAACGCAGAATTAGCAAATACAATATGTCTTTCCTCATTTAAAATAAAAACGATTTCGGAAATAGTTTCGACAATGGTGCGGTATAGTCTTTCGCTTTTTTTGAGCTCTTTATATCCCCAATTAAGGGTTTCAAGATCAGATCTAGCTCGATCCGATAAAATTTTCAAAAACTCCATCAAAATTTCGGGGCATGGCGCAAAATAAAGATCGAAGATATCCTTACTGATTTCAAAAAGAACGGTTTCGGTAATAGCTCTAACGCCAGCGGAACGAGGTTTTGGCTCCACTAAAGAGATTTCTCCTAAAAACTCCATAGGGCCTCTAAAAGCGATTGTTTTATCCTTTTTAAATACCTCTATTCTTCCAGAAAGTATTACGTACATCTTTTGACTATAAGAACCTTCTTCAAACAATACTTCTCCCACTTTTAGGGAAATGGTTTCCCCCTTAGCCCAAATTTGATCCGAGGTTTCATTGGGCAACATTTTGATAATTTCTATTTTCTTAAAAGCTTCTTTATAATCGTCAGACATAATATGGGAAAAGTTTGAAGGATCTGGATTGGTTTCGTTCATAAAACTCTCTCGGTATTTAAGTAATTTTCTGGAATTTAGAAAAATACCAGAAATATCCTACACTATGTTTTGCAATCAAAAAGAAAATAAAACCATTTGACTCTAATTGAGACAAAACAAGAATGGAATTATCCATAAACCGATTAAATTTAGCGACTTATGAAAGTCTCAAATTGAGACAAGCTCAACTTGCAGCCACTGTTAATCTAATATTCTAAACGAAAAACTTCAAGCAAAATTTTTGCGATTCTTAAAATTTTTGCCTATAAACTATAAATTTTATAAAATTTTTTGATGTATATTATTGAAACGAAAGGAAAATCCGGAAAAAAAAGAAAACTAAAATAATTATTTTCTTTTTGCTTTTGGGGCGTGGCTCATTTTTCTTAAGGCGCCAAAAGCCAATAAATCTGATTGCTCTGAAGATCTTCGAAGCCACATACTGGCTAAGGATGAATTTCTTTCGACTCCTTTTCCGTAAAAATACATATGACCTAACCGAAATTGGGCGCGTTTGTCGCCACGAACTGCGGCCTTTTGAAACCATTCAAAAGATTTGGAAAGATCTTGGGGAACAAACTCCCCGGTTTCATAAATTTCGCCCAGCATCTTTTGAGATTTAACATTTCCTTGGTCTGCGGATTTATTAAACCATTCTAAAGCCTGATCAATATTTTCTAAAACTCCTTTTCCATGAAAATACATACCACCTAAGTTGAATTGGGCCTCGTCATGTCCCCTTTGAGCGGCCTTGCGGTACCAAAAAATGCTCTCTAAATAATCTTGAGGAACTCTTGATCCGCTTTCATACAGCTTACCAACAAAATTCTGCGCTAGTGGAGTTTTAGCGGCCTTCCGAAACCATTCTGCGGGATCGCCCGTTATTTTTCGATTTTTTCCAAATAACTGTTCTACAGGATTTTCTTCTTCTCCTTTTTGAGATTGTCCCGCTTGACGATAAAATTTTGCGGCTTCTTCGTAATCTTGGTCAACGCCTTTGCCGACAAAATACATCATTCCTAAATTATTTTGAGCCGCTGGGTAGCCTTTTTCTGCCGCTTTTCGATACCAATCTACCGCCAGAGAATAATCTATGGGAGCTCCTTGCCCTTTTTCATAAATAACGCCTAAATGATTCATGGCTTGAGAATTGTCCAATTCAGCCGCTTTTCCAATCCAATAAATTCCTTCGCGGTAGTTTTGATCCATCCCTTCCCCAGCGCAATACATTTTTCCAAGCGTATACTGGGCATAATCATGACCGTTTTCTGCCGCTTTCTTAAACCATTCGAATGCTTTTTGATAATCACGTTTTACGCCCCTACCGCTGAAAAACATTCTTCCCAGGTTATATTGAGCTACATCATTTCCGCTTTCGGCAGATTTTCGATACCATCGGAAAGCGGATTCAAAGTCTCTTTTAGTTCCTTTTCCATGGTAAAAAACCCTAGCCAAATTATATTGAGCAAATTCGTTCCCTTGTTCGGCCGCCATTCTAAAATTTTTTGCTGCCTGAGAAAGGTTTCTTCCAACCCCCTTTCCACGTTCTAACAATAATCCCAAAAAAACGCGAGCGTCAGAAACTCCATTTTCTGCCGCCTGATAAAATTGATCGTATGCAGCTTGAAAGTCTTGTTCAACCCCATCCCCCAATAATAACAAAAGTCCCAAAAAATATTGAGCGTCGGAATTTCCATTTTTCTTGGCTTGACGGTACCAATTGGCGGCGATAACTGGATCTGGTTCTTCAACCCCAATACCAAAATCGCTCATAAGTCCAAGTCGGGTTTGAGATAATGCGTGTCCTTTATCTGCAGCTAAACGATACCATTGAGCCGCTTCTTCATAATCCTCAGAATTAAAAAAATAATTAGCTTTATGGAAAAAGTCTTCAGGACCCGATTTCTCGCTCCCATCAAAATTGCCCAAAAATTCTTGCGCCTTGTCATGCCCATTTTCAGCGGCTTTGCAAAACCAACGTAACGCTTCTCTCGGATCCCTCTTCACTCCATGTCCAGCATAACGAATAACACCCATTTTATATTGAGCGTCCTCATAACCCTTTTCGGCTGCTAATCCGTACCATTCTGCGGCTTTTTTTAAATTTCTTTTTATTCCTTTACCTTGTTCAAACATATCTCCCATATTAAACTGGGCTTCCACATAACCTTCTTTAGCGGCTTTTCGATACCACTTAATGGCATCTTTAAAGTTTTTTTCTACGCCATCTCCATTTTCGTGCATCATTCCTAACAAGTTCTGAGCTGCCAAGTTTCCACTCTTAGCCGACTCTCGAAACAGTTTTAACGCTTGTTCGGGAGATCGTTCAATGCCTTTTCCCTCATATAACATACGGGCAAAATTAAACTGCGCGACTTTATCGCCTTGGCCAGCCGCTTTTTTATACCAGCTTACGCTTTCTTCAAAGTTCTCGGTAACGCCCATTCCTTTCTCAAACATAACGCCAAGAAAACCTTGAGCGCTGGCTAAATCTTGGTCCGCCGCTTTACGAAACCAGCTTGCCGCCGTTACAAAATCGCGCTCCACTCCAACGCCTTTAAAATACATAACGCCCAGATTATATTGAGATAAGGCCTCGCCTTGTTTGGCTTCTCGATACCATAAAGAAATTTTACGGTAACTGACCGGAACGGTTTCCCCGTCTTCGGCCCGATAACGAACCTCTCCCAGTCCAGAGATATTATTTTCAGCGATAAAGCTCATCCCTCTACGGGATAGACTTGAGGCTTTGCGGGCAGAAGTTTTTAGCAGTCCTTTTTCAAAAAACGCCGCAGGAACCTGACTTGTTTGATTCTCTTTATCCAACATTGAGTTTTATAAATAAATTAAATCGTCGGCTAATTTAAATACCCTAGTTTTAATAGACGAGATTTTATCTTCTAGATCCAAAGACATTTCCTTTAATACATCTCGTCCATTACGCTGAGCTTGTTCAATTCGTTCCTTCAATCGATACATTTCAGAATTTTCCAGAGCGTTCAATTCGTTCTCGATCCCAGCTAACCTTTCTTTCACCTGGGCTATTTTTCGAATACTTTTTACCAATTGAATCCCAATAGGAATTTCTTCGGATAAACGGCCCCATTCTTCCCAATCCCGCACAATCTGTTGGATTCTCGTTGTATCCATATTATCGTAGGCGCGATTCAATTCAGCCATTAATTGATGACGTTTCTCTCTCTCTTCGCCCGTGTTTGCCAAATCAGGATGGATCTTTTTTGCCGCTTCTCGAAATAACTTTTTTAAATCTTCGCTAGGATCAAATTTATTACTTAAAGGTGAAGTATCTTCCCAATCGCCCGCTTCTTGCTCGGTTTGTTCGGCATGTTTTCGAGCCGTTTCGGCTTCTTCACGCAGCTGACTTTTGGCGGGATTCATTGAGCTAGCAAATCCTAATACTTGGGCGCGCAACCTATCTAGCTCGGCATATTTGGACCCTACGACTCGATTGTATTTTTTTTCAAAAAAACCCAAATCGCCCCGACAGGTGGATAGTAATAATTCTTTTTCCGCCAATTCCTGTTGGAGGTCGGTTAATTCACTATTCTTTTGGCGGAGTTCCTCCTCCTCAGGGGATAGAACACAGGTAGGTAACATAAAAACCTCGAAAAAAAGGTCGATAGCTCGGTTTCCAAAAAAAATATTGGGGACCTTGCTATTTAACAATCGCTATTTGACGTTTTTGGGGATTAGGTGTATCAATATATTATGCTATTTTTAATAGAGATTTGAGTAAGAAATATCTTTTTCAGGAAGGATCTTTTAAGAAATTTTGAGTAAAAATTGATATGGTGATGGCCAATTATTACCTTAATTTTCTTTAATCATAAAAACTTTTCCTGAAAAAGCCATAAGACCAATTAAATTAATTATTTAATAACAAACCACACACTAATTAGTCAAGTAAATTATTACTTAATTTTAACTAATTTTAATACATTTAAACATATAAATACCAGCTTTTTTACAAAAAAATCATTTCACTAAGAAATAACTTCCTTGACAACCAATAACCAAAATCAGTTACAAAATTTTATTTTCCCCGAAGACAGCCCATTCATTACTTTGGATGAACGTAAAAACCGTTGGGCCATTCCTTATAATTACCATTGCTTAAATGGAAGGACCCAGAACTTATTGATCAAAAATGCCGATTCAATAAAAGGAAAACGAATTCTAGATTTAGGGTGTCATATGGGGACTTTTTCTTATGCCGCTTGGAAAATGGGCGCCCATTTTACTTATGGAATCGATTCGGAAAAGGACACAATAGGACGCGGGGCTGAAGCTCTCCAGGTATTTGACGTTCCAGAAACAGCATGCAGTTTAAATACTGGAGATGTTTTTGAATACTTAGAATCCTTGCAACCAAATGAGTTTGATACCGTTTTTTGTTTTGGCCTTTTGTATTACGCCTCCGAACCTTATAACCTCCTAAAGTTGGCGTGTAGAGCGGCTAAGGAAACGGTTTTACTAGATACTTTCACAGCTACATACGCGGCGGTTCAGGGTAAAGAAGCCGTTAAATTTCAAAAAATGCTTGAAACTGGAGACACGTGGGAAATGCCCATTCTTCTGGTAGCGCTAACGCAACCCCAAAAAAAAACCTACCAATTACCGGAGTCTCACGATACCGGCAAGAAAAAATTGAGTTTGACCTGCTTTCCAACTCCAACTCTTTTAGAAAGATGGTTTTTATCCTTAGAAATGAAATCCGAGAAAATTTCTTGGGAAAACTTCATTCAAGGAGATTGCCGATGGCAGGACTTAATAAAACCAGAGGCTAAAAAGCTCTCCCATTGGGCGGATTTATATGCTTGCGGAATTCGCGAAGCCTACAGGCTCAACAAAACATAATGCGTTTAAGCTTCCTCGCAAAAGATAATAACTTAATTAACTAAAAAAATTTAACCTTAACTTTTGGTAAAAATGGATACTCAAGATCAGGTAGAAAAACTAATCGTCGCTTTAATGGTTATGCTCGAAGAAAAAGGCGGAGAATATAAAATTGAATCAAAAACTTTTTGGGATATGTATAACTCTAGAATGAGTAAAGGAATCCAAGTTCAAGAGCTAGAAAACGACGGGATTCTTTTGAAGATGGGAGATATGAATGTGAGCCCCGACGACGCTTTAAATAATTAAATGTAAAATTAACTACTACAGCGTTTTATTCAAAATTCACTAATGGTTGAACTCATATTAATCGCTCAACCATTAGCAAAAATTTAATTTATTTATGGTTTATAGACTTGCCTATTTTCCATTTCCTAAATTGTAAGCTCCAACAATATCTTTAAGGTCAGAAACCATTTGAGCTAGAGCGCCCGAGGCATCGCTGGTCTGAGAAGCTCCAACCGAAGTATCTTCCGCCGCTTGAGCTACACCTGAAATATTCTCATTAATATCCACGGTCCTGTTGGACGCCTCATGGATATTGCGTTCAATTTCGGAAGTTGTAGCTGTTTGCTCTTCAACAGCGCTGGCAATGGTTCCAGAGATATCGTCAATCCTTTTTATAACTTCGGTGATTTCATCAATCGCAGAAACGGCCTGATCCGTGTCCTGTTGAATCGATTCGATTCTTTTAGCGATATCTTCAGTCGCTTTACTGGTTTCTTTCGCTAAATCTTTAACTTCATTCGCAACGACAGCGAAACCCTTTCCAGCTTCTCCAGCTCTAGCGGCTTCGATAGTCGCATTTAGCGCAAGCAAGTTCGTTTGTTCTGCGATCGAATTAATAACCTTGATCACTTGTCCAATTTCCCCGCTACTATCGCCTAGTTTCTGAACAATTTTATTAGTAGATTCGACTATATTAACGGCTTTTTGAGAAACTTGAGCCGCGTCGCTTGCAGCTTTGGAAATTTCTTTGATACTAGCGCTCATCTCTTGAGCGCCTGCTGATACGGTTTCGACACTGGCAGAAACTTGCCCAGAAGCTTCCGAAACTATTGTCGACTGCTTAGAGGTTTCATGAGCATTCGAAGCCAATTGTTGACTTATTGAGCTCATATGTTGGGAGGAACCATCAAGTTGCTGGGTGTTTTCAGCAATTTTGGTAATTCCAATCCTTAGCTTGTTAATAAACTCCGATAGACCTTCTCCCATTTTTCCAATGGCGTCATCGCCCGAAACGCCAACCTCACACGTTAAATCTCCATGGGAAGCTGCATCGACAGACACAAGAATTTTATCAACCTTTTCTTGTAATATTTTAGCGCCATGCCTCTCCCTCTCTTGCATTGCAATTTTCTCGGTCACCACTGTCCAAGCGGCCATAGGCCCCAAGTATTCGCCATTTTTATCTCTTACTGCGCTGACCAATAAATCAATAGTCTCGGTTCCCACTTTAATTAAGGTTTGGATAGGTAGGTTAGTGGGATTATCTAAAAGCTGACGCTGTCTTTTAGGATCTTTATGAAAAATATCAATGTTTTCGCCAATTAAACTTTCAGCGCTTACGGGAATATAATCTTGAAGAGATTTCAGCGTTTTCCGCGTCGCTGGATTCACATATTGGATTTGAAGGTTTTTGTCAGCCAACATAACATTAATCGGCAAATTCTCAACAACCGCCGTAATTTTATCCGATTCCACCCAAGCCCGAGTTAGCTTTCGCAAAACAAGGGTCGTGATTGACCAAGCGACAAAAATAGATAACGCGGTACCTAAAATCAATGAAATCCAAAGAGCCATATTAAAATGTTTGCTGTCAGCTTTAGTGATAGCCATATCTTTACTTAATAAATTACTTTGGCTATTTAACATTGAGTCTAAGCCTTGTTTAATACGGAAGGCCGTTGGCGCCGCTTTCGTTCCCAACCACATATTAGCCACATTCCAACCTTTTCCTCCGCGAATTTCCAACATCTTAGGTGGAAGCGGCGAGAACAGCTTTCTTGCTTCTTGTAATCTTGCGAATGCAGCCTGTTGTTCGGGAGTTAATAAATCCACTTTCGTGGTTAACACAGAATAACGAACGCTATTTTTATTCCACATCTTTTCAAACAATTTTTCAAATTTTGGATTTCCGGAAAGTAAAAATGCCCGGATATTTGCCAACGCCAATCCCATACTTCCCCTTACGTCGGCCATAATTCCCAAAAGCTCTTTCCGTTCAGGACTCGCCTCTAATTTTAATTCAGCATCGATCATTTCTGTAATTGCGGAAACAATTATTGCCGCCTGAGGAGCTGCATCATTTAGCAATATTTTGTTAGCCGGAGTGTTTTCTAGAGTTTGAGCGATATCCTCAATTTCTTTTTGAAAATGCTTAAACTTTTCTAAATCCAGTTTGATCTGATTCAAAATTTTTACGTTATTTGGATTAGTCCAATTTTGGGACAGCTGTAACATATTATTCATTGATGGCTCAATTTCGCTTCCCCAAGATTTTTCACGCTCATCTTTGAATTTATCTTTTCCCAATATCATCCAACCCCTTAATGCGGCAAGCGAGTGATTTATCCCGTTTAGCATTTTAAGAGTGTTTTGCGCCGTTGGCATTCTTAGTTCTACCAGCCTATCGAAAGAAATTTTTCCTTTTTTACTTTCAACTATCGAAAAAGAAACTACTCCAATTAAAATTATTATCACTACAGAAAACCCAATACTAATCTGAGTTCTTACCTTTAAATGGTCAAACCAAGTAAACATGCCTATTCTCCCTTGAAATTTGTTTATCCTTTTATATACCCATTTTCTATGCGCTAACTAAATATAAATTGATTTAGATTATTAAATTTATATTCTCTTTAAATGTAATATAAATTGACCGATTATTGCGAAAAATGAAGTTAATATGATTTAGTGATATTCTAATCTAGCAAATTGATTAAATCAACATACACACAAAGTTCAAACTACAAAAAACAACATAAATATATATAAATAAAAGCGTTATTTATAAAATAAAATTTCACAATTGTCACAAAAAAAACCTTATCAAACCATTAAATATTCGTATATCTGAATTAATCGGGGAATTTCAAGGGTTTTCAGATATTCATCTTAATTCAGATATCAAGCATAAAAATGATAAGACATTAAAGTGAAGAACTGAAGTCTATATAAAACAGCTAGCTATTGGGTATTAATGCAAAGAGGAATGAGGATAACAAACTATTCGTTTGACCAATTTAACAAATAGTCTTTAATCCTAAAAATAAACCTGGAAAGTACTTTGCCATTTTTGGTTAACGTTTGATCCATTCTATTCACCAACCAAATATTTTCAATCTGACTATAATAATATAGGGTCTCTTCCACATGCCGCTGACCGCTAAAACTAAAACGCGCAACGCTTTCTGAAACCAACCAATATCCATTTTTTTGAATATACTTAAAAGCCCCTAAAACTTTTGTAGGGGCTTCTATTCTATCGATTAACATCCTGGAAACATTGCGTTGTTTATCGTTAATAAAGAGAGAATACCGAGACACTCCATCTTGAAAATCGTCAATTTCAAAATTCATTCGAGTTCCAAAATTACCGTGGGTAGTTTTTCCCGAATAACGAGAAAACTTTTCTATCAATGTTTGAGGTAGAAGGACTTCTTTATAATTTGAAAAAAACCGTAACAAACTAGCTTGCTTTTCAACAGGAAGCTTTAAAGACTGGCCGGCAATTTTGAAGATTCTTCTGTCAGTAACGCTATTCCAAGAAAATTTTGCGGAAGGATTTATATTGAAATTTTCGTCGCCAAAATCGCCTTTTTCTAGCACAACAGTTGCGACTAGACCGGTTAATCCATTTTTTTGAGGATAATAGTAAGCGGAATCTAATTTTCTCAGAGTTTGGTTAGAGTTTTTTTGAGCTAATACAAAGGAAGGATAACTCCAACAGACCAAAAGAATGAAAACCCAGAGTTTAATAATACGTCTGGGGTTTTTCATGGAAAATAAGTTTTGCTTATTTAATCGCGGGATTACTTACTTTACTTAATCTAACATTTTTAAAAATATTCAAAAGCGCTTTCCTAGAAGCTATATGGTCCCAGGCCCTAGCGCCTGAAATAAATCCTCTCAAATCTCCGGCAGAATCAATTAAATAACTTGTCGGCAATCCACGAATAAAATAATCTCTACGCGCTTTTTGTTGGGGATCTAGCAATATTGGAAAATCGATTTCATAGGCTTTTACAAATTCTTCGATTCGATCGCGATTTCGTCTATCTACAGAAACTGCAATAATCTCAAATCCGTCGCCTTTTAATTGAGAATACAAACGCTGCATGGCAGGAAATTCTTTTTTACACGCCTCGCACCAAGTTGCCCAAAAGTTTAATAAAACGGGTTTTCCTTTGAAATCGCTTAATTTAACCGATTGTCCGTCCAAAGTTTGCAAAGTAAAATCTGGCGCCTGTTTTACCGTTCTAGGTTCGACGATTCCTAAGTCTGCAGAAAAATCAGATTCAGCCCAAACTAAATTTGGAAATAAAATCATACAAACCGTAGTGAAGATAATACTTAACCTCGAAAACCATCGAGAATTCATGACGTTGCTCCTTTTGCAAAACGATGCAAATAGTTTCTTATGTTCCTAATTTCCTCCGCGCTATACGACACGCTTTTTTTATCCATATTGATTTTCATCAATTCTAAATAATGATCCCATTCAATCCGAGAATGCCTTGAAGGATGAGGGAGACCATGACAGATCGAGCATTTCTTTGAGTAAAGACGGGCCTCCTGAGATTCTGGGTTGGGAATACTCATTCCTCCGCAGGCAAAAGAGACCAAGGCGACCACAAGGCCGCCTAGGAGGAGCTTTCTTTTTGGTCTCAATGTTTCTTTCTCAGTTACCCTCATGCTAGAAACCTAACTCTTTTGGAGCTTTAGTTCCTACATACCTTCGACTCTTCTTAGTTGGAATTTCAATATAGTAATTGAACATAATCCTCCAATCTTCCGACAATTGAGGTCCATGCAGATTCTGGACAATTGGAGTTGAAACAAGTAGTTCTACAATTTGTAAATCAAAAGGTTGATATTGAAAACCACCTGTGATGTTTAACTTAGTTCCGCCATAAAAATCTGGGTTAAATAACGGACTGGTAAAAGGAGCCGCAGGATTAAAACCTACATGACCCGCCCCCTCAAACCGTTGCGCATCAGGCTCGTTACTGTATTGTCCTTCATGATGGAAATTTAATTGAATTTCTAACAAAGCTTTTGGGTGAAACTGATACATGGCATAGGCGTCAACTTTAGCTTCCTGACCTTGGTGATAACCTTGTTCGTTATCCATCCATCTACCGGTATAAATCGCATTTAGTCCAAACCAATATGGATCTTTCGCGGTTTGATAGGTCAGTCCTAAAATAGGATCGTAAGTGCCGCTACCTTGCTGCATTCGAAAAGGTTGTAAGGTATCGTTAATACCGGGTATCGGATTATTCCTAAATCGAGAATCAACCTCGCCGGTAGGAAAGGACAAACCAACAATTGCCGATAACTGATTCGTAGGAGCTAAATCGTCGTCTGCAAACAACCTGTATTTACCCATCACTTTAACGTCGGTCATTCCATCGGCTTTCATTGTAAAACCGTTTGACCCAGTAGCAGCATTAGCGAGGGCGTTAAACTCCATATCCATTTCGCTATATCTATACCCAGTCATTGCCATGAGGGCAAATTTATCCGTAAACGAATAAGCTACGCTTGCCATTGTCATCCACATGCGCATCTCGGACGGGGCCACAACAAACTTCCCATCTTGAGTAGGAACTCCTAATAAAGAAGTGGTACTTACATCATTAGTACCACTCCTAAAAGGCCCCATCCTCATATAATTTTGACCCACTTTGACTCGAAATTCATGAGTCTCTGGTATTCCCCCTCCTGGAATATTCATTGGCATGTTGCCGCCACAGTGAGCGCAACATAATCCTACATAGGCCTCAACGGGAGACTGAACAAACCAAACGGCTAAATTCAAAATTAAAAAGAAAATAGATAAAAATCGTTTCATATCGGACCACTCCTTCAAACTTTTGATCACAAACGTGTAATTTTAATTCAACAAAATAGAACTCTTAAATCAGAGCTCTATTTTAAAAAAATTACAAACATATTTATTGACCGCAAAATCAGCGGTTTATTCGAATAGTTTTCTTGAAATTTATCTAAGCGAGGCGGGGTGGAGGAGCGGGTGGAGCTCCAATAAGAGAATGATACACTTCAAAACCTGGGACGAAGCTTTGCGAAACTTCATAAGGTTTTTGAAGTTTAGTATTTTCAAAAAAGCCTTGGGAAAAGTTTTTTTGAAAATTTGTTTGCTGAGTCCCTTTGGAAAAAGGAGAATCTCCACAAGTCGATTGCAAAGAAAGTATTTTCTTAGAACCTTTTTTCAACAAACAATGAAAATAATGATGACTTTTGTTTAACAAACAATGAACATTTTTTTTATGCAAATCCTTATCAAATGGAGATATATGTGACTTATGGTCATGGTGCGCATGACCTGAATTTGCAAAAGCTACACCAGCAAGAAAAATACTCGCCAAAATCGAAATCAAAATAAAAAATTTTATTTTCATTGAGTCTTCTTTAATTTCAAGCTGGTAGTTTGAAGTTAAAAATTATCCCTTAAGGATTTTATAACGTAATTTCAAATACTTGTCAAAACTGAAAAACCACAAAAAATATTTAAGCTGTTTTAGTTTTTGCTTTAGATTTTGACTTAGTTTTAGATTTCTTTTTACCTGTTCCTGGTTTTCGAAGTTCCTTTAAGCGGGCGGCTTTGCCACGTAGTTCTCTAAGATAATATAGCTTTGCTCTTCTAACCTTAGCTCGTTTAACGACATCTATTTTTTCTACACGCGGCGAATGAATCGGGAATATACGCTCTACCCCAACCCCAAAAGAAACTTTTCGAACCGTAAGAGTTTTTCGTATTCCGCCACCGTGCATTCGAAGTACAACGCCTTCAATTACTTGGATTCTTTCTTTTTCCCCTTCCACGATTCTCATATGAACCTTAACTGTGTCGCCAATATGAATCTCTGGGGGATTGGCTTTTAATTGTTCCGCCTCTACAGCGTCGATCAAATTCATTGACTGCAACTCCTTTTTCTATATTTTTTGAAAATATCTTTATCGGAACTTTACAAAAAGAAAATTCCGGAAATTACTATTTTAAGAAATATTCGCGAGCGCTTTTCAAGCTTAACCTTTAAATTTAAAGGACTCGCTATTCGCAATTTATACTTTTAAAACAACTCTTTATTTTTCAGATAAAAGGCGATCTAGAATAATAGCAATTGCTGCGCGAACTGGCAAATGATTATATTCCCCTTTTCCCTTTATTGGCTCTAAAATTAAGTCAACTTTTTCCATTAAACCTTTGGCTAAGCCCCAACCGGTTCCAAATATTAGCAAAATATTTCCCGGATCCTTTAGTTCCATACTAAAATCATCAAAACTAACGCTTTGACTAGGCTGTTTTGCTCCCGTCGCTACTGTTTTGGGTTTTTCTCCAAATTCTTCTTCAATTGTATCGATAGCATCTTCAAGAGAACGCTTTACAACCGTTTTTAGCAAAGCCTGTGTGCGAGTTGGGTTATATTCAGCGCCGTAACCCGTTTGCCAATGCTGAATCATCCGGCTCACTAACTCTTGTTGGGATTTTAAAGGCGTAATTACAAAAAAGTTTGAGACGTTATAGGTTCTACAAATACGGGAAATATCGTGAATATCTAAAGTGGTTACCGAGGAAACTACTTCCTCTCCTTTTTTATTGTATACCGGGTAATGAACCAAAGCTAAATGAACGTCAGCCACAATTTTTTACCTGAAAAACCCGTCTCAAACCCGTTCCATTTAGAAAACATGAGAACACTTTTTTGGAATTATTTTTCAACTTTGAAAACCAAAGGTAATTGTTACCTCCCCAGCAATCATAATGAACTACTTGAATTATTAACGAATTTAAAACCTAAGTTATCTTTAATTAAAAGTCTTTTTTAATTTTTCTTTATCTCTATTTTTTCTAAAAGGTCTGGCCTGCGAAGCTCGGTTTTTTCCAAGGCATGACGCCTTTGCCATTCTCTAATTTCTTTGTGGTTTCCAGAAAATAGCACTTCAGGGGCTTTATGCCCGCGAAATTCTCTCGGTCTAGTGTATTGAGGATATTCTAATAATTCTTGTTCAAAAGACTCCTCTTCCGAAGATCTTGGATCCCCTAGAGTTCCAGGAATCAACCGAGCCACAGTATCAACCAAAACCATCGCAGGTATTTCACCTCCCGATAAAACGTAATCCCCAATGGAAATTTCCTCGTCTACATAATGTAGAGCTACTCTCTCGTCAACACCTTCATATCTACCGCAAATAATAATTAACCTTTTATGCTTCGTTAATTCTCTCGCTTTTTTTTGATTTAATCGATTTCCAGAGGGAGACATCAGGACTGTATAAGCTGAAACTTCATCTTTTTTTATTTCATCGAGAGCGAAAGCAATAGGTTCTACCCCCATCACCATACCCACTCCTCCTCCAAACGGAGAGTCGTCTACTTTTTTATGCTTGTTCTGACTATAATCTCTTAAATTATGGGAAACAATTTCTATGATTCCTTTTTCCTTAGCTCTCGCAATGATACTTTCTCGGAAAACGGATTCAAACATTTCTGGAAATATAGATAAGATATCAAACCGCATCGCCTAGGCCTTCGATAAACTCAAAAGTTAAGCGATTACCCTCCAAATCGACCTTTTTCACGACCCAATCTATGGCAGGCAAAAGCAATTCCTTTTTTCCATTTCGCACAACATACACATCGTTACTTCCTGTTTCCATGACCTCTTCTACCCGGCCATGGTAAACCCCTTGAATGTCGTATACCTCCAATCCCTCAATTTCGAACCAATAATACTGACCTTCCGGTAAAACTTGTAATTTCTCACGCGGAGCTAAAAGCACTGTCCCTCGAAGCTCGTTAGAGCTTTCAATCGAATCCCATCCTTTTAACTTAATAATAAATGGAGGTTTGGCTCCTCGGAGAGATTCAATTTGAATTTCCCGTTTTGGGTCATGGTTCTCAAAAGCAACAATCTTTACTTCCCTATACAGGTCTGGGTTAGAAAGGAAAGGATAAAACTTTAATTCACCCTTCAAACCATGCGGCTTGGCAATTCGACCAAACGGCGCCCAATCCTTCATTCAATAATTTCCAAAACGGCCCTTTTTTTTAGCTTTGTCGCAGTCGCATTTAGAATCGTTCGCATAGCGCGGGCTGTTTTACCTTGTTTACCTATCACTTTTCCTAAATCGTCTTTAGCGACACGTAACTCCAAAACCGTTGTTCTTTCCCCTTCTACTTCTTTTAAATCTACTTCTTCAGGCTTATCCACTAGCGACTTCGCAATCAACAATATTAGATCTTTCATAACTTGCTCCCCGACCACAAAAGAATTTGCGATCTTCAGTTAGAGATAACAGCTACTCAGATTCGAGTTAACGCACAGCCTATTTAAAAACCAAGAAGCGCTTCAAGAATAACTAGGAAATTTTAGTTTTCTGGAACAATCCCAGCTTTTTTAATCAAAGCCGCAACCGTATCGGAAGGTTTCGCCCCGTTTTTCAACCAAGATTGAGTTCTTTCGGGGTTCATCTTCAAACCATCTTCTTCTTTTAAAGGATCAAACGTACCTAATACTTCAATGAATTTACCGTCGCGAGGACACCGCTTATCAGCGGCTACAATTCTATAAAAGGGTCTTTTTTTCGCTCCCCGTCGACTCAATCGAATTACTACAGCCAAATCAGCCTCCTAAAAATAATTGGTAGAAATTAAAAATTTACAGTCTACTTTCCAAACGAACACTCTTTGGTTTTTAAATAAATAAAACTTAAAAAACACTCCAAACTATAATTAAAATGGGCTCATTCCTCGACCGCCCATTAAATTATTCATATTTAATCCTCCTTTCATTTTACCTCCGGAGAATTTCTTCATCATTTTTTGCATTTGAGCAAATTGCTTAAGTAACTTATTCACATCGTTTACAGTCGTTCCACTCCCAGATGCAATTCTTCGCTTTCGACTACTATTGATTAGTTTATGTTTTTCTCGTTCTTTTTGCGTCATAGAATCAATGATGGCTTCCACCTTTACTAAGGCATTGTCGTCTACGTCCATACCTTTTAATTTTTGGGCGCCAGGAATCATTCCCATCAATTGGCGTATGGAACCCATTTTTTTTATTTGTTGTAATTGATCCTTAAAATCTTCTAGCGTAAATCCACTCTTTTTAAGCTTTTTCTGGATTTCTTCTTTCTGTTCCTGATCGTAGGCCTCTTCCGCTTTATCAATTAAGGTTAAAACATCACCCATCCCTAAAATTCGAGAAATGACTCGTTCGGGATAAAATGGCTCTAACGCCTCAAGTTTTTCACCAGTACCAATAAACTTAATTGGTTTTCCAGTTACCTTCTTTATCGATAAAGCGGCCCCACCTCGGGCATCGCCATCCATTTTTGTCAAAACAATCCCGTCAATGCCAATAGAGTCGTGAAACGACTTTGCGACATTAACCGCTTCTTGACCCATCATGGAATCGGCAACCAACAATGTCTCATGGGGTTTAATTTTGTCTTTGATAAGACTCAATTCATCCATCAGAGCTTCGTCAATTTGCAATCGACCAGCTGTATCAAGAATAACCACATGGGCCATTGATTTTTTTGCTTGTAGTACCGCTTTTTCGCAAATCTCCACCGGGTCTTTAGAGCCTTCTGGAGAAAAGACATCCACCCCTAAGTCGTTACCCAATATTGTGAGCTGTTCTGTTGCCGCCGGACGATAGACATCCGCAGGTACCAACAAACATTTTTTACCTTCTTTTTTTAATTTCTTAGCTAATTTTCCAGATGAAGTCGTTTTGCCAGACCCTTGTAATCCCGCCATAAGTACAATAGTGGGAGGATTCGCAGAAAATTCGAGGTCTGAAACCGTTCCTCCTAATAACGCCGTCAATTCGTCATTGACGATCTTTACCATTTGGTGACCAGGAGTTAAGCTAGAAAGTACTTCTTGGCCAATAGCTTTTTCTCTAATATCCCCCAAAAATTCTTTAGCGACTGAAAGGCTGACATCCGCTTCCAACAAAGCAACGCGGATTTCGCGTAACGCCTCGTCAACGTCCGTTTCTTTTAACTTGCCACGGCCTTTTAATTTTTTGTATATAGCCTCAAGGCGATCTGATAAATTATCAAACATAATAAAAACGCAGAATTGTCCTGTTTGGATTAAAACCTGTAATTATATAATAGCAAAGAACCTTGTCAAGGTTCACTAAATTCTTTTTTAAAGCCAAAACAACTATAATATTATTCTATGAATCGAGCCGTTATTTTGTTAAGTGGAGGATTAGACTCCGCAACCGTTCTTGCTATCGCTAAAAAAGAGAGGTTCCAGACCTTTGCATTAAGCTTTGACTACGCCCAACGGCACTCACTGGAATTAGAAAAAGCCAAGGTTATCGCAAATAAATTTAACGTTGAAGACCATAGAATCGTAAAGTTAGATTTATTTGGCGGGTCGGCTCTAAACGACGACATCCCGGTGCCCAAAAATCGCGACGAACTTGAAATTGCCTCTGGAATCCCAGTAACTTATGTACCCGCTCGAAATACTATTTTTTTAGCTAATGCATTGGCATATGCAGAAGTAAATAGGTGTAGCGCCATTTTTTTAGGGGTGAATGCCGTCGATTATAGCGGTTATCCCGATTGCCGCCCAGAATATATTTCAACCTTTGAAAAATTAGCTAACCTTGCTACCAAAGCGGGAACGGAGAATAAAACAAAAATCAAAATCCACGCGCCTCTTATTAAATACTCTAAAGCTGAGATAATTCGAAAAGGCTTGGAACTTGGAGTTGATTATCGTTTAACGCATAGTTGTTACGATCCAAGTAGTGAAGGATTATCCTGCGGTATATGCGATAGTTGCCTCTTACGATTAAAAGGATTTCAAGAGGCTGGAGAAAAAGACCCCATTAATTATGTCAAAATCCTTTAGCGGGTCCGACCAGTTTTGAAGTAAATATCTAAATTTATCTAGGAGATGACATGAATATCAAACGATTATCCATTTCTATATTTTCTAGTTTTGCCTTTGTGTTTATTTACGAATTTCTTTTCCATGGAGTCATTTTAAAAAGCATGTATCAAGCTACTCTTAAAGCATGGCGTCCCGAATCGGAAATGATGCAATATATGCCTTTTGCAACGTTAAGTCAGTTTTGGTTCGCAACTATTTTCTCTTTAATTTTTGTGAAGTTTTGTTCAGATAAAAGCCTAAAAAATAGCGTTAATTTTGGTTTTTTTGTGGGTCTATTCGCTGGAGCCATTCAATTCGGATACTATCCTTATATGCCAATTACCCTTACGCTTGCTTTTGCATGGGTTGCCGGTTCCATGGTAGAAGGAACTTGTTTAGGGTGGATTTTGGCAAAAACTTATAGAAACTAAGAAACTGATTTTAGAACTTGTTGAAAAAAATTATTAAACCTCTTTTGCAAAAAATCATTCTATTTTTAATTTTTCAATGAACAGATTTCTTATTGTTAATGTAACTCAATCGTTACACGCTTAAATAAAAATTAAGTTAAAATTCTATTTTTTTCCTTCGGACATCTTATCTGCTTTAACCTCATAATAAAGGTTAATCCGAGTTTGCAATTCCCAGACTTTTCACAAGATAAAGAGATTTTTTTTAGTAAAATCGTTGAATTAGCCGCAGATTCAATTCTAGCGATCAACGAAGATATGGAATTGGTTTTCTTTAATAAAGAAGCCGAAAATACCTTTGGTTACAAATCTGAAGAAATCATTGGCCAACATATCAATAAATTAATTCCTGCCGAATACCATGAACAACACAATCAACACATAAAAAAGTTTTTAAAGAGTAACGTCGTCGCTCGATTGATGAACAATAGGAACAATCTTGAAGTCAAAGGCCTACGAGAAGATGGTTCTGTCTTTTTCTGCGAAATCTCATTAATAAAAGTAGGAATGCAAACAGGTGTTTATTTAGTAGCGATTCTAAGGGATATTACGGAAAGTAAAGAGCGAGAGAAAAAACTTCAAAATCTCGCAGAAACTGACACTTTAACTGGCATCATGAACCGTGGAACTATTGAAAATGTCTTGAGGAAGGAAATCGAACGAGCGTCAAGATACGATAAAAACCTGGCTCTTCTTATGTTAGATATAGATCACTTTAAAAAAGTTAACGATACGTTTGGCCACGAAATGGGCGACTTTGCTCTAAAACATTTGACCCTGATTTGTCTTGATAATATTCGAGAAGTTGATTTTATGGGTAGGTGGGGAGGGGAAGAGTTCGTTATCTTAATGCCTGAAGTTGACGCCAAAGGCGTTTTTGTAGTTGCCGAAAAACTTAGAAAATCTATAGAAAACCAGCCAATAGAGTTTCAGATAGGCGAAAAAATTCAAATCACGGTTAGTATCGGTGGAGCTCTTTTTAAAAAATCTAATCCCCAATGGGAATTTCTTTTTAGAGAAGCCGACACAGCTTTGTACAAAGCTAAAGAACAAGGTAGAAATCAGTTTTGTATGGCGGCGGATAAATAAATTTTCTCTACCTTTTTAAAATAGCTTCTTTATAAATCTCAATCGTGTTTTTTGCGGCGATTTCCCAAGAAAATCTTTTCTTGGCCCTTTCTTTCCCCAATTTAGCCATTTCATCCGATCGTGTTTTATTTTCCAAAGAATTAACAATTGCCTCCGCCAATTCTGAAGGAGACTGAGGGGAAACCACTCTTCCAGTAACTTCGTTTTCTACAATTTCAGGAAGCGCGCCAGCTGCAGTGCATACTATTGGGAGGCTAGCGGCTTGAGCCTCGGCAACAGCCAACCCAAAACTCTCTATTCGCGATGGGAACACTCCTAAAGCGCTTTTGCCCACCAACTCCTGAATTTCAAGCGCCGATTTCCATCCTAAAAAGTTAACGTTCAGCCCTAATTCTTTAACTCGATTTCGATAAACAGTCTCTCGATTGCCTTCTCCAATCAAATTAAGTTGAGTATCCTCTCGTTGTTCCTGGACCAATTTCATAGCCGATAAAAGTTCCGGGATCCCTTTTTCGTCTTCCAATCGTCCCCAAAATAAAATCTCTTTGCAATTATCAAAACCTCTAACAATCTTGAACCAAGAGGGATCTATTCCGGGAGACACCATCTGAATGCGATCAAAACTTGAGCTGCCTAAACCATTAACAATTAGTTTACGAGAAAATTCGCTAAAAGCGATCAAACGATCCGCGTTTTCAGCGGCTTTTCTTAACAAATAAAAGTTAATGTTTTTAAGAAAAAAAACGGGGGATAATAAAGCCCTAAAAATACCAGTTCTCGGGATAAAAGGAGCGTGTGAAGTAAAAATTTGAGCGGTCGATTCATTGGAACAAACTAAATGAAAAAAACAAGCTTCCTCGGCATTTCCATGAAAAATATCGAATTTATGTTTCCGCGCTAACTGCCATGCTTTCAAGCCAAATGAAAAAATATTTAGGTTAATTGTGGCGACATTAAAATGCCGCACCCAATGTATGTTGTAATTCGCGGAAGCTTCAATTTTTTCTGTCGGTTGTTTGGAATAAATTACGTGAACTTCATGTCCTAATTTTGACAATGCAGTAGCTAATAAATGAACGGCGATTTGCCCGCCACCTTTGAATCGAGACCAAGGGGAAGAATTTACCGAAAGACAAATTTTCAAAACGTAGTTTTAATGAAAGAATAAAATCAGAGGATAAAATTTAGTTTAGTTATTTTTAACTCTCAAAATTCAATTCTGAGAGGGCGTTTCTCCGGGCGAATTTTCGAAATCTTGAGGCTCATAATCATATTCTTCGTACAGTTCACTTAAATATTCATCCATTTCCTGTATGGCTTCTGCAGACTCTAATTCTTTTTCCATTAAAGCCTTAGCAATACGTAAATGCAAAATTGCTTTAAACCCTTCCTGATCGGCGTCATACGCCAAGGCCAGATTATGGTGAGCTTCTAAATAATCCGGTTCCAACTTAATCGCATCTTGATATTTTTGAATGGCGGGTTTAATACGATCTAATTTAGCGTATATAGAACCCAACCCAAAACTGGCTTCGGCATCTTCCGGATCTAATTGTAAGGCTTTTTCGCAAGCATCGACAGCTTCTTCTAAATTTTCCATGCCATCGTAAATTGCGGCAAGGAGAAGATAAAACTCTGGCTCCTCTGCATTGATGCGAACAGCCTCCTTACAAGCTGCCAATGCTTCTTCAAGCTTGTCAACTTTTCCTAATACCTTGGCCAAGCTGAAATGGGCTACTGAATGTTCCGAATTCATACTAATAACCTCTCGGTACATTTTTTCAGCTTGCGAAAGATTTTCGCTCTCTTCATATATTGAGCCTAAAATAAATCGAGACTCAGCATCATTAGGATCCGCCTTTACTCTAGCTTCAAAATCTTCGATTATTTTGGAATAACCTTGTTCTAGGTTTTCTCCGAAGTCCTCGCTTTCCATGAAATCTCCTTAAATTATTTTATTTTAAATAAGAGGCGGTTTATTAGGGATTCCTATATAAACTAAATTTCTATTCCGGCTTTTTTCCTCCGGCAAGATAATTTTATGTTATACTCCACCGGGTAAATAACCTCAATCTTTTTAAGAACTAAGGACAATTCACTAAAACCCCTTTTCCTTAAATTTGAAAAGACTCTTTTAAGAAACCTCGAAAAAATATCAAATATTTTCTTTGAATTTGTAACGAACCTTCTCTATTTTTTATCTATTCCGGTATATGGCCTCAAAATCAAAAACTATCTTAATCACCGGCGGCGCCGGATTCATTGGCAGTAATTTCGTCAATCATATTTTCCGCAAATATCCAAATTACAATATTATCCTGTTAGACGCGTTAACCTATGCGGGTAACTTAGATAATTTAACTCCCGAAATGAAACGCGACAACCGTTTTCGATTTTATCATGGAAACATAACGCGGGCCGACATCGTTAATGCATTAGTCGAACAAAGCGATGTAGTCGTTCATTTTGCGGCGGAATCTCATGTTACTCGATCTATATACGACAACACTATATTTTTCACAACCGACGTGCTAGGCACTCAAATTCTGGCCAACGCAATAGTCAGTCATCCCGTAGAACGCTTTATTCATATTTCATCGTCTGAGGTTTATGGTACGGCGTTATCAGACGCAATGGACGAAGATCATCCTCTCAATCCATTAAGCCCTTATGCGGCGGCAAAAGCGGGAGCCGATCGGCTAATTTATTCTTATATGCATACCTATGGGATACCAGCCGTAATTGTTCGTCCTTTTAATAATTATGGACCATGCCAGCATATTGAAAAGGCGATACCAAATTTCATCGTCAGCGCGTTGCAAAACGAACCTCTGACTATCCATGGCCAAGGCCTAAGTTCAAGAGATTGGACATTCGTATCGGACACATGCGAAGGAGTCGACAAGATCCTTCACGTCGATTTAGAAACTGTAAATGGCCAAACAATCAATTTAGGCTCTGAAGTGGACGTCAATGTTTTAGATATCGCCAAAATGATTTTGAAAATTATGAACAAACCCGAAAGCTTGATCAATTATATCGAAGATCGCCCGGGACAAGTTTCGCGTCATACCGCTTCCGCAAAAAAAGCTCGAGATTTGGTTGGCTGGGAAACTACGATAAAATTAGAAGAGGGTTTAGAAAAAACTATAGAATTTTACCGCAATAATTCTAAATGGTGGGAACGTTACCTTTGGATGAAAGAGCTTTGGGAAAAAAATTAGCCTAAAAACTATAAACTTAGGCTTTTTTTAAAATATTTTTTATCATAAACCGACGGTTTGACAGTTGGATATTTTGGCTCCCGACCATTATCCATTGATTTTCCTCTAAAATGGGCTTTAAATTTTCCGGAAAATAACGCGTGCGTGTCGCCATCCTACAACCTTCTTATTTGCCTTGGATTGGGTATTTCGATCAAATTGCGAAAGTAGACCAATTTATTTACCTCGACGATATACAATTCACCCGACGCGACTGGAGAAACAGGAATAAAATCCGAACTGCAGAAGGCTGGATCTGGCTAACTGTTCCTATAACCCAAAAAAATCGATATACCCAGTCTCTTATCGAAACGCAAATTGATTTCTCGTCGAATTGGAAAACAAAGCATCTCAACTCCATCCGTCATAATTATGCAAAAACTGAATATTTTGATCTTTATTTTCCCAAAATCGAGACGATAATAAATAAAGATTGGGATTTCCTGGTAGACCTGTGCCTGGAACTAACAGAGAATTTAAAAGATTTATTGGGAATATCAACTCCGACTTTAAGGTCTTCGGATCTAAAAATTACCGAAAAAAAAGGCGATAAAATTTTAGCGCTTTGTCGAAAACTGGAAGCGACTCATTATTTGACAGGCGATCTCGCTAAAGACTATCTGAACGAATCTGAGTTTTTAAGCTATAATATTCAGTTGGAATATCACAACTATAAACATCCAACATATCGGCAAAGATATCCGGAATTCATTCCCTATATGTCTGTTATCGATTTATTATTTAACCAGGGCGAAAAAAGCCTCAATATCTTGAATCAAACCCAACCGTCTTCCTAAGACGGGGGAGATTAGAGGTTTTCATATAAAACGTATGGGTAACCCATTTACGATAAAGAATATTCAAAAACAGCTCCCTCGGTTATATTCGACAATTCCTTTTTATTTATGGTCGAAATACGCATTTCCGCCAATGCATGTTTATTTTGAAGTGACCTATCGTTGCAATTTGCGTTGCGACATGTGTCATTTTCTAGAAATCATTGAAGACACGGAAAAAAATCGAACTTATAAAAATGAGCTCAGCACAGAAACAATAAAAGATACTATTACTAAAATCCCTCGACATGCAGTAATTACTTTCACCGGCGGTGAAGCCTTCATGAAAAAAGATTTTTTGGAAATTATGGAGTTTGCCGCCGCTCGCAATAAAGTTCATATCATCACTAACGGCACTTCTCTAAACGAAGCTGTTGTGGATAAAATTTTGGAAACCAGATTGAAATCTTTTTGGGGTTCCGGATTATTCTTTTTAGGAGTTTCTCTAGAAGGTAAAGAGGAGTTTCACGATCATTGCACACAGATACCTGGATCGTTCCGAAAAACCACAAAAGGCCTAGAAAGGTTAATCGAAACAAAAAGAAGTCTAGGTTATCGATATCCCATGATTCATTTAACCTGCGTTATTAGTAAAAACAACGTAGAAGACTTAGCTTTTCTATATGATTATGCAGAAGAACTTGGAGTCGACGTTTGTAATTTTGTTTTAAGCAATCCAGCCGAATATTGGCACGGTAAGGGATACGACCAAACTGAAAAACTACGCTCACAACCTCAACCCGTCGAAACTATAGATTCTAAATTATTAGGAGATCAATTAGATTTATTGGAAGCTAAAAGCCAAACCTACAAATCTCAATTAAGATATTCTCCAAATGGGATCATCAAAGAAGAAATTATTAGATATTATTCAAATAAAAGTTCTTATAAAGATTATCGCTGTTTTTCCCCTTGGGCCAAGGTAGGGGTTTCCGCTTATGGCGACGTATTTAGCTGTCCACACTATCGGCTTGGAAATATTCTGGAATCAAACAATGAAATAGCTTGGAACTCTAAGGACCATCAAATGTTTCGACAAACTCTTAAAAACGAATCGATTTTCCCTGGTTGTTTAGGATGTTGTCAATCCGAGTATGTCGGAGGTTAAAAAGTTTAGATTTTTCCTAAGTGAAATTATATCTAGCTTGGTATTTATTTAAATATAATTTCCATTAAACCAAAAATATTTTCAATTTATTTTGAAGTAATAACTACGCTCTAAGAAAATGGCACGAAAACCGTCCTCCTATCCTGTTAATAAAGAAACCCCAGAAACTTTTTTTACCCGCATCTTGAATTCTATTCGCGGCTTGTTTGGATTTAAAAAACCCAAAAAGGTAGCCAAAACCCCCATCCCAAGTCCTGAACAATTAAAGGAAATGGTGGAAAAATTTAAAGAAGCAATCAAAAAAAACCCCAACGATTGTTCTTCCCACTTCAAACTCGGAGAGGCTTTAATTCATTTAAAACGGATTCGCGACGCAGTCCAGCCTTTAACCGAAGCCACTCGAATCGATCCTAACTTTTATGAGGCTTTCTTTCATTTAGGACAAGCCTACGCAGAATTAGGACGGGACGAAGATGCCATTCCTCCTTTGGAAAGAGCTATGGAGCTTAAACCTGAAAGCGAAGTGGTTAAAAAGGTTTTAGCCGGAGTGTATAAAGAGCAATGCGACTATTTTGGAAAATCCAAACGTTATGATTTAGCTCAAGAAGCGTTTGAAAAAGCAATAAAGATAATTCCTAAATTTGGTCCCGCTTTTCTATCAATAGGCATTTCATTATCTCAACAAGGAAAATACAAAGAAGCCTTTAAGAAAATAGAAACAGCTCTAAAATATGACAAAAACTTAACTGTCGACGCTTATTATCAATTGGGGCAAATTCACGAAAAACTTGGCGACATCAAAAAAGCCATGAAGGATTATAAAAACGCTATTTCGGCAAGCCCAAGAGCGGCATTACCTCAATTAGCGCTGGGTTTACTTTACTCAAAACAAGATAATTTTTCCGATGCAGCTAAACATCTCCAGGCCGCCGTTACTTACAGTCCACGGATCGCTTCCGAAGGTTTTTTCCAATTAGGAAGAGCTTTATTAAAGTTAAATAAGCATGAAGAGGCAATTGTTCCCTTTAAAGAAGCGATTAAAATCATGCCTGACAATAAAACTGTTAAAGAGGGCCTTGCTGAATCCCTTTACCGCGTTAGCGAAAAATTAGCTGAGGAAAACCGGATTAGGGATCAAATTAAGATCTTAGAAGAAGCGGTTAAAGCCCACCCTCATTATGGTAAATGTCAATATTCCTTAGCCAAAGTTTACGATGAATATAAGGATGGAATCAATGCTGTCATTCATATGACCTTGGCCCGGGAAGCGTTTGAAATAAGCAAAGAAAAGCAGCCCGAAGCGCTCGCATTAAAAACTTTGATGTCGTATTTTAAAAAGTACGACCTAAACCCGCGAGATTATTCTGCTATCAAACTTCCTCCTAGTTACTAATATGGAAGGACACAATGATATTCTGCAAGATTGCGAAGATGGAAAGTTTCAAAGAGGTATTCGACTTTCCCATTTCACTATAGAGCATTCTCCAGATCCTATATTCTGGTTCGATCAATACGCTCATATTCAACGCGCCAACCCAGCCGCTTGCAAAACGTATGGTTATTCCGCCGAAGAAATGACTTCTATAACCATTCATGACTTAGATCCTAATTATCCCAAAGAAACATGGGAAGAAGCTTGGCAAGAATTTAAATCCGACAAATACCAGCAATTAGAAACTATCGGAATTACCAAAACCGGTCGCAATTTTCCCGTGGAAGTTCACGCGCATTATTTTGAGTTTGAAGGAAAGGAGTATGGTTGTGCCTATACACGCGACATAACTCAGCGAATCTTAGCCGAAACTAATACTCGTTTCTCTCACTTCACAATTGAACACGCTCCCGATCTTATTTTTTGGTGCGATAGGAACGCTTTAATTCAACACGCAAATAAAACGGCATGCGAAGTATATGGCTTTACTTTTCAAGAAATGACAACCATGTCGGTTTTCGATTTAGATCCCACCGTTACTCAAGAAAGCTGGACAGCCAATTGGGAGAAAATTAAATCAGACGGAACAAGTTCAATTGAATCCGAAGGAAGAACAAAAGAAGGAAAAATTTTTCCAATTGAAGTAAAAGCTCATTTCTTAGAGTTTGAGGGAACAGAATTTCTATGTTCTTTCGTTCGTGATATTAGCAAAAGAAAAGAAAAGGAAGCTAAATCTAGATTTTCTCACTTCACCATTGAACGGGCGCCAGATCTAATCTTCTGGTCCGATCGAAATGCCAATATTAAACACGCCAACGAAGCCGCCTGCAAAACTTTTGGCTATTTACCTGAAGAAATAACTTCGATGCAAGTATTTGATCTAAATCCAAATATGGAACCTGATAAATGGGAACCATTTTGGGAAACTCTTAAAAAAGAAGAGGTAATGGTTATCGAATCTAAAGGAAAAACAAAAAAAGGAAAAGTTTTTCCCACAGAAGTAAAAGCCCATTATCTAGAATTCGAAGGAAAAGAATTTGCTTGCGCTTTTATTTCAGATATTACAGATCGGATAAAGGAACAAGAGGAACGAAAACGATTAGCGGCGGAAAAAGAACGGTTCGAAAGCGAATTAAAAATTGCCACGTTGGTGCAAAACGATTTTCTACCCGAAAAACCTCCCGAACGGTTTGATATTGATTTTGCCGCCAAAACGATTCCGGCAAAATTTGTGGGAGGAGATTTCTACGATTATATTCCGTTAGGAGCGGATTTATTAGCAATGGTTTTGGGAGACGTTGCAGGTAAAGGAGTTTCTGCGGCCCTTTACATGGCAAGACTTTTAAGCGATTTTCGACACGTAGCGCCCATGATGCTAGCGCCAGCGCAAACGTTAACAGAAGTGAATAAAATATTGGCCGAACGATCGAGACGAGGAATGTTTGCCACCACCTTATTTCTTTTTTTAGATTTAGAAACAAAATGTCTTACCGTTTCAAACGCAGGTCACCATCCCCTAATAATTAAGAAAAAAGATAACGTCTCCGTTAATTGGGGTAACGCCAGCGGAGCTCCCCTAGGAATTTTACCTACGGTAGACTATCAACAAGACGAAATTCAACTGCATAGCGGGGATATGGTTTTCGCCTATACAGACGGGGCTACTGAACCGATGAATGTTGAGGGAGAACAGTTTGGAGTGTCAAGGATTAGAAATCGAATTGAAAATCATTCAGGTTCAGTTCAAGAATTGATCGAACAGATAGAAAAAGATATTATTGAATTTGTTGGCGACAAACCAGCTCACGACGATCTTACCTTCATCGCATTTCAAATAAAGTAAACATCATTCCCTTAGGATCAGTCACAATTTCTCTTGTACTACCACTTATCTTATGACACTATGGTGGCATATAAAATTACAATTAAAGTTAGTATTTATTTGGCTTAAAGCTTTGGGATTGTTCGCTTGTCTGTCCCATTTTATCGGCATATTTCTTATAGCAAAATGACCTTAGATGCAACGTTTCTAATGATTCGTAACGCCAGAATATATTTCCACTTTCTAAATAAATTTTTATGAGAATATCAACTCTTCTTTGAATTAATTAAGGACTTAGGTAAAACAATGAATACTTCTACTTTAAAAAATCCACAAGCTACCCATAAGAAGGGGTTATTCGGTTTGTTTGGCAATGGCTCAAATTCCCAATTAAAACAAATTGAAACTCAGGCTAAATTGGATGCAATTGATAAATCTCAAGCCGTCATTGAATTTAATTTGGACGGCACGATTATCACTGCCAATGACAATTTTTTAAACTGTTTGGGGTATCAACTTCATGAAGTACAAGGTCAACATCATCGAATGTTCGCCGAACCTTCCTATGCAAATAGTAATGAGTATCGCGCATTTTGGGAAAAGCTAAAAAGAGGAGAATTTGACTCTGGCGAATACAAGAGGCTTGGTAAAGGCAGAAAAGAGGTATGGATACAAGCGTCGTATAACCCTATTTTTGACCAAAACGGAAAACCTTTTAAAGTCGTTAAGTTTGCGACAGATATAACTGAGCAAAAACTAAAAAATGCAGAATTTGAGGCCAAAATAGAAGCCATTGAGAAGTCCCAAGGAACCATTGAATTCAATATGGATGGAACCGTTATCACGGCTAACCAAAACTTTTTAAATGTTTTAGGCTACAAACTTGAAGAAGTCAGAGGCCAACATCATAGAACGGTGTGTGAACCCTCTTACGCGCAAAGTGCAGAATACCGTGAGTTTTGGGAAAAACTTAGCCGTGGCGAGTTTGACACAGGGCAATATAAAAGATTTGGAAAAAATGGAAAAGAGATTTGGATTCAGGCTTCCTATAATCCCATCATGGACTTAAACGGAAGACCTTATAAGGTTATAAAATTTGCAACAGACATAACAGCTCAAAAAAAGATGGAGTTGAAAGTCCAAAACACGATTGATGAGTTGACTAAAAACTCGGACTCGCTTTCTGTAGCCGCGCAACAACTAACCACGGTAAGCACCAGTATGAGTTCCAATGCAGAAGAGACCTCTGCCCAAACCGAAGTCGTTTCCGGGGTTAGTTCGGAAGTGAGCAACAATATCAATTCTGTGGCGACAGGTATGGAAGAAATGGCCGCCAGTATCAAAGAAATCGCTCAAAACTCAAGCCAAGCCGCTCAAATTGCTGGCCAAGCGGTGGATGAATCCCGTAGGACAAATGAAATAGTTTCTAAACTCGGGGTGAGTAGCGGGGAAATTGGGGAAGTCATAAAGGTAATCAACTCCATTGCAGAACAAACTAATCTTTTAGCCTTAAACGCCACTATTGAGGCGGCGCGCGCCGGAGAAGCCGGAAAAGGATTTGCGGTGGTCGCAAATGAGGTTAAAGAACTTGCTAAAGAAACTGCAAAAGCCACTGAAGACATTAGCCAAAAAATTGTTACCATTCAAAACGACACGGAAAGCGCCGTTAAGGCCATAAGCGAAATAACTAATATTATCAATCAGGTGAATGATATTTCCTCTACCATTGCCAGCGCTGTGGAAGAACAAACAGCCACAACTGCCGAAATGGGACGCAGTATTGAAGACGCTGCCAGGGGTGGTAATGAGATTACCGAAAATATTTCAGGAGTGGCGACAGCCGCCGAAAGCACAAATCAAGGCGCCAATGATATGCAAAATTCAGCTGGGGAACTCTCTACAATGGCGGTTAACTTGCATGATCTGGTGAATCAGTTAAAACAAGTCTGATAAAGTTTTTGACAAAAAGTTTATTCTCGCTAATAAAATAATCAGTCCCTGAATCCGTAAACCAAGGGGATTAATCCATTTCAAGTTTTTCTTGTTCTACATTTGATTCTCTTGGTTTTCTATATATTCGCGCCCTTGCCCATAAATGAACCTATTCTTGAACGCTTTCAGAATTATATAAAACAACGTTTTCTTGCTCATTGGCATCATTACGAGACACAATAGCCATTGCGGATTCGGTTTTGCTCAAATTAAAAGGTTGATGCGGAACGCCAGGAGGAATAAAAACAAAATCGCCTTTTCGATTAACCATAGTTTCTTTTAAGCCTTCCCCATAACGTGTCTCAACATCTCCTTGTAAAATATAGATCGCTGTTTCAAAGTCTTTGTGATAATGCGGCTCTGGCGAAGCGTTCGGTGGAATCACCACAAGGTTCATGGATATCCCCTGAGCTCCCACAGTTTCTTTTGATATTCCTACAAAGTATGGCAATTTTTGTTTCGTTATAATTTGGTCGTTTGGTCGAACGCATTGTATGGTTGGTTTGTTACTATCCACTCTCACACTCCTCAAAAATATCTACTTCAAATTCAAACATACTAAATAAAATTCCAATTAGACCCCTTATGGAAAGGTTCACCAGAATTTAATTACAAAATGCTTTTGTAAATTTCACTTAATTCTAAATAATTTAGCAATCCTCTTAGGAAGTAGCAACCTTGCGCTTAGAATAGCTAACTTATAAACAAAGTAAATCAGTTAGAAAATAAATAACCTATTCAGAACAAACGTAGGCCCATTTTTCATCTTTGATCTCATTTTTCAAGAAACATTCTTATAACACTAACCAATTATTTAAACATTTACTTCTCTGGTAAATGGGTGTATAAATAAATCTAAAATAATATGTTGTATCGGGTTGTATTGTCTTCCATCCGATCTAAGTTTATTTTTTCTGGCGTTTTTTTTAGCCTAATGAAAATGGATAATATCTAAATTATGCAACAAATTGACAAAGATATTATTTGGTTAATAATTTGCTCCTGCCTGGTTTTACTCATGCAAGCCGGCTTTTGTTGCTTGGAAAGCGGTTTTGTTCGTAAAAAAAATAATTTAAATGTAGCCATAAAAAATTTCGCAGACCTTTCTCTTTCTTCTTTGGTATTTTGGGGATTGGGATTTGCTTTGATGTTCGGAACTTCCTTGAATGGAGTCTTTGGAACAACTGGATTTTTTATGAAAGGTTTTTCCAGCCCATGGTCTCAATCTTTTTCCATATATGAAATCCTATTTTGTGGAACGGCTGTCACCATTGTTTCCGGAGCTGTCGCCGAACGTATCAGGTTTTCCGGATACTTGATAATCACGGTTTTAATTTCGGGTTTTATTTACCCTATATATGGACACTGGGCCTGGGGTGGAATTGAATCTGATATTCAAAGCGGCTGGTTGATTAAGCTTGGTTTCATAGATTTTGCCGGTTCAACCGTTGTTCATTCAGTAGGCGGTTGGGTTGCTCTAGCCGGACTACTGATCATTGGCCCTAGAACGGGCCGCTTCGATGGGCAAAAACTTTCCCTCCATCCTAATAATTTAAGCTTATCTACTTTGGGAACCTTCTTCCTGTGGATTGGTTGGTTTGGTTTTAATGGCGGTAGTTTTTTGCATTTTAACGACCAAGTTCCTGGATTAATTAAAAACACAATTCTGGGAGGAATATCAGGGGGATTTCTGGTTATTCTTCTTTCCTGGAAAATACATGGTAAGCCAAAGATTGATTTCATTTTAAATGGAAGCTTGGCTGGCTTAGTGGCTGTAACCGCAAATTGCCATATGGTCTCCCAATATGCAGTCATAACTATTGGCGCGATTGGCGGTGGCATTAGTTTATATCTAAGTATTTTATTAGAAAAACTACAGATTGACGACACAGTAAACGCCATACCCGTTCATTTGGGAGCCGGCATTTGGGGCACTCTAGCGGTCGCTTTATTTGGCAATCCTGAAGCATGGGGAGGTAACAGAACGGTTTGGGAACAATTATTGATTCAAACAACTGGTATTGTCGTTTGTTTTATTTGGGCTTTTGGAGTTAGTTATGCTTTATTTCGTTTAATAAACAAATGGTATCCTTTCCGCGTTTCGGCTAAAGAAGAAAGAATCGGTTTAGACATTTCAGAGCATAGTTTGGAATTATTAAAAGCCAAGGCAATTGCAGACGAAGCTTTAATAAACGCTCTTCACGAACATATCAGCGATGGCATTATAACTTTTGATCCCGACGGTAAAGTGGAATCCATTAACCCGGGAGCTGAGTTTTTATTGGGATATTCTGCTACTGAAATCAATGAAAAAGATATTCACATTTTTTTTAGAGATCCGAATGTTGAAGGGAACGAAATTTTAAAAATAAATGAGAAATTAATTGAAACTGCAAAATCGGATTCCATTGGAGAAATAGATATAGAGGGTATCCGAAAAAACGGCGCCAAGTTCCCAATAGGGATTCGGTTAAGCGAAATGAATTTGGATGGACATTTTTTATATGTAGGCGTTTTTCAGGATATTACCGAACGCAAGGAATCCCAATTAAAAACCGAGCAACAGCAGATTCTTTTAGAGAGCTTAGTAAGTCAGAGAACCAAAGAATTAAAAACTTCAAATCAGTTATTACAGGATGAAAGCACAATTACCGAACTACAAAAAAATATTGCCGTTTGCGCCAATGAGAATCGGGAAATTGAAACGGCATTAAAAAATTGTATTGCGCAGATTTGTGAAAAAATGGATTGGCCTGTTGGACATTTTTATAAATTATCCGAGGGTGAAGATGAAACATTAGTATCCAGTAAAATTTGGTTTTTAAAAGATCCAGTTCTTTTCGAAAAATTTCAGGAAATAACCGAAGCCACTTCTATAAAGTTGGGAATGGGACTACCCGGTAGGGTTCTGTCGAGCGGGAAACCGGCTTGGATTCTTGATGTTACTAAAGACTCGAATTTTCCAAGAGCCAAGCATGCCGAAAATATAGGGGTGCGCACTGGGTTTGCATTTCCGATATTGACTGGAAAACAAGTCGTTGGCGTTATGGAATTCTTTTCTAATGAAATTAAAGAGCCCGATGAAAAAATATTAGATTGTATGAAAAATATTGGAATCTCATTAGGCCGTGTTGTTGAACGTGCCAGAGCGGACGTTGATCAAATAAAACATCGCGCCCAGTTAGAAGAAAAAGAGGAAAAAATCCGCACAATTTTAGAAAATGTTGTTGATGGAATTATTTCTATAGACGAATTTGGATCGATTGAGCAATTTAACCCCTCCGCGGAACGGTTATTTGGTTATTCTTCACAAGAAGTTATTGGGGAAAACGTAAAAATTTTAATGCCAGAACCATACAAGTCTGGACACGACCAATATATAAGTAATTATTTAAATACAGGAGTTGCAAAGATAATAGGGTTACGTCGGGAGGTAGTGGGATTGCATAGAGACGGAACGCAATTCCCATGCGAGCTTGGTGTCAGCAAAATTTGGGTCGATGGTCGCCCATTATTTTCCGGAGTCATTCGAGACATCAGTCAAAGAAAAGAATACGAAGATAAAATCCTGCTCGCGATGGAAGCGGCAGATAAGGCAAACCAGGCAAAGTCAGAGTTTTTAGCTCGGATGAGCCATGAGTTACGTACGCCGATGAATGCCATTTTAGGCTTTGGTCAATTAATGAAAATGGATTGTAAAAAATTGGGACCGTCTTCTTTAGACGACAGCGTTGATCGAATCTTAACGGCTGGAAAACATTTGTTAAATCTTATTAACGAGGTGTTGGATCTTGCTCAGATTGAATCTGGGAATTTACTTGTCTCTTTAGAATCCGTGAATATTGTAGGAATTAAAGGCGAGATACTAGATCTAGTAGGGCCCTTGGCTGACAAAGAAAAAATCCAACTTATTGATAAAATTGGAAACGAAACGCAGGTTTTTGTCATTGCCGATCAAACTCGTCTGAAACAAGTAATATTAAACCTGGTATCCAACGCTATAAAATATAACCGATCAGACGGAACCGTTACGCTCTCTTATTCCATTGATAAGGATATATTAACGTTTAAGGTTTCAGATACGGGACAGGGAATACCTTTGGACCAACAAGAAAATATTTTCAAACCGTTTGATAGAATGGGCGCAGAATTTTCTGCGGTAGAAGGTTCTGGAATTGGTATGCCGATTACTAAAAAGTTGACAGAATTGATGGGCGGAACTTTAGGTTTCGAAAGTGAGGTTGGAAAGGGTAGCTGTTTTCATATTGCGCTTCCCATAACTAATAACCCCTCCATGAATGTTGAGATTTTAGAAAAAAATATTTCAGGTCAAACCGAAGAAACTGAATTAAATGGGAAATTAATTCTTTATATTGAGGACAATCCGAATAATCTAGAGTTGGTTAAAAAAATATTTAATGCCAAGAAAAATTTAAAGTTAATTTCGGCTACCAACGCAAAAGATGGTATTGATATGGCCAAAACCGAAAAACCAGATTTAATTTTATTGGATATACATCTTCCAGAAATGGATGGGTTTACCGCGTTTAAGAAATTAAAAAACCTGGATGAGACGCTCAATATACCCGTTATCGCCGTTAGCGCCGATGCAATGGAAAAAGACAAAACGGAAGCTCTAGGTATGGGGTTTAAGTCTTACCTAACCAAACCATTTAAAATTGATCATTTTTTAAAAGAAATTGATAAAGTATTGCATGAGATATCACCTAATCAATTTTAATAAAACTTAAAATAATTTATTCTCCTATTGCCGAAGTAAGATCGGGTTTCTTTATTTTTTGGTCAAAATCATAAGAACCCAATACAATTTTCGTCGATTAGTTTATTGAATGGTCGTTTCACTTTTACCTGCCTTCATATATAATTCCTTTAATGTCTAAGAAACGCATCCCACCAATACCTGTAACGCAATATCTTACCGTTTCCTTTTTTGCCGGTTTTGCGGTGTTGTCTTTAGAAATGCTTGGGTTTCGATTTCTAGCGCCCTATTTTGGATATTCCACCTATGTCTGGGGAGGTCTGCTAGGTTCTATTATGGCGGCTCTTTCAGGCGGCTATTATCTTGGAGGCATTCTTGCGGATAAGAGGCCTGAAGGGCGATTGGCCTACCAATTAATCCTTTACGCCACTTTATACCTATTAGGTATTTTAATTTTTTACAAATCCATTTTAAGTATCCTAGCAAGCGGGGGCATCATTTGGGGGTCATTAGCCGCTTCTGTTTTTTTGTTTGGGCCTCCCATGTTGCTGCTTGGAATGTTATCGCCGTTCTTAATTAAAATAATCGCTCAAAAAGACGCTGTTGGTATGGCCTCGGGAAAAGTATTTGCTATTTCCACTTGGGGTTCGCTGGCTGGAGTGTTTTTTACATCTTTTTATCTTATTCCCGAATGGGGCAGTTTTCGGACTCTAACCTTTATCATCGTTTTATTAGCCATTCTTTATGTTTCTGGGAATTGTAGCAGTTGGCTCAAAACAAGTGGAGGGGCTGCAGTTATTGCCTTAACTCTTATCTTTCCTAATAACCAAGCGGCAAGCGGAGTGGTTTATCAAACTGAATCGGCGTACAACTTAATTCAAATTAAAAAAAATTCCGAAGGTTACTCATTACATTTAAACGATGGACGCTGGACACATTCAAGTTATAAAAAAGGTTTCGTTTCGACAGGAAACTACTATGACTTTATGCTTTTAGGAACTTTGCTGACTCCCTTCAAAGACGTTTTGATATTAGGCACTGGCGCCGGCACGTCCATCAGGCAATTTTTATTTTTCGAACCAGATGTTCAAATCGATGCGGTTGAATTAGATCCTAAAGTTGTGGATGCAGGAAAACGATTCTTCGAATTACCAGAAAACCCTAACTTAAAAATATTTGTGGAAGACGCGAGACCTTTCTTGACGAGAATTGACAAAAAGTACGATGTTATCGAAATGGATATTTTTTCGGGTGGACCGTTTGTTCCATTTTACCTTTCTACCAAAGAATACTTTGAGTTGATTAGTGAAAAACTAAAACCCAGAGGTTTGTTAATGATGAACTCTCTAAGAATTGGAAATAATGACAATTTTGCTAATCGATTAGCCCAAACAATATTAGGAGAATTTCCATCCCTATATAAACTTAATTTGAATAACAACGTTTTAATTCTGGCCACTAAGGAAAAAACAACTATAAGCGCTGTTAAGAAAATTTTGTCTGAACACTCAGAATCTAAATTTAAACCGATTGTCGAATATGCTCTAAAAAACATTCAAGAATTCACGGGCGACGTAAAAAATGGTATTTTTACTGACGATAAAGCTCCCACCGAAAGACTTGTATACGAAATGGTGAAGGACAGCTATAATTAATTAATAAAAATATATATAAAAGTCATTCTAGACTTTTATCCCAATAGTGTGTAAATAGTTTATTTGCAAGGGTTTGACAGGTTTCTAGATTTATGTTAGTTATGATAAATTCAATCTTAATAAATCAAAACTAATGGCTTAATTTCTTTGTTTGGTTTTTTCTAACTCACCTTCGCAAAGTAAATCAGAATCCTTTTCTAAGTATTCGAATCTAAATAAAAAACCAAAATTTAACTTATAAAACAATGACTATTCCATTTACAAAAATGAACGGCGCGGGCAACGATTTTGTCATTATTGATAATCGTGAGTCCATAGTCCCAGACAAAGCAAAAGTAAATTTTGCAGATAAGGTTTGTAATCGAAGGTTTTCAGTTGGAGCTGACGGAGTTATATTTATCGAAAACTCAGATAAAGCCGATTTTCGTTGGGATTTTTATAATTCGGACGGCAGTAGCGCAGAAATGTGCGGAAATGGGGCGCGTTGCGCAGCTCAATATGCCGTCGACAATAAAATTGCTTCTCCTAATTTGTCTTTTGAAACTATTGCAGGAATTATTAACGCTGAAGTCGGCGACAAAACTATTAAAGTTAAATTAACTCCTCCACAGGATTTCCAACAAGATAGAAAAGTCGATTTAGATTCTGGTTCACATTCTATAGATTCCATTGATACTGGTGTTCCACATGCAGTTCTTTTTTCTGATAACGTTAAAAATGAAGACATTCGAGCTATTGGATCCGCAATTCGAAATCACAAAGAATTTGCTCCCGCTGGAACAAATGTAAACCTAGTCGAATTAACGGGTAAAGATTCCATAAAAATTCGTACTTACGAGAGAGGCGTTGAAGACGAAACGCTTGCTTGTGGAACTGGCGCAACTGCTGCAGCTATTTTAGCGGCGAAGCGCAAAAGAGTGGTCGCACCCGTAACGGTTGAAATTGCAAGCGGCTGTGAATTAAAAATTCACTTTGATCCCTCCTTAAGCAATGGTTTTGGAGACGTTATTTTAGAAGGACCGGCGGAAATCAATTTTCAAGGAACTCTTAACAACAATTTTATATAAAACGCTATTCATAATTGAGGCTCAAGAATGTTTGAAGGATCTTTTGTAGCTATAGTTACTCCCTTTAAAAATGGAACAGTGGATGAAGAGGGGTTGCGCAATCTAATAGAGTTTCAAATTACTAACGGCACAAATGGAATTGTACCCTGTGGCACTACCGGCGAATCGGCGACTTTAGATCATGCCGAACATTCGCAAGTCATTTCTATAACTGTCGACGCTTGTAAAGGCAGAGTTCCTGTGCTTGCTGGCACAGGTTCAAATTCTACCAAAGAAGCGATTAGACTGACCAAAGAAGCCGAAAAAGCAAAAGCAGATGGAGCGCTTTTAATAACGCCTTACTATAATAAACCCACACAAGAGGGTTTATACCGCCATTTTGAAACTATCGCCAAAGAAACAAATTTACCTATCGTTTTATATAATGTCCCAGGCAGAACTTCGGTAAATATGTTATCCAATACGGTGCAACGGTTATCAGAATTAAAAAACTGCGTGGGAATTAAAGAAGCGTCTGGTTCTTTGCAACAAATGAGCGAAATTGTCGCCAATTGCGGAGACCAATTTTCTCTTATTTCTGGCGACGACCCTCTTCTCTTGCCAATATTATCTGTTGGCGGTAAAGGGATCATTTCAGTAACGGCAAATGTCGCGCCTGATAAAGTTTCTAAGCTTTGCGCTCACGCCGCAAAAAATGAAATGGATGAAGCCAGGAAACTACATTTTGAATTAATGGAATTAAATGACGCATTGTTTATTGAAACAAATCCAATTCCAGTTAAAACCGCGCTTGGATTAATGGGAAAAATTGATCCCGAGTTACGACCGCCATTATCGCCCATATCTGAAGAAAGTTTAGAATCGCTAAAAACTGTATTACGAAAATATTCCTTGATCGATTAAAAATATTCTCTGTTAACAGGTAAAGACAATGCTCTCTTTATCATAGTGACCTAAGCGTCCTTTCATTTTTATTGGGAACATTTTAAAAACAAAAGGAGTAACAAGTGATCAAAACGTTAGTCATTGGAGTTGCCGGACGAATGGGAAAAACAATTGTTTCCTGTTTAGAAGACACCGATGGAGTCGAACTCTGTGGAGGCACCGAAGCTCCCGCGAGTTCCAACATAGGAAAAGATGCTGGCGAATTAGCAGGCGTCGGTAAAAAAAATATTATTATAGATTCAGATCTAGATAAATTGGTCGCTTCTTGCGACGCTATAATAGATTTTACCACTCCAGAATCTACGATGACGACATTGGAGTATGCGGTAAAACATAACAAGGCTCTCATCATTGGAACGACGGGACTTAATTCGGATCAAAAACAAAAGCTTAAAGAAAAATCATCAAACATACGTTGCGTGTTTGCTCCTAACATGAGTATTGGGGTAAATGTTCTTTTTAAAACCGTAAAAGATCTTGCTAAAACAATGGGCGACGCTTATGACGTTGAAATTGTTGAAGCCCATCACAAGTTTAAAAAGGACGCTCCAAGTGGAACTGCAGTTAGACTTTCCGAAATCGCCGCCGAAGCATTGGAGCGCAATCTTGAAACTGATGGAGTTTATGGACGAAAAGGTATGAGCCCGGGTCGCGGACCTAAAGAAATTGGTATTCATACCGTTCGCGCTGGCGATATTGTTGGAGAACACAGAGTAATGTTTGGCGGTATGGGCGAGACCTTAGAAATTTCACATCGAGCTCAAAGCCGAGATACTTTTGCTAGGGGATCTATTGCCGCTGCCAAGTGGGTGGTAAACCAATCTCCAGGTTTGTACGACATGCAAGACGTTCTTGGTTTAACCAATTAACCCAAGTTATTATATTAAAATCTTTTTTTAAATAAAACTAGGCGGATTGCCATGGATCAACCTAAAGAAAAATCCATTGCCAGTCGCAGAAATTTCCTTCGCGCTCTTCCCCCATTCCTTGCGGGAATTTTTGGTTATTTATTTAAAGGATCCGCTTGGGCTATTCCCGATCACCGGAATAATAAAAACATCCCGAAAAACTACATTCAAAACCGCGATATCCCTGGTTTTCATATTCGAAGCGCAAATCCTTTTCTTGGGGTCGATGTAAATGAATGGGGCCTCATTATTGGGGGATTAGTAAAAAAATCGTTGACGTTATCATACGAAGATCTATTCGATTTCAAATCAACCAAACAAATTTCCAGACTCAAATGCGTTGAATGCTGGTCAGCTAAAGCGGAATGGGAAGGATTTACTTTTGAAGAAATCGTTAAACGAGTGCAACCTTTACCCGAAGCAAAATACGTATATTTTCAATCTGCGGATTCTTATTATGAGAGCTATCCACTTGAAGAACTTTTAAGACCTAGAGTATTAATGGTATTAAAAATGAACGGTAACGCTCTAAGCAAAAACCATGGTTTTCCTCTTCGCTTAATAGCTCCATTTAAATATGGGTATAAAAATGTAAAATACATTACTCGAATCGATTTTCGAAAGGAACGCAGTCGTAACTATTGGGCCGATAATGGACCTTATTCGATCGATGGAACTATCCAACCGGGGATCGATCACCCACTTGATTATAAGAAAAAACCTATTCCCATCAATGGCGGGGAAGTATTTCATTTCTTTGACACTCCTCCGTCATGAAATGGTTTTGGGCCTTCCTCAAATTTTTTGTCCATTCCAACCTCAAAACTTTTTCATTTTCTTTTTTCAAAATGAAGCGGGCGCCCATACTCCCATACTTAATTCTTTCCTTTTTTATTTCCTGTTCGAAAGATTCTGTCGAGCAAATTGAAGTAAATATTCCCGTTGGTGTCGTTGTGCCCGAAGAAATGGTTTTCATACCTGAAGGAGATTTTATAATGGGGTCGGCTGATGAAAAAAGAACCGCTAAAGGTAAAAAAAAATTTCTACCAGCATATTTAATCGACCGTTTTGAAACGTCGAGAAATGAATACGCAGAACTTCATTCAAATTACAAATTTGCAGAAAATAAAGGCGATTTTCCCGCAACTCAACTCAATTATTTTGACGCTGATTCCTATTGCAAATTAAGAAACAAACGATTGCCAACAGAAGCAGAATGGGAAAAAGCCGCAAGAGGACCAGACGGAAGAAAATGGCCTTGGTTGGTTTATTATGAACATCCAAACGATGGGTTTTCTGGATTTATTCCCGAACCAGTCGCCAAAAGAAAAGACTGGATTGGACCATACGGTCTTTATGGAACTGGCCACAATGTTTGGGAATGGACTTCCGATTGGTACGATTACTCAGGAATGCCTAAGGCGAAACGCAATAAACACAAAGTAATTCGAGGAGGATTATTACAAACGCATACTATGATTCGTTTTTCTCCAACCTGGTATAGAAATTTCCAGGACCCAAACAATAGATTCAATTTTCTTGGAGTTAGATGCGCTCGGGATATTAAATAAAAATTGAAAGCCTCAATTTCATAAGTTTTATATAATAAACTTAACCAAAACCCATAGAGCTTTCTCAGTTTTCTTATGGAATCCCTGTTTAATTTTGAACCCTTTTATGCTTCAATGCCCCAATCATTAAATCCCCAATTGATTTTTTTAGTCATCTAACGCAAAAAATAGGAAATACCGAATAACTTCAAATACAAGATTTTTTCGTTTTTATTCCTCTCCGTTTACAATTCAACAAATAAAAAGACGTAAACTTTTTGTCGAATCCTTGGAGAGAACTAAAAAGTTTTATCTTTATGCTTAGAATATTAATTCTAAGTATTTTTATATCTAAATTATCCGATTAAAAAGTTTTTTATGGAAAAAGGCCGCATTTTAATTGTAGAAGACGATATTTTCAGCTTTGGAGTATTCAAAAATTATTTAATCCAAAGCGATTATAAAGCTACCAGCGTGAAAAATGGCCAAGAAGCTTTGAATATATTAAAAAACGAAACATACGATGTTGCAGTGCTTGATTTAGAACTGCCGTCCATGAACGGAATCGATTTGGCTAATCGTATTCGCATGGAAATTTTTCCACATCCCACTTTAATATTAACAATGGATGGGAAAAGGAAGAGTATCGAACGTCAGGCTTTAGATCAGGGGATCGATCAAGTCGTTTTCAAACCGATAGACTTAAGGCAATTGTACAATTCAGTACTGGATGGAATTAAAAAAAAAAGTACGACTTCTTTAACCGCGAGGTTATTTCCCATTAAAAAAGAATCTTCAATTACGCCTCCATTTTCAGCAGTTGTTATTGCGGCAAGTACCGGAGGTCCACAAATACTTGAGAAATTTTTAAAATATACGGAACTTCCATTGAAAGCCCCACTGGTTATTGTCTTGCATGGAGACGAATGGAGTTTACAGTACTGGGCGGATTACATGGACGAAGAACTTGCTATTAAATTTATTTTGGCAAAAGAGGGAATGAAACTTGAACCTGGAGCGATTTACCTAGCGCCAGGCGATAAACATTTACTCATAACCGATAGTTATAGCCTTTCTCTGGACGACGGACCTAAAGAATGTTTTGTTAAACCATCTGCAAATCCCTTATTTAGAACTGCTGCATCGAATTTCGGGGCGTTTTGCATTGGGATTGTTTTTACAGGATTAGGCGTTGATGGTTCCGCAGGTTCTAAAGCCATTTCTGCAGTTGGAGGCAGCGTCATCGTTCAAGAACCAGAAACCGCTCCAGCGCCTTTTATGCCAAAAGCCGCTATTGAAGCAGTTCCCAATTGCGATATTGATTCTATAGAGAATATAGGAAACCAATTACCTAACAAAGTGGAACTATTAGAAAAGCAGTTAAAACTGAAATAACAAAATATATTTGACCCATAACGCTTACTCTTCAAATTTTTCTGTAATCGAATCGGTTTGTTTTAATTTAAAATATTAACTATGGAAATAACCCCAAAAAAACTATTGGAATCTGATGACAAAATCGCTTCCTTGCCTACGGTTTTTTATCAAATACTGGACGCAGTTCAGAGCCCCGAAAGCTCATTTGACGATATTGGAAAATTAATCGCTAGCGATTTCTCTCTAGTGGCTCAACTACTCAAATTGGTTAATAGTTCTTTTTACGGATTTCCGGAAAAAATCGATTCCATTCCCCATGCGCTAAATATTATAGGGACGGAGCAACTCTGTTGTTTGGTAATGGCTTCGGCAGTGGTGGCGCGTTTTGACGGTATTCCCGAAGAATTTGTCACCATGGAATCATTTTGGCATCATAGCGTTGCATGTGGTTTAGCGGCGCGTTCAATAGCAAAGCACAAAAATTTTTCCAACCCTGAAAGTCTTTATGTAGCGGGAATGCTTCACGATATTGGGAGTCTGGTGATATATAAACAAATTCCAAACCAAGCTCTTCAAGCGTTAAATCGTTGCAACCAATGGGGCATTCCACTCGCTCAAGCTGAAAAAGAAGTATTCGGTTTTGATCATACTTTAATAGGAAAATTATTGATCGAGCAATGGAAGTTACCAGAATCGTGGTCTGAAGTTGCCCAATTTCATCATAACCCTACTGGGTCAATCGAATATGCGGAACAAACGGCTATTGTCCATTTAGCGGATCACATTGCCCATAATAGCCGGCTGGGAAGCGCAGGATATTCTGGAATCAAATCATTGGATTCTATCGTTTGGGAAACTTTAAATATTGATCCTTCAATAAAAGGGCTCGTATATAGAGAAATGCTCCAACTATTCGGCGAAACGGTTGAAATGTTTATTAATTAACCGAAACCTCTTTTAAAATAAAACTTTCATCATTAAGAGATAAGAAAATGTCCGTATCAAAAAAAATTCAAAACTTTATGGAAGGTTCTTCTTGGATTAGAAAAATGTTTGAAGAAGGAATCCGATTAAAAAAGGAATTTGGCGAAGACAATGTTTTCGATCTATCCCTGGGTAACCCCGTAATGGAGCCTCCCAAAGAATTAATCGAAAAACTAAAAGCAAATATTGACGATAAAAAATCTGGAACCCATCGATATATGCCAAACTCGGGCTTTCCCGAAACTCGACGCGCCATTGCAAACTCTCTAAAAGCTGAATGCGACGTCTCCTTTAGTGAAAATCATATTGTCATGGTTTGTGGAGCGGCTGGAGGATTAAATATTACGCTTAAAACTCTCTTAGATCCAGATGACGAAGTAATCATATTCGCACCATTTTTTGTCGAATATATCTTTTATGCGGATAACCATGGAGGAAAAACTGTAACTGTTCCGACTCTAAAAGACTTTACTCCCGATTTTGAAGCGTTTGCACAAGCCATTAATAAAAAAACGAAGGCTGTGATCGTTAATTCTCCAAATAATCCTACTGGAGTTGTATATCCGCGCCAAACATTTGAAGAGATGGCTAAAGTCTTACGTAATAAATCTCAAGATTTTGGACACCCTATATATTTAATTTCAGACGATCCTTATAAAAAAATCGTTTTCGACGGAGCCGAGGCGCCAAACATTTGCGAATTCTACGAAAATAGCATTTATATAACCTCGCACTCTAAAGATTTAGCCGTACCCGGAGAACGAATAGGGTTTGTAGCGCTTCACCCAAAATGCGACCAAGCTTCTCAGGTAATGGAAGGTTTAGTATTTTGCAATCGAGTTTTAGGCTTTGTAAACGCTCCCGCTTTAATGCAAAGAACTATAATGGACTTACAGTCTGTCAAAATTGACGTTGAGCAATACAAAAATAAGAGAGATTTTCTATATAAAGAATTGACCGGTATTGGTTATAAGATCGTAAAACCGCAAGGAGCATTTTATATGTTTCCAGAGTCTCCATTAAAAGATGATACCGAGTTTTGCAAACTACTTGCATCCAAAAAGGTATTAACTGTTCCGGGCAAAGGATTTGGACAACCTGGTTATTTTCGACTTTCTTACTGTTTTCCCGAATCTGTGTTAGAAGGTTCAATTTCTGGGTTTGAGGCCGCATACAAAGAATCGTCTATTCATTAAAATTGCGCAACTTCAGAAGCTAATTCACACTTCTCTCAACTATTTGAAAGATTGCTACTTTTTGCTTCAGGCTTCAATAAAATATCAGCTTTACAATAATTACTAAACTTGATTCAATATATTTTTTTGGACGGTTGAAACCATTTTGATAGAATATGCGTCTAAACATAAAATTGATGAAAACGAACTATTATGAAGAGAAGGCATTATGAGTTTATCGCAAGATCAAATCAGCCGGTATAGTCGGCATTTACTTTTGCCCGAAGTGGGCGTTGAAGGACAACAAAAGATTTGTAATTCAAAAATCCTTTGTATTGGAACTGGCGGTTTAGGTTCGCCAGTTTCGCTTTATTTAGCCGCCGCAGGCGTAGGTAAATTAGGATTGATCGACTTTGACGTTGTCGATAAAAGCAACCTGCAAAGGCAAATTGCTCATGGAGAATCTACCGTTGGAAAACTAAAGGTTGACTCTGCTCAGGGAAAAATTGCAGATCTAAATTCCGATGTTGAAGTAGTCACATATAACGAACGACTTAGTTCTAAAAACGCTTTGGAAATCTTTAAGGATTACGATGTTATTGTCGACGGTACCGATAACTTTCCGACTCGTTATTTGGCAAACGACGCCTGTGTATTGCTTAAAAAACCATATGTTTATGGCTGTATTCTTAAATTTGATGGACAGGTTTCCGTTTTCGACTCGAGAACAGGCCCGTGCTATCGTTGTCTGTATCCTGAACCTCCTCCTCCAGGTCTTGTTCCTAGCTGTGCAGAAGGCGGAGTATTAGGAGTTTTATGCGGTGTTGTTGGCACTCTTCAAGCAACTGAAGCGATTAAAATCGTTCTTGGCAAAGGCGATACCTTAAACGGTAGACTTATGCTTTACGATGCATTAGGTATGAAATTTCGCGAAATGAAACTTCGCAAAGACAAAAACTGCACCATTTGTTCCGATCATCCCACCATTACAGAGTTGATTGATTACGAGCAGTTTTGTGGAATTTTACCTCCAGCAGAAAAAACCGTTTCAGCCGATATGGAAATCGAGCCTACTGCAGTAAAAACTATGGTAGATAGCAAGAAAACCTTTAAATTAGTCGATGTTCGCGAACCAAGCGAATACGACATTTGCAAAATCGAAGGTTCAATTCTTATTCCTTTGGGCGATGTCAAGGCGCGCGATGAGTCATTACTTAACGGTTTAGACCCCGCAGACGAAATTATCACTCATTGCCATCATGGTGTGCGAAGTTTAACTGCGGCCGAAATCTTAAAAGAAATGGGATTTAATAACGTAAAAAGTATGAGCGGCGGCATTGACGAATGGTCTGTTCAGGTCGATGAAACTGTTGCAAGGTATTAAACTAATAAAATAAGGAAAACTCATAGGAAAAGAGTTTTCCTTATTTACCTAAACCAGCTTGACTCCAAAGGCAGCAAGGTTTATTTTAGTTTATGTAATACATTTTTTATCAATCGATTCCATCGAGGTATCCCAGTGACAGATCCTTCCGGACCAGAGCGCGACTTTGAAAAACTTTCTAAAGCCATTACAGAAGCGGTAGTGAGTTCGCCAAAGGTAAAAAAAATCGTGGAAGAAATCTTAAAAAAAGATAAGATCTGCGCAAAGAGCTTCATGGTTTTGGTTCTCAAAATTCAAGCTCTAGCAGATGTTCTGGAAGAAAGCGAAGGCAGCCTCGATCACGATAGTGAAGATCATATTGAAACAAACGATTTAGAATCCCAAGAAAATCAAAACTCCGAAAAAACCTTGCCAAAAAATCCTGCTCAACAAATTGACGGTCGAATTTTAAGCGAAAAGGAAGCCGCATTTGAAGAATTTGCCAGCGAAAAGTTCGACACAGAAGCTTGGCTTAAGAAGTTGGGCCTTATCCTTTAAAGCTTTTTGGATTGCCATTATTGCTTCAATCTTCCCAGCTTGTTGGGAAACTAAAGCGGACACTCCTGCAGAATATGAGACTCGCAGGCGATTCATGGTAATTCAAGATATTAAGGAACGTGGAATTTCCGACCCTGCTGTCATAAAAGCTATGGGCACAGTTCCTAGACACCTTTTTGTCGAACCTTCCGACCTTCCTCACGCCTATTCCGATAGCCCTTTAGCCATAAAAGAAAACCAAACGATTTCACAACCTTTTATTGTTGCTTTGATGACGGAGGCCGCCCAATTAGCCCCAAATTATAAAGTATTGGAAATCGGAACTGGGTCTGGTTACCAAGCTGCCGTACTATCGGAAATTGTTGCGGAAGTTTATACTATAGAAATAGTAAAACTATTAGCTGAAAATGCCGAAAAAAGGTTTAAAGAACTTGGATATAGCAACGTTCATTCTAAATGGGGAGACGGTTACGCTGGTTGGCCAGAGGTATCTCCATTCGACGCTATAATAATCACAGCCGCCGCTCCCAAAATTCCTAGACCTCTTATTAGACAACTAAAAAATGGCGGAAGAATCGTTTTACCCTTAGGAACATCTCCGAGATCGCAAGAATTAATAGTATTAACCAAAAAAGACAACGCCTTGGAACGCCAAGAATTAGGCTCTGTTATTTTTGTTCCTATGACCGGGGATGTGAGAAAATAAATTTTTTGAAACCTTGTATATCCCATAAATTTAAAAAAATCATGCAAACAACCTTTAGACGCTCCAACTTTGCATTAGTTGGCATTTTTCTTTCCATATTAATTCCTATGACAACATTTAGCGAACCTCAGCCAATAATTCTGACTTTTGGAGACAGCTTAACAGCTGGATTTGGAGTCGGTATAAAAGATAGTTATCCTTCTCAACTACAAGATCTACTAAAAAAAAATAAGTCTCCACACAAAGTAATAAATGCTGGCGTTAGCGGAGATACAACCGCCGGAGGACTTCGCCGAATCAATTGGCTTATGAAACAAAAACCTCAGATTGTTATTTTGGAATTAGGGGCTAACGATGGGCTTCGCGGATTACCTATCGTAGAAATGGAATCTAATTTAAGCCAAATTATTCAGATATGCATAAAACAAAATTCAAAAGTCTTGTTGGTAGGGATGAAAGCTCCGCCAAATTATGGAGAAGAATATTCCACTCAATTTGAAGAAACTTACTACAAATTAGCAAAAAAGTTTAAGATCCCATTGATTCCATTTTTATTAGAAGGAATTGCCGCAAAACGAGAATACAATCAAGGGGATGGCATTCATCCCACGGCTGCGGGATATAAAATCGTCGTTAAAACTGTTTGGGATTATCTAAAACCCATGCTTTAAGAAATCTCAACTAAGAAGTAATTCTATAAAATCTAACTTTTCTTATAAAAAACCTAAGAACCATTTTTAGAGAAATCTATAAACCTAGTAAGACTCTTCATGCTTTTTCCAGAAGCTAATATATCTTTAGCCGCAACATAACCTTCTTCCCAGTCTCCAAATAATCCAAACAGTTTACCTATAGATCCCGCTTGCCAGGCAATCATAGCTGCGGCTGGTCCTTTTCCATCCTCCAATGCAGACAACCCTAAAGTGGCTATCGTTTTCACATCGGAAGAACGACCTTTCAAATCTAAATAACTATCTTGGATTTCCCTTCCAAACTTCTCAGGTAAGACAGAAACCGCTTCCAATTTAATTTCTTCTAAATCCTTTCCTTCTGTGGCGCGAAAAATTTTTGCGGCTTTATGAACGCCATATAAAGACGTTCCTTCCATTCCATTACCAATAATTACCTTTTGAAACGGGCTTTCATTAGCGGCTGCGGCCATAGGGATCTCATAACCTCGATGAAAATACGTCGTGGCTAAGTAATTTTTCCCCGACTCTGTTTCTAAAGGACACAACATTTTTTCAAAGGTGGCTAAGGTTGATCGTTTCACCATCTCTGAACGTAGGTCTCTTAAACTTTCTAATTTGGGATGAGTCTGACTCAAATCAAGATAACAAAAACCTTCTTCCTCTAAAAACCAGGCACAAGCCTCTATTGAACTTCCCAGTTTTAGCCCATAATACCCACTCAAAATTTCTGAAAAAGTTATACCTCTTTTTGGAGGCATTGCTAAAGTGGAATGTCCATAACAAGGAAGCCCTAAAGCGGCAATAACAGGAACCGCGTAAAAACCAAAATAAGGAACTCTTTCAAAGCCATCAAAAGCATCCGCAATTTGTAAAGTTCTGTCTAACGATATCTTCCTTTTCACTGAGCTTTTATTCAAAGCTCTCCAAAACCCTATATTTTCTTCGGGAGTTTCTAGTTTCATCCGGGAAGCGATTAAAAATACAGCCGACCTGATAGGAGAAACATCGCCATTAAGGATAAGCTCTAATGCGTCCTCGGCTTCGTTCTCCGTCAAATTCTTGCTTAAGTGAGGCCCTGATGCAATTTTCCCTACATAATCTCGCATCCGACCCTCCGCATCGGTTTCTTTTAATTTGGATATGGTCATTAGATATTTTTAAATAGTATTATTTTCCCGTTAAGGTATGATATTTAGTTACAATTTCAACCTTTGCAAATTTGCTAGTACAATTTGCCATTAATTTGGCAAACAGATTTTTACAATAAACTTAATGAATTTAGCTTTAACCGAAATACAAAAAGGTTTTTCGAGCGCTCAGCGCAAAAATTTGAAAGTCCTATTGGTTTATCCTAACACTTGGGATGTAGCGATAGCTAATTTAGGTTTCCAAAGAGTTCACTCTATTTTAAACCAAATTGACGGCGTCCAATGCGACATATTGAGCCTGCCGAATGATTGGAAACCAGAAACCCAATATCTTCTAGACGACGATCTTCGCTCGCGGGAAATGAACTTAAACCCGCATGATTTCGACATGATCGCGTTTTCTATCTCATTTGAACCGGATTATCTAAACGCGGTTCTTCAACTAAAATATTTTAATATCCCATTAGAACGGAATGAAAGAAATAATTCACATCCGCTTATTCTAGCAGGTGGTTCGGCTATTTTTATTAATCCCGAACCAATGGCACAAATCGCAGACGCTTTTTTTATAGGAGAAGCGGAAGGCCTTGCCGAACAATTTTTTGATTTATACGGTCAAAATGATTGGGAAGACCCAAGAGAACTGCTAGCTGAAGCCGCAAAAATAAAAGGAATGTATATTCCCCATCTATATGACGACCTATTCCAAAAGGGTAATCCTCAGGAGCCAATGTCGGCATTAACTTCTAAATATCCATTAGTCGAACGCTATTGGGTAGAAAACGAACTTTCCCTACAAACTCATTCAGAAATGCATAATGAAACATCGGTTTTTAAGGATATGTCGTTAATGGAAGTTACTAGGGGATGCATATGGGCGTGCCGGTTTTGTACTGCTGGGTTTATTTACCGTCCCCCCAGGCTTCCAGATTTAGAAAAAACGTATAATTCTCTGGCCTCCACTTTGGAAAAACAGGGAAAAGAAACTAAAACTATCGGATTAGTTGGACCATCAGTAACGGATCATCCACAATTGGTTTCTTTAACCAAGCGATTGGTTGAAGAAGGAAAAACCATCTCTTTTTCCTCGCTTAGAATGGAAACATTAACGGATGAATTAGTCGATCTCATGAAACAGAGCGGCCAAAAAACTATAACCGTGGCCATGGACGCTCCGTCCGAAAGAATGCGAAATGCGGTTAATAAAGCGGCAACCGACCAATTCATTATAGATAAATGTCGGTTTCTAGCAGAAAAAGGCATCTTGCATTTAAAACTATATTCAATCATTGGATTGCCTAATGAAACCGACGACGATATAGATCAATTCATAAAAGTCATAGGCGACGTGCAAAAAGGTTATTTAGAGGCGTCTCGAAAACATGGTCGAATTGGTAATCTAACTATAGGACTTAGTCCCTTTGTACCAAAACCAGGCACTCCTTTTCAGTGGCATCCTATGGAAAAGGTTTCGGTTTTAAAAAAGCGATTCATGAAAGTCCGTAAAAGTTTGTCGAAACTTCCTAACGTAAAATTAAGTTTCGGCTCTCCAAATGAAGCATATTTGCAAACTTATCTTTCAAAAGGCGGAAGAGAATTAATCGACTTTTTCAAGAATTACTTAAATTCGGGACACGACGAAAAAAAATCCCTTAACAATTGCCTTCCCAATCCAGAAGATATCGTTTATCGACAGTACCAAAAAGATGATTATTTACCCTGGGATATCATTGACCACGGATATAGAGACAACTTTCTTTGGAACGATTACCAACGCGGCCTACAAGAAACCCAAACCCCTGCCTGCGATACTGCCACATGCCATGTCTGTGGTATATGTTAACTCCTTAAAAAAATCATTCAGCCTCCAACTCTGCGTTAAGTGGATTCGTTTAAAGAATCTATTTTAGACCAATTGGATCGATTGAATGAAATCCATTGCAAGAAGATGTTTGGCGGCTATGGAATATATTATCAGGAATTCTTTTTCCCATCATAAGCGACGATAGGCTTTATTTTAAAACTGACTCTACTTCCGCCCAGCATTTTAAAAATTATGACATAAAGACTTTCCAACCCAATCCCAAACAAAAATTAAAAAACTACTACGAAGTTCCGGAAGAAATACTAGAAGAAAAAGAAGTGTTAATTCAGTGGGCTAGAAAATCTGCAGAATGCGGTAAAACCAAAACTAAAAAGAAATAAGTTTTGTTTATATTGAGTTTTCCCGAAACTCCAAACGGTTTAAATATAATAATAAAATTCCCCCTAATCCAGGAGAGGAAACAATAAAGGAAGTTCCTAGAGTGGTAAATCCTACAAAAAACGCTACTATCCCCAATAAAAAACCGTTATTTTCATGGAAAAACATTTTATCGGGGCTTTGAAATCGGGACCTCATAACAACAAAAAAATGTCCCGCCCAAATAGCCGCCACAGAAATACTGACAGCCGATATCACTAATGCCAAATAAGAAAATGGAAATAAGGTTAATAAAATATGGACAAAATAAAATGAAACCGTGCCTAAAACCACTCCCAACCAGGGAGTCAACCGCTTCATCCACATTCCTATTACACTTCCTATCATCCAGGCAAATGCAACAGTCATATAAGTCAAATAAGCGGAAGAAACATTGATTTGCAAAATCGCCAAAAAGCAAAATTGCAAAATCGAAAATTGAAGTCCGGTAACAAAAGCTAGAGTAGCGCGACTAATCATAATCAAAATAACGGTCTGTAAACCGCTCCCAACCTCTACGCAAAACCAAGTCTAATTCGTTTATCGATAATGGAACCGCTCTTTTTAAATATCGACCAACTTTATTTGGAGAAATGACCTTAAGCCTTGGTTCAAATCTTTTTGTTAAATTTTTCATGTCCTCTTTTTTAAAAGGCAGCTTTTGAGAAGCGTAAGCAAAGCTTCGGTCCGCTTTAGAACTCTTAATAACCATTACCTCATTAAAAACTTCCGCGAGAGCGGCGGTAACGCGAGCGGGAGTCCGGTTATTCTTTTGTAAGGGGCCACTAAGCTGAACGGCTAATACTCCGCTTTCAGTCAAACGATCTTTAGCGAGACTATAAAACTCACGTGTATGTAAAACCGCTTCTTGAATAGTTAATGGAGAAGGGATATCCATAATAATCAGATCGTAAAATTCGTTTTGAGTCCACAGATAGTGTTTACCGTCGTCCACAAAAAGTTTCCAATTTTTTAGGGGATTTAATTTTTCTTGGGGAGTGAAAAATTGTTTGCCTGCGGCTAGAACTCCAGGATCTAATTCAACAGACGTCAAACGTTTTGAAAAAGGATAAACCACTGGGGCGGAAGAAAGGGTTCCATTCCCAATTATCAAAGCGTTATTCGGATGGGTTAATTCTGCTGGAATTCTAGCAATATAAAAATTTAAATATTTTAAATCGCCTTCATTTAAATTTTGTAAACCATCTAAATAAAGATACTTTTCACTTTTATAATCTTCTATTACTTCAACTTTTTGGTAGGGGGAATTGACAGAATAAAGTACCTTAGCTTGGCTCTTTCCATGCTTTTTTTGATACAAATATGCCGTACTGGCTTTGTCCAAATCATCCAAGTAAAAACCAACTATAAGTCCGGCGGCTAAATAACCAATGGTCCAATTTCTTTTTCCTGTCGCAAGAAATAAAACAGCCCCTAATATGGGCCAATACAAAAAAAGAATTGCCGAAACGGGTTTATTCATACTCCAACCGACTGCGACAAATCCTGCGCAAAAACCTAAAAGCTCAAGCGTGTAGAAAATTTTTAACCTTAATTCAGGCGACCATGAATTATCTAAAGAAATTAATCGGGGTAAAAAAGCCGCAAAAAGGGAACTAAAAACTAACGCATAGACAAACAGAAGTAAAAGTAAGAGAAAACCTTGTTTATCTCCTAAAGAATCAGTCCAAGCGGCTAAATATCGATATGAGAATGGAAAAGTTAAATGTAAAAAACCTAAAACTAAGGCGAAAACCTTAAAAAAACTTTGAGAAAACTTTAAAGAAAAAAGATAACCTATCGATAAACCAGAAAAAAATGCGGCCGTTACCAGAATGATCGCAACTTCTTCGCCATATATGATAGTCACAAAATCCCTGACCATCACGAACTGAGTAACGCTTAGACAAAACCCTACAAGAAATATTAAGATTCCATTTTTTATTGTTTGACTAGGAAAATCGACTTCCATGGGCCTAGTTAAGGCGGGCATTAAAAGATTCCGGAGCGCTTTGCGAAAATTTTAAAATCCGTAGTTTGATATCCAACTCGGTTAAAACAAAATTTGCTCTTTTCATGACATTGGACTCTTCCAAAGCCAATTGTTTTTGTTCCGTTTTCAAATCCATTCCGTAAACTATTTTATCTATCACTTCACTCAGAGAGCTCGCTTGTTCGATCAACTTAAGTGGGTTATTTGGCGAGTTTTTTATTTTAGGGTGAATACGTACCCACTCCGAAAATTGTGACTTTGCTTTATTTGCCATTTCTCCATCAGGTTTGTCGTCGCTGATTTCGGCTAAAAAATCTACATTCGCCCGACGATACGGTTCTCCCTTTATTTCCTCCAAAACTTTAAAACGACTCAAACCCGTTAATTCGATATTAAACTTTCCATCTGGCAGGGATACAATTTTATCCATCCGTCCAACACAACCCACTTGGATTATATCTGGGTTTTCGTAATAAGAATTTTCCCAATCAGGAGCTAATAAAACCATTCCAATCAATCCATTTCCCGCTTGAACATCGCTAACCATTTTCCGGTATCGCGGCTCAAAAATGTGAAGCGGTAAAATGGTTTGAGGAAAAAATACCGTCGAAGGCAAAGGGAAAATAGCTATAGGGTTGGATAAATCTTGAGTTTCCATAAATTAATCTCTAAAAAATTTTAATTTTCGCCAAAAAACATACTCAAGCTTTTAATGGGCATCGAATTCGTTGACAATTAGTTAGAAGTTGCTTAACCTTTTTTGTAATGACGACCACACCTGAAGAATTTTGCCATAAAGTTCGAACTTCCTTGATTCAATCTGGAATCTTTTCCGAAAATGGGATCGAAAGAAGTTGGAGAATTTCGCCAAAACCATTTGAAATTTCGAAAGAAGACCACTCCTTCTTCGTAGATCTTGGCGATAGCTTATTGACCTTTTATAAAACTCTCAACAGCTTTTATTTTGAAAGTTTAAAAGATCGCTTTCCCACTTGGTTTGCACAATACCTAGATAATGGAAAACCATCAGATTTGCTAAATTTTAGCCAAATGAAACGGTTTAAACCACAATTACCTGGTATTATCCGGCCCGATGTTATTGTAACAGAAGATCGATTTATTGTTACCGAACTAGATTCAGTTCCTGGAGGTTTTGGTTCTTTAACGCTACTTATGGAATTGTATAAAGGGTCTTTCAACTCTCTTCCGGGAATGGATAACGGTGGAATCCCATCTTTATTTTCTTCCATGATTCGAGAAGTTGCGGGAAAACAAGATCCTGTTTTAGCCATAACAGTTTCCGACGAAGCTAAAGATTATTTAGACGAAATGATGTTCCTCGGCTCTCGGTTAAACGAAGAGGGTCTAAAAACTCATGTCATCCATCCTAAAGATATAATATTTGACGAAGATGGACTATTTGTCGAAAACTCTCAAGAAAAAGAGAAAATTGATGTTCTTTATCGTTTTTTTGAGCTTTTTGATCTAAAAAATATACCGAAATCTGAGTTATTAATGTACAGCGCGAAAAAAGGAAAAATAAAAACTACCCCGCCTTACAAACCATTTCTTGAAGAAAAGCTTAGTTTTGCGCTATTTAAGAACCCAACGCTTAAAAGTTTTTGGGAAAAATCTCTCGGTTTTGAAACTTTTCAAAAGTTATCACATCTAATTCCAAGTACCTGGATTCTGGATAATAGAGAATTGCCTCCATATGCGACAATTCCAGGTTTAGAAATAAAGAAAAATAAGATTAATAATTGGAACCAATTGTTTGCCATGACTCAAAAAGAAAGAGAGTTTGCAGTCAAGGTATCGGGCTTTTCACCAAAATCATGGGGCGGTAGAGGAGTGACAATTGGCCACGATGTCGCAGGCCAAGTTTGGGATCAAACTATAAAAAGCTCTTTAGAAGGTTTTCCAAAAGAGACTGCAATATTACAAGAGTTTCACAAGGGTAAACGCTTTCGCGCATCATATCTGGGTTTGGAAGGTGGCATAAAAGAAATGGAAAGCCGTGTGAGATTAACGCCTTATTATTTTGTCATTGACGACGAAGCAAAATTGGGCGGAATTTTAGCTACTCTATGCCATAAAGATAAAAAAAAGATACACGGAATGACAGACGCGATTATGGTTCCCTGCTCTGTAGTGCAATGAAGATATCGCTGTTTAAGCGACCTAAAAATTAATTTTTTTGAGAATTTTGAAAATAATTACCCCTCAACAACGCTTTTTTTAAGAAAACAAATCTTATGCTAAAACTTTATAACATTGACGGTTGTGGATATTGCGCGATGGTTCGCGACGTACTAGCTCAAATGGGCCTAGAATACGAAAAAATCGATGTTGCTTGGCCATTCTCAGAGCGAAAAGCCGTATTTGAAGTTTCTGGGCAATATACGGTGCCAGTATTGGTTGATGGAGAAACTGTTCTTGCCGACGAGTACGAAATTATTGACCATCTAAAGTTAAATTACTCGAAAACTTCGACAAAATAAAAGGAACTCCATGGAAACCTGGCAAAAACAGTTGAGCCGAAGCGTGACAAAAGTTAAAGATTTGCCTTTCCTACCCGACCTTTCTGGAGAATATAAAGAAAAGCTGGAAAAAGTTGCCAAAAGTTTTCCGATACGAATAAATTCCTATTTTTTGGAACAAGTTAAAAGCACAAACGACCCTTTGTGGAAACAAGTCGTTCCTACTCCTGAAGAATTAGAAGACTGGCTTGACGACGAAGATCTTTCAGAAAGCGACCCTCTAAACGAGGAAGGCGACATGCCTGTTCCAGAATTGGTCCATAGATATCCTGATAGAGTATTGCTAATGCTCAACAATCAATGCCCTATCATTTGTCGTTTTTGCACTCGAAAACGTAAAATTGGTTTTCCTGGCATTGTAACTAGAGAAACCTTGCGTCAAGGCATAGAATATATCAGGAATCATCCTGAAGTAAGAGACGTTATTATGTCCGGTGGAGACCCTCTTCTTGTGCCGGATAATGAACTGGAAAGAATTTTAAGCGAATTACGCTCCATCCCTCATTTGGATATTATCCGCATTGGAACCAGGGTGCCTGGAACTTTGCCTGAAAGGGTTACAGAAAAATTGTGCGCGATGCTTAAAAAGTTTCATCCTCTTTATGCCAATCTGCACTTTAATCATCCAGCTGAAATTACCCCTGAAGTAGAAAAAGCGTGTAATAGGCTCGCGGATACAGGTATTCCATTAGGAAGCCAAACGGTTCTGTTAAAGGGGATTAACGACGATCCTAAAATAATGCGTGAATTAGTTCATAAACTACTAAAAATACGCGTGAAACCTTACTATATTTATCAAGCGGATATCACGGCAGGGGCAACACATTTTCGAACCGCAGTCGAAAAAGGATTGGAAATTATCAGGGACCTTATGGGGAATACTTCCGGGATGGCCGTTCCTTACTTCGTCATCGACGCCCCTGGCGGCGGCGGGAAAATCAGATTACTGCCTAATTCAGTTATCGAGCACAATGAGCGCGAAGTGATCGTAAAAAATTACGAAGGGAAAATTTTTCGGTATCCGCAACCTCGTGAAAAAGAAAAAATCGCCGTTTCTTCTGGGAACGGAAATCATGCCCCAATGTGCGAAATGGCATAAACCTACTTTCTTCTTTTATCTTACTTAAATTCAGTTCAAATTAACGGAAACAATTTTTGAAATACCACGTTCTTCCATCGTCACGCCATATAAAATATTGGCAAAAGACATGGTTCGCTGATTGTGAGTGATCAAGATGAATTGAGTTTTTCCGGTTAACTCTTGCAACATGGTCTGAAACCGCACCACATTTGGTTCGTCTAACGGAGCGTCTACTTCATCAAGAAAACAAAAAGGCGTGGGTCTGATTTTTAGGAGAGCAAATATTAGTGAAAGAGCGGTCATGGCTTTTTCGCCACCGGAAAGTAAACCTAAGTTCTGCATTTTTTTACCTAACGGCTGGGCAAAAATCTCGACTCCCGATTCTAATGGGTTTGTTTCGTCGCATAAATTTAAACGCGCTTTACCTCCTTGAAATAATCGTGCGTAAATTTGCGAAAACTGCTCGTTTACCTTTTCAAATGTATCGGTAAATCTTTCCAGGGTCGTTTGGTTTATTTTATCTATGGCCTCTGTTAGGGTTTCCATCGATTCGGACAGGTCTTGCTGCTGTCTATATAGAAAGGTATATCTTTCGTTAGCTTGTTCGTATTCGGAAAGAGCCGCTAAGTTTACTTCGCCCATTCTTTCAATTTTTCGCCGAAGGTCGCGCAAATGCTCGTCTATTTCCGTCTCGTCATCAATTTTATCATTATAATTTTCCAAAACTTCTTCTAGAGTTGCATTAAAGTCGTTAAACGCTTGCTCTTGTATATGCGCAGATTGGATTTTAATTTCGGAACGTCTTAGTTCATGCTGAGATAATATTTCCGCATTTTCTTGAAAGGCTTTGAATAAAGACTTGGACTCTTTTTCCATATTGTCTAAATGAGTGTCTTTTTCACGAAAAATTTCTTCAGTTTCAATCAAAGCTTCGCTTAACTCATCTTTTTCACGAGACTTTAAGACAATTTCTTTCTCAATTTCGTTTATCTCCTCCCTAAATACGCCAACTTTTTCAACATTATCTTTGGTGTCTTTTTCCCTCTTTTCAACACGAATTTCATAGTTCTCTTTTTGAGCAATCAAACGTTTAATATCCGATAAAATAATATCCCTTTTCCCTTTTAAGGAAGCTATCCATACTTTCTGGGCGTTTAAATCAGAATTACTTTTCTCAAGCTCTTCTCTAATAGCTTCTAAATTTACCCTGGCTTTATCAACTTCTCCCTCAACCCGGTCTTTTTCTGACTCTAATTCCGATAACGCTAAACGTATTGAGTCTCTTTCTTTATTCAGACCTTCTAATTCCATTTCACCAGAAGAACGCTCATAATCCAAAGCGGAAAGCTTACGGTCTAACCTTTCTAGTTCTTTTCTAACTTGCTCAAGGTCCTTGCGTTGTCCTTCTCGTTCCACTTCGGCGTCATTCAATCGAAGGCGAATTTCGGACAACTGCTTTTCCAATTCTGTCAACGATTGGAATGCAGCTTCTTTCGCCTCTTTAGCCAAATCCATTTTGTTTCGTAATATTCCAATTTCCTCTTTTAATTCTTCTAGTTCCCTTTTTTGAGTTAATAACCCAGAAGAACTATTTTTACTGTCTCCTCCTGAAACAACACCTTGGGAATCAAAAATTTCTCCGGCCTGTGTCACAACAACGCCTTGAAAATCAGGTTTTGTATATAATCCCAATGCCGTTTCTAAATCTTCTACTAGCACAACATCGCCTAAAAGATGATCAATAATCGGTTTATATTCCGGAGAACATTGAACCATATCTTTTAATTTACCTCTAACTGCAGGATTGCCATTTAAAACTATTGGTGGTTTTTCAAAAGGCCTAGGAATTTTGGGGATGAAAGATCCTCTACCCGAGTTATTGGTTTTTAAATAATTGATGGCCTGCAAACTATCCGCATAGGAATCAACAATAACGCTTTGTAAACGATTTCCCAGTACCGCTTCTAAGGCCGGTTCAACTTCCTCCGATGCCTTTAGAACATCTACCATTAACTCCAACAAACCCGGCAACCGATCTCCATTGGCATTAGACATTAAAACTTTGACCCCTTCGTCAAACCCTTCAAATTTCTGGCGAAGAGCTTTTAACGAATCGAAGTAAGAGTTACGTGAAAAATAATCTTCGCGGATTTTTTCATATTCCTCTTCGCGTAAATGAAGTTGGTTTTTGTTATCTTGTATCTTCTCTTTAAGTTCTTCTCCACTCAATTTTAGAGTTTCAAGAGTTTTGCACTTTTCGTCATACAAGCTTTCGGCATTTTTCGCTAAAACTTCGGTCTTTTCCTTTTCTTCAACCGACTCCAGGCGCTCGCGTTTTAATTTTTCCGATCTGGATTCAATGTTTTCGATTCTCGTTTCCAAAACAGAACATGAATTGTTTTTCTGAGCCAATTGGGCATAGATTTCGCGGTTCCTATCTTCTTTATTTCTAAGAAGGCTTTCCTCTTCTCTTAGAGCTTCTCTTTTTTCTTCAGTTCTTTTAGCTAAATCTTCGCAGGTTTTTTCCTGTGAATCTATTTCTCCGGAAACATTACCCAATTCAGCGCGTTGAGAAACTGTTCCCAACTCAAGTTCTTGAATTTCATTTTTCATTTCAAAGATTTCATTCTCAGCGGATTTGGAATCTTTTTCTGCCGATTCAACCTGAGTTTGCTTAAGATCAATACTATGCTCATCTTTAGAAATTTGACTTGCAAGGTTTTGAACAGCGTCTTTTTTATAGCTAATTTGAGTCTGCAATTCGCTAATCTCTTCTTTCAGTTCTTCAATTCTATTTTCCACTGAAGAGGTCGAAGAAGTTAACTGAACCTTTTTATCCTCAAAAACCGCTAATTCTTTTTCCAATTTTTCTAATTCTTTTCGAAATTGACGTATTTTTTGTGAAAAAAGGTTTAACGAGAAATTTTTTAACTCTGCTCGATATCGTTTATAACGCTCCGCCTTATCAGCCTGCCTTTTTAAAGAATCTGTTTGTCTAGAAAGCTCTTGAACAATATCGGTTATTCTAAGCAAGTTTTGCCTAGATGCATTGAGCTTAAGCTCCGCTTCGTGTTTACGATGTTTAAACTTTAAAATTCCTGCCGCTTCTTCAATTAGATATCGACGCTGTTCGGGCTTTGCAGAAATAATCTCCTGGACGTGGTTTTGTTCAACAATCGTCATAGACCGCGAACTTACTCCCAATTCCAGAAACAAATCGATAATATCTTTTAACCGACACGGGACTTGATTGATGAAATATTCGCTATCTCCAGACCGATGGTAACAACGCGTCACTTTAACTTCTGTTCCCGTTAGAGGAACATTAGCTACCCTTAACCCCATTGGTATATCTTCTAATACCAAAGAAATTTCGGCTCGGTTCAGCGGTTTTCTTGAAGCGCTACCGTTAAAAATCAGATCTGTTAATTTTTGACCACGCAGAGCTCGCGAGTTTTGTTCTCCGATTACCCAACGGATAGCGTCGGAAATATTACTTTTACCGCATCCATTTGGGCCTACAATTGCCGTAAATCCTTGAGTAAAATCCAATTTGGCATTTTCTCCAAAGGATTTAAATCCAATTAACTCTAAACTTTTTAACTTCATAGCTTTATTAAAGAGATTTGTTTTTCAATTAGTTGGAGTGCGTATTACCGGAACTTTATCTCAATAAATTCCGATTGTAAAGTAGATTATACCACTGCTAGTGTATTTTTTCCATTATACATACTATATCTTGTACCAATTCAATATTATGATATTGAGGTTTTTATTCAATCATTTATACTTGGATCCAACCAAAATGAAATTTAGTTGGAAATGTTTGTTTTTTTTAACTAAATTCAATGCAATCGCAGATGACAAAAAATGGGTTTCAATTTAATATAGATTTGGATATATCCAAATATCGGAACCCTTGCAGGAGGCAAAGTAATGATTCATATTTATCAATACAATAAATGCGGTACCTGTAGAAAGGCTAAAAAGTTTTTGGATGATCGAGGAATCAAGTATAAGAATACCGATATCACTTTAAATCCCCCTCCAAAAAAAATATTAAAACTAGCTATAAAAGAATTTGGAATTAAAAAACTCTTCAACACTAGCGGAGTCGAATATCGAGAAAAAAAGATTAAAGATAAGATCAAAGATATGACGGAAAAAGAAGCCCTTGAACTTCTTTCGCAAAATGGAAGGCTGGTTAAAAGACCCATCGCCTATGAAGGCGACAAGGTTTCAGTAGGTTTCAACGAGGAAGAATTTAATTCGAATTGGGCTTCTTAAATTTACCATGATCCTACTGACAAACCGAATCAAACAAGAGTTTCCCGTTATTAAAGGAGAACCGCCAACTGATGATATGACCGCGGCTGTAATGATTATTATTTATTTAAAAGAAGGAAATCCTTACATTATATTGATCCGTCGATCGCGAGACTTACGCCGCCACCCAGGAGAGATCGGTTTTCCTGGCGGAGTTTATGAAGAGGAGGACCAGAATCTTCTCGTAACGGCTCAAAGGGAAACATTCGAAGAAATTAACATTTGGGTGGAAGAAGCCTTAATAATAGGACGTCTAGATAAAGTTAAAACCTTAACCGGTTATGAAATAACTCCTTTTGTCGCTTTAATCGATCATTGTCCAGTTTATGAACCTAATTTTGACGAAGTAGAACACGTTTTTGATATCCCTTTATTTCCATTACTCACAACCCAACACCCGGATACCGGTTTCAAAGCCTCTATGAAAATGATTGCCTTCTGGTACAAAGAAAACAGAATTTGGGGGGCAACCGCTAAAATACTTCGCCAATTAGCAGGTTTAAAAGGCTATTAATCATACTCGTGGTTCGCGCATACTTTTTGCCAAGCAAGTATAAGAGAGAAATAAAGATTTAACTTGTTTAGATAAAATCTACATGAAAAAAATAAACTTATTGTTTCTTGCTCCGAATTGGAGAGTCGGTCTTATTCGAGCTTTCCAAAGCGCTTTAAGTTCTTTGCCTCCGGGTAATAAACTTGCTGGAGCCGATAGCAATATCTATTCTCCCGCCTTAAAAATATTAAACACTAAAAAAATTATTCCTAGGTTTAACGATCCCGATTGTCTTGAAGCTCTTTTATCGTTTTGTCGGCAAGAACTCATTAACGCCGTCATTCCATTAACCAATCGAGCTATCGAATACCTTGATCAGAATAGACAATCTTTTGAAAATCTGAACATTCAACTCTACATAAACGATTCAGACGTAATTTCTATTTGTCACGATAAAGAAAAACTTTCCAATTTTTTTCAGCAAAAAGAAATTCCTACGCCCGATCCATTCGACCCTTTATCTCCAAAGTATCCGTTATTGTCCAAACCCAAAAAAGGAGAGGGAAGTAAAGACTGTATCTTCATAAAAGACAAAATAGATTTAGAATATTACAAGACAAAATTCCCCGATCAAATCCTGCAACAATTCATAGAAGGAGACGAATATACAATAGATTGGTTTTCGGATTTGAGCGGACTTCCTTTAGTAATAGCTCCTAGAAAGAGAATTGAAACTAGGGCGGGTGAGGTCACTCTCAGTCAAATTGATTTGGACAAAGAGATAATCCTACAAGCAAAAAAGATGGCAAGCGCTTTAGAACTAAAGGGCCCATGTAATTTACAGGGCTTTAAAGAATCTTCAGGTCGTTTTTTATTTACGGATGTAAACTTAAGATTTGGAAGCGGTTCCGTTCATTCAATTGCTCAAGGGGCGGATATTCCAAATCTAATTTTTAGGGAGCTTGCGGAAGAAAAACTGGAATTTAACCAAGCTTCAATTAAGGATGGGTCGGTAATGTCTAGGTACAATGATGGTTTTTATTTCTAAGACCCCTCTGAAGAATTGAAATGGTCTTCAAATAAATATCTTAATTCTTCAATGCCATTTTCAAGGGTAAACCCTGTAATCTTTGCAAAACCGTCAAGAATTAATAAACTGTTAATATTCGCATCGCCAGACGACATGTTTTTTATTCGACCGGCCAATCCTAAGTTCACGATACTAACTTGCTCCAACTCATCCGCTAATTCTTGCCAATCAATTTTTGGAAAAACGTTTTTATCTTTATTTTGTAAATATTTTTTCAGCAAAAAAACTGAAGCGGACCTAAAAGTCGTTTCCTCAGAAGAAGCGAAAGGAAGATGATATCTAACCATCGGCCTTAAAGTGGACAACACTGGGCAACCGCTTGTGACATTCACAATTCCAATCATGCTGGAGATTCCCGATTGCAAGCTAGTTTCCTTAAAATAAACTCGTTCAGGTACTTTTGCTATCACCTTTACTTCTTCAAAAGAAAAACTTGCTTTAAAGCTATCCAATATATAATAGTATTCTTTCGCGACCGGACAGAACGGCGAATCTTTAGATTTTAAAGTACAATTTGAGCACTTATGATTATCAAGTTGCGTCCATTCAGGAAGATTGCTGGGATCAACGGTGGATTTTAAGGCCAAACTATTACTATCTAGTTTAAAGAGAAAATCCCTAGTGGAATTGTCTGGAAATCGAAACTGATATCGTATTTCGAAATCTTCAGATGACATGAAGCGGCTTTCTATTTATTGACTGGATCGCTTTTCCCAATAGAGCGCCTAATTTAGGTAAGAAATGAGAAAAAGGAATCAAAAATTGAATCAAATGCCCGTAAACTAAAGAAAAATCGTTTTAAGGGTTTTTGCTTTATCCATATTATCAGAGTTTTAGAACCAAAAAAACAAGCAAAATTAAAGGCAGCAACTCAAATTGAACCGAGCTAAAGAAAGATTAATATTTGCCCTGGACGTACCGGATATAAATGAGGCTGTACGGCTAGTTAAAACTTTAGATGGACATGTAGGATATTTTAAAATTGGTTTGGAATTATTTGTTGCAGAAGGTCCTTCTGTAATTCAAGCGGTTACTAAAAATAGTTCGGCAGAAATCTTTTTAGATTTAAAATTACATGACATTCCAGCCACCGTTTCGGGAGCTTTACGATCAGCATCAAAATATCCAATCCGTTTTGTAACTGTGCATTGCGACCACCCTAATCTTTTGCAAAATAAAGAGTCTTTGCGGAAAAACATGGATATTTTAGGAATTACTATCCTTACAAGTACATCTCCAGAACATTTATCGCTTTTAGGCTTTTCTCAGAATATTAGCCTTCCCCAATTAGCCACTGAAAGAGCCGAAATAGCTCAAAGAGCAGGATGCACTGGCGCCGTTTGTTCCGCTAAGGAAGTTGGAAAAATTCGCCAAGCCTGTGGCCCCGACTTTTTGTTAATTGTTCCTGGAATCAGACCTCAATGGGAAGGAATATCCACTGACGACCAAGCTCGTGTTTCGACTCCCGAACAGGCTATAAAAGATGGCGCAGACTATATTGTTGTGGGCAGACCCATACGCAATGCTATAGATCCAAAGGAAGCCGCACAAAAAATCGTTAAAGAAATTGAACAAGGTTTGGTTTTTAGCGATCGAGAAAAATCTAGTAATTGATTTTTAAACAATCCTATCCAACGTTCTATTGATGGCGGTAATTTAACAAATTTGATATGATAACGGTGTTTTCTAAAATCGATTTTAAATAAACTTCCCGGTCCCTTCAATCCATTTTTATAAATCAATTACATTCTTCAGTTACCTTATTAAAACCAATAAACTTTAAAAAACCAAATGGTTATTAATTTCATCTATCTTTTGTCATTAGTGGTTTGGATTGGTTCTATAGTCTTTTTTTCGTTTTTCGCCGCTCCAGTAATATTTAAAACCTTAGAACGAGAAAAGGCTGGGGAAGTTGTCGGAATTATATTTCCTAGATATTACTTAATTGGCTATATTTCAGGCGTTATTGCTCTAGCAATTTTGTTAATAACCTCTCAATCTTTCACAGACATAAAACTAGTTCTTATCCTTATTATGTTGAGTTGTTCGGTTATTGCCGGCCAAGTAGTTGGCCCAAAAGCAAGAAATCTAAAACCAATGATTAAAAGCGAAGAAGATTCGGAAAAACTTGAGGAATTAAAAGCTAAATTCAGTAAATTGCATTCGCTATCCGTCAAATTAAATGGCGCAGTACTTCTCCTTGGACTGGTATTACTTGGGTATACGGCAAAAGGACTATCTCTTGGTTAAATTTAATCTATTTTTATTTTTCAAATGAATATTTTAGGAATTTCAGCGTTTTACCATGATTCTGCAGCTTGTCTAGTCCAAGATGGAGAAATAACAGCTGCCGCACAAGAAGAGCGTTTCACTCGTAAAAAGCACGACGCATCTTTTCCTCACAAAGCTGTCGAATATTGCCTCCAAAAAGGCGACATTGGCGTCGAAGATTTAGATTATGTCGGTTTTTACGACAAGCCGTTTATTAAATTTGAAAGAATTTTAGAAACTTACTTAAGCGTCGCCCCCCTTGGATTAAAATCCTGCCTCAAAGCAGTGCCTTTATGGCTAAAAGACAAACTTTGGACACGTCAAAATATTCGAAATAATTTGGATTATTCAGGGTCTGTGATGTTCGCCGAACACCACGAATCTCATGCCGCTAGTGCATTCTATCCTTCGCCGTTTGAAGAAGCCGCTGTTTTAACTATGGATGGAGTTGGAGAGTGGGCAACAAGCAGTATCAGCATTGGTAAAGGAAACAAACTTGAACTCATAAAAGAATTACAGTTTCCGCATTCTCTTGGATTGCTTTATTCGGCCTTTACCTATTACTTAGGCTTTAAAGTTAATAGCGGCGAATATAAAGTAATGGGACTAGCGCCTTATGGAAACCCTAAATATGTCGACCTCATTAGAGAAAACTTGATAGACCTAAAAGACGACGGTTCGTTTCGAATGGACATGTCTTATTTTAATTATCTAGCGGGTCTTACAATGACCAACCAAAAATTTGACAAATTATTTGGAGGACCTGCTCGCCAGGGAGAATCCAAACTCACTCAAAGAGAAATGGATATTGCGGCGTCGTTACAAGTAATTACCGAAGAAATCATGGTGAAAATGTCACGCTATGTTCGCAACCTCACTGGTATGAAAAACCTTTGCCTTGCCGGTGGAGTCGCCCTAAATTGTGTCGGAAATGGGAAAATACTGCGGGAAAAAGTTTTTGACGAAATCTGGATTCAACCTGCCGCGGGCGACGCCGGAGGCGCTTTAGGAATAGCGCTCTACATATGGCATCAAGTATTGAATAGTTCGCGTAAAGTTAATGGTAGCGATTCGATGAAAGGATCTTATTTAGGTCCTGAATTTGATAAAGAATCTATTCGAGCATTCCTACAAAAAGATGAAATTCCATTTAAAGAGCATCAAGATAACGAGTTAATCCAAACCGTTGCAACACATTTAAAAGACGAAAAGGTGATCGGTTGGTTTCAAGGGCGAATGGAATTTGGTCCTAGATCCTTGGGAGGAAGAAGTGTTCTTGGCGACGCAAGAAGCAAAAAAATGCAATCCGTTATGAACTTGAAGATTAAATATAGAGAATCCTTTCGCCCTTTTGCTCCTTCTGTTTTGCGAGAGAAAGTAAGCGAATGGTTCGAAATGGACGCATCTAGCCCTTATATGTTATTAGTCGCTCCCGTAAAAGAATCTCGAAAAATTGCAATGACAGAAGAACAAAAGGAATTATTTGGGATTGATTTATTAAATATTCCGCGCTCAGACATTCCCGCCGTAACCCATGTAGACTACACCGCACGTATCCAAACGGTAGAAAAGAACACCCATCCTCGTTACCATGCACTATTGGAAAGTTTTGAAAAACAAACCGGATGTCCCATCATCGTTAATACCTCCTTCAACGTTCGAGGGGAGCCCATCGTATGTACTCCCGAAGACGCTTTCCGCTGTTTCATGAGAACTGAAATGGATTATTTGGTTTTAGGTAACTTTGTTCTTGATAAACGAGAACAAAAGCCATTAGAAGGCGACACCGATTGGAAAAACGAATTTGAGTTGGATTGATTTTTTAGATCAGCTTTTCCATAATACCTTGCATTAAAGCGGTAATTCCTTTAGATTAAAAGCTTTACAAGTACCCAACAAAACTGAATAAACTCTTATATATCATATGAAACACATCTACATGGAAACATTTGGCTGTCAGATGAATGTGGCAGATTCCGACCGAATGGAACAACTTTTGTTCCAATCCGGCTATTTGCGCACACCTGCCAAAGAGGACGCCGATTTGATATTGGTCAATACCTGTTCAATACGGGATAAAGCGGAACATAAAATCTATTCGCTAGTTGGATCTATTAGGCCACTGAAAAAGGCTAATCCAGACATGATGCTTGCCCTTTCAGGTTGCTTAGCTCAGCAGGAAGGGGAAACTCTGGTAAAAAAGTTTCCTTATCTAGATATGGTTCTAGGGCCGGACTCAGTAGAACATGTCGTGGAAGCGGTTGATTACGTAAAAACTCAAAAAAAACCTTTAGTTTGGACAGAGTTTGACCAAGAAAAAAAGTATTCTATCCCAATCAGCAACGAACCAGCGGCTAAACTTACTGGCCCCAGCGCTTATGTAAATATTATTAAAGGGTGCGATAAGTTTTGCTCGTTTTGTATAGTTCCTTTCACTAGAGGCCGAGAAAAGTCTCGAGAAGCCTACGAAATCTACGAAGAAGTGAGGCAATTAGTTGACCGAGGAGCTAAAGAAATCATCTTATTGGGTCAAAATGTAAACTCTTATGGAAAAAGAGATTTGATCCGTCCCACTCCATTTCATGAACTATTGTATGGTATCGCCGAAATTCCTGGAGTAGAAAGACTTCGATTCACCACAAGTCACCCAAAGGACTTTACCAAAGAAGCGGCTCGCGCATTTAAAGATTTAGATATTTTAGTCAATCAACTCCATTTACCCGTTCAAAGCGGAAATGATAGAGTTTTAGAAAGAATGCGGCGCGGTTACACGGTCAATGAATACAAAGCCTTGATCGATCTATTAAAACTAGAGGCTCCTGATATTACATTTTCGACTGATATCATAGTTGGATTCCCGGGAGAAACCGACCAAGAATTTGAAAATACCTTAGAACTGATGGAATGGGCAGGATTTGACAGCAGTTACATGTTTTCTTATAGCCCTAGACCAGGGACTCCAGCAACAGAAATGGAAGACTCCGTTCCCATGGAGGTTAAAAAGGAGCGTTTGCAAAGAACAATAGACCTTCAAAAGTCATTATCTGACCGAAATGGGAAAAAATATGTAGGGCAAGTAGTAGAAGTTCTAGTGGAAAGCGAAACTATCCATAAAGACAATGATTTTAAAGGAAGGTCTCCACATTATTGGATGGTTAACTTTTCTGGTGGAAAAGAGATTTTGAAACCTGGAAATTTGGCAAAAGTTTATATAGAATCAGCTTCAGGCCATGCTTTAAAAGGAATTTACCGCTCGCCAAACTAAATTTCCTCCTTATTCCGCCTTTTTTATTTCCTATTAAAAAAATTTTAAAAAAAGTTTAATTTTTAATTAAAGTTTTCAAACCGTCTGCCGATACGTGAGTTAGGGACCTTATCCCCTATTTTTTCGGAGCCTGGTTTCTCCTGAAAAAATAATAGTAACCTGGTTTATTAAGAAAGGAAATGCCATGGAAACAAACGCGGTCGATCCATTAGGCCCGGCGGGAAAACCGTCTGCAAATAAGCCGTCCGCGAATCCTAGGCCATCACAAACGTCCGATCAAGGAAAGACGAATTCTGGCGAGGATTCGGTGACACTTTCGAGCGCTTCTCGGGCAGCAGCGTTAGCGCAAAAGCTTCAAAATAGTGGCGGAGAAGAAAATCGACGAGAAAATTCATCGTCGAATAACGAAAACCAGTCCAGCCCAACGAATTTGAGGCGATTATCGATCACTGATAACCAACAGGTAGTATTGAAGATCATTGATCCTTCGACAAGGAACGTGGTTAAACAACTTCCAACGGAAGAATTGATCCGATTACGCGAAGCGGTACGTAGCGCGAACGAAAGTGCAGTTCAAATTCAAGAAACTGAATAAAGATAAATAAGGAGGGATTATGCCAATCGACGGAATAGGAAATGCAACATTGTTAACCCGGGCAAACACAACATCGACTTCGGGTATCTCCGAAAATAGAGAAACATCTTCGGCGAATTCAAGTGGAACGGCTTCTCAAACAACAGGGGAATCTTCTGCATCGGTAATTCCAACTACCCCAGCTGAAGGCACAACCCAAGAAGGAAATTCGGAAGGCGCTTCCAATTTCAATTCTTCGGCCAGTGCAGTAGATACGTCGGCATCCGAGGTAGAATCTAACGAAAGCGGAAGCTCGCAACAACGAGTGGATTTGACAGTCTAATTTTTAAAGCTTTTCGAAATCTCAAACTTCAAAAATAAGTTTTAGATTTTATATATATTTAGCTTGAAGCGGCGGTCATGAATCGCCGCTTTATCTCTTCTGGCGTATGAGTAACGCGGCCTGTATTGTGGTCAAAATTAGGCTCCACCTTTACTAAAATAAAAGACGGTCCTTCTGAATCTAAAGCGCTCCGAAGCGCTTTTTTTAATTCGTCTAATTCAGTAACAGCCAACGAACTCTTGTAACCGGCGCTTTCTGCAATTTTTTGCAATTCAATCCTACCTGATAGAGTTTTTTGATTCCCAGTAGATTCATACACTCCATTATCGATAGTCACATGCACAAGGTTTTTAGGAGCTGCAGCGGCAATCATCGCTAAAGTGCCCATTGCCATTAAAACATTTCCATCTCCATCAAGAATGACTGTCTTTTTATTCGGTTGCGCAAGAGCGACTCCTAGGCCCATAGACGAGGCCAATCCCATAGAACCGATCATATAAAAATTCGCTTCTCGATCCCTTGCATTGAACGCTTCTCTCCCTATGAAACCATTGGCGTTTACCACAGGTTGATCGTCTAACTCAGCCATTACTGCGGCTATAGCTTCACTCCCTTTCATCAAAAAATCCTTTTTTTATCAAAATAGTGAACGGTAATTCGTCTTCTACAATAATTTGGCGCGCTTTAGTCATCACCTCGTCTAAATTATCTTGAGTCAAAACAGAATGTTCCATTCCCGAAGTTTCCAGGAGTTTTTCGTTTATATCGCCCATAATAATATGTTCGGGAGCGTCTTTTCCTCCACACCCTCGCCAACTCATAATAACCAGCATAGGAATCTTATAAATCAAGTTTAACGAAGTGAATGCGTTTAAACTATAACCCAATCCAGAATTCTGCATAAGTAAAACGGGAAGCTTTCCGCCCATGTAAGCGCCAGAACATAATCCCACAGCGGCATCTTCGCGGACGGAAGCTAGATAAGGGAATTCATCTTGGCTCTCCAATATAGAAAACAACCCAGCTAAAAGCGAGCAAGGAACCCCAGTATAAAAATTAAAACCTTCTTGGGTTAATCGATTAAAAAAAGTCTGAGAATTTAGCACGTTAAAATAAAGAGAGGGAAATTACCAATTATCTACGGAACGTTCTCCGCCATATTGAACTTGAAGTTGATGAATCAGCTTTATGTACTCTTTGATGCCTTCTAAACCTTTGAACTCAACGCCCAGCTCCTTAGCCGCTTCGGAACTCATTGGAACGCCTTCCTGACCTCTAACCCCCTGGGCTTCGCCAAATGAATCAATGATTTCGGCAATCAATTCCCCAAGATCTAAATTATGAATGTGGCCATCCACCAAATGGTAAGCAGATTTTGCATCGGTTTTCCCAATGACTTTTTCAATTGCCTGACAAACAGCGTCGACCGAAACGTACTTCGTGCTACCTTTCAAATCAACATTATAATTAGTCGCTAGATAATCGACCGTTTGGAACCATTCAGATTTATCTATATCGGGCTTCACACCGTATATAGTTACTGGCCGAAAAATGGTTAAATCAAACGCGCGCGCCTTATGATACGAAAAACAAAAAGCCTCGATCGCAGATTTAATGGCTCCAAACAAACCTGCAGGATGAACTGGATGATTTTCGTCTAGTGGATTATCGGAAGAAACCGACGGCAACACATCCCCAAAAATAGCGCAAGCGCTCATAAAAATAAACTGTTTTACCTTAGCTTTTTTTGCCGCTTCCAGCAACTCATAACTACCGTTAACATTTGTTTTTACTAATTCGTCGGCAGTCTGAACCGGTCCCGGAAAATGCGCCAAGTGAATTACAGTGTCGGCGTCTGCCACTAACTTCGCTAGCGAATCCTTGTCGTTTAGATCTCCAATCACATAATCTATGTCTTCAAAAGGTTTCAAATGTTCAACAACGCTAGATTCGCGAATCAATGCGCGAATATTATATTTTGAACCTTCCGGGTTTTCCTTATCCAATCTTCGAACAAGATGGGATCCGACCATCCCTGTAATTCCAGTTAAAGCAATATTCATCACAAACTCCGATAAACTGCAGATTGCATATTAAATTTAAAAAGGGATCGGGAAGTCCGGGTCAAAACGTGGTTATGTTATGTGCGGAGAAAAAGCCCCAGACCAAACACAAAGCTTTGAAGGAATGATTATCCGGTTTTAAAGAATCTTCCCGATTTGTAAATAGATCATTATGGGAAGAGACCTATGGGAAGTCAACCGGTTTTTAATATAGAATAACGAAAGTCAAAAACTAGTTTGCCGTTTTAACAAAGTTTATTACAAAGCGGTAATGGTAACATTGTCAAAGCGGTTTACCGAAGTCTGGGTGGCAACACCCACTTTACCTGATGAAAAAGTAGAATCTGACACCGTCAAATCCCAATCGGCTGGTTCCGAAGATCCAGTTACCCAAAATTTTGCTTGAATACTTTCGCCTTCCGCTCTGACTTTAAGATAATGCGTGGTGTTTTTTAAAGAATCCAACGTAACGTTAAGGGTAGTTTCAGGACTCAACGTGGTTTCGGTTCCACTCTCCACTTTAACCACTTGCAATTTAAGTTCTTCAACCGCATTGTTGCCATTTCCCGTCACGCTTGAATAAATTTGTACTCGATAATAGTTTTGGTCGTCATCGCCTTGGTGTCGTATTACCATGCCCGAATAATCTCCATCAGACATTCCAGATCCGTTTTTTCCAACTAAATCTACTTGCGCTTCATAATTTGTAGACAAACATCCTCCATCGTACACGGCAATGCCCGATCCATTGGCGGCGCTATGATAAACATTTGTGCCAGATGTACTAATATTCCAATTAGTTTGGCCATACTCGGTCCAGTTTGGAATAGTATTACCTGAGGCATTTTCAAAATCCTCTGTGGCAATGTTATCGCCCGCCGAAATACCTGTGGTAAATGCAATAGGAACTGAATTATAAATTGGCCGACTTTGTCCATCAACCGTTACCGTAGTATTTGAAGAAAGCGTAATAGTTTTAATAGATTCGCTAAAATCGTAAGTTAAAGTAGTCTCCGCCGATCCACTTGTTCCAGTAGTGGAGGAAGTCGAAGAAAGGGTTCCATCGCTTGCCGTAAAAGTCAAAGTTTCTCCCGACATAGGCTGTCCCTGATTATCAACTAAATTAGCCGTAACTGTTGAAGTCGTGGATGGACAAGCCACACTGGTTGGACTTGCAGCCAAGGAAATTGAACCCCAAGGGGATAACGACAAGTTTCTAGGCGAAATTTTCGCGGTGAAACTTTTTCTGTGATAAGCGTCGTTATAGCTAGATGATCCTCCGTAAGTAGCGACGCTGTTAGTCGTATAAGTTCCACTGGATAAAAACTCCGCTTTAGGATCCGGTTTTTTACTTCGTACTAAAAGATCCATATCTACACGCCGTATATCATTGAGTTGAGATTCAGAACTGGAGAAATTATATGACAATGTAGGATCAGTATTAGGATTTTCTTCATCGCGAGGCAATAATTTTAAGTTTTTATTATAATAGGATAAAATAAAATTATCGACATTCCTAACAACCACCGACTTAGTGTAACCGCTATCGTCATTATTGAGAGTGTACTTATATAAATTGTAAGGTGGATTATTTAAACTCAATTCAATGCTATAGGATCGGTACTCGTCGCTAGCCACATTACCATCGCTATTCTGGTCAAAATAAGCGCCTACAGTAAAAGATTCGGTAACGGTGCCTGACGCTTCCGAAACGGCATAAACAAATACTTCGTCATTTTGGATAGTTCCATCGTTATCTTCGTCATAAACTACGCTAACATAATGGTCAGAGGCGGCTAAAAAGCGTCTACCACGAAATACGTTATAGCCCGAATTCATTATCGATTTTGAAAGAAATTCTTTGGTCGCTATCCCCGCAGTTTCTAATTCAGAATCTTGGGTTTGCCGTTCAAAAGTAACTCGCTCACTTTGAAGAATTCCCGCCATAATGGCAATTATGAGAAGCGTCAATCCTGCCGCCATAACGAGTTCTACCATAGTAAAACCGCTTTGATCTTGCCAGGAAAACCCCGTTTGATTATCAGATTTAAGAGATCGCATCATTCTATTTGTCCCACCCTTTCAACGCTAAAAATCGAAGGAATAAAAGGAGGCCAATAAGAGGGATTTTGGAAGTTTACATCCCATCCCCAAGTTCGAGTAGGGGCTGTATAAACAGGGCATCCATAGCTCCAACTTCCCGTTGCCTGAGAGCTAGACCATAAATTAATAAACGCTCCATTAATATAGGCCGTTTTGCCAGACCAACTTTCGTGCATTCTTGGGTAGTTTTCCAAACCTCCGCTATAGGTTCCGCCTCCTTCAGGCGTTGGCACATTTCCTCCGAAAAAGGCAGCGTTATAAGTAGTATTAGAGGCCGAATTACACCCACCAGGATCGGACCAACTGTTTGACATAATATTGATAGCGTCGCCTATTAAGGCAACTCCCCGAGTGGAGACCGTATTAAAATCGCCTTGTATATAAATAGCATTATCGGAGGCCACTGTGGTTTCGTCTAACAATTGGGGAGTAACGCTTTTTACTAAACGGATCGCTTCCATTGGATCGGAATCGTTAGCAGAATTAGCGTTAGCAGATCTAGAAGCGTAAACTAATATTCCGCCTCCTCCATCGCTATCGGAAGCAGAATTTAGGCTCAAACCTTGGTTACTCAGGTATTCGGCATACCATTGTTCAAGCAAATTCAAGTCGATATCCGTAAAACTAACAGCCCGGCCTTCCCGATTATCGGTAAACGCGCTGGTAGATTCGTATATGGGCGGCGAGTCAACATTAGAACTTGATACTCCTTCCGATATACTGGGAGGATTCGTTGTCAATAAACTGGTAACATCGGTATTAGCGCTGGGTTGGGAAACGGTTACGGTAATACCGCTGCCAACCCCGCCGGTTCCCACAATTTTAATACCGTCTACATTTGAAGCCTGAGGATCGCCAGCTCGAGTTTCATAAAAACCGCCGCGACTAAAAGCTGTTTTATTTGTAGCCGACAAAATATCTTCGTTAACCAATACGTAATTACCGAATCGCGCTTCTTCGCTTTCTTCGTTAGTTTTAGTAATATCTCCGGTAAAAACAGTGGTCGGAGTAAAACTAGTTCCCGTGCTCGCCGTTTTTACAACTACATGGTCGCCTGAATAAGTGGAACCATTATTTTTTCTTTTTAAATAAATACTACCTGTTGCGGTCATAGCGTGCGGAGAAATAATTCCCGATTCGTCATAATTTCGCAGATTAAAATAATTATTGGTTCCTACATAGATATCGCCGTTAGAATGAATTCTTCCCCAACTATTTAATGTCGGTCCAGGGAGTATTTCTAAATCAGCCGCGTTACCGCTTCCTCCATAAAAGATAAAAAATTGGACCAATGGAGTTTCAAGGATCCGGATTGTCTCTTTAAGATCGTTTCTGGAAGTGTCCTTATTAGAAACCGATTTAGCCTCGATTTCATATGTATGAGCGTAATGGTTAATTAAGTTATTTCCGCTAACAGTTTGATAAACAAACTTTCCAGAAGGATTTGTTACTTTATAAGAAACCGTATAATTATTAAATGTTCGCGAAATAAACCCATCGCCATCGGCTCCAGTATAGTCTGCCGACTTTGTATAGGTACTTAGATTTTCAAATTCTGTAATAATAGCGTCGACCGCCAAATCCAACCCCACTTCTGCAGAATAGAATGCTCTTTTTATCTTCTTATGAGAATCCGAACTCAGTATGTTCAGATTTGCGGATTGCAAAGACCCTAAGGCTAAAATAGCCAATAGAGAAATAATAGCCAGAAACATAATGAGCGAAATTCCTCTCTCATTATTTAGAACTGACCGCAATAATTTTTCTTGATTTGATTTGGTATTCACCTCAACACCTATTTTGATTTTAGATAAATTGTCTACGGTGTAATAGCGTCGCAAGCTGAACGCTTTTTGATTGTCCCTTCATATCGGTCCAAGTTACCTCCACTGTCGCTTGTATAACTCGAATTTGATCCGGAGTGTCGAATGAAACATCCCCAGTTGCAACAGCGTTTGTGGTGGTATCGTAAACTTCTAAAGTCCAAGTTCTTGTGTAAATATCTTCTGTATCGCTGGTGGAATACTTATAAGCGCTACCGCGAGTCATTGAAGCCAACATCCCCGTTTGCGAAGTGACATAAGAAAACCCATAATCGCCTCCGGTGGCTTCATTGGTTGACAACCGCTTTATTTCTTCCATTTTATTACTGGCCAACTGCGTAGCTTTATTTTCTTGTTCCGCTCTTTTGTTAAAATATGAAACGTTTCCAGCGGACGAAAGAAATGCAACCAGAGCTACCGCTAAGATTAAAAGGCCAATAGCGACTTCCAGCATCGAAACTCCGCTTTGGTTTTTAATTACCTGCGCAACTCGGCTCAAAGCGCGTACTTTTGAGAATTTTTCTTTATTATTTATCATGCCCATGGTCCTGGCGAAGCTCCAGAAGAATATTTCCAATATTCCACGGCGCCCGTTGCTTGAACAACGCTAACCGCTCTCATAAGATCGTTTTTAACCGATAAATCATCCGATGGCAGGACGTAAACGGAACCGCTTTCCCCCGCGCTCCCTCTCGGATTAAAGGTAATTTTTTTATCGCCACCCATTGATACGCCAGAGGATAATGGATTCCCATCGACATCGCTAACGCCACTATTAGTGCCAAAAATAATTTTGTCCTTCAAAGTTACAGTATTAACGTCTTCTCCAGCATCTTGCGTTCCATCGTCATTAGTATCTACATGAATAGTATATTGGTGGGACCCAGAATTTTGAAAAGTAACAATAACATTGTTATGATTCCTAATTGCCTTTGACCGAGCGAATTGCAAATCAAAATAGATTTGGCGAGCAACAGCTTCAACGCGATTTCTTTCTATCCACGCGTTCATATTAGGAATAGCAAAAATTGCCACAATTCCAATTACCGCTAAAACACCCAACATTTCAAACAAGGTAAACCCATTTTGTTGACTGATTGGGTTACAGTCTTGTTCCAGTTCTTTTTTTGTGAGTTTTTTTAATTTCATAGTTTTTCGGATTGGAAAAATTTTCTTTAACGTTAATAAAGCAATTTGAATGCCAACCTAAACCGGAAACTTACAAAGCCTAATTTATCAAGGGAATTATCTTATTATTATAACTTGATTTGAAATTCCATCAAGAAAATACAAACAAAAATTGTATTTTTTATTGAACATTGTTTAATAATTCATACACCGGTATTTAAATAATGCACAAGGAAAGTTATTAATAAAATAAATTAAGCTTTAGGACCTTGATTGGTTGAATTGCGGCTGAGGAGGCTAAATGCAACCATTGCAGTAAACATGGTTGGCGCAATATGGGCTGGAAAGTTAATGCAGGAAAAACCGGTAAATATCCCTAAGGAAGCGCAAAGTATTATAGTATCTTTTTCAAATGATTTTATCTGTCTTAAAGGGCTAATCATCGTTCCTATTAATAAAACAAGTCCAACTATTCCGGTTTCATAAAGAAACTGTAATCCATCATTGTGAGCATAGGTAAAAGTCCCAAAAGATTTAAACTTTTGTTTTGCCGGAAACTTAATTTTGAAAGTACCCAGGCCATGACCTATTAACCAACGCTCTTTGTATTGATCAAATATTTCTTTATAAATTTGTAGTCGTATTTTTACCGAAGGACCGATGCCAGCGGCTAAATTGCGATTTCCATGCGTAGAATTGTATTTTAGAGCCAAAACTGCAGATATCATGAAAACCAATGCAACCAAAATCCAGGGAACCTGTTTTGATTTTAAAAAATAAAAAACAAAAGGGAATGTTACCAAAATATAACTCAGCCAATCGTTAGGATTGCCAAACATCCCATTAATACGTAATAATTGACCGCCTTTGGCGGGTAAAACCCATTCCAGTTTGGTTTCCAACAAGTTTCCCGATTTCTTATAAACGATGGCCTTTAAATAATTTTTTCCTTTAACTTCAATTCTACCTTCTTCTTTTAGTTTTCCCTCTTCAGATAGTCTCTTAGTAAATTTTTTGGCGAAAAGTTCTCCTTCCCATTGAATGACAGAATTAGCTATCGATAGAATGGGATGAAAATTAAATAGCTGTAAAATCCCATAAAAAAATACGATTCCAAAAGAAAATGCAGTGGCCTTTTTTAACCACAAAAAATCATCTTGAATTTGTTGAATCATTAAATAGAAACAGGAATAAGCTAGTACAACAATAAAAGCTGTGAAGGAAACATCATTATCTCGAAACATAGCGAACAAATTTAAGTAAACCAGAAGACTGGCTAACCATTTGTTATGGCCCCAAATAAAATAGGCTGGCAATAAAGCTAAAAATGAAAGAAGCGTTCTCTCTTTTATTTCTCGAGCCCAATCACCCTCGGGAGGAAAAGAAAAAACCCAAGGAATTAACAAAATTGCGGCAGAAAGAATGTATTTATAGCGCATGGAACGCGCCTTTTTGGAAGGGTATGAAAAAACTTAGCTTTAATTAAACGCTTTAATTTCCCGTAATAGGCGAATTGGTATTTGCAAAAACGTCAATCACTAAAGAAGCAATGGCATCAAAAGATTGTGCGGTGAATACAGAAGAACCTGGGTTAGCTCCCGTAACCGAAACGGTAAAAGTGGCAGCACTTGTAGAAGCTCCTAATACTACTGCAACAGGAGGCGAGGCGGTAGCGTCGGCCCGAGTCCCTGCAGCTAAAGTAATCGTATCTGTCGCCTGCGAAAGAGTTCCTTGACCTGAATTAGTGTAGTTCGCAATAATATTAAAATCCGATTGCGAGGTATCGGTTGCGTTAATTGGACTTGCTGAGAAAAAAAAGTCTCCGTTTGTATTTGAGACACACGCTGTATTACCCACTTGCTGAGTGCAGGAAACTCGAACGTTTATTAATGCCACATCTCCAACTTCCATTGAATTACGATTTGACGTAACATTTAACGTAACATTATTTCCCACCGATGTAGAACCGCCAACTGTAGTAGAACTGCTCCCATCTCCTCCCGAGCTTTCATTACTAACTGAACCACAACCGTAATAAAACCCAGCAGAAGCGGCTATCAATATAAAAATAAGCCATCTAAAGATTTCGGACTTCCGTTTCATGGAAACCATTTTACCTTTCATCAAAATCCTAAACCGATTGGATTATTATTTTCAACTATTTACAGAAAATTATCAAGAGACTTTTTTAAAATAGCTTCGGGAACTTCGTCAATTATCTCAACTTCTCCAATTTTCTTTGAAAGTATGAACTTAATCTTTTTTGCGGTAGTTTTTTTATCATGATACATAGATTCAACTATCTCATTTGGTTTTAGATTTGGCGATTTAACCGGCAAATTTAATTTCTTTAACAACCCTTCGACACGCTTGCCAACCGAAGATGGACACTTATCCATTTCGCAAGATAAACGAGCGGCAAACGCCATACCAATCGCTACAGCTTCTCCATGTTTATATTGAACATATTTGGTCAAGGCCTCTACCGCATGACCAAAAGTATGCCCAAAATTTAAAATCATCCTTCGGCGATTTTCTCTTTCGTCGCTTTCGACAACTTGCGCTTTGATTGCGCACGAAGTTTCTATAATCCTGCTTAGACATTCCAGGTCTAATTTTAAAATTTTCTCGGCATTTTGGTCTAGATAGTCAAATAATTCAGGATCTGCGATAACGCCATATTTAACCACTTCTGCGAGACCAGCTCGAAATTCGTCCGCCGGCAGTGTTGATAATGTTTCTAAATCTATTAAAACAACCTTAGGTTGATAAAAAGCTCCAATCATATTTTTTCCACGAGGGTGGTTTACAGCCGTTTTACCTCCAACACTGCTATCGACTTGCGCTAAGAGAGTTGTAGGAATTTGCACAAAAGGAACGCCCCTCATAAAAGTTGACGCGACAAATCCTGTCAAATCTCCAATAACTCCTCCCCCTAATGCAATCAAAATGGTGTTTCGATCACAATTAAATTCCATTAAATAATCGTAAGCTTTATCGGCTGAGGCCAAAGATTTATGTTCTTCGCCATCTGGAATTTGAATTGTTTCTACCTGAAACCCAGCTTGCGTTAAATTTTGCCTTGTCTTATCCCCATATAAGCCATCAATTTTGGGATTGGTTACGATTATGGCTCGCATTCCGTTGGCAACTTTACTAAGCACCGATCCTATTTGATCTAAAATACCAGCCCCGATAAGAATGTCGTAACTCCTAGCTCCTAAATTAACCGTCAAACGCTTCATTCAAATTTTGCCTCAAAATCTTGCACTACAACAGGAGTTATAAAAATTAAAAGCTCCTCAATTAAATCTGTATCTAACCTTTTTTGAAATAAGTTTCCTAAAATTGGAATGTTACCTAAGCCCGGCACTTGATTACGATTTTCATTGATTGTACTTTCGTAAATCCCTCCTAAAACCGTAGTATCTCCATTTCTGACTAAAACCTCTGTGGAGGCTTCTTTTTTTGTTATAGAGGGAACCCCGTTAACGCTATTGCCAAAATCGGCGGAATTTTTTTGAGCTAAAATTTTCATATAAATATTACCGTCAGCAGTAATATGGGGCGTGACTGTTAAACTTAAAGAAGCGTCGACAAATTCAACTGTAGTTCCATCTTGAGAAACCGTTTGATAAGGAATGCTTCGGCCGCTTTCGATTTTTGCTTCTCGATTATCTAATGTAGTTACCTTTGGGTTTGAAATAACCTTGCCACGACCTTGCGATTCAAGCGCAGCTAGTTGAATATCCAATCGTGTATCTCCAACTAAACTGCCCAGCGAAAGACCAATTCCTCCCGCAGGGGCGCTGGTAGTGGGTAAATCAACTATAAAACCAGTAGTCGTTAAAGAGCTTGGTCCAACTGTAATTTCATTAGGAAATTCTTTATTAGTTATTCTCGAAATTGTGCCTCCCCATTGAATTCCAAGATCTTTAGTAGCATTTTTATTTAATTCTACAATTCGAGCCTCAATCATCACCTGAGGAGGCATGATATCCAATGTCTTGATCAAATCGATCATATCGTTCAAGCTTGTCCGAATATCCGTTAGCACTAATGTATTGGTTCTGGCGTCTGTGGTAATTCTGCCTCTTTCCGTTCGCAGTCCTTCTAAGTTTTCAGTCAAAGTCGAAATATCTGCATAGCTTATTCTAACAACTTCCGTAAATAATTCGGCGGCGCGTTTTTTGGCTTCAATAGCTAAAATTTCATTTTGTTTAACTTGAAAACGCCCTTGCGCTTCTTGGGCGAGTTGTGGTTGAGAAGCAATTCTCATGATATCGTCAAAACATTCTCGACCTAATCCATTATTTTTAAGAATAATGCTTAAGGCGACATCCCAGGAAATATCTACAAGCCGCGTAGTTACCGTACCCGCAACCTCCGGAGAGACTACAATATTAAATTTACCGGTTTCTGAAATAATTCTTAAAATATTACGTAGCTCGGCTCTTTGAAAATCAAACGATATCTTTTTCTTCTCACCCGCTAATAACGATTCGCAAGAATCCCCTTTAGAAGCTGGGTTATTTTCATTTTTAGCAATTTTATCTGCGGCAGACTCTAACAAGCCCGGTGTTGAATTCCCCAATGATTCCAAATCTTTACTAAACTTAGCCGGCTCTGATTGCGAGGTTTTTTCTTCGACTTTTTGAGAATCCGATTCAATTATACTTTTTTCTTTAGTCGATATTTCTTCTTTTTGGATAAAGTCAACCGCCTGGGAAGACTTGGCAACTTCAGTATCATTTGTAGTAACGTTTATTTGGAGGGTTCCATCTTGATTGGCTCTCGTTACGCTGTAATCGATATTTGAATTTTGCAGAGTCATTTCCAGCCTCAAAACTCTGGATTCCTTAAAATATAATGGCCTTATTTGGGAAATGGAGCCTTTATTGACTTCAATAACTGGCTCTAGCTTTGCCTTTCCTACACGAGGGATGTCCATGATCAAACGATCAGGATTAGCTAGTTTGAAAATGGTGTATTGAATTGGAATGGTGGATTCAATTTTGACAACCACTCCCGACACATTCTCAGAAACTAATATACCGGTAACTTGGGGTAGCGGTTCTTTAGAGTCGTCTCTTTGCGCAATAATAATTTTTTCATCTGAAAATTCTTCAGACCTGCTTGGATCAATCCAATCAGCTAATTTATCTGGAGCTGAAAGCCCCAAAGACGGCATTAAAAACGGGATTGCCAATACAAAAACGACTCTAAACAATATTTTTTTCAATTGGAATAGTATCAACGGTTCCCCAAATTTTGAGCGGCTTGGTTATTTTGAGCCGACAAGTCGCTAAAGGTTAAATCTTTTATCGTCGATTCTATTTTCCCATCGTACATCCGCACTCTTTCTACAACAATAATCTTATTAGGCGATATCTCCTTCACTACTCCAAAATTAGGGCCGACCAATTCCCCTGCTTTAACGGCATGTCCCTTATTGTCGGGAGTTTCGACTAAAGCGACTACGTCGTCGCCTGACTTTATTGTTCCGACGAAACGAACTTGATCGTAATCTACCTGAAGCGGGGTTTTTAAAATCAAACTTTCATATTCAAGCCCCTTATCGATCAACTGCTTATAAAAACGAACAACGCTAATATAAGCTCCCATGTCCATTTGATCTAATTCAGATTTTTCTCGGAATAAACGGGAATAATGTTCTAAGTCTTGAGATAAAGAAGATTCACCCTCTTTAATTTTTTTGAAAAGCTCTAGAGGAATAGGCTTTAATGTCTCTAATTCTTCTGCGCCAAATTTTTCGTCAATATCCACGGATTTTTTTTCCTTTGCCGCCAACAATTTACTGTTTTGAATTTTTACGTTTCTCAGAGACATAAGAGCGTTGTCATATTTGAATTTATCAATCGAATAAATCCGAATAATATTACCAACACACTCCTGACCTAAAAAGTAATTGGTCAACAAAGCGTTTAGCGCAATATTCCAGGGGACTTGATTTAGTTTCATGATTACGGTTCCCTTAACATCTGGGGAAATCACCATATTCAAACTCCCAATTTCTGAAATAAATTTCAACACGTTCCTTAAATTTCCATTTTCAAAATCAAAAGAAATTTTTTCTTTTTCCCCTAAAAGTATTTCATCACAAGAATTTTCCTTGAGCCTTTTATCTCTAAACACACGACCGGCGGGAAAAGTTGCCTCTTTTACCATTTGTGTCAAGGTGGCCACTCGAATAATGTCGTCAAAACATTGAGCTCCTAAACCATATCCTCTTAATAAAATCTTTAAAGCTTCATTCCATGGAACTTCAACCACTCTTAAAGTCGCCATACCTCCAGCGTCTGGAGAAACAATCAAATTACTTTTTGAAACTTCTGACAATGATTTCAAAATAGATCTAATAGGAGCGCTTTCAAAATTAAAAGAAACTTTTTCTTTAGCCGGTTGAGAAAAAATATCCTGGCACGTGTCGTCTGCATAAAAATCATCGGGAAGAGTTAAGTCGCTAGCGCCGCTTTCTTTTGGAGTTTCTTTCTTTATCACCATTACCGAGTCGTTTTTTTCTGACTTGGGCGAAACGTCCGTTTCTTGAATTTTTGAATTTATCGCCTCTTTAAGTTGCTCTTCAGGCTGATTTGACTGCCCATAAGACATACTAGTTATCCACAAGGAAACAGCCAAAAATATCCAAAGAAATTTAAAAATCACGGTCGGCTTCAATGTTTTCCCCTTTTCAATAAAGGCTTTTCAAAAACTCAGAATTATTCCAAAAATAATTTTTTCGAATGGCTTCATTAAAAAAATTGGCCATCAACTCATTAAGAGTTTTGTTTTAATCTAATTTCATCGATCTCTGAAGAAACTTTTCCATCATAGTTTCTTAGCTTCTTCACAATAATAATTTTGTCAGATTCAATGGATTGAATTACGCCAAAACTTTCGCCTATTAGTCTACCCATTTTTACTGAATGGCCTTTTGAGTTTGTAGTCTCCACCAAAGCCATTTTATTATCTTCTCCCCAAATAATCCCAACAAGTTTAAGCTTTTTAATCGGAGTTTGAAGGGGAGTCTTAGGGCTTTTTTTGGCCATTTTGTTAGCCAGGTTAATTAGATCTCGATAGCGATTCACCGTACCAAAATATTTGCCTTTACCTAATTTTCTTAAATAGCTTTTTTCGCGAAATAACTTTCCATACTTTTCTAATTTAACGTACAAACCTGGGTCAAGGCTTTTAATTGTTTTAAAAAATTCATAGGGTATAGACTTTAGTTTTTTTAGCTCATTCCCAAACCTTTTAAACGCGCCTTTTTGGGTTTCTTTTCCTTTTTTGTTTTTTAAATTTGTCCCATTTCCGTCTCTCCCTCCAAGCATTTGAGCATTCATTAACAAAGGCACAAAAGGATCTCTCTTATCGGGAAACATATAATCAGGATTTAGAAAATAACTCTTGGATTGCAATTCGATTGATTTAGAAATTTCTTTTTTATTTTTAAGTTTTCCCAGTTTATCGTTCGCTTCTTCTTTATTTATTTCAGATTTTAAGTTTGGAGCCAATTTTGATAACGAACTTGGATTGGATTGTCCCCAAGATATTTTGCCGCTAAGTAATATAGCAAGGCAAACAATACTAAATTTATTAATACAATGTTTTTTAACCATCATTAGAAAATTTAGGTATTTTTTGGCGGTTTTTCTTCCGCGCCATCGATATAGCTAAAGGTAACTGCCATAGAGCTAGTTTCAAGCTTTCTAGTTTTTACTCTTCTATTCCCAACCTGAACTGAAATCTTCTTTGGTTCTAGCTGTACATTTCCAATATTAACAATACGCAATAAATTTTGAATAGATTCAAAAAAACCTACGGTTTGATAAAACCCTCCGGAAACGCGAATCTCAATTTGAATTTCTTTATAGAAATCTACTTCTTTTTCCGGTTTTGACTTAATCAATAATATTTCCAGTCCCATAATCTCGCCAATTTCGGCAATTTGCTTAATAAAAACCAATATCTCCCGTCTTCTAGGCATTTGGCTTTTGATAAGAGCAAGTTTCCCATTAGCGCGGAATAATCCGGATTCAATTAAATCTTTTTCTTTTATGAGATTTTTATAACGTTTTAATTTACTCTCTGATTGTTCTTTTTTAGTTTGAAGAGCTGCCATTTCTTCTTCTTGAAAACTATATAAAGAAAAAAAATAACCCAAAAAAAGCAAAAGGCCGATAACCGACGACGCGACAAGCATTTGAACTAAATTATACTTACGCAATTGGTCGTAAGGCAATTTGTCAAAGAGCGCTTCCATTTATTTCTTTTTTTTCTTTTTTGGTTTATCGTTTGGCCCAGCTTTTTTATGGCACAAAATAATAAATCCCCAGACCGAACCTCCTTCTAAAAAGGATTTTTCAATCTTATACATAACTACCGACTTAAAATATTCAACGCGCTGCAGGCTTTGCGAATATTCTAAAATAACGGATTCTTTTAATGCCTTACCTTCAACCATAATTACTTCGTCAGAGCCATCTACAAAGGCTATTTTGATATTCTTTTTCTTTAAAAATTTCTTATCCACCTGGCGAATGGCGTCTAACCAAAGGCCTTTTGGAATTATCGCCGAAAGATCTTCAAGCATCTGTGAAGGGCTAGTCTGATTTTTTCTTAACTTTTCGATCCCTTTGATAATCTGATCGGCTCTCCTTTTCCGAACTTTCATTTTTCGAATTACCCTTACCTGAGGTTCTAGGGCATTAACTTTTCCCTGAACTGTCATTGCTTCTTCCTGAACCATACTGATTTGACCTTGTTTTTGAACCCAAACAAAAAGTATCAAAAAAATAAAAACACTAACCACGCCTAAGCAAGCAACCACCTTTTTTTGGATGGCCACTCTTTCTAACTCCTCTGCATAATCAAGGAGGTTAATCCGAATCATGTGTAATCAAACCTTCTAGCGGCTAATCCCAAAGCCACTGCCGTTAAAGGAGCAAGTCCTCCCACGCATTCTGCGTCGAACTTTTTGAGATCTACTTTAATATTTTGGAATGGATTAAATATTTCAGTCGCAATTTCCAACCGGTCTGCAAAAAGACGATCCACCCCATTTAACAAAGCTCCTCCTCCTGTTAAAAAAGCTTGATCGACAGAACAATTTTCTGAATCCTGAAACCCCTCAATGGAATTTTTAATTTCTTCAATAATCGGATCGAAAGACTCTAGAACGATTTTTTTAACAATTTCTTCATCGACAGTATCTGGAATATTTCCTCGCTTAAAGTCATCCGCTTCTTGGGGAGAAACTTTAAACTCGGTTTGGAGTTTCGCTGTGCATTGAATTCCACCAAAACGAAAGTCTCGAGTAAAGTGTGTGAATCCATCATTGATAATATTTATATTTGTAAACGAAGACCCAAGATCTATTAAAACTACGCAACCTCTATGCTCGAGATTCTCAGCCATATTCACGGCATTCATCATCGCAAAAACATCTAAGTCCATAATTACGGGCTTTAAACCAGCTCCCTCTAAGATCTCCATTCGTCCTTCGATTATTTCTCGCTGCACTGCAACCAAAAGAACTTCCATTTTATCTTTTAAATCTGGATCATTCTCGGAACCAGGTATCTGACCTGGTTGTCGGAGTATTTGAAAATCCATAGTTACATCGTCAATATCAAAGGGAATATATTCTTCCGCTTCTTCCTGAATTTTTTCAGATAGCTCTGCTTGGGACATGGCTGGGACTTTGATTTTCTTAATAATCACTGCCTCTCCGGAGACCGAGGCAATAGCGTAACGGGATTTAACCCCTTCCGCTTTGACTAAACTGGATAGAGTTTCGGTAACTCTGTCAATGTCCTTAATTGAACCGTCTACAATGGCCTCCGGCTCTAAAGGCATGATTCCAAAGTTAACCAACTCATAACGTTCCTTGGAAAAACTTAATTGGGCGAGTTTAATTGAATGAGAACCTATATCGACAGCTACTAAAGGTAATTTGGAAGAAAGAAACATCGAAAAATTTTCGTTCCTTGGCAAACTGGAACCAAACTTTTCCCGAAGATAAAGGCGGGCAGGAAAAATTCTAAATGTTCCAAGTCGGGATATAACCCTGATGGCTTTTAACGGTTATAATTATACACTTTACCGTTACCAATCATTGAAAAATTTACCTTTTATTTGGTTTGGTTTTTCTAGATTTTCCCTTATTTTCCTAAAAATATTGCAAAATTAAATTAAGTCCAAAAATTTACATCAAGGAAAAGACAACCGAAAACTAAAAACAAATCCCAAGACTATTTCAAAGAGGACTAAACCTATCAGTTAAAAAAAGTCCTTACTCATTTTTCTTCTAAAATTAAAATAATTTCTTAATTAAGTTAATCTTCATCATCTTCAACAAAAATTTTTGTACGCTCCGTCAACTTATAGCCTAAAGCAGTTATGATTTTCCTTTTGGTATCCAATCGGCAATCATTACCTTTTTCAATCCGGTCAATGGTCTGAACAGTAACATTAGCTTTTCTGGCTAACTCTGCCTTACTCATCATTTTAGATTCTCTAATTTTTTTTACGCTATTTATAGCCACTATTTCGGCCCTCCCCTAAAAATGGATGCAATTGGGATGTATTTCCGGTTCTTTAATTTTTTGGATAAAAATGATAATATCGGAAATATCATCCTTTGTCAACAAAATCTCTCTAAAAATACTAAATATAATTAAATTTAGTGTAATTTTAATATAATTATATGGTTATTTTTCGGCTTTTTCATTAAAACTCTTAATAGGAATTTGAGGGGTTTTATTCAAAAAATTAAATTTTTTATTAAAATTTGATCTTTTTTATAAAAATAAATACTAATAACGGCAAGTAAAACAACTAGTTAGAAAAAGTAGTGTTTAAATATGATTTTTTCTTAATACTTTTATAAAAATTTTATTTTGAATTGATATAAGGCGAGCTACTTTAAATTCTAAAAAAATAAAATTTTACCAATAACGCCATTCAAAAAAGCTTAAAACTTCTTTCCAAAAGCAAGCAAATCTACAATTCGTTTATTGGCTGCCGGAAAAGTGAATTGTGGCAATAAAGATGGGTCCACCCATTTCCACTGCTGGCAACTTACAGCTTTAATCTTTCCCTTGAGAAGTCGACACTTATATACATGAAGGGTGACCCGAAACTTGGTATATGAGTGCTTTATTGTCATAAGCTTAGCTTGAATTTGAATCTCAACTCCTAATTCTTCGTGAATCTCTCTATTTAGACATTCTTCGGGAGATTCCTTCGACTCGATCTTACCTCCAGGAAACTCCCATAAATCCGCCATTAACCCATCTTTTAACCTTTGTTGGATGTATACCTTTCCGCCACGCCAAATTACCCCAGCGCTAACTTCAATTTTTTTCGACATCGTTTTGGGTTTGGAAGGAGGATAAATGTGTTGTTCACCGTTAGCTCTTGCTTGACAGTCAATTTGAAGTGGACAAAATAAACAACCGGGTTTTGAGGGTAGGCAAACTGTCGCCCCAAGCTCCATCAAAGCTTGATTGAAATCTCCGGTTCTTTTTCCGGGAAGAATTTCTTCCGCTTTTTTCCAAAGGAGTTCCAAGGAGGCGGCCGACCCTCCATTTTCGTTTAGCCGAAAAAAACGAGAAAGAATTCGTTTTACATTTCCGTCTAAAACAGGAACTTTTTTTTCATATGCAATACTTAATATTGCCCCTGCCGTATAACGACCAACTCCAGGTAGGGTCATAATTTCTTTTAAACTATTTGGCACTTCACAATTAAACTGATCTATAACCAATTGAGCGGCTTTTCGTAAATTTCTCGCTCTAGAGTAGTAACCCAATCCTTCCCATAATTTTAAAACTCTAGATTCTGGCGCTCCTGCCAAGGCCTGAATTGTAGGAAACTCTTTAACCCAACGTTCAAAATAAGGAATTACCGTTTTAACTTGGGTTTGTTGTAACATTATTTCTGAAACCCAAATTAGATAAGGATCTTTTGTTCTTCTCCAAGGCATTTCTCTTTTTACGCGGTCATACCATTTCAATAATGCGACTTGCAGATCTTTAGTCTTTTTAGAAGGGATCATACAAAGACAAACTAAACGCCAGTGGCGTGTTTATCCCAAATATGCTTATGAAGTTGGGTTTGTAGGCGAACAGGTAGGTTATCCTCTAATATCCATTCGGCAAGCGAACGCAAATTTAAAATGTCAAAAACTGGGGAAAATAAAACATTAACCTTTTCCTCCAATTTATATTCTTGCAAAATTTCTCGGCTCCATTCGTAATCTTTCCTGTCTCCAATTACGAATTTAACTTCATCATGCCGAGCTAATCTAAATAAATTTTTAATATCATTTTTGTCCATTTCGCCGCTACTTGGGCATTTCATATCAACTATTTTAATCACTTCTTTCGGCACATCTTGAATAGAAATAGAACCGCTTGTCTCTAACATCACTTGGTAATCCAAATTTAAAAGTCGCTTCATTAAATCATATGATTCAGTTTGTAAAAGAGGCTCTCCACCTGTTATTTCAACCAACCGAAGACTAAACCCTTCAATGGCGGCAATTGCTTCGCTAACCGTCATATCCTTTCCTTCATAAAAAGCATATTCGGTATCGCAGTAGCGGCAACGTAAATTACAACCCGTCAATCTAACAAACACGCACGGTAACCCAGCGTATGAGGACTCACCTTGAACGCTTTTAAATATTTCAGTTATTTGAAGCATGAAAAAATTTTACTAAATTTAATCGACGATTATATTAAAAAATTTAGGAAGAACTCAGCAGATATGCGATCAACTTCCAGAAGCTGGAACATTCACTAACTTTCCGGAAATTTCAAGCATTTTACCATCCCGAACAACCGTTGCGCTAATTTCTCTTCCAGGACCAAGTCCCAACAATTTTCTTCTAAAATGGAAAAAACCTTTCAGTTTTTCTCCATTCAGATTTATGATTACGTCTCCTTTTAGAAGTCCTGCACGTTGGGCCGGGCTTTCTGGAGTTACTTCATTAATTAAAACTCCCCCCACTTCCGAATAACCAGACTTAACCGCTTTTTCTAGGTTCAATGGCTCTACTGTCGCTCCAAACCAACCTCTTTCTGTTTTCCCTAAAACTAAAAGAGGCATAATTTCTTTTACCGTGTTGATTGGGACAGAAAAACCAATATTCTGAGCTTTTGAAATAATAGCCGTATTAATACCAACTGTTTCTCCATATAGATTTATCAAAGGACCGCCGCTGTTTCCAGGGTTTATGGCCGAATCGGTCTGGATAAAATCTAACAATTTATTACCCTCACGTGGAAAAACTCTTTCCTTCGCGCTCACTAGACCCGATGTAACGGAGTGGCGAAGTCCCAAAGGATTCCCAACGGCTAACACTATTTCTCCCACCCTTAATTCGTCTGAATCTCCAAATAAAATTGGTTCAAACGATCGAGACGATTCAATCTTTATCAAAGCGACATCTGTTAACCTATCCAAACCGACAATTTTTCCTGGAAATTCTTTTTGTTCTCCCGAAAGCACTACTCGAATATCAATCGCGTTTGCCACCACGTGAGCATTTGTTAAAACATAGCCCTGTCTGTTGACTATAAATCCCGAACCAAGACTTAGCCCTTCTGTTCTAAAGGGAACTGGAACTTGAAAAGGAATAAAATCTAGAATTGAAGAAACTAAAGGAATTTGAAAAGGAAGTAAGTCATTCGGAGAAATTCCAAAACGGGCCTCCCGCTCTTCAACTTTTTTTGCGTAAAGATTAACTACGCCATTTCTTATTAACTCTGCGGTTTCGGCAAAAGTTGAATTAGTAAGAATAATTGGTTCTTTTTTTAAAGAAGGATCGGATTCTATCCAAAAACCCTTCATTTGAATCTGTTCAGGTTTTAAATCTTCAAAACTTTTATCAAAAATTGGGTTATCTCTAGTTACGATTAGCTTCGGAAAACCATCTGGGGTTCTAGAAATCGAACAAGATAGAAATAAAAAAATAAACGTTACAAGAATAAGATAACGGATAGCCATGGCTGTTATTTTCAAGAGGAATGAGTAAGAAGAGTTATTGTAACGGTTCTTTCAAATTGTATCCAGCAAAAGACCGCCGTCCACCGTAAAATTAGTAGCCGTTATCCAGTTCGCTAAATCTGAAGCTAAAAATAAAACTAGCCCTGCAACATCTTTGGGCTCTCCCATTCTTTTTAGTAGAACCGTTTGCGCTGTTTCGTTGCGAATTTCTTCTTTTATAGCTGAAGGGTCTTTACCGCTATTTTGAGCGGCTGCCTGAGCTTCCTTTTCCCATGATCCACTCCAAACAGGCCCTGGCGAAACAGCATTAACTCGAACTTTATCTGGAGCAAAAGTTTGAGCTAAAGAACAGGTTAAATTAGAAAAAGCTGCCTTCATGGCAGAATAGTGGGGAAAAATTTCCGTTGGTTTGATAGCCGCTATCGAGGAAATATTTATAATGCTTGGAGATTGGGAAACTTTAAGGTTCGGGAAAAAAAGGCGAGTCAATCTAATGGAAGGCATTAAATTTAAATCAAAGGATTGAATCCAATCATTGTCATCAAGATCATGAAAACCGGCTAACTTACATATTCCTCCAACATTATTTATTAGTACATCCAAACCGTTAAAGGCTTTTAAAGTTTCTTCGTAAAAAAAATTTAAATCTCGAATATTCGTTAAATCACAAGGAACAAAAACATGACCGCTTCCCGTTATTTCACTTTCTAAGCTAAGAAGCTTCTCTTTAGTACGCGCACAAACCGAAACCACCGCGCCTTCTTGAGCAAACCTCAAAGCTAATTCTTTACCAATACCGTCTCCCGCCCCGGTGATAACAATCTTTTTACCTACAAGCTTTAAATCCACAAAAAATTCCCAACCTTAATGCGAATAACTAGTAATCGACATATCTAACCGGAAAAATTTGTTGAAAAAATTTAGAGACCGGCAAACATCTCATTCAAAGACAAGCCGAAATCGCGCTAGGAATTATTAAAAATGTCTTAGCATTTCAACAGCAAATTTGGTGCGATTAAGGGCTTCTGAAGCAGATGCTATCACTTCACCAGTAACAATATCAATCAAAACCAATTGAACATCCAAATTAGTGCCAAGGTCGGTTATTTTCCCATTTATTATGGCTTCGGCATTTAATACTTCGCCCATCTTCTGTGTCACATCGCGAGTGTAATATAAAGAAGGGGCTACTTCTAATTGATTAAGAGCTTCTTCTATTTCTCCTTTTTGAGCCACGCGAAAGACTTTACGTTGAGTGATGTCTTCGACTATGCGCGAAGATAGGTATTCGCCTAAAATCGGGACTCTACCATCTTCATCAACCAAATCGATAACTGCGACTTTATTGATTTCGTACTCGCCTACATTTTTAGTCAGCTTTTTAATCAACTTTTTAGCCTTATCCCGATAGTATCCAGAATCGCTCTGAGTTTTAAGAGCCTTTGCTAGAAAGTCTGAAGGCGCTATGTGCAATTCACACCCTGCCATAAAAACAATGATAATTAAGAAAATCGAAAGCTTTTTTTTCATGGGTAAAAACTCGATAAAGTTAAAATTAGTCTTTATCGATTAGGAATGCAAATGTGATGCCTTAATTTCTCAAACTAGGGATTTATACTACGGAAGGGATTTGAGGCTTGAGGGAAACCGCCATTTAATCAAATAATTAAATCGACAGGTACAAATAAAAAATAAAAAATCGGCAAAATTTTCCGAACATAAAGCCAATTTTTTGACTATTATCTATTAAATGCCATCCACCTCTTCGGTAATTTTGGCGATTTCTTTGGGTGGATTAACCGGTAAGTTGACTATAAAAACAGCTCCTTTACCCATTTCGCTTTGCACTTGAATATTTCCACCATGTTTTTCAACAATTGCATGACTTACAGATAATCCTAAACCCGTTCCTTTACCTTCGGGTTTGGTAGTAAACAAAGGTTCAAATATTTTATCCATGGCATCTTTGGAAATCCCCACTCCTGTATCCTCAAATTCAATTTTCACATGAGGGTATTCAACCAATTTATCATTTATATAATCAGCTCGATTATGCCTTCTCTCGCTTTCTTCTATTAATTTTCTTTCTGGATATTTAACAAAGTTTGTTCGAACAATTAAAACGCCACCATCTGGCATCGCATGGGTCGCGTTATTAAATATATTTAAAAAAACCTGCCTCATTCGATCGCAATCAATATTTAATTTTGGGGATTCAGGATCAAAATCTCGAACCACTGAAATATTTTGTAAATTCATTTCCTTTTCAACTATGGTCAAAACTGATTCTAACTCTTGATGAACGCAAGCCACCGACAAATCCATATCGCCTTTGCGGGAAAACTTGAGTAAACCATTTACAATTTTCTCAATTCGTAAAATCTCTTCGTTTATCGACGATAAATCTTGCAATAAATCCTTTTCATCTGCTCTTTCCATATTAAGCACTTGCACATGACCTGAAATAATATTTAAAGGATTTAAAATTTCATGGCAAATTGCGGCGGCTAATCGACCAATACTGGCCATTTTTTCCGAAACAGCAACCCGATTTTGTACTGTTTGGAGCTTCGACATAGATTTTTTTAATTCTTCATGCGCTAAGATTAACTCTTCATGCGAGCTCTTTAGCTTTTTTTCAGCGTTTCGCCGCTGCCCTTCCTCTTTACTTAAATTTAAGGAGTAGCACACAGAATGAAATAACTGTTCTGAAGAAAGACTGGATTTAGCAAGATAATCTGTGGCGCCTAATCTAAAAGCCTGGACGGCAATTTCTTGGTCCCCACGACCCGTTAAAAAAATTACTGGAGTGATTACACCCTGCTCTCTCATTTTTTTTAACAAATCCAATCCATGAACAACCCCTAAACGATAATCAAAAATACAAATATCGTTATTCTTAGCGATTTCCATAAAATGAGGCAAAGGTTCAGGACTATAAACATGATCGATAATCATTTCTATAGTCAAAAACTTTTCCTTCAGGAGCTCCTTAATTAAGAAGACATCATCTTCATCGTCTTCAACCATAAGCACCTTAATAGAATGGACATCGGGATCTAAAGGATACATATTACAAAAACTATTAAAAGTTAGTAACTTTGCCGTCTAATAAATGGAAAAGAGCTATTATGACAGAAATATGGACGCCCTTTAAATAAAATTTTATTTCCTGTAAAAACATTGGAAACGAATAAAAAAATTCCAAAACCAGCTTGTAATTCCAATAAGAAACTATTATGTTGAACCCTCTACAGAATTTACCTTTCAAGAACTCTTTCCCCTGCTTTAATTATAATGCTTTCCCAAAAATTAAATCCTCCACAGCTTGAAGCAGTTCATCACACAGAAGGACCTCTCATGGTTGTTGCTGGCGCCGGTTCTGGAAAAACTCGCGTCATCGCTAATAAAATAGCCTATCTTATTCAGGAAAAAGAGGTTTCTCCCGATAATATTCTAGCAATAACCTTTACGAATAAAGCCGCTGCGGAAATGCTAGAAAGGGTCCGAGCTATGTTAGACCCTTCTTATTCATTTTGGATAAGCACATTTCATTCGTTTTGTTTAAAAATATTGAGATTACATATAGCGTCTTTGGGTTATAAAAATGATTTTGTAATTTACGACCGACAAGATCAGCTTTCTGTCGTTAAACATTGCATGAAAAGCCTAAAATTTAGCGAGGATGTCTTTCCACCTAAAACCATGATCGGCCATATTGGGGAATTTAAAAATAAATTCATTTTGCCAGAAGATATCGATCTTAATGGCTTTTCCTATGACACTAAATTAAAAGCGGGAGAACTGTACCCCTTTTATCAAAAAGCGTTACAGAAAAATAACGCTTTAGATTTTGACGATTTGCTAATACTTTCCGTGCAATTATTTGAAAAAGACGCTTCCGTTAGAGAATATTATAATAATAGGTTTACCCATTTATTGGTGGATGAGTTTCAGGATACTAACGCTGCACAATACAGGTTGGTCAAAATTCTAACAAAAAAAAATCAAAACGTATGCGTAGTGGGAGACGACGATCAAAGTATCTATAGATGGCGCGGCGCTAACATAGAAAATATTTTTAATTTTGAAAAAGACTATCCCGGAACAAAAGTTATTAAACTAGAAGAAAATTATCGTTCGACCAAAACTATTTTAAAAGCCGCTGGAGAAGTTGTTAAAGAGAATTTAAATAGGAAACCTAAGACTCTTTGGACCCAAAATGAGACGGGGGAACCTATTCAATATATCCGCGCTGAGGATGAAACAGACGAAGCGCAAACCGTTTGCGATTTCATCAGACTGATTAGCGAAGAAGACGGTATTTCATTAAACAATATAGCAATTTTGTACCGCACAAATGCACAGTCACGCGCAATTGAGGACGTATTACGAAAGCTTCGATTACCTTATCAAGTTGTTGGCGGGCTAAAGTTTTATGAAAGAAAAGAGATAAAAGATATCATAGCTTATTTGAAAGTTGTGATAAACCCAGACGATTCTGTTTCCCTTAAACGTATTGTCAATGTACCCGCTAGAGGGATCGGTAAAACTTCTTTAGACAAAATCGACGCTTGGAGTATTCAAAAAGGAATTCCTTTTCTTGAAGGACTACGAAACGTTCAAACAGAAAAAATCGTTTCTACCGGAATCGCCACAAGGATTAACCAGTTTGTCGCTATGGTGGAACGCCTTAAAACTATTTATGAGGAATCTTCAGGAAGCGATTTCTTACGGGCGGTTATAGAAGAAACCGGATACGTGAAAATGCTGGAAAAAGAAGCTACACCAGAAAATAGAAGCCGATTAGAAAACTTAAAAGAACTTTGTTCGGCAGTAGATCTCTTTATTGAAAAAGAAAAAAACGGAACTCTGAAAGATTTTTTAGACGAAACTTCTCTTGCGGCGGATATAGACAATTACGACGACGAACGCGGCTGTGTTCACCTTATGACATTACATACTTGTAAAGGCCTAGAATTCGAATTTGTTTTTATTGTCGGAATGGAAAATCGGCTTCTACCCCATGTTAACTCCATGGGAAGTTCGGACGAGTACGAAGAGGAAAGACGCCTTTGCTATGTAGGGTTTACGCGAGCGCGTAAAAAACTTTGGATCAGTAATGCAAAGAAACGACGTCTTTTTGGAGGAATATCAAGCAATCAACCATCGGAATTTATCGATTCGATACCTTTTGACCTAATAAAGAAAATTCCAGGATTGGCCAGTTCCCATTCCTCTTGGAATTCATTGGAAAATTCCACCCAAACTCATTCGAATCAATTCGAACCTCCAGCCAACAAAAAACCAAACAAACCTTATCCAATTGGCGCCAAAGTCATCCACCCCAAATTTGGACCTGGCGTAATTATAAAAAGGGAAGGTAACGAAGAAAATTTAAATGTGGTTATATTTTTTAGTAAAGGATCTGGCAAAAAAACACTCTCAGTTAACCACGCCAATCTGATCGTCGTTTAAAGGATAAATGAGCGACGACTTTTTTATTTAGAGGTCTTTTTCTCAGTAACAACAACAAGCTCTTCTTTTAATTTGGCTAAAATACCTTCTTTTATTGGTAATTCACTTTTAAGTCTTCCAATAGTTTGCCTGATTTTGGTCTTAAATCTCGGTCCTAACGTACTTATACTTTGATCGTCCTCAATATTGCCTTTTAAAAAGGATTTTGCTTCTTGAATTGCGGGAGTATCTTCTTCCAATAACGCTTGATAAAGTTCCTTTTTGGGTCCAACACCCGCCGTCAATTGTGAATTTATTTTTTTACCATTAACGCTATTTGGAAAATAACTGGAAAGTTTTTTATCCCTTTCAATTTCAGATGTAAAAAGACCGATCGCACGCTCAAGTATTTTTGGATCAATATTAAGCGCAGTTGTCTTCTTTTCTTCGGACTTTTTTTCAACATCGGAAGACTCGCTATCCTTTTTGGTTTCTTTTTTAGAATTCCTGTAAGCAGTTCTAATTTTTAAATCAGGTTTAGAGCGCTCATCAGGAGGAACTAATTCCAGACTGTCCGTATAATGATAAATCCCTCTTTCATCCTCCCACTTAAAAATTTGAGCCGACGCGTTGCTATAAAAATTAAAACTCCAAACCACTACAGAAAAAATAAAAGTGAAGAAAAAAGTTTTCCGGAAAATTAAATACACAATATGAGATAACGTCATTTCATACCGAATAAAATAATAAAGTTTAATTATAGTAAGGGCATAGCGTCCTAGCTACAATGGTTAGCAATTTCAAGTCGGAATAATTTTTGTTCCGTTTTCGATAGAATAAACTAGTGTTGAATATTAGAAAACTTTATTATATTAACTTTCTTCAACAACGACGATCTTATAAATCCAATTTATTTTAAAACTCGTAATATGCAGATCAAATTATAAATTTATTGATCCTGAATCATATCAATGCAACATTCAAAGATCAAAAGCTTCCTCAAATTGTTAATTGCTAACATTTTAGTCTTTTTTGCAATTGCAATAATTATTGAAATAGGGGGACAAGTATATTCATATTTAAACCCTTCTTATAAAATTCTTCCTTTTGCCCCACATCCTGTCCTAGGTTGGAGATTTATTCCAAATTCTGAACACATCATGACAGGTAATCACTGGTATGCGAGAGAATTTAGCGCAAAAATAAAAATTAATTCCCATGGGTTTAGGGATTTTGAAAGAACAATAAAAAAAGATAAAAATACGATTAGGATCGCTATTTTAGGAGATTCAATGATCGCAGGTAGACAACTTGACTTCGAAAAAACGGCGGGTCAACTATTAGAGGAAAAACTCAAAAAAGAATTTAGCGCTAAAACAGGAAAAAATTTTGAAGTATTGAATTTTGGAGTTCCTGGTTATGGCATAGATCAAATGCTCTTAAATTGGAAACATTATGCTTCAAAGTTTAATCCAGACTTTGTATTTATGTACGTATTTGAAAAAAACTATATTAGGACTATCTCTTCTGTATGGTGCCAAAGAGGTTTTTTAGGAGTAGACAATCTTGGTAAAAATAAATGCTTAAATATTAGACCACTTCCATCCATTGACGCTAAACCACCTATAATTTTAAATAAAAAAAATTGGTCCAATATTGATACGTTAGAAACATCGGGCAAATTAAAAGATGTTCTAATTCTCTTGGAAAAATTACCATTACATATTAATCCACCTTTGGATTATGAGACTTTTATATTACAACAAAAAAAATTTATCAAAAAAGAGTTGAATGGAAAACGAATGAAAAAAGAACCAAGAAAAATTTTTCTTTTAGACATTTATTCAAAAATTAAAAATAAAATTACAACTAAAAAATCAGTGGCTGAAGAAAATAAATTACGGCAAAAAAAATATAGTGGAAAAACAAAACATTTTCCTTCATGGAATAAAACAAATATCGTAAATTTAAAATTATTACAACATCTTGGAAATTTAATAAAAAATAACGGTTATTTTATTATTATTGACTCCTTTCAATTTCACAATTCCGCGAATCCTTCTACCCAATTTGCTTCCAAATGGCTAAAAATCCTATCTAGATATTCTAATTTCGGATATCTCCCTCTTTATGAAAAGTTAAATATATCAAAAGATCAGGGTAACTCTCCAAGATGGAAATACAATGCGCACTTGAATAAAACTGGAAACGAAATCTTAGCTAATTCAATGTTCGGTTTTTTGGAAAAAAAATTAAACTAAAATAATTTTTTACCTTTAATTAGATCTCGAACTAATAGATATATTAAAATACTAAGATTTCTTTCAATAAAATTTAATCTGAGGAATACTTTAATGGAAAATAATAAATTGAAGTATGCAACTCAAAATCTTTATTTAATCGATAAAGAAGAGCATATTATTGGCGACTATTTATACGATAAATATAAAGAACTCATTGGAAAAATTGAAGGGCTAGTTGTTGAGTTACCCGAATACGACATAAAATTTTTAGCGATCACCCAAGGGGGATTCCTCAACATACAAGGGAAAAAAATTTTGGTACCGCGACAAGCCTGCGAAATAAAAGATATTGGGAAAGTAATTGCGGTATTTTCCAAACAAACCATTCAAGACGCTCCTAGTCCTCTTAATATAAATAATCTTAAGAAATCCGAAGAACTACTCATACTCGATTACTTTGGATTTTAAAGACTTGGAAATAGCTCAAATAAAATTGAGAACTAAAGAAGGCAAAGATTATGAAACTCTAGTTTTTTCATATTCTTTAAATATTATGGGTAAAGTAAATAAAGCAAGTTCAGCGTCGTAATCAAGAAAAAACTTTGATATCCGTTTAATTAGGTCCCAATTGGGTCTTGGTTGGGCAAATTCTAATTCCAAACGAATTATTTCGCCTTCAATTTCTTCTACTTCCCTGGAAGAGAATCGCATTTCTTTAGTTTTTTTTAGAAGCTCTGAAAATTTCCCGGTAGTCGATCCTTCCGACGAATTTTTATTTGATTTCTCGATCTTATTTTCATGGAGGGCAAGAAAACGTTTACGAGCGCTTTCTTTTTCGAGTAATTCAACGATTTCATTGAAAATTTTTTCAGCTAAATTTAAATCGTCTACTAAAGCAATTCGATCGTTTATTTCAAAACGATCTTCAATGGCTTTGGAAAAATAAAAATCAGATCCAAATAGAACTTCACTAAATGCCGGTACTTTCACCGGCGCGAATTGCGCAACAGCTTTTATTGCTTTTTCATGCCAATCTGAAAAAGTAGGGTGATCATAATTCCAAGCCTTTTGTTTTAATTCCTGGCTTTCCTCTAACAATTCCTGAAATATTCTTTTTCCATCTTCCATCATAATCTAGAATTTGCAAACCTATTTTTAATAGCGCGCTAAAAATACTCCAAAAAAAATGGCGATTGCTAATGTCCACAAAACGATATAACAGTTACTCACCATACCGCTTAAGGTCGCGGGAACTTGCTTTTTGTTTTCGGGCCTCAAATCTAAATCTGAAATTCTAGCTCGCAATCCAAACGTCTGATAAACGGATAAACCAAGCGTTGCAACGACAAACAACATTTTCATTCCAAAAATATTATAGTAACCTTCTTTCAAGTTTACTTGATCCGTATAATTAACCAATAAATAATAAACTCCCGTTACAATAAGAACAAAAACACAGGCTAAAACTGTTGGAGCTAAAAGATCCATTATTTTAAGTTCGAATGACTCCTCAACCGGAACTTTTTCTTGGCCTTTTTTAATAACTGGACGAATAATAACCGCTCCAAAAACCATCGCTCCTAAAGCGATAGCGGCAGCGCCTAAATGTAAAAACATTAAGATGATATTTTGCATTATATAGAAAACCCAACAGATAAAGCTTTTAGCGTTTTATATTAACTTCCCAAGTTTTTACTTAAAATCTAAACTTAGAAAAAAATCAAAAGATTAGTCAAAGTAGTTCCTTGAGAATTTGTTAAATCCCGTTTTCAATTAAATCAGCCAACAAGCGAACTCCGAATCCCGAAGCTCCTTTTGGAATATACGCCTTCCCTTCACCCCAAGCCGTTCCTGCAATATCTAAATGAGCCCAGGGACAATCTCCGATAAATGATTTTAGGAAAGCGCCTCCCGTAATAGTTCCAGCTCCAACTCCTGGACCCGCTATATTTTTAAGGTCGGCAATACTGCTTTTCATAGCTTTTTCATATTCTTCCAACAATGGCAATTGCCAAACTCTTTCTCCCGTAGCGTCCCCACTTTCCTTCAGCTTGGCCACAAGATCATCGTCATTTGATATCACAGCAGATATGTGATGGCCTAAAGCGTGAAGAACCGCGCCCGTTAAAGTAGCCAAATCAATAATCGCTTTGGGTTTATATCGAACTGCATAAGAAAGAGCGTCGGCTAAAATTAGACGACCTTCCGCATCCGTGTTTAAAACCTCAATGGTTTTACCATTCATACTCTTAAGAATATCGCCAGGTTTAATTGCCGAACCACTTGGCATGTTTTCTGTAGCGGGAACAATTCCCACGACATTAACTTTGAGTTTTAGAGAAGCGATAGCTTGCATGGCGCCAATGGTAGCGGCCGCTCCCGACATATCCATCTTCATCTCATCCATATTTCCTGGAGGCTTTAGTGAAATTCCCCCCGTATCAAAGGTAACGCCTTTCCCAACAATGGCAATTGGGTTCTTTTTGTTTTTTCCTTTAAAATATTCCATTAGAATTAGCTTAGGAGGTTCGTCGCTACCTTTGGCAACGCCAAGCAACGATCCCATCCCTAACCTTTTCATTTCTTTTTCTCCCAATACCTTGCAATTAATTCCAAACTTTCGGGACATTTTTCGCGCGGTATCGGCAAGGTAAGTTGGAGTGGCCGTATTACTTGGATGATTACTTAAATCCCTCGCTAAAAAAGTTGAATCCGCAATTTTACGCGCTCTATCCGTAGCTTTCTTTAGAGACTGTAAATCGTCTTTTTTACTAGCAAGAAATACAATTTCGCTAATTTTTGTATCTTCGCTATTTTCCGATTTATAAGAATCAAATCTATAGAGCGCTAAAAAAGCGCCTTCCGCATAATAAAATGTCTTAAGGTCTAAATTACTAGTAGAATTTCCTAAATCCAATTTATCCGCTCCGCTAGAAGAAAGAAAAGATACTTTTTTAAAACCATTTTTTTCGGCGGTTTTAATTGCTGTCCCAGCAGCTTGTCGAAGCTTTTCTCCAGAAACTTCTTCTGCTTTTCCGATTCCCATTAACAAAACATTTTCTGCTTTAATCAAATTTAAAGAATTTAATAACAAAGTTTGATTCGCTTTTCCTTCAAAACGTTTTTCTTTATATGCCGCAGAAATGACGCCTTTTAACCTACCGTCCAACTCCTTGGCACTATCTGTAGGTTTAGTCAATTCAAGACAAGGAATAATCATACACGGGGTAGAATGATTGGTAGAGTTTTCCGATTTAAAATTTATTTTCATCATAATCCATTATTTAGTTAGCGGTAATATTTCAAAAGACTGGTTTAAGTATTCTCAAATTTTATTCGAGTCCTAATTTTCACACAAGAAAAAAGGGATTTTGGTTAATGTAGAATTTAGAATTAATTCACGGCGCTCCGAGGTTTTTTTCCGTCCAACGCATCGAGTACATTATTGGCAACCAATACAGCCATACGATCGCGCGTTTCGTAACTGGCGCTTCCAATATGAGGCAAGATCAGGATATTTTCTTCGCTTAACAAACCTTCTACAATTTCTGGCTCATTTTCGTATACATCTAAGGCAGCTGAAGCAATCTCTTTATTCTTCACCGCTTCCAACAAAGCGGCGTCGTCGACTATTTTTCCACGAGCCGCGTTAATGAAAACGGCAGTGGTTTTCATTGATCGAAATTCATTATGCCCAAAAAGGTAACGACTATCGTCGTTAAGAGGCAGGTGTAATGTTATAAAATCAGATTGTTTAATCAATTCCTTAAAAGAAACGTATTTCAAATTCAAAGATCTTTCGATAGATTTATCTAATGGAGTCCTTTGATAATATAAAACTCGCATCCCAAAACCCAAAGCTCTTCTTGCCACTGCTTGACCAATTTCCCCACAACCAATGATTCCTAAGGTTTTGCCATAAATATCATGACCTAAAAATAGTTTAGCCTCCCACCCACAAAATTTTCCTTCTCGAGTAAAACGATCAGCGGGCACAATACATCTAGCGCTGGCTAACATCATAGCCCAGGTCAAATCGGCCGTCGTCTCATGCAATACCCCAGGAGTATTCGTAACCCATATTTTCTTTCCAGCGGCATGGTTATAATCCACGTTATTAAAGCCAGCGGCGTAATTACTAATAACTTTTAAATTTTTACCAACATCTATAACGTTTGCGTCGATTTTATCCGAAAGGTAGGTTATCATGGCGTTGCTTACCTCTGCCATTAATTTAAGCTTTTCATGATTTGGCGGAAGCCCCGAATCATTCAAGCGCAATTCACAATGAGGCCGCAATACCTCTAAACCAGCTTCTGGAAAAACATTTGTTATCGATACAATTGGTTTCATTTTTTCGTACAAATTAGATGGTTGATGACTGTCTTTTAAGAAATAGTATGGCAGTTTCGAATATAACTTGGCGAAACTTCAAAATACTCATTTTTAGAAATTTCCTTTAATGTTAAACTGCTAGTTAAATTACGTTTAAAAAACTAACCGTATCATATGAAAATTTTATTCTTAGTTCCACCCGAAACCGTTACCATCGAATCCTCCGTTCCCAAAATGCTCGAAGGAGGAAAAGGGTTTTATCCAAAACTTGGGTTGATGTATGTCGCGTCCTACTATGAAAAAGCGACTGGCAACAAACCTGTTTTTATTGACTGCCCTCCCGAAAAATACTCGATGGAGGAAATGTTGCAAAAAATCCGAGAAATCAAACCCGATTTAATCGGAATGAGCATCATGACTTTCAATCTTCTTGACGCTATGGAGGCGGCAAAAGAAATAAAACGCGAACATGAAAATATAAAGATTTGCCTTGGAGGTCCTCACGTTAATTTATATCCAAAAGAAACGTTAGGATTACCGGAAATTGACTACGTCGTTTTTGGAGAAGGCGAACCTATCTTTACAAAATTAGCAATTACTCTTGAGTCCGCAGGCTCAAACCCAGATAAATTAGCCAAAATAAATGGGTTAGGATGGAAGCATGAAGGTCAAGTTACCGTCAATCCTGCCGCAACGGATTTGTTAGATTTAAATGAATTACCCTTTCCCGCTAGGCACTTAGTCGACGTTTCACGTTATGAGCACATAATTGGCGAGGGACAACAATTTTTTACAATTCAAGCGACTAGAGGTTGCCCAGCGGCTTGTACGTTCTGTGATATCAGAAAAACTACATTTAGAGAACGTACCCCAGAAAACGTTGTTAGAGAAATTGAAGAAATTGTCGACATGGGCGTTGACGATTTATTCTTTGTTGACGACACCATCACAATAAACAAGAAAAACTTGGTTGAAACTTGTAATTTGATGATAAAGAGGGGACTTAAAATAAATTATAAAATTTCCGCTCGAGTTGATACGGTTAATCCTGAACTACTAGCAGCCCTAAAACGTTCCGGTTGTTATCGAATTCATTATGGAATTGAATCGGCCACTCAACGTCACTTGCTATATCTTGAAAAAGGTCAAACTTCCGAAAAGGTATTGCGAGCTTGTAAATGGACCCGAGAAGCTGGAATCGGTTATTTTGCTTATATGATGATTGGTATACCTACCGAAACTAAAGAAGAAATGTTCAAGACAGTAGATTTTGCGAAAAAACTAAGGCCAGATTACGCCCAATTTTCTGTTTGCACGCCATATCCAAAAACAGAGCTTTATTTCAGAATGCTTAAAGACGGTATTTTACCAAACGACTACTGGCAGGATTTCGCTGAAAATCCTCGCGCAGATTTTAAAATCCATTTCTTTAATAAAGACTTTACCGATATTGAGCTAAGGGAACTTCAAGATGAATGCCACGCGCGTTTTTATCGTAGTCCGACTTACTTGATGAAACAAGTTTTTAAAGTTAAGTCATGGGCCGATTTCACGGCTAAAGCTAGGATGGGAACAAAGATACTAACCGCGCGGATGAGGGCATAAAACGCTTTGGTTGAAAACTTCAACCAAATAAAATCAAAACCCATAATCTTACTTCTGTTAATTTGACATTGCGTCAAAAGGCTTACCGTTTAGTTTCAAAACCCCTTTTTCCCATTCTATTTGAGTCGTATAACGATCGCCTTCTTTAGAAATAAATCCTTTTCTCTCGAAATCCTTGACGGGTATTTGCATCGTAACTTGACTTCCATCTTCCGAAGTCTTAAATTCTTGAGCTAAATATACAGCAGGCAAACCTAATCTCCCTTTGACTCCGATTCCATTAAGTAACATCAACGGATCAATACCGGTAGAAGGAATATCTACTCCCTTATAATCTAATAACAATGCCCCATCTAATTTCCCTTTTGGAGTATTTAATTCTATTTTAGATATTTCAAATTGAGGAGGTTTATTTTGTAAACCTTTCAACAACTCTCTAATTTTAGAAACGGTTTGGCTATCCTTACCGCCAGTCTTGGCAAATATAAAGGCCTGTTCTCTTAGGTTTTTCATAATTATAGGATTTAGATTCCTAAGTTGCATTGCCACTGTCCCGGGTCCATATTTTTCTTTTCCATCTTCATACTCTTCCATAATACTAGTCAAGGTAACGCTTTGATCAAAACCGCTTTCTATTGAGTTTCCCATAAAATCTATATTGCGAAACGATGCGACTTGACCTTTTTCCCTATAAGAAACCCGATCGACGCCCATTGAATAAGTTAATATTTTCTGAGTTCCAGTTCTTTCTTGTAAATTAAATTCTCCTTCGACTTGGTTGATCAAAAAAACATTTTCACCATCCCTAACTAAAAGAGGAAGAGAGTTAGCTTTTATCAAAATATTTTTAAAATCGGGAGAAATATTAGCAGTTCCATTTAAGCCCTGCCAACTTAGGAAAAAGGGTTGCCCTGGGGGATTCTTATAAATAGGCATATTAAAATCCCCAGTAATTGAGCCATCTAATTTGACGCGAGATCTAATCTTTATAGGGGGGAAATTAGGTAAATCAGAAGATTGATTAATAAACAATATCTCGGAATGCAACACTCCTTGCCCTAAATAAGGCTCAACTTTACCGTCAAGAATTTTGATAATATTCCGCTTTAAATTTCCCTTCAGTACTTCTTTAAATAGAAAAAACCCATGTGATATCTGGTGGGTCATTTTAAAAGTTAAATCATGTTTGGGAAACTTTAAAACGCTTTCAGCTTCGGACTCAAACCATTTACGGTTAAAATTGGTGTTAATCCATACCATATCTCCGCTTTTAGCAATCCGCATAGGTAACTGATTAAATTTAATTTCCATTTGCATGCCAAGCCAATAAGGAATGGCGCCAAGAGCCACAAATAAAATAATCAGCAAGACCATAAACAACTGGGCGACAGGAGAAGTTCTTACAATTTTCTGTGAATTTTTGGCTTCTTCGGGTTGATATCCTCTTTTATAAGGAGGAGGTTCTTCAACCTGAGTCGGAACTGAAACGACTTCTCCTTTAATTTTTTCTTTAGGGCGAAGGACGCCTCCAAATTTTGAAAATAGCGATGATTTTTCTTGGGTTTCTATTCTAGATTCTTTAGGCAATGCTTCTTCTGGGCTCTCCCCGGGCTTTAAAAAGGTACCTCCTGTAACCGATCCCGTTTTCTTCGATCCGCTTAAGGGTAATTTTGAAAAAAAACTCTCTTTTTTATCGATCGTTTCTTGTTCTGGAATGTTTGAACTCAAAGTCGCTTCGGGTTTAGACAAACTAGACTGCGCTTCCGTTTTACCTTGTCCCCCTAACCAGGCAGGTTTAGAAAAAAATGATTTTTTCGATTTCTTTTCTTCAAAAGTATCGACAGTAGGCGGAGCAATACTTGAGCTAGAGTCCTCTTCTTTAGGTCCGCCCATAGATTTTAATTCTGAAATTAGCGAACCTTGCTTTTCCTGAGTTTGACTCTCGGAGGCTTGTGCCGGCGGATCGCCTTTGGGAGGTTCTAAAGTTTCTTTTTTTTCAGCGGAAAATATTTCCACTCCAAACCCCAAACGACTCAAATAGATTTGAGCTTGGCTAGCCTGATTATCGGAAATTGTTCTTTCAAATTTCCAAGAAGCTCCTTTAGCTACTTCTTCCACAATATTGGCCGCTCGGTTAGGGGATAACCGAAAAACTTTGGCCATCTTCTGAGTCGCGGAGTCAATATCGTCTCCAGACCAATTTACTAATACAATGAAATGACTCATAAAATAAGTTTAGGATTGAACCTCAAAAATCCTTTTGAGTTTTTAACAATCGGTAGTTAAAAAAATAATCTGCATCTAAATTTGTAAGACCTTTTAACTCGCCATTTTCGCTACAAAGTTCTTTTAATATTTTATAGGGATCTTCAGCCATTGGAGCGGAAAATAACTCCAACATGTTTTCAGTGACTCTTTCATGACGCAAGCAAGATAAAGTCACGGGTTCTAATGAATACTTCTCAGCCACTTTTTCTAAAGCGTCGGCCGGATTATTTCCCTCGTTCATTAACTCTCTAATCGTAGCTTCAATAGGTCTATTTTTTGCTAATAATCGTTCGTGGGAATAGTCTGGCTTTGACATGATCATAAAATCTAATTTTATCCAATAATTGTTGATAAAGTCGTCAAACTTTATTGGAATTTTTTGACTTAGTTTTATATCGGTCGCCCTGTCCGCTGAAAAAGTTAGTAAATCATTATAAAATTTAACCGCGTTATGAACCACATCGTATAAAACCATCCAATGATAAGCGTTTAAAAATTCATAACTTCTAAACGACTCCATTGCTTTTATCAAAACTACTAAAACAGAATGAACCGCGTCTTTATTAAGAAAAGCGCTAGACCAAGGATACTGCTGTTTAAACCAATCGTCCACGTTTTCAGGAAACTCCTTTCTAGGAGAATCCTCCGGCGGCTTATAACCATTATCTACATAACTTAAAATATCGTCTAATTCCTTATACGCTAAATCTAATCCTGCGCGGAAAATAGTATATGGAAACAACTTACGTTGATAATCCATATAATCTTTTAATTCGGAGTTAGAATCCTCTAAAGCATGTTTGTAATTTTTTAGATTAATGTCTTTAGCAAAAACTAGCATTGAGAAAAATTTAAGTTAACGATTCAAGAATTCTATTTATTGTTCAGATTGACCAATGTAACCGCTCAATATGGTAAAAGTTTTTAAAATATCCGTTTCGAAAATAACACCTACTATTTTCATTTGATTGTAAAATAGACAGTTATCGGATACTTTCAAAATATAAAAACTTTCAAACTTTATCTAATTGATCTTTAGTGGCGCCGGAGCAACAAACCTTTGTAATAAATTGTTGGACTCTCATGTAAACAAACAAGTTATTTTTTAATATTCCCGAAGTTTTTAGCCATTTCAATTATTTTTTCCTTTTCCTCGTCGCTAAGGTTTTCCACCATTTGTTGAAACTGATTTATTTGTTCAGGGTTCAGTTTGGACAAATAATCATGCCCTAAAGCGCTTAAATTTGCTAAGTCCGGAATACTTTGAGGATTTTGAAATTCGTTAACGGGAGATTTATTTTCTGAAACTTCTGAATGGATTCGTTTATTGGGAGCGCGAAAAAGTATATAATCGCCTTGAATTTCGCCAATTATATCTTCTTTTAATAATCGATTTAAAACTTCACTAAGGCCAATGCCTGACTTTTTACAGCTATCGTAAATTGGCTTAAATGGCAACCTTACGATTTTTTCAGGGAATCCGTTTTTATTAATGATTTGTTTAACGCTGATTTCAACAGAACTGCATTCCATTTAATTTTTATCTCTTACAAAGTAAAAAACGCGCTTAAGTAGTTTTTTTAGGTTTGTTAATGAAGTTTTTAATGTTTAACATAATTGTATTATAATTCAGCCGTTTGTCACGAAAAATCATGCATATCCATAGCCACAAAAGCCATGCGAATTGAAAAAAAAAAATTTCCTAAACGAAAAAAACAACTACCGACTTCGATTAAATCAGACCAAACTAAATCTATACGAATTTGCCTAGCGCAAATCAACTCTAAAGTAGGGGATTTCAAAGGCAACTTAAAGAAAATCCGCGATTCTCTAAAGGCGTCTAAAAAATACCAGTCGGATATCGTCCTGTTTCCTGAACTAGCCTTAACAGGTTACCCTCCTGAAGATTTATTATTAAAAAAAGACTTTATCGCCGAAAACTTAAAAACATTAAAAAAATTGGCTCCAAATACGGAAAACATAATATCGGTAATTGGTTACTGTGAATACAATAGAGGAAAACTCTTTAATTCTGCGGCAATATTCTCTAACGGAAAACTTCGCTCTTCATATAGAAAAACTTGCCTGCCCAACTACGGAGTATTTGACGAAAAGCGTTACTTCCAAGAAGGTAACTTGCCTCTAAGGTTCGAATTTAATGGAATAAGATGTGGCATAACCATTTGCGAAGATATTTGGGACCCTAATGGACCTGGAAAATATCTAACCACACGGGGTGAGGTTGATATTCTATTAAATTTATCTTCCTCTCCCTTTTATTCAGATAAGAGAAAAATCCGAGAAAAGCTAATCCAAAAAAGAGCGCAACAATATAAAACTACGATTGCTTACGTTAATTTAATAGGAGGTCAAGATGAGTTGGTCTTCGATGGAGCAAGCCTAATAGTAGATAATAAAGGCAAGACAATAGTTCGAGGAAAATCATTCGAAGAAGATTTAATCTTTTTTGATCTAAATATCAATTCCTCAAAACGATCCCATGAATTAACATCGTCAAAAAAGAATATTAAAAAACTAAAGCTATCTCTTCCCAAAAGAACTCAAAAAAAAGCATTACCTCCAACTAAAGAACCTGCGGTTTTGGATGAAACGGCAGAAATTTATAAAGCCCTGACTTTAGGCGCTCAAGATTATTTTAGAAAAAATGGATTTGAAAAAGCTGTTTTGGGGTTAAGCGGAGGCATAGATTCGGCCCTCACCGCAGCAATAGCCGCAGACGCTTTGGGCTCGGAAAATGTAATAGGCATTTTGATGCCTTCGCCATATTCTTCTAAAGGAAGCGTTAGCGATTCATTAAATTTAGCAAAAAATTTAAATATTAAAACTCATACAATTGCCATTGACCCAGCCATGAAGGCTCTGCAAGATATGTTAAAACCATATTTTAATAAAACCTCTCCTGGAGTTGCGGAAGAAAATTTACAAGCTCGAATCCGTGGAAATATTGTAATGGCTTTTTCTAATAAATTCGGTTGGCTAGCGTTAACAACCGGTAATAAAAGCGAAACCAGCGTTGGCTATTGCACTCTCTATGGAGATATGGCTGGCGGTTTTGCGCTCATTAAAGATGTTTCAAAAACATGGGTTTATAAATTATCTAAATTCTATAATAAACAAAAAAAGAAGGACATTATTCCGAAAGCAATCATTGAGAAAGCTCCATCAGCGGAATTACGACCAAATCAAAAAGATACAGACTCTCTTCCAGGTTACGATTTGTTAGACGCAATGCTACTGCATTATGTTGAAAAAGATTGTGGCTTAAAAGATTTAATTGGCTTAGGGTTTCCAAAAAAAGAAGCGGAACGCGTTATTAAACTAGTCAATCTTAGCGAATATAAGCGCCGCCAAGGACCGCCTGGAATAAAAATAACTTCAAAATCTTTTGGAAAAGATCGTAGATTACCTATCACAAACGGTTTTATTGAAGAAAAATAAAAATATTTATTTTACCGATTTACCGCAACGAACTCCTTGCCAAACTTTTAGCGATTCTGGGTTATCGTTAAATCGATATACAGATCTCATATAATAAGCTTTATAATACCAATTACCGCCACGTAATACTTTTGAGTCGCTAATTTCAGGACCTTGTGGATCTTTTTCTGGAGAATCTTCATAATAAACGTCCTCATACCAGTCCGCTACCCATTCCCAAACATTGCCGGCCATATGATAAACTCCGTAGGGAGATCGACCTTTTTCCATTTCATCAACAGGAGAAAATACTCGAAAACCTAATTTTGAAAATTTTCGTCGAAACGTTACCCATTGCGGGTTTGGAAAGCTGTTACCCCAAGGAAATATTCTTTGATCGGTTCCGCGAGCCGCCTTTTCCCATTCGGCTTCGGTTAGCAGTCGTTTCTTCACAGAATGGCAATAAGCATCCGCTCCATGCCAGGAAATACCATTAGCCGGAAGCCTTTCCATGCCAAAGCGAGGTCTGAATTGACCGTTGACCAACTCGATAGTGGTGGCTTTGCCAAAACGGAAGAATTGATCGGCTTTTTCCAAATTTTCGTTTAAAAATCTAGAGAATTCTAAAGCCGTAGTTTCATATTTATCTATCAAAAAAGAACTTAAAAAAACTTCGTGAATAGGTTCTTCGTCTCTGTCCCCCCAATCATCCTCTTCAACAGGTTCGTAACCCATTTTAAATGTGCCGGAAGGAATTAATACCATAGCGCCCTCGGCGCTTAAAATTTTTTGTGGAGATGATTGGCAAGCCGAAAAAAATAAGACAAAAATAAAGCAAATAATTAACTCTAAGCAATCTTTTCTTTTTTGCAAGGTGACCTCGATTTAAATTCAAACAAAAAGCTTTTGGTTCATCTGTTGACAGGTTCAGTAAGAAAACCTAAATTATTACTAGGACAGAAAAAAAGCTCCAATTGTTGCACAATAACAGATTAAGGCTAGGCTCTTGGCAACTTTAAACTTTTAGAAGTTTCCTTAATTTTACAGAACTTTTTTAATACCAGTCCGCCTATCTTCCACCGTTTACCTTAATTTAAGAACTTCTAAGACTTTGTAATTATTTATTTTCCCGAACGACTAACCTCGGGTTTAGAAATAAACTTTTTACATAATGAAGTCGCAAAAAGAATCCTTAACGCATTAGAATAAATCTAACCTGCAAAATTTAAAACAGGAAAATTTCTATGTCTTCTTCTCTTCCTAAAAAAGAACTACCGTATTCAATACAGGGATTAATTTCTGAAATTGAACTCGAAAAAGAAATGAGTCCACGACGAGCGCGAGAAATATTACAAAACGCGAATATTGCTGAAAAAGACATTGAACTATGGGCCGATTTTAACCATCCCGTGGCTGATAGTTATGGCAGAAAATTGGTTTATGACGGTGGTTTTTTCGAAATTATGGCTATGTCCTGGGTCCCTGGCGATTATTCAGCCATTCACGATCATGGCTTTACTCAATGGGGAGCCGTTCAAATATTCGGTCCAGCAGAACATGCGGTCTTTTTAGCCCAAGATGGAGAAATTCATACTCTCAATCGTTCCGTTGTGCAACCAGGCGTCGTGCTGGGGGTTGGCCATCAGTTAGTTCATCAAATGGGTAACTCTTCTGGCGAACGCTTTATGTCTTTACACATGTATGGCTCATACGATCGAAAATCTGATATCACAGCAGACGCTCGAGTTTTTGATCTAAATGAAAATAGAATTCAATTCACAAATGGTGGCGTCTTTTTTGGGCTTCCAGAAGAAGCTATCAAAAGGAGAGAAAAAGGACCAGATCCCGACTTTTTGACCTGGTTGCGCAATACGGTGGAACAGTTGTACCGATTAGAAAAAATAGAATCCGATTCTAAAATATCAGATTTGGCTATGCGAAAAAAGAGCCTAGCAAACAGCTTATTTTCAAGGGATAACTGGGACTGGCTGGAAAAAGATTTGACCGAACGATTAGATCCAACCACCCGGCACATGGATGATCTGGGCTACTGGAAATTGATTCGCCAAGAATTAATCGCCACCGCCTTTTTAGAAAAAAAATTACTTCATTTCGACGAAGAGGAAGATCCATTTTATACCTATGCGGAGTTATACGACGATGTTATAGGCCGTCCGTGTCTAGAAGAGTTTATCGCCAAATACCTTGATTTCTTTTTTGAAACTCGATCAATTGACCCGAAAACAACCCGTTTGATATCTCTTGGTTGTGGAACTGGCGTAGTCGAAACCCACATGATCCAGGAACTTGGGGTAAAACACGAAAATTTGCTGGGCATTGATTTATCCGAGGCTATGGTGCGCGTTGCCCAACGCAATATACAAGCTAAAGCCGCAGATATCTTATCCCTTAATGTTGCTGACAAACCTTGGGATATAGCTTTTTCAGGGCTTAACGTATTTCAATATTTACCGGCCGAGCATCTTGAGCCCGCTATCCATAAAGCTGTGGAATTGGTTCGGGATGGAGGATATTTCGTCGGAGATTTTATCACTCCAGACCATGTTCGCTATTATCCTCATGTCGTAAAATCGAAAAGCGGAAAAGTATTATCCCTTAGAAAACCCGTTTTAGTCGAACAAGATCATCGAACATTCCAGCAAAGCGAAATAATTAATATCAATCGAAACACAGACAAAATGATTATCACATATGAAGGGAAACATATGAGATATTTACCCGCTTTATGGAGATTGCGACAAGCTTTTGAAAAAGCTTTTAGTGGGAAGGTGGAAGTGTATGACGCCGTATCCTTAACGCCAATAGAAAACCACGCCGATACTTGCCCCTCCACGCGCTATTTAGTCATTGCGCAAAAGGGCAAAAGATAAAACGATGAATTAGAAGATTGTAAGGGTTATCTTAGAGTCGTTAACCAATGTACCTATGGGTCTTCACTTTTGCAGTTGATGGAGCTAAATGAAGTTTTTTCTTAACGGATAAAGCAAACCTGGCTTTCAATTTTTCAAACCCAGACAACTCAACGTACATACCTTTGTCTTGCTTAATTGGATTTAAAACATACCGAGACTTCGAAATAAACTTCTGAGAATCTTTAATCAATGGGTCTAAATGCTTACGTTTATTGTTCGCGGCATCGGCCATCCAATCATCCTCTATGATGTTATTTGACAGTACATTGAGAACATTGCTTGTGGTATTGTTGGCTAAGTAATAGCATCCCAATAATGGAGATACGTTAAACAATTCTGAACTCAAAGCATCATCAGGGGAAGTTTTGAGGATGTGATTTACCTTTTTCATTTGTTTGTATTCGATGGCAAAAATAGTGATCTTCTGGCACAGTTTTGCTAAAGAAGCCGCTGCCGATGTTGCCGGTCCTGTCGCTCCTCCTAAATCTGCAAATAAACCTGCGGTGGAAACCGCAAATTGAGTCGTTTCGATTGTCGCTCGGGCAGCATGCTCAGCAGAACTCTGTCGAAGTAAGGTTCTTACCGCAATAACGGCATCTCGCGCATTTCCCGGTAAAACAAATGGCATGTGCTTTTTAGTCTTAAAGGATTTATGTAGATCCTGAGCGGCGCTACCCCAACTTGAAGCGGCTTTGGCTCCACTTTTAACCTGTTGGACAACAGGTAAGGCGCTAGCAACAAAATCCTGTAGAAAGTCCAAACCTAAATCTGCAATGATATCGGGCAAATCACCAACATCAAATAGCTCCAGTAAAAGTTTCATAACCTTTGGAAAACCTGGAATCTTTAAAAGCTTTGGCATATTGACGCCAGGAATCTCCAATTCACCAAGATTAATTTTAGGAACTTCCAAGCTTATTTGAGGCACGACGTTCGGAAGATTCACGTCAGGCAATTTAAGGTTTGGTAAACTCACTTCTAAATCAATTTCAAAAAACTCAGGAAACTGAACCTTTATTTTTGGAAGATTGGGAAAATCAATTTCAAAGATTTTTCCAATATCAACAGCTATAGCGGGTAATTCAATATGAGGATATTTTATGCATATAGCCCAAACCAGAGCTCTAAGCGAAATATTGGGAAATAAATCCTTATACTTTAAAATACCTTTAAGATTTAAACGAACCTTGGGCAAATTAAACCCAGGAATGTCTCCTATTTCAATATCGGGAATTAAGTTAATATTAGGAACACTTAAACAAAGCCTTAGGTTCATGTTTATTAACTTTTTTAAATTTATTCCTTTGAAAATACCTACATTAAGCGGAGGGATCCCAACTGTAATGTCTGGCGCATTCAATCCAGGAACACCGTCCATCTTTTTCTTAGCGTCCTTAGCGGATTTATACATATCCTTAGCGTCTTGGACGAGACTTTTACGAACCAATTGTGTGCCCTGAAACATTCTCTTTAAGGCATTTTTCCGTTCTAATTTGATCTCGTTAAGCGCAGCTAATAGCGCAAGCTGTTCCTGAGAGGACAAAGCCATAGGATTCCTTTTATAAATTTAAGTTATACTTAACTATATCGTATTTATCTTAATAAACCTAAATATATTAAAATTTATGTATTTTTAGCAATATAACAATTAAAGCTATTTAAAGCTTCTTTTGCTAATATCAAAGCGCAAAAAGGCTAAAAACCATTACAACCTAATGCTTACAGAAATTATTTCAAAAATTGATACATCTTCCCCAATAATGTGGGCTGTTTGGGCGATCGGGTTGCATATAACCAACACTGCGCTAGGGATATATATGGCCCTTATGGGTAGGAAAAAATGGGCCAAAAAAGTTCACCGAGGTTTATTTCTATCGGTACTTGTGTGTATTTTTGGTTTTATTATTTCTTATTACTCTAAGGGAAGGGTGGGATTTATGGATTATGTAGTGGCAATTTACTTTACCATTGCAATTCCTGTAAGTAATCGACAACCGCCTATGATCCATGCTTTTGTAGCGACGGTGGGATTAACGCTACTGCCTCTGCTAATTCTGTTAAAGGTTCTTTAACAGAGGCATTGGGGGGGTTTTAAGAATATGTTTTTAGCCTGCTAGTCTTTAATCGCGACTTTAATTACCACATCGCCATAAACCTTTGTTCTACAGCTTAGCTTTTGGTTAGGACCTACTTTTTGAAGCTTTTCAAAAAACGAATGAGGATCTACATTCTCCATAGGTTCTACATCAATCAAGCAGGTGCCACACAAACCTAACCCTCTACAGTTCATCATGGCGTTGAGACCTTTGTAGATTTCCAAATCTTTATATTGGACAGCTTGGCGCAAATTTGCCCCATAGCCTACTTTTATTGTATTTGACTCGCCGGTTTCGGCATTTTCAACCGTGATTTTTGGCATCGCGAAAACAACTCCTCATATTATTAAATCAATCTGGGAATTTTAAGGGGAAAGAATACTCAAACCGGAGCCTCTTTGCAACTTAAGTTAACCGAAAAACTGAATTATTTTTTAAAGCTTAAATTGAGTAATTATGTCCTGTAAGAATCTTTTTTTCTTTTAAATAAGAATAAATCTTATTTACTGCCTCTTTTTCATTTTCAGCTTCGCTTAGAGTTAAGGACATACCATCAAACTCTCCTGATGGAGTTTTATCTCCAATGTGAATTTCAATTAGGGGGCAGGGATCGATTATTAATTCGATATCCGAATGATCTTCTTGATTAAAAACGTTTGTTGTCGAAATTAGAATATGACCTGCATCCAAAAATAATCTAGCTACCTCGCCAAACCGACGCAATGGTTCGCCTTCTGAGTTTTTCTCTTCTTCTAAATCAGCTCCAACTCCCAAGCGAACATTTCGTCCATCTAACAAATAACTTTGGAAGTTATTCTTAAAAATCTTTTCTTCTAAAGACTTCGCCAATTTAGCTTTACCAACGCCAGACTCGCCAACAAACAATACTAGAGCAGCTTGATGACCATTTCTATAGGCTCTCTCTGAGGAAGAAATATTGCTTTTAACCCAATTAAAATCTCGATTCCTGACTTCGTCTCTAAGCTTATCTTTATCAGTCGAAGCTGAATAGGTAGTGACAATACCGCCACCGCATACATCGTATTCATCTACGATAACAAATCGACCTGTTTCTGGAATCGTGCCAAAAAGATCAAAAGCAATGGGCCGCTTAGTTCTTAGGGTTACCTCTGCCACATCGTTTTTTACAAGATAGTCCTGACCTTCGAGGGGCTCTAATGTAGAAGCGTCGATAACTTTTTTGAACTCGACGATTTCGCATTCCACTTCCTCAGTCGTTAACTTTATTTTGTATTCCCTGCCTTTTTCAAAATGTCTCGATCCCATCCAAAACACATTCACGTCAAAAGTCGTCGAAACAATAGGACCTTCTTCGGGAAGACTCGCTACTTCACCACGCTCTACAAAAATCTGCTCGTCCAGAGTAACGCCAATGGATTGCGTAGCTGTCGCGATCTTGGGTTGCTCGGGAACACTCCAAGCTTCAATAGTTTTTACGCGAGCTCTCTTTAGAGACGGAGAAAATACCAGCTCATCTCCAATATTTAAAGTTCCAGATTCAACCCTACCTGCAATAATTCGCCGCTCGTCAAACTTATAAACATCTTGAACTGGTAGTCGAAATGGCAAATGATCTTTTGGTTTTTGCTTTTCAAACTTGTCCAACATTTCTAAAACCGTCGAGCCCTGATGCCATTTCATTTTATCGCTTGGAGTGGCAATGTTGTCTCCTACTTTTGCCGCAACCGGAATGAACATCTGCGGCTCAATACCCATAGAGGTTAAAAACTCGGTATATTCGGTTTTAATCTTATAAAAAACTTCTGGATCATAATCCACCAGATCCATTTTATTGACCACCACCGCCACTTGAGTAAGACCCAGTAACTTTAAAATATAGCCATGTCGCCGACTCTGCTCTTGAACCCCCTCATAAGCGTCGATCAGTAGAAGAGCGCCTTCGGCGCTAGCCGCTCCCGTAACCATATTCTTTAGGAATTCTTTATGGCCCGGAGCGTCGATAATTACGTAATGTCGTTTATCCGTGTTGAAAAAAATTTGCGATGTATCTATCGTAATTCCTTGATCTTGTTCTTCTTCTAAAGCGTCCAAAAGAAAAGCGAACTCAAAAACCTTTCCTTGTCGATCGCAAATATCTTTCGTAAATTGGAGTTTTCCTTCGGGCAAACTACCAGTATCCGCTAAAAGCCGCCCTACCAAGGTAGATTTTCCGTGATCAACATGGCCCACAATAACCAGTCGCATTAATTCTTGGGATGGTCCCCCGCCGTTCTGTTTCATCTACATATATCCCTTCGCCCTTAATTTTTGCATCGCATACGTATCTTCTTGATCTTGAGCCCGTCCCGATCTCTCTGAAGTTGCAACGTTTTTCAATTCTTCAATAATTTCCGGAACGGTGGTCGCAGTGGATTCAATAGATCCAGTACAAGGCGCGCATCCTAATGATCGAAATCGTTTACCTTCCCCTTTGTCAAAATATAGATCGATGATAGGAATCTTTTCGCGTTCGATATATTCCCAAACGTTCAATTCCGTCCAGTGCAAAAGGGGATGAATTCGAATATGAGTTCCCTCAGCGAATGTTGTTTTGAATTGATCCCACAATTCAGGGGGTTGGTCTTTAAAGTTCCATTCGAAGTTTTTGTCTCTCGGAGAAAAGTACCGTTCTTTAGCCCGGGTACCTTCCTCATCGCGACGAATACCTAATATTAATCCTGTGTAGTTTTTGTCTTCCATGACAGCCGTTAGTCCATTGGTCTTTAAAGCTTCGCAACATACTATGCGACCCATTTCATGGTTCATTCCCTCATCCAATGCTTTTTTATTTTGGCCCACTACAAGATTTAATCCCCACTCTTTAGCTTTTTGATCTCGATATTCGATCATTTGAGGAATTTTATAACTGGTATCAATATGAACCAGCGGCAGCGGCACATTTCCAAAAAAAGCTTTGCGCGCTAACCACAACATCACTGTGGAATCTTTGCCTATAGACCAAAGCATGGCCAGGTTTTTAAAATTCTTATAAGCTTCCCGAAGTATAAAAATACTTTGGTTTTCTAATGCGTCTAAATGATCTGCCATTTTATTTATTTTTAAAAAATTTAAGAAAAATGACGTTTCACCACGTCTGGGAAACGACATTGCGAACAATTATTCTTATTTTGTGCACAGTAATCTTGAAACACTTGCATCAAACCTTGCGTTTGTTTATCGGTTTTAAGCAAACCCAACAAACGTTTATCCTCGCCTAAAATAAACCGTTTCATAAATCGGATGGATTTATTATCAACCGGTTTGTTTCCAGACTCGTAAAGAATTTTTAGCGCGTACTCTAGAACGTCGGACTTACTAGCTCTAGCGTAAATTAAACCTAATGGAATCGCCATATTAACGGTAATTTCCCGAGAACGCGAAATACCAATCGGTTTTTGAACGGATGTAAGCTCTTTACCACCTGGGGTATAATGTAAATCCCAATATTCTGGCGAATCGACGCAGAAAAACTCAAAAAAAGGTTTGAAAAGTCGACTATTATACCCTTTTTTTTCTCCTATGGAAATCGCGGATTTAAATAAGTCCAAAAAATCCTCGAACATACCACGCTCAAAATGTCGAACTATTAAATTAGCCAAAGCCGCTATACGCCTGTAAGGATAGTTTGCAGGGCGATTCCCCTTAAACCTCCAAATATCTGCAGATAAAGGAGTTATATCGATTTTCTGTTTATAACTTCGCCATAAATCTGCCAATTTTTCAAAATATTTTTTGCCTTTTTGGGAAAGCTCCTCTTTTTTAAGCGACTTAAAAGGGAATAAGCCTGCTATTCCAAAAAGAAGGGCCTGGGCGTGGATAACTTTTTCAGCTTGATCGACTTTTTCTGGTAAAAGCCCTTTCAACTTAGCTAAAGGAAAAGTAGAAGCTAAGGTTTGAAAAGATTTCTTATTACTTGGATAACCTAGCGCTTCTGAAACACATTCATAAAATGTTTGCTCATAACCATCAATTATAACCCGGTCATGGAACCGGTCCATTTTGGACAAAATACGAGCTTCTCCAGCGGAATTTAGTAAATGAGATAACTTTTCTTCGGAAAGTTCATTTATCGGCCCATGGCATAACCCCAAATTAAATTCATTAAAAATAGGGTAACTATCAAAATCCAAACTTTCGGCTAATTCAAGAATTCCTTTTTCTAAATAATTTTTTAACTCCAATTCATAAACGGGTTTGCTTTCTTGACGATTCGACTTCTTATTAGCTTCTTTGCTTTTCCACATGAAAACATGCAAAATCACATTATCGTAATCGGGATTTTTACCATGTTGATGCCTATCCCAATCCACGGAATGAACATGCAGCTCCACATCGCCATTCAATAATTTGCCGTTAATTCTAATTCGAGCTGAAGAAAAATCGGGACCAGAACTTCCAAAGTTCCAGAATCCTGGAGATTCAATTTCTATCTTTTCGCCCGTTACGGTCAATAGACGAACAGGTTTAAATAGTTGATCGTTCCAAATACAACGAATTACTTTTTCTGGAACTCGGATCTTGTTTTCTTCTTCGCGTACTCCAAGTTCGGAAAACGAACCGGCGACCTTAAGGTAGTAATCTGTAAAATGACCTTCCCCAACTTTCGTCATTTGACTTTCCAAACAGTTCCATCGGGTGTGTCTTCGATTGTCACGCCCATGGCAACCAACGCGTCTCTCGAAGCGTCGGCTTTTCCCCAATTTTTTGCGGCACGCGCGGCATTTCTTTCAGCAATGAGCGATTCAATTTTTTCCGTATCCAATTCCAAATCTGCCATTTTCTTTGTTTGCGATCTTATTTTGAAATCGGCAGGAGTAGCGGAAAATATTCCCAAGGTTTCAATAGCCAGCCGAAAAGCTTTTAACCGCCCGGCAAATTCATTTAGATTGGCTTCTTTAGCGTTTATGGAAAAGCTGGTTAGAGTTTTGTTTAACCATCGCAATTCATCGTTCATATGGCCAATAGCTAAAGCCGTATTAAAATCGTCGTCCATTGCCGTTTCAAATTTTTCCAAAAACGAGCTTTCTTTCCAATTATTTGGAGCGTTTGTTGAAGTTTCAGATTCCCAAGTTTCCGCAATTTCCAAAAAATCGTAAAACCGATGAACCGTTTTTCCCGTTTCTTCCAAAATCTGATCGGTAAAATCGATAGGGCTTCGATAATGGGCTGAAAGTAAGAAAAACCGCAGAACTTCTGGGTCGCATTGTTCGTAAATATCTCTCAACGTAAAAAAGTTGCCCAAAGATTTTGACATCTTTTCTTGGTTCACGTTCACAAACCCATTATGCATCCAATATTTAACAGGAGCGCAACCAGTCGCTCCATGCGATTGCGCAATTTCATTTTCATGATGAGGAAATACTAAATCCTTTCCACCGCCGTGAATATCGAATGTCTCGCCTAAATACCGGCGATGCATTGCGGAACACTCTATGTGCCAACCGGGTCGTCCTTCTCCCCAGGGGCTTTCCCAAAAAGGTTCTCCTGGTTTACTTTTTTTCCAAAGCGCAAAATCCATTGGATTTCTTTTACGTTCGTCAACTTCAACCCGGGCTCCGGCTTCCAAATCTTCGATTTTTTTCCCCGACAGATGGCCATAATCTTTGAAAGATTTGATAGCGAAATAAACATCGCCATCCAATTCATAAGCCATGTCTTTTTCGATCAAGCTTTCAATCAAATCGAACATCTGTTGAATATTTTCGGTCGCTTTTGGCTCTTCGGTGGGGAGTAAAATATTAAGTTTGCCTAAATCTTCGTAAAACGCTCGAATATAAGTTTCGGTTATTTCAGTCCAAGGTACTTTACGTTCATTGGCGCGATTGATGATTTTATCGTCGATATCCGTAAAGTTTCTAACATAAACAACGTCAAATCCTTTGTATTTTAAATAGCGAAAAACAACGTCAAAAGCCACAGCCGACCGACCATGACCCACATGGCAAAAATCGTAAACCGTCACGCCACAAACATACATACCTACTTTACCTTCTTGAACCGGAACAAAATCCTCTTTCTGGCCCGACAAGGTGTTATAAACTCTTAAACTCATGAACCCACACTAAATTTTTAATAAATTAAGAAATCTTTTCTAGGAAAAATTTGTTGATTAAAGGCTTTCACACGGTTTTTTCTAAATAACAAATATATAAATATCAAATTAGCATCCTAAATGAATCGAGTCAAAAAAAGCTAAAAGATTATAGGAAGACTCTTAGGATAAATAAGTTAGGAAATAATTAGATAAGAAAAATAAAGAGGGGAAACGCTCTGGCCTCGGGATTACGAGGCCAGGATAGCGTCTACTTGTTTGCAAGTGTTTTGCACATCTTCGGCGGATTTATTTAGAGCGGCCATCTCATCATCTGTTAACTTCAATTCGACGATGGATTCAATACCGGTTGAACATAGTTTGACGGGAACGCCAAAAAAGATGTCTTTCCAGCCATATTCGCCTTCCAAATAAGCCGTACACGGCAACATGCGTCGTTTATTGCGCAGAATGGAATCTATCATTCGAACAACGGAGGCTCCAGGAGCCATAAATGCGCTTCCAGTTTTCAATAACTGAACAATTTCCGCCCCGCCTTTTCGGGTTCGGTCAACCACTCGTTCGATTTGCTCTGTAGTCATCAACTCAGTGATGGAAATACCTGAAACTGTCGTGTATCTGGGCAAAGGAACCATGGAATCGCCATGTCCGCCAAGAACCATCGCGTCTACATCTACCAAAGAACAATTGAGCTCGAGGGACACAAAAGTTCGCAAGCGAGCCGAATCTAAAACCCCAGCCATTCCAAGAACTCGGTGCTTGGGTAATCCTGAAACTTTTTTCGCCATATAAACCATAGCGTCTAACGGATTGGAAACGACAATAATGATAGGGTTTTTTGAATACTCCATTACTTGCTCAGTCACCGACTTCACAATTTTTGCGTTGATTGCAACTAAGTCGTCACGGCTTTGCCCAGGTTTTCTTGGCAAACCTGCCGTGATGACTACGATATCCGAATCGGCGGTATCTTTATAATCGTTAGTACCAGTAATTAGGCTATCAAAAACTTGCAAACAACCCGATTCTTGTAAGTCGAGGGCCTTCCCTTGGGGAAGACCTTCGACAATATCAATGATGGTAATATTACCTAAGTTGTTGTAGGCCAGTAATTGGGCAACTGTAGAACCTACTTGACCAGCGCCAATAACAGTAATTTTTGGGCGAGTCCTCAATGGATCAGAATTCATAAGTAATTACCTTAGGTTACTATTTTAGTATTCCCTTAAAAAAATCAAAGGAAATGCAAAAATGCGATCTGCTCTAAAGCCAAAGATCGCCCCATAAACAACCAGCCTCTAATTCAAGCTATCCAAAATAGCGTTGAATGTAGCGCTTGGACGCATCGCCGCCGCTACTTTTGCTGAATCCGTGCGGTAATAACCGCCTAGATCAATAGCTTTTCCTTTGGAAGCATTTAACTCCTTAAGGATTGTATCTAATTTTGATTCTAGTTCTTTAGCAATTGGCGTAAATTTATCTTTAAGACCTTGATCGTCATTTTGCGCGGCTAACTCTTGCGCCCAATAAAGCGTTTCATAAAGATGGGTACCGGCATTATCCAGATCGCCAACTGCGCGGCCTGGGGACTGCTTGTTTTCCATCAATTTACCTGTAGCTTTATCTAAGGTCGTAGCTAACACCTGAGCTTTTGGGTTATTTTTTACTCGACCCAAATGCGCAAATGATTCAGAAAGAGCTAAAAATTCGCCAAGAGATTCCCATCTGAGATGACCTTCTTTAACAAACTGCTGAACATGTTTAGGAGCCGATCCACCCGCGCCAGTCTCAAAAAGACCGCCGCCATTAATTAGAGGAACAATAGACAACATTTTTGCGCTGGTACCAAGCTCTAAGATCGGAAATAAATCGGTTAAATAATCCCGTAAAACATTACCCGTTGCGGAAATAGTATCTTTACCTTCTTTAGCTCGCTTTAACGAATGGTCCATGGCTTCTTTTGGAGCCATAATTTGAATATCCAACCCATTCGTATCGTGATCTTTTAAATAAATGTCTAATTTTTTAATTAACTCAGCGTCATGCGCTCTGTCCTTATTCAACCAAAACACAACCGGTGTCTCAGATAATCGAGCTCGGGTCACTGCTAGCTTAACCCAGTCTTGAACAGGTATATCTTTTACAATACAAGCTCGGAAGAGATCTCCCTGCTCAACATCGAACTCATGCAAAGTACCGCCTGCGCCGTCAATTAGGCGAATTTTACCATTAGCAGCCGCCTCAAAGGTCTTATCATGAGAACCGTATTCCTCAGCTTTTTGCGCCATGAGACCCACATTAGGAACAGTACCCATCGTTGTTGGATCAAACGCTCCATTGTCTCTACAAAAGTCGATCGCAGATTGGTAAATACCCGCATAGCTGTTGTCTGGAATTATGGCTATGGTGTCGTGTTCTTTACCATCAGGTCCCCACATTTTGCCGGAAGTTCGAATGGCGGCGGCCATGGAAGCGTCGATAATGATATCGCTTGGAACATGAAAGTTGGTGATCCCTTTATCGGAATCTACCATAGCAAGCTCAGGTCCGTTTTTAATGCAAGTTTGAATGTCTGCCTCAATTTCTTTTTGCTTATCTTCTGGCAAACTTTTGATCTTTGCATAAACGTCGCCCAATCCGTTATTGGCGTTAACGCCTAATTCCTTAAAAGTAGCGTCATGTTTGGTAAAAACGTCCTCAAAGAAGACCTTAACGCCATGACCAAAAATAATTGGATCAGAAACTTTCATCATAGTGGCTTTCATATGCATCGACAACAAAACGCCTTTATCTTTTGCATCCTGGATAGCGTCTTTGATGCATTGCCTTAAGGAACTAACGCTCATCTTAGAGGCGTCTACAACAGCTCCCTCATCAAGAGGAACACCGTCTTTTAAAACGGTTACGCTGCCATCTCCTCCAACAAACTCGATTTTACCTTTGCCAGCATTCTGTGCAGTTATGGTTGCTGATTTCTCATTAGAGAAAAAATCTCCACCCTTCATAGAAGCTACATTGGTCTTTGAATCTTTAGACCAGGCTCCCATTTTATGAGGATTGCTCTTGGCGTAATTTTTAACTGAACCAGCAGCTCTGCGATCCGAATTTCCTTGTCTTAAAACAGGATTTACCGCGCTTCCCTTACAAACATCATATTTAGCTTTAATGTCTTTTTCTTCGTCGTTTTGAGGATCTTCTGGATAATCGGGAAGATTGTAACCTTGGCCTCTTAACTCCTCAATCACACCTTTGATTTGAGGTACCGACGCGCTTATATTAGGTAGCTTAATTACATTGGCGTTTGGATCTAAAACTATCTCACCCAATAAGGCTAAATCGTCAGGTTGTTTTTGGTCGTCATTTAGCCTATCTGGAAACTGAGAAATAATTCGACCTGCAAGAGAAATATCTTTAGTGCCAACATTTACGCCAGCCACTTTGGCAAAAGACTGAATAATGGGAAGAAAAGAACCGCTCGCCAACTCGGGAGCTTCGTCAACTTTGGTGTAAATGATATCTGGTTCTGACATTTTTTTTTACCTTTTTTAATATTGCTTAATTTATTTTAGCTGGTTTAAAAATTAGTGGTTATTATGGATTGCTCCGATAAATAAATCGGTCAAATTATTACCGTAGTATTCAGGAATGAAACCGCAAACTTAAAATATCCAAACTATTTTGTCAAGGAGATAATCATTTGTTTTATGATGTTTATTTCATTGAAAAGACTATGATTGATTGTAAATTTCAAAGAATAAATTCTTTTTATTCGAACTAAAAAAATAGAAATTAATTACATGTATTTATTTATATACAAAGTTGTTTCGATAATGGTTTTGCCCCTTTTTCTTCCATCGTTTGTTATTTATACTTTTATTTTTGGTAAAAAAACTAAAGGTTTCCTTCACCATATAGGCTGGACACCATTTCCCAACGACCGGGGAAGTTCTTTTTCAAAAACTGTTTGGTTTTTTGCTTTGTCAGTTGGAGAAATAGGTTCGATAGTTCCTCTATTAAAAACTCTGCGGGAGCAACAACCCGATATTAGGATAAATGTTTCCGTAACTACTGAGGCAGGATTTGAAACCGCTAAACGTTCCTTAAACTTTGTAGAAAATATTTTTTTCCATCCTCTCGACTTTTGGCCATTTTGGGAAAGAGCTCTTCGTCGAATTAATCCAGATCTTTTTATTTTAACCGAAACTGGATTCTGGCCAGGGCAATTGTTATTGATGAAAAAATTAAAAATCCCCACTTTTTTATTTCAAGGCAGAATTTCTGAAAAATCGTCTCAAACGTATAAGAAACTGCCTTTTATATCAAAGGATATGTTCAATAGCTTCAAAATCTTGTGCGTTCAAAGTAAAGATGGGGAATTAAAATTAAAATCGTTGGGAATATCTCAAGAAAAAATTAAGGTTTTAGGCAATTCCAAGTTTGACGGCTTAGAAACAGTTTCAGACGAACGGTGGGAAGACCTTTTATCACAATTTAAAATAAACCCATCCGCTCCGGTGTGGGTAGCCGGCAGCACCCACGAAGGAGAAGAGGCAGTCATTTTAGACGCTTTCTCTCAACTTCAAGAAAAGTTTCCAGATTTGACCCTGATATTAGCTCCGAGACGTTTGGAACGCTTACAAGAAGTGATTTCTGAAATTGAGTCAAAAAATTTAAAATTTATCCAAAAATCTTTATTATCTCAGCAAGATGGTCAACCTATTATCCTATTAGACACTATGGGTGAGCTGGCGGATATTTATTCGATTGCGACTGTAGCATTTGTGGGGAAGAGCTTGTTCCAACCTGGCGGAGGCCATAGCTTAGCGGAACCTGCAGCCCAAGGCGTCCCGGCCTGTCATGGTCCTTATATGGAATATCAACGCGATATGGCCGAATCTTTTGGGAAAATTGGAGCTTCTATCGAAGTACAGGGTCTTAAAGATTTGGAAAAGACCATTGAGGGCTTATTACAAGATCCTGGTAGAAGAAAAGATCTTGGTGAAAAGGCTCAAAGCTTAGTACAAGAATCGCGAGGGGCAACTCAAAAAATGGTTGAGCTAATTTTGGAAGAAATTAATTAAGCTTGGGGATTGCTATTTTTATAACTTAAGTTCTTTGATGGCATGATCGATGATTTCTAAAGCCTCGGCAACGGAGTCTTTTTCGCTTTCAATCAAAGGAACAAGGGCATCAATGGGAAGAGAACCTGTACTTTTAGAAGTAGAAGCTTCTAGCTCGCCCTGCATTTCCATCAAAAATTCGTAAGTCTTTTCGATTCGATCTAACTCTTCCAGAGTTAAAGGAAATTCGCCTCCATAACGCTCCCAAATTTGAGTTCTAAAATGGGCATCTTCCCTAAACTCAGCGATTCCTTGGCTAATTCCTTCGCAAAGACGCAAGTTGTATTCCCATTCTTCCCTCAAATCGGAAAGTGTCTCAATATCTTGGTCTTTTTGGTCGCCATGCAACTTTTCGCTTTGACCGCGTTTTAAAACTAGATGAAGAGCAAAAAGAGCGGCCATTACGCTAAAAAGACCCATTAAGGAATTATCTTCAAAAAACATCGGCCATCCTGGAAGTTATTTTTTTTTCAATTTTAACACAAAATTTAATAAAGAGTCGAGTCTTGAGTGATTCTGCTCACCAAAAAAATTGACAGGCAAGAAATAAAAAAGGCAGGCGGCAATTCATAAAGGGAGTCCGAAAGTCCTGAAATTTTCCAAACTAAGGTAGTTATAAATCCAGTTAACATACCTGCCAAAATACCTTGTCGGGTAGTTTGTTTCCAATACAGGACAAATAAGATAGCAGGACCAAAACTTGCCCCTAAACCTGACCAAGCAAAAAGAACGAACCAAAAAATTACGCGTACGTCGCTTAATGCGAAGGCCATCGCCGAGAATCCTAATAAAGCAATGACTATCCTGCTAAGAACTAACATTTGTCTTTCTGCAACTTTTTTAGAAAAAACTTTTTCGTAAATATCTCTAACGATAGTAGAAGCTGCAACCAGCAACTGAGAATCAGCGGTGGACATAATAGCCGCTAAAATAGCGGCCAAAACAATACCCGATAGCAGTGGATGCAATAGCGCTATTGCGGCCTTTGGAAATAATTGTTCTGGATCGTCCAATTCGGGCATTAATACTTTGCCGCAAATTCCTAAAAGAATTCCCGATGAATAAACAAGAAAACCCCACCCCAAAGAAATTCTCCAGCCATCGCGAATTGTTTTGGAATCTCGCGCTGCCATAAATCTCGTCAGCACATGAGGTTGTCCAGGATAACCTAGACCTATTCCCAATAATCCAACCATTCCCCCCCACATTGCGGGACCGCTTTTACCCCCATCCAAACTTAAAAAATCAGGAGAAAGGGCTGCCGTTTTTTGAACCAACTCGGTTAAACCTCCTAATTCTCCGAATGCTACCAAAGACAAAACAACAAGCCCTCCGACCATGATCAGGCCCTGAATCAAATCGGTCCAGGCTACGGCTAAAAACCCTCCAAGTAACGTATAAGAAACCACAATCAAAGCGCTCATTGGAACGCTTATAGAATGTTCTATTCCAAAAATCGCGTCGAAGGCTTTACCAGCTGCAGTGAATTGAGCGGCAACATAAGCCACCATACAAGAAAGAATAATTAAGGCGGAAAGTATTCGGATCGAATTTGCAGGATCTTTAAAATTGGATTCTAAAAAATCGGGAATAGTAAGACTCCCGGATTCCAAAGCACGTTTGCGGAGACGATCCCCTACAAAAAGCCAATTTAAAGCGTAACCCAATAAACACCCTGGCAAAAACCACCAAGCCGAAAGCCCTTGATTGTAGGCCATTCCAACGGTACCCATTACTGCCCAAGCGCTTTCAGAACTTGATGTCGCTGAAATAGCGGTCAACCAGGGTCCCAAAGAACGGTTTGCTAAAAAAAAATCAGAGGCGGTATGAGCCCTTTTCGACGACCAAACGCCGACACCAAGCATACCAGTCATATAAACGACAAAAATGATTGCGATGATTCCAGTAGGTTCGATCATGCTAGGATTATAATCAACCTAATGGACGTAAGAAAAGTAGGAAAGAGCTTTTGGCGATAATTTTAAAACAAAAAAGGCTGCAGGATCTCTCCCACAACCTTTTAATGTTGAAGTGCCGAAGGTCGGAGTCGAACCGACACGAGGTTGCCCTCACTGGATTTTGAGTCCAGCGCGTCTACCAGTTTCACCACTTCGGCATAATCGGCTAACAAAATCTCGTTTCAATGGAAACGTAAAAAAACGAGATCCTTCTAATCAAAAACCACGTTAACCTGAAATTTGGTCACATACAGTAACAGAACACACATTTAGAATCAATCTTAGTTAGATCAACTTTTTGGTTTTGACGGCCCTGTCATTTTTTCTGGTCGAACTTTTTCGTCAAATTCTTCAGCGGTTAACAAATTCAAAGCCACTGCGGCCTCTTTTAAAGTGCTATCGTCAACATAGGCTTTTTTTGCCACTTTTGCTGCATTAATGCGGGTTTAGCGCCGTAACTAGCATTAGAGAGTTTTTTAAATAATCCGCAATTGCTTTAGGGTTGGGCTCGATACCTTTGGCGTAATGGTCGTTAAAAGATCGAGAAGATCACTAATCAATCGAATTTATTTTATCAACTTATAAATCATAACTATTTTAAATACGTTCAACTCGAAATCACCAGTGTCCCCGCCAACACCCACGAATTTAATTCTTGCCAATAACTTAGCTAATTCATTTTCATTTAAAGCCGTTAAAAAATAATTAAGGGAAAATTTACGCATTACAAAACACATTGGAATAAAATTAATTTTTAAGAGTATATTCTAATCACAATCGTTTTTTTCTTTAATAATTCAATAACTAGATTATTATATTTAAGACATTCTGGGCTTTTAACTTTGTAAGATTGAAATTAAGAATTTTTCGTTTAATCCCTCCAAAAGAACAAACTATATGAAAATAAGAAGCATGGAAGCTCACGCCAATTTTGGAGCTTCTCTAGACGAAGGGTTGACCCTAAAAACCAAAGGAAAGAAGTTAAAAGTTTTGCTAATTAACCCTCCTTTGGTCAGTAAAGTCGAGAGAGAGAACTTTCTTACCGAGCCTCTAGGTTTGGGCTACCTGGTTTCCGCTGTAGAAGATATCTGTGAGGTATCCATTTTAGATTGCTTTATCCATGGCTATGAAAACCTGACTAAAGTAGGCAATGAATATAGAAGAGGGATGGATGAAAAAGAAATAATCAATCAGATAAAATTATTTCAGCCAGATATAGTGGGTGTTACATGCAATTTTACCGGCTTTGCTAAAGATAGTATGAGAATGGCCGAATTAGCCAAACAAACTATTCCCAACTGCTACACCGTTGTTGGAGGCGCTCATGCAACGATGGATGACAAAAGCGTAATCGATAAAAAATATGTAGATTGTGTGGTTAGAGGTGAAGGCGAAGAAACTTTTAGAGATTTAGTTCTTCGTCTGGCAAATGGCGAATCTTTAGAAGATATGGCAGGCGTGACTTTAAGATTAGATGAGGAAATTATAACTAACCCCGACCGTACCTTGATCAAAGATATGGATAGTATTCCCCCTCCAAATAGAAGCAAAATGTTCATGGATTTATATATGAAATATTCACATGAACGTTATCCTTATGCGATTAAAAAGCCAATTGCTTCCCTACAAACCTCAAGAGGATGCCCATATGAGTGCACATTTTGCAGCACCATTCAGGTTTGGAGCAGGAGATGGAGATGGTTCTCAGTTAAAAGAGTGGTAGACGAAATTGAGAACATGAAAAATAATTACGGTGTCGAGGAATTTGCTTTTTACGACGACGCATTTTTAATTGATCGAGAGAGAATCATAGAACTTTGCGACGAAATAGTCAGGAGAAAACTGAATATCAATTTTATCAATCCTCCCGGACTCAACGTCGTCAATATGGATGAAGAAATCATAATAAAGATGAAAAAAGCTGGCCTTTATCGAGTTACGCTTCCAATAGAAACAGGAAATGCCGAAACTCAAGAATTCATTAAAAAACCGATCGATTTTGAACATGCCAGAAACATAGTCGATATTTGCAATAGAAATGGAATTTGGACTCACGCAAATTTTATTATCGGTTTTCCATTTGAAACAGAAGAGATGATAAAGAAGACTTTGGATTATTCAATCTCCATAAATCTGGACCATTCATTCTATTATGCCGCCCAACCTCATTCTGGCTCTGAACTTTATGATGTATATGAAGAACATAATATGTTGGAAGGAATTGAAGAAAAACGAGCGAGTTTCATCGATTCGCAATACGACACAGCCTATTTTACCGCAGAAGAAATACAAAAAAAGATTAACAATGCAAAATTGAAACATTTCATTATTCGCTCATTATCCTATCTCAATCCGTTTTACTTCTACAGAAATGTTTGGCCAAAAATTAACACTTGGCGAACCTTCAAGTATTTAATGGAAATCATTTTTAACGTTCAAAAAATGAGACATATGATCTTGAATAGATAAATATGTTTTCCAAAATTCCCTTTTCTTAAAAAATTAAAACTTTTTTGATCGATACTCTATAAGTATCTTAATCAAAATTGGGGACCGCAGTTAATCTTAGCTTTTGGATTTGGAAGGTCCTGTCATTTTTTCGGGTCTCACCTTTTCGTCAAATTCTTCGGCAGTTAACAAATTTAATGCGACTACAGCTTCTTTTAAGGTGCTGTTGTCTACATATGCTTTCTTAGCCACTTTTGCGGCATTATCGTATCCAATATGCGGGTTTAGCGCCGTAACTAGCATTAGAGAGTTTTTTAAATGATCCGCAATTGCTTTCGGGTTGGGCTCGATACCTTTGGCGCAATGGTCGTTAAAAGATCGACAAGAATCGGCAATCAGTCGAATGGATTGCAACAAATTATAAATCATTACCGGTTTAAAAACGTTTAGCTCAAAATTTCCCGAAGCTCCGCCAACATTAACTGCGGCATCGTTACCAATAACTTGGGCCGCAATCATAGTCATTGCTTCCGATTGCGTTGGATTAACTTTACCCGGCATTATTGAACTCCCAGGTTCATTTGCTGGCAACACTAATTCGCCGACGCCACAACGAGGACCGGAACCGAGCCAACGCACATCATTGGCAATTTTCATCAAGGAACAGGCAATCGTTTTCATGACCCCGCTAGCTTCCACTACCGCATCGTGAGCCGCCAGCGCTTCAAATTTATTAGGCGCTGTAACAAAATCATGCCCAGAGATTTTTGAGATTTCTGCGGCTACTCTTTCGGGAAACTCGGGATGCGAATTCAACCCAGTTCCTACAGCGGTACCGCCAAGGGCAATTTGTCTCAACCTTGGCAAACATCCTTGAATTCGGTCTAAGGCATAATCCAGTTGAGTCTTGTAACCGCTAAATTCCTGCCCAAGGGTTAAAGGAGTCGCGTCCATCAAATGGGTACGGCCGATTTTAATAATTTCATTAAACTCTTCTACTTTTTTCCTAAGCGTATCTCGAAAAGCGGTCACGGTAGGAATCAAATGATCTTCAATCCTTTCGACTGCGGCAATATGCATTGCGGTAGGAAAGGTATCGTTTGACGATTGACCTTTGTTGACATCGTCGTTAGGATGAACTGGATCTTTACTGCCCATTTTACCGCCAGCAAGTTCAATTCCTCGATTAGCTATAACTTCGTTGGAATTCATATTTGATTGGGTACCGCTACCGGTTTGCCAAACGCGCAATGGAAAATGCTCATCCAATTTTCCTTCAATCACTTCGTCTGCGGATTGCGAAATTAAATTCTTTTTACTCTCTTCTAATAGTCCTAAATCACAATTTACAATAGCGGACGCTTTTTTAAGAATACCCATACCACGAATGATCTCTCTTGGCATGGTTTCAATTCCAATATCGAAATGTATTAAAGAACGAGCGGTTTGAGCGCCGTAATAACGGTCGGCAGGTACTTGAATTTCTCCCATACTGTCCGTTTCTACGCGGAAGTCCATGTTTCTTTCTCCTATTTATTTTTTTAAATTAAAGCGTGAATTTGTCGGCTGCTTCAGGCATGTGTTCGGCTAAAAATGCTCTTAATTTTTTTAATAACCGCTGTTCCGCTTGCCGAACGGCTTCGCGAGTAACTTTATGAGCATCGCCAATCTCTTGAAGCGATTGAGGGTTATCAGATAAAACTCTATTTTCAATAATGGACTTTTCCATTGGTTTGGCAGTTTTGGAAAACTCTGCAACCTTTTCTCGGAGTAGATCAAAAAATTGGTTTTTCTCTACTTCAATTTCAGGATGGCTTCCTTGGGTCAAATATTGAGAAGGCGTCAATGAGTTTTCGTCGTTAGTCGGAGTATCCATTGACATATCGGCGGCTCCCAAACTAGTTTCGACATCTATTACATCGCGTTCGGTTACGTTAAATCGTTCGGCCAATAACTTAGTTGTTGGCGCGTAACCCTCTCTTTCTAATTTCTCCTTCTCTTTAGTCAAATTGTAGAGTAATTTTCTACGCGAATTTGTGGTACCAACCCGAACTAATCGCCAGTTGTCCAAAATATATTTAAGCATATACGCTTTGATCCACCACGTAGCGTAAGCAGGAAGTCTAACGCCCCGAAATGGATCAAAATTCTTAATCGCATGCATTAGCCCCACATTACCTTCTTGAATCAAATCCATCAAATTTTCCCACTCCCTTTTGAATCTCATAGCTACCTGTACGACCACTTTAAGGTTGGAAGTGATTAATTTATAAACAGCCGATGGGTCTCCTGTCTCCTGATATTGAATGGCTAATTGTTGTTCCTCATCTTGGGTTAAAACCTCATATTTGCGCACTTGGTTAAGGTAAGCGTTTAGAACATCTATGGGTTCAACCGAGCGTTCTCCCCTGACTGTTGGAAGAAAACGCTCCGTACTTTCAGTCGAATCATCGTCTTCCGTAGGAAGAATTTCGGATTCTATTTCCTTTTCCGAATCGACATCCATTTCAAATTCTGTAGGTTCGTCCATCAAACTGCCCCAAGAGATTTTCGCTTCGACTTAAAAGTCATTGAATTCCTTTGAACTGGAAATTACAATAACAATCATGATCCGTTTCGTTATTTTTGTTTTACTTATCGGTTTGGTTTATTACCTTATCCGTTCTTATTTCTTGAGCCCCAGCGCTGAGGAAGAAACTTCAGAGTCAATGGATATGGTTGAATGCGCTCAATGTAAAATCTACGTCCCCAGAAGCGAGGGAACTTCTCAAGAAATGCCAGACAACAAAAACTTGTTTTTTTGCGGAGAACATTGCGCGCGACAATACCGAGAAAATATTTAAACGGGCCACAAACTATTGATTTTATAATTTTGACTAAAATTGTTTTTAGAAATGCTTACTACCTTTCATTTCCGATAGATATTGGAATAACCAGGGAGTTTTTTAATCTATTGTAACAGGAAAATAAGTTGTAAGAAATATCAATCGCTCCCAGTTGAGGGCAAAGAAAAACCAGAATTGAGAAAGAAAACTATGTTCAAAAAAAGTATATTTACCATCTTGTTTTTAGCGTTTACGCTCCAAAACGGATGGGCCATCGAAAGTTTAGTGGATTGTAAGTCTTTGCAGGAAAAAACCATAAAAATTGAAGCCTGGATATCCAAAAAACATCGAAAAAACAAAAAAGCAATTAAAAAAGAAATGGGAAATATTGAGGGAGCCAAACTCAAAATGCGAGTTTACCCTATGAAAGACCCGCAAAATGTCATCGGAATTGGCCGCTGCGTACCCGCTGCTATAGGTCGTCACGCTATAGAACAATCCATAAAATACGCCGGCGGCGTTGGCACTATGGTAGATCAAGATATCATTTCTCCTTATTGGGTAGGGATTGGTACCATGGCGTTCGATGAACATTCCCAAAAAATAATAACTGAAGAACAATTAAACTTATTAAGGAACTCTTCATTAAACGACATTGAGTTTCAGGGTTTGGTCAAAAAATACTCCAAACCTCAAAAGAACGTCACTATGTTTGGGCAAAACCTTCCTAATTCACGCAGGATAGATGTGACTCCAGCTTGGGAAAAAGAACGCGGATGGGATAAAAATAAAGGTTTAACCAAATAAAAATATAACTTTTTAGGTAGGTTTACCTTCTTTTTCCAATGTGGCTTTAAAACCCGAAAAAAGGTTTTGGATTGGCGGGATCAATTTTTCTTTTAGCTCTTCTGGTACCCAATTAATTTTATCTAGCGGCCAATCCTGGATTTTATGAATATTGAGACCATCTTTTCCATAAGGACCTGCTAACGCTTCTTCCAAGCCGTAAATAATGGCATTGTGGAAAATTTTAAGATAAAGCTCCTGGATTAAATTGGAATCGGACAATCCTTTAAGAAAACAGTTTTTGACTTCATGGATAATCGGATCGGCGTGATCAAGAAAATCTTGGCTACATGCGCCGCGAATTGTCTCATAGGTAATAATGATATCTTGCATTAGGTATTTAGTTTCATCGGGAGCTTTTCCAACAGGCTTTTTTTTCAAATCTAAGGATTCTTTTAAAACCTTAATATTCCGAACAAGATCATGAATAATGGATTGCTCCCAACTAACATGATTCCAAACAAAAAAAGCGCGTAACCAACGCACCGTCTCGGTTGAATCTTCCATATGCATAGTGATACTAGGCTTTTCTTTATTGCTAAAGGGCAACTTCCCGCCCCACATTTTTAAATCCAAATTTAATCCATAAGGACGGAATGCTTCTGCAAAAGTGGAATAGTAAAACCCAATGAGCTTTTCCATATTAGCTTTATTATCCAATACGCTAATTTGAGGCAAATTGACAATGCTATAAAAACGCCAAATCCTTCTTTTAGCGTTTCCGTTTGGATGAGATATTAAATAAGTACCCCCCCAAACCCCGGCTGAAATAGGAATATCAACCTTTAACGCTAGTTTCATTTTTTCTGAAACATTGCTGGCGATTTTTCCATATAATTGATTTAAATAATATAAATTGGTCGTATGATTTTCAGAAAAAACAGGTCCTGAGGCTTTTGGAGTTTCAGTCATAAAAAATTAAGAGGTTAAAGTCAAACGAGATATCCTTCATTTTTTTCAAAAAAAAGCTAAATAATTATCAAAAGTTTGTTTTATAGCTTTTTTAGAAGAAGTTGTAAAGTCTTGCACATCAACTTACAGTAAAAATTGGTTTTGCGTATCCTAAATTAAGTCGGTATAATTCCCTCTTCTTTTTTCAGAAGAACTCGGTAAATGGATAAAAAAAAAATCGCGATTTATCCCGGCACATTTGACCCTGTGACCAATGGTCATTTGGATATTATGGTTCGAGCAAATAAATTGTTTGATAAACTGATCGTTGCTGTTGCCTTGAGCCCAAAAAAAAATCCGTTGTTTTCATTAGATCAACGTGTAAAATTTATTAAAGAAGCTCTAAATGGTCACAACGGAATTGAGGTTAATTCATTTGATAATCTTTTAATTGACTTTGCCTTTGAACAAAAAGCTTCAGTAATAATTAAAGGGTTGCGAGCCGTATCTGATTTTGAATTCGAACTCCAAATGGGATTGATGAACCGCAATCTAAACGATCAAATTGAAACTGTTTTTATGATTCCAAGCCAAGAATATTCTTTTCTTAGCTCTAGTTTTATTAAAGAAACCGCCAAATATGGCGCCAAAATTCGTCATCTAGTTCCTAAATGTGTTTATGAAGGACTTCAAATCATAAGAAAATGAAAATTGCAAATCGTTTAAATTTAATTAAACCCTCAATGACTTTAGCAATTGACGCTAAAGCAAAAGAGTTAAAAGCCAAAGGTGTTGATGTTATTGGATTTGGAACCGGGGAACCTGATTTCCCAACCCCAGACAACGTAAAAGAAGCGGCTATAAGAGCTATTAGAAATAATGAAACCAGATATCCCCCTGTATCTGGTACCGATGGACTTAAAAAAGCTATTATCGCTAAATTTGAAAAGGACCATGGGGCTTCCTATGCGCCTAATCAAATACTTGTTTCTAGTGGGGCTAAACAATCTTTTTATAACTTGGCTCAAGCTCTTTGGGAACCTGGAGACGAAATTATTGTTCCCGCTCCTTATTGGGTCTCATATCCCGATATGATCATGCTTAGCGGGGCCAAACCAAAAATTGTAGAAACAACAGCTTCAAACGGTTTTAAGCTGACTCCCGATCAACTAAGCGACGTGGTTAACGAAAACACCAAGGCCATTGTGATTAATAGTCCAAGTAACCCAACTGGATCTGCTTACAATAAAAGCGAATTAAAGGCTCTTGTTGAGTGCGCTCTAAAAAATAATCTATTAATCATTTCTGATGAAATATATGAAAAGATTGTTTTTGACGGCTTTGAACAAGTGAGTGTTGCTTCGCTAGGAGAAGAGGTAAGGAAAAATTCGGTTATTATCAATGGCGCGTCAAAAGCTTATTCTATGACTGGATGGAGAATTGGTTATATTGCAGCCACCCCTGATATTGTTTCCGCAGTAAATAAACTTCAGGGACAAATTAATTCAGGCGCTTGTTCCATTTCTCAAGCCGCCGCCGCCGAAGCCTTAATAGGCCCTCAAGATTACCTAACCGAAAGAGTACAAGAGTTTCAAAAACGCCGTGATTTTGTTTTGAATACCTTGGAATCAATCAGTGGAGTAAGTTGCTTTAAGCCTGTAGGTACTTTTTACTGTTTTCCAGATTTTTCAGGAATTTTAGGATCATCCTATGAAGGGAAACAAATCCAAGATTCGTTAGATCTAGGAGCCTTTCTTCTAGAAGAAGCAAAAGTCGCCTTAGTGCCCGGAGTCCCGTTTGGAGCAAAAACAAATATGAGGTTTTCCTTCGCTACTTCTATGCAAGTATTAGAAGAAGGTTTAAGTAGAATTAAAAATGCTTTTGAAAAATTAGGCTAATTTTTCAAGCTTAAAATAATTAAGAAAACTCTGTAAATCTATTTAATTACGGAGAGCTTTCTTCTCTTAAGGATTCTTTATATTCCTTAACCTTATTCTCGATTTTTGCTCTACACCTTTTTGCCTTGCAATTCCCGGTACCTACCCTAATTTCCCTTCTAAGGGCTTCAAAAGACAGACTACCATTTCTTATGGCTGTCATTATGGTACCTTGAGTAATGCTTCGACAAATACAAATTTTTTTAAAATTTTCTATTAATTCTCTTTGGGAAGCCAAAGTAATTTATATCCTAAATTTGAAGTCATTTCAAAGACTAATATTTACCAAAAGCTAATAATTCAGCAATTTAAAATCAAAACGGTTTCGCAATAAAATGTTTCTCAATTGCGATTCAGTAATTGGTTATTTAAATGATTTATTAACCAGTATATGTAACACCCAACAGAAAGCAACCGGTAAAAAATCAAAATCGCTATTAATAAGCGAAAATTAAAAGGGTTAAAATAAACTAACTAAAGAATTTCTAAACTGTTAAAATTCCTTTTAAGCCCCTTAATCAATACTATAGAGGAAATTTAGAGAAATACCTAGTGCAAATCCTTAAAAAACCAAGCGCTATTTTATTTTCTAGCCTAACTGGCCTTTTTTTAGCGTTTTCTTTTCCTAAATTTGACTTCGAAGTTTTAGCTTGGTTGGGGTTTATTCCTCTGTTTTTTGCCATTGAAGGCCGAAGAGGCTTGCAATCATTTTGGTTAGGTTTTTTAGCTGGTTTGCTTTTTTATTCAATTGGTTTGCATTGGATAATTAATACCTTAGTAAACTTCGGCAATATTTCGCCTTTACTAGGATACCCAATACTTTTCCTTTTAGCCGCCTACCTAGCGGTCTTTATAGGCTTATTTTCTTGGATTGTATCTTCACTAATCGATAAAGATCCGAGAAACATACTATTAGCCCCATTATTTTGGACATCATTTGAATACCTGCGATCCACGCATTCCGAACTAGGGTTTTCTTGGTTAGGATTGGGTTATTCTCAGTACAAGAACCTTTCTATTATTCAAATATCTGAATTTACAGGAGTTTATGGGGTTTCTGCACTAATCATATTAACTAATTCCGCAATCTATTTAGCGCTTAGAGAATGGTTTTTTTCTGAAAGTTTCAAAGACGCATTCTCAAAAAAGTATCTAATAACGGCAATTAGCTTCACATCAATTATTTTAATGGGAAGCTGGGGTTACGGATTATTCAACTTAAAAAATAAAACCAATGAAAAAGGCCCCCAAATTAAGGCAACTTTAATTCAAGGCAATATCGAACAGAAGTTGAAATGGGAAAAAAAATACAGCAAAAATATATTAGACGTTTATGAACGACTGACTAGAGCATCAGTTCAAAATAATCCCGATATTGTGATTTGGCCTGAGGCCTCATTACCTTTTTTCTATAATTTAGAAATCCCCGAAACGCTTTGGCTAAATCAACTAACTAAATCGCTGGGAATTCCCATATTAGTTGGCAGCCAATATTTAGAAAAAAATAATTCGGGTAAATATATTTACTACAATAGCGCGTATTTCTTAAAACCAGATTCAATCGATAAAGTTCGACGTTACGATAAAATTCATCTGGTCCCTTTTGGCGAGTTTATCCCATTTTCTAATGTATTATCTTTTGTGAAAAAGTTTGTGTATGTTCCGGGAGAACTGGGTAGAGGGGAAAAAATTTCTTTATTTGAATTGGATTCTTCGAAATTTGGCGTATCAATATGTTATGAAATCACATTTCCCGATTTAGTTAGAAAATCAGTGAAAAAAGGGGCTAAATTTTTAGTGACTATTACTAACGACGCTTGGTTTGGAGATAGCGCCGCTTCTTATCAACACATCGGGATTGCCGCATTACGTGCAGTAGAAAATCAAACTCCCATTTTAAGAGCGGCAAACACAGGAATAAGCGGGGCGATTGACGCTTCTGGTAAGATATATGACTCAACAAAAATTTTCATTGAAGAAACCGTTCAAACCACCATTCGACCTCGTCAAGGTCAACCAACCTATTATTCTAAAAATGGCGACGTGTTCAGTCTCGCTTGTATTGGATTGGCTCTGATTCTTGGTTTTTTCGTTATTAGAACTACTGAAGATAAAAACTTTTCCAAAACTTGAAGAACATTGCTGTCAATCCCTATTAATAGTAATTTAAATACAGATGACTTTTAAAAAAAAAATTCGAACGTTCGCTTTAATACTTTATTTAGCGTTTGGGACCTCTTGCGTTGGTCCTCAAAAACCCTGCATAGAAGGTTTGGAATGTTCCGAGGCGAGAGAAATCTGGCAGCAAGCAATCAACATTGTTGTATCTGCTAACCTTCCATCTGAATTTGGTAAATACCGAGCCGTAATTTGGAACGACGATCTAGACAATGCATGGGTAACAAAAGGTAGAAATATCAATATCACAAAAGACTTACTTTTCACAATTTCTCGAGAAGAATTAATCTGTGTTGCAGCTCATGAACTTTCACATTTAAAAATGGGACATTATTACGCTCGAATTGGAATAATTATTGTTGATGAGAACGGATATCCGGGAGAAAAAACCTATGAAGAAAACACGGGGAGCCATTATGGAGGGGGGACGTCCAACCATATTGCCGAGGGATTTGGAAAAAACCAGGAAATAGAAGCGGATCGTTTGGCTTTAGAGTTTATTAGTAGAGTTGGTTTACAACCTATGGTTTATTTGCAGCTACTTAAAAGATTTCAAGGAAAAAATTCTTATTCAAACTCTCCTATTTCAGAACGAATCGATAATATTATAAAAATTATTTTTCATAAATTTTAAGAAGTTTTATTTTAAACAAGTAATCGACTTAAAAACTCCCACGCAATTCAAAGTTTTTGTGTATGTCCGCTTTTTTGAGCTTATATATAACGATAAAATGCTCCATACCTGGTTTTGGAAAAGCTTTTGCGATTTCGAAATTTGGATTCGACAAAAGAAAAGGCTCTTTTAAAAATTGAGAAGAAGACCTTTTAACTAGGTATAACTCATCAAAATCAGAAACCTCAATTCGATCTAAAAACTTTCCAGTGAAAAACTCGTGAACAGGTAAAGTTTTAATTTGAGGTTCCAAAATTCCACGCTCAAAAATCCAAAAAGCTTGAATTAATCTAATATTTGGGTTTTCCATCAGATACACAAACATCGCGTTTGCCGGAGTCCCCCAATTAGAAGAAGTAAAAATTGTAATTTTTTGTCGCTTCGATTTTTCCTGGAAAAACTTAACAGCCTCAGGAACCCCATAACCTGAAAATTGACTTTTAACGAACTGAGAGTGATCTGAACTTACTAATGGAGCGTTTTTCGGATCTGAAATTATTTGAAGATCAAGTTTTATCGCTGGAAATAAAACTGCCAACAAAACCAAAATTAATAAAACTGTAACGACGTTTTTAAAATTATTTTTCTTAAACCAATCCCAAGTCCAAATGCCTGCCAATCCAAAATAAATGATTAAAGGGGTAGCGCAAAATAAATAGTATCTAGAAAACCCCGTCCCAGCAGTTCCAGCCAGAGCTATCAGTGGAAAACAAAAATAAACTAATAAAATTATGTGATTTCGATTGGCTTTTATAAGACCAATGACTAAATAAAAAATTGATAGAAAAAAAATTGGAACTGTCAAATATGTTGCGAAGTATTTTAATATTTCCGGAAAATGGGTTATCGCTTTTATTGGGATTCCAAATAATAGACTCTCAAATCCTGCTTTACCTTGACCATGTGTATTCGGAAGAATAATATTTTGGATTGGATTATTTTCGTGAGTTAATAAAATCAGAAAATAGGGAACGGCCATCCAAATTACCGCTCCCGCATAACAAAGAATTAAATGTTTCCATTCTGGTCCATTCTCTTCTTTATAAAAGAAAGTTTTTAGAACTAGGGGAAGAAAGGAAAATAGCAAAGAGGTTGCCAAAGTTAAAAATCCAACCCCGGTTAAAAAACCCAAAAACACATAATCTTTTAACTTGGGAGCTCTACCTTCTTCAAATAACTTTATAGTTTGCCAAATAGTCCAAATAAAACACGCATTTAGTAAGCTCGACTCGTGAACTAATCTATCAAAAAATAAATTATAGGGACTGACCGTATATATAAAAGCTAAAAACCACCCTAGTCGACTGGAACGAAGAGCTTTACCTATTTGAATAAGACCTATAAGAGATAAACTTCCCGCAAAAATTGAAACCGCTCGACCAGCAAATAATGGATCCGAAAAAAAACTAAAGTTAATTGTGGAAAGCCATATTTGCAATGGTTTTTTATTATCAATTAAAAGAGATACCCACAGATTAGCCGAATCCCATTCGATCATTTTTGCCCAATGAAGATAAACCGCCTCGTCAGTAAATATGGGAAGTAACGTTAAATATAAAAAACGGGAAACAAAAAATAAAGCGATAATAAATATTGGTATCAAAATATTATCAAAATATGAAAAAATTTTACTGCGCGGGCTAATCTTCAAATTTTTTCCCTTGATAAAAGTATTGCGGAAAGCTAAAGAATAAAATAAAAAAAACAAAGGTAAATCCTGAAATCCAAGCTCCAATCACAAATGAAAAAGGCTCAAACCAAAACTCCACTTTATTTATAGTTTTTTCAATCTCAATAGCTCTAAAAATAGAATTTGCTCTTAACACTTTTGTTTCATTTCCGTTTATTCTAGCTTTCCAACCGGGATAATACGTTTCTGTAACTACCAAAAAACCTTTTTTATTAGTATAAATTTCTAAAGAAATCCTTCCCCCTTCATTCTTAAAGTGGGATATTTTATTCACAGAGGTAATTGGATCAAGTTGAGTTAAAGCGGGAATACCATCCAAATAAACAACCGATAGAGGATTAAACTTTTCTTCTTTTAAGGCTTTTCTTAAATCAAACTTATCCACAGTTCGAGATTGTGTAACAAAAAAAGCCCTGGGATAAGCGTCTTCGTTTTCCAAAAAATCGTTAATAATTTTGAACTTTGTTTTGCCGGGAAATTTCTTAGCTAAAGTTTTGCTATCAAAATCGTCTATAAATCGAATACCTAATAAATTTAAAAATTTTGAAGAATTAAGATCTATTTGTGAATAGCTTTTAAGTTTAAAAGGGTTATAACCGCCAATATTTTCGAATTCAAATATTAATCCCCAATTAGCTAAAATAACGTTTTTTCTACGTATTAAAAACCGAGTGTTTTTCGGCTCTCTTTTAACCAGTTGTAACGCTGGATTCGTCATTATGCCCTGTAGGAAATTTTCTTTGGATGCCCTTTGTTGGTTAAAAATCGGTCGATAAATAAAAATATCTACTAAAATAATTATGAAAATTGCTACAGCGCTTATTCGACTCCACCGAGGCAAAAATATTTTTACTAAATAAAATAAATAAATCAGACCAACTAGGATAAGACTATTACTTAGCTGCCAACGCATGAAATCGTCCGGTAATTTTTCAGGAATTGGAGCAAGAAAAATTACTCCCAAAAGAAAAATACCAGGGTAAATGCCCTTCCTTTTTAAATTTTTCGCCCCATTTATTTGATCGGAATTATGAACATAATCAGAACATCCAAAGGCGGCCAAAACAGCTACGCAAAAAGCAAAAATCATAAGGAATCTTGCGGGAACGCGGAAGAAAGAAAATCCAGGGGCGAAATTATAAAACAGTTTATAAATTGGAGTATTTTCGCCAAAAGAAAGAATTAAGGCTAAAATTCCAACCCCAACAAAAAAACGACCCATATTTTTAGAACTGTTTATAATTCCATAAATGGCGAGCAGTATGGTTCCGGCGCCCAAATAATTTCTAAACTCCCACCTCTGCCAACTTTCATAAGTCGCTATATTCCAATCTGGCAATAAAAAAGACCAAAGAGCGGAAATGGGTAACGAATCAGTAACTGCTCCACTAAAACCTAATGAACTTCGAGCTGTTTGATTTAGAAATTCAGCTGTCGGTAAAATTTGTATAGCCCCTAAAAGAAAAAAGGAAGCGACAATCCCCATAAATCGCAATAAATACCAAACTACAAGTTCTGAGTTTCTCCATGCTAAAAAAATATAAAATAAAGAAAACGCATAGAAAATAAATAAGGTCATTTGTGGGTGCCCTCCTAGCAAAGATATCGCCAAAATCAAAGGACATCCCCAAATCCATCTAGAATCCTCTTCAAACCCTCTAAGGCAACAATAAAAAATCGCCGGGAGCCAAATACCCGAATGGACCATGTTGGTATGATGCGCATGACTTAAAAAAAATCCGCCAAAAGCATAAACAGCTCCCCCTAATAAGGAACTAACAATATCCAAATTCAGTTTCCTCAAAAAAATAAATGTAAACCATGAAGCTAAGATAAAATGGAATATTATTTGGCTCTGGTATAATTCATAAAATTCTGCGATTTCTTTTTTGGGGAATAAAGATAAAATTAGATTAAAAGGATAGAAAACACCCGTTTGGATATCCGCTTGAAAGGGAGCGCCGCCAAACATGTATGGATTCCAAAGAGGGATAAAACCTTGCCTAATTTCTTTGTCCGCGTAAAATCTGTTTGGTAGATTTTGAGCGATGAAGTCTTCGATTAACCAATGCTTATGTTGAAGGATTTCGAAAAAAAAACCTGCGGCGATTAAAGAAAATAAAACAAAGGCTAAACAATTAATTATTAAATTGCGCTTAAAGAAATCCAAAAAAAGCCTCAATGATGAAAAATAATAGTAGGTTGGAGCGTTTCGGTTTTTGAAATCAATGAACTTTGAATAAAGCGTAGGATTGCCTGCTTATAAAAACATTAAACCGTGTCTTATAAAATTTCTCAAGGATTTTAACTAAGAATACTTGCAAAAACTAATGTGTTCCACGTTTTAAAATAATTTCCTAATTCATGCTTTTCAATTTCCAAACATAGCAAGAAATTTTTTACATTATTCGTACCATTAAATACGGGAGCTATAAATGAGAATAGGCTTTGTTGGTCTGGGCAAAATGGGAGCTAAAATGACAGAACGTCTGTTGCGCGGAGGTCATGAAATAGCCGTTTACGACAAAAGTACCGATAACGCAAAGAGTACGCAAGAAATTGGAGCCATAGCCACAAACTCTTTAGAAAATTTAATAAAAAATCTTCCCGGGAAAAAAATTGTATGGCTAATGGTACCTCCGGGCGAGCCAGTAGACGAAAACCTTGAAGATTTATTACCATTAATGAAAGACGGAGACATCATTATTGACGGCGGTAATTCAAACTGGCGAGAAAGCCAAAAAAGAGCCGCTAAAACTAAACAAAAGGGAATCAATTTTATCGATTGCGGAACAAGCGGTGGCGTTTGGGGTTTAGAAAATGGTTATTGTTTAATGTATGGCGGCGAACCAGAAGCCGTAAAAATATTAGAACCCATATTTAAAACTCTAGCTCCGGAAAATGGCTACATTCATTGCGGATCATGCGGCTCAGGTCATTTTGTTAAAATGATTCATAACGCAATTGAATACGGAATGATGCAAGCTTACGCCGAAGGTTTTGAATTAATGCAAAATTCAGATTTTGATTTTGATTTAAAAGGAATTTCTCAAACTTGGATGCACGGAAGCGTTATTAGATCCTGGCTACTCGAATTGGCCGGAAATGCTTTGTCGGAAGATCCAAAGTTAGATTCAATAAAAGATTACGTTCAAGACAGCGGGGAAGGAAGGTGGGCTTTACAATCGGCAATTGATTTTGACACTCCTGCTCCAGTACTTGCAGCATCGTTATTTACCCGCTTTAGATCCAGGCAAGATGAAACATTTTCTGGAAAAATGCTGGCCGCTTTACGACAACAATTTGGCGGACATTCAACTAAGAAAATTACTTAAGGAACTGGATATATGGATAAACCTCAGTCATGCGTTCTAGTAATCTTTGGCGCATCGGGCGACTTAACAAAGCGAAAACTTGTACCTGCCTTATTTAGTTTATTTGAGCAAAAATTATTGCCAGAGAAATTTGCAATACTTGGTGTTGGCCGTAAATCATTTGATGACGACAGTTTTCGCAAATACATTTGTGAAAATTTAAAAATTTTCACAAAGTTAGAAAAAATTGACGAAATAATAGAAAAACAGTTTGTTCAAAATTTCCACTTTTGCTCAATCGATACCAATTCCATTCCGGAATATTTAAAGATAAAGCATAAGTTAACCGCTATTGTCTCAGATTACGATATCGATCAGAATTATCTTTTCTATTTAGCTTCTCCTCCTGACTTATATGAACGTATCGTTGCCGGTCTTGGAACATGTAATTTGCAAAGAGAAGAAACCTATCAACATAATTGGAAAAGATTGATTATAGAAAAACCTTTTGGTCAAGATTTAGACTCGGCAAAAGCATTAAATAAGAATCTACTTAAAGTTTTTCGCGAAAAGCAGATTTATAGAATTGACCATTACTTAGGAAAAGAAACTGTTCAAAATATTTTGGCCCTACGGTTTTCAAATGGAATTTTCGAACCTCTTTGGAACCGAAACTACATTAATTATGTAGAAATTACCGCCGCCGAACAGTTGGGTGTCGAAAATCGAGGCGGATATTACGATCATATAGGGGCATTACGCGACATGGTTCAAAACCATTTATTGCAATTACTTGGAACTATAGCAATTGAACCCCCAGGTTCTTTTGATCCTCAATCCGTCCGAAATGAGATGGTAAAAATTTTTAGCTCGCTTCAAGAAATTTCTCCTTCGACAATTTCGCAGTTTTCTATTCGAGGGCAATACTTAAAAGGACAGCTAAACGGCAACTCATTAAAAGGATATCGACAAGAAGAAGGAGTCGATTCCAATTCCCGCACAGAAACATTTGCCGCCGTAAAAGTCTTTGTGGATAGTTGGCGATGGGGCGGAGTTCCTTTTATTATACGAACGGGAAAAAGAATGCCTACACGCGTAACAGAAGTAGCTATAAACTTTAAACCCGCTCCCCACTTTCTATTTTCAAAAGACAATCCAGATTACCAAACTCCAAATCGACTGATCATGAGAATTCAGCCAGACGAAGGCATGCTCTTAAATTTTGGCATGAAATCGCCAGGAAGCGGATTTCAAATTAAAAACGTTGGAATGGATTTTCATTACTCCGACCTAACTAGCGATCGATTACCCGACGCATATGAACGACTTCTCCTGGACGCGCTTTTAGGCGACGCCACATTGTTTTACAGAGGTGACGCAGCTGAAGCATGTTGGTCCTTCGTCCAACCCATTTTAGATGCCTGGAAGAATGATGAAACTCCATTATATGGATATCCAGCGACAACTTGGGGTCCTCTTGAGTCTGTTCGATTACTAGAAGGATATGAATCCGACTGGCGCTATCCCTGCAAAAATTTAACTGGCAATGATGAATTCTGTGAGCTTTAAATTAGAAAAAAATATTCGCGTCTTTCCTAATATGGAAGTTTTAGTAGATGAATTGGCAGATAATCTTTGTAAGACTATTATCAATAGTTTGAAAAATGATAAACAATTTTCTTTAGCTCTATCTGGAGGAAAAACACCCAAAGCTCTTTACCGAAAATTATCAGAACCCACTTTCAAAAATAAAATCGATTGGCAATCTGTAATATTTTTATGGGGCGACGAAAGGCAGGTTCCCCCAGATTCGCATGAAAGTAACTATAGAATGGCTAACGAAGAGTGGCTTAAAAATCTAAATTTAAAAAAAGATAATATTTTACGAATTCGAGGAGAAAGAAATTCTATAGAAGAAGCTATCGAATACAATAAAATTCTTGAGAAAAGCCTATCAATAAATTCATTAGGAATTCCGCAGGTGGACACTATTCTTTTAGGAATTGGCGAAGATGGTCATACCGCTTCCATTTTTCCTGGCGATGAAAAACTAGAAAGTTCTCCTCCTTGGTGTCGAGTTTCCCGCCATCCTAAAACTAATCAAGAAAGAATTACTTTCACCGATAGCTTGATTAACGCCGCCTCACAAATTATTTTTCTAGCCTGCGGGAAAGAAAAAGCTTCTATTATTTCAAAAATTATTAAAAAACACCCTGAAGCCAATTCTTATCCAGCCTCTTGGATTCAACCATCAAACGGAAACCTAATTTGGTACTTGGACCAAGAAGCTGCCTCATCACTTTAATAAAATAATATTTAGTGGCTTTTCGTTTCGCATATCAAAACGAAACCTTTAAAGGAAAAATCTCTAACGAAATAATTTCAACCTAACTCTTATTTTTTCTAATAATAAAAGTAGGTTTTTGTTGAGATTCGTAATAAGTACGCATCATCAACTCGGCTAACAAACCAATCAAGATGGAAAGAAAACCAATTAAGGTAAACATTACTACAAGTAACGGTAAGGGAGTTTCAATAAAAGAATCGCCCAACCAATATTTATTATAAATAGCCCAACATCCAACCAAAAAAGCGCCAACAAAATTTAGTAAACCAAAGCCTCCGAAAATATAAATTGGCTTAACCGCAAAATCGACAAGAAATTTTATTACTATTAAATCGAGCATAACCTTAACAATTCTAGCCAATCCGTATTTTGAAGAACCGAATTTTCGCGGATGGTGATTAACCGGTATTTCAGTTACTCTAGCTCCTTGCCAAGAAGCATAGACCGGAACAAAACGATGCATTTCGCCATAAAGGTGAATGCCTTGGAGAAATTCCCGTTTGTAAGCTTTGAGAGTGCAACCAAAATCGTGAAGCTCAATTCCGCTCATCCAAGAGATAAATCTATTTGCCACCGCAGAAGGAACGCGACGCGTTAACCATTTATCTTTACGGTCTTTTCTCCAACCACTCACCACATCAAACCCTTCTTCCATTTTATCCAATAGTTTAATAATGTCCCGTGGATCGTTCTGCAAATCGGCATCCATGGGAATTACCACATCGCCCTTTGCATTTTGGAATCCAGCGCTTAAAGCGGCTGTTTGACCAAAATTTCGAGTAAAGTGAATAGTTTTTAAATCGGGAAATTTGTTTGAAAGCTCTTCCATTACTTCACCAGACCGATCATTACTGCCATCATTAACAGCTATTATTTCCGAATCTCTATTCAGTTCAGAAAGAGCTTCATCGATCGCTTGTATCAACAACGGTAGATTTTTCTCTTCATTATAAATTGGCACTATAATAGATACGGAATCGTTTTTTTCCATATGATCTTCCTAATTAAAGCTTCGGTTAATTTCTTATTTTGGATAATTTGAATGTATATTTTGCCTAAAAACCAACTAAAGATTATTACTAATTAAATATAAACCTTATAAACCGAATAATTGATTCATCAAATTAAATTTAAACGCTATATTCCTTATTATTTAGAGTCATTCAAGGTCTTCAATCTAGCATCCAAATCAACTCCTTTAAGAGAGTATGCTTTAAAAGGGGCAAAAGCTTTTTGATTGGATAATGGTTGGTAGCGATCCAATAACCATTTCCAAATGGGATGTTCAATGAATACAAAATTGGTTACCAATATTAAAACGGGAGGTTTTTCTATTAAATCATTTTGAAGCCTTTTCGTTAATAACTTAGAAAGCGGTCCATGTAAGTAGTAAAAAAGCCAAATTTGTCCTGAAGGTGGACGTTTTTTACTATAAAAATACAAACCATTTTCCATACCAATATTAAAAAAATATTCATCCCGACTCAAAATTTTATTTATTAAAGATGAAAGCTTTTTACCCGCTGTAAAAAATTTTCCCTCTTCTCCATACTTTTTTAACGGTAATTCATCTAAGGGAATATTTAGAATAGGCAATTGAAAAAAAACTAAAGAACCTAAAATCACTCCGCCTAATAGGTTTGTTATTTTTTCAGCGCGGTCTTTAATTTGGGATCTTAATGAAAATAATGCATGGCCACCTGCAATGGATAAAACAGGTAACCAAAATTGATAATAATGAAAAAAAAATTGACCTGGCAGCAAAATCATAAATGCCGCTGATAAAGCATAAACTCCTATTAATATACCTTCTCTTTGAGGCTTGCCTTGGCTTGAAAATACAATTCCGATAAGGGATAATACTATTAAAGGTATTAAGGCATACATTTTTTCTGGGATAAAATTTTCCGCCGAAAAACCCTCAAGTAAATTAAGAAAAAAATTTCCTGAATAATACTTACTATAATCAAAAAAGAACTTCCAATAATCGCCAAATATCCCAATAGAATTAAAATATACCCAAGCTATTCCCCATGATAGAAATCCAATAGAAGCCATAATACCAACTTGTTTGAGAGCTCGGCTCTTTTGTTGTCTTCCAGATTCAGAAAAGAAATGCCCCATTGAAAAAAATACTGCGGCGACAACCGTAATAGGTTTATAAAAAGAAGATACGGCAATTAAAACTCCCGCTCCTATTGCCGTCCGAATACCTGATCCCTGCCCTGAATCTCTTATCAAAAATGCAAAAGCTCCAGCTAAACAAGCGTTCATAAACGACTCAGCATTAGGTTGATTGGCTTGGATCATCGGATCACAAGAAATAATGGCCCAAAAACCTGCAGCCCATAAAGCCGCCGATCGGTCAATATTAGAAAGCGAAGCGTAGATTCCAGCCATCGTCAATAACGAAAAAACTATTCCAATCAAAAAAACCGTAAACTGGCCAAAACCAAATAATAATTGAAACAAATAAAATGTTATAAAACTTCCTGGGGGATGATGATTGGTAAGATAAGAATATAAATATTCTCCGTTAAGCATTTCATTTGCGTAAATTGCATAACCCGTGATATCTCGTTCAAGCGGTTCGTCGATAAAGTGATAACGATTCAAAATAATAACGAGCGCCAAAAAAACTAAAATTATCCAAGTTTTAATATTTTCTTTTTGTATCATTTAGCGTAAACCTTCGATAGCCTTTTTGGAATCAATCGCCGTTAAGCTTAATAAGCCTTGCAACGCTTTTTCAGAAGTTGGAACAATATTTAAAGCTTTTTGATATTCACTTTTCGCTCGACTCACTAATCCCATCTCCACATAGATATCGCCAAGGTTAATTCTAGCTTCGAGAAAAAATGGATCTTCTCTTAAAGCTAGTAAGGTTTCCCGTTCTGCATCGCCGTATTTTTCAAACTTAAAATAAAGCCTTCCAAGATTTAAGTGGATATCGGATGCAATGGAATTTAGCGTAATCGCTTTCTTTAAATTTATTTCTGCTTTTTCATATATTCCTAATTCCGTAAAAATTTCGCCTAAATAGTTGTAAACGTCAAAACGGCCCGCATCAATTTGTAATGCTCGGTTAAAATATATTTGGGCAGGACCAAACCGCTTTTTATTTTTTTCTAAAACTCCCATATTTATCAGAGCGTCTAAATTAAAGGGATTAGCTTTAAGAGCCTCCTTCAAATTAGTCTCCGCAAGAGGCAATCGACTTGAAATAGTATATAAATATCCTAAATCTGATAAAATTTCAGGATTATTAGGCGAAATCTTTAAAGCAAATTTTAGTTGATTTTCGGCATATTCATATTTTCCATTATCGATTAAAGCTCGCGCATAGTTTCGACGAGCTAATGGGATAGAGCCCGGGTAAAACTTAACGGTCCTACCCCAGAAACTTTCCGAATTTTTCCAAACTCCAATTTGTTTTTGCGTCAAATAAAAAAGAAAAATGAAGATCAAAAAAAATAAACTGCCCACTAAAGTAAATCGCTTTTTATTAACGGAAGTAATAGTAATCGAGCCAATAACAATAAAAAAAATTGGTATAGTCGGCAAATAAGAGTAGCGATCCGCAGCGGCAGCGCTTCCCACTTGAATTAAACCTGAAACAGGCATTAATACAATTAGATAAATAAGCCAAGCAATACCAAAAAACTTATTTCCAGATCTCCAAGTTTTGACACAAAAAAAAGTTGTGATAATAAAAAAAAATATAGAAGTAATAAACCACCCACTAAATAAAGTCCAAGGTTCTTGAAACGGATATAAGGGAGATAAAGACTGAGGCCAAAGCGTTTTTTGGATGTAAAAAAAAATATTGTGAATTGAGTTCATTAAGCGATCGCTTAAACCGCTTCTATAAACCTGTTCCATTGCCCCAACTTCTTTCTGGGCTTGTATAGTCGTTAATCCAATAATAAAGCTCAGCACAAAAAAAAGAAGCTTTTCTCTAACCGAAATCCAAAAATCGAAAATACAGGTTATTTTTTTTAAATGGTATATATCCAAAAGAATCAGAACAATAGGAAGAGAAACGGCCATAGGTTTAGACATTAATCCTAAGGCAAATAAAACTAACAAAACAAAGTATCTAATTTTTGAAAGATGCCCTTTACAAACTTCCATCCATTTGACATACAAAGTCAAAACCAGTAAATAAAAAAAGGCGCAGAGTAAATCTTTACGCTCTGCAATCCATACAACAGATTCTACTCTTAAAGGATGAAACCCAAATAATAAAGAGACGGCAGCGCCACCTAAATAAGCTATATTTCTTCCATAAAAAGACCGAGTCATGTAAATAAAAAGAAAAAAAACAAGGCATATATTAAATCCATGTATTAAAACACTGGTTAAATGATATCCCCACGAAGCCAAACCAAACAATTTAAAATCAATTGCAAATGAAATCCACACCACGGGAATCCAATTTCCCGTTTTAAAACTAGTTGCCATTTCCCGCAAATTTTCTGAAGAAAAAGAGCGAATCATCGATTGCGATAAAATTTCCGGATCGTCTAATGAAACAATATCGTTTTCTAAACTTCTCCAAAATCCCAAAATCGAAAAAATCGAGAGAAATAATAAAACCATCCAAATAGAAGGTTGAACTTTTTCATTAATTTTAATTTTTTGGCTCATTCCTCTTGTCCAATAATTCTAACTGCCGTCTCTTCTTAATAATTTGAAGATTTTTTAGAGCTATTTTATTTTTTTTGTCCTTACTTAAAACAAAATGTAATTTCTTTTCAGCGTGTTCATATAATCCAGATTGAATGTAAACAGCCGCTAGAAGTATATAGATCTGCAAATTTTCAGGTTGGATTTTTAAACCGCTCGTCAATTGAATTTCCGCTTCCCTTAATCTTCCCATTTTAAAATAGACTAAACCTAAGTTACCTTTTATCTCAGCTCGATAATTATCAACGGCATCTGCTTTTTTAAGAAAAATTTCGGCTTCTACAAATTTTTTCGTTTCAATTAATAACTTACCTAAGTTATTTAGAACTTCCCAACGATTAGGGTCAAGAGCCAATGCGGATTCGAGAATATATTGCGATTTGTCATAATCTTTTAAATTTAAATGAACCAAACCAAGATTGATTTTGGCCTCTATATTTCGAGAATCTCTTTCTATTGCAAAAGATAATTTTTGTTTCGACTCCTCCAAACGTCCTTGTTCTAAATAGAGCAGTCCTAAACTACTTAGAGCAAAAGAGTGGTTTTTATTAATTTCTAAAGCCTTTTTAAACATAAATTCGGCTTCTTGATAACGTTTTTCCGTTCTTAATATGTCTCCCAACAAACGATAAATTTCAGGCTGTTTATCGGGATAAATTTTTATATTTCTACGCCATAAAGTTTCGCCATTTTCCCAAACTTCTATTTGATTGGTTGAAACTGTTCCCATGCAAATAAACGCAATCAAACTATAAATAAATATAATTTTGAGGTATATTTTCTTTTGATTTTGAAGCTCAGGATAAAATTTGTAACAAAGGAAAGCTCCTCCTACCAAAAAATAAAAGCTCAAAGTTGGTAAATAAGTATATCTATCTGCCGCCGCTTGCGATCCAACTTGAATTAATCCAACCACAGGAGCTAAAACCGTCAAATAATATAACCATACCGTCCCCAAAGCTCGCCTCCCTTGAGACCACTGAACACAACACAATAAAGACGCTCCCAAAAAGAAAAAAATCGTTCCAAAAAAACGGCCTTCCAGAAAACTCAAAGTGTCAACGTGGGGATAAAGAGAAACTAAATTGAATGGTAGTAATGTTTTTTCTAAGTAAAAGAAAACATTGTGAAGAGAGTTAATGGCGCGTTCAGCAAAGGAAAGATCCGTTATGGGAGCTAAAGCCCCAACTTGTTTTTGCCCTAAAACAGTTATCATCCCAACCACTAAACTGAGAAAGAAAAAGGGCCATTTCTCAATAGCTAAAGTAACAATATCTCGGAGCCCATATCCCCGCCTTAGTGGAAAAAAGTCAAAAATTAATAAAACAAGCGGAATCGTTACCGCCATAGGTTTTGACATTAAAGCGAGTATTCCAAATATTAAAGTAGTAACTGGCCATCCTCTATCTTTCAATTCTCTCTTTTGAAGATGAAAAGCTAAGTACGACCGGTAAGCTAAAAGGACAAAAAACGCGCAAAGCAAATCCTTTCTTTCAGATATCCAAACAACTGATTCAATTCTTAATGGATGAATAGCAAAAAATATTGATACCGCCAATCCTGTATATCGAACGATTTTTTGGCGATCATTTTTTATTTTTATCGCCTGAACTATCAATTCAAACAGGAAAAAAATAATAACGGCATTAAGGCTGTGGATTAGTACACTTGTGAAATGATGCCCACCAGGGTTTATGCCAAATAAAAAACGATCAAAACTATGCGAAATCCATGTTAATGGTTGCCAGTTAGCGGTGTGTAAACTAAAAAAAATTTCTTTAAAGTTTTTAACTGAAAATTCGCTGACCATAGGGTTTTCAAGAACAAATGCCGGATCGTCAAAATTGACAAAACCAGTTTCCGTCGCTTTCCAAAAAACCCAAAAAGTCACGCAGAAGATAACTGTCGTGTAAAACACATAGGAATCTTCAACTCTTTTTCGAATATCATTAAAATTCATTGCACTGTATTGCTGGAGTTAGGGGTGAAACCTCCACTAGTTAGTTTAGAAAAAACATCTTTTGCTTCGGGAGAATTGGGGTATAGCTTCAATGCCAAACTCAGCTTTAGCAAAGCTTCCTCATCTTTTCCTTGCATAGCATAAATTTTGCCTAAATAGATTAATACTGGAACGTTGTAAGGATTATCAAGAACTGCAGCCTCTAATTTTTTTTCAGCTTCAATCAAAAAATTGAGATTCTGGTTAGTCTTATATTCTTCCAGTAAAGTTTTAGCAAAAACAACTTTGGCAGAAGCGCAACTAGAGCAAAACCTTTCAGCTTTTTCCGCATAATTAATAAAAGATTCCGCTCTTTGGGATTCTAAAATTTCAACATTTAAAATTTGATTATACTGTCGAAAAAAATATGAGGAAAAAATTGCCATCAAACATAAAATTATACTTAGGCCAAAGTATAATTTATTCGGCATTATTTTATTTTTCTGGAAGATTTGCGAATAATAAAAATCGAAAATAACGATTAAAAGCGCGAAATGAAAAATAAAGGAAGAAACAAGCCAGTTAACCTCAATTAAATTCTGTGTCAAAAATCCAAAACAGGCAACAGCTACCACCAAAGCTTCATTTTTAAAACGAGTATTGCCATTGGATTGAATGATCTTATATATTCTTTTAAACCAAACAAATAAGAAACCGATAAATATGATTAACCCAACCCATCCATGGTCTGAAAGAATTTGAAAATATAGACTATGAGCATGTGGAGGAGATTTTTGAATATATCCAGGCCGTAAGTTGTTTTCGACTTTCGATATATAATAAGGATATAAAGCTCCAAAAGTTAAAGAACCTGTTCCCGTCAATGGTTTTTCTTTAGCAATTTCCCAGGCTCCCCTCCAGTAGACAATTCGATTAAGTAAATTTCCACCCGTAATGGCTCGCGATAATTTCACCGGCACTAACGAACTTTCAGATAATTTACGTTTGTAATTCTCCGGTAAAGACGCCGCTACCATTAAAATGATTGAAAAAACTCCAATAATAAAACCGCCAGCAATGGCTATTTTTCGAGTTACTACTGTCCAACCTAAATAAACTAACAATATCAAGATCAATTCTAAAGCCGCTACAACTTGCCCGCTAAAAGATCTTGAATAAATCAAACTGATAATTATCAGACTGAACGCCAAAGCCGATAAGTATTTTTCCCATGGTTTTTGCTTTTTAAAAAATAGCAAAGCGGCGATTGGCAGTTGCAATACAAGATAACCGCCAAAATAATTTATGTTTGAAAAAGTCGAAGGATTGCCCCATTTTCTTGCTTCAACACCATGTGTATTTTGAAAAGTTGTAGCGTTTCCCCAGAGGGGTTCTTTTAAGTGAACCCAAGAAAAACTATAATGCTGTCCAACAACAATCAAGGAATGAATTATGGAAGAAATCAAGAGCGTCCAGAGGACTATTGAAATATTTTTCTCATTAATACAATAAAGCGACGCCGCAATAATAAAAATTGCCACAGACAAATATTTAAGAAATCCGTAATAAGATAACTCTGAATCAATTGAAAAATTCTGACCCCAAATTGCCCAGAGGAAAAAACCGAGCAAAATTCCTCCTGGTAACTGAAATAAGCTTTTCTCAACTTTTATCGATTGAACCCAACATGCAATTAAAAAAATAACTAATAAAAAGGGCGTTGAAACAACAATTTGTCCGGGACTGAAAGGCAAATAAATATTTTCGCTCGCTACAAACGTCAAATAGAGCGCGATACTAATAAAAAAAATATGAATCCAGTTTTTCATAAGGGTTCATTTTTCATTTTATAAAAATCATTAAAAACATTGGGATTTCCTAATCTTGATTTTTCTTTGGCTCGTTTTCTATAAAAATCAGCCTTTTCCTTTTTACCTTGTAAATCTTCTATTTGTGCTCTGAAAAAATCCATCTCAAAGCCTAAATGTCCTAAGAGAGTCGCTTCTTTAAGCGCTTCTTCGGCTCGACTCAACATTTCAGGCTTTTTGTTTTTTTTATAGTTTTCAATTAGCCACCCAGCAGTTAGTACATGGGGACGATCACAACGAGAACATAATTCCTTTGCTTTTGAAATATTTTTAAAAAATTCCTTCTTGTTTTTATATTTGTAAATTTTTGAATTTATTAAGTCATCATAAACATAAAACCATCCTAATGCGAAAACTCCAATTACTGCTGAAACAAGCCCAGTAAAATAGAGAAGTTTAAAATTTTTATTCGCTTCATTTCTTTTTGTTAAAAATGCTATAGCGGCTATCCATAAAACTAAATAATGCAAAAAAAGAGATGCAGGCAAAAGGTACTCAATCAATCCCTGAATTAAAAAACCAACTATTGAAATGGATAAACATAGAATTAAAAATCTCGGGCCTTGTAAACCCGTTTTTAAGATTGGATATACCGTTGCAAAAAAAAGGACAACAAAGGATATTAACAACGTCAAACCAATAAAACCCAAGTCTGAAGCAGTTTGAATAAACAAATTATGAGCGTTAATTGCGTGCGGATGAACAGCATCGATTCCAGTATACTGAGGGTAAAGCAAGTTAAAAGTCCAAGGTCCGCTTCCAAAAATCCAGTGGTCTTTGAAAATCCCCCAGGCAGCTTGCCAAAATTCAAATCTCTCCAGGATATGATTCCAAACCCATGCTCTTCTCATGAGAGAAACAGAATCAGCTGTTTGAATTGAGCTTTGAACCATATCTTTGGGTTGTAAAACGAAAACTAAAACCACATAAAATAAAAAACCAATAGCTATCCCTGAAACCAAGTTTTTAAAACGAATCTTTTCAGAAAAACGCCAACAAAAAAAACACAATATTGCTAATTGAATTACCACCGTAAACTGCCCTCCTGGCGATCCAGAAAACCCTAAGGCAGGCCCTAACAACAAAAAAGCGCTACTTGAAATTATTTTCTGAAGGTTATTTACAGATCTGAAAAAAAGTAAAACCGTAATTGGAGCAATAAATACGAGATAACATGAAAAAAGGTTCATCTGGATAAAAATAGACGTCGAACTATAACTTATATGATACCGAAGTACCGATGGGTCGTATTGCTGAATTAGCGACAAGGCCGACAATGGTATAGAAAGCAGAACCAGCGTCCAAAGGATTTCATAAATTCGAATTTCGCTATCAATATAAAAAGTCAAAGCCAAAAACCAAGACAAGGCTCCAAGGTACTTAATAACAAATGGAAAGCTGTCGTCTAAATTGACTGTGAAAAAAAAACCTGCCGACGACCAAATTAGAAAGAGGGATAATGCTAACGTAAGGGGAACAACTTCTACGGCTTTTTTGGCGTTGGTTCGCCTATTAAAAAGGGCTGTAATGAGACAAGCTAAACAAAGATAAGCGATTAGACAAACGGTTTCATTACCTTTAGGCGATAAATAAATATTGTCGCTCCCTACAAGGGTAATGATTGCGGTAGTGACGAGAATCAATACCCGGAGCATTAATTTATTCCGAGTGTGGTTTTTAAATTATTGGTATGAAGTTGCGGATCCCATTTGTAAATATCTAGAGAATATTTAGGGTCCGGTTTAAGAACAGTCCATACTTTTTTAAACTGCGGGTTTTGCTTTTCAAAATCTTCTTGAGTAAATTCAATAAAGGGATAAACGAAAAAAATACTCTTTAGACCCGAAATAGATTCCATATGCTGGGGACGTCTTTTATATTTGTGAACCAAAAAAGGAAACTCTTTGCTCGATAACATCAATGGTTTTTGAGGCCACCACGGAACTGGAGCTAATACAACATTCTTTTTGCCCCATAAATAAACCACCATACTTTCCTGGGGATTTCCAAGTTTAGAGCTGAACATTACTGCTATTTTCCCCAAACTTGCTTGCTCCAAAATAAACTTGGAAGCCTTTTTAATACCATAACCAGAATTCATACCTTCAAGGTAATGAATTCTATCTAGCTCATGAACAGGGGCTTTAAGCGGATCCTTGATAAATTTCCAGGCAAAAAAAAACTGTCAAAAAATGTAATGATAAACAATAAACAAAATGAGATTATTTGTTTTGCATTTAAGGATATATTCCTAAAAAAAGAAATTTTTCCCAATAACTTGTTTATAAATAAACCTAGTTCTTCAAGAGCAACCGCCGCTAATATTGTTAGAGGAGGTAAAGCGATAACGAAATATCTTGAAAAAAAACCTTTGGCAACCATGACAATCGCAAGTGTAGGAAATACGGCCCAAAAAACTACACCAATTCCTAAACGATTTTTTTCCCATAATATATAACCTATTGAGAAACCTATAAGGGTCAATAAAGGCCACGTAATATAAGCGCAATAAAACTCCCATATTATTTCCGCATTTCTATACCATATAGCCCACGGCAAAGAAAACAATTCAGTTGGGGTTAAAACTAAATCCTGCCGATGTACTATTAAATCCCTATCTGAAATAGTCAATCCAATCTGCGATAGGAAATAGGGCAAAGCGACAAAAACGGCACACCCTAGCGCTGCCAAGCTTTTATAAACCCATTGCTGTTTTCCGCGTTCTCTTCCTAACCACAAAAAAACAAAAGGAATCGGAACTAGCAAAAATGCCGTCGCCTTGGTCATATAAGCACAACCAAGAAAACTTCCTAAAAACAAATAAGGAAAAATACCAGATTTTGGGTTTTTTAAAATATAAATGGCCGCCACTACAGACCACACGCCAAAAGCGGTTAGCAGTCCGTCAACCAAAGCTAAGCGATCAAAAAATAGAAGATATGGACAAAATACCCAAGAAAGTACGGCAAAAAAACCTATACGAGAATTAAAGAGCGCCTTTCCTATATAAAATATTCCGACTATGGAACATAACGAAGCAAATATAGTTATGCATCTGCCCGTTATTAGTGGGTCTACTTTTAAATTAAGAGCCAACGCAACTAACCACATATATAAAGGCTGCTTTCCATCCATTTTGGAAATAAAAATATCGTTCCAATCGTTACGCATTAATTGCGCCCAATGGATATAAATAGCTTCGTCGGTAAATATAGGAAATCCCGTCAGGTTTAATAAACGGGTTATGCTAAAAAGAAAGAGGACAAAAAAGCCGCCAGCTAAAACTTTATTGGCATTTAAATAAGTTGAGGACATGGATTGGTTGGACCTAAAACTGAAAAATTAATTTTCTTCCAGCAGTTTAATTAATAAATAAACAACAACCTATTATTTTTTAGAAATTAAATGGAAGTAAAAAAATTTTCTTAGAGAATCTAGTGGGCAAGCTGGTTTTGCACAGCTTATTTATTAAGACATTATAAATGAAAAGAAGTTGTCTTATTTCCAATTTATCAATTTAGGCCCCAAAGAATCCCCATAATAAAAACGGCGAGGATTGAAAAAACTATGCTTGCTTCTAATGCTTCAGAAATTTTCATAAAAAAAAGCCCTCTTTCTTTAGAAAGAGGGCTCTCCTTATTATTTTATTAACATTGTTAGTAAAGAAATCTAGATTATTAGAGGGTACCCGGCGCGCCAATAGTAGCAGGATCTTGAACGCCGCCTTGTGGGCTATAGCTCCAGCTGTAAGTTACGCCGTCAGCAGTTGCAGTAACAGAGGTTGCGCTAGCCGCAACAGGGGTCAAGCCTTGAGCGTCTACAGAACCTACTACCGCTGTAACGTCGTAGGTAGAAGCGGTTCTCAAAATATAGTTAGCATGAAGAATATTAACAGAGGCTCTCAAAGCTCCAGACAAGTTATCTCGTCTTGCATTAAGTGCGTCGGCTTTTAAATCGATAAACTTAGGAACTGCCGTAGCTGCTAAAATCCCTAAAATTACGATTACCATGATCAATTCGATTAAGGTAAAACCCTTTTCATTTTTTATCGTGTTTTCCATCATTTTCTCCTTAGTTTATTTAAACAAAATATTAATTAATGATTGATTAATTTCAAAGTCTTTCCCTTTATTATGCAAGCTAAAGACCAAAAGCAATAAATGTGAATAAAAAAGTTACTTTATTAAACTTTTCCTTTAACTCAGCTTTTTTCAATGGTTTCTTTCGCAAGAGTTTCCAGGCTTCGAAAACCCTTTATTTTAGCCATTTAACTATGGATAAAAAATCAAAAGCCTTACTTAAAGTCAAAAAAAACAATAAATTAAGCTTATAAAATTAAATATTTTAAATTAGCCTTAAATTAGATTAGTAATAACATTTTCTCAAACTACCTAATAATGGAATAAAAATGGGTAAGCCAGTTCCCACAGAGGGATACCCATTACCCCAAAAAAGTAAATATTAAGAAATCATGGAACTTAAAGGTCAATACCAAGATTATTTTTTATCTAACTTAAGTAGTTAAATAAGTTGATTGGGCAATTAAGGTTTTTTAACCTGAAAACCTTTTAGAATAATGAAGAGGACAATAAATAAAGCGCAGAAACTTATGATTTTACCTAATTGGAAGGGAATGGGATTGTATTCAAACCGGACGCGCTGTTCACCTGGACTTACGACAATGGACCTAAACGCGTAATTAGCGCGATAGATCTTAGTTTCTTTTCCATCAATGCTAGCTTCCCATCCGGGAAAGTAGGCATCGCTTAAAAAAAGTAATCGGTTTTTTTCAACGTGAACTTTCAAATCAATAGAGTTTGGACGGTAATCTAATATTTCAACAATTTCGATGGGGCTTAAAGTCTTTATTTCGTCATCGCAATTCAATCCTTCAGGAGATTTGTTGATAAGAATTTTTTTTCTTGGATTAAAGTCTTCGCTGGAAAATATAACAGGATAATCATTTTCATTTTTTATTACTTGGCAATTTTCCGCCAAAAAAACCCTCGGGAGGACTTTTTCATTTTCATAAATTTTTATTGTATCTTTGGTTTGTAAATTGGCAAGCGATTCTGAAGAAATATTTTCCACTAATCCTCCAGGTTCAAGGTGAACTAACTTTAATCCATCCCAATTTAGTTTATCTGCAGAAACAATATATTTTGCATTGAATAAATTCAATAAGTTCAATCTTTGTTTAAAAGGCATTGTATTCAATATACCCCGAATATTATCGAAAAAGTAAGGTCGCATAACCGTTTGGCCTTCTACATAGCTAATGCCGGAGGCTATACCTGTTAGTGAACGAATGAACCTTGCTTGGTCTTCATAGGTCAAGCTTTGGTCTTGGACTTTTTTCCGATAGTAATCTTTTTTTGTTTCTTTTGTAACGTACGTTCGAAAATTACCTGGTTGCGAAGCAAGAAATTTCATATTTTGACTAGGCTCATCAATGTGTTTCACAGGTACCTTAAAAGACAAACCCTGATTCCCAAAAAACAAATCAGCGCCTAAGACTAAAACGGGTAAAAAAAAGATCCACGAATTGGTTGTCGTTCTCCTTGCAGATAAGAAAAGGAAAAGACAGAAAATGGATGCAAACGCGAATAACCTTTGCAGATTACCTAGATTAACCCAGGGCTCATTATAAAAAGGCGGGACAATTTTCCAAATTTCGAACTGATTTGTCAAAAAAGGTTTGAGCAATTCAATCAAACCAAATCCAAGTATAAAACAAACTCCTAAATATAGAATCTTGGTTACTTGATTTATATTTAGGCTTTTTGTTTGAATATCATTTTTCAATTGATCAAAACCCAAACCCGCGCATATTGAAATAGCCAATATTGCCGGAAATATGAACTTAACGGGATATCGAAAGGAATCAAAAAGAGGAAGATGTTGTCTAAGAAAAGGAAATAAAAAAGCGTTTTTCCCAAGAGCCAGCAAAACTGATATGAATATAATTACGACAATTGCCCATGATCTCACCCTTAATCTTCGGAAAGAATACAAGGCTAAAAGAAATGACGGAATTCCTATATAAAGAGTTTGCAACCAATTTTGTTCGGAAAAATATGATTTCGAATTTCCAAAATAACCATAAAAATCCAAAGTAAAAAATAAAAATAAATCTCTTAACTTTAAAGACCAAACATTCGCTTCATATTCGCCTAGTCCATATTTACGAATTGACCAATGGGAAAGCTCAAGCGTTGGAGCAATTTGAACAACAGTAATCCCAACCAAAACAATTCCAAATAAAACTAACAATTTAAAGCGAGCTTTGAATTGATTTTCAAAGTTTCCTTCAAACAACAAATTTGGGAAAAAACCAAGTATCGCTAAAATCGGAAAAATTTGGTAACAGGTTTCGATTCCACCCGAAAAAATCATAAATGACGCAACTAAACCGGCCCATATAACTTGTCGTTTATCCTTTTTTAAAATTCCAGAAAAAAATAACAATAATAAGAGTGGAACCCAAACGACGGGCAAAAGAGTCGATAAGTATCTGTGTACAGAAAATAGATAGCCGGAAAACATAAAAGAAAACGCCGAAACGGTAGCGCCTTCCGGCCCGCATCGCCAGCTTCGAGCCAACAGATACATAAAGAATCCAGCTAAACTGTAATGAAAAACAATCGTAAGATTAAAAACAGAATTGAATGAAAATAGAAAATATAACCAACTAAAAGGATAAAGGATCGCAGGCTGAACGGTAGCAAAAAGCGGCATCCCCATATTGGCATGAGGATTCCATAACGGAAAGGAAAAGCTTTGAACGATTTGAATCCATAGCTTTCTTATTGGGATGAAAAAAAAAAGATTATCGCCTCCCCCAATAATCAAATCAGGAGCCAATGAATCCCAAAAATAAAAAATCGCGAGAAAAGCAAAAGCAATCCCCGCCGCTATGACTTCAGAAATTTTCATAAAAAAAAGCCCCCTTTCTTTAGAAAGGGGGCTCTCCTAATCGGTTTATTTAAACCATGTCGGTTAAGTAACCCAAATTATAGGGTACCCGGCGCGCCAATAGTAGCAGGATCTTGAACGCCACCTTGTGGGCTATAACTCCAGCTATAAGTTACGCCGTCAGCAGTTGCCGTAACAGAGGTTGCGCTAGCCGCAACAGGGGTCAAGCCTTGAGCGTCTACAGAACCTACTACCGCTGTAACGTCGTAGGTAGAAGCGGTTCTCAAAATATAGTTAGCATGAAGAATATTAACAGAAGCTCTCAAAGCTCCAGACAAGTTATCTCGTCTTGCATTAAGTGCGTCGGCTTTTAAATCGATAAACTTAGGAACTGCCGTAGCTGCCAAAATCCCTAAAATCACGATTACCATGATCAATTCGATTAAGGTAAAACCCTTTTCATTTTTTATCGTGTTATCCATCATTTTCTCCTCACTTAGGAAATTTAAAAATTATCAATAATTTGTTGATATTAGTTTTTTCCCTTAATAATGCAAACGAAAGACCAAAGTTAAGCAAGTTAAAAAAAAGTTTATTTTTTTTACTCAACTGTTTTCAACGATTTCGTAACTAAAGACTCTTATTCTCCAAAAACCCTTTCTTTTAGTCACTTAACCAAAAATAAAAATGATTAACTTCAAAAAATATAATCCCAAATTAAAACTTTTTTTGGTTTGGATTCCATTTTATTAAGAAAAGTTTCCAAAATGGCGAAATAATGGAATAAAAATGGGTAAGTCAATTCACGCAGAGTAACATCTCTTACCCAAAATTAAATATTAAATAACTAAGCCAACCAAGCTTGGGTTTTTAATTGATTATAAAAAATTGAAGGAAGAAATATCTTAGGGAGTAAATATCGGTTAGAAAAAATAATTAAGACAAATTGCAAATAAAAAAGCCGAGCCCATTAGTAAAAGAAACCCAACTATAATATGATTTCTTAGCACCCAATTATCAATCGAGTCATGGGGAGTATCGATTAAACTTTCAACTTTTTCAGTAGAAAAAAAAGCATCTAACGACTTTGTAACCTCTTTGAATTTGTCTGGAGCAAAAGTCATAAGTAGACATAAAAATGCCCCAATCAAGCACCAAATCACAAAAAACCATCGACTAACATCCATTATTATTACGATAAATAATTCTTTTGTTTCTGTTGATGGGGTAACCACCATAGAAATAAATCTCGATTGATCAAATATAGCAATCAAATAATAAATGGTGTACATGGCCCCCAGAAATAAGGGGAAACCAAGAACAAAACGATATTTTACAAAGAGATCGGCAGTAGATATTTGGGTATCAATTGATTTGGAAATATCTTCAGTTTTAAACCATTTATTAAAAAAATGATTTAATTGGGCCGCCGTGGACGGTCTAAATAAAAGTAAAGCGCCCATAATTAGCGATATGAAAACAAGAAAAACCGCAAAAAATTTAGACCCGATCAATAAAATATCGTAAATTGTGCTCATTAGCGGGAGCTCCAGGTTTTATAAAATCTGATGGTTTTTAATAAAATCATCAATCAGCGGTTTCGATTAGTTCGCCTACTTTGTTCTTGATCGGCGTTCAAATTTCCTAGACGCCTACGCTGAAGAAGAAGATCGTCTTCCGTTTCTTCGCCTTGTTCAATTTGTTCATCTTGCAAGTCTTCCTTAAGTTCGCTCTTATTCACAATAACTTTATTACTAATTACTCCTTGTGAAGCATCATAACCCCATTTAACAACCGTATGATCTCTTCGTTGGTGGAAAATAAACCCCGTGGGAATAAAGTTTACTAAAGTAGTCCCAGCTTGTTCGGCTGTTAACCCACCTCCAGTTTGTCCTTGCACAAATACCCACAAACGGTCGTTATCTTCCTCGCCATTAGGAGCGGTAGCCTGTCTTCTATTATAACCCTCTGGCACTTTGGTTAAGCTCTGAAAGGGATTTTGTGGATAAGATGCAAAATCGCCTTTTATAAGATCATCGCCAAAATTACCTATCAAATTCGCACGCATTACCTCGATTGTGGCATCTTCCGCAACCATTTCAGCGTCCTCCTGGACGGACATCATTTTTTGGAGGGCCATGGAAGAAAGAATTCCAACCATGACTATAACTGTAATTAATTCAATCAAAGTAAAACCAGCTTCTCGTTTTTCTTTATCAATTTTTAAATATTTAAGCATTGTCATTAGAATAAAATCGAAAACGTTTACTAAAGAAATTATTTTTTGGCCATTTTGGACATATCCCACATTGGCATAAAAATAGCCAAAGCAAGGAATAATACCAAACCACCCATAAAAACCAATAAAATAGGTTCAATCATTGAAGAGAGATTTTTCACCGCTTGGTCAACCTCTTCATCATAATAATCTGCCACCTTCATCATCATATCATCCAAAGCGCCAGACTCTTCGCCAGCAGAAATCATTTGAGTGACTAACGGAGGCACAAAACCACTTTGGCTTAAAGGAGTGGCAAGCCCCAGACCTTCTTGAACGCTATTACGCAAGTCAGAAATAATTTTCGATAAAACCATATTCTCAACTACGCGAGCGGAAACGGCTAAAATATCTAAAATAGGAACGCCGCCTGCTTGTAATGTTCCCAATATTCTAGAAAACTTGGACATGTTGGATTTAAGCAAGACATTTCCCATTATAGGAAATTTCAAGCAAATATAATGCCATTGGTACTTACCTTTTTCGGTTTTGGTATATTTAGTAAATAAAACGTAAACCAAAACAAGTCCGCCAAGAAAAAAATGCCAATAATCATGAGCGACATTATTAGACGCAATTAAAAGTTTTGTGGCCCAAGGAAGATCAATTTTGGCTTTTTCAAACATTTTTACGAAAATAGGCACTACTTTCCACATCAAAATACCAATAGCAACCGCCATAGCCCCAACAACCATCTTGGGATAGCGCATAGCAGCCTTAATTTTAGCTTCATTTTCGGCCTGCTTTTCAATCAAATCCGCTAAACGGCCTAAAATATCATCCATAACGCCGCCAGCTTCCCCGGCTTGAATCATTGCTATAAATAAATCGGGAAAAACATCTTCATGCTTTGCCATCGCTTCCGAAAGGGAAAGACCATCTTCAATTTCTCTTCTCATTTGTAACAATACATCTTTAAAACGAGAATTAGTTACTTGATCGGAAAGCGCAGAAAGAATGGCTAATAAGGGAATACCTGCATTAAATAGGGTGGACATTTGGCGGGTAAAAAGAACTAAATCTTGTGTTGTAACTTTTTGAAAACTAGCTAGGAATCCTTTGCTACCTTTACCTGCTTTTTTTGCGTCTCCGCCAGTCCCACCGCCTTCTTCTTTAATTTTGACGGGAAAATGGCCCATTTTAGACAATTCTTGGCTGACATTATCGGCAGTATTAGCGCTCATAGTGCCAGTCACCATTTGCCCCATTCTGTCTCTAGCTTTGTATTCAAAAACGGCCATAGTTTTTTACCAACGTTATGTATTTAATAATTATACATGTATAACGCTAAAAAATCGTGTTAAATTATTGTAATATTTACTCTACAATGCCATATTTTTTCATTTTGTTGTGCAAACTTTTGCGGCTTATATTTAACCGTTTTGCCGTTTCCTGACGTTTCCAGTTTTCTTCTTTTAAAGCTTCCAATATTAGTTTTTTTTCTGTGGACTCAACCGTCATTCCAACTTTGTCGGAAAGGCTGGTTCCAACTGGACCGGAAAACTCAATCCCATCGCTTAATGATGGATAAACATCCAGAAGATCTTTTTTATCTAAGGCAGGTCCATATGCCAAAATTATGCCTCTTTGCATTACGTTTTCAAGTTCTCGGATATTTCCTGGCCATGAATAATTAGTTAAAACATCAATTCCTTCTGGGGTAATACTTTGAATATTCTTTTTAAATTTTTGGTTATAAATCTCTAGGAAATGATTTGCTAATATTGGAATGTCTTCTTTTCGATTTCTCAATGGAGGCAAATTTATTGCCACAACATTCAAACGATAAAATAAATCTTCGCGAAACTCTCCTTCGGCGATCGCTTTTTTTAAATCTTTATTTGTAGCTGCCACTAAACGAATGTCTATTTTTATCGTATTCTCTCCCCCAACCCTCTGTAACTCGTTTTCTTGAATTACCCTCAAAATTTTTGATTGAGTGGACATTGGCATATCGCCAATTTCATCGAGAAATAAAGTCCCCTCATTAGCCTGCTCAAATTTACCAATTTTTCGTTTGATCGCCCCCGTAAAAGCCCCTTTTTCAAATCCGAAAAATTCCGCCTCTAAAAGGTCGTGAGGAACCGCAGTACAATTAATTTTCACAAAAGGTCTATGTTTCCGAGAACTATTATAATGTAATGCTTGAGCGACTAACTCTTTACCAGTGCCGCTTTCTCCCAATACCAAAACAGAAACATCGCTATCGGCGACCCTATGAATTCTTTCGACAACTTCCCGAGTAGCGTTGGAAATTCCCAAAATTTCATTAGAAGGATAGCTTTTTTCCAAGGTAGAGCGAAGGGTAACAACTTCTTTCTGTAATTGACTCCTCTCTATTGCGCGCCTAATGACCACGCGAACTTCCTTGATATCCACTGGTTTTGTAAAATAGTCGAACATACCAAGGTTCATAGCTTCCATTGCCAAAGTTTTATCGCCATAAGCAGTGACCAAAATTCCAACAATATGAGGATGAAGGTCTCTCATTTTTGAATACATTTGAATACCGTTCATCCCAGGCATGTTGTAATCGGTAATCACTAAATCAAATAAATCTTCCTCCACCTTTTTTAAAGCTTCTTCTCCAGTTGCAGCGGTTTCTGGAGTATATCCTTCGCGAGAAATAGCCTCTGACAAAAAAAATCGAATACCTTCTTCATCGTCGACGATCAATATTTTAGGCGAACTCATGTGCCTCTCCCTCTGGTTTTCGATTTTTAACTTGTTTTTGGGTAAATTCGTTAGTGTCGGATTCCATCAGAATTGGTAAAGAAACCTGGAACACTGTATACGGACCTTCTCTTTCAGCTGAAATCGATCCTTTATGAGAAGCTATAATTTGAGAAACTATCGCCAATCCCAATCCAGTACCTTCAGTTCGTGTAGTAAAAAACGGGTCAAAAATCCTAGATCGGATTCCAGGATCAATTTCTGGGCCTGTATTCATAATTTTAATCTTTACCGCTCCTGAATTTTGACCTGAAGACGTCGCGAATCCTGTAGGATCAAAATAAGTAATTATTTTTACTACTTTAGAATCATCCATTGCTTCGCCAGCGTTTAAAAGTAAATTTAAAAAAACTTGAATGAGTTTTCCTTCATCAGCCCAAATATGCGGAAGATGGTTTTCAAACTCTTTGGATATTTTAGCTTTTTTCCTTTCGAGGTCAATTCTACAAAGTTGTAAAGCGTTCTCTAATAATAGATTCACATCATGAAATAAAAACTCTTTTGAGGTGGGTTGAGCAAATTGCAATAAATCGGTAACAACTCTGTTTAAGCGATCCACTTCCTTAATAATAGTCTTTACATATTTTTTACTTTTGGTGTCTTCGGCCGCTTCCTCTTCTAACAGTTGAGTCAATCCCTTTATTGTACCAAGAGGGTTTCGTATTTCATGGGCTAAACCTGCCGCCATTCCGCCCAAAGAAGCTAACTCTCCCGTCCGCTGAATATGTTCTTGAACTTCCCTTTCGCGAGTCAAGTCTCTAATAGCTAAAACAATTCCAGTTGTCTCATCTTGTTCCCCTTTAAAAACCTTGGTGGAAAGGGAATATTTGATTTTTTTTTCATTTAAATCGGAAACAATTACTTCTTTTCCTGAATAAATTTTTCCATTTTCTACAGTTTCTTTTACTAATAAGCCTAATTCTCCCCGAAAAACAGACCTTTCCAATAATTTATTCACCGACAACCCAATAAATTCCTCCAAATTCCCCCCCAAAAGCGACATAGCGCCAGTATTTAAAGATAGAATCTTTCCCAAAGGATCCATCATTATCCATGCGCCAGTCATGCTATCAACCATATATCTGTTTACTGATGAAACCATCCGGTTTATTTCTTTACCTAAGGGTTGGAACTCGCCTAATTCGTCTATATTCAACTGGGCCTTAAAATCGCCTTGAGCGATCTGTTTTGCGCTTTCCATGATTCTGTTCATTGGTTTTATAATCGCGTAAGCAACGCCAATTCCAGCTCCAATTCCAAGAACAGTGAACAAAAGTACTTCCAACTTTATCAAGCCAAGAATTTTCGATACATATTCCCATTCCAAAGGAACATAGGGTTTATTTTTTTCTAAGAAAAAATGATCCAAAATATCTAAAGCGACAAAACCCGAACTAAAGGCAAATAAAGCTATAACTGCAGGCAAAATAAATAGAAGACTTAATGAAAGTCTTTTTTTTACAAAGGTTCGGAATGCTCCTTGTTCAACATCTTGATTCAAAGGTTTTGGCATGATAAATCTTAATCGTTCTCTATCCGTTAAGGTTTAATAAACTTAAAGTAAACATGTATTTGACTTTGGTTAACCGTATATTATCAAATAAGGCCATTACGGTAAAATAAGGTTTCTGGACTAAAACTGCCGATTTAAATCTCTAAAGCGCTTTCTCTAAAAAAGCTTTTATCCCGTTTTCAAAATTAAAACTGTTTCCATCGCTCAAACAAAATATTAATGAATGATTGAAGTTTCTTTAAATATTTCCAATTTTAACGCATATTTTTTTGAAAAGATTTTTTTTGAAAACCACCTATAGCAGAGGTTATAATAAAAAGTATATTTAAGGTGAAAATTCAATCAAATTGCTTTTTTGCAAAGTTAAGATTCTTGGCTAAAAACTTTTTTACCGCAAAACCAATCTCCCAAATACAAAAATTTTCTAGCCTTCATTTCTTAGTTTTTTCAAAGGTTCCTCTTAGCTTGTTTGTAGATAACCGATAATTTTTAAATTTGTTAATGTCACTTAAAACCTTAAGCTGTAATCTCTTGCACTTAGAACAAGTGAAAACCTATTATTTCTTAGTTTTTTGCAGACTAATTTTAATAAAATAAACGCCGATAATTATAATAAGTAATTTTTTATCTAAAGATTGATTTTGGAGAACGCTATTATGCTTTTTCGATTAGGAATAATAACTTTAGCTTTATGTTTCATTGGATCCCCTTTACAAAAAGCTTATGGAAATGGTGGACAGGATAGAACTCAAGAAATTAAGAAACTCTATGAAATTCAAAAAAATTACGAAAAGTACAAGGTGGAAAGTAATTGGGAAAAAATATATTCCTATCAGCATCCACTATTCAGAAAAAATGTTTCATTGGAGGAATATAAATATTTCGATGGAAAAATAACTGCAGATTATCGCGATAATACAAAAGCCCATGTATCTGGAGGTTATTCGATCCCTTCAAAGGAATTCATATCCAAAAATCTGGATAAAAAAGATATTTTAGGATTCCCTGCTTTTAGAAAATATCCACTAACCTCAAATAAATTTGTAAAAATCGATACAATAAGTATCGACAAAATACAAATAAGCGACCATGGGAAATACTTTAAAAGCGTAATGACCTACAGAGGAATTGAGAGGATGGAACCTGGCCTTGCGCGCGGAGATTTAAAATTTCCAGTTTCTTTAACCATGCAAGACTACTGGGAAAAAGTCGACGGAAATTGGTACATTACGTTATTGCAAAATACCACCAATATTAGCGGAAATATTTACTACCACTTTACTCCTAATAATAAAAGTTCCTGGGAGAGTACAAAGTTTATTGAATTTGATTCTCCTGATTTAGGTTTTGGCACATTAGTAGTCCAAGCAAAAAAATAATTACTTCAAAAAATGAAAAAGCAAAACCTTTTTAAGAATTGTTTAAAACTGCTACTTTTTGACTTCATTTAATAAACATAATGAGTATTGATTTACCCTTCCATAGATCTTGGCTAGAAGACGACGAAATAAATGAAGTCGTAGACACATTAAAGTCAGGTTGGATGACTACCGGCCCAAAAACCCAAAGATTTGAAGAAGCGTTTCGAGATTTTATAGGTTGCAAACATGCCATTGCTTTGAATTCTTGTACTGCGGGATTAAACATTTCCATAGCTCTACAAAATTTTGAACCGGGAGATGAAATTATTACCACTCCAATGACTTTCCCTGCTACAGCAAACGTCATAGTCCTAAATAATTTTAAACCCGTTTTTTCAGATATAGAAAAGGGCACTTTGAATATTGATCCTAACGGTATTCAAGAAAAAATAACATCTCGAACTCGCGCCATAATGCCAGTGCATTACGCAGGACATCCATGCGATATGGACACTATAGAAGCTATAGCTGAGGAAAAAGGATTAGTGATTTTTGAAGACGCCGCTCATGCCCTGGAAACAAAATATAAAGGAAAAAAAATTGGCAATATGGGTCATGCCACCTCATTCAGTTTTTATGCCAATAAAAATATAACGACAGGCGAAGGAGGCATGATCACCGTCAACGACGACGCTCTAGCGGAAAAGATTCGGGTATATAGATTACACGGTTTAAGTCGAGATGCCTGGAAACGTTATGGCGACAATGGCTATGCCCATTGGCAATTAGAAAGGCCCGGGTTCAAATACAATATGGCCGATATCAACGCGGCCTTGGGAATACACCAAATTAAAAAAGCCGACCGATTTTTAAAACTTCGTAAAGAATATAGCGAAAGATATGACGACGCCTTTAAAAATATTGATGAAATTGAAACTTTAGAAATAAAAGATTATGCCGAATCGGCTTATCATATTTACGTAATAGCTCTCAGATTGGACAAACTAAGCATATCGAGAGACCAATTTTTAAACGCTTTACAAGCTTCAGGAATTGGAGTGGCAGTGCATTTTATAGCATTGCACCTACAACCCTATTACGCTCGAACATTTAATCTAAAACCAGAAGACTTCCCTGTCGCCACAGATTACTCAAATAGGATCATAAGCCTTCCACTTTATCCCAAAATGACTCACAACCAGGTCGATAGGGTCATTAATACGGTGATTGAAATAATAAATAAAAATAAAGGCGCAAGTTAAGCGTTCAAAGCTTTTAGTTAACTAATTGAAACTTTTGAAAATACAAAACCTGAATGAGGCCTTTTTGCTTGACAAATCAGCCTTTGGAAATAAAATGTACCATTGCAAAATTATAGGCGCGTAGCTCAGGGGTAGAGTACTTGCTTGACATGCAAGGGGTCGGCGGTTCGAAACCGCCCGTGCCTATGTCTCAGTTCTCTTTTAATGAATACCGCCTCATTATAGATAAAAACCAATAAATTTATCTCTTTTCCTGTAAAAAAAAATAGAACTCATTTTTCATGGCAGACAAAATTAAAATAGAAGATATCGATTTAGAAACTTTAAGGCATAGCGCAGCTCATTTAACCGCCCAAGCCGTTAAAGAACTTTTTCCTGAAACCCAACTTACCATTGGACCTCCCATTCAAGATGGGTATTTTTACGATTTTTACCGAGAAACTCCTTTTGTTCCAGAAGATCTAAAAAAGATCGAAGACAAAATGAAGGAAATTGCGAAAAGAAACCATGAAATCGTCCGAAAAGACCTAACAAAAGAAGAAGCCTACGAATTTTTTCGCGAAAAAGGGGAAACCTACAAAAAGGAAATTTTGGATAGCATCGAAGCAGATGTTGTTTCTATATATACCCAAGGGGATTTTACCGATCTTTGCGAAGGTCCTCATGTACCGTCAACTGGCTATCTGAAATCTATTAAGTTGTTGCACACTTCCGCCGCCTATTGGCGTGGCGACGAAAAAAATGCCGGATTACAACGAATATATGGAACATGCTGGCGAGATAAAAAAGAACTTAAAGAATATTTAAATCGCCTGGAAGAAGCAAAAAAGAGAGACCATCGAAAACTTGGCAAAGAATTGGATTTGTACACCGTTTCTGAGGACGTTGGCCCCGGTTTAATCCTATGGCATCCTAAAGGAGCCAGAATTCGCTACATGATGGAAGAATTTTGGAGAAAAGAGCACTATAACAACGGTTATGAGCTAGTAGCTAGCCCACACACTGCAAAAGTTGATCTGTGGGAAACAAGCGGCCATACAGATTTTTATAAAGATAATATGTTTTCTGGGATGGATGTCGATGGTCAAGAATATGTTCTGAAACCAATGAACTGTCCTTTCCACGTGCAAATCTTTAAAACTAGATTAAGAAGCTACCGCGATTTACCATTAAGATGGGCAGAATTAGGAACCGTTTACAGATACGAACGTTCTGGCGTATTGCATGGTTTACTAAGGGTTAGAGGGTTTACCCAAGACGACGCCCATCTTTTTTGTCGTCCCGACCAACTAGAGGATGAAATCTTAAAAGTAGTCGATTTTATTCTATTTATTTTAAAATCGTTTGGATTTAACGAATTTAAGGTATATTTAAGCACAAGACCTGAAAAATCAGTAGGTTCTGATCAGGATTGGGCACAGGCTACCGAAGCTCTAAAAAATGCATTGGAAAAAATAGAGCTGGATTACGAGGAAGATCCTGGAGAAGGCGTATTTTACGGACCCAAGATTGACATCAAAATTAAGGATAGCCTCAACCGTTTTTGGCAAGTATCCACGGTTCAAGTCGATTTTAACCTGCCTCAAAGGTTCGATATTAATTATATTGGGGAAGATGGTAAAAAATCGCGTCCAATTATGATTCATCGAGCTTTAATGGGGTCTATCGAACGTTTTTTTGGTTGCTTAATTGAACATTTTGCCGGCGCTTTTCCAGTTTGGTTGGCTCCAGTGCAAGTTATTATTTTACCTATCACCGATCATCAGGTAGAATATGTCGAAAAAATTGCCCAAAGGCTAACCCAAGAAAATTTTCGATTCGAGAAAGATATACGAAATGAAAAAATTGGGTTCAAAATTAGAGAAGCTCAACTAGCTAAAATCCCTTTTGCAATAATCTTAGGAGAGAAAGAAGTTGAAGCTGGAAAAATTGCCGTTAGAAAAAGAAAGTCCAAAGAAACTCGAACCATGGATTTAGAGGACTTCATTTCCGAGCTCAAAAAATTGGACGCGGAAAAGGTTCTGGACTGACGGTAAAGATTAATTTTTTTAAGGAGGAAGATCGATTAAAAAACAGCGCATCAACGAAATGATCCGTGTCAAAGAAGTTAGCGTCATTAGCGACGATGGCGGCCCGTTGGGAACTTTTCCAACCCGCGAAGCCTTAACGATGGCTAAAGAAAGGGATTTGGATTTAGTGGAAGTAGCGCCAACTGCAAATCCTCCAGTTTGTCGGATAATGGATTATGGAAAGTTCAAATACAAACAAAGCAAGCGTGCCCATGAAGCCAAGAAAAATCAAAAGATCGTTCATATAAAGGAAGTTAAGTTTAGGCCTAATACCGATATTCACGATTTTGATTTTAAATTAAAACACGTTCAACGCTTTTTGGAGCATGGCGACAAAGCCAAAGTCTTAATATTTTTCAAAGGCAGGGAAATTGTTCATCCAGAACATGGACAAAAGTTGTTAGAAAAAATAGCGATAGCCTGCGAAGAATTTGGAGTTGTAGAACAAGCGGCTAAAAAAGAAGGTCGTACACTGGTTATGATTTTGGCGCCAAAAGCAAAGAAAAAAGGAGCTTAGGTTTTATAAACCTTTTATAATAAATTTTTTATTCAGAAGTATAGGGAGAAAAGCAAATGCCCAAGATGAAAACCCACCGAGGAGCCGCAAAGCGGTTTAAAAAAACCGGTTCGGGAAAAATTAAAAGACACTCGGCTTTTACAAGCCATATTTTGACATCTAAAACCACCAAGCGAAAAAGAAATTTGCGCAAGTCAAAGGTAATGTCCCCAGGCGATACCAAGCGCATAAAGGTGTTGTTGCCTTAACAGGCAACGCGAATAAAGGAGATTAGTAATGCCTAGAGCAGTAAACGGGACCGTAGCCCGTAACAGAAGAAAAAAGATTTTAAAATTAGCCAAAGGTTTTCGCGGATCCCGAGGAAATTTATATCGAAAAGCCAGAGAAGCGGTTGAAAAAGCTTTAACCTATTCCTACCGAGACCGAAGAAATAAAAAGCGAGATTTTAGAAGATTGTGGATCGCTAGGATCAATGCCGCCGTGCGCGCGGAAGGGATGACTTACAGCCAATTCATCCATGGATTGAAAAAAGCAAACATCGAACTCAATCGAAAAATGCTTTCTGAAATCGCTATCCAAAGCGAAGATTCCTTCAAAAAGTTAATGGATACCGCCAAAGCACAACTTGCCGCATAGAAAACCGGAAAACTAATATACCTCTCTCTACCTAGAGAGAGGTGAGTTTTTCTTTTTATTTCTTACCTTTGCTTTAATTTCAAAAAAAATTTATAAACGTATTGAAATCTTTTTAAATCGTTTAATTAAATTGCCCTTAAAAACAAGAAACATGTTTTATTAGGCGCCTTCAAATACAAATGTTTTGTATACAGGAGGCCGTACCCTGGAGCCAACGGCGTAAGCTTCCTGTCCATGGTGAATTGCTACAAACCCACCTGGAGATGTTACTTCAAATGTAATACCCACTAGATTTAAATTAGCGAAATTTACCGCCTTCGCCGCCGCTTTATTTACCGCCCCAACGAGCTAGCTTCAGACCCTGGTAATTAAATGTCAAAGCAACGTTAAACGTGCAATCGAAGTGTAATATCCAATTTACCTTACCGTATGAGACATAGCTAAATTGTGCATCGTCGCTGTAGGCCTATATATAAAGGGTAAAATTAATTTCAAAACAGCATTAATTTATACATTGCTAAGCTGAAAGTTCTTGGAATGAAGGCTAACTAAGATCTCTGAGGAAAATAATTATTAAACCACTCGACGAACTTTTTAACGCCAACGTCAATATTCGTGGTGGGTTCGTATCCCAGATCTTGCCGAATTTTACTAAGATCTGCCCAGGTTTCGATCATATCTCCTGGTTGTTGAGGCAGGTAATTGCGTATGGCTGACTTTCCTAAACATGTTTCTAAAACTTGTATATAGTTCTCCAAAATTTCGGTTCTATCATTCCCTATATTATAAAGAGCGTATGGTTGAGGTTTTTCCAGAGCAAGAATAATTCCTTGTATAATATCGTCGACATAGGTGAAATTTCTTTTCATTTTTCCCTTGCCATAAACGTCAATGGGTTCCCCCGCTTGAATTTTTTTAGCAAACTTAAAAAGGGCCATGTCAGGACGCATCCAGGGACCATAAACTGTAAAAAACCGCAACCCAGTAATCGGAATGTTATATAAATAGCTGTATGAATGAGCCATTAATTCATTAGCTCGTTTAGTCGCTCCATATAGGGAAATGGGTCTATCCGACTTTTCCTCTTCAGAGAAAGGGATTTTTGGATCGACCCCATATATTGAAGAAGAAGAGGCATAAACTAAATTTTTTACGGGAAACTTTCGACAAACCTCTAAGATATTTAAAAAACCCTCTAAATTCGTTTTTTGATAGGGAAAAGGATTTTCTAACGAATAGCGAACGCCCACTTGTGCGGCAAGATGACAAACATGAGAAAAATTGTGAGAAGATAAAAGATCGAGCAACTTAGGATAGTCGCAAACGTCTATTTTTTCGAAACTGAAAGCAGGCTCCATCTCAAATTGTTTAAGACGGTCTTGCTTAAGTTGGACATCGTAATAATCGTTTAAATTATCAATTCCAACAATCTGTTCTCCACGGGCAATAAGGGCTTTGCATAAATGATAGCCAATAAATCCAGCGGCTCCTGTTACCAGTATCATATGTTCTCAGGGGATTTTTAATACAATGGGTGGCTCAAACATTAGGTAAAAACTAAAATTTAGATCGAAAAACCTTCCATTTATAACATATTTTTATTTGTCAGAGGTTGAGCTTTTGAAAGTAACTATCTTAGGATCTGGAACGGCAGTCCCGTCGTTAAAAAGAAATTCGGCTGGCGTATTAATACAATCTGATGGATTCAATTATTTAATCGATTTTGGCTATGGAAACTTGCGACAATTATTGAACTTGGGATTAACTTACCATGATATCGACCGCATTTTTTTCACGCACAATCATCCTGACCATATGTGCGATTTAATAATTTTTCTATTTTCCTCCAGATACCATTTAAATCCAAGAATTAAAGACCTAACTATAATTGGAGGTCCCGGATTTGGAGATTTTTTCAATAAGGTTACCGATGCATTTGGACATTGGCTTGTTCCCACAAGTTATAAAATAGACATTATGGAAATGGATGAGGAAACCAAAGAGTGGGATAAAATTAAAGTTCAAACTCTAAAAACAAAACATATTGAAATGAGTCGAGGTTATAGATTTATCGATTCTAATGGAAAATCAACCGCTATTTCGGGAGATACCGATTACTCGGAAAATATGGTTGTACTCGGCAAAAACTCCAATTTAATGATTTTAGAATGCTCGTTTCCCGACGAAATGAAATCAGGGGGACATCTAACGCCAACTCTAGCGGGAAAAATGGCAAATGAATCTAATTGCGCAAAGCTATGCCTCACTCACTTCTACCCTCCTTGCGAATTAGATGCAGTTCGAAAAGCCTGCGAAAAGGAGTTTCCCGGCGAGCTATTCCTTGCTGAAGATTTAATGGAATTTAATTTATAAATCCCAAAATTCAAGTATCATTAGTTTTGGATATCTTAGAAGTATATTTATTTTTAATTTGTGTGGAGTAATAACGTTTTGGATTACAGCGAGATTTATATAAAAATGGCGGTAGCCGCAGTCGCCTTAGTAGCGCTATATTTTTTAGTGGATAAAGACAAACCCGACGATAACGATAGCTAAAACAAATCCACCCCAAAAGTTTTCATTTCTTGGTCGCTCGGTAAATCGTCCCTGAATAATCGTCTGAAATATATAGATCCCCTTTAGGCGATTGCTCAGCGTCAACAGGCCGACCATTTTTACCGCCATCAGAACGTAGCCAACCTGTAATGAAATCCTCGTGCGATTGGATTTCCCCTTTATCATTCAAAATAACTCGGACAATTTTATACCCTGCAGGAACTGAACGATTCCATGAACCATGGAAGGCAATAAACAAACTATTATCATATTTTTTGGGCAAACTACCGCTTTGGTAAAAAGCTAGACCCAGAGGAGCCATATGAGCCGTAAATGTATGCGCAGGAGGTTGAGTCTTTTCACAATCTAATTGATTTCCAAATTTAGGATCTTTAACTCTATTATTGTGGCAATAAGGCCAACCGTAATGAACCCCTTTTCGAATAATATTCAGCTCTTCCCTTGGAAAATCGTCGCCTAACATATCTCGACCATTGTTAACTCCCCAAAGCTCTCCTGAATATGGAGAAAACTCCATTCCTACTGTATTACGCAATCCTTCGGCAAATATTTTTCCACTTTTCCCATTCAACTCAAAAACGCTAACGGCCGCGCGTATACGATTGGATTCTATGCAAACATTACAAGACGACCCTACCGAGAGATAAAGTTTTCCGTCTTTTATTTTTATAGTTCGAGTGGAATGTCCACCACCCGGTATTCCTGAAATCACAATTTCCGGTTTTCCAAATGAAATTGAATCCGACTTCCGTTTCATCCGAATAACTTGACGTTCCTCAGCGACATAAAGGTAATATCCCGATTCTAATTTAACAAATGCCATCCCATGAGGCGTTTCTCGGTTGTCAAGAATGGTTAACGTCTCGTCGGCTTTACCGTCGCCATTTTTATCCGGTAAGGCGACAACTTTTCCGTTTCTCTGACTTAAAAATAAAACTCCATTTTCATCAAAAGCCATATGACGCGCTCTCGTAAGGCCTTCGGCAAAAACTTCTAACCGAATATCGCTAGGATATTTTAATTGGTTTACAACGCTACCGCCAAAAGAAAAGCCTGAACAAACCAAAATTAAAACCGAAAAACAAAAACCTTTTAGAATTAGGATCGTTAAATTTTTTTGAGCTTTAGAAAAATATTTTGAGCCCATAAAACCTCCAAAAACAAACTCTATTTAAATTAGAGACTATAGCTTCCCTAATTATTAACCGAACATTCAAGCTTTACAGGTTTTTTACTCTGACAATCGTCTTCGGTAAACCCGTCTACGCCAGCGCCCGCACAAGCGGTAATGATAGCCTGATTAATGGTTCGATTTTTATCTTCGCCAATCGCTTTCTGGCAGACCTTTTGGTCGTTAAACTCTACGCAAACTTCGCAAGAAAATTTATCGGCATCTAATATAGATTGAAAAGAAATAGCGGCGATAAATATTAAAAACCCTAATGATATTAACGTTACTTTATTCATATCAAAAGTACTTAACTCTCTTAAGAAACTGAGCTTCTCTATCTAATAATAAGAAATTAGCCTTCTATAAGGTAGAAAAAATATTGAATTGAAATTACTATTTAATTTTAGAATTTACTATTTTTTAACAAAATTATTTGATTTTTCTTTGAAATTCCCTTTTAAAAATAAAAAAATTTAAAATTTTACACTTTTCGGATAATTGACTAAATTTCAACTCTTTAAAGTAATTAAACCCCCATAAATAGGCTTAATAATAGATAAAACCTAATCAAGTTACTTTTGATTTCAGTAATTTTAATATATAGTTTTCTTACTTCTACATAAATTTGAAAAACTGCTTATTGAGTTTTCTCAATATTTAAAAAATTTTTGGCGAACGAAGAGTTCGCTCTTTACTTTATCTGGATTGCGGGAGGAATTTTGAATGAATAGAACAAAAAGCGCATGGCATTATGCCTTACTTTTTACAATTTGTTTAATTGTTAATCCAGCATTTGCCGCTGTGGAATCAACCAGTTCTGTGTCAGGAAGCGAACCTGCGTCCGTAGACGGTTTTAGGTCGGCAAAATTTGGGATGACTGAATCTGAGGTAAAGGATTCTATTAATAAAGATTTTAATATTTCGTCGAGTTCCGTCGAAATATCTGAAAATGCTTTAGAAAAAACCACAAGTCTAGCGGTTACAGTACCAAAGTTGATGGAAGAAGGCGGCGTTTCGCGAGTGGTTTATATTTTAGGTTACAAATCTAAAAAACTAATTCAAGTCAACGTCATTTGGGGTAAGCCAGTTAACCCAGCCCCCGATCCAGGCGATATTGTTTCAGCCGCCAACCTATTGCGTAATTACTTTGCCCGTAAAGGCTTTCGCAAAGATAACCTTGTGCTAAACGCAAAATTGAACGACGGCTCCGTTTTGGTTTTCCGCGGAACTGATAGTAGCGGTCGAATGGTTGTTCTACTTTTGAACAATCCTCAAAACCAAAAAAAGGACGAAAAAACTGATTCTTCTGAAAGCGAAGAAAAGACAGAACTTTCTTTGCGCCTTTCATATATACAAGACCCAAACAATCCTGATGTAATGAAAATTGAAGAGGGCTCGTTTTAATAAAAATTTTTCTTAACCCCTCCACTAATTAGGTTGAACCATGGATAGATGGATTGGGGCTCTTTTATTCTTTGCGATTTTAGAGTTTGGCGGAATTCCCTTTGTAAATAATATTCAACCCGCTTTTTCAGAATCAAAACCTGGGGTTAATTACCGAAAAAAACTCCCCAAAAAAAAGCGGTCCGAAATTAGAATATTAAACGATTTTTCCGTTGAAGTTGGATTGGGAGCGGATGGAAAATCCGTAAGCTCTAATATTTTAGACGCTGTTCGTAGCATCCCCCTGGTTAAAAAAGGTAAGGAACCTAAACAAATCCTTTTTGACGATAAAACCATTTATCGTTCAAAAAGAGGCTATTCTACCGACCGGCAAGGGAAAAAAAAAGTTAAGCTAACTAGCAAATACATTCGTTCTAGAGGGAAAATCCTAATTAGCTTGATTAGACCAAGTGAAAAAATAGTTAAGAAAAAAAATGAAGCACAACAGCTAGAGCAAAAACCTGCTTTATCCCAAAAGACAAAAATTAAACCTTCTCAAGATCCAATTATTGAAGGTTACCGCTCAGTCAAATTTGGAATGAGTCGCAATGAAATAATAACTGCGATAAAAAAAGATTTTGACATAGCTACCAGTCAAATACGAACAGAGAAAAATGAAATTGAGTCCACGGTTTCTTTAAGTGTAGATGTACCCGGTTTATTGCCCGACGCCGGAATGGCCAGGGTAATATATATTCTTGGTTACGAATCTAACCTCCTCATACAAATCAATATCATTTGGGGAGCTCCTTTTTTCTCAAATATTTCGGATAAAGCTTTAGCAAGCGGATCGGCTTTACTACGCAATTATTTTTTTAAAAAAGGTTTTGAAAAAAACCGAATGAACCTAAACACTCGGTTAAAAAATGGGGATTATCTTATTTTTCGAGCCACAGAAGAAGGAGGGCGAGCCGTTAACCTAATCCTAAAAGAAATTCAAAGGAACCAAGAATCGGAAAAACCAAAACTTTCCTTGATACTTTCATATATGGAAAATCATCTTTTCCCAGATATTAAAAAGAAACCCAGCTTAGAAGGCCTATTTTAAAGAAAACTTTTAAAAGTTTACATTTTATTGATCTAAATTTTTAGATGTCTTCTTTAAATTTCCCGACAAGACCTGAAGATCTTTTTTAAAAAGATCTATCGGCTCTCGTTTATGCTTTTTTCAATAAAGAGCCATGTTTTTTCAAAAGATTCTACTAATCTTGTTGTTTCTTTTTTTTCTGTTTGCCGAAACATCGATGGCGCAACAATCGGAAAACGAAGAAAAGCTACCGGCTTCAACTGAAATCGGTTTAAGCGAAAAGCTCATACGCAAAACTCGACCCAGATTTGGCATTCCAAGGAAACAGCAAATTCCTGAAATTATTGTTACTTTGCCTTTCTCCCCTGATGTTTTTATAGGTCAAGTCCCATTACCTCCTTCAACAGAGTCCGGTCTTGGCGAAAAATCTCTTAGGCAATCCCAACCTAAATTTCAACCGCCTCCTCAACAAGATGCTCCTGAAATTGTCGTCCCGGATAGTCGCAAGGTAGTTGACCCTTCGGCTGGACCGGCATTTGCCGTTAAGAAAATAATTATCAAAGGAAACTCCGTTTTTGACGAAGAGACGTTACTGAAAGCGGCTAATTTCAGCGGTGAAGCACAAATGACAATGGGGCTACTGCTTCTTATGGCCCAAGAAATAACCTCTTATTATGGCTCAAAAGGATACTTTCTAGCCCGCGCATATATACCAGCCCAAAAAATCAAAGATGGTACGGTAACGCTCCAAGTATCAGAAGGTAAAATCGGTAAAATTGAAATAACAGGAAATAAAAAGGTCGATAGCGAGGAATTAAAAAAATTTTTAGTCCGCGTTAACGATGAAGAAAATATAAAAGAACAAACTTTAGAAAGAACCCTCCTTGAGCTTAACGATATGATGGGGGTCACAGTACGTTCGCTTTTAAAACCCGGAGAACTTGCTGGAACTTCAAATCTCGTTTTAGAAGTTAAAGAGTCTGAAAACTATTCGTATGGAATCGATGGAGATAATTTTGGTTCCCGGTTTACAGGAAGAAATCGTCTAGGTTTGACAGCTACCGTTGGTAACTTATTAACACTAGGCGACCAATTTTCCATTCGAGGTTCAAGTTCCAACCTCAATCAAAGGTTTATTTCACCCAACTATACTTTCCCTCTAAATTATTATGGAACCACCTTACGCTTGTCTTATACCTATTCTCAGCAAAAGCTCGGACGCGAACTTAACTCGTTAGAAGCGGGAGGTAGGACCAATATTTTTAATATGGAAGCAAGTCATCCTCTTTATAGATCGCGATTCGGTCAGCTCTCATTTAAAACGGGGTTCAATTTAAAAAACTTCAAAAACTTTAGGTTGGGAGAAACCACAAGTAACGATCAACTTCGCGGATTCTATGGAAGTTTAGGAGGTAACTATACGGATTCTTTTCAAGGACGAACGTTTGGAAACTTGCAAATCAGCCGAGGATTATCAGAGACAGACGATCGCTCTTTGCTGTCCCGCTTTAGAGGACGTGGCGACGTTTCCATCTTAGAACTAAATTTAACTCGCTACCAAAGCGTTTCTTTCCTAAATAGCTATTTTATTATGAAAGCCTTTGGCCAAGTAGTGGACAAACGAGTGCTCTCCCCAGACCAGTTTGCGGTAGGCGGCATGGGAACAGTAAGAGGATTTACCTTATCGGAAGTTTCTGGAGATATGGGCTACGTAAGCTCCCTGGAATGGAATGTCCCATTTCCATCGGATTTCCAAATTGGGGTTGGAGACCTCACTTTACGGCAAACCATTTCATTTTCTGGGTTTATTGATCATGGTCGAATTTATATTAAGGATCGACAACCCGGGGAATTCAACGATCTTATAACGGGTATTGGCGCAGGCGTATCTGTAAACTTTGGAAAAACCGAGCAATGGGGACCTTCTACTAATTTTTCATTGGTATATGGATACCCACTCTTTGGACCCAATCCTGCAGACGCAAGTAGCGGGATTCTATACGTCAGCGCTGCGGTAAATTATTTCTAACGCGCTTTCAACTTTATGATTCAATTTTTTGATTTACCTTTAATCATTTCCCGGGCGTAATTTCTAGCAGTATCCGTTACCTTTTCTCCTCCCGACATGCGGGCAATTTCCTCTACTCTTTGATCGTAATCTAATTCGCGGATCTGCACCCGCGTGCGGTCGGCAGCTTCCTTAGAAATTGAAAAATGGGCGTTACCCATTCCCGCAATTTGCGGCAAATGCGTAATACATAAAGCTTGTTTAGTTTTCGCTAGATTAAGGAGTTTCGTTCCAATCCTTTCCGCAGTGGGTCCTCCTACGCCAGTATCCACTTCGTCAAAAACCAAAACCGGAACCGGGTCTTGTTTATTTAATATAGTTTTTAAAGCTAAAGCGACTCGCGAAAGTTCTCCCCCAGAAGCAATTTTTGATAATGGCTTAGGCGTTTCGCCAGGATTAGAAGAAAACGTAAACTCCATATTACCTAGGCCCAAAGCGGTTAGCTTTGTTTTTTTATTGCGAAACTCTATGAACCCTCCTTCTTCATATCGAAACAACACTTCGATGCAAGCCTTTTTCATATTTAAATCTCGAAGCTCTTTTTCCAGTTTCTTTTTTAACTCTGCAGCCGTCGCTTCTCTTTTTTCAGCCAGTTTGATCGCCTGTTTACTTAGAGATTTTTCCAAATCAAAGCGCTTGGATTTTAATAATTCTCCTTCTTCTTGAGACGAGGAAAGAGTTTCTAGTTCTTCGCTAATTTCCTCTCGATAGGACAAAATAACTTCAATATTATTGCCATATTTCCTTTTTAACTCATTAATTTCCGCAAATCGATCTTCCATCTCGGAGAGGCGTTCTGGATCAAATTCAATGGAATGGGCATAAGAAGAAAGTTTTTCCACTAAATCTTCCGCTTCGTAGAAAATGTTTTGAGCTTGTTTGCAAAAAGATTCCGTTTCAGAATCTATAACCTCAAGAGTTCCTAATTCTTTTTCAACAATACGCAGTCTCTCAAGAATAGAACCCTCTTCTTCAGAAAGGCAGCCTAAGGCGTTGCTTAAGTTTTGACGGATCGTTTCAAAATTGGAAAGCCTTTTTAATTCCGCTTTTAACTTTTCTTCTTCTCCTTCAGACAGCTCGGCTCGATCAATTTCTTCTAATTGAAATCGAAGCAAATCCTCTCTCTGTAACCTTTCTCGCTCGCTAGACTCCAAAGACTGAATTTGCTTACAAACCGATAAATAATCGCTATATTGAGTGGCAAGTTTTTTTCTATCATTTGTAAGTTTTCCATAAGCGTCTAACATCTCAAGATGCCGCATAGGTTGCAGCAAAGTTTGATGATCGTGTTGCCCATGTATATCAACCAAGTTTTGACCAATCTGGGATAAAACGCCAACGGTGATATTGCCTCCATTGATAAAATTTCGATTCTTATCTTTGCTGGAAATAATTCGCTTAATAATGATCTGATTATCCTCCTTCTCAACTCCTAAATCTTCTAATAAACCAAGGAGATCGGGATCTTCAGAATAAAATAAAGCTTCAACTGACGCAGTCGTTTGTCCGGAACGGATCATATCATTATCGGCCCTACCTCCTAATGCGAGATTTAGAGCGTCTATAATAATCGATTTTCCCGCCCCGGTTTCGCCAGTTAGGACATTGAGACCTTCTCGAAATTCGACTTGTAATTTCTCTATTATCGCAATGTTAGAAATACGTAATTCTTTGAGCATAGATAGGCTAATGCTGGAGGATCATTTTAATTTGCTGAAGAAAATCTGCGGCGCGTTCTCTTTTTTGATTGGCGTCTTTTTCGTTGCGGCTTTTTTCTAGATAAACCGATAATGCGGATTCGGCTGATTTATATTCTTCAGCGTCAAATAATGATTCTGCAAGATAGTAATAATTATCTGAATATTCCGGCCCCAGTTTAACCGCAAGTTTTAAATGTTCAATGGATTGCTTTAAGTCTCCGCCCAAAAAAAATGGCAGATCATGAAAGAGCTTACCCAATGCGCGGTGAGGACCGCCAAACTCAAATTTCGGATCTAATTGAACGGTGCGTTGCATTTGCTCTCTAAACTCAGAAATCATAGAAAATGAACTCCAAATCCCATTTAATTGCCCCATCTTACCAGAACATACTGCGTTAAAATAATTCCCGCCAACAGATTCTGAGTTAAGTTCAATAGATCTCTCTGCATTTTGTATGCACAAAGTATAAAGATTCTTTTGTTCTTCTTCGTTCGCAGATCGATTTCCAAGATAGAACTGAACTCGGGCCAATCGCCAATAGAGTTTCCAGGAATTAGGGGCTTTTTGTAAAGATCTTTTTATACTATTTCTCAGATCCTCCAAATATTGAAATGAATCATCAACTTCTGAGCTAGAAGCTAAAAAATTAGATTGATTAGCTACAACAATTCTAGGCGTTCCTACCAAAACTAAAAACACAATGAGAATCAATATTTTTTTCAAATGGGCTACCGGTTCTGTCGTAATCATGAGTTATTGCCAAATAAAGAAACTGGGAACCATTCCATATGACACAATATCGCTTACATAGCGGAATATTCTTTATTATAATACTAATAAAGAAATCTTAATTCATGGATTTATTTGTAGTTATTGTATTTTGAGAACGATATTACGAGACAAAAAATGACCCACAAAAAAATATTAAAAGCTCTTATCATTTTTTTCATCCTTTCCTTATACCCAGGTTTCGCCTTAGCCAAGGGAGCTAATTTGAATCCAGAACAAACCGTAAAAGAGTTGCTTAGCTCGATAGAAAAAATAAAAAAGGGAAAAGGCATTTCTAAACAACAAATCGAAACAAACCGTGTCTCGTCTCAAAAAGCGCTCCGGCTAATGGATTTAGAAAAGGTGAGCCAAAAAACCTTAGGTAAATATTGGAAAGAACGAACTCCTGAAGAACAAAAATCCTTTGTCTCGCTTCTAAGTCAAGTTTTTGTTAAAATCGCCTTTCCCAGTTCGGCTCAATTTTTTGCCAATCTTAAAATAAAGTTCTTAAACCCTGAGATTGAACAAAGCAAAGCGTTGGTGCCTGTATCCGTCACCAGTCCCGATCAAGGCGAAATCGATATAGACTTTTCCCTTTATTCCAATGGTGAAAATTGGCGCATTAACGATGTAATTCTTGATGGCATCAGCATGCGGAATAACCTAAGATCTCAATTTAAAAAAGTGATTCGTTCTAAAGGGTACTCAGAGCTGATCAAAAAGATGAAGAAAAAAATAGACGAAAGTTAAAATCAAAAACTTCTGATTTTAATATATTTTAAAAGACTTTGTAAAATAGAGGCTGAATGAAAAAAATAGGAATGGTGAGTTTGGGATGCCCTAAGAATACTGTGGATACGGAGTTAGCCTTAGGCGATTTATTAAAAAATGGTTATGAATGGACTGCGGCCAATGAAGACGCCGATGTTCTCATAGTCAACACTTGCGGCTTTATAGAATCATCTAAAAAAGAATCTATCGATGCCATTTTTGAAATGGCGCAAATGAAGATCGATGGTAAATGCTCCAAACTAGTCGTTACCGGCTGCCTTTCCCAAAGATATGGAGAAGAATTAATCAATGAAATTCCAGAAATCGACTTGTTGATGGGAGTTGACGGTTATCCACAACTTAAAAATCTTTTAGAAAAAGAATCTTCAAATTCCGACGAGGACCGAAAACCAACTATTATCCCTGAATATTTCGAATCCTATGGTCAAAGAGAATTAATCACTCCTTTTTACTCCACCTATTTAAAAATAGGAGAAGGCTGTTCCTTCAAATGTGCCTTCTGCTATATCCCGAAAATTAGAGGGGCTTTCCGCAGTCGAACTATCGAATCCATCGTAGAAGAAACCGCTTCCTTAACGTTAAAGGGAGTGCGCGAATTCAATCTGGTATCGCAAGTCACCACTTTATATGGAAACGACTTAGGACTAAAAAATGGTTTAACCCAACTCCTTAGGGAATTAGCAAAAGTGGAAGGAGTTGATTGGCTCAGATTACTTTATTGTTATCCGACTTTGATCAACGACGATCTTCTTAAAAATATTCGCGACGAAGAAAAAGTCTGTAATTATATCGACGTTCCGCTTCAACACATTGACAACGAAATGTTGAAATTAATGAAACGGCAAGAAACTGAAACTCTCGTAAGAGATATGATTGAAAACTGTAGAAATAAGATTCCCGATATCACTTTGCGAACAACATTTATTGTTGGCTTTCCTGGGGAAACGGAAGAAAGCTTTCAAAAATTGGCAGAATTTTTAGAAGAGGCGGAATTTGATCATGTAGGAATTTTTACATACTCAGACGAAGAGGGTACCGCCGCTTTCGATTATTTGGACAAAGTACCTTCAGAAATAGCCGAAGAAAGAAAAAATGAATTAATGAGAATTCAAAAAGAAATTTCTTTTCGTAAAAATCAGAAAAAAATAGGAAAGACATATCCAATCTTAGTTGAAGGCCTAGAAGAAGAAAGTTTTCTGATGACTGGTAGGGCCGCTTTCCAAGCCCCAGAAATAGACGGTCAAATTATAATAGAGGAAAGCGAAGTAATACCGGGTCAAATCCTTCCAATGCGTATCGAACGAGCTTTGGAATACGATTTAGTCGCAAAAGTATTGGAAACCGAACCGGTAATTTGATTTTAAACCCACCCAACTACAATTAAGCGAATTTCCTATTAAATACTCGAGTAACTGCGAATCTAAAAAATAAAAAAAGGGCCTAGCAAATATGCTAGGCCCTTTTTTTATATCAAAGTGGAGGCGGGGGGAATCGAACCCCCGTCCGAAAGTCTTTAACGCAAGGCATCTACATGCTTATTTCGTGATTTAGGATCTCGCTTTAATCAACTCCCACGAACAGGATTTAATTTAAGCCAGCCTTTAAGAATCTCGCCAAATTTGCCCAAGGCTCACAAATCTAGCCAGTCCGTTTTATAACGTTCGCTTCCCCCTTACGGACGAAAGAAGGAGAGAACGGTAGCAGGATTTAAGCTGCTACAGCGATGTCATAATCGTTAGCAATTATGATGTTACCGTTTTTTAACGGGCCAACGGTATCCCGTGCATGCAACCAGGGTCTCTTTACTCCCGTCGAAGCCAGGTCGCCCCCAATAGAATATCGATTCATGCGTTATTTAATTATAGCATTTTACAGCTAACGAAAAACGACTAATTCACTAGATGGAATTTATAAAAAACAGGGCAAAAAAAATTATTTAATAGGCCTACCGCGATAAAACAACATGGAAAGAGTCACTCCCAAATACTTAAACCCTTTCTGGAAGTAATGCCACCAACGGGTTCCGGTTTTGGACACTCCATAATCCCTGGCGCCAAGAATATAGGGAATTTCTACGACTTTAAAACCATCTTTTAGAGCTTTATAAGTTAGGCTGATAAAGTATTCCCCATGGTCTCCTTTTATCTCAATACGGTCGGTAACTCGTTTGCGAACGGCAATAAATCCACTGGTATAATCATGTATTCTAGGATCTAGAACTCTTTGGATAAACCAGTTCAAAACAAAGCTCAAGATAACCAAAACCAACGAATCGTCTTCCTTCTCTATAATTACGGTTCCCCCTCCAACTACGTAACGGGAAGCGATGACAACATCGTTTCCTTCGTCAATTTTTTCCATTAGCTCTGGAATTTTTGAAGGAGGAATTGATAAGTCCGCATCCATCCAGACAAAAACGTCCCCTTTAGCCATTTTTATACCGTCAACAATAGCGGAGGTAAGACCGCTCTTTCCAATCCTTCTCAATACCCTTACATTTGGATAAGTTTTTTGGGTTTCTTCAGCAACCTCCCATGTTTTATCTGGAGAATCGTCATCCACTACGATGACTTCTAAAGGTAAAGTCACCTCTTTCATAATGCGTTCAATCATCCTGGCAATGTTGCCAGATTCGTTATATGTTGGCAGTATAATGGAAAGCATCTAGTCCTTCTCTTTATCGACAAGCGTTAAATCGGCTTCTACCATCAATTTAACCAACTCTTTGAATTTAATCTTGGGATCAAAACCAAACGCTTTTCGAGCTTTTGAAATATCGCCTTTAAGAACGTGGTTTGCAGTGGGTCTAAAAAACTTTTTATTAGAAACTACGTATTTTTCTGAATCAAGATTCGCTACTTTAAAAGCTTCTTCCACAAAATCTTTAACGCTATAAGCTTCTCCCGTAGCAATCACAAAATCTTCCGGTTCCGGCAATTGAAGAATATCCCAGGCGGCTTCCATGTATTCTTTAGAATATCCCCAATCGATATAGGCGGACAAATCGCCTAAAACCAATTTATCTTGTTTACCCCGAGCAATTCGCGCCGCGGCAAGAGTGATTTTTCTTGTCACATAATCTTCCGTCCGGCGGGGAGATTCATGGTTGTAAAAAATTCCAGTCGAAACAAACATTCCATATGCTTCGCGAAAGTGTTTACATAAAATATACGCTAACACTTTTCCACACGCGTAAGGATTTTGCGGGCTAAAAGGAGTTTCTTCATTTTGAAAAGGTTCCTTGGCGTGGCCGAACATATTTGAAGTACAAGGTTGGAAATACTTTATTTTGGGATTTATCTGACGAATGGTTTCTAAGATACGACCAACCGCCGACCCGGTGATATCCAAAGAATAATCAATGATACTAAAACTCCAGCCAGCATGATCCTGGTCCGCTTCGTTATATATTTCTTCGGGTTGAACCTCGTTAATAATTCTAAAAAGAGAAGTAACATCCGCTAAATCTCCTCGGTGTAAAAATAATTTTTTCTCAAAAACTTCTTGATCTTTTAGCAAGTGATCAATATTACGAGTGTTTCCGGTAGCGGATCTTCTTTGCAACCCATGAACCTCGTAACCCTTTTCAAGAAGAATTTCAGCAAGATAACTGCCATCTTGTCCTGTGATTCCTAGAATCAAAGCTTTTTTCAAAAAAAATCTCCTATGGATTGCGTATGAAAAACTTTAGTTAATTTTTATCCCTACTTAGAAGTATCAACGGAAGACATGAAGGGTTTTATGAATAATCTAGTCGGAAGGTTGTCAAAAAATTTCCAACTTCCACTTTGATTGTCTAATTGGATATCGAGGTTTTGCGGCGTAGCTTCGAACACAATTCCTAAAGTATGCAATCCGCTTTCAACATTTAAAGGATTTTTTTCAAATTGATCCTCGTAATAACCGGCAACTCCATTTATCTGAATATCGATACCCAATTCTTCCTTAACTTTTCTTTGGATGGAGTCTTCTAATAACTCACCTTTATAAACTCTTCCACCAGGAACCCACCATTCGCCTTTTAGAGGTTCGTTAGTTCTCTTTACCAATAAAACTTGGCCGTGTGCATTACGAATAATAGCATCGACACAAAGAATGGGCATTGTATCTACAATGCTTCGATAAATTTTTTCGGGAATTAAACTCATACAACTCGAAAATCCGGTAGCGGAACGATAAACTTACCGCCGGTCTCTCGCCATGCAGCTTCTCTGACATAAAATTCATCAAAGAAAGCCCAAGGAAGAACTAAAAAATAATCTGGGCGGTCCGCGCGAGCTTGATCTTCTGAAATAATAGGAATCTGCGTACCCACTGTGAATTTACCCCACTTTTCAGGACTACGCTCAGCTGCGGCTTTTATCCAATTATGATCTAAACCATAATACTGAAGAATGGTATTACCCTTTGTAGAAGCCCCGTAAATATATACAGATTTTCCAGCTGAAACTTCTTTTTTAATGAAATCAACACACAACTTTTTATTTTTTTCTATACGGTCAAAAAACGCGTGATAATCAGAGCGAGTGTATGTTTCTTCAAATGGGATTCCCGAGCCCTTAAAATGTCGACAGAAGATCCTATAGCTACCGCCATTAACTGAATTTTCTTCCAATTTAAACATTTCCAAACCATTATTCTCAAAAAGATACTTCAGGGATTCCAACGTATAATATTCCAAATGCTCATGGCAAATATTCCCAAGGTCGTTTTTTTCTAACATTGGGCGCAAACACATAAGTTGGGCTACAAAAACTCCATCTTCCGCGAGAACCTTAGTGACATCGGCAACAAATTGGTTTGGATCTTCCATATCATAGAACATGCCGATGGCAGTAACCACCTTGGCTTTGCCAAATCCATTTTTTTCCGCTAATAAGTCGTAAGCCTTAGCGTTCCAAAAATCATGGATTGATAACTCAACTTCCTCGCGTAGCAGTTCAATCAGGTTATCGGCGGGCTCGCAACCAACCTTTTTTAAGCCATCCCGAGAATAGGTTTTCAACAAAGTACCGTCGTTTGCGCCAATATCTAAAACGACGTCGTCCTGATTTAAATCGACAATACTTTCTATTTCTTCGGTAATATTGCGCAGGGCGGCTCGCATAGTATCCGTAACTCCCGATCTATACCAATAAAACCTCGAATACATTAGTTCCATTGGGGCAGTATGCCGCAACTGAAGAAGAGAACATTTATCGCAAAGAACTAAATCCAAAGGAGCTTTTATCCCTTCGTCTTTTTTTTCGACAAAAGTAGAAATATAAAGGTCACCCAAAGAAAAAATATCTTCAAAACCGGAGGAACCACAAAGTCTGCAAGTCTTACGCGTTATTATTTCTTGATTCATATTAGGAGAAAGATTGAATTGAAAATTTTATTAGAAGAATAATACGATAATTTATATTTTGCTATCGTTTAATTTCGCCAGAGTCTATGTTGCTTTGCAAAATAACAACCTAATGTTTTAAACTATATTTTGAGAAAATTTTAAACGAAAAAAGTATTATAATAATTGCTAACGCCAATGCTAATTATTAATAAATAATGGGAATTCCACTCATTAATAGATAAATTGAATTATCATTTTTAAATATTAAACTAACTCTTGCCTCTTACTCTTCTTTCTATTTTCAAAGTTCAACAAATCTAAAACCCAAAATTAAGATAAATTTCTAATAGGTAGTAATGAACCATTTTCCTCAGTTTAGTCAAATTAAGCGAATTTTATTTTGTGTTTTAGTTTTAATCTTTGCGACTACCACAGTCTACTTTAATTCTTTAAAAGGATCTTTTCAATTTGACGATTCAAAATCTCTCGAGAGAATCTGGGTTTCAAATTTGGATGAATACCAAAAAAGAGTCAAAATGTATGCTTTAAATGAGCCGGGTGGGTACGAAAAATTATACCTTTCTCTTTATCACTCCATTTCTGCCAGGCCAACTCTTTTATTTACGTGGGCGTTAAACAATACTTTAGGTAAAAACAATCCATGGGGATTTCATTTATTAAACTTAATTTTTCATATTTTTACGACCATACTCGTTTTTTTTGTTCTCCGTTTAGCTTTTAAAATATCCCATGAATTCCAGGAAAGAGAAACTTTCTTTGCTTTAGTTTCGTCATTTGTATTTGCAATCCATCCTGCCCTTACCGAATCGGTTACCTATATATCTTCGCGATCGTCTGAATTATTAACATTTTTTTATCTTTTAGGAATTTTGTATTTCCTTCAATTTTTTCAATCTAATAGTACAAATAAATTATTCATCCCAATACGAATACTTTTTATTAGCGCATGTTTTTATTTGAGTCTTACATCCAAAATTGTAGCGGCTACCTTTCCGGTTGCGCTTATTTTACTTTTTATATTTCTTATTTGCCCTAAAAAATACCCTAATTTATATCAAAAACTAACTAGCCCTTCTTTTTTGTTAGGTTATGCTTTTTTGCTAATTTCGATATTAGCTCTTGTCTCCAAAATTCCCGTTCACGATAAAGGGAAGGAGGTATTTGGCTCCTTGGGCTACCTTTGCATTCAAATAAAAATCATCGTTTTCTATTATTTAAAAATTCTATTATGGCCCATAAACTTAAATGTGGATATAAGTTATCCATTCACTACGCCGCAGAATGATCTCACGATAATATTTGCCGCTTTAATGGGTTTGGGACTCATTATATTTGCCGGTTTAAAAGGGGGGAAATGGAGCAAAATTTGTGCAGGTTGGTTTATCCTCACTTTGGCGCCCACTTCAAGCATACTGCCATTAAACGATTTAGCGGTAGAACACAGATTATACCTTCCTGTAACCCTCGGAATTTGTCCTCTATTCGCCTTGGCCGTTCAAACTATTCCTAAAAATAAAAGGTATAGTTTTTTGTTCTTCTTATTGGTTTCTTTCGCGGTCTTAACCGCGGAAAGAAATAAAGTGTGGACTAGCGAATTCAATCTTTGGCAAGACGCTATAAAAAAATCACCTCACTCTGGTAGACCCTATTCTAATCTTGGAAAAGCTTACTATGAAAAAGATAATATTGATTTGGCATTGGAATATCTCAAAAAGAGCGTCGAATTGTCCGACCTATTAGCGACCACCCATTACAACATAGCTAATATTTATATGGATAAAGAAAAATTGGGTTTATCCGAAAAAGAATATAAACGAGCTATTGAACTTAATCCAAAATATTACCAAGCTTTTTTGGGCTTAGGATCAATCCAAAACCAAATCGGTAAATTAAAAGAAGCTGAAAAAAATTATTTAAGGGCCATTGAAATTCGCTCAACAATGATCGCCCAAGACGAAGATTATGCTTTAGCCAGATTAAACCTTGGCGAAGTTTACGGGAAAATGGGGCAGTTTAAGGATTCAATTCGGCAATCAGAAATTGCCTTGAAATCAATCCCCAACTCATTTAAAGCCCATTACAATATCGGAACTGCAAATATGAAATTGGGGAAATTAGAAAAGGCCAAAGAAGCCTTCCTATACTGTTTAAAAATCAATCCGGAATTTGAAAACGCTCTTTTTAACCTGGCATATGTCTATCAAAAAATGGGGCAGTTTGAAAGTTCTAATCAATTTTTCTCAAAGTTTTTAAACGTTAAAAAATCATTTCCAAATGCTTATGTTTCCATGGGAATTAATTACGCTCAAATGAACCAACTCAATCAAGCTATCAATTCTTTTAAAAACGCTCTGGCTTTAAACCCAAAAATTCTTAACGCTCGAACTTTACTGGCAAAAGCCCTTTCTCAAGAAGGCAAAACCAAAGAAGCGATAGAACAATTGGAAATCATACTTGCCCAGAATCCAAATTTAAACGCGATTCGCATTCAATTAGGGATAATGTACTGGAAAAAAGAAAACCGACCTAATCGAGCGAAAAACTTATTTGAAACAGCCTTAAAATTAAGCGTAAATCCAAATGAAAGGCTTCAAGTTTCATCTTGGCTTAAAGAATTAAGCAAATAATGAATCTCTCGATCCAAACTAATAAACCTACTTTAAATGCTAGGTTTATACTTTCCATCTTTGTTTTGACGGCAATTGGAACTTGCCTTTTCGTTTCATCAGTTTCGGCTCCTTTTTTATACGACGACGATCATGCAATTGTAAATAATCCTTACATCCAAAACTTAAACGAATTTCAAGAAATAGTAGGCATCGAGCGCGTTTTAAGTCGATCATTCCTTTTATTGACCTTCGCCATAAATCTTCACTTAGGAGACACTCATTCTTTTGGTTTTCATTTATTCAATATAATCTTACATATTTTCTCAGGAATTTTGTTGTTCCTCCTTAGTTGGGAGTTTTTGGAGAAAGAGGCTCTTGAGATAAAATCTCGACTAAAATTTCTTCCTTTAATTGCTTCGTTAATCCATATTTTAAATCCATTGAACGTTGAATCAGTCGTTTATCTTTCAAGTCGCTCCTCGTTATTAGCGACTTTTTTTTATTTGGCGGCTACTCTAACTTTTGTTCGATGGAAAAAAAATTCTCACATAAAGTCCCCGCTAATAGATCTACTTGTTTTCCCCTCTATTTTGATGGCTATTTTATTTTTGGGATTTGGAAGCAAAGCCATAGTCGTGACTATGCCAATTATGGGAATTGCATATTTATGGATATTTCATGATTCCATGAATTTTAAAAAACTTTTGTTTTCAACATTTCCTCTCTTAGTTGGTTTATTGATCTATCTGGCCATTAAACAAAATCACTATACCAATGTGGGTTTATTTGCCTTACCGACAGATCCTTCCTCTGGGCAAGATCGATTGTCCTATTTCTTCACTCAATTTGAAGTTGTAATTTACTATTATGCCCTAAAGTTATTTTTACCCATCAACCTTAACTTTGAGCCAGACATCCGTTTAATAAACGACTTTTTTAACTTTAGATTTATTTTCGCCATAGGAGTCATATTTTCTATTTGGGTTCTGGCCATAAAAACGAAGTCAAAAATTGCTAAGTTTGGTTTGATTTGGATATTTTTAACTTTAGCTCCAACGTCTACTTTTGTTCCATTAAAGCAAATCGCGACGGAACACAGAATGTATCTTCCAGCCATTGGTTTTTATTTAGTATTTGCGACTCTTTGGTTGAATACAGTTCGTTATTTAAAAATCAGAAAACTACTTTTTTTATCGACTCTATTGCTAATGGCCTTGCTCACAACAAATCGTTGCCTGGACTTTAAAAACGAAATTTCGATTTGGAAGGACGTAGTTAAAAAATCTCCAAATAAAATTTTAGCTCACAATAATTTGTCCATGGCATATTTGAATAATGAAATGGATGAAATGGCTGAAAAACAATTAAAAATAGCCTTAAAAATAAACCCCGCCTATAGATCCGCATATCTAAACTTGGGACATATTTTTTTTAAAAGAAAAGATTACCTACAAGCTAAAAAATATTTTGATCTTGCAATTTTTTATGGAGAAAACGATGGATTGATCTTTTACAACGCTGGGTTAACTCAAATTCGTTTAAACAATCCTCTAAAAAGCCTAAGCTATTTTAAAAAAGCAGTTGCCAAAAAACCAGAAAATATCAAATTTCACTACGCCCTTGGAAACGCATACAAAACTTTAAAACAGAGAGACAATGCAATAAGAGAATATAAAAAAGCGCTTAGCCTTGATCCCAAACATTCTTCATCTCAAAATAATATGGGAGTTGTTTTTTTTGAAAACGAAATGTATCGATTGGCAGAAAAGGCATTTTTAAAAACTTTAACCATCGATAAGAACCATGCGGAAACCTACAATAATTTAGCTACCTTATATGCAAAAATTGGAAACTATAAATTAGCTGTTAAAAATATTAAACAATTTCTAGTTCTAAAACCTTTTGATCGCGATAAAGCAAAAATTTTAAAAACATTGCAAAAACTTGTAGGTAAAACAGATGAATAGGACGCTCCAAAATAGTTTTTGCTCTTTGGAGGTTATATCCAAAGTTAAGACCTGTTGTGTGCTGGTTCTATTAGGGATTATCGTATTTGGAAACCATCTTCATAATGCATTGCAATTTGATAGCGTTTTATACGTAAAAAATGACGTCAACGTCCAAAACCCAGAAAAAATAATTACTTGGGAGTTTATATCTAAAGAACACCGTTCACGCAGCCTAACTCGAGTCACTATAGCCATCAATGCTATGCTCGGTAAGGTAAATCCTTTTGGCTATCATCTTTTTAACCTAATCGTACATATCCTAAATTCAATATTAGTTTTTTTTATTACTTTAGAAGCCTTCCGATATTTTGGTTCAACATCTAATAATAAAAAATCTAAAGCAAATTTTTCCGGATTCTTAGCCAGTGTTGGTTTTTTATGTCATCCAATTCAAACTGAATCGGTAGTTTATATTGTTAGTCGTTCGGGATTATTAGCGGCAACAATATATTTATTGGCTTTCTTTCTCTTTCAAAAATTTTTAAACAATCAAAAACCCAAAAAACCGTTAGCCTGGTTCAGCATAGTTCTAACAATTGGAACTTTAGCTTTTATCGGTTTTGCATTTAAACAAAACGTGATTACACTTCCGGCTACGGTATTTTTATATTGGCTTTGTGGACTGCCCTTATATTCTAAACCCATTCAAACCTTAAAAAGATTCTTATGGCCAATTTTTGGTTTCGTAATTTTATTCTTATCGCTATTAATGTGGAAATTAATAACGGATGAGATGTTCCTCATTGGCCCCTCAACAGCAGGAGATTCAGTTGGCAGAGTAAATTACATGCTTAGTCAACCTATGGTCATTGTTTTCTACTATCTAAAATTGTTTTTTCTGCCTTTTAATTTAAATATAGATCCAGATATTCCTTTTGGAACTCTATCTCTAAAACTAGCAATCTCAATTGTTTTGATAATAGTTCCATTATGGATTTTTTTAATTAAGAAAAATCTCAGAATTTATTTTTTTGGACTTTTTTGGTTTTATATTGTCATCAGTCCTTCTTCTTCAATAATTACTCTGTTAGATTTAGCCGCCGAACATAGAATCTATTTAGGGATATTTGGTCTCTTTTTTATTTTTGCAATATTAGGTTCCCAATTAATTTATAATTTCGGTCTTCAAACAGCTCGCACTGGAAGAACATTATTATTAATCGCTTGCGTCATATTGTTTTGCCTTACAACAATCAAAAGAAACTCAGTTTGGAAAACTGAAGAAACTCTATGGATAGACACATTAAAAAAATCGCCTAAAAAAACTAGAGCCTGGATTAATTTAGGGCGAGCAAAAACCATCGCGGGAAGACCACAAAAAGCAATTTATTATTATGAAAATGCTATAAAACTTGACCCTAACTTTTTCCAATCTCAATTCAATTTGGGATCGTTGTATTATCAGCAAAGAAGATTTCAAGAAGCGTTAGTGCATTTTACAAGAGCCAGTATTTTGGCCTCCGAGCTTCCTGAACCGATAGGTAGGATAGGCGAAACCTATTTAGCCTTAAAAAATTATAAAATGGCTAACAATTTCTTAAAAAAAGCCGTGGAAATTGACCCAAACTACGCAACAGCTTTTAGAAACTTAGGAGTCGTCAATTACTATTATTTAAGAAACAAACGGGAAGGTTTAATTTATTTTAAACGGTCTTTTGACTTAGATCCAAAACAACCTGGGATCGATCAAATAATAAGGCTTTTAAAATTGGAGAGGATTTTGTAAAAATACAAATACTTGCGATTTATTTTAGGGCTTTTTTCAATCTTAAATTGGCATTGACCTTCTTCACACAGTACTTATAGATTGCCTCTTGTAAAGAAATCCATTGGCAATGATCCGTTAAAATTCCCCCTTCACTACAATTGTAAACTGTTAATCGAGCGTTGCGCTTCCAGTTTGTAAAAGCCCAATGAAACCACTGTTTTGTAACCGACATTGATTTTAGTGTGGGAAGCTTTTGCCCTCGGATGTCCGTTTCGTAAACAATATTCTCAGATTGATCTCTACAAATAGTCTCCCAATTTTGATTGCCTGTTTCTCCCCCACGTGCATAAATTGTTTTATTCTCATAAGACAAATCCTGTCCAACAAAAATAATAGGATCGGCGCCCGATTGGAAAGCTAAATCATAAGCAATGGAAAGCACCGTTCCGCCAGGAGTTAAAACGCCAACTTTAGGCAAAGCATTTTGGATTTCAGTCAATAGAGGTATATCCGGGGCATATTTGTTAAAAAAAACTACTCCTCCTCCCCAAATATCAAGAATTCGAGGGTGCACAATCGTCGGGGCAATTAAAGTCATTCCTTCATGAGAAACTCCCGTAAAAAACTTAGCAATGTCTTCTTGCGGATCTAAACAAACTACCAAAGGTGGCTTTATACCATGACTTAGCAAAGGTTTTAACGCGGCATCTGCAGCAATAATGAGAGCTTTTTCTTGAATACGCGCTAGATGTTGAATATTTTTATCTAATGAAGGACCGGCGCCAACTACAATCGTGGGAAGTTTTTTAAATTTATTTTTTAAATTTTGAACGCCTGGGCTTGCGGCAATTTTGGGAAGATTGGCCTGAACATTTCGTTTCCATAGATCGTTAAATCTTAAAACAGTGGCGGATTTAACTTCGTCGACACGCTCGTTAACCATAAAATCAATCTAACAAAGTTAAACAAATTTCGCTAGAAGAATTCAAACAAAAACAAAAAAAGGGACTCGGTAATCCGAGTCCCCCTATCATCATTTATTATCTAACTAAATTAACCGTTTCTGTCAACAAATCGTCCGTGGTGTTAATGATTCGCGCTGCGGCTTGGAAGGCCTGTTGAGTTTGGATCAAAGTAACAAATTGCGCAGACAAATCAACGTTGGATAATTCTAAAGAACTGCCCACGATACCTCCAAAACCGCCGGCGGTTGCCGTTCCAAAAACTGGCGATCCTGAATCTGCAGATTCCGCAAATAAATTTGACCCTGATCGAGTTAAACCCGTTGGAGCTAAAAAATCAGCCATGGCAACTTCAAATAAATTTTCCGTTTGACCATTGTTAAATAGTCCTTGAATAATACCCGTTCCATTTACGCTTAATCCCACCAGAGTACCTGTCGAGAATCCGTCCTGAACCACAGAATTGTTATTTGATGATGCGGCAAATCCTGTAAGTTTACCGTTTGTCCCTGAAGCGCCTGCTAAATCCCAAGTAAGAGTTTGGTCAGCTGCGGCGGGATCTCCTGTAAAAGTTAAAGAGATGGTTTGATCGGCTACCGCCGCTCCATTTACTAAAGATAATTGACCGCTAGTATCAAAAGTCACCGTTCCAGAGGCTCCCGCGGTAATGGTTCCGGTGGATGGAAGAATCGCGTAACTATGTTGATTAGAGCCCGCTACTTTTGTAAAAGTAATGCTCAATACGTTTTGTGTACCCAAAGAATTAAAAGTTGAGACAGGAGAAGTAAATGTTGTTCCCGAAGAAGCTGCCGCGTTCAAATTTGCTCCCAAGGTAAAAGCAGTGGAAGCTTGAGGCGCGGATTGTACGCCCGCTAAATCAACATCAGAACGAGTAGCGGAAGTAACTCCGTTGGTGATTTGATTACCTTGCAGTACTTGTCCCGTTATATTTTGAACCAAACCATTGTCATTCAGTCTAAATTGACCCGCTCTAGAAAAAAAGTCTCCGCCGTTTTGAGAAACCACAAAAAAACCGGACCCATCAATAGCTAAATCCAGAGCGTTATCCGAAGACTCAAAAGAACCCTGGTTAAACGATTGAATAACGCCGCTCAACTGCGAGCCTCGACCAATTTGACTATTCGTCGAACCGTTATTTAAAATGGTGCTCAAAATATCGCCAAATACCGGGCGACTCGATTTAAAACCCACCGTGTTAACATTGGAAATATTATCACCTATTACTTCCAAAGCTTGCGATTGTCCGGACAATCCTGTTACTCCAGTGAATAATGCGCTGACTAAAGACATGGTACTCTCCTTATTTTATTATTTGCCCGACACCTGGGTTATTTGGTTCGTTGGTATTTTAACGCCGTTAACTACTGCGTAACTAATCCCCTGATCAAAAATAACTTCTGAAACATTTCCCGAAGATAAAGTTTCAACTGCAATCGAATTACCTAATTCATTTTCCGCGAAAACATTAAACGAATAATCTCCAGCTGGAACTTCATCTCCGTTAGAATCTAATCCAGACCAATTGAATAAACCCTCGCCGGCTTTTACGTCTGACTGGTCTATAGTTGCAACCAACTGACTGCTGCTGTTTAAGATACTAATGGTTACTTTTTCGGCATCCGATGGAAGGTTGTATTTCAAATCTACCGAAGCTCCTTCGGCATAACTAAAACTGTTCCCGGTGGAATTAACTGTCTTGCCAATAAGGCTTAATACGGATGTATTATTTAATGCGATTTGAGACTCTTGTAAAGCGGCTAAGTTATCATTCACATTAAACATTTGTTCAACCGTGCTGAATTGGGCAAGTTGGGCGCTAAAATCCTGAGCGTCCATGGGATTGGTTGGATCTTGGGCTTGTAGTTGAGCCACCAGCAATGTCATGAAATCGTCTTTTCCCAAAGAACTTTTATCACTTTGGACTTGTGAGTTTGGATCTATCTTTGTTGGAATTGGAGTTAATCCGCCGACCATTTTTTTGCTCCCTTAAACTAATTTTAGTTTTTATATTTAAACAATCACGCTCACGCCACCGGCGCTCACATCGTATCGGGACGGGTAAGCCCCTGCCAAATTTGTTTCCACTGGATCTTGCTCATAACCGGTTCTATTTGAGTTTCCAAAATTTTCGCCTTGAGAATGAGACTGACGATTTTCTTTAAAACCCGGTTCGCCTCCAACCAAAACTTCAAAACTTTCAATTTTCATTCCCTGGTTGGTAAACGAATCTTTTAACTGATTCAAGTTCGTTTCGATGGCCTGTTTGACCGCCTGATTTTCCGCGATGATAGTTGTTTTAACTGAATCTCCCGATGTGTTGATATTCATTCGTACTGTTCCCAGCGCAGGGGGATCTAGTTTTATTTTAATTTCGTTTTGATTATCGGTTCCTTTGATCGAAAATTTCTGAACCACTTGTTCAACTACGGCTTTTTCCGAAACTCCATTAGGCAGTCCCTTTGAATTTGCGGCCGCTTTGGCTTCATTCAATGCTGAAGAAAAATTCTCGTTAATTTTTCCCGCATTTTGGATCATAAATTCTGAAGAAGTTTTAGCGTTGGTTAAGTCCATAAAAGGACCGTTGTCTGCTGGGTTTTGGAAACCAGACATAATTGGCTTTAAACCGCCTTCTTCAGTGGAAGCTGTTTGAAATTGGACTTGATCAAATAATTTTGCTAAAGGATCTTGAGACTGAATTCTTGGAGTGGCAATCTCAGCGTTGTCCATCGATTGAGCTTCTGTTTTTAATGTGGCTGTTAAATTTTCAGATTGCTTAGTTTGTTGTGTGGTAGAAGCTTTTTCCAATTTAACGATTTGATCTTTGTTCGCGATATTTTTTTGAGTCGTTTCCTTCAGAAATCCTACAAGAGCATCCAAGGAGTTATCCGAGGAAGCCGTTTCCGTATCGCTTACTAAGTTATCTAATGAAACCGTTTCTCCGGTCTTAACCTGAACCATTTTCCGGGCTAAATTTTCAGCTTCTTTATTTTCTATCCCAGCGTTTCTGAGAAAATCTGCCGCCAAACTTTCTCTAGCTTTTAATGAAGAAAGATTAGAATTTTCTATAGGATTCGTTTGAAGCGTCTCGGTACTGGAAGTCTTTTGGAACAAATTGATTTGAGCGTCCAAAGCTTCTAGAAAGTCATTCGAAACTTCGGTCGTCTCATTTACGTTAAATAAATTTAAAAAAGTTTTAATTTGCTCCGGCTCTAACCCTAAAGCTTGAAGTTGTTGAACGATAGCGTTTTGAGCATTTTCATCTGTTCCGCTTACATCAGTTGATTGAGCGACTGGGGTTGTGGTTTTTTGAGTTGAAGTAGACTCATTTGCCGAATCGGAAGATTCTTTAGTAGAATTTACCGTTTGTGGTTCTTGGTCTTTGGTTTGCTTTTGATCTAAGTCTTTAGTTTCTTTGGACGCTTCTGAAGTTGGAGTTTTTTCTTCTTTTTGAGACGATTTCTTATCGTCGCTGTTTTGGCTTTCGCCCTTCTCTTCAGCTTGTTTGACTTTAGTAGTCGCTTCTTCTAAAATATTTGAGAAACTGTTCTCTTCATCGAACCCGGGTTTTTTATCGATTGCGAAATCGGTTCCCGCTGGTGCGATGGGTTGAAGTAATGCGACTATGTTGTTTTTTACGTCCACTAGTTTTCCTGGGTTTTGGTTCTATTTTTTTTACTTGCCATTACTAAAGCAAAAGATATGCCAAAAAGAAAAAACACCATTAACCCCTTATAAATAAAGGCTTTTATTTCCTCATCAATAGTATTTTATGACCACTTTTCGGGAGGAAAGTTTTTCCGGTCGGCAAATTTTTCGGTAAAAATTATTAGCGGCAAAGGTTCTTAAATTTAAGAACTTTTAGCCAATTCATCAAAATTTTCTTAATTTATTAAACGAATTCCGTCATGGCCATTCGAGAAAAACTAAGATTAGGCGACGTTTTAATCCAAGCCGGCGCCATTGATCAAGATCAATTAACTAAAGCTCTTGCCTATCAAAAGCAAAATGGCGGTCAATTAGGAGCAATCCTAATTAAAATGCGTTTTATTTCCGAAGAACGGCTGCTCAGTAACTTAGCAGCCCAGTTACGGATTCCGTTTTTAGACATGCAAGATGTCAAAATAGAAGCCGAAGCGGTTACAAAAGTAAACCAAACCGTCGCTGAAAGACACAACCTAATGCCGATTGCCATTAAAGATGGCCGATTACACATTGCGATGGCTAACCCCTTGAATATTTTTGCTATTGACGAAGTCACTATTCAATCGGGAATGGATGTTGAAACAGCAGTAGCGAGTCAGGAAGATATTGATCGCGCCATTCAAGAACATTATGGAGTCGCTGCATCCATAAATGCCGCGATGAAAAGTCTTGGCGCTTTAGATGTAAAAAAAGAAGAGTCCCAGGCCGCTGTAGAAGGAGAAGACGCGCCGGCATTAGAAGAAGGTACTGCCGATACCCCGGTAGCTAAATTAGTAGAAATGGTATTAAAACAAGCCTTAGACGACGGAGCGAGTGATATTCATATTGAACCCGAAGAAGGCGACCTTAGTATACGTTACAGAATAGATGGCGTTCTTTTTAAAGCAAGTAGCCCTCCAAAAGGAGTGGAATCCGCCCTTATTTCCCGGATTAAAGTTTTAGCCAATATGGATATATCAGAAACAAGAGCTCCCCAAGATGGGGGCTTCTCTGCAAGATTAGGAGGTAAAGAAATTGAACTGCGGGTTTCCACTTGCCCCACAATATATGGAGAAAACGTTGTTCTCCGGATATTAGACAAAAGCAAACTCAATGTTGATTTGAAAGACTCTGGTTTAATGGGAAGTAGTTTGGAAAAATTTTCCACTTTGCTCGCTAAACCTTATGGAGTTATCTTGGTAACAGGCCCTACAGGAAGTGGAAAAACAACCACCTTATATGGTTCATTGAGCGCAATCAATGACGATAGGAAAAACATTAAAACTATCGAAGACCCCGTTGAATACCGTCTACCTGGAATCCGCCAAACTCAAGTAAACTCTAAAGCTGGCGTAACGTTTGCGACGGGATTGCGATCTCTCATGCGACAAGATCCAGATATAATAATGGTTGGAGAAATCCGGGATGGAGAAACCAGCGAAATTGCAATTCAAGCGGCTTTAACGGGTCATTTGGTTCTTAGCACACTTCATACTAACGACACGGCAGGAGCCATCTCCCGTTTATCTGATTTGGGAGTAGAACCTTTTTTACTAGCCTCATCCATTGTGGGAGTTTTAGCGCAAAGACTACTTCGAAAAATTTGTAAAAATTGTAAAGTTCCTTACGAACCGGATAGAAGCGAAATAGCTCAACTATACCCACGAGGAACGGACAAGAAAATTACTCTATTTAAAGGGGAAGGTTGTAAGGCCTGTAAACGAAGCGGTTATGCTGGCCGGATGGGGGCTTTTGAAGTTTTGGTCGTAACAGATGAAATTCGCGAACTAATTTTAAAGGAAGCCGCTCCGATGACCATTCGGCAAGTTGCCCAAAAAACCCAAGGCCTTAAAACCATAAGGCAAGACGCTCTTTCTAAAGTCCTAGGCGGCTATACAACCATTGAGGAAGTTAATCGCGTCACTTTCGCTCAATAACAGATACATCTTTCCAATAAATTAGTTCTAGGGCACAAAAAATTGCTAGAACTGGATATTTTAAAGATATTTTCAAAAAAAAAGCCCTAATGAGGAAAACCTCATTAGGGCTTTTATATTTCTAGTTCTTATACAAACATTGGAGCTAATACGAGGGAAACAATGGACATCAACTTAATCAAGATGTTCATAGCTGGTCCCGAAGTATCTTTCAAAGGATCTCCAACAGTATCGCCAACTACGGTGGCTTTATGAGCTTCGGAACCTTTACCGCCAAGCATACCGCTTTCTACGTACTTTTTGGCATTATCCCAAGCGCCCCCGCCATTAGACATAAGCAATGCCAACAAAACGCCAGAGAGAGTAGCGCCAACCAACATACCGCCTAATGCTTCAGCTCCAAATCCAACACCCACTAAAATTGGCATAACAAACGCAACAACACCTGGAGCAATCATCTCTCGAAGCGCTGCTGCGGTGCTAATATCGACACATTTTGCCGTATCTGGCTTTCCAGTACCTTCAAGAAGGCCTGGAATTTCTCTAAATTGGCGTCGAATTTCCTCAACCATCTCAAAAGCCCCTCTTCCTACAGATGTCATAGTCATTGCCGCTACAACATAAGGAACCATACCGCCAATGAAAAACCCAACAATTACGGTTGTTTTGGTAATATCAATAGAATCAATATGAGCGGCTTGACAAAATGCGGTGAACAACGCAAGAGCAGTTAGAGCAGCAGAACCGATAGCAAAACCTTTTCCAATAGCGGCAGTTGTATTTCCAAGCTGATCCAATCCATCGGTAATCTTTCGTGTTTCAGGTCCAAGATTAGCCATTTCAGAAATTCCGCCAGCGTTATCGGCAATCGGCCCATAAGCGTCTACAGACATCGTTATACCCACCGTAGCAAGCATTCCAACAGCGGCTAATGCAACTCCATAGAGACCTGCTGTAGCTGAAGCTAAATAAATTGCAGTCGCAATTGTCATCACAGGTAAAGCGGTACTTTCCATAGCGACAGCTAATCCAGTAATCATAACAGTAGCTACACCTGTTTTACTTGATTCGGCAATCTGAACAACTGGCTTTCCAGCCGTGTAATATTCTGTAATCAATCCAATAGCAATACCGGCAACACAACCAAATGCGAGAGCCCAAAAAACACCCATTGGAAGTTTCATAATTCCAATCACGACTGCAGATACAAGAAGCATAGCGCCAGCGCTAATAAAGGTGGTGTTACGCAATACATCGGCAGGATCCATATGCTTTAAAATTGAAATAGAACGGATACCAATTATCGAAGCTATTAAACCAACCATCGCTATAATAATTGGTAAAGACATGTATTCCATTCTTTGCGAAGCCATTGTTGCTCCAATTGCTAAAGCCGCAATCATTGAACTACAATACGATTCAAAAATATCAGCTCCAAGACCCGCAGTATCGCCAACACAATCGCCAACGTTATCCGCAATTACGCCAGGATTTCTAGGATCGTCTTCTGGAATCCCCGCTTCAACTTTACCAACTAAATCTGAACCCACGTCCGCAATTTTTGTGTAAATGCCGCCGCCAACACGGGCAAATAAAGCAATAGAACTGGCTCCCATAGCAAAACCGCTAATCACGCTAACAGAATCTCCACGAGCAAATAATAAGAACAACCCGCCAACTCCTACCAAGCCTAAACTTGCAACACAAAGCCCCATTACTGCCCCGCCATTAAAAGCGACAGAAAGAGCTTGCGCTTGACCGCCTTCGTTAGCGGCTTGAGAGGTTCGAACATTAGCGGACGTTGCCGCATTCATTCCAAAAAATCCCGCCAGCATAGAACAACCTGCGCCAACTGTGTAAGCAACCGCTGTCCAAATGCCTATCCAAATTCCTTTTTGAAAGCTTATAACCACTATCAATAAAAGGGCAACAAACGCGACAAAATAGCCGAGGATTTTGTATTCTCTAGAGAGAAATACCATGGCTCCTTCATGAATGGAGTCTGCAATTTCAACCATCCGTTCATTACCGTCTGAATGATCGTCAACATATTCATAAATTTTCCACGCGACGCATAATCCAAAAAAACCAAAAACAACCGCAAAATACGCAAAATTTTCCGATGCGCCAAACGCAGCAAAAATAAAATAAACTACCAAGGAAACGGCTACAAAAATCAGTTCCCCTTTGTATTCCTTTAGCATTCTTCCTCTTCCTCCGAATTATTTATTTTTCGATTTAAATCTTCTAAAGTTGTTTCAATAGTCTCAACTGCTCGTTCAACAATAATTTTAACTTCAGGCCATTCGTCTTTCTCAAACGGCGACAATAAATAATCAACAATGTCGCGGTTATCTTCAGGCCTTCCTACCCCTACTCGAATTCTGGTAAACCGGTCGTCATTCAACCGGTGAATAATTGAGCGAATGCCACGTTGCCCCGCATCGCCACCTTTGTGCTTTACCTTAATTTTCCCAAAAATCAGATCAATTTCATCATGGGCGACAATCAAACTATTAGGAGATAGTTCTGAGATAGAAAGAATCGTTTTAGCGGCAATTCCGCTTTCATTCATATATGTCATTGGTTTTCCGATTCTAACCGGAACGTTATTTATCTCTCCATCTCCAAAAACGCAATTACGAATTGTTTCAGAAAAATTTATATTATATTTTTCAGTCAATAAGTCTACTACCATAAAACCAAGGTTATGGCGGGTGGATTCATATTCTAACCCGGGATTTCCCAAACCTAGGATAATAAACACAACGTTAAATTTTCAAATAGCCCGAAAGAAAAAATAGTAAGTTTCTAGGCTCTTCCATATAAACAGTAAATCAATATAGATTCGATTACCCTTCTGCTTTTGGAGGCTCATCAGCAGCAGGTCCAGCGGCATCGGTTTCCTCACCTTCCCCTTCGGTTGTAACAGCAGCGCGTTTTTCTTGCTGCACTAAGACCACAGTCGCTGACGATGACGCAAATACCTTAAAGTTATCCGGTAAATTCAAATCTGAAATATGAATAACGTCTCCTATCTCCAATTCAGAAATAGAGACTTTAATGTTTTCTGGAATATCTTCGGGCAAACAAGCAAGGTCAATACTTCGGATAGCATGATTCAAGACACCGCCTTTCTTTTCGCCAGGAGAAATTCCTTCTAAAACTACAGGAACGTGAACTCTGATTGCTTCGTTCACATCTACTTCAAAAAAATCGGCATGAACCCAAAGCTCTCTCAAAGGATGTCTTTGGTAATCTTTTAGCATCACTTTACGGCTAGGGGTAGAATCGCCATCAATAGTTAAATCGATTACTATGTTTTGGCCTTTTTGTTTGATTAATTTCATCAACTCTTTGGGATTTACCGCTAAAGCCAGCACATCTTTTTTACCATATAATACCGCAGGTAAATTACCTTCTTGGCGCACTTTTTTGGTAAACCGCTTGCCGGTTTCCTTTCTCAAAGTTCCATTTAATACTTTTGACATTTTTTATCCTCTAATTTCTATTCAAACAATGAACTAACAGAGCTTTCTTTATGAATTCTCAATATAGCTTCTGCAAGCAGTGGGGCTACAGAAAGCACTTTAATTTTTGGGTTATTTTTTAAATCCCCTTTAAGAGGAATAGTGTTTGTCGTAATCAATGACTTTAAAGGCGATTTTGAAATTCTTTCGTGGGCTGGACCAGAAAGAACAGGGTGACTACAGCAAGCATGAATTTCCAATGCGCCTTCATCCAAAAGAGCGTTTGTCGCCTCCATCAAAGTACCAGCAGTATCAACCATATCGTCTACAATAATGGCGACTTTATTTTTTACTTCGCCAATAATGTGCATCGCTTTCGCTTCATTAATAGCTTCTCTTCTCTTATCGATAATCGCTAGCCCAGCTCCTATCCTTTTTGCATAGGCTCGAGCCCGCTCTACACCTCCAGCATCGGGAGAAATAATGATTAAATCTTTAGGGTCAAACTCAGTCTTCATATATTGGATCAAAACGCTCATAGCGTACAAATGATCCACTGGAATGTCAAAAAAACCCTGAATTTGTCCAGCATGTAAATCAACAGTCAAAACTCTATGAGTTCCAGCTGTATGAAGTAAATCGGCAACCAGCTTAGAACTAATGGGAACCCTAGGCTCACATTTTCGATCTTGTCGACCATAACCATAATAAGGAATTACAGCCGTAATTCTTTTTGCAGATGCACGTTTAAATGCATCTATCATAATTAACAATTCCATAATATGGACATTGCCAGGATTACAAGTCGGCTGAATTACAAAAACGTCCCCACCTCGAACGTTCTCCTCAATACGGAAATAAATCTCTTCATCGGAAAAATCTTTTAGAACAGTTTTCCCAAGAGGAGCGCCCATACAATCGCTTATTTCTTGCGAAAGCTCTGGATTGGCTCTACCTGAAAAAATAAGAACTTTCCCGTTTTGACTTGTCATTTTAACAAATAAGTTAACTGGGGCGGGAGGATTCGAACCTCCGCATGCAGGAATCAAAATCCTGTGACTTACCGCTTGTCGACGCCCCAATAGTTATAGTCTTTATAAGACTAGTAATTCGCGTTTAAATGAATCGTTTGAATCGGGAGGATGGCTCATTTTAGCCTGCAAGGCTTATTCAGTTTTGCCTACTTCCAATCTCTGCGCGAAATGAATTTTTAGTACCCCGACCGGCTTATGTTAATTCCCGATTTACCCGGCCATGGCAAAACCGAGGGAGATTTTTATCCCAAATTCATTATTTGGGAATATTCAATAATCGATTCCGGCAAAAACTCAGAAAAACTAGAAACGGTTTCTGTCAGAAATGAAGACCATTGCCCTTTTGGAAGCTTTTCGTATGCTTCCTTTGCTTTGAATGAATCTTCAAAAATCCCAAAAACTGCAGAGCCACTCCCTGACATCAAAGCCCCACAAGCCCCCATTTCTAAAAGCTTATCTTTGATTTCCCCCACAAGGGGATACTTTTTAAAAACAACGGGTTCTAGATGATTTTGAAGAGATTTCCCTAATTGCGAAATATCTGATTGGGATAAAAATTTTTGCAAAATGCTAATATTGTTTTCCGTTTTTGTCAACTCTAAATTTAGGTTTTGGTAAACCCAAGGGGTTGAAATAAAAACGCTTGGAAAAACAATAACAACGGAAATTTTCTGAGGACTCACAATTTTAACTATTTTTTCTCCTCTTCCCGTTCCCAATGCAGTGGGAGAAACCAAAAAAAACGGTATATCAGAACCTAAAGAAGCCGCAAATGAGATTAATTCTCCGCAACTTAAACCAAGATCCCAAAACTTATTAAGTCCTAATAAAGCAAAAGCGGCATTTCCACTCCCCCCTCCAAGCCCAGCTCCCGCTGGAATATTTTTTTTCAAATTAATTTTAACGCCTGCCCCTGTCTTTTCTGGGAATTTTTCTCTTAATACCTTTGCGGCTTTAAAAACTAGGTTATTTTCATCTTCGGGTATTCCTGGTTGATTACAACTTAGCTTTATTTTTCCATCACTTGCAAGAAATTCCAACTCATCAAATAGAGCAATCATCTGGAGTATAGTTTCAAGCTCATGAAATCCATCAGGGCGTTTATTTATAATTTGAAGCCCAAAATTAATCTTGGCTGGTGTTTTTAGAATCAATTTACGGAATTTTTAGGTGAAATGCAGAGTCTTTTATTCCAGTATTTAAGACTGGGTTATTAAGTTTTACAACCAAACTTTCATTACCATAACTATTGGACCATTCTAAAAGGAGGGCTAAATCATATCTATCTACCGTTTTGAAGTTTTTCCAGATGACGCTATAAATCTCTCTATTCTTCACTAATTTGGTTAATTTCTTAGGAACCCGGGTTACCGCATCAAACTCCACAGCAAAATTAAACTCCAAATTTTTAGACTGAAGGAACAATTTATAAGTTGAACCGTCTTCAGAAATCCACGAATCCATAGGAGTTAATTGATCCATAAAAGGAACATTTCCAGAAACTAGAGGGATGAACTCCTCAAAGTTAATTTCCATCCCCAAAAGCCGTTCAATTAATCCTAAGGCTTCTTTATCTCTATAATACTTATTCTTACTGGGTTCAAAAAGAAAAGTTTGGTTATCTTTTTGAATAAAAACGCCTAACGGCTGATTAAATAAAGATAAAACATCAATCCGAAGTGAGTCGACGCCCCGTATTACAATCGCTTGTTTAAGCGATTGTTTATGGTCGTTTTTTTTTACCACAGTTCGAGCAAACGATTTAAAATCGTTTAAACTTTTGCCTCGCTCAACCAAGGCTTTAAATAAAAAAGAACCTATATCCGTCTTTTGTATAAATTTAAGGGATTTTTCTGGGGGAAGAGTTTGACAACTAATAAAATTAAAAACCGAAAAATAAGCTCCCACTAATAAAGCTTTTTTTAAACGTGGGTTTGCAATCAATAATTCAAAGAGTCTCATTAATTAAAATTTAAAAAATATAGTTTATCAATTATTGATTTAAACAAACTTCCAAGAGCATTAAAGACTATTATTTAATAAAACTCTAACGTCGCGAATTTTTTGTTCTAATTCACTTGGGTTTGGCAATTCACCTCCATCCGGTTTATCCGCCTTCTTATTTGTTAGGGAAAGACTTATTTTCCAAGCTTTATTTGCTTCAAAATAGTTTTTTAAGGAATAATGAATATCGCCCAAATGTTCGTATAAAACAGGGTCTGGGTCGGTATAAATCATAGCTTTTTTAATTTCAGTTAGGGCTTTCTGGCTTTCTCCTTTTTTAAAATAAACCCAACCTAAACTATCTAAGAAATAACCATTTTGTGGTTGGATCATTAAAGCTTTTTTCAAATGTTCAATTGCTAGTTCAAGCTTTTTTCCTTGAAGAGCGTATATATATCCAATGAAATTATGAGCATTAGAATGCATAGGATTGATTTTTAAAACTTGTTCCATTGCCTCAATAGCTCCTTCATACTTTCCAACTCTTTCCAATAGAGCCCCTAATTCAAAAAAGTAGGAATCTTTTTTGTCGTCAATCTCAATAGCTTTTCGAATATTTTTAATCGCGACTGGATAATTATTCTCAGACATATAAGCCAAAGATAATGAATGATAAAGTTGATCTTCATCAGGCTCAATTTTTACGGCTTCTTCCAATACCTTAATCGATTCTTTAATATTTTCATCAAGGTTTTGCATTCGAGCAATTTGTAATAAAACTCCTACGGAATCGGGTTCCATTTTCCGGACCAAATCCAATTCTACTAAAGCCTCTTTGTATCTTTCTTTATCTTCATAAATTTTAGCGATCAATAACCTTAAATTTTTATTCTCTTGCTCAGCTAACAAAAGACGAAACTCTTCTAATGCTCTTCCTGGTTTTCCCTGTTCATAAAGCATAATACCAAGTTTTAAGTTAACGCTTGAATCTTCGGGCATTGGGAAACCTTCATAAATAAGTTTTTCGTTTTTTTCTTCGGCAAGAATCAAACGCTCTAATCTTTTTTCGGCAGTTTTGTCGCCCGGATCTAATTTCAATAAAAAATTATATTGAGCAATAGCCTTCTCTCTCAAACCCTTTTTTTCAAGGACCCAAGCTAGGAACTCTCTTGATTTTTTGAAACTTGGTCTTAAACCAAGAGCTTTTCTTAAGGATTTTTCAGCTTCGTTAAAACGATTCATCTGGGCTAAAGTGGTTCCCAAATAGTGATGACCTAATGGGTTTCCAGGTCTTAACAAAGAAAGCTTTTCAAACATTTCTCGAGCTTTCTCCAAATTCCCATTTTTAGAATAAATGGATCCAGCCAGAGCATAAGTCTTGTGCTTCTTTGAAGAATTTTTCAAACCGTTTTTTAAGTATGAAAGAGCTTCCTCTCCCTTTCCGAGGCTTGACAAAGTATCGGCTAAAATAATTGAAAATTCCTCTTCCTCAGGAAAACGATTTAAGGCGTCTTTACAAACTTTCTGTACATCGTCAAAATTCCCTAACCTCAAATAAAGACGCGCCAAAATCAGTCTAAAGTCACGGCTGTCGGGATCATGCTTAACCACCTTTTCATAATTCCTAGCGGCCCCTTCAAAATCTCCTTCGCGTTCAGCCCTCACTGCCATAAGGAAGTGATAGTACGAACGTGGGTCCTTATAATCTTTAGCTGGATTGTTAGCTCGAATTTGACTAATTTCTTTTGTTGAGAAAGAACTGCTTAAATCAATTGTTTCGGGAACAGTCTCTGGAGCTGAAACGCAATTTGATAAAAAGGTTAAGGCGCTAAGAGAAAATGCTAACGAAACAAATCTAAATTTATTTTTTAATTGTTTCAATTTCTCAACCGGTTTCAAATTACTTTCTCCTTTAGCCTTGATATGACTCAATTGGTTTTTTTCTTCACACTTATTTTGCTTAATTGTTTCTTTCATAATTTTATTTACAGGCCTGGTTAAATTGGTTTTTACCTTAAACCTTATACTCTCTATTAATGTTTCTCCGGCTAAATGATTAATTTGCCTCATAATGCTATTTTCCAAAGGTCGAATAGCATGAATCCATTCTTTATTAACAACGGCAACATCAAGCCGTTTAGATCGAAATTTTTCGACCTTTGAAATCTCGCTTAATTGAGGACCTACAGCAATATTCCAATGAAAAATTAGCCAATCTAAAGTATGAAATCGAGGTCGCTCTATTTCTAATATTGAAACTTTTAGAGTTTCTTTGATTGGGGACCAACTTCTTTTTTTATTATCTCCGGGCAATTTTCGGTTAGAGAATTTCGAAAAAGTTGAATCCATTTGAATATAAATCGTAAGAACCTAAAATTTTTGGACTAAAAATAAGTCCTTTATTTAATTTTAAACCTTTTATGGTAATTTTAACGAGGTTTTTTAGCAAGGGAAAGTCTTAATTTCCCCATAATTAAACGAGAAGAAAAATTACCTATTTGATTAAGTAGTGTCCTAAGGTATAAAAAACTAAATAATTTGATCTACCCACTTTTCATTGAGTAAAAAATGCCGCAGCAATATCAGGAAAGTCTCCCCAAATGTAAAGAACGACTGGCACAACTGGAAACTTGTTTTAAAATAAACTCCCTATTGAACTCCCAACTAGAGCTCGACAAGCTCTTGGATATAATAATGCAGAGCGCAAAACAAGTTGCAAAAGCAGATGCTTGCTCGCTTTTGTTATTAGATTCCGAAACTGGAGACCTGAATATCTATATAGCGCTAAGCTCAGTTGGCGAAAAATTGAAAGAAGTGGGAAAAGTTCGTCAACTTAAAGTAGGTCAAGGAATTGCCGGAACCGTAGCTCAAACAGGGGAAACCATTTTATTAAAAGACGCTTACGAACACCCAAATTTTAATCCCAGTTACGATAAGGAGACAGGCTTTAAAACTGGCGCCATTCTTTGCTCAGCATTAAAAGTTAAAGGAGAAACCATCGGAGTTTGTCAAGTAATCCACCATAGAGACTCTGGGGAAAAATTTACCGAAGGCGATAAAACTCTTTTTCAAATGTTCTGTGAGAGCGCGGCTTTAGCGATCCATAATGCACGTTCACACCAAGTTATAGTAAATAACAAACGAATGGAAAGAGATATGGAACTTTCTCGGTCTGTTCAAGAAAGCTTTTTACCTTCAGAAGTTCCCAAGGTTCCAGGATTCGCTTTTGGCGCAAAAACCCTTCCAGCTAGAGAGGTTGGAGGGGATTATTTCGATTTTATTCCTTTTGGTAACGACATGCTAGGAATTGTCATCGGAGACGTTTCGGGCAAAGGAGTTCCAGCGGCATTACTAATGGCCCGATTAATGAGCGATTTTAGATACATTTCGCAAAAAGACCCCAACCCTGGGCCGACCCTAGAGGGAGTTAATAAAGCTTTGTGTGAAAATGCAAAAGGAGGCATGTTCACAACTGCCGTTTATTTACTTTTAGATTTAAAGAAAAAATCCTTAAAAGTTGCTAATGCTGGCCACCCAAGCTTAATTTATAAAACTTCCGAAAAAAAACTAGAAGAAAAATTCCCGGCTGGGGGACCTCCGCTTGGAATTCTTCCCTCCGCAAAATATCCCGAAGAAGAAATAATTATCCATAAGGGAGATAGAATTTTACTCTACACAGATGGGGCAATCGAACCGAAAGATAATCAAAACAACCAGTTCGGATTAGAACGTTTGTATGATATCCTGTTAAATGAGACCGGTTCACTTGAAGATCTAATAGGAATAATCCACCAAAAAATTAATGATTTTGTTGGAGATGCATCTCAATTCGACGATTTAACAATATTGACCTTTGACGTTTTATGAAAGCGCCAGTAAAATTAACCATTCCAAGCGAATCTAAATATTTACGGCTAGCAAGGGAAACATTGAAACAATACCTCGCATGCCAAAAAGTTGCGGATGAATTATCCTGCAAGTTGGTTCTTTGTGTGGACGAGGCTTGTTCCAACATAATTAAATATAGCTATGAAGGTTCGCCAGGGCAACCCATCGAACTCTGCTTTGATTTTCAAGACGATCAATTTATAGCCAAAATTAGAGATTATGGAAAACAATGCGACGCGGAAAAAATTAAACCGCGCCCATTAGATGAAATTCGACCTGGAGGTTTAGGGACTTTTTTTATTTTCCAAATTATGGACGATGTCGATTATTGCACGAAGCGAGAAAAAGGAACTTTATTAACCATGTCTAAAAAACTGGACCTACAATTTAGTTCAGTTTCTCAAAATACGTAGGAAAAAATGGCATTAGATTTTCAATCAGATGAGGTGGGTAGCGCCGTTGTAGTTTCCGTTAAAGGAGATGTCGATATGGATTCTTCTCCGGAACTTCAAAAACAATTAATTGGCCTCTTTCGAAAAGACCAAAAGGCAATCGTGGTCGATTTATCAGGAGTTTCCTATATTGATAGTTCTGGTATAGCTACATTCGTAGAAGGATTACAATGGAGCCATAGTACGCAGAATATATTCAGATTAGCCGGTCTTAGCCCCTGCGTTAAAGATATTTTTGAAATTGCCCGCCTTACAACCGTGTTCGACATTTTTGATTCTAGAGAAAAAGCTCTCGAAGGAATTTAATAAAAGCCCGACACGCTATTAAATTTTTGATAATTTAAAACTCAATCCATCAAAAATTAGTTTAAAAAACGATTTCAGGAAAAAGTGCGCTTATAATTAAAGCTCCACGATTCTTTAAATTGTTTTTTTGAAATGCAGTCATAAGTTTAAAATCCATTCTTACATAGTCATGATGGCTCGGTTTTTTGGTTACATTGGACATAAGGCTTTTCGATTAAAAGATGCTTTTGTAGGTCTATTCAAAGAGATTAGCGGGGTTTTTTATCTAACCCGGCACACTCTTTACTGCTCCTTCATAGAACCGCTGAGAGGAAAACCCGTAAAATGGGGATCAATGTGGGTTCAAATGGAGGAAGTTGGAGTTAAATCAGCTCTAATAGTTTTTTTGACCTTATTTTTAATCGGGGTCATACTAGCCATTCAGACCGCCTATCAAATGTCCCAATTTGGAGCCATAGAATATGTCGGAGCTTTAGTAGGAGTTGCAATTACAAGAGAATTGGGACCCCTTATGGCAGCGCTGGTAATGGCAGGCCGTGTAGGAGCCGCTTTTACAGCTGAGTTGGGAACGATGAAAGTTTCCGATGAAATTCTTGCCTTAGAAACCATGGCGCTCGATCCCGTAAAATTTTTGATCGTTCCGCGTTTCCTTGCTCTTATCGTAATGTTGCCGTGCCTTACTATTCTTGGAAATTTAATGGGGATATTTGGAGGATTCTTGATTGGGATAACAACACTTGGAATTGATCCTTATATTTATATGGATCGATCAATAGAAGCCATTCAAGTAAAAGATGTTTTTTCTGGATTATTTAAAAGCGGAATGTTTGCCTTAATTATCGTAATGATTGGAAGCTATCTTGCTTTTATTATAGAAGGGGGAGCTGAAAAAGTCGGCCAAAATACTCGTTCGGCAGTAGTTACCTCAATGATTTTAATTATAATTGCAGATATGGTTTTCACTGCTTTTTTCTTCTTTCTTGGATAATGATAAAAATTAGAAACCTTAAGAAAACTTTTGGCGAGGGTGACAATCAAATGATTGTTCTTGATAATTTTAACGCCGATTTTGAAGAAGGTAAAGTCACCTGTATTTTGGGGGGAAGCGGCAGTGGAAAGAGTACGGTTCTAAAACACATGATAGGAGTTTACCAACCCGATTCTGGCGAAATTGAAGTAGATGGCGAAAACATTGTAGGCATGAACCGAGATCAAATGAATAAAGTACGAAAAAAATATGGGATTATGTTTCAAAGTGGAGCTCTTTTTAATTCCATGACCGTGGAGGAAAACGTTGCGCTTCCATTGCGAGAACATACAAATTTGAACGAGACTACCATTCAAATTATGGTAAAAATGAAACTTGAAATGGTAGGCTTAAGGGGAGCAGACCATTTAAAACCGTCACAAATTAGCGGAGGTATGCTTAAGCGGATTTCTCTGGCCAGAGCCATTGCCCTTGATCCAAAAATCGTGTTTTATGACGAACCGTCCGCCGGATTAGACCCCATTTCAATTGGAGTTATCGATCAATTAATAAAAGATCTCAGCGCTAAAATGGGAATCACCTCCATCGTAGTTACTCATGAACTAGCCAGCGCTTTTCGAATTGCAGACAAAATTATTATGTTATTTAAAGGTGAAATTATCGCCTCGGGAACCCCTGAAGAAATAAAAAATAGCAAGGACCCACGAGTCTTACAATTTATCAACGGTCTCCCAGACGGTCCAATTCCTTTTAGCAAATCTCAAAGAGATTATGGAGAGGAATTAAAAGAAATGACTTTTTACAATTAATTTATATAATTAATATTTCCTATGGTTAAGGGGCTTTCCAATTTAAATATTTTTATTTTTTATGGACTATAAATCTTCAGAAATAAAAGCGGGGATGTTTATTTTCTTTGGCTTTTTGGGATTGTTTGCCTCCATCTTTGTACTTGGAGATATTAAAGACTATTTTCAACCCAAGAAAGAAATAAAAATCTTCTTCGGATTTGCCGGAGGTCTAGATCTTGGAGCGCCCGTTACCTATGCCGGGTTAGAAGTTGGAAGAGTTAAACACATTAAACTTCTTGGCGAACCCGGGAGTTCTCAAGAACGCGTTTCAATTTTGACAGAAATAGATCCTAATATAACCGTGAAAACCGATTCGTCTGCCTCAATTAAAACCTCTGGTTTAATGGGAGGGTTTTATATAGATATACGACCTGGTACCAAAGAAGCTCCTATTTTAAAACCTGGAGACCATCTAATGGGCCAAGAATCTTTTGAGTTTGCAAAAGTTGGCGATATGGTTTCGGATATTGTACGGGAAGTGCATAGATTTACCGATTTAACGGAAAACCTGGTTGACGCCACAAAAAATACGCTAATAAAAGCTCAGGTCTCTCTTAACAATTTTGACCAACTTATTGAAGAAAATAAAAGCAGTGTTGCCGCTAATTTGACAAATTTATCTCGTATCTCTAATGAGATAACTGAATTATTGACTGAGAATAGGAAAAATATCGACAGTGGCTTGTACCATTTTTCATCTGCCACTGCAGAGGCGGACCGATTATTAACAGAAAAATCTTCCGCAATTATTGATATTATTGACCAATTTCAGCATTTTTCTAGGGATTTGGAAATCTTAATAACCGAGGTTAAACCGGGTCTAAACTCTTTAGTAAACAATATGGACGAAGGAACTCGAAAAGTCACTTCATCTATTGATTTAGTTGCGGAAGAAATGGACGATACTTTTCACCAGGGAAATTCGCTATTAGTAGAAAACCGGCGTAACCTATTAATATTAGTGGGTAATTTAAAGGAAACATCCGAGCATCTAAAAAACCTATCGGCAGATTTAGAACGAAACCCATGGAAACTAGTTAGAAAATCTGATGAAGTTCCAGTTATTAAGGAAAATGGGGCTCATACCGCTTCATTAACAAAAAAATTACGAATGAAAAGGCTTGATAAAATTCCTGAACGTTAAGATGTTTGACCGTAGAAAACTCAATAAATTAAATTTTTTCAGATTCCTATTTTTATTTCTCGTCAGCGTTTGGATTTCTGCTTGCGTTGTCGTGCCCGCTCCAATTGAAAGTCATTACAATCGCGGTGTTGACTTATATGATCAAGGGGAATATAGCAAAGCAATTGAACAGTACAAGCTTGCATTGATATCTCATCCCGAAGACCATTTTGCTTCTTATAACCTAGCAGTCGCATACCAAGATCAAGGAAAAACTAATAAAGCCGAGGAGTTGTACAAAAAAGTTTTAAGCCTTCGCGAGGACTCGGGAAGTCGAATCAACCTTGCCGCAATCTACTTGAGCCAGGGGAAGACTGAAGAATCTTTAAGTCAATTGCGCATTGCAGTTGAATCCAATAAAGATAATCCGAACCCAGCAAGTGTATTGGGAGAATATTTAGAGCGTTTAGGGAAACTTCCCGAATCGGAAAAGTCTTTCAAAAATGCTTTAGATATCGATGAAAAACATGCCCCTACACATTATCGTTTGGGAAGATTATTTATAAAACAAAATGCTTTTGACAAAGCCCAAATTCATTTAAAACGCGCGGCAGAATTGGCCCCAAAAGAAGCAACCTATTTGGAAGAACTCGCAAATGAAGAAAAGCGTCGAGGGAATTCCATGGAAGCCATTGCCCTATACGAAAGAATTTCTCTATTACAACCAGATCGACCTGAAATTTGGTTTCAACTTGGAGATTTATACAAGCAAAATGATTATTTCAAACAAGCCGCTATGCGATTTTGGACAGCTCTTGATTTAGATCGGAATAACCCTGCCATTCATAGAGCTCTCTTAGAAATTTATCAAAAGTTAACCAAACTCGAAAAAGATTCTATCCAGGCTGTTGAATCGAAAAGCACTATCGCTCGAAAACCCTGATTTTATTTTCATGATCCTTTCTCAATTTTAATTCAATTTTCTAAAAGCCCCTAATCTCTTAATTTTTTTTACGCCTATACATTAAAAAACTCTCTAAAATTTTTTGATATAATCAAATCTAACTTCACAAACATAATACTTTCGAATAACTTTTGAATGGCCGAAAACGTAAGCCCTAGTGTAGATCCCGAAATCCTATCCAAAACGTCGTCTCTTAAAATTAGAGCGAGAACATTAGTCGAAGGATTTTTATCAGGACAACATAAAAGTCCTCATAAAGGCGCAAGTGTAGAGTTTGCAGAATACAAACCTTATTCGCCAGGCGATGATATTCGTCATATCGACTGGAAAGCTGTTGGGAAAACAGATAAATATCACGTCAAACAATTCGAGCAATCCACAAACTTAAAATGCACAATTATGCTAGACAGCAGCGGTTCTATGGCCTATGAATCGCCAAACAAAAAAAACCCAGCGGCCAATAAAATGGAATACTCTCGTACCTTGGCAGCGGCTCTATCATATTTAATTTTAAATCAATTTGACGCGGTCGGATTGACAACATTTAATGACAAAACAATATCTCACATTCCTCCGCGATCAAAGCCTTCCCATTTCCAACATATTATTCACGATTTGGAGAATATCACCCCTTCGGGAATTACTCGTTTTGACAAGGTAATTGATTCGCTTTCAGAAAGAATTTCCGGACGTGGAATGGCAATCATAATTTCAGATTTTTTTGCTAGAGAAGACAACTTAACCAAAAGCTTAAAATTACTCTCGTCTCGTGGATTAGAAACAATTTTATTTCACATTATTCATCCAGACGAACTGTTATTACCGTTTGAAGGGGATGTTGTCTTTGAATCTTTAGAAGACGACCCTTCTGTGGGCTTAGACCCATATGATATACGCGACGCTTACCATAATTTGATGATAGAGAAAATCGATTCATTCAAAAATAGTTTTCAATCATTAGGCATAGACTATGTTTTTCTAGATACTTCTCAATCTCTAGATCAAAGCCTAAATTACTATTTGTTGAAAAGAAAAAGCCTTCAAAAGTGGCGATCCTGAAATTAAGTTAATTAGCGTCAAATAAAGAAAAATTTTTTCTAATCATTCCTTGGCTTAATTTACGATCGACGTTTTAATTGAAAAATAAAAAAAGGGAAGTAAATAAGTGCAAAATTCTTATCAGGCAAATTAATGGCTCTTAATTTTTCGTCTCCTATTTTTTTATTTGGATTGCTTGCCGTTTCTATCCCTGTATTGATCCATCTGCTAACTCAACGTCAGCAAACTCATATTAAATTTTCCGCCGTTTATTTGTTAACGCAATCCCAAAAACGTTCCATCAAAAGATCCCAACCTAATAAGTTTCTCCTTCTTTTATTACGCTGCTTAGCTATTGCTTTTCTTAGTTTAGGTTTAGCCCATCCACTTTATTCTTTAGGAAATTCAAATTCTCCATCAACTGCAACTCCTTCGGCAAACGCGATAATATTAGATAACTCTTATAGTATGGGATGGAAATCTGAAAAAAATAATGTATTTAAATATGCAACAGATGCCGCTTCGCATATTATTAGTCAACTACCTGAAGGAAGTTCAACCCATCTCATACTCACGTCTACCCCTAATAAGACTGTAAAAGGAAGCGGGGATGATGCAAAAACCCTTTTAAAAAAATTAAAGTTTGCTCAACCCTCATTTTTAACTGGCGATATTGGTTCTTCCTTATCTATGGCTATTGAAACTCTAGAGTCTTCTAAACTTAGGGAAAAACGATTATACATTATCACCGATGGGGATAAAAATGCTTGGGATGATTCTAAGTTTTCAGATATCGGCGACAGGTTGAATTCTATAATAACTACAGTAATCGATTTAAATTCGTTGAGGAAAGGTATTAACAAGGCTGCAATCAAGAATATAGAAATCCGACAAGAATTTTTAACCAATTCTAAATTTATGCGAATAAAAACAGAAATCGCCAATTTGTCGGAAAAAAAATCAATTGAAAATCTCAGGGTAGGTTTGCGCGTAAACGAAAAAACTATATCGGAAAGTTCTGTTCGCATCGAGGTAAACTCAACCGGAATTAAAGAATTTTCATTCCCACAACTAGGAATGGAAACCGCAATAGGTTTCGTGAAATTAGAAGACGACGCTTTATTAACGGATAACCGTAGTTTTTTTGCATATCGTCCTAATCGAAAAATTCCTGTACTTGCCGTAGACGGAGACCCTAAAACTGTCGCCACTCAAAGCGAAACATTTTACTTAGAGCGAGCTTTAAATCCATTTTATGGTTCTCATTCTGATATCGAACCCGCAGTTTCTACTTTAGAAGAACTTCCTTCGAGAGACTTACAAAATTTTTCCATTGTTTTCTTATGCAATGTTCGAGAATTACCTCCTAGTTACGAATTTGAGTTAGAACGATTTGTTAATGCGGGAGGCTCTTTATTAATTTCCCTTGGAGACCAGGTTGATCCCAAGTTTTATAATGAAAAATTAGGAAACTTAATACCAGTAGTAATTCAAAACACCAATCAGTCTCAAAACCCCGAAGACGAATTCAAATTATCCTTTAAAGAAACAAATCATCCCGTTTTACTAGGATTCGAGCAGAAAATAATTCGTGAAATGGAAGATATAAGGTTTAATTCATTTTTTAATGTAGAATCTCGCATTGAGAGAGAACTGAATATCCCACTTCGATTTTCAGATGGAACTCCTGCAGTAATTGAAACTCAGTTCGGAGAAGGAAAAGTTATTTTATTTGTTTCAACTGCAGACCGCGATTGGAATGATTTTCCTATTCAACCTACATTTTTACCCTGGATTCAAAGGTGGGTTAAATATGCCGCCGACGGTCTTGATACATTTTCTCAAGGAAATCTTTTACCGGGGACTCCTTTTATTTTGAAGAAAAACCAAGACAAAAATTTTTGGATACAATCCCCCGACAACAAAATTCACTATTTGAAAAACCCTGAAAAAGGATTCTCAAAAACTTTTCGACCTGGGGTTTATCGAATTTTTTCAAACCGGGAATCTTCTAGCTCGTCTCAAAAAACTGTAGCCAATCCTTCAAATCTTCCTCCAGAGGCCGAATTAGTAGGAACTTTTGCGGTAAATATTGACTCACGAGAATCTCAATCGAAAAATATCCTCGAAAATGAAATTAAGTCATTATTGCCATCGCCAAACCTGGTTTTGATAAAAAATTACGATGAATTAAAAAAACCTTCCGATAAAGCCGCTACACCCTTAACATTACCGTTTTTATTAATGGCGGCATTCTGTCTTTGTCTTGAAGGTTTGGTTGTCCGAAGGGAATAACTAAAAAACCTCAACCCTCGATTTTTTATTGCTTTCCTAACAATCAATTCTTCAAAAAAATTCCTGTAACGAAGATAGGCTTTGGGAACTAGCGCAATAATATTTATCTTTTTGATTTTAAAGTCTTTTAATTACTTTTTAAAAACCAAATTAAACTAATCAATTATAATTACCAAAAAACTTAATAGGTTAAGAGCCTTGAAATTAATTCAAAAATGCTCAAAAAAGCTTTTCAGGCATACTTGATTTACTTAAATATTCGGCCGAATTAAACTAAACTGTCAATCGGTCCAAGAATATCTTACCAAGATTACCAGTCAAAAAATATCTGTAACCAGAATTTTTTAACTTATATAGTTCGGTAAAAATTAGTACTTTTCATGACTTAGATTATCTCAATGGATCAAAATCTTTTAAAAATAATTTTCCTTTGCCACTCCAAGGTTAATAAAATGTTTCTTGGGGCAATCGTGGTCATATTATTCTTGGTCCTTCCAGTTTTGTCGATTGCGAAAAATGGTGACTTTAACGAATATGTCGTTAAGGCGGGTTTTCTATATAGCTTCACTAAGTTTATCGATTGGCCAGAAGAAAAATCTAAACTTAAGAGTAATGGGAAATTTTATTTATGTCTTTTTGGAGAAAACCCTTTTGGGAATGTCCTTAAGAATTTAGCAAAAAAAAGAAAATTCAAAGGAGCGGATTTAGTCATCAATGAAAATCCCCCAAGCGATGATCTTAAGAAATGTCATATTTTATTCATACCAAAACCATACGGAAGTTTTCTTCGATCTCTATTAAAAGTTATCGATAAGGCTCCTGTTCTTATCGTTACCGAAGAAGACGGATTGATTCGCGAGGGATCTGGGATTAATTTTGTTATAAAGGGCCGAAAAAGTAAAATACGTTTTCAAATTAATCGAAAAGCTGTCGAGCAAGGAGGACTATGGATTAGTTCTGAGCTTTTAAAATTGGGCATTCCTAATTAAGGGGATAAATATGCAAATTTTAAAAGATCTCCGAATCAGAGCGAAACTCACAATGATTCTTTTGGGAACAACTTTTTTAACTTTATTGTTTTCAAGTTTTTTCTTCATTATAAAAGACACCAAAACTTTTAAAACAAACTTAGTAAACAATCTAAGTACTTTAGCTGGAGCTGTAGGAGCAAATAATCGATCTGCATTAGAGTTTGGAGATGCTATTACGGCAAAAAATACCCTCTCTTACTTAAAAGAAGAACCTCAAATTCTTTTCGCAGCTCTATATGATAAAAATGGGGTTCTTTTTGCCTCATATTCTCAGATTGAAAAAGAACCGTTTCCAAGTCCCGAATTAATAAAAGTTGGCCATATTATTGCCGACCAATACGTTGAAATATTTCGTCCAATTATCTTAAAGGGCGAAAAAATTGGCAGCATATATCTATACTCTCATTTAAAAAATCTTCAGATACAACGCGACAAATATTTAGTTTTTGTTGCTTTGGTAATGTTTGTCGCTTTACTGTTTTCATTCTTTTTTTCCATTCGGGTACAAAGGGTTATCTCAGATCCTATCCTCTCATTGACTAGCACTGCAAAACTAGTCGCAACAAAATCAGATTACGCGATACGCGTTCATCGCGACAGCAAAGATGAGTTGGGGACCCTTTTTGAAAGTTTTAACGATATGCTTTCACAAATTCAAAAAGGTAATCTGGAGCTTAGACAATATAGAGATAATCTAGAACAACTTATCGAAGAACGAACCGAGAAATTAAAAACTACTCAAAAAGAATTGGTTCAAAAAGAACGATTGGCTTTATTAGGAGAATTATCGGCTAAAGTTGCCCATGAACTTAGAAACCCTTTAGGAACGATCCGAAACGTAATTTTCTCATTATCTTGTTCAACTCCAAAAAACGACGAAAGCGCTCATAATCTTTTAGAAATGGTTGAACGAAATATTGTTCGTTGCAACGGAATAATAGAGGAGCTACTAGACTTTGCGAGACCTCACTCTCCCAAAAAGGAGTGGGTTCAAATGGATAAACATTTAAATGAAATTCTCAATGAACAAAAACTCGATAATGATTTTTCCATTCAAAAGAATTTTAATTCGGGAGTTTCGGTTTTAATTTATAAAGAAAGGTTCCGAAGAGCAATCATAAACATTCTAGAAAATTCGCTTCAAGCGCTTTCGGAAAAAAAAGCCAAAGGTAACAAAAAAAAAGAAACGACTATTGAATTAAACCTAAATATAAAAACCATATTAAATTCCAATACATTAGAAATCTTTTTTATAGATACAGGCTTAGGCATCCCTGAAGAAGAATTTAAGAATATTTTCACTCCTTTATACAGCACAAAAAGCTTTGGCGTTGGGTTGGGATTACCCATAGTAAAAGAAATAATGAATCAGCATCAAGGCGGAGTTGAAATTTTAAGTAAAGAAAATGAAGGTTCAACAGCAAAACTTTGGATACCTCTATTTGCGAAAGATTAGCCTCAATTATTTTTGAGGGAAACTTAGAAGAAAATCTCTCCCCCGTTAGAAATCATTCTTTTGCGCATAATTAAAACCAAAAAAATCATATTAACAGGTAGTGAGTATATTTAATTTTCTGTTACTCTGCAATTAATGCCGCTTCTTCTCTAGTCCTAGACTCATTTAAAGCAATTTAAAATGGACCTTTTGGGATCGTTAATTATTTTAATTTGTTGCTTTAAGAATCTCTTTAGCAATAGATTTATAAATCTCAGAAACCTCGTTCACTAATTTTGAAGGCATATCTGGAATAGGAGGTTCTTCCGATTTTGTTTTCCTAGCCGCTTCTAATTCTTCTTTATATCCAATATTACGGTAATGGGTTCTAACCGCTTCTTTACTCAATTCAATATGCTCTCCATTTTCTAGACACCTTTTCTTATCCCAATATCTATCTTCATCAGGAGTTCCAAAGACATCCACAATCATTAGCTGACCCTCAAGGTCGTATCCAAACTCTTTCTTCCCATCCACGTGGATCAAATTTGACGAATCCAATCGATCTTCCATAGCGTCGTCTATTCTAATGCAGATATCTTCAATTTCATCCATCCGTTCTTGTTCCATCTTTGCAATCTCTAAGGCTTCGTCATTGGTAAGCAATCTATCATGAGATTCCAACTTGGTACTTGTTTCAAAATAGGGTTCAAATAGTTCCATTCCATATATCACTTCGCTTACGCCAAGGGATTTCGGTTCTATTTTTCCTTTAAGTGACCGATCATAAAAACTCCCAGCAACATAATGCCGAAGAATAAATTCTAATGGAATTAAATGATTCATTTTCCCGTCGATAATTTTTGAGTAATCGCGAATAATTTGAACTTCTTTGACTCGCATTGATTTTGGCCCAGTCCTCTCAATGAAATGACTATTTATTTCTAATTCTTTTAAAACATCAAACCAATAGCAGGCCATGTCACAAAGCATTTCCCCTTTACCTGGGATTACATTGGCAATAGGTTTATCAAAAACTGAAACTTTATCGGTAAAATCAAATTCACAAATTCCATCCTCGACACTGTAAACATCTTTTACGGAACCTGAATATATTAAAGTCTTCTTCACCTTTCCTCCATTCCTTTAGGCTTTGACGCTGTTAAAACTTGTAGTTTTCAAAAAACGCGTTTAAAAATATTATCTACATTTTTTAAATGATAATTCAGATTAAACGATTTTTCTAATTCTTTGATCGTTAGGTACTTTTTTATTTCCTTATCTTTCTTTAATCTTGATAAAAAGTTTCCTCCTTTTTCCCAAACTGCCATAGCATTTCTCTGAACAATTCGGTAGGCTTCTTCTCTAGAAACTCCTTTGCGAGTTAGGGCCAACAAAATGTATTGGGAAAATATCAGTCCTCCAGTTTTCTCTAAATTTTTCTGCATATTCTTTGGATATACGATAAGTCTATCTAATAATTGCGTCATTTTGACTGTCATATAGTGGATTAAAATGCAACTATCTGGACCAATTATTCTCTCAACTGAAGAATGACTAATATCTCTTTCATGCCAAAGAGGAACATTTTCTAAGGCGGCAGAAGCGTTTGCCCTAATCACACGAGCTAAACCGCTCATTTGTTCAGAAACTACTGGATTCCTTTTATGAGGCATCGCCGAAGAACCTTTTTGTCCAGAAGAAAAAAATTCTTCAACTTCTAAAACTTCTGTTCTTTGTAAATGTCTAATTTCAACGGCAAATTTATCCAAGGAACTTGCAATTACCGCCAGAGTTGAAAAAAATTCCGCGTGACGGTCTCTTTGAATAATTTGACTAGAAATAGCCGCAGGCTTTAAACCTAATTTCTTACAAACATAAGCTTCAACTTCGGGAGGGATATTTGCAAAGGTTCCGACAGCGCCTGATATTTGCCCCACAGAAATGGTATCTCTTGCTCGTTTCATACGCTGTATATTACGGCACATTTCCGAATACCAATTAGCTAATTTAATTCCAAAGGTAGTTGGTTCTGCATGGATGCCATGAGAGCGGCCAATGGTAACTGTGTCTTTGTATTTGTAGGCTTGTTTTTTTAGAACATCTCGAAAGGTTTCTAAACTTTTTATTATTAATTTGGAAGCTTGTTTTAATTGAATATCAAACGCCGTATCAACAACGTCTGACGATGTCATCCCCAAATGAATATAACGAGAAGAAGGTCCCACATATTCCGATACACAGGTTGTAAACGCAATAACGTCGTGTCTGGTCTCTTTTTCAATTTCATCAATTCGTTGAATATTGAAATCGGCTTTTTTTTGAATTTCTCTAAGCGCTTCTTTTGGGATTTCACCTAAATCAGACCACGCTTCGCATACCGCTACTTCAATATCGAGCCAAATATCGAATTTATTTTTAGCCTCCCAAATAGCTCCCATTTCAGGAAGAGTATAACGAGAAATCAAAATCAAACCTCCTAGTTTGCATTAATGAATAAAACTAGACCTATTCAACCCTTGAGATTCAAATGTAATCCCATCTAAAGCCTAATTAAGATGTTTATCTTGAAATATAAATTGTTGAAAAACTGAATTAAGAAAAAGAAAAAATTCTCTCATGGACTTGTTAAGAATTCTCTTTAATGGATTGCGGGCCATAAATAAACAAGATAATATAGCACTCTAATAAATTTCCCAAATTTGGCGAAAAGCCATATTAAACGGAAAAGCTAGCGAAATCAACGGAGGAACTAATCTTAAAAGTTCTTTTCTAAAAATAAAAACAACAAACCTATAAAATTAAAAAATTTTAGGCAAAATTTTTTAATTTTATCTAATGCCTACTTTATATGCTATGCCCCCAACTAATTCAGTAAAAATTTGTTTCGTATGTCTTGGAAATATTTGTAGATCCCCTCTTGCACAGGGAGTATTTGAAACTTTAATTGCAAAAGAAAACTTTCAGGATTTAGTTCACATCGAATCTGCAGGAACGGGCAACTGGCATGTCGGAAAACGTCCAGACAAAAGAATGCAAGCGACTGCTCGTAAAAATAGCGTTGATTTGAACTCGCGAGCCCGGCAATTCCAACCGGAGGACTTTGATCGATTCGATTTAGTTATTGCTATGGATCAAGCGAATTTTATGGATTTAGCGACCCTTTGCAACCCAACCACGGCTGAAAAAAAACTCAAACTATTTCGGTCATTTGATCCAGAAAATTTTTCCAAACAACCGTCAGACGTCCCTGACCCATATTACGGCGGGGACGAAGGTTTCGACAATGTTTTTAATATCGTTCATCGAACATCTCCTAAAATTCTTGAATTTATCAAAGCTAATTATTTAAATTGTTGATGAAATCTCAAGTTTTGGAGGTTTTGTCCAAAGTTTATGGAACAAAAACTTCAATCGAAAACTCTACCCCTTGTAGCGGCGGTTCGATTAACGAAGCTCAAATTCTTCGATTATCCAACCAGGAAAAGGTTTTTATAAAAACTCATTCTTCTCCTCCTGCAGGTTTCTTTGCAAAAGAAGCCAAAGGGTTGGAAATACTACGCTCAGCGCCAGCGGGACCAAGAATCCCTAAAGTATTGGGCCTCGGTCCAGGAAATAATCCAAAATTCATTCTGTTAGAGTTTTTAGAAGAAAATCAAACAAATTATTTTCCAAGCCTTGGGGAAAAACTTGCAGCCCTCCATAGTGTTTCAAATGAATTTTTTGGTTTAGATCACGACAATTTTATAGGTATAACCCCTCAAATCAACACCCAAGAAACTAATGGTATCGTCTTCTTTAGAGATCATCGTATAGGATTTCAACAAATTCTTGCCCGTAAAAATGGACTTCTCCCAACAGATCTTGATCATAAAATAGATGGGATTAAAAAAAAATTAGACGACTGGTTTAATCTCAATAATGAATTGCCAGCGTTGTTGCATGGAGATTTGTGGTCTGGAAATTATTTTGGAGGACCTAATGGAGAACCATGTCTTTTTGATCCTGCTGTCTACTTTGGTTTTAGAGAAGCCGATTTGGCAATGATGGAGCTTTTTGGAACCCCGCCCAAATCATTTTTTAATTCTTATATTGAAGTTTTTCCTCTAAACCCCGAATACAATGAAAGACGAGATCTGTTTAATCTTTATCATTTGTTGAATCATCTAAATTTATTTGGTAATTCTTATTTATCATCAATAAATAGAATCGCAAATTTTTATTCGCCATAGTTTATTTTTACATGGCAATTTATTAAGACGTAGAAGACTCATTAACATTTCTGGCTTTAAAACAAAATTCTATGGTTTCAGACACACAATCCATTGGTATTACCGTTGCTAGACCTGAATTTTCTTCGAAGACAACTCTAGTTTTTCCAGTTTGTTGACTTACTGCAATATCTTTAAAAGATAAATATCCAGAAACAATACCAATTAACGAAGGCTTTGCTACCGATAGCGTTCCTTCAACACTAATTATCTCCGGTTTATAAATAACAGGCCCGCCACTATTTCCCGGAAACACAGAAGCATCTATTAAAAATTCTAATCCACTTTTTTCTATTGCGTCTCGTAACCTAGCAATTATTCCAGATCTTGCAATGACGTATTGTCGATCAAGATCTACAATGCCCATTGGAAAACCCAAAACGTAAATAAAATCTCCTTCAGAAACTCCATTTTGGGTCATTTCCAATAAATTCATGCCATGAGAATCCAACTTAAAAAAACTGTAAGAAATTTTCTCCTGTTTAAGAAAATCCGCGTCAATTCCTATCGCGGCCAAATCGACTTTAGGATGTTCCTGCCAATAAGGAATTCCTTTAGAATCAAATAGAGGTATATCAAAATCCTTGGCAGACTCCGATCCCATAGGATTAAACCTAACAACTACAGACTTTTGACCGCTCAATACGTGTCGGTTTGTTACAATATAAATATGATATTCGTTCTGACTTTGAGAAATTTTACGGAGCAATCTTCCAACTAAAGAACCTGTTCCGATCCATTTTATGTGATCATTATTTCCGCGGATTCCAATAGCTATGACGCAGTCAAAAAAATGAGGAGGGATTAACGCCATAATTTAACTTACAAGAGAATAAAACCTAGTGGTTAAAAGAAGGAAAGGAATTTTATCAATTTGGTAAACGCCAAAATGCGTTAAAAATCGATGCAATCGAATAATTCACTTGAAATTTATCTTCTAATTTTCGTATTTTTCTTTATATCTACCATAAACATTTTCATTAATAAATAGTTCTACCATTTCCTTATCTAATTCGCCATTTTCAGCCATCGATCGTAAAATTTTATTAACTACAGAAAGAGGCATTGCTTTTTTGTAAGGCCTATCAGCTGCAGTTAAAGCCTCTGCAATATCGGTAACTGCCATTAATTTTCCCTCGAAAGGAATTTCATCCCCTTTTAATCCCAACGGATAACCCTTTCCATTAATAAATTCATGATGAGCTCCCGCAAAATTAGGAATCCGTGCAAGTTTTTTAGTAAATGGAATTTGATTTAACATTTTTATTGTAACAGCGGCATGATTTTGCATCTGTTTTCTTTCTGCTTCAGTGATACTCCCTCTTCTTATAGATAAGTTTAAAAGTTCATTTTCAGTTAACAGGTTTTGTTCTTCGCCATTTTCGTCAATGTAAGTCATGCTGGCATATTCTTTTAATTGATCGATTTTTTCGTCTTCTAAAAACTCACCAGGCTCGTTACATCTATTTATAAAATTGCGAATTTCGCTGTATTCATTTAATTTGATATCAGTTTCACTTTTTAAGGCTTGTAGGGCGCTTTCCGGAGCGTTTTGGGAAAGCAATTCATTTTCTTTTTTAAGAGCATCCACTTTGATTCCTTTAATTATGAATGCCAACCTTAAGTCCACAAACTGAATACGATCAAAAATAGCTTCAAGTTTTTTTCCTTTTTCGACAATTTCAACTGGAGTTGTGACTTTACCTAAATCGTGCATATAACCGGCAAGACGTAATTCGTAAAGCTGTTCTTCATTGAAAAAATTATCCTTAAATCTTCCTTCTTTTTGTTCGTTAATCACCTGCGCCATTTCCATAGTCATTTGCGCAACCCTGCGGATATGCCCTCCTGTTACCGGAGATTTTTCGTCAATAGCGGTAGCCATAACATCAACAAACGCTTCAAATAAACCCTCAAGGCTTTTTACTAAATTCATATTTGAGATAGCTACAGCTGCTTGGGAGGCCACCGAAACAGCTAGTTCTTGAGTCGCATCCGAAAAAGGGACAATTTCTCCAGTTATGGAGTCTATTGAATTTAGGAGTTGTAGCACCCCGACGACTTCATCTTCATGATTTTTCATTGGAACAACAAGCATAGATTTTGATCTATAACCTGTTGAAGCGTCAAATTTTTTGGGACCTGTAAAATCAAATAAGTCGGAATTATAAACATCGGGAATATTAATAGGTACGCCCTTAATTGCGGCATAAGCGGATACATTAGATTCCATTAATTCTACTGGTGGAAATGTTATGGGTTTTCCCGAGACACCACCCATAGTTATTCCCAAACTTCCATTTTGCACTATTTGAAAATGAAGACGATTACCTTCAAAAATATAAAGAGTTCCCGCATCTGCTTTGGTTAATTGCCTAACATGCGAAATGACAAGTTCCAGTAACGCACTTCTATTTCTTTCCGCCGATAGAGCAGTGCCAATTTCAGTCATATTTTTTACGATTTTTTCTAATTCTTTATTAACTGCGGTAATATCTTCCATCAATTTTTGGTTTTGCTCGACAATTCTTTTTCTCTCCAACACTTTATTGACGGCAATTATCAAAGTATCTTCTATATTCTCGTCTTTTAATAAATAATCGCTCGCGCCTTGCTCTAATGCATTTAGCGCAATTTGAATTTGACTATTAGCGGTTAGAATGACAACAGGAATATCGTTTCCTGCGGCTCTAATTTGTTGAATCATTTCTACGCCTGTCATCTTTGGCATATCCATATCAGATACGATAAGATCTATTTCGGGATGTTCTACCATTTTTTCAAGTGCATGCGAGCCATTCTCAGCCGTCTCAACCTCAAAACCTCCGGCGATCATAATATCGGATAACATTTCCCGAATACCGAATTCATCATCCACAATTAAAAGTTTGCTTTTTATCATAAATTTTATTTTGTAAAAAAAGTTTATCTTATAAGGCTTTTAATAGTACTTAAAAGATTAGACTGTTCAAAATCGCCTTTTATAATATATGCGTCTGCGCCAACTTGCATCCCCTTTTTTTTGTCTTCTTCTCTATCTCTCGAACTTACAATAATTATCGGAGTAAAAAAATGTTTCTCTTCTTTTCTCAACGCTTCCGTCAATGAAAATCCATCTAGTTTTGGCATCTCAATATCGGTAACAACCAAATTATATGGGAAGTTTTTTGCTTTTTCCAAACCTTCCATTCCATCGGAAGCAACGTCGACTCTATATCCATAAGATTCCAGAATACTTTTTTCAATCTCTCTTGTACTGGGAGAATCGTCCACCACTAAAATGTGGAGGTCTTTTTTCGATTCATCGTCGGTTTTACCGCTAGTTTTTCCGTATTTAATTTCTTTTCGTAATTCAAATAGAGTTGGTACATGGATTAGTGAGATAACTTCGTCCCTGCCAATAGCAGCCGCTCCAGCTATAAAATCAACGCCCTGTAAATGAGCCGGTAATAACTTAGTTTCTAAATCTTCCTCCGTTATTATTGACTCAATCATTAACCCTAATTTATCGTTTCCCATAGAAAGAATAAGCACGACAGGTTCAGATGAACCTGAGGCTTCGACCTCTGGGAGTCCAATAAAATTTTCTAAATAATAAATGGGAATAAGTTGCTCTCGAAGTCGAACCGCTCTTTTATTAACAACTTCTAAAATTTGCTCTTGGGGTAATCGTATAATTTCATCTATGGAAGTAACTGGAACTGCTAACCTTAAACCAGAAAACCCAGAAAATACTAAAGCTCTCACAATAGCCAATGTTAAGGGTAACTTAACTACGAATCTAGTCCCCTTTCCCTCAGATGTTTCAATCGCTATTGAACCATTAAACCGTTCGACAATATTTTCTTTAACAACATCCATTCCTACTCCTCTTCCAGAAACATCTGTAATGAAAGAACTAGTGCTAAAATTAGGAGTAAAAATTAAATCGACAATTTCAGACCGTGAAATACTAAGCAACGTATCTTTATCCATTATTTTTTGCTTGATCGCTTTTTCTTTTATTTTCTCAACTTGAATACCTCGGCCATCGTCCTCAATCTCAACAACAACATTTCCGCCTTCATAACGAGCTTCGATCATTATCGTTCCTTTTACTGACTTACCAACTCGAGTTCTTTCTTCTGGAGATTCGATACCATGATCAAGGCTATTGCGGATTAAATGCACTAGGGAAGGCCCAATTTGTTCTATAATTTTATTATCAAGTTCGGTTTCGCCACCTTTTAACACTAGTTCAACTTCTTTATTTAGAGACTGAGAAATGTCTCTCACTAATCTAGGAAAGCTATCAAAAACTGTTGAAATCGGAAGCATTCTCATTCTTAGAACATAATCTCTTAAATCGTCAGTCAATAAGCCTTGAACACTGAGATTATCTCTAGCTCGCTCCATAAAACTTCTTGTTTTACTCCGATATTCCCGCAAAATAGCTAATACATCAGCTTTAAATTGTGGATCTAACCCATTGCTATGACTTTGTAATTTAGAAATAATTGCTTTTTGCTTTTTATTTGGAGTTTCTAACTCGTCGAGTATCTCTAAGTCTTGCCTCATTTGTCCTTGGTTAGATAAAACTTCGCCCATAAGTTTAATCGCAACATCAAGTTTTTTAGCGGGGATTCTAATAGTCTCATTTTCTTTCAAACGAGAATTAGATGTTTCTCCTGATTTCTTGGCTACCTCAGTAGTTTCTGGCGATGAAAGAGCTTTTGGCTCCTCTTCAATTCGTTCAATCTTTTGGACACTAGAAGGAGAGATCGGTTCCGGGTCATATTTAATAATATCGTCATGGCTTTCATCTTGAGGCTTGATCAGAAGAGTTTCTTTTTCCGGTTTTTTTTCGACAGGGGATAAATCATCCAATTGCCCCTTTGCCACATTTTCTAGACTTTTAAATAAGGACTTTAAATCGCCTTGAAACGGTTCTCCCTTAGCGGCGGTATCAGAAAGATCCGTTAATAGATCAACTGATTGTAAAAATAAATTAAAAAGAGACTTGGAAGGAGCAACACGCTTTTCTGAAAAAGCTTCTAAGGCATCTTCTAAAAGATGAGCTAATTCACTCATTTCAGTTAGACCAAACATCTTAGAAGAACCCTTCAAAGTATGCGCAATACGAAAAATTTGTTTTAGAGTATCCGCTTGCGAAGGATTTTTTTCTAGTTCCAATATGCCTTGGCTTAAACCAATTACATGGTCTTTTGCTTCGCCCGAGGCAAATTTTTTGGCGTATTTTGCTTTATCAAATGCCACCTTCAACCTCCATTTCTAGATCATTATAAGCGAGATGAGAAAGGGAAGGAACTGTTTCTTATATTAAATTAAGTCTTCTTTTGCCAAACTTTAAATCATGTCCGCTTATCCTTCAATCCAGAAAAACCAATAAAAAGAAATTTAGATTATAATACCCAATAATTTTTCATGAACTTTGATCGGTAAAAAAGATGCGCCATATAAAAAATTTTAAACGTTCTTCCGCTTTAAACAATTTAAAGTTTAGTCAAATTTCTTTTTATTTTTTATTTAATTTCAACAAATCTATTAACCTCAAAAAAATCTCGTTTTTACTTATTCCTTTAATTATTTTCTCAGGATGTGGTCCAAGTTGGAGCTATTCAGACTTTAAAAATGTTGAAGGCTCTAAATCTGAAAAAGCGTTTGAAAAAGATTTGGAAACTTGCCTCGAAGAAAAAATAAAATTCAGTAGCATTATTCAAGGGAGAGAATACGGGTTTAGAGGAGAGCATGCACCATTTTTAGGATGTATGAGATACAGAGGATGGAATCCAAAAAAATCTTTTTCTTAAAACTATTGAATATTTATGATTGCATAGATATAGATCTCCGATTTAGATTAATCGATAGTAAATTTCTAAAATATATTTCATAATTTCTTAAAGGTTTTCATAAAAATTTATTTGAGGCGATGCACAAAGCTATGACGGAACGCATCAACGAAATTCTTGATACGCTTCCTAAACTTCCCGGCATTTATATGATGAAGGATGAAAAGGGAGAAGTCGTTTATATTGGAAAAGCAAAATCATTATTTTCTCGCGTTCGTTCATACTTTCAAGATTCCCGCAATCTCATGCCCCGCTCCAGGGCAATGGTTTCAAAAATCAAAGATATCAAGGTATTAACGACAGAAACTGAACGCGAAGCTCTGATTTTAGAAAGTAATTTTGTTAAAAAATATCAGCCTCGCTACAACGTTTTATTAAAAGACGATAAACATTACCCATATATTCGCTTAACCTTAGGGGAAACCTATCCAAGATTAGAAATAGTCCGAAAAATCAAAAAGGATTCTTCCGCATATTTTGGCCCATATACAATGGTTAAAGAAGTACGGGAGACCATTAGATTGATTTATAAAATTTTCCCCTTACGGCAGAGTAAAGATGATTTAGACGGCACCGAAAAACGCCGACCCTGTTTAAATTATCAAATTGGTCGTTGCCTTGCCCCTTGTTCGGCAAAAGTATCTTCAGAAAGCTATTCTAAAATTGTTAAGGATGTTCAATTATTCCTAAAAGGAAAAAATAAAGAATTAACCGAAAGCTTAAACACAAAAATGCTTGCTGCGTCCGAAGCAACAGAATATGAAAAAGCCGCCGTATTTAGGGATAAAATCGCCGCCGTTAAAACCATTTTTGACAAACAAAAAGTCATCTCCACATCTCAAGAAAACCACGATGCAATTGCATATTTCCGAGAAGGAGAGTCAGCGCTTGTTCAGGTATTAATTGTTAGAGACGGCAAACTAATTGGAGAAAAAAACGTACGGTTAAAAAGCCAAAGCGAATTTGAAGATAACGAAATATTAACGTCATTTTTAAAACAATATTACGCCGACGAACCTATACTACCTAAAGAAATTCTTTTACCTCATCCTGTCGAAGACCAAAGCTTATTAAGCGATTGGTTATCAGAAAAAAAAGGGAACCGAGTTATTTTAGAATCTCCTACAATTGGGAAAAAACGAAACTTAGTCGCGATGGCCGCTACAAACGCTAAGTTGGCTCTTAAAAACGAGTTGGACGACGATGACTCCCGCATTCTGATGCTTGAAGAACTTCAAACTCAACTCTCTTTAAAAAGTTTACCGCAAATCATTGAAGGTTTTGACATTTCAAATATTTCTGGAACGTATGCAGTCGGTTCTATGGTTTGCTTCAATGAAGGGAAAGCAGATAAAACAAACTACCGTAGGTTTAAAATTAAAGAAGTTGAAGGAATTGACGATTACGCTATGCTACGCGAAGTAATGATTAGAAGGTATGGTCGCTTAATCGCAGAGGAAAAACCTCTTCCGGATTTGATTCTAATAGATGGTGGAAAGGGTCATTTGAATACGGGGATACAAGTTTTACGCGATCTTTGCTTAGAAGATAAAGTAGATTTAGCCTGCATTGCCAAAGGAAAAATCCGCAACGATTTAAGAACCGACGAAATTTATTTGCCTCAAAGAAAAGAATCAGTTTTATTTAGAGAGCATTCGCCAGCCCGTCTTCTTTTACAAAGAGTTCGCGATGAATCTCATAGATTCGCTATCACGTATCATAGAAAATTACGCAGCTCGAAAACATTAACCTCGCCTCTCGAATCAATTCCTGGAATAGGTAAAAAGCGTAGATTAGCGTTGTTAAAAGAGTTTGGAAGTTTAGAAAATATCCGAAAAGCTCCTCTCAATGAATTAAAAAAATTACCGGGAATAACAGAATCATTAGCTAAAAGTATTTTGAAAGCTGTGAAAATAAAAAACTAAATTCCGACTTAAAAATTGACAACTAAATTATATTCATTTTTAAAATTATTTATAACGTTGGTCATTCGGCCGCTTTATAAAGACCCATTTCGAACCGGAGTGGCAATTTTGGGCGTAGCTATTGGCGTTTCTGTATTCCTCAGCGTTCAGCTAGCCAATCGTCAAACTTTAATTTCTTTTAAAGAAAGCGTTGACTTAGTACTTGGACGGGCCGACGCAATTATACATGCCGACGGTATGCCGTTTGACGAAACGGTTTTTAAATCCTTAAGTTCTTTAAGGAAATCAATCAAACCATATCCCGTTATTGAAGCTAAAGCCGTAGAAACGAAATCTGGAGAAGTGGTGGAAATATTAGGAACCGATCTTTTACAAGATAGCGGAATCCGAGATTTTTCTCTAAAAACAACACAAAAAAACCTTAGAGGGCTTGTTCCTTTAATTTTAGATCAAACCGGAATTATTCTACCCGAAAAATTTATTCCCAATACTTCCTTTAACCCTGGCGACCAAATCTCCTTCGCAATTAATGGTAAAAAAACTTTTCTGAACGTAACGGCCGTTCTTGAAAATAAAGGTATTGCTAAAGCATTGAACGGTAATTTTGCCTTAATGGATATTGCCGCAGCCCAAAATGTGTTTGAGAAAATCGGTAAATTAGATCGAATCGATGTTGAATTTCTTGGAGACCAAGGTTTTGAGTTCTATCGAGATAAAATCTCGACAATCCTCCCTAATTATTTAAGAGTCGATCGTCCTGAAAGAAAAAACCAGCAAGTAGAAAAAATGCTTAGAGCTTTTCAGTACAATCTTTCGGCTTTAAGCTTTGTTGCTTTATTAGTCGCACTTTATTTAATTTATAATATCGTAGCTCTTTCAGTAGTTCGCAGAAGGGTAGAGATTGGAACTCTCCGAGCATTGGGGGCCTCTCCTATATCTATTGCCGGAATCTTTTTTCTAGAAGCTGGAATTTTTGGGGCGATTGGCTCTGTCCTAGGAATTATTCTTGGTTATTACCTTGCCGAATTTTCCTTAAATGCAGTTTCGATGACTATAAACGCGCTTTATGTATCAAATAACGCTGGCGATTCCGAATTTATTTTTACTGAGGCGGTTCCCTATTTTTTTCTAGGCGTAGGGCTGTCTTTTTTTTCAGCCTTGCTTCCCGCCATTGAAGCGGCAAACGCTTCGCCAACTCAAGTTATGCGACGTGGCAGTTACGACTTAAAAATATACCGAGGGAATAAGCGGCTAAACTATGCCGCTATTTTTATTTTAACATGCGCCTTATTTTTTGCTTTCCTGCCACCCATAGACCAATTCCCATTTTTTGGATTTTTTTCAGTCTTTCTTCTAATCCTTGGATGTTCTTTATTTTCACCTTCATTATTGCTGTTTGCTAGAGATAAACTACGAGCGCCCTTCCTCCGCTACTTTAAGGGCGAAGGCTTATTGGCATGCCTTAACTTAGCGCAAAATGTTGGAAGAAATTCAATTGCCGTATCATCTCTTGCAATCGCATTTATGATGATTATTAGTATGTCAATTATGGTACATAGTTTCAGGCAAACTGTGGTCGTATGGATTGGTCAAACCCTTAAAGCAGATTTATTTATCCGTCCCGCCTCTGGAAATAACATTGATTACCAACATACTTTTTCCGCAGAAAAAGCCGACAAACTAAAAAGTCTTCAGGGTGTTGCCGCTATTGATTTATTTCGCGCTATCAACCATTCTTATAATAACCTTCCAATAATAATAGCGTCGGGAGATTTCTCTATAGTATCTCAGTTTGGAAGTCTAGTTATCAAATCTGGAATAAAATCAAAAGATTTGGGTTCGAAGATGGTTAAACAAAATAAGGCTATCGTTTCAGAAGCGTTTTCTTTAAAGCATGAAGTTGAAGTTGGAGATAGGCTTACATTGAACGCGCCTAAAGGACCTCTCAACTTGGAAATTGTTGCGGTTTATTATGATTATTCCCAGGAAAGGGGTTACATTGTTATTGATCGAACAACTTATCTAAATTATTACCAAGATTTTTTAGTCAATAGCATTGTCGTATATTTAAAAAGTAAAAATGATTTGACTGAAGTAAGAAAAGAAATCGTCAAAAAAATTGGCCAAGATCAAAACATCATAGTTCGAACCAATGGCGAACTTAAAAAAGAAGTTCTACGAATATTCGACAATACATTTGCCATAACATACTCTTTGGAAATCGTGGCCATTTTGGTAGCTGTAATGGGATTGTTTAACACCTTATTATCGCTTGTCCTTGAACGACAAAGAGAAATAGGAATTTTAAAATTTATAGGAGCCTTTAAACATCAAGTAAAAAAAATTGTTTTAATCGAGGCGGGAATTTTAGGTTTAATTGGCTCTGCAATGGGTTTGGTAGCGGGAATTGTAGTTTCCTATCTACTCATTTACGTGATAAATAAACAATCTTTTGGGTGGACTATTCAAGTCCACTTTCCAATTTCCTTCATTTTAGTAATGATAATTTCTTTTTGGTCCGCTTCGGTTATTGCAGGATGGTATCCATCTAGAACCGCAGCTAATCTCAATGCTATGAACGCCGTTCGAACGGAATAATTTTAAAAAAATTCATGAAATATTCTTTTTTCGATTAATTAGGAAAAGCAATATCTGTCAAATTGAGTTGGAGATTTTCATTTCCATGCCACTCATTGACAGTCGCTTCATAAACAATATCTACTTGATCTCCATCTTTTAACTTATTTTCAAATGCAGATCTCATATTAAAAGCAATAACATCTTTTAATGCATTATTTTGTAAAACTTTAAAACGAACATGATTCGCTTCTTTTCCAAGAAATTTTATATTCCGCAAAATTACATTCCGGCTTGTAAAAACAGGGATTGGGTTTACCGCTCCAAATGGACTGAGCTTGTTAATCTCGTCAATTAATTCAAAAGTAACGTCAGCAAGTTTAATTTCGCAATCTATTTTTACCTCAGGAATTAAATCTTCTGAACTCAAATATTTATGGCCAAGTTCTTTAAAAGTTCGCTTAAAATCGTCTATTTTTGCAACTTCCAAAGTTAAACCTGCAGCAAATGCATGCCCTCCAAATTGTTGAAAATATTTTGAGCACTCTTGCAATCCCTTAAACAAATTAAACTTAGGGATACTTCGACCAGAACCATTACCAAAACCATCTTTTATTGCAATTAATACAGCTGGCCTATAGAACTTTTCAACAATCCGGGAAGCCACAATTCCTACAACGCCGCGATGAAAATTTTCCGAAGCCAATACAATTACTCGATCATTTTGGATATCAACTTCCTTGGAAATTAAATATTCAGCTTCTTTCTGGGTCCATTTTTGTACGTCTTGCCTTTCGCGGTTTACTGTCTCCAACCCATTAGCCAAATCGGTCGCCTGAGAAAGGTCTTGAGAAAGTAATAAATGTAAGCCTGAATCCGCTTTTCCAAGCCTCCCAGCAGCATTTAGTCTTGGTCCTAGACCAAAACCAATAGATTGGGAATCCACAGCGCCATTCAAACCAGCAACTGATTTTAGCGCAATCAAACCTGGTTTTTGAGTTGTTGTAAGCTCTTCCAGGCCGTGTCTAGTTAAGATATGGTTTTCCCCTGTTAAAGGAGCGACATCCGCGATAGTTCCCAAAGCAAAAAGGTCAAGATATTGTCTTAAATTGGGTAACCGACTTTTTTCCCAACCAGCCCGATAAAGAGCTGTTCGAATTGCTGTCGATAATTTCATCACAATCCCAACACCGCATAAAAATCTGAACGGGTAAGGACAGTCAGGTTGGTGAGGGTTTAACACTGCCAATGCTTGTGGCAAACCTTCAGAACTGACCTGATGATGATCGGAAATAATAACGTCTAATCCCATTTCTTTCGCCACGGCAACTTCCTTAACTGCAGTAATTCCACAATCAGCTGTAATCACTAGAGAACTTCCTGTCTCCTTAATAGAGTTTAAAGCCTCTACGGTCAACCCATAACCTTCCACCATTCTATTCGGAAGATAATATCGAATTGGTATACCTAAATCGCGAAAAAAATGTATTAAAAAAGCAGCCGAAGAAACGCCATCAACGTCATAGTCGGCAAATACGGTTAAAGTTTCATCTCCTTCGATAGCTTTTATTATTCTATCAACGGCTTCAGTCATTCCTTTCATTAGGAAGGGATCGTGTAAATTAGAAAGATCGCCATCAACAATATATTTTGCATCCTCTCCTGTAACCACTTCACGATTGACTAATAATTTAGCGATTAAAGGGGAAACGCCCGCTTCTTCCATCAATCGAAGACAATCGTCGGATGAAGGATCTGACAAAATCCATTTTTTATTGTTTAGAGAAAGCATATATTTTTTTATGTAAGACCGTAAAATTTTAGGTTAAATGCTATCGCTAATCTATATCGTAAACCAAAGTACACAAACAAGCTAATGAAGTATTAAAAAACTTGGTTGTAATAACTTTGGTCTAAGATTTACAGTCTTACCTGAACATCTATAATTAGGCTACAAAAATTCTCGAACTCCCTTAAACGTCTTTCGATGAACTGGGCAGGGTTTAAATTCTTTAATCTTTTCTTTATGCAGTTTAGTTCCATAACCCTTATGCCTGTCAAAACAATACTGTGGATAATTTTTATGATACTTATCCATAATACGATCTCTTGTTACTTTTGCTAAAACTGAGGCCGCCGCAATCGAGTGGCTTAATTGATCTCCTTTAATAACGGCTTTTTGTTTCTTAGGAAAATCAAAAGTACGATTACCGTCAACAAGAATGAAATCTAATGACGCCGGAAGCATTTCTGTTGCCATTTTCATTGCCAATAGAGTTGCCTGTAAAATATTAATTTTGTCAATCGTTGGTACATCGACAACCCCAATGCCAAAACCTAAAACGGACTTTTTGATCAATCCAAAAACTTTATCTCTTTGAGCTGGCGACATTTGCTTTGAATCGCGGAGTTCCGGAATAGGCGTTAAATCTTTCAAAATTACAGCGGCGGCAACTACCGGGCCAGCTAAAGGTCCGCGACCAGCTTCATCAACTCCGGCAATAAAATCAAAACCCTTATCTTTGGCTTCTATTTCGAATTGGAACATAAATTTTCTAAATTTTTCAATTATGCAAATACAAAAAATGTGTTTTAATTAAAATAACAAAAATATTGAAAAATCAGGGACCTGTTTCTATAATCGTTAAATGCAAAAAAAGTTTAAATTCATATTCATTATATTGCTAATTGGGATTACATCATGCATAACGACACCCGTTAGCGAACGATCTGCATTAATACTAATCCCCTTTTCTCAAGAATTGTCCTTAGGAGCTCAATCTTATAGCGAAATCCTTTCTAAAGAAAAAATTTCCCAAAACGCTCGATTGAATGAAATGATTCAACGAGTTGGAAAACGCTTAGCCGCAGCTAGCGATATGCCAGATTTAGAATGGGAATTTAAACTAATCGAATCTCCACAACAAAACGCATTCGCCCTTCCGGGTGGGAAAGTAGCATTTTATACAGGTATTTTGCAAATATGCAAAAATGAAGCGGGAGTTGCAACAGTTATGGGACATGAAATCGCTCATGCCATAGCCAGACATGGCGCTCAACGGATGACGCAACAGATGCTAATAACTGGAGCTTTATCTTTCGCTTCGCTAAGTTATGGTAATAGCAAATACAAACCGTTAATTTTAGGAGCGTTGGGGGTTGGAGCAACATATGGCCTTCAACTTCCATTTAGTCGCTCAAATGAGTCTGAAGCAGACGAAATTGGAATAATTTATATGGCCCATGCGGGATATGACCCACGTGAAGCGGTTAATTTTTGGACCCGATTTCAAAATGCCAAGGGAAGCCAACCTCCAGAGTTTATGTCAACCCATCCTTCCGATGAAACAAGAATAGGACGCCTAACCGAATTATTGCCAAAAGCGTTAAAAGAATATGATGCCTCTTCGGCCAAATATGGAATTGGCGAAACATTTTCATAATCGCTCTTTTGCCAAAACCTCAATTTTTTAAATCTTTAAAGTTTTTTCTTCTCAATATTTTTATGTTTTTGTTAAATGGAAACTAAGTTTTTCGATCTAATAGAAGGTTATGTTGCCTCCCTCCCCACCATTTATTTTCAAATAAATCAAGTCCTCGAAGAAGATGGTTCCTTTGAAGAAATAGCTTCAATTATTAGCGCCGACGCTTCGCTAACGGCCAGACTTCTAAAAATTGTTAATAGCGCTTTTTATGGATTCCAAAAAAAAGTTGAAACAATTAGTCATGCTTTATCGATTGTAGGTACAAAAGAATTACAACTCTTAGCATTAGCGACTACCATAATGAACTCATTCGAAGGTGGAATGGTAAAAACGGTCAACCGAAAGTCTTTTTGGAGGCATTGCATTGGTTGTGGTTTGATTGCCAAAGAAATTGCAATCTTAACCGAGATGGAAAACCCAGAGAAATATTATATTGCAGGAATGTTGCACGATATCGGAAGTTTAATTATTTTTAATAAAATACCTGAATCTGCCATGGAAGTTGTAGAATTATGCGAAAATAAAAAAGAGCATCTATATAAAATGGAAAATAAAGTTTTAGGCTTCAACCACATGGAAGTTGGAAGCCATCTTTTAAAATCTTGGAATTTACCTGAGAGCTTTATTTCTGCGGCAGCATGCCACCATGAACCCAAACGAGCTAAAAAGCATGCCGAAGAAACTAGAATCGTGCACATGGCGGATGTTTTATCACATGAATGGGATTTAGGAAATAGTGGCGAAAGCGTTATCCCAAGGCTTGATATCCAAACGCCAAAAAAAATAGGGTTTGGGAAAGAGTATTTAGAGCAGGTCAAAGAAAAGGTATTAAATGATTTTGACGAGGCAGCGCAATTGTTTCTTTAAATGACTAGAAACCAAACTTAGATCTAAAAAACGCTTAAATCGTTATAAATTTCTTCCTCTAGCGCTGAAAGCTTCGGACCAACTATTTTTAAAGCCAGTTGAATATCCTTAATCTTTTGAATTGGAATAGGGTGTTGCGACTCTTCGAAAAAGATAAGAGATTCTGCGCAAAACTGATCCATTTCAATAATTTGATCCAAAATTTCAAAAGGCAAATCAGCCAAACCAATTTCCTTAAACTCCAAAAACTTTAGCGATTTAATCAAACGTAATTTCACAGAAACAGCTTGTTCTCTTAACTCGGCAATTGTCTTTGGTTCTGGCTCTTCCATCTCTTTATAAAGAGGAATCATCATATCTCTTAATAGTTGGTAAAAACGATCCTCTTGTTTTGAATTATGGAACAGGTCGCCTTTTCCGCTAAAAAGCATATCGACTAAGACTTCTAAACTACAGGTTTTTCTAGTTAAAACAGCTCTTAGAATTGCGGTAAACTCGATGGAACCAAAGGGAAGTCCTAAATCTTCAAAAATTTCATCAAGCGAACCCGACCGACCTAGCGATTTTTTGGGACTGATCTCTAAATGAAATGCTAAGTCGTTAGAATTGGATGAGGAAACAAACCTAGGTTGCCCCCATTCACAACCAACAACCGAAACTTTCTGGGCGTTTTCCAAAAAGTTTTTAACTGAAAAAGACATAACATCCAAAAACTTTGGATCAATAGTATAAAAAGCTCTTAATAATTGTTTTTCTATATCTTCAGATGGCGAAACTCGTCGGTTAAGATAATCGAGCAAGGCTTGTTCTAATGCTACATTCAAGCTACGCGCTTTTAATTTATTTTGGTTTTGGGATAAATTACACTGCGGATGTACCTGCATTATGCCAAGATCATAATCAATCAACTTTATTAACAAGCTTTTGCAAGGTTTGGTTTGAAAGCTTTTAAAAACTTCTTCCATTTGCCAAACTGTAACTGAAAGAGAACTTTTTCCAGGGATTTGCTCGTTGATATTAATATGATCGGGAAAATGACCGGCATTAGAATACTGGTAAAACTGAATTATTTCCTCTAGTAAGAATTTTTTCTTTTTTTTGGGAATTTCATTACCATTAGGATCTAATAAGATGAGGTTTTCTTCATCTAAATCAGTGGAAATAACAGGTATTAGTCTATAACCGGGAATTAATATTTTCTCATGCAGTTCAAGAGAAGATATAGGAATTTCCATTGGGATATGAACGATTTTATCCAATACTGCCCGATAGGGTAAAAAATCGTTTGATTCTAATCCAATGATCTGCTTATGTTCTGCTAATCTTCCAGTAAGTCTCTCTAAAGTAGATGAAGAAATCTTTCTCCGCCAACGATCCCTTATCATATGGGAAAAATCTTCGGCAGAAAAAGGAGCCCGAGCCTCTTTGATAAGATTTTCAGCTAGTTTTTTAAGAGTTAATCTTCCAGCCATTTATCCAAATAAATTATATTTTTTGAAATAATTCAAAGTTTATTGTTTATTAAATCTATATTTTTAAAGCCTTTAAAACCAAATAAAACTATAACATAATATCGATTAGGGTTGAAACGCTTATTGCCAAATCTTATGTCCCAAGGAAATCTACCTAAATAATGTCATAATTGGATTTTAAAAACTTTTTTAAATTGATAGATATAGCTCATCTCTGTATCTGAAAATCAATTAAATTTTGTAAAATATTGAAATCAGAGAAAGTTGGTTTTATTATATTAACTTCAATATCTAAAATTTTCAGGAGGAAACTATGTCGGACGAGTCGGATGAACTTGAAAGATCTTTTAGAGATCTTTTCGGAATGCTCAAAACAAGAAAAAAATTTATTTTTAAAGAAATCACCTCAGAAGGTCAATTAGTAGTTGAACGGGAAGACGAAATCTGCGGTCAAAAAGAAAATCGTCCTTATTTTTTCAATACCCCTCTAGAATTAAAAAAATTTGTAAGTGAAATGAATCAAGAAGAAATAGATTACCAAAAAACGATTACAGGCGACGAAATGCCATATCGCTAAACCATTCATTTAATGTTTAATGAAAAGTTTGAAAAGGTTATTTTTTTGTTGTCCAAGTTCCATCTTCCAGCTGAATTTTTTCGCCTGAAAGAGCATTATCTCTATTTAGGTTTGCGTAAACCTTTTTAACTTTAGGTAAATCTTGAGGAGAAAAACGGATATTTGTGGCAATTACTCTTTTTAATACAGTTTCTCTATCTTGATTTTCTTCATCTAATATAGTTTGAGCAAAAATTTTAAATTGCTGATCATTTTGAGTATCTTCCGTTTCAAAAAAATTTAGAAAACCATCATTTTTTTCTCCCGCAACCCCCATTTTCTTAAATCTCTGGATATCATCGCGATTAAACTCCATCCTTTGCATTGCTTTAATTGCTTTTAACTTTGCAGGTGGGGTTTTAATCACGGGTTTTAGTTTCCCATTTTCGTCAACCGATCTTACTGAGGCCAACAAAACCATTTCATTACCCAATTCTTCATAACTGCCTAAAATTTGATTTTCTAAGGCCGTTTTTTGATCAATAACAGTAACATCAACGTCTACTAACTTTCCGCAAGCTGAAAACAATAAAATGGTCCAAATCAAGAAAAAAAATAATGATTGTTTATGAGCTGATTTCATATTTTGAAGATAAAAAAATTAATAGAATCGTTCAATTAGTTTCACTTTAACGAAAATACAATTGCGCTTTAGACTAAATCCTAGTAAAAACCTCAAGATAATTTTTAAAAAAATCGTCTATTCGGAAATATTTAATTTTTATAAAACCTCATTTCTGATAAAATTGAATAAATCCATTCGAAACCACGAATAAAAAACGGTAGTTTTAGCTTGTATCTAAATTAAGAAATACCCCAAAATTGGGTATTTTAGCTTGCGAGCCAATAAGAATCATAATAAACTGCCACCGTTTGGTAGATCGAAAAAAATTAAACTGAATCGAATCTGTAAACTGATTTTTCATGGCAAAATAAAGGTATTACAAACTTTTTAGCCATTTTAATAACCAGCCTGTTTATCTAAGACGGCTTATCTTGTGCGGGGTTTTACCAATGCAAGAGAAGAAAATCGGCATAGCCCATAATCTTGGGGGAAGATTAAGGCAATGGAGAAAGTCTTCAAACTACAAAATCGCCGAATTAGCTGATTTGATCAGTATTTCCCAAGGGTCTCTTTCTGATCTGGAAAATAACAAATCGCTTCCATCCGCAGATACGATCGCAAAACTGTATAGACACACTGATTTAGATATTATTTGGTTACTCATTAATAAGGGTACCATGCGAAAACGAAAATATCCAGGCGGTGGGGATCATTCTTATGTATATGAAGATGATCAAACACAACAAACAAAAGAACTCAATATACAAGATCAACATTTAAAGGAACTAGTTGATACTTTGATTCGGATTTATCATAACGGTGATCCAGAAAAAGTTGCTCACTTAAAGGGATTTTTGATGGGCGCCGACCCTGGGGATTAATATATAAAAAGTTTAGTCGGCGGATAATGAAGATTCCTCTAAAGCCCCCATAGTATATAAACGGTAATAAATTTTTTCCTTTTTCATCAAATCTGAGTGATTTCCCATCTCCACTATTCGCCCCTTATCCAATACAATAATTTTATCCGCGTTGTGAACTGTACTTAATCTATGAGCAATTATTAAAGTCGTACGATCGGCCATTAAAGTCTCTAGAGCCGTTTGGATAAAATTTTCTGAATGACTATCAAGCGAAGACGTTGCCTCGTCTAAAATAAGAGCTTTGGGGTTCTTCAACATCGCTCGAGCAATAGTAATTCTTTGTCTTTCCCCTCCCGAAAGCTTAATACCTTTATCGCCCACTAAGCTATCGTATCCATTTTCCATTTTAACGATAAAATCATGCGCATTTGCAGCCTTAGACACAGCAATTAGTTCATTTTCTGTGGCTTCTAACTTTCCATAAAGTATATTTTCTCGAACCGTACCACTAAACAATTGAGGATCTTGGGGAACGTAAGCAATGTGGTCCAAAAAATTTTTAAGATCCAATTCCTCTAAATTATGACCATCAAAAAGAATCCTACCAGAATCTGGATCAAAAAACCTTTGAAGGAGATAGGTAATTGTTGATTTTCCAGCTCCACTCGGACCCACTAAAGCTACAGTTTCGCCGGGAGCAACGCGAAAATTGATATTATCTAAAATCAATTTCCCCGAATCGTAACTAAAATTCACATTTTCAAATTCTATTTCTCCTCGCGGATCAGCCAAAAAAACCGGATTTTCTGAAACTTTTATATCCGGTTTTTCGCTCAATATTTCATTTACGCGTTTCATAGCGCCAGCGGCTTCTTGCGATTGAGCATATATTCTGATTACAGTTCCAATGGGCCCAGCCATTATTATTCCATAAAGGAAAAATGCCGCTAATTCACCTGGAGTTGTAGCTCCTATCATCACTTGTCGGCCACCGTACCAAATCAATAGACCTGACACAAAAAACGTTAAAAATAAAATAAATGGACCAAAAAAAGATGATATTTTAACTTTTCCCACAGAAGCAAGGAAGGCTTTCTCAATATGACTTTTAAATCTATTATTTTCATAATCTTCTCGGCAATATGATTTAACCGTAAAAATTGAAGAAACAGACTCTTCTAAAACCGTTAAAGACTCAGCAAGTTTATCTTGAACATTTTCTGAAAGACCCCTTAACCGTTTCCCAAAAAACCTGGCAAAAGCCATTAAAGGAAGCAAGGCCAAAATAATTAAGCCGGTTAATTTCCAATTCAAATAAAGAATAATAGCTAATCCACCAATAAGCGTTATTGTTTGCCTCAATATAGCAACTGGAATACTTGTCATAGCGTTTTGAATAACCGATATATCCGAACTCATACTTGATAAAATTTCCCCAACTCTCCGATTTTGAAAAAACCTTATCGATAAACTTTGTATGTGTGAAAATACTTGAGCCCGAAAATCTGTTACCGCGCGGTAGGCTACATAACTAAAAACATAATTATGGATAACGGCAAATATAACCTGAAAAAATATAGTGATAACTAAATCTACAGTTAGACTATTTAATGCATCCCCATTTTTTTCAATAAATACGGCATTGACCATATTTTTGACAATAAGAGGCAACAATAGACTTATGATCGAGGTTAATGCTAAGCAAAAAAAAGAAAAAACTAATATTTTTGTATATGGCCTAGCATATTTAATAACTTCGCCAAAATCTCTCATTTATGATTTCCAATAATTTTCTTAATAAAATTAAATAAGGTTTAACGCGTCGCGATCCAAGAATTATATGATATGAAAATAATAAAAACCGATTATTATAATCTTTTGCTATTTTTTTCTCAATATTAAGAAAATCGTTTTAAATAAGGCCCTTTCAAGAAAATTGATTGTACTTAGATAACATTGTCAAAATCCTAGTATTAAAAATTTACTCTTGACGATTTAATTAAATTTGTTAAAATTTTAATGACTTTATTATCGCGTTTATATTTCTAATTATATTGGCGCACAATTCATTTCAATATCCGCTTTTCAAACGGTCCGTTTAGTATTTCTAAAATAAAAACTACGGTCCGCCTCGTTTTAAGAATTATCCTTTTCGCCATTAATCCAGGAGAGTTTCATGGACGCATCGCTTCCTTTTCCCAATTTTGCCTCCAAGCCTTATGAGGTTATTGAACAAAGATTACATATTCGGAAATACCGAGATCAAACTATCAAGGCATACATAGGCCAACTTCGTAACTTTTTCTTTTTTATTTTGCCACGAGATCCACACGAGGCCTCTAATCGCGACTTGGAAGATTACTTAAGACATCTAAACTCTACCAAAAAATCAAGGTCAACGATTGATCAATCTATTAATGCATTACGTTTTTTATGGATAGAAGTGTTTGGGCAAAAGTTTCCATTAAATGAAATAGAACGACCTCAAAAGAAAGAAAGAACTCCCGTCTTATTGACTCTTGAGGAAGTTAGAAGAATTGCCTTATCAGCTGAAAACTTAAAACACAGGCTAATGATCGAATTGACATACAGCGCTGGACTTCGGGTTTCTGAGCTTGTGGAAGTTCGGGTAAAAAATATAAATTTAAAAACAAACAATCTTTTCGTAAAAGGGCAGGGAGGAAAACAGGAAGGCAGAACTACTATTTTTTCAAGAAGTTTAGCAGATGCGATTCTCCGCCAAATAGGTAAAAAAGAACCTGACGATTTTCTATTTCCAAGCGAACGAGGCGGAAAGCTAACTACCCGAGCTTTCGCAAAATATTTTAAAGCAGCCCTAGAAATATCAGGCATAGAAAAAAGCGCCACCCCCCATTCGTTGCGTCATTCATTTGCCGCTTTTTTATTACAACATGGAGCAAAAGTTCCAACCGTTCAAAACCTAATGGGTCATTCGCGACGGGAAAGCACCAATTTCTATGCAAAAATGGCCAATCCTGACGCCGAAACGGCAAAAAAATCTGCGTGAAAATTATTTTCTCATAAATTTTAAATTTGATTATAGATAATTTTCTCAGTCCAATATAAAAACTTAGAAAATTTTACATTTTTTTAAAAAATACCTAATTGATACCGACTCCTATCAAGAATCAAGTTTTGGAGCCAAAGGAAAATCAACCTCAGTTTCCGCAATATGGTTCAAATAATTGGTAAAATTGTGTAAAGCTATATTCGCAATTATCTCTGTAATCTCTTCATCGTTATAGCCTACCTCTCTAACAACTTCTAAATCTTTATCTGAAACCCAACCGCGTTTTTCAATAATCTTACGAACAAAACATAATGCAGTTTGAACTTTCTCGCTTGAGGATTTACCGCTCCGGCTATTATAAATTTCATTTTCCATCAAACCAGCCTTTTTACCAAGAGCTGTATGAGCTGAAAGGCAATAATCGCAACCGTTTGCCTCTCCAACACATAAGGCAAACTGCTCCCGAAAATTTTTTGATAAAACGCCCCCAGCCCAAGAGTTCATGAATTTCAAGGCGCTATCTAATTCGGCTGATGAATTGGCCATTATCTTAAAAATATTTGGAGCTTTTCCAAAGTTCGTCTGAACTCCTTCCAAAAGCTTCTTAGTTTTACCTTCTGCTCCATCAATGTATGGTTGGTAATCTTGACATTACATTTTCCTCTATTCAAATATTCAAAAAAAAAGAAATTCACCATTCGGATTATTACAATATATAAAAATCAAATGGTCATTAACCGGCAATTCAAAAATTCTTAAAATTTTTCCAAAACAAAATGATCTTTTTGATTCCATTATATAGTTAACAGACTAGTAAAAAATAATTGCCATCTTTCCAATTAATTAAAAATATTCCAAGGGTATTCAACTATACATCCCACAATCAATTTGCCGTTGATTTATATTAAGAGTTTTCGTATCTTGAATATATTTTTCAAAAACTTCTTTAACTTCTAATGCCAAACTCGCTTCAAGTCTTCATTAGCTATAGCCACGACTCGGAAGATCATAAGAACCGCGTATTGGCCTTATCAGATCAACTTCGATACGATGGTATTGATTGTTGGATCGATCAATTTGAAAATTGCATTCCAAAAACTGGTTGGCCTCAATGGATGCAAGAAAAAATAAAAGAGTCTAATATTATCCTAGTTATCTGTACCGAATTTTATTTTAATCAATGTTCTATTAAGACAAACTTGAATAACAAGAGCTTAAACCAAGATTGGCTAGGTCCAATACTAGATGAAGAAAACATTTACCTACTAACAGAAAATAAAAAATTTGTACCGGTACTACTTTCGCAAACGGATACAAAATTCATTCCCACATTTTTTCGAAAATCAAAACAATTCTTTTTGGAATCGGATTACGACAAACTTCATGCTTTTATTACTAAGCAAAAGGTTTCAGAAAATTTAGAAATTCATAATTTCTCAAATAAACCTGAAACTACAATTTCTTCTTATTCCAATTCGTCACAATTTATTAAAGAAGGAGGGATTTTATACCTTTTAAAAAAATCGAATATCATCGGAGAAAAAGAAGATATTAATAAAGCCTCAATAGAAACTGTAGACTTGGCAGGACAAATTTACGACTTAATAAACGGAACCCAAGCGACACTTGAAATAGTAGGTTCATATATTCGCGAAACAAAAATTTCCCTTATTGAATATTTGCTCCTTTTTAAGTCTGAAGAAAAAGAAATACCTTCAATAAATAAAACCAATCAAGATTATCCAAAATATTTAGCTACGGCTCTTAATTTATCTTTATCTCAAATCGAGCAAAGTTGCCCCACAGCTATTGAATTGATTCGATTATGCTCATTCTTTGACTCTCGTTTAATTCCCAATGAAATTTTTCTTGAAGAGGATGATTTTTCAGAAATCAACCAAGAAGAAAAAACTGATTGGAATTCACAATGGGATAAAATGGTTGATATTGTTTGCCGATATTCAATTCTCGACCAAAATGTAGACCAACAAAGTCTTAGAATGAGTAATCTGATTCAACAAACTATTAGAGATAATCTGGAAACTCCCGAATTATGGGCTAATAAGGCTCTAATAACTCTTGCTAAGGCATTTCCAGATCCCGTTTTTACCGCATGGCCTATTTGTGAGGAATTTATTCCTTGTTCTCTTACTATACTAACCTGGATCGAAAAGTTTGACTTACAAACCCCTCAAACGGGTCGTCTATGTAACGATGTTGGTTATTATTTAAATAATCAAGGTTATTACGGAGAAGCGGAAAAATTTTTTCAAAAGGCCTATTCAGTTCGACGCTATTGCTACGGAGAGGAACATGCCTTAGTCGCGTCAACTTTAAGTAACCTTGCTTGGAATCACAAGGTCAGAGGGCAAAATGAAAAAGCTGAAAAACTTTATCAAGATACAGTTCAGTTATGGAAAAAAATCTATTTTGGAGATCATCCAGACGTAGCAATTTCTTTAGACAATCTGGGCAATTTTTATAAAGAAATTGAGCAATATAAAAAGGCGGAACTGGTGTACAAAGAGGCCTTGGATATATTCGAAAAGTTTTTAGGAGAAGAACATCTTGATGTAGTCCACTCACTAAATAATTTAGCCTTTTTATATAAAACCCAAGGACGATTTCAAGACGCTGAAACTTTGTTAATTGACGCTCTAGAAATTCATGAAAATATTCTAGGTAAGGAACATCCTGAAATTGCCGTAGCAAAAAATAATATAGCCAATCTTTACCTTAAACAAAACCGTTTTCAGGAGACAGAATCTGTTTTAAACCAAGCGTTAAAAATTAGAGAAAAAGCTTTCGAAAAACAAGATCCAATAATAGCTTCCTCGTTAAGCAACTTAGGAATTCTTTATTTAAAAATGGAAAATAATCCTCTAGCTGAAGAATATCTACAAAAAGCTTTAAATTTATTTGAATACGCCTTAGGTTTCGATCATCCAAACACGGTAACCGCAATGAGGAATCTGGAAAAAGCTAGGGAGAGAAAAGATTAGCCTCTACCACAAAATCGCTTATTTTTAGCGAGCTACCTATTAGAAAATCAATTTTTTTCTTATTAGAAATCTTAATTTGCGCCAGGCAAAATATTAGAGAATTGATATTCCTCCACCTCAAACCCGACAGTCACGTCAAATTTAGTTTCTCCCCATTGCTCAATCGACAATGATTTTTCTTGACGATCGTCGGAATAATCCCAAACGACAAATTGGAGTCCTTTAGGGTTATCGCCTTTATGATAGGTTCCAATATCATCTTCTTCAAAGTAAAAAGAAACTCCATCCATTACAACTGTTTCGGGCGGGTCTTCATTTTCAATAATATGATCCGCAATATTTCCTTCAAGTACGCCAATAGGTAATTTTCTCGAAAGAGACCAGGATATTTCTCCATCTTCCTCTTCCCTTTCTAAATATAAAACTTCGCTACCCTGTTTTAATTCCCACTCAAGAGTTTTGCCATTTTCATCCCATTGATAGTAATTTTTTCCAATAACTTGATAAGTTTTCATATCATAATCAACGAGAAATCCTGGCTTCATTTTAGAAAGAACTAAATCGTTAATATCCATTTCTGGATTTTCTTTGTCTTTATCTTTCTTAAAAAAATTCCAAGCCATATCAGGAAATTCCCATTTTAGCTTTCAATGCCGCAAGATTATCAGATTGTGGAAGGCTACCTGAACCGCCTCCTTGTAGAGCATTATCTATTTGAGAGTCAAGATCTTCTCCCGTATCGGCAATTTCTCCATAAGCTTTTGCAAGAGACTCATCCTCTTCAACCTTAGCTTTCATTTTTTCAAGCATAGCAATTGTACCGCCAGAATCTACCTTAGCAATTTGCTCATTTAATTTACGAGTAGCCGCAGCGGTTTTAGCTCGAGCTCGAAGAGTAATCAAATCGTTTTCGTATCTTTGAATTGTAGATCTTAATTTTTCGACATTTTTCTGAAGTTGATTTGCCATACCCTCTTGACTCTGCAAATCCTTAGAAAGACTTAAAGCTTTTTGGCCAGCGTCCTCTTTTCGAACCAAAGCTTCAGATGCCAGCCGTTCGGCTTCGCCAGATTCTACTTTTCCTTCCTGAGCGCTTTGCAACAAAGCCATTGCCTTTCGCTCCATTGAAACAGACATTTTTTTTTGGTTTTCCGCATCGTTACGCAAGCGCATTACAACCCCTTTAACTTGGGCTAAGCTTTGCATCGATTCTTGTAAATCTTTCTTCAAATCTCTAATTCCCTGTTCGGTCAATTTAATAGGATCTTCCATAGCGTCAACTAAAGAATGAGCTTCGGCTTGTCCTAATCGAAATATTCGCGAAAATAATCCAGCCATAACCAATTTCCTTTCATAATTAAAAAGGATTTTTTAAATTTATGATTTTATTTGTAATCCTTATTTCTCAAAAGAGTAATTTATTTTTAATTAAGTTCTCTATTTTCCTACAAAAGATAAAAGTTCCGTTCCATTTTCAGCCATTGCTAAACTTAGCGCGTCGATACTACCTTCTAATTCGTTTAAATCAAGATTCGCTAACTGTAAAGTATCTCGGAACAATAAAACATTACCTTCCTCGTTTAGGCAAAAAGCGCCATGAACTAAAGAACGATTAATTTGTAAAATTCTTTTATAAGTTTCTAAAGAATGTTCTTCTAAAACTAGAATAACTTGTTCCAATATAACAATGGGATCTTCGCAGTCTATTACCAAACTATTAATCCCTCTTTCGGGATCGTTCACTACTACCAATTCTTCCTCTGAGTTTTCAACTTCAAATGAAAACCCCATTTCCAATAAATACCCTTTAACTGTCTCAAAATTCGACATTCTACCTCCCTATCGGCGTCGAGGCCAATTCAATTGAAGAAGTCCCCAATATAATGGAATTCTGGTTTTATAAAAAATAAGTTATTAAAAAAATTTTATTTGGTCCAGTATTTAAGTAGTTTCTCTTTTAGCTAATTCTTTATCTAAAATCTTATAAGCTTCCGTAAGCCCCTGCGATAGTTCAGTGGCAATCTTTTTTTTTTCAAGATCGACAGAGTGTAAATCCGGATGATACTTTTTCATTAGTCTCTTCCATGAGGCCTTAACCTCGCTTCTACTAGCGCTTGTGGTCAATTCTAAATTGGCAAAATACTTCGCAAATGGATCCTCAGTCTTTTCATACTTCGTTTCCCCGTTAAATTGATCCCATCTGTTATCAGAATGAAAAATCCGAGGTTCGTCAAATTCGGAGTTTTTCCTACCTAAGTAATGTCCAATATTAGATCGTGCAATTTCAAAAAGCCTTTTTATCATCGCACAAGTTCATGCTCAATAACGTTAGTCTCAACAACACTAATGATAGAATAATTGTCTTCTGGATATGTATGAACCGTAAACACTCGATTCTCGCCTGGAGCAATAACAAGCCCAGTAAAAGGTTGACTGTTAGAGTTTAATATTGGATTTTTAAATTCTCTAAACATAGTTTTATACGATTCAATATCTGGAATCGTTTTTAAAAATTCGCTAAAATTTAAGTAAACTCGCGAAACAACTTCTATTTTAACTTTATAATATAACGATCCATGAATAAACTCTCGATCAAACGAATCTCCTAGTTTTAAAAACCTCTGATCAACTGACTCAAAAGATAAATCTTCCATAGAATATGCAATAAATTCGGTTAAAAAATCAGAACCAGATCTAAAACAAATTCTATGACTTTTGCCAATTATACAAGCGGTAAGGGTAACTCCAGATTCTAAACTCCAATCGTTCTTCTCAAAAACTTTCACAGGAGAGGGTACGTCTCCTATGTACAAACTAAAACAGACGCTGTTTACACCACTCATATAATGATTTTTAGAATTAGAATTTCGCGACTTAAAATGCGAAAAAAGAAAATTTATGGTAAATCATCGCAGAAAATACATAATTTCCTGAAGGGGCGATGGCCCACATTACCTACTTTAGGATCTGGATTTATGCTACTTTGGCCTTTCCAAACTGTCAACCTAAAATAAACTAAACGATTAAGGCCATTTTAAAGTCGTAATCCAATGTAAACTAGTTGGACACTTTATAATTTTAAATATGCAAACACCTTCAAAACTTCAAATGGAATATCGACGCTTTGGAAAAACCAACGAAAATATTTCTGTAATAACTCTTGGAGGCATGCGTTTTAAACATGGTTGGACCCCGCCAAGAGACCATTTACCCGTTGAATCTTTAAAAAACTGTATTGAAGTCGTCCAAAAAGCCGTTGATTTAGGAATCAATCACTTTGAAACAGCATACGGTTACATGAAAAGCGAACACCTTTATGGAAAAGTCCTAAGTGAAATTGGCGTTCCTCGATTAAATTACAAAATCATGACAAAAGGGGCTCCCATGACGGGAGACGAAACTAGAAGATTGGTAGAAGAACAACTTAAAGCGTTAAGGTTGGACAAAATCGATTTCTACGGGTGGCATGGAATTAACAATGAAGATCGATTTCAAACCGCTACTCAAAAAAACGGACCCGTCGAGGAATTACATAAACTAAAAGAAGAAGGGGTTATAGGTCATATTGGCTTTTCGACTCATGGTTCTCTTGATTTAATTACCAGAGCGTTAGAAATCGACTTATTTAGTTTTGTAAATTTACATTTTTATTATTTTTTTCAAAGGAATTTACCTGCATTAGAGTTAGCCGAGAAAAAAGATATCGGAGTCTTCATCATTTCCCCAAACGAAAAAGGAGGTATGCTCTGGAATCCCTCAGAAAAAGTTAGCGATCTTTGCAATCCTCTTACTCCCATACAATTTAACGGTAGATTTTGCCTAAGTCATCCTCAGGTGACTACTTTAAGTATGGGTATTCATGAAATCGACCAATTTCCACAAAATCTTTCAATATTAACTGGCAAAGATTATTCTAAAGACAGCGAATTTTTAGACGTAAAAAAAACTATGGATAACCCATTGGAAATCCTGCCTCAAAGATGCACCTTATGCGATCAATGCTTGCCATGCCCAGAAAATATTAACATTCCTGAAGTATTAAGGTTCCGGAATTTGATCAAAAGCTACGATATGGAAACCTATGGGAAATTCCGCTACAACATGTTGGAAGAAAAAGACCATTGGTTTCCAGGAGCCTATGCTTCTAATTGCACCGAATGTGGCGATTGCTTACCCCGATGCCCTGAAAACCTTCAAATCCCAACTCTTCTTTTAGAAACCCACAATGAATTATTTAGAAAATGGGACTATTTCAAAAAAGCTATATATCAGTTTTTTAAAATAATATACAAAACCATAATGAGAAAAAATTGATCCAGCCAAGTTGACCTCCAAAAATCCTCTTAATATTTTTGATACCAAATTTTACCAAAAAAAAATTCCAAAAAAATATACGCATTATCGATATTTGCCTTGAAAAACCTTGATTTTTATGGTGTAGTTGTTATTCCGAAAAAAAAAATTTCATTTGTTCGAACGATTATTCGGCTTAGATTTTTTTTCGTTTGCCAATTTTATTTTACGACCGGCGAAAAAAAATCAATTAGGACGATTTTCTAGATGGATTAAATAAGTACTCATAGGTTACTTAAAAATATCCTTGGAGCGGAAAAAGAGATGAAAAATGGGCAAAGTAAGAATGGTAAAATTCTGATCGTTAATCTCGAAAATAAAAATATTAAACCGCTTGAACGAATGTTTTCGGATGCAGGATTTAAAAATATCGTCTTCGCCATCCAGTTATCGCAAGCTTTAAATCTATACGGCCAAATCTATCCTGAAATCGTTATTCTAGAATTAACCGGTGAAAACTCGGAGGGATTCAGGATGATGGAGGAATTGCGAAAGATTGAGCCTAGTTCCTACCTTCCTATTTTAGTCGTAACTTCATTAGAAAGAGAGTTTCGTCTTAAAGCTCTAAAATCGGGCGCTCGCGATTTACTGCGCAAACCATTTAATGAAATTGAACTAATAAGAAGAGCAGAAAATATTATTGAAGCGCGACTATTACACAATGAAATGAGGCTCCGCAACGATTTATTAAATAAAAATATAGAAGAAAGGACAAAGCAACTACAAGATTGTCGTTTAGAGGTAATTTATCGCCTTGGGCAAGCGTCTGAGTTTAGGGACAATGAAACGGGAATGCATATTATTAGAATGAGTCGTTTATCAGCTCGTTTAGCAAAAGCTATGAATTTTAGCGATAAAAAATGTGAACTGATTCTTAATGCAAGCCCGATGCACGATGTTGGTAAAATTGGAATTCCAGATAATATTCTATTAAAACCCGGGAAACTCACCCCTCAAGAATGGGTCATAATGAAAACTCACCCTGATATTGGTGCGGAAATTCTTTCTGGAAGCGAATCAGAACTCCTTAAGTTAGCGGAATCGATCGCTCTAACACATCAAGAACGATGGAATGGTTCGGGTTATCCTAAAGGACTAAAAGGGGAAGAAATTCCAATTGAAGGTAGACTTGTCGCTTTATGCGATGTTTTTGACGCCTTAACTAGCGAACGTCCATATAAAAGAGCTTACTCAGTAGAAGAAAGCATGGCAATTATTGAGAAAAGTCGGGGAAAAGATTTTGATCCCAAATTAGTCGATATTTTCAAAGAAAACTTATCCGACATGGTAAATATAATACGAAATTTTTCCGATGAGCGTGCAAATTAATCATCAGAGAAACCTTAAATTTAATCAGTCTAGAACTTGAGGCAAAAGATTAGATCAAAATAAATTTTTTAGAATTTACATGTTTGTACATAAATTCTAAAACAAAATCATTTTTAGATGTATGGAAAATGTCGAAGGCTACTTAAATTATAGAGGAATCCAAGTAGTTGGAGCTTGGACTTGGCTTTCTGATTTTAACTTAGGGATTACAACTGAAATCGATTATAACGAAGCTTTTTCGCTTTTGAGAGTTCTTTTAATTATCGTTTGTTTATTTTTTGTTCTAGCATCGATGATGGCTTTCCATTATAGGCGTAGTCAGATAAAAATAAAAAATGAACTGGCTGGCGCCAACCTACAATTGGAACAAAAATTCAAAGAAACGCAATCCGCAAAAGAAGCGCTAAAACATTCAGAATTGAAAGCGCAGGCGATTGTTGAAAACTTAACCGAAGGAATCGTTATGATTGATTCTGAAGGAAAAATTAAGAGTTTCAACTCTGCAGCTTTGAAAATGTTTGGGTATTCCAGAAAGGAAGTTATTGGTAAAAATATAAATATACTTGCTCCCGAACCACATAAATCATTGCATGAAAATTATATTAATAATTACCTAAATACTAAAATTCCAAAAATGATTGGCTTTGGAAGACAATTAGAAGCGATGAAACAAGACGGTTCCACTTTTAAAATTGACATATCGATTAGCGAAACGGTATTTAACAACGAACATATTTTTACTGGAATAATTCGAGATCAAACTCAATATATACGCGCTGAAGAAGCGGAAAAAGCAAATCAAGCAAAATCTGAATTCCTTTCGAGAATGAGCCACGAATTAAGGACGCCTTTAAACGCCATTATTGGCTTTTCTGAAGTTATTTTTTATAACTCAAAAGAACCTTTAAGTTCTTCTCAAAAAAGAAATCTAAATCACATTTTAAAGGCGAGTCAACATTTACTAGAATTAATCAATGATATTTTAGATTTATCAAGAATCGAATCTGGGAAAATTAGACTGTCTATGGAGTCAATAAATCTCTCCCAATTAGTGACAGATCTTTCAGATTTGGTTCATCCGATGGCAGATAAAGAAAAAGTTAGATTAATTTTACCGGATATTGATTCCGATATATTTGTTTTAGCTGATATAACAAGGCTAAAACAATCAATTTTGAATTTGCTTTCTAACGCGATTAAATATAACCGTCCTTCAGGCCAAGTTTCTTTAAAAGTAAAAGAGCTTTCAAATGATACAGTTTTGATTGAAGTTTCAGATTCTGGAATTGGTATTCCTAAAGAAAAATTTGAGGATTTGTTTAAACCCTTTAATCGATTAGGGGCAGACAGGTCTGAAATTGAAGGAACTGGAATCGGTCTTGCCATAACCAAAAAACTATTAGAATTAATGAAAGGTTCCATTAAAGTCGAAAGTGAGGTAGGAAAAGGAAGCCAATTTTTTATTAATATTCCGAGAATAGAAAGCCCTGTTTCAAAAATAAATAAAGCCATTCCAAAAAAACAAAAAATTTTGGATATTGAAATGAAGGAAAAATCATTTACAATTCTTTATGTGGAAGATAATTCTGCAAATTTAGAATTAGTTAAACAAATATTGTCTCAGTTTGCTCATATTGAAATTTTATCGACGCCGGATGGGAAAATTGGATTAGACCTAGCAAGAGCTCATATTCCAAACTTAATCCTATTAGACATAAACCTTCCCGGTATCAGCGGTTTAGAGGTTCTTAAATTTTTAAAAGGTTTAGAAGAAACTAAAGATATACCAGTAATCGCAATTAGCGCTAACGCAATGGAATCTGATGTACAAAGAGCTTTACGAGAAGGTTTTGACGCTTATATTACAAAACCAATTCGCGTTAAAGATTTTCTAAGCCGTTTAGAACCATTTTTGCAGCCGATTTAAACGAGAGACCGGGTTTATGTTAACCGATGATGAAATATTCGAATCCACCGTTTTAATTGTGGATGATGAACTCAACAATATTGAGTTGCTTGAACAAATTCTTTCCCAAGAAGGTTATTCGAATCTCATATCAACAAAAGATTCGCGGATGGCTCAAGAGCTTTATATAAAACATCAACCAGACCTGGTAATCCTTGATTTAATGATGCCTTACCTTAATGGTTTTGAAGTTATTGAAAGGCTGAGTGAAATAGAAAAAGACTCTTACGCGCCTATTTTAGTTTTAACCGCTCAGGCCGATTACGATAACCGGCTAAGAGCTCTTGAAGGTGGAGCCAGGGATTTTTTAGGCAAGCCTTTTGATTATTTAGAAGTTTTGTGCAGAACCCGAAATATTTTAGAAGTTCGGATCTTAAATAAAAAATTAAAAGGAAGTAATAAGAACCTAGAAAAAGTGGTAAAAGAACGAACTTTAGATCTGGAAAAAACGCAGTTAGAAATTATCCACCGACTTGGCCGCGCTTCAGAATATCGAGATCGAAAATCGGGACTTCATTCTATTCGAATAGGAAAACTATGTAGACGCTTAGCGCAAGTATATGGTCTAAAGCCAAAAGAATGTGACCTTATTGAAAACGCCAGTCCATTACACGATGTTGGAAAAATTGGGATACCCGACGAAATACTTCTAAAAACGGGAGAATTAGAGCCTGCCGAATGGAATATTATGAAATCTCATCCAGAAATTGGGGCGAAAATCCTTTCTGGAAGTAACTCTGAGTTACTGCAATTGGCCGAAAAAATTGCCCTTACTCATCAAGAACGATGGGATGGCACTGGATATCCAAATTGTTTAGAAGGTGAAGAAATACCTCTAGTGGGAAGAATTGTTGCCTTATGCGATACATTCGATTCTCTTATTCACCACCGACCCTACGCTCAAAAAGTATCATGCGAGGGCGCTATGGACCTAATAGAAGAAAAAGTTGGAATCGATTTTGATCCTGTTCTAGTAGATATATTTAAAACAAATTTAACCGAAATGATTCATATCATTAACGCTTACTCAGATTAGAATTCTAGAAAATTATGCCGCTGTTTTTTTAATTCCTTCAACTCTAATACATTCTTCCAAAAGCTGTTCTGCATTTTGATAAGAATCGTTTTTTCTTAATACTTTTTCTAAGTAAACCCTTGCTTTCTTATAATCCAAAATTTTCATATATAATTCTGCAATTATATATAATCCATGGATGTCGTCTGGCTTTGCCGCCTCGTATTGAGCCGCAAAGCCAAGGGCTTCCCTTGGCTCTCCTAAACCGCGGTAACTAATTATTGCGCTCTGCAAAGCGTTTGCGTTGCCTGGGTTTTTCTCCAACACTCCTAACGAAAAAGTCAAAGCTCTTCTAAAATCATTTCGAAGGTTATAATATTGCGCGGCGGAAATCGTGAGCCCTTGATTCATTGAATCCTCCTCCAATTGAGTTAACAGCTCAATCAATCCAATTTCCTGCATAATATTTCTTATAAATCGAGGATCTTTTTTGGCAACTTCGTCAAAAAATATTTTCGCCTTTTTGAGTTTTCCAATTTTTAGAAAATTATGAGCTATATACAAATCAGCAAGATGTTGACTCGAATCCAAACGCTTAGCTTTCTTAAATAAGTCCATACTATTTTTATAATCGCCCAATTGAAAATAAGCATGGCCTAAGTTTAGTAAATGTTCCGGATTGTCTGGCTCCTTTTGTATTAAATTTAAAAGCCTTTGTATTTGACTTCTACTCGATTGAAGATGAAATCGAAACAATTCATCCTCTGGCACTAGATTGACCGCTTCTAAAAGTAAATTAGGATTACTATAAACGACGCCTCTTTGATATAAATCCATTGATCGATAATAAGGTTCAAATTTTAACCGATCTTCAGCGGAGAAATTTTTTATCCTTTTAGTAATATCTCCAAAACTAGCTCGGTTAAATATTATCTTTTCTAATTCTTCAGGTCCAATAACGTCTGGAAAATCGAGATAAAATTCAATACTGGGTCGATTATCGCTTATGATTGGTCTTCCTAAAGCTAATCGATCAATTTGTTTTTCAAATAACCATATTGAACTAAGGAACGAATATGGATTTTCAATTTCCAGTTCTTTAAACGCTGGATTTAATTTGGGATCCGAAAGACGACTTTTAATCTTTTCAAAATCAATTTCTATAGGTTGATCGGACCCTATGATTAAAATCTCTTTAGCCACAGACATCCAACCCATTACATGAGGAAAAACATCGCGAAAAGTTTTAAAATGTCTGTAAACTTCTTCTTCGCTTTGGCTATGCAATGGTATCCATTGAGCCACAATACCGCCCGGTTTAAGACGTTTCCTGGTTAATTCATAGTATTCTCGGGTATATAGGTTAACCGTAAATGCCGTTCGCGGAGGCGGAGGTTCTGCAGTGATAACATCATACTGCCTACTAGTGGTTAACAAGTAGTTTCTTCCATCCTGGAAAACAATATTTATCTTTGGATTATTGAGGGCATCATGATTTTCTTTAGCAAATACTTTTCCAGAATAAATCACTCCAGGAGATAAATCGACCGCATCAACTCTTTCAACTGTGGGGTGAATTCCCGCCGCCCCTACGGTTTGGCCAGTGCCAAAACAAATAACCAGTACGTCTTTCGGATCGTCGCGCAAAATAATAGGTACATGAGCAAACATTTTCATGTATTTGGTAGCTGTCATATTAGAAGCCGACATTGAAATTCCATTAGTTATTAGCCGTTTTGCTTCGGGATCTAATATTCCGTAATTATCTTTGAATATAGCGACCGTATCCGTAAGGCCCTCGTCAAAATAAATCAGCTTAGTAATATCTCGTTTTCCCGCGCTATCTCGCATAAAAAATTTATCGATTAAGTCTTTTGGGATGGAAAAGTTCAAAATAATTATTAAAATCCCTCCGCCAATTACCAAAGGTTTTTTTAAAGAAGGTTGAACTTGGTTTCCTCGAGCACACAAAAAAACAGCGCAGAATAAATTTAGCGAAGCAACCAAAGCCACGCCCATCTGACTTCCCAACATAGGTAGTAATATAAAGCCGGCAATAAAAGAACCTAGTATTCCGCCCAAAGTATTGGCGGCATAAATCTGTCCCGTTCCCTTCCCTACATTCGATTTACTTTTGGCAAAGTTTCTAGTAAGAATTGGAAAATTCATTCCTAGTAAAAGGGTAGGTATCAAAACAAGAGCGGCGCTATCTTTAAAATAAGTTGTAAAGGCCGCAATTGGGTTTTGCAGGTTATAACTATTCCATGGCGCCGACAAAATATCTTCCATCAAAAATAATGATGAAATGGCATAAACGCCAACCCCGGCCTGTAATATGGCTAAAATAATCTTTGTGGAAGGAAAAAACCGTAAAACGGGGATAACAAGAAAACTACCTAAAACAATTCCCAATAAAAAAACTGTAAGCATCATACTGAAGGAATAAACGGTACTTGAAATGCTAAAAACCAATAAACGCGTCCAAAGGACTTGAAACGCCAAGGCCGTAAAGCCCGATATAAAGCTAACGGTTAACCAAATCCTATCTTCTTTATCGACCCCAAACTTTGGAATGGTAGGCAAAGGTAATTTAAGATCTATCTTTGTTTCTGGATTAGCTTCTTGATAAACTCGAACGGCTCCAAGGCCAACCAAAAGATTTATAGATGCAGCAAACAATACCGACTGCAAAACTCCTAAAATTGGAATTAAAATAAAACCCGTTAATAAGCAACCTAAGGCTGCTCCAAAAGTATTAATGGAATACAAAAGACCAATTTGGGTTCCTATTTTTTGATCGTCAGATACATAATATTTACCGACAACGGGTAAAGTAGCTCCCATTAACATCGCGGGAAACATTACCATTCCAAAAGCTAAAACGGCTTTCACAACATTTTGTAAAAATGAAACTTCGGGAATAAAAAAATGTAACCAAGAATAAATGGATCCAAAGTTTGCTAAAACAACCGAAAGAATTGATCCTATGACGGCAATTAATATTTCAACCTTTCCATAAACCAATAACGGGTCGCGCTCAGTATCGGCCCAATGTCCCCATAAATAACTTCCTAATCCTAACCCAGCCATAAAGGCGCACAATACAATTGAAGCTGAAAAAACTGTATGGCCAAAGGTTAGCGTCAACATTCGAGTCCAAACAATTTCGTAAATCAGGCCCGAAATACCCGATAAAAAAAATAAAAAATAAACTAATGGAGATCGATTCATAATCAGCGGAATAGCCTAAAAGAGATTCTCAAAAATAAAAGATAACGGCGAAAAATGATTTAAAAACTAAATATCGCCAAATATTAAAAAAATAAGCCTAACATTATAGCGCTTACTAATTTACAACAACGCCAAAATCGCAAAACTACCTTAGGAAATAAAAAAGTTGAGGTTTTTCAAAAAACTTAAAAAAATAAGGAAAGAAAAATCAATTTCTAGCTGGAGGGTATTTTTGAGTTTTTATTTATTTTTATTCTCTGGATATTTATTCGACAAAACTTCTAAATAAGACCCTGCCTGGAATACGCCAGGATAATCATTCCTATCCGTATAGGCCTGTAACGCCTTTTTAAGATAAACAATAGCGTCAGCGCCTCTTCCAAGCTTGTCGGCAGAAACGCTCATATTATAATAAGCCTCAGCGCCGAACTTATGATAGGGACTTAAATTCAAACCTTTTTGGTAAGCTTCAATCGCAGAATTAAATTTTTTCAAAGCTTGCAACCCAAAACCTAACTGAAGATAGCCATCCGGATAATCGGGAAATAATTTTACCGTTTTTTTAAAAGCGTCGGTGGCTTTATCAAGCTGTCCGGACTTTTCAAAGTCTTTTCCAGTTTGGACCATAGCTCTCGCTTCTTCCCAATCCTCACCAAACGCCATTGTAGATAAACAAAAAATACTAAAAAAAATAAGCGTTGTTAAAATTACTATTAAGCATTCATTTTTATATCGCTTCATAATTAATTCAGGATGAAATTTCGGATTTAAACGATTTTATAGCTAACTCGCTAAATATAGCAAAGATTAAATTAGTTAAAAAAATGGGGAGATTCATTAGAATCCCCCCGTGAACGACTTGGCCTTCCCCCTTACAACCAATCCGTCCAAAACTATTCAATCCTTTTTCAGCTTGTATATGAAAAGTTGGGGGATCCGTTACAATCCCCCGTCGAACAACTTGGCTTCCCCCTTTCGACCAAGCGTTCAAAACTGTTCGATCAAATTTTAAGGAAAAACGTCCTTTAATTTTTTAGCTTCTTATTATCGTAGTAAAATCTTTTTTGGCATTCATGCGAACAGTATTTTGTTGAATGCTGCCTAGGATGAAATGTTTGTGCACATTGAATACATGTCTTCGTGTAAAATTTTGTCGACTTCGTAATTTTTTTATTTTCTTTAAATGTAGCAATTCTTTTTCTAGCCAATCGCGTAGATTTTTGATTAATAAAATCTGAATCGGTTAATTTTTTTATCTCTTCTGGAGTAACTTCTTTTTTTAATTTCCCATTCTTGTCGTAAATTTTACATTCATAAACCATCAGGTAACCAAAAGTAATATTTAGAATCCGGCTATCCAGCGTAATCGCAGTCAGACTGAAGCTTTGTTAGCAAAAAACTGGCAGGCTCCCCAGAGCTTTTCGCCGAACCCCATGGACGTTTTTAAGTTTCTTAATTTGAAAACCTTTGAAGTAGTCAATTAGATAAAAGTTTATTAATCCGAGGATTTTTCATATATATCCCAGGTTAGATATTTATCAAAACCAGCTTGTTTCTCGTTTTTAAATCGTAAAACTTTAATTAAACAATTGGATTTTGTTTGCGAATTAGAATCCTTTATTGAAGGTTTCCAAGTTAGGTGAGGCCGGATTTTCCAAACCGTAGAATCTAAAACGCTAGAATCGTCCGCTTTTAAATTGACTTGTAAAAAACGAGCCTGCTTTACGAATTTTGAATCGTCATAAAAAAACTTTTTTTCACTTCCTTCTTTTGTCGTTAGCGAAATTATCCCTTTAGCAATTCTCATTTTATGAGGAATTTTATCGGGGCTGCTCCGGGCTTTCCAAACGCCTAATATATTTGAAGGGCATCCTGAAGAAATCCATTCGCGATCCGCCCACCCAAGGCCCAAAACATTCGTTGTAAAGAATAATGAAAAAAGTAAAGCGCCATTGATTAAAAAGGCTTTTATTGCGATAGAATTTAATTTTTTCATGCTTATAACCATGCCTAAGTTAACCGTTTTTTATGAATTTGGCTTATCAAAATCCTTTAAATGGCCAGCCATCAATTCGGCAACATTATTTAAGTCAAAAGGCCATGCGTATTGGAAATTGACTTTCGGATATTTTTTGCGCAGTTCCTCCACCTCTTCCGGTATTTCCTTATCAGAATGAGACCCACCCGGCGTGAACATCGACGAAATTAAAGAAATACTTTTAATGCCCGACGCCACTAAACTGTCAGCCGCTTCCTCAATACTTGGTGCGCAAAATTCATTGTAAGCGGCAACCACTTTAGTCTCGGGCATTTTGGCAGCTAAATGACTAACAAGCTTTTCAAGCCCAACTTTATAAGGATCCGATTCCGGCGTTCTAGGCCAATCGCGAACCTTTCTATCCAGTTCCATCTCTTCGTCAGATGCAGGGACGCCTCGGCGCCTCCTATCCATCTCCAAACGTTTTAATTTAGATACAATATCAGGAGGACAATCCGACGGCAATCCCCCATGTCCAACTAAAATTACCGATTCAAAATTAGACATTATGTTTAACTCCTATTTATATATATCTTTAATTTTAGAAATAAATGCATTTATTGTCAAATTAATTTTTTATTAAAATTTATTTTGTCTAATGATGTGATCTTTTTTTGATTTTTTGTTCTAAGTTTTCTATATTACGTCTAAGAAAAGAGGCTTATGTTGGATAATGGATTACCTATTGGAGAACTGGCTCGTTTAACCGGAATCAGCACTCATACCCTTAGAGTTTGGGAAAAGCGTTATGGAACTCCCGTTCCTTTAAGACTTCCTTCAGGTCATAGGCGATACCCCAAAGAGGAAGTCCCTCGATTAAGAGCGATTGCTCGAGCCTTAAAAGAAGGTCATCGCCCTGGAAAACTGGCCAAAGCTTCCCTTAGCGAAATTGAAAGTTTACTCAATATAAGCTCCTTACTGCCAGGATCGTCTGTAGTTCACTCAAAGGCAAAAGAAACCCAAGTTGAAAGTTCGCGAGAGTTAATTGTCGAAGGCTGGATTGAAGCCGTCCATAAATTTTCTTACCAAACTCTTGACGATGGATTTTTTGCGGAATGGGGTCGGTTAGGAAGCGTCAAGTTTATAACAGAATGCGTCATTCCATTTTTAAATAAAATTGGGACCGGATGGGAAAATGGCGAACTCTCTATTTCTCAGGAACATTTTGCATCAGAGCGCTTATATGATTTTTTAGGATCAAAATGGAGACAGATAAACGAAAGAAATGACGGACCAAAAGTTTTAATGGCCACTCTTCCAGAAGAAAACCACAGCCTTGGTTTACAAATGGCCGCCACCGTCGGAGCCATCGCTAACTATAGAATCGTTTATTTGGGTTCCAATATCCCATACGAAGAAATAATTTCCGCAGTTCTTAAAACAAAGAGTCAACTTTTGTGTTTAAGCGTTTCGGTCTATTACGATTCGCAAAAAGCAGGACGATTAATCGCAAAATTGAGGGAAAGACTCGACAAAGAAATTACCATAATAGTTGGTGGCCAAGGATTGCCCAACACAATTCCAGAAATTATAAGAATCCATGATTTTGAAGATTTTTTTCAACAATTGTTAGATCTCCAAAAAGAATACACCTAATCTGAATCAAAAGCCTCATAGATTAAATCCTCCTTTCATCTTTCATTCCTCTGCCAACCGACTTCGCAAAATTCTTACTTAATTTTTTAGCGAATATTGTGAATATAATGAATTGCCATTTTCCGCGTTCCCTTTTAAGATGAATTCAGTTTAAAAGAAAATTGTAACGGTAAAAAATCTACTTTGGAAAATTCCAAAGAATAAAAATCACGCTAAATCAGGGACAACAAAACTTATGAAGCAGATCATTGGCATGGCGCTTTTGACGGCTCTTCTATTAATGGGATCTACCTCCGCAGAAGCCGCTAAATTTGGAGTTGAAATTACCGGAAGCGATTTGTTAGAAATTTGCGAAAATGGCGACGACTATAGCGACGGTCTTTGCCTGGGTTTTATTATCGGCGTTTTAGATATTTCATTTGATACCCGCCTTTACTGCCTGGAAAAAGCCACGAACAAGCAAATCGTCATGGTAATCGGTAAATGGATGCGAGCCAACCCCGAAGAACTTCATTTTCCCGCAAAATGGATTGTAGCCAAAGCCCTTTTCAACGTTTTCCCTTGCCGGGATAAATAAAATTTTTTCAAATTTTATTGTTGAATGACGGAAACCGAAAGTCTTTGGGCCTTATTTTTTGCGATGATCGTTCAGGTAATAGCGCCTCCCATTCCCGCCGAAGCATTGACCATAGCGGCGGGCCATCGCTTTGGACCCTGGAATACGGCATTTTCCGCCGGCAGCGGTTTATTCCTCGGCTCTCTTGCCGTCTATTGGATAGGCGGAAAAATAAATCAAAAATTTACCCGTTTCTTTAGTCAGGATAAAGTTCGAAAAATAATTTCCGGCTTTGAAAAGTATGATAGTTGGATTCTTTGGGTTCGCGTCTTGCCTTACAACCCTTCAGATATTATTTCCTACGCGGCAGGTGTCGCAAAAATAAATTTCAAAAAATTTGCAACGATCAGTTTTTTTACATCGTTTATCCGATGCCTCCTTCTAGCTCGGATGGGCTCCGAGATCTCCAACTGGAAAACTTTACTAACTACCTTTGCGATTTTAATGGTGTCTGCGATCTTTTCTTTTGCTTTCTTATATAAAAACAAATAAAAAGATCCGCCAACTAGGCAGATTGTTTATTTTTCTCTAAATAACTCGCGTAACACTTACTCAAAGCCATCATAGTGGAATTGGCCGTAACTTTATAAGACGTTCCTTCTTTCGAAGCGATAGTCACCGAAATATGCATCAAGTTTGGATCTTTGTCCACGGTCACTTCCAATTCTCGTTGTTCCTGTAAAAACTTGATTCTACCTTCAGCGTCTTTTTCTTTAATCATTTCGGAAAGCTCTTTTTGAACTTCCTCATCCTCAGAAAAATTCGAAGCGATATTAGACATAAAAAAACTCCTTAAAATCCTTCATAACAATTGGTATTTTGAAGCACAGATTATAACCTCCGACTTATCGAATTTAAAGGGGAAATCTGCACTGGAAATGGAATTAGAAGATAAATAAAGGTTGTTGTCTTATTGAATCGAGGCGAGATCCCTCGACAGAGCTTCTAAGGAACTAAGAAAATAACTGGTATAAAAATCGAGATTTCTCGACAAGCTCCTAAGAAACTAGATTGGAAATATTTATTAAATCGAGGCGAGATCTTTCGGCTTCGCTCAAGATGACATGCGGTGGGGACTTTGCAACTCTAGTTACTATATCAATCAACGCGTGAAACGAGTCAGGCACTCGGAATGACGCGCGGGCGGATGGGTTTAAATAAAAGTTTACTCCGGTTTAGAGGTATTCCTGTACCCCTAAAAATTAAGAATTGCCATGAGACTAGCCATTGTTTTTAAGGGTTAAGCGATAGCATAATCATTCCGGATCGGGGCTAGGCGATAAGTTACGCCTTCGGTCTCTTTTACTGCGGGTTTTATCTTTTTGATATTTTCGCCATTGTCCCTTGTTATCTTTTTGAGGAAGAGAAGAGTCCTGGTTTTCTGCATCAAGGCCTTTTGGCGTTTTTGCGGATCTTGATTTTTTCTTGGGTTCTTTTTGAAGATAACGTTGCCTTTGGTCGTATTCTTTTTGCGTTAAACTCGATTCCATCTCAAAAAGATTTTTTAGACTCGGGTTCTGGCGGCGCGCTCCCAAAGCTTCGCCCCGAGCTTTAATTTCTTTAAAATTAACCAACCCCGTTTTTATAGAATCTGGAATAGAAGAATATCCATAAACAGCCCCGGCTAAAGCGCCCACTAAAGACCCCAATTTATCCGCTTCGCCTCCCCGATTGAGTGCGGCGGTCAATCCCGATAAAAACTTGTTATCCGATTTGGCGATAAATGCCAGAGCCGCAGGCAGTAAAACTTCCGTTCTCCCTTGCGAAGAATGAGAAACGGGATTCTCTGTCGTTTCAGAAACGGCCTTGCACAACGATTCCAAAATTTTATCGAGATCTTTTTCAACATTATCTTGTAAACATTTCAAAGAACCCATCAAAGCTTTTGCCGAGTTTCCCTGTAAAGAAATCAAGAAACGCTCTTCGATCAACCAGGTCTCGGTTTGCTCGCAAAATTGAATGGCTTCGCCGATTAATGTTTTCCAGTTAGAAGGTGTTGGAGAAAACGGGCGGCGTCCCGAAACAAAATAATCGGTCAAAAACCCGACCAATAGAGCTCCTGTAATCTCCAGCGCATTGTTGGTAAACAATTTAGAAATTTCCGCGGTTTGTTTACGTATTACCTTTAAGTTTCCCGCGTTAAACATCGTCACGGGAATCGCTAGCGCCAAACACGACCCAGTCGCCGGTTTTATTTTTATTTCTAAATTCTCTTGCGGTTCTGAAAAATGAGAAATAGCGTATCTCATCAACCCTTCGGGTCTTCGATAACATCCAAAATATTCTTCCGGACCCGCATGACTCAGTTCAACAAATCGGTCGATCAATAAAGGCAACTCAATTTTTTTAGTTTGTAACAACTGATCGCAAACAACCAAAGCGCATTGCGAAATGGCGCCATACAGTCCCTTCATCCGATACCATTTCACCCCTTTTCCAACCAAAGAAGAAACGTCTTTGTAATCGTCCATTGAGCCAAATAGTTGCGATACCGCTCCCGCCTTACAACCGCGCGCGGCAGCGCCCATAGCTTCGCCAACGGCTAGACCATACCAGCAACCTAAAATTTTATCGGAATCTTTATTCAATCTTAATCTCCAACCAGATTTGAACCGAGAACAAAAATCTTTCGTGTCTCTCGCGCTTGTGTTTTATATCAAAAAACTATTGAACCGCAAAGAACGCGAAGGACGCAAAGAAAACAAGGCAAGAATCCTTGGCAAGAATGACGTGTCGTGGAAACGTTTTAAAACCAAGAAATCTGTTGAGCTCAGTAGGCTAGGGAAACTTGAAAAGAGTCAAATAAACAAGCATGGTCCTTCGGCTTCCTCAGGGTAAACGCTAATGAATATAGAATTGCTTTTTCCTTTTTTCGCTTTCTTTGCGTTCTTCGCGTCCTTTGCGGTTCCCCGGCTAGTAATCGTCATTAACACAAACTAAACAGTTCGGTCGGTCGACTTTGTTCGGCTAATACCAAGCGGGTTTTAGCGTTTTTTATATAAGGGCTGACGGTTACCTTGGCTATTTCCGGATGGTTGTTTTTTTCGCTCAAATGCATCAAAACCAAAATCCTTAATGCATCGTGAGAAACCTTAGAAACCAATTCTGCGCACGCTTTATTGGATAGATGACCGCTATCGCCCTTTATTCTCTGCTTTAAGGGCCAAGAGTAAGGACCGACTTCCAACATCTCAACGTCGTGATTCGCTTCAAGCAATAGCGCATCTGCGGAAGCCATTTTTTCTAACACCATAGGAGTGAGACACCCCAAATCGGTTGCCTGTCCTAGAGTAAAACCATTGCAACGCGCGACAAAGGCAACTGGGTCGGCGGCATCGTGCGGAGTAGGGTAAGCTTCTATCTCTAAATCGTTGATAGCGATTCGATCCAAAGGTTTAAAATAACGCCAATCACTGACCTCGCCCACTACTTTTTTCGCCGCTTCGTGCGCGCCTAAAGTGGAATAAACCGGGATTCCAAACTTGCGCGCCAAAGGACCAATGCCCTTCAAATGGTCCGAGTGTTCATGAGTCATGAATACCCCGTCTAAATTTTCGGGGCTTCTATCGATCAATTTGAGGCGCGCGGCCAATTCTTTTTGGCTGATACCCGCGTCGATTAGAATTCGTGCGTTCGGCGATTCGATATAAGTGCAGTTGCCGCGACTGCCGCTGGATATTACGGAGAAGTTTAAAATAGGACGGTCCTCTTTTAGAAAGGGATTGGCGGTAAAAACATTTGAATCGTTCCATAGATGTAGAACGAAGAAAAGAATAATTCCGTTGGCATTGTAACCGTATTTAACGCCCATTTCTCCTTTAAAAACTGAGCTGACGTTTAAATTCTCAACAAAAATTCCCAATAATTTCATTATAATTAGATAGTCTTTACCGAAATTTATATTTACTATTTTTTGGTTTTCATAAATTTTAGCGGATTTTAACAGCCAACTATTTGTTTTTTAAAGGGTTTTAATGAATCTCTAGACAAATAAAAATGTTTTATATGCGTAACTATTTGAATTTAAATATTTAATTTCAATTTTTTTCACCTTGTCGAATTATCCCTCCTTTGCTATAATTGATTTATACCTACAGTAAAGCAAGCCGTTCCAAGACCAGAAAGTTTATTAAAAATAAACGGGTTATGAGGTGGCAATCATGCAAAGGAAACTATTTTCCATTTTGATTTTGGCCGGAGTTTGGGCAATTCTATTCGCCGGTTCCTGGGTTCGTCCTACCTTAAATCAGCAAGCCGTTCCGAAAGAGTGGCGACTTCCAACAGAAAACGAGTTGAAAAAAAATTGGCAATGGACCGATCAAGAAATCAAGAATAATTTGCAAGTGACAGGGGATTTCGATGGGGATGGGTTCATAGACCAAGCCAAACTGATGATTAAAAACAACTTTTCCGCGATGGGTTTACTAGTTATTTTTTCTCCAAAAAAGGTTGGAGAATATTGGATGCTTTTGGAAATAGGAAAACTCAACACTTTTAAAAATTATCGAATTGCATCCAAAAAACCCAGCGTTTATGAGGTTTCATGCAAAATAAAGAAACCTTGCTTACTTTGCCAAAAGAAAGAACCTTGTAAAAAGGGCAAACGAAAAATATCCATAAAAACTCCAACTATTGTGGTTAATAACGAAAATGTTTTTATTTGGAATAAAAAGGGAGGTTCTTTTCTGGAACTTTTAAATTCTAAAAGGAAAACCTTATAGTTATTATTTACTATAAAGCCTCCACCTCGGTCCAATTCGCGGGAACGCCATCGGCCGTAAAATAAGCCGACCGGCAAAGAAAAATGATGGGCAACCTTATCCTCTAGGTTTGCCTTGCTAATAATCTAATTATTTTAACGTTATACCGTCGCTGGCGATAAAAGTATAAAGGACTTATAATTCAGGCTACTGTCTAATAGTTCCTTTTTTCCTAAGTTCGCCATAATGACATCGTTAGCTTATTACATCACCGCCGCCCTAGCCGAAATTGGAGGTTGTTTTGCTTTCTGGGCTTGGTTGCGATTAGACAAAAGCGTTTATTGGATTTTTCCAGGGATGGTATCGCTCGTCGTATTTGCCTTTTTACTCACCCGAATTGAAGCGCTATTTGCAGGCAGAACTTTCGCGGCCTACGGCGGCGTTTATATTGTGGCTTCTTTGTTATGGCTTTGGGCAATTGAAGGTCAACGTCCAGACAAATGGGACGTTTTAGGAGCCATCATATGCATTGTAGGCGCGGTCGTCATTCTGTTTGGGCAAAGGCAACAAATCTAGCCACAGAAGACACAGAATTTCTCAGAAAAGACCCTGAAAAAGCAATTAGGACACTAGAATGAAATTGAACGCCTTGCTCTCAATCCTTAACACGGAGCTTGTCCTGAGGTTCTCGAAGGGCGTCTTTGCGGCGGCGCCCTGTGGGTGTTGCGATAAAAATGATTTTAAATAATACTGGGTCAGATTAGAGAAAAGAGAAACCACGATGGCAACGGATAACGATCGTCTTAAAGAAATGCAAGATCAGTTGGACAACTGGAAAATCGAGATAGAAAAATTGAAGGCGCAAGCGGAGACGGAAGCGGCCAACCCCGAAATTCAACTTAAAATTTACAAACTGATAGAAATATTGAGATCGCGGCAGGAAGAGGTTCGGGAAAAACTGGCAAAGCTCCAACACACCGCTGAAGACGATTGGAAAGACCTTAAGCAAGGCATTGGATCTTCTTGGAAAAATATAAAAACAACATTATCCGATACAGGAAAAGCTTTTAAAAAAGGGTTAGAAGAAAACAAGAGAGACAAAAAATAAAATCCACCGCAAAGACGCAGAGGACGCGAAGAACGCAAAGAAAGCAAAGGATTAAAGCCAATAAAGTTCAATAGCTTCTTTGATATTCTCTAAAGCTCCTTCTCTTGTATCGCCTTCTGATATACAACCTTTTAAGGAAGGAACATAAGCCGTAAAGCCACCTTCTTCCGCAGGCTCCAAAATAATGGTGAGTTTCATTTATGAATACCTTAAATTTATGTAATAGATATATCCCAGGTAACTACAATCTGTTTACAAAATTATAAGCTAAATTAACTATTAATAAATAATAAATGTCATAGTGAGCCGCTCGGAGGAGTGGGGAATCTCGTCTTTTACTCTTTGCTTTCTTCGCGTCCTCTGCGTCTTTGCGGTAAAAGCTTTTACTGAGCTTGCCGAAGTAGTACTCGAAGGGGCCAAACATTATTCCTTAAACATTTATCGTGTGAGGTTGAACAATTTTCTTAAATTCGGACAATTTTTCCTCTTTAGCCGTTCTCAGATCGTAATCTTTTTGTAGGTTCAACCAAAATTCAGCGCTTGTTCCAAAAAACAAAGCAAATCTTAATGCCATCTCAGCCGTAATATTACGCTTGCCCTCAATAATATTTTTTATCGCCGTACGATCAACGCCAATTGCCTTGGCAAACGTACCCGGCTTGATCTCCAAATCGTCGAGAAAATCTTCTTTCAACATAACGCCAGGATGCTCGTTGGGTATTGTTTTCATAACACTCCTTCCCTAATGATAGTCGGTGAATTGTACGTCATAGGCATTTCCATCGATCCATCTAAAAATAACTCTATATTGATCATTGACCCAAACCGCATAAAAATCTTTCAACTTTCCCTTCTTTTTTTCCAGTTTGTTCGAAGGGGGAACCGTTAGGTCCTTGATACTTTTTGCTGCGTCAATGTATTTCAGCCGACGTAAAGCTTTTTTCAGAATTTTCAACTCGATCTTTTTCACGACGACGTTGTTATAAATATCTTCCGTTCTTTTATCTTTGAAACTCTTAATCATATTTGTAGTTTAATGCACTACACTTTTATCGTCAATATTTGGTAATTTTTTCTCCCAAAAGCGCTGGCGACCTTTCAGCATTTTTCTGTGGCGGCCTCGCCGCTTCTGTGGCCTTCTGTGGCCAACTCGCCTTTATCCCTAAAGCCATCACTCACCCTTCTCCAACGCTCGCAAAACTTCTTTAAAACTAATCAATCCGGCATGCATAGTCTCAACAATTTCCTGGGCGAGGATTTCGGGTTCGGGCAGGCTATCATTCATACAAGTTTTTTTCTAATTCCTGGAAAGTCAAATGAAATTCAATTGCCCTTACCTAAAAATTCGAGTTTTTGCTATTCAAAAATTCTTACTTTTATAGTAATATTTACTGGTTCCTCAATAACAAAATTAAAGTATATCAGTTCACAAACACCTCATAAATTCGAATTAAATTTAGAAAAATTGCAGTATTAATTTTTACAAGTAATAAAGGAAACTTCATGGTTCCATATTCCACCACTCCGGATAATCGTAAACAAGTTACTTTTTTTTTAGCGTGTATGGCAATTTTGACAACTCAATTTTTTTCAGATTTTTTTAATAAACTTGAGCTAAAAGTTACCATTCCCTCGGCTTTTATGGTTTTTGGTTGCTACTATTGGTTTTTTGATCATTATTTATGGAAAATACCTTTTATTCGTAAAATCCACAATATTCCCGATCTTAATGGAAAATGGCCAGGAACCGTAGAGTTAACGGACGGTGAAAAAAATCACACTGTAAAAGAAGTGGTGGGTAAAATTTTCCAAACTTGGACAAATATTCAGTTAGAAATCTCTAGTAAAGAAACTCGATCGCGTATTGAAACTATTTCTATGGATTTATCTACCCCTGAAAGCCCAACCCTTCATTATATATACTGCGTAGGAGCAGGTGAAAAAATCACCAAAGAAAATGTTAGTGGTACCGGCTGCGGTGAGCTTTTTTCTGAATCAAATAACTCACTAAAGGGAACATCCTTTAGTTCAAAACTTAGGAAGGCATCGCTTTCATTAAGTCGTTAATTGCTTAAACCATTTGATTTTATTGAAAATAATTGTAAATTATATTGCTCAATCAGCCTTTACTATTCCAGATTGTCTATATAAGAAAAGATAATTTTGAAAATCAAAAATTCAATATTAATTATTTATGACCATTCAAGTCAGCTATATGGGTACAAAACGTCAAATTGCTCCAGCTGTTGCCAATATAATCGAAGAAGCCTCTCCTGGCCCCTTATTGGATTTATTTTCAGGAATTTGTGCGGTTGGTTCGGAAGTATCAACTTCTCGACAAATATGGTGTAACGATATCCAATATTTTGCAACGGCTGTGGGAAGAGCTTTTTTTAAGTCCAAAGATCTTCCCATTACTTCTCTTAATGCTAATGATTTAGTATTCGGACTTTATTTAAAAAATAAGAAATCACTTTGTAATAGGTTTAAAGATTTTCTTTTGCTTGAAGATACCGCTTTAAAAAATAATCGTATAAATAAAATAAAAGAAATTGAAATGAGTTTTCCTCATTTAAGTAATTCCAGGGTATTTGAAAAAGAAAGGAAACGGCTAAGTAACTCACCTCAAACTTTTCCATATCGCTTGTTTTCATTAACTTTTGCAGGAGGTTATTTTGGGCTTAGTCAAGCGATTGAGATTGATAGCCTTCGATACGCAGTTGATTTTTTATTTAATAGTAAAAAAATTTCAAAAGACCAGCATCAATGGTTAATTTTGGCTCTTTGCCAAGCTGTTTGTAAAACTTCCACAACAACCGGTCACTTTGCTCAATACATAAAAGTAAAGCCCAACAATAAAATTGAGTATTTTAAACAAAGGAACCGATCAATTTGGCAGAGTTGGTTGTCGTCTTTAGATATTTTAGTGCCAATTGGAAGTTGGCGGTGGAGGAAGAAAAATAAAATATTCCAAAAAGAGGCTTTTGATCTTTTAAAATTACTCAAAAATAAAGCAGAACTTCCTTCTGTTATATATGCCGACCCCCCCTACACGGATGACCAATATTCGAGATATTATCATCTTTATGAAACGTTAATTCGGTATGACTATCCTACTGCAAATGGGATAGGTAGATATAGACCTGATAGGTTTACTTCTCCTTTTTCGTCTAAAAGGATGGTAGAAAAAGCCATGGAAGAATTGATAAAAGGTTGTTCAGTCTTGGGAAGTACATTGGTTTTAAGTTATCCAGATAAAGGACTTTTACCGAATTCAAAAGAATTTATTTCTAAGATTCTAAAGAAATACTATAGAAGTTATGAAATAAAAAAAGATATTTCACATTTTCATTCTTCATTAGGTTGTTCAAAAGGTTTATATCAAAATTCCGTTAATGAATTAATTTTTAAGGCTTTTTAAAAATGGGTATTTCATCTAAGCCACAAAAATTACAACAAATCAAACCTGAAGACGTACTCCCCAATCCTGATAATCCAAGAATGATATTCAGACGGGAAGAATTAGAAAGTTTGTTGTTTTCAATAGGAAGCCACGGAATAAAAGTTCCAATTGCTGTTTACAAGGATGGTAAAAGCTTTCGTCTAATTGATGGCGAACGGCGTTGGCGTTGTGCTATTAAATTAAATTTAGCAACAATTCCTGCGCTTGTACAAGAAAAGCCCTCGCCATTAGAAAACCTTTTGCTAATGTACAACATTCATGCTCTTCGTGAGCAATGGGATTATTTTACTATTGCTTCCAATCTGCAAAAGATAATTATTCTTTTTGAAAAAGAGAATGATCACAAACCCAATGAAACTGAATTAAGCGAAGCTACCGGTTTAACACGAGGGCAGATCAGGCGATGTCAATTAATAATGGGACTCCCTGAAAAATATCAAAAAATTTTATTAGAGGAATTAAAGCTTCCAAAATCAAATCAGAGAGTTTCAGAAGACTTTTTTCTTGAAATGGAAAGATCTCTAAAGACAGTTATTACTAGACTTCCGGAGTTTGAAAAGCAAAAAGATAAAATTAGAGATACGTTAATTAAAAAATATCGAAAAAAAGTGATAAGTGCTGTAACCGATTTTCGGTATCTTTCAAAAATTGCTACAGGAATAAAAAATCTTGGCATTTCTGAAAAAAAAGCTAAGAGAAAAATTGAAAAGATTTTTGATATAGAACAAAAATATGGAATAAGAGAAGCTTTTAAAGAAACCGTAGAGTTTGGTTATGATGAAAAAAACGCTTTAAAACAAATAACTTCTTTAAACGAGTTTTTGGAAGAAATTCATACTGATGAGCAACAATCTAAACTTGATCAGGAGTTTTTGGATGAACTAAAAAAATTATCTAGTTTATTAAAGAAAGTATTAGGGAGCTGAAAGTGAAATTTGTAGAATTCGGCCAAAGCGATTCGTTTTTGAAAGAAGCAGCCCTAAAGTATTTTCAAGGAAAATATGAAAAACCGAAGATAGAAATTGATGAGGTAATTGACTCTAAGTTAAGATGGCGGCCTAACTTTTCTTTTAAATTTACCAATCATTTAACAATTTTAGCAGAGGTTTCAGAGAATCCTTATCCGAATATTTTTAAATTGAATCATGCCGAAATTAATAATATTTATAAGCCAATTTCTATTTTTTGTGTATGCCCTTTAGCATCTTATTTAACAAAACAAAGTGAGGTGAAAAAATTAAGGTCTCATGGATACGGTTTGTTAACTGTTGATAGCGAAGGTCATGTTGAAAAGCAAATTCAACCTATTCCCTTAATTCAACACATCCCCGAAAATGAATTTTTAGAAGAGATAAAAAGTTTTCCTAAAAGAATTAGGTTACTGTTAAAAGAAGCCTTTGACAGATATAATCACGCTCCAGGTGCTGGAATTCAAGAACTATCCCAGACAATTGAGGGGTTTATTCATATTGCTGGTAAAAAAGCTTACCAAAAAGAACTGATTACATCGGTAAATGGGGATGATTGTGCAAGTATTCTAGATAAGATGTCAGCTTCGATAAAGTTTAAAGATGCAATGGCTGGTATTGGTGGAATTAGAAGTTATATGAAAGAGTATCGAAACCCGGCACATCACACACCCAGAAACCCTAAGCAAGCTCATAAAAAATATATCGAATGCCAACATGCATTTAGAGATGGAATAAAGAAATTAAATAGTTTTAGGATAGCTTTAAAAAATTTAGGAATTAATATAAATTCTATCTAAAAAAGTATACTTAAAAAACAATGGTTAAAAAAAGGGAAATCAACTTCAGGTTAGTAGGTCAAACATGTTTGCAGTCGAGTTGGACAAAGCAACGCGGGTAGGAAACTAAACTTTATTTAAGAGGCATAAAGGATCCAAGTATTTTTTTTATTTCCTAACCTCCGTCATTCGACATTTTGATTCTTTATATATTTTTCTACTTTCCTTTATTAAATTTCCCACATAGGGAAAAGCTTCCAATAACCTCCAAAAATAATCCCAAAAGCGATCCCAAAAGCCATCCTGTTTTTGCTCCTTTAAAAAAAAGTTTTCCCCAAAACCTTCGCTTTTTAAAAAAGCTTGAATGGTAGCCCAAGTTTCATTGGTAAATATGGCATTAGTTTGGGATATTGTCTGATTAATATCCATTTCAACAAACTTCTTCAAATCTTCTCCAATTGCCAACCACAGATCTTCCTGGTCAAGTTCAGATGACTTGAAAGCTTCCGGAGGAATACCGGCAAAGCAAAGGATTCTTTTTGCCAATTCACTCCAAAATAAGTCTTTCAGATTTTTGTATGCTAAAAGTAACTTCCTAATACGTATTATTTGGTCGTCAGAGAATTTATTATTTTCATCACCATTTGGCATGACTAATACTTTCCACTAAATTTTCGCGAGTATCAAAACTCAGCCATCATCATTTTTAGCTTGATAAACTCCTGGCTCAACTCGGATAAACCCACATGCAGGATCTTTAATGCCCTTGACGAGAATTGATTCGAGAGTTGAACGCTTAACGCCCTGGTTTTTTCTTTCCTGCAAGTGATGTAAAAGGGAGGAAATATGTAAAGGTCCCATTTCCTTTTTTAAAATTTCGATTACATGATCCAAAATGGTCCTATTGTCCAACTCGTTCTCCCTTTGAGAGTTCAAAAACTCCTTAATATCTTTCATTTGTTTAATCTGTTCATCTAGATCAATAACCCTTGTAGCTATTTCCCTCTTTTTCGATTCAATTTCTTTGATTTGCAAATTGATTTTTGCGATTTCAAATTCAAGATTTGAATGGTTTTTGGGTTCCATAACCTTAACTGTTTAAACAGATTTCTCACAGAATGACTTTATCGGATTTGTGAATAATATATCCTTATAAAACTTCTGTCAACATCTTATTCCGTATTTCGTATGTATATACAGAAAATTACATACACATATAAGAGTTGATAGCATATTAACAACTTGATTAAATGGTCTTTATTCTTTTTATGGACTAAGATAAAAACTTTTGAAAAAAATGGATAAAAATGAAGTCGGTAGCGCAAATAGTTTTGCCGACCTTGAGCTTGACGGAGCCGACGAACTATTGACTCGCGCTCAATTGGGTCATCCTGTTCTTATGATTTTGAAGGAAAGAAAATTGAAGCAACGCGAGATTTCCGATCTTCTTGGGATCGATCAGGCGGAGGTTTCTAAATTGACGACCGGTAAGTATCATTTGTTTGGGGAAGGACGTTTGTTTCGTTTCCTCAATAAATTGGATAGAAAAGTTACCGTTCAGGCTGCTAAACGCCGCGATGGAGATTCTTTGCAAGAGGTGGTTTTTGTTTAAACGCTTTTGGGCGACAAAAGGCCACAGACTAAACTGCTTTCACCGCAAAGACGCCGAGAACGCAAAGAATAAGGCTGAAGGGAATAAGGTAGCGTGCGGCGACCCTTCGAGAACCTCAATGTGACAATTTTAGGGCTCACCATAACAATTAATTGGATCGCTTTACTAATTGTGATAAATAAAAGCATTATGAAATCGCAAAAGCTTTCCTCTAAAAATCAAATTGTTCTGCCAAAAGAAGCTCGCGAGGCGATGAAGGTCAAAGGCGGCGATGAACTTTTAGTTGTCGTCAAAGGTCAAACCACTCTCATCATGTCTAAACCCACCAATTACGCTAAAGCTCTATTAGGCAAAGGCAAAAGTTTATATCCGAAGGGTTATATTAAAAATGAACGGCGTTCTTAATAATCCTTAACTTAAATCGGGTGGATTTATCCAAAGAAATTGCCGATCTGGGCGCACACCTTAGAGCCAAATATAAAATAAAAACTCCGGACGCGATCCTGTTGTCATCTGCAATTCATGCCGAGGCTACTGGTTTTATTTGTAACGATAAAGAGTTACGAAAGGTTAAAGAAATTGAAGTACTTATTCTGGATTCGTGAGAGTCGGTGAGCCAGGGCGGGCCCCTTCGGCAAGTACTTCGGCAAGCTCAGTATAAACTTCGAATTTTGCTATAAATTAAAAATTCGTGAACCGCAGAGGGCGTACTTCGACTAAGCTCAGCACAAGCTCCGAACGCAAAGAAAGCATTGCGAGATTCTTCCTCGCGAAAAACTGCGCGTCAGAATGACGGGTCATGGGGGCTGGTTTTGACAACGTTATATTATATTCTACATGCACTCTTCAAAACCTAAAAGCAAAGTGGTCGCGCTTCGGCAGGCTAATGTAGCGTGCGATCCTTCGGACCGGCGAGATCTCTCCACTTCGGTCGAGATGACAGTTTAATTGCTCGAAATGACTATTAGGTCGAGGCGAGATTCTTCCTCGCGAAAAACTGCGTGTCAGAATGACGGGTCATGGGGGCTGTTTTTGCCAACGTTATATTTTTTCTACTACACTCTTCAAAACCTAAAAGCAAAGTGGTCTTGGTTCACTCCTACAGAGCTCAGCACAAGATCAAATAGAGGTTATTTCATCGAATATTGACATTTATTGGCGTAAATCTCATAATAGAGTACAAAACAAGTGGGAGAAAAAACTATGAGTAGCAGTTTAAACTTAACGTTGACCGATGAACTCCGGGCATTCATTGATCGAAACTGTGGAGATGGGACACTCTACGCAACGCCCACGGAATTTATGAGGGATGTCTTGCGCGAGAAGAAACAACGCATGGAAGCCGCCGATCTACGAGCCGGAATTCTTGAAGGATATCAAGACGCAATAACTGGCCGAACGACAAAGTTTTCAGGCGATCTGAAAAAAGATATGGCGCAATTTAAAAACCGTAAATGATAGAAATAAGGCTTACGGATAGAGCTCATTATGATCTTCAAGAAATTGAACGATATTCTATTCAAACTTTTGGAAAAAAAATAGCGGACCGCTATCTTGAGGACATCCAATCCGCATTATCTCTATTGCAAGAAAAGCCGGACTTGTTACGGCAAAAATCCCAAATTTTCTCCCACTTTAAATTTTACCGAGTACGCGAACATTTTTTAGTTTGTGTTGAGTTGAAAGATTTCCTTTTAGTTTTGACGATAAAACATGGGCAGATGGATTTGCCGAATAGGATCGCGGAATTGGAAACTACATTGACTGAAGAAGCTGATATGCTGCATCAAAGACTATTAGCGACAAAGAAAAAACGCAAAAAATAGTGGATGAATTCGTTGCAAAAGGCTTTTGTGGCTCTTTCGACAGACTCAGGACAATCTCCGCAGGGCACAGAAAAAGGTGGTCGCATTTCGAGAACCTCAATGTGACAATATAAAAGGTCGGAAGGACTGTTTTGGTCGAGGCGACCCTTCGAGAGTCTTAACTCAAAGATTTAACTTTTAGGGAAGAAATTGATCGGTGATTCTGCATGCTATGCCAGAGATCCCAATTTTTTTGTAAATTCAACCAAAACTCCGGCCCGGTTTCGAATGCTTCTCCTAACGATAATGCCGAATCTGGAGACACTCCTCGCTTTCCATTTATTATTTCATTCAATCTTGCATAGGGCCAGTTTAGATGCTTGGCTAAATTTATTTGAGATAATTGCATAGGTTCTAAAAATTCTTTTAAAAGCATTTCTCCGGGATGGGTTGGCGGTCGTTTCTTGGGTAACATTTAAATCTCCTAATGGTAATCCGTAATATCTACGTCTTATTATAAAATATATCGATATCTGATATAGAAAACATTTGAAAACAGTTTTTCCTTTTTGATTGGCCCCTTCGACAAGCTCCGAAAAAGGCTGAAAGGTTATAAGGTAGCGTGCGATCCTACGGACCGGCGAGATCTCTCCACTTCGGTCGAGATGACAGTTTAATTGCTCGAAATGACTGTTGGAATCGAAGCGAGATTCTTCCTCGCGAAAAACTGCGCGTCAGATAATATGAAACAGACGATCAACCTCTAAAGGTGTTATTTATAGAAATGCGAGTTTTTATAATTAACACGATAAAGAAGGAGATCGTCCATGAATAAGATAGCTTATGTAGGCATCGATTACCATCAAGACCTTTTAGCAATAGTGGTATTACCTGAAGGCGAGAATCAACCCGTAGATCGAATCGAATTGTCCAATGATCCTAAGAAGATCAAGAAATATATGAGTAAATTATCGAAACGTTATGAAATCCAAAGTTGTTATGAAGCCAGCTCCTGCGGCTACTTTTTTTA